>Ga0326727_10000086_pt1 | contig 402367 bp, 361 predicted proteins | sample MB2enrmetagenome_FD_207643 | JGI IMG/M metagenome (GOLD analysis project Ga0326727, IMG submission 207643) | Lab enriched peat soil microbial communities from McLean, Ithaca, NY, United States - MB29MY | ecosystem: Environmental > Terrestrial > Soil > Wetlands > Peat | place: USA: New York...
GTCGCGTCCTTCGCCGTGCCTGCCCCCTGGCCCGTTTCCTGCGCCCCAACGGCCCACGCCGCCAGCAAAACCACCAGCACTCCCAGCAATCCCTTTCGCATTCTCATTCCCCTCTGCCTCTTCGGCCACCGGCACCGTAGCAACCCGGTGCGAACGTTTTCCGCAGCCAAGGTACCGCACAGTTTAACGTGAGGACTCCGCGAAACGGTTGAAAAATTTCGTGGCAGCAGCCATCTGGACAAAACTATGAATGAAACACGAAGCCCCGTTCGCCTTGACACGTAACTGAACGGGGCCTACACTATGTAGTTTTTAGGTGTTCCCCAGGAGCCACCTGGGGGAGGACAACATGGATAAGAAGCGTTTGGAGTACTACAAGAAGAAATTACTGACCCGGCGCGATGAGTTGGTGAAGACCATCGTGCGCACCGAAGAAGAAGGCCGCCAGGCCGACGACGACCCCACCGTGGACCTGGCCGATAAGGCCGCAAACTCCTACACCAAGGAATTCCTCTTCGGGCAGACCAACACCGACCGCACCGTATTGCACATGATTGACGAAGCTCTAAAGCGCATCCGCAACAATGAATATGGCACTTGCGCCAATTGCCAGGAAGAGATGCAGCAGAAGCGCCTCGATGCGGTCCCTTGGGCCAAGCACTGTATTTCCTGCCAGGAGAAAATGGAACAGGGCGCTCTGTAGTCCCTCACTGCGTATCGATTACCGAATCAGTACCTAACTGAAGTAGAATAAACCCAGCGAGGATGGGTGTCGCTGGGCTATGTCCCTTCCTGGATCACGGATTCCAAGGATGCGCTGGATGGAGGATTTTGCCAGCGTACTGACCAGTGTGGTGTTCCCTGCAGCTTGCCGCCTTTGTGATGCGCCACTATTGCATGCCCGACGTCTACCCATATGCGAAACGTGCCTGTCCTCCTTTCAAATGATCCTGCCGCCCATCTGCAATCTTTGTGGCCAGGTTATGCCCGTTTCCGCCCCACTCAGCGAAGCCGCTCCAGCTTGCCGCGACTGCATACAAGGCAAATTCGGTTTCCAGGCCGCCCGCAGTTTCGGGGTTTACGAAGGAGCGCTAGCCCACGCCATCGTCCTCCTCAAGTACGAACGCCTCGAACCGCTCGGTACTTTTTTCGCTGCGCAACTCCTTCAATTGGTCCGGAGCGACGCACAGCTTCTGCCCGCGGACCTGGTCGTCCCTGTTCCGCTGCACCGCCAGAAACGCAAGGACCGCGGATTTAATCAAGTGGACCTCTTCGCGCGCCCCTTGGCTCGACGCCTCCGCCTCCCTTATCGTCCCGTCCTTCTGATGCGTTCGCGGCCTCGGCCAGAGAAGCACCTCCTAAGCCAGGAGGAACGTTGGGAGGCGGTACGTGGCGCTTTTGCCATGCGCCAGGGGGACCGGGTTGACAATTTACGGGTCTTGTTGCTAGATGATGTAATGACGACGGGAGCGACGCTTGATGCGTGTGCTCGCGCGTTACGCGATGCCGGAGCTCGTTCGGTACTGGGCCTCACTGTTGCCCGCGCCGCACGGCCCGCTATCCCCGTCCGTGGAGCGTAATACCCTGAAGGGTGCGCGATGAGCGCAAGAAGGCCAGAGGCGATCGATCCCCGGGGGAGACATTCCCTTGATGTGGGTGGCTCGCTTGTGCCCAACACTTCTGGCAACGCTTCCAACCGTCTCCTTCCTCCCCTACCCGGTCGGCGTGCTTCCATGATGCAGGAGCCGGTGCTCGTGCTGAACGCCACCTACGAACCCATTAACGTCACTGCCGTGCGTCGGGCCATGGTACTTCTCTTGAAGGGAGTGGCTCAGGCCGAAGAGGTGCACAGCTCTGAAGTCCACTCTGCTGCGCATGCGCACAAGGTGCCTTCGGTGATTCGTCTGTTGGCCTATCGCCATATTCCGCAGCAGAGCCGTGCACTCTCTCGGAAGAATATCCTGCTGCGCGATCGCAACACGTGCCAGTTCTGCGGCCGGATCTTCCCGAGTTCCGAATTGACGCTAGATCATGTGCTGCCGCGTTCTCGTGGCGGGCGTTCTTCCTGGGAGAATCTGGTGGCGTGCTGCTATCGCTGCAACAACACCAAGGGCGACCGCACTCCCGAGGAAGCAGGGCTGAAACTCGCACGGCGCCCACGCCCTTTCACGCTCCATACCTCGCGGCAGCTGATGCGACTGATTGGCCATCGCGACGAACGTTGGCGTAAGTATTTGTTTTATTGAGATTTACACGCGCCTCACGCCTTCCCGATATTCTCCCCAGGGCCTCCAGCAAATTTGGGAAACCTTTTGGCCCGCAGTGCATCTAAATCAATAACACCACTTCGAGGACACACCCCGGGAAGCAGTTAGGGTAACCCCCTAGCTGCTTCTCTTCCTTTCGGCCAATTTATTTCGTGCAACGTTTCTGCGGCTGCCGATGTAATCCGCTACGGAGCAATCGCTCTCGTCTGGCGCTAACGGTTATGCTCTTCGGGAAAGCTCTTCAGCGCGGAGGCTTCATCGGGAAACTCGGGAAAGACCTGGTAAAGCTGCGTGATCTTCAGAATTTCCTCGACCTTTGGCGTCAAACCTACCACTTTCATCGCTCCACCCTTTTTAATGACCGCGACGTAGTTCCGCACCAGTTCGCTGATCCCGGAACTGTCCAAGTAATCGAGATCCTTCAAATTCAGAACGATATTCCTACGGCCACGCTTCAACAGCCTCAGAATGGCCTCGCGGAAAGCCCCGCCTTCAAACGAAGTCAGCCTCCCACTTACATCTACAACCGACACGGCGTCAACTTGCCGGATGCTTACCGTGAAATTCACGCGATCCTTTCCTGGCCGGTGGTTTGCTAGATTGTATCGTTTGTTCCTCGGAAGGCAAGGGTCTGGTGCCACTCCCGTAACATGAGTCTCTCAGTAGCCTATTGCCGCATCACCACCCGCAGGCCTCGCCGCCAACTTTCCACCAGGCCCACGCGCATCACCTCGATCTCTGGCTTGAGGAAGCGCAACAGGGTGTCTGTGCTGGGGTGAAAGCGCAACGCAGGTGCCACCAGGTAAACCAATGGCGGATCCGATTGCAACTCCAGCCCCGGAAAGTATCCGTACCGTGCCAGGTCCCCTTGCACCTGTAAATGCCGTACCCTTGACCAGTAATCGCCCGCCTGGAGTGGCAGGCCTGGATTCTCCACCGCCTTTAATTCGACAATCGCCAGCCGGTGCGCCCGGGTGACGCACAGCAAATCCAAAATCCCGTGCTGTCCGGCGGATTGTGCGAACACCTGCTCATACACATGCGCGGGATCGAGCGCCAGATCAATCTGGCTGGCATCATTCAGCACCAGCGTCTGCATCCATCGTTCGGCCTGTGCGCGATATAGCGGGTGGCGTGTGTCGCTGGCCAGTGGGTGGCGGAAGTTCTCCAGATTCAGCACAAGTTGTTTCAGCTCTACCTCATTCTGCGCGTTGAGTTCCTCCCAGTGCCCATCCATGCCGAACGTGACCTGCCCCTCTGCCCAGCGCGCAAACGGTAAACCACGGAATCGCAGGACCACCTCCTGCAACTGGGGTGAAGCGTGCGCGCGAATGGCGTCTGGCGCCAACGCAACGACCGGCGCAATCGCTGCGGCAGCGCGGTCCAACAGCACTTGGCATTCGCGCCGTGGTACCAGACACGCATGGAAGTTTCCGTTCGCGCAAGGATCGATGCGCTCCAGGGTTTCGCGTTGCGCGTCCCGTTCATACACGTGCACGGCCAGGCGTGGGTCAATGGCATGAAGGCGTGCCGCGAGAGCGGCGGACTTTCCCTTCGGCAAAATCAACCGCAACCCGGAAATGTTGCCGTGCCCCTTGCCCTGGCGCGCGCGGTCCAGCCATAAAAGTGCGTAGGTGATGCTGCTTTCGAGGGCATCCGGAGATTCCTCGTCGGGAACGGCCAGGAAAGCATGCCGCTGCGTCCCTTTACGGGAGATCCCCCGCGCATAGACACGCGATAGGGAATGTTCCAGGTCTGCTGCAATGGAGAGTTTTTCCAGCGTTTCGTCCGGAAAGCGTTCCGCCAGAATGCGCCGGAGTTGCTCGCAGAAGTCCTCGCGCGATAGCCCCTTGGCATCGCGCTGATAATCCAATCGTACTATTTCCAGCCGTTGCGGTTTAACGCGGCCAAAACTCTCCACCGCCAGCAGCAGGCGTTTGTCCGATTGGTCCGTGATGGCCAACACGCGCCGGGTCACATGGCAGTTTTCGGACCACAAATGGAGCAGCGGCTTCGACGGCGCTCCTCGAACTTCCCAGGCCAGCGGCGTGCTCGAGCTGATCCGCCCGCCGTTCTCGCGAATCTCGATTGCGGCGCCCTTGGATAATCCCTGCAGGCGGCTTCGCAGTTCCTCGCAGAGGTCCATATCGCTATATTAATCTAACTATGTTGTTAAGGTGCAACTATTTCAAGACAGCTAGCTGTAAATAGGTAGTGCGCACGTAGGGTTGTTGCATGTTCCAAGTGGCGGGCAGGTGGTCAAACGAAATCTCAATGGGCCGCCGTTCTCCTGGCGCGAGTGCGGCCGCCGGCGGGCCCAGCACGCTGCGAGTCTCGCGCAGTGCGATTTGATCCATGGAATCGGCGAACTCCACGGTGAGCGACAACATCACGATTTTCCCCGGGCCATCGTTAACCACTTCTCCCGAAAGCGTGGTCACTTCCTGATGGATGAAGTTCTCCGCGCGGCTCAGCGCAATATTCTCCACCTTCACATTCTTGAGGTAGGCCTGCTCCGCCGGCGTCATCTTGGACGCGACGTTTCCCTGAAACAGCACCGGCCTCTGTCCCGGCACATGGAAAAGAAACCATAAGCTGAGACCGATTGCTAGCGCCACCACGGCGCCAATGATCACTGTTACCCAACCACTCGCTTCTTCTTTCCCGGATTTTTCGGATAGTTGCAATTCATTTTGCATGGCGACTTCTCTCAAATTCTCCGTCACCGTCTTAGCCGCTTCAGCGACCAAGGCTCAAGCGGTGCACCAGCGGTTCCGGCAGACGTGCGCTTCGCATGCGCTCCTGCACCTTTGCGATGTTATAGGGTACACGCCAAAACTCTACCACTTGGTGCTCCAGATCGGCGATGGCAAATCCTGCTCGCGGATCGGAGTCCCGCGGCTGACCGACCGATCCGGGATTCAACAAGTAGCGCTTTCCGGTATCTACGCGTAGCACGCAGCGGATCTCGTTGTTGCGTGGGTGTAATTGCAAAACCTCCAGTTCCGAATCCTGATACGCGAAACCTCCCTGGTGGTGCGTGTGGCCATAAAAGGTGACGGGCAATGAGGAGTCCAGTAATCCTTCCAGCGCTTGCGTGGGCGTGAACACATATTCATCTTCATCCTGAAACGCGCCGTGCACCAGAACTACGCCCTCAGCTTCCAGCGGGCCTTGCGGCAATGCCGCGAGCCAGTCCATGTTTTCGTTGGAGAGTTGCGAGCGGGTCCAATTAACAGCCATTTTGGCCACTGGATTGAAATCCTCGGTGGACATTAGATCGGCAACCGCTTTGTCGTGATTGCCGCGAATCGTGGCTGCGCCAAGTTCACGAATGCGCGTGGTGACTTCATTTGGATCCGGCCCGTAGCCCACCACATCTCCCAAGCACACCACACGTTCCCAACTCCCTTTCGCCGCGTCCAGGGAGGCTTCTAGGGCCGTCAAATTGGCATGGAGATCGCTGAGAACTAAGAGTCGCATCCGGCCTGTCCGAACCGTGCCCAAGAGTATAGATGAAGCCGGGGGGCTAAGCGCAAGGCAATGTGAACATTCATCAACATGATGATGTCTCCCACTGTGGCTAGAAACGTTACAGGAAAATGTCACCGGCGGCGAAACATTCCACCGGCTCATCTCGTCTATACGGGTGCGGCCGATGTTCGGGCTGTTCGGGACGAAACGAGATTCAGTAAAAAAACCCCGCGGTGGCAGCCGCGGGGCCATTGACACTCAGTTATTCCGGATCGTGAACCAGGAAGAAGAGGTGTCTTCATCGCGAGGCTACCTTTTCCCCTGCCTGCGTGTCAACTCTCTCGCCCTGTAACGGCTAATCGGCTGACTCGCTCCTTGAAAGGAAATGACACGCATGAGTACCAATTCCTTCGTCCGCAGTTTGATTCTGGCCTCGGCCCTCGCCATTTCGGTTCCCGCGTTCGCCAAGCCCATGGTCAAAGATTTTCCCTTCACTCGCACTATGCACGTTGGCCAGACCAGCATTCAATCCGGCGATTACCGCATCCTGATCGACGGCAATCACCTCACCATCCAAAAAGGCAAAAACGTCGTGGCACAAGCGGAAGGCCGCTGGGAGGAACGCAACTCAAAACCTCCCTATAACGAAATCGTTTCCGACGGCGACGGTAAAATGTTGGAACTGCGTTTTGAAGGCAAGAAGAGCGTCTTCGTATTAGCGCAGTAAGGTCAGAAGACGTGATTTCCACCATCGAATTAACGGGGAAGCTGTGCCCCTCCGCAGCTTCCCTCCTTCTCTGGGCCACCTGGGAATTTCTGAAGTGGCAAACACCCGTGGTTGCCGCGAGTGAACTCCTCTCTGCATTTGCGGTAGTCGTGTGTGCACGCTTCTTCCGTCTTGCTCCTCAATTCTTCCATCTAGCTCCTCAATCCGGCTTACGCTAGCGAATGAACATGCAGTCGCCATAACTGTAGAACCGGTAGCGTGCCTCGACGGCATGCCGGTAGGCCGACAGGATCGCCTCGCGCCCTGCGAACGCCGAAACCAGCGCCAGCAAAGTTGATTTCGGCAAATGAAAATTCGTCAGTAGACCGTCCACAACGCGAAACACATGCCCAGGGAAGATGAACAAGCTGGCCTCGGCTTTTCCCGCGCTGATGATCTTCCCACCACCTCGATCTACCGCCTTGGCCACCGCATCTTCCAGCGCCCGCACAACCGTCGTGCCCACTGCAATCACGGGGCGCCCTCCTTCCCTGGCGCGTTGGATTCTCTCTGCCGCTTCTTCGGAGATTTCGTACGCCTCCAAATGAATCTTGTGCTCTTCGAGTATCTCCGAGTGGGTGGGTTGAAACGTTCCCAGCCCCACGTGCAACGTGATTTCACATGTTTCGCAACCGCGCTCTTGTATCTTCTGAAGAATCTCCCGCGTGAAGTGCAAACCTGCTGTCGGCGCTGCCACGGCCCCGGGTTTCTGCGCGTACACCGTCTGGTACCGTTCGCGATCGGATGATTCATCCGGGCGGTCAATGTAGGGTGGAAGCGGCACGTGTCCCAACCGCTCGATGTTTTCTTCCACGCTTTGTCCGTTGTGCGAGCAAAAACGGACCGTGCGCAATCCTAATTCACCGCGCGCGAGGATTTCGCCTTCCAACTCACCCTCGCCGAACAACACGCGTTCTCCCACCGCCATCTTCCGGCCTGGACGCACCAAGGCCTCCCAAATCTCCAATTCAATTCTTCGCGTAAGAAAAACTTCCACCGTCCCCGTCAAATGTTCTCTCGCCGTCTTGCGCGAGGGCGATTGCGAGTGAACGCCCGTGCGTTTTCCGAACAAGCGCGCGGGCAAGACGCGGGCATTGTTCAGCAACACAAGCTCATCGCCACTGAGCAATTTCGGCAGTTCCGCGAACGCGCGATCCTCCCAGGCACCGCTTCGCCGATCGAGCAACAGCATCCTCGAAGCATCGCGCTGCGTCGCAGGCCGCTGCGCGATCAACTCGTTTGGCAACTGGTAGCCGAACGCGTCAACTCGCATCACTCCGAACTATAACAAAACACGCGAACTGGAATTGAGATTACGTCCAGACCATTCAGCCCCCCTCTGAAAACCAAAATCCTGCAGATTCGGCGTCATCTTGCATGTCATTGACAAAAAAGCGTATTAGCACGAATGCGGGCCCGACGGAAATTATACTTGACAACGATACGCTAATATTATATCATGCACGCGACTTCATCTATGGAGGACTTCACCATGAGAGCTACTTTAGCCCGTTTTGAACCTTTCCGCGGAGTTTCTACCCTGCAGGACCAGATCAACCGTCTCTTTAATGAGGCTTTTGATCGCACTTCGGAGGAGGCCAACTTGACGGCTTGGGCGCCTGCGGTCGACATCTACGAGACCGAGCACGAACTCGTCGTTAAGGCGGATATTCCGGACATTAAGCCGGAAGAACTCGACATCTGTGTCGAGAACAACATCCTCACCATCCGCGGTGAACGCAAGTTCGAGAAGAAAGTGAACGAGGACAGCTACCTGCGTGTGGAGCGCTCCTATGGCTCCTTTAGCCGCAGCTTCTCTCTTGCCAACACCGTGAATGCCGAAGCAATCAAGGCCGACTACAAGAACGGTGTGCTGACGCTGAGCATCCCCAAGCGCGAGGAAGCCAAGCCGAAGCAGATCAAGGTCAATGTGGAAGCGCCCGCTACGGCTGCTGCCGCCGGCCGCTAAGGCACGAATCGTTCAATCGGGAACCCTCGTGGGATAGCATAGGGGCTGGCACTCGCGCCGGCCCCTTTTCTTTGGCCAGACAGGGAAGTGAGGAATCATGCTGCGTTTTGACAAAATGACCGTGAAAGCCCAGGAGGCTCTACAAGCGGCGGAGGGCGTCGCCGCGCGTCACGAAAACCAATCAATTGAGCCCGTGCATCTTCTGGAAGCACTAATCCAGCAGCCCGACGGCGTTGTACCGCCGCTGCTTGCCCGCCTTGGTATCCGCGCGGAACTTCTCACCCAGGATCTCGAGCGCGAAATCGAGCGTTTGCCAAAGGTTCACGGCTTCGCGCAGCAAACCATGGGCCGCCCGCTGAATAATGTGTTGGAGCGTGCCTTCGACGAAGCCGACAAATTTAAAGACGAATACGTTTCCACCGAGCATTTTTTCCTGGCCATTGCCGGCCAGGACCGCGATCCCGCCGGCCAGTTGCTCAAGAAAAATGGCGCATCCTACGAAGCCATCTTGCAGGCCCTCGCGGGTGTGCGCGGCAGCCAGCGCGTCACCTCGCAAAATCCAGAGGCCACGTATGCGGCGCTTGAAAAGTACGCGCGCGACCTGACCGAACTGGCCCGCCGCTCCAAGCTCGACCCGGTCATTGGCCGCGATGAAGAGATTCGCCGCGTGATGCAGATTCTGGCGCGGCGCACAAAGAACAATCCTGTGCTGATCGGGGAGCCCGGCGTCGGCAAGACCGCTATCGTCGAAGGCTTGGCGCAGCGCATCGTTTCCGGAGACGTTCCCGACGTTCTGAAGACCAAACGGTTGGTCGCCCTGGACCTTGCGGCTATGGTTGCGGGCGCAAAGTATCGCGGTGAATTTGAAGATCGCTTGAAAGCAGTTCTGAAGGAAATAGCGGAAGCCGAAGGTCAGATCATCCTGTTCATCGACGAGTTGCACACCCTTGTTGGCGCCGGCGCGGCCGAAGGTGCCATGGACGCCTCCAACATGCTGAAGCCAGCCTTGGCGCGCGGCGAATTGCGCGCGATTGGCGCCACCACCATCAACGAATACAAGAAATATATTGAGAAGGACCCCGCGCTCGAGCGCCGTTTCCAGCCCGTCTTAGTCTCCGAGCCCACCGTCGAGGACACCATCGCCATATTGCGCGGCCTCAAGGACCGCTACGAGGTTCATCACGGCGTGCGCATCAAGGACGCCGCCATCATCGCTGCCGCCACCCTCTCGCACCGCTACATCTCCGACCGCTTCCTGCCGGACAAGGCCATTGACCTGATTGATGAAGCCGCCGCCAGCCTGCGCATGCAGATTGATTCCCTGCCAACCGAAATTGACGAAATCGAGCGCCGCATTCTGCAACTCGAAATCGAACGCCAGGCGCTGCTGAAGGAGACTGACGCGCATTCCGTGGAGCGCCGCGCGCAAATCGAGAAGGAACTGGCCAAGTTGCGCGAGGATTCCAGCGGGCGCAAGGCTCGTTGGCAAGCGGAGAAGGCCGCCATCGCAAAAATCCGCAAGCTGAAAGAGCAAATTGATCAGCTCAAGGCCGAAGAGCAACGATTCGAGCGGGCTGGCGAACTCGCGAAGGTCGCGGAAATCCGCTACGGCAAGATCGCCCAGACGGAACGTGAGTTGAAGGAAGCCCAAGACAGTTTTGACGCGCTTCAAAAAAACACGCGCATGCTGAAGGAAGAAGTCGACGAAGAAGATATCGCCAAGCTCGTCAGCAAGTGGACGGGCATCCCCGTCGGGCGACTGCTTGAGGGTGAAGCGCAGAAGCTTGTGCACATGGAGGACCGGCTCCGTCAGCGCGTGGTCGGCCAGGATGATGCTCTCGCGCGCGTGGCCAATGCTGTGCGCCGCAGCCGCGCTGGTCTTTCTGAGGCCAAGCGCCCTATCGGCTCGTTCATTTTCCTCGGACCGACTGGCGTCGGCAAGACCGAACTGGCCCGCGCCCTCGCGGAATTCCTCTTTGACGATGAGAAGTTGATGATCCGCATCGACATGTCCGAATATATGGAAAAGCACACCGTTTCCCGCCTGATTGGCGCGCCTCCGGGCTATGTCGGCTACGAAGAAGGCGGGCAGCTCACCGAACAGGTTCGCCGCCACCCTTATTCCGTCATCTTGTTTGATGAAATCGAGAAGGCTCACCCGGACGTTTTCAACGTGCTCTTGCAGATCCTGGAGGATGGGCGGTTGACGGACGGCAAGGGCCGCACCGTCGATTTCCGCAACACCGTTCTGATCATGACCAGCAACGTCGGTTCGGCGGCTATTTTTGAACTTGCAGGCAAGGATCCCGAGCGCGCCCGTAAGGAGGCGATGGAAGCTTTGCGAGCGGCGTTCCGGCCGGAATTCCTTAACCGCATTGATGAAATCGTGATCTTCAACCCTCTAGGTAAGGAGCAACTGGAACGCATCGTAGTGCTGCTGCTGAAGAATGTCGAAAAACTCCTCGCGGAACGACAAATTACGCTGGAGTTGACGCGGCCTGCCATTGATTTATTGCTGCACGAAGGCTTCGATCCGGCTTACGGCGCGCGGCCGCTGCGGCGCACCATTCAGCGGCTCGTCCAGGATCCTCTGGCGATGCAGATTCTTGAAGGTGCGATCCTTCCCGGTGATCATGTGCGCGTCGATCGCGACGCCAAGAAGGATGCCATGCGCTTCGAGCGCGTGCCCCCAAAGCCCACGGCTACTGCAGCAAGAAAATGATGGCGGGATTTCGCTTTTCGCTTGGAGCGCGGGTAGCCTTGACGCTCTTCTGGTCACGCTCTAGACTAATTTTTCTGCCAGGCGCATTGCAGTTCCGCCAAGGAAGGTAAATCACATGAAAGTTTTGCGAACAGGTGCTCTTCTGATTCTGCTGAGTGTGCTGTTGGTCGTTGTGGGTGGCGCTCTTGGCGGGCGTGGCGGCATGCAGATCGCCCTGGTCATCGCCATTGTGATGAACGGCATCTCCTACCTTTTTTCCGATAAGATTGCCCTGAAATCCAGTGGCGCCCAGCCAGTGACTCGCGAGCAACTGCCTCGGCTCTACCAGGTAATGGAGCGCCTGGCTGCCAAAGCGAACATACCGGTGCCAAAGCTCTATGTTGTTCCTGACGCCGCGCCAAATGCCTTTGCTACTGGCAGGAGCCCAAGTCACGCGTCCGTCGCGGTCACGCAAGGTCTCCTGCAAATCATGAACGACGACGAACTCGAAGGCGTCATCGCTCACGAGCTTTCACACGTGCGCAATTACGACATCTTGACCAGTTCCATCGCCGCCACCATCGCCGGCGCGGTCACCTATATGGCCCAAATGGGCCGCTGGGCGATGTTCTTCCGGGGCTACGGCGGAAGTCGCGACGAGCGAGGAGGCAGCGGGTTGTCAGCCCTGCTCATGATGTTCCTCGCCCCCTTTGCGGCCCTGCTGCTGCAACTCTTTTTGTCACGTACGCGCGAATACGCTGCCGACGAAACCGGGGCTCGCATGGTCGGTCAGCCCTATGGCCTGATCAGCGCCCTGGAGAAGTTGGGGACGTATAATCGCCGTATCCCCACCTCGGCCATTTCGCCCAGCACCTCTTCACTCTGTATCGTCAAACCGATGTTCGGCGGAGGCACGCTAGCGTCGCTATTCAGCACCCATCCCCCACTGGAAGACCGCATAGCGGCGCTTCGCCAGATGGTGAACACCCCGCTGCGGTGACCGATTGCAAGGTGCAACGCATGTTCATCCTGCGGTAAAGATTTCCGCTTACGAGAATGGCCCATTCCGTTGCGCCTCATTCCATTTCAACCAACCCACGCATTTTAAATGAGTTAGCAAAACACTGGAATCTTCCACGATTTGGCTTCCCAAATGCAAATAACTGGGAAGCCAGCCGCAGTCTTCTTAGCAACACTTGAGGGATACAGGGCATGAGCTGTCGAGACACTATTCATTTGATTTGTATGTACTTGGAGGGGAAACTCTCTCCTGGCGTCCAGGTTGAAATTGAGCGCCATCTGCACTCTTGTCCGGACTGTCGGTTGGTTCTGGACGCGGCAACCACCACTTTGGATCGATATTTTGGGCCTTCCAAACTGACTTCAAATTCCCAGGCCGCTTGAGTAGTCCCCAGTAACGTACACACCTCTTTAGACTTATTTCCGCAAAGAAGCTGCAAGTGTGGCATCTCGTTCTTCCACTTGTTTGTCTGAAATACGCTCGTAAACACCCAATGAAAAACCTGCAAAATTTACGTTGCTGGACAGGCACAGGTAATCTTTACTGGTACTAGTACTATTAATTCCTCCTCCTCCCGCCCTCCCTTTTTTCATTAATCCTCTTGTCTTTATGATGTTAGAGGTAACACCACCTGTTGCCCCACTTTGGCTCCATGGGTGCCCGTTTTCCACACCGCAGGGCGGCGACGCCAAAAGGAGATTATGGCAATGAGCGAGTTTCAGGAAACGAACATCCAGAGCACCGCAGGCACCCCGCGTTGGGTGGGTCTGGCCATCGCGGCCCTTGGTGGACTTTCCCTTATCGGTATTGGATTGGGCTGGAGTGCTTATAATCACGCTAGCTCCGTTGAGCAAGCCACACAGGCTTCGTTGAAGCAAGAGAACGATGCACTCGGACAGCGTTTGGCCAAGTCTGAGGACCAGAACCAGCAATTGCAGAGCGACCTCAAAGTCGTCACGGACAAGCTGAATGTCACGCAGGAAGAACTGATCAACGCGCGCAAGCAGTCGAAGGCCGCAATCGCCACCTATGACAAGAAGTTGACTGGCCTCGAGTCCAACGTGAATACGCAGCTTGCCACCAAGGCCAGCACCGAAGATGTAAACAAGCTGAACGGCGACGTGACCGGCGTGAAGAGTGATCTCGATGTCACCAAAGCCAAGCTGGACCGCTCCATGGGCGACATGAACGTGATGAGCGGACTGATTGCCCGCAATCACGACGACCTAGAAGAACTCAAACGCCGCGGCGACCGCAACTACTTTGAATTCACACTAAACAAGTCCAAGTCCGCGCAGCGTGTCGGTCCCGTGCAGATATCCTTGAACAAGACCGATTCGAAAAAGTCCAAGTACACCATGACCGTGCTTGTGGATGACAAAACCATCGAGAAGAAGGACAAAACCGCCGGCGAACCCGTGCAGTTCTACGTCAAGGGCAGCGCGCGCTTGTCTCCTTATGAGATCGTTGTGTTCGATGTGGGCAAGAACCAGGTCACCGGTTATCTGTCCACGCCCAAGACCGCGGCATCCGCAACGGCCGCCAGCAACACTCCCGCGCAATAAGCAACTTTGGCTTGCATTAACCATGCAAGTCCATTTCCTTGAGAGCGATATGAAAAGGGAGGATCCAGAGAATCCTCCCTTTTTGTTTGCCCGTTTAAACCTGCTCGCACCGTCTGCGTCTAACAATCAACTGCCTCTGGACAGCTATCCGGCGCTGTGCCAATCTAAAGGCCTTCGGACGGACGTTATTTGAAGCAGTTTCCTATGAGGGGGAGGAAAGATGAAAACAAAATCAATTGCAGGCTTGGTGCTCGCTCTTTTTGCGGCAGGTCTCTTGTACGCCGCCACTGGGACTTGGACCGGCTATATCTCCGACAGCATGTGCGGGGCAAAGGGTGCTAACGAAAAGCACACCGATTGCGCCGCCAAATGCGTGAAGGAGCATGGCGCGAAGTATGTCTTCGTCAACGATGCCGATAAGAAGGTGTACGCCATCGATGACCAGGACAAAGTTGCCGCTCATGCCGGCCATCACGTCACCGTGAAGGGTTCGGTTGATGGCGACAATCTGAAGCTCACTTCCATTGAAATGGCCAAGTAAGACTCTCGATCTGACTTTGCTTTTGAGCAGGCAGGAGTACGCTCCTGCCTGTTTTCTTTTGGCACGCCCCTCAAAATCCGCTACGATGAATCTTCGCCCATGTCCACAACTCTCCTTCACGCTGGCCGTGCCTTCACTCCCCTGACGGAACTCCACGACGCCGGCATTTTGATTCGCGACGGCGTGATCGAAGCCCTTGGCCCGCGCAACGGCATGTCTCTCCCTGCGGGCGCAAATGAAATCACCGCCATTGGCAAGATGGCGGCTCCCGGCTTCCTCGACGTCCACATTCACGGCGCTGGCGGTCATGACGTGATGGAAGGCACTCCGGATGCCCTCCAATCCATCGCAAGAACCATCGCGGCTCACGGCACTACCTCCTTTGTGGCGACAACCGTCACCGCCAACCCAGAAAGCATCTGCAAAGCTGCACAGGGAATTTCCCGCTTCATCGCGCTGCAATCTGGGGCGGCCGATACGCGTGCCGAAATCCTCGGTATTCACTTTGAAGGACCGTTCATCAGCCCCGTGCGCCGCGGCGTTCATCCGGTGGAATGGCTCAAACTGCCCTCAGAAGAATTGCTCGCGAAGTTTGTCGCCGCGGCTGGTGGCCACGCCCGCATCCTCACTATTGCGCCGGAACTCCTCGGAGCCATGCCTTGCATTGATGCCGCGCGAAAATCCGGGATGGTGGTTGGGATTGGCCATACCGACGCTACCTGCGAGCAGGCTTTCGCCGCTTTCCATCATGGCGCGCACCACGCCATCCATATGTATAACGCCATGCGCCCATTTTCCCACCGCGATGCAGGCGTCATCGGCGCTGTCCTCACTACTCCCGGCGTCACCGCGGAACTCATCGCCGATGGCGTGCACGTTGATGAAACCGCCATGCGCCTGCTCCTCCAAGCAAAAGGCGCAGGAGGCGTCATCCTGATCAGTGACGGTATTTCTGCTACGGGCATGCCGGACGGAACATACATGCTGGGATCATTCGAGGTAACCATGAGCGGCGGCGTCTGCCGGAATGCCGAAGGTAAGCTCGCCGGCAGTACGCTGACGTTGGACCGCGCTTTGCGCAACATTGTTGCTCTGGGCGCTTCCCTCAGCGATGCCCTTCGCATGCTCACGCTGAATCCCGCCACGCTGCTGGGCATCGAATCCAAAAAAGGTTCGCTGCGCGCTGGGGCGGATGCGGATATTATTCTCCTCGATGATGCGCTGAAGGTGACGCAAGTGTGGACCCGCGGCTATTCGCATTAATCCGGCTCGCTCCCAAGAATTTCTGGACTTGCGAATACTGCATCGCTAAAAGGAGTGTGAGGTTCTGAGCCGCAAGCGCCTTTTCGGAATCAGTTGGCGCCAGAATCCAGGCACGCTAGGAATTCAGGGGGATTTCCAGTTCGTCGGCGAGAAGTTGTGCACTGAACGGGCTGCACGCGAAATAGCGCTCACCCACTTTCAACGTTGGCACCTTACGCTTGCCGTGGTTCGTTCGCGTCACTATGTCTTCGCCCTCGGGATCGTCTTCAATCTTCACTTCCTCAAAGGCAATGCCGCGCTCCTTCAGGAAATTCTTGGCGCGCCGGCAATCCGGGCACCAACGGGTCGTGTAAATTCTTATCGGTTCCATGATGATTTCCTCGGCACGTTGGATTACGCCCGAGGTGCAAAGTTACAGCAGGTCAGGCTCCCGCCATTCCAGTATTTGAGCCCGAAGCCACCGGCGCGCCGCGGTACTTCCTGACGATCTGTATGCGGATTATCGCCCGCGCCAAAGCCACCGAAGCGCGGTCCCAATCGATGTTCGTATCGTTGGAAGCAAGCCGTTTTTCCGCACGCGCCCGTGCGGCTTCGGCCCGGTTTAGATCAATCTCTTCCGCGCGTTCCGCCGTTTCCGCCAGCACGGTCACGCGGTCCGGCAGCACCTCAGCGAATCCGCGGACCACCGAGAGCGAGGTCGGCTGGCTTGAGGTAGCCTTGCGGTACGTCAATTCGCCTATGCCCAACTCTGTCATCAGCGGCGCGTGCCCTGGCAACACCCCCAGTTCGCCTTCCTGCCCGGGAACAGTCACCTCGATCACTGTTTCTCGCAGCAGTTGCCGCTCCGGCGTCACCACTATCAGTTGTATGGAATCAGGCAGCATCCTCGTTTTCTTTCCTAAACGCCCGCCTTCATCTTCTCCGCCTTCTCCAACACTTCCTCGATCGTGCCAACCATGTAGAACGCCTGCTCCGGGATATCGTCATACTTGCCTTCCACGATCTCCTTGAAGCTGCGCACGGTGTCTTCAATCTTCACGTATTTTCCTTCCAGACCCGTGAACTGCGCGGCGACATACATGGGCTGCGAAAGGAATTTCTCGATTCTCCTGGCGCGCGCCACGGACCGCTTGTCCTCATCGGAAAGCTCCTCGATACCCAAAATCGCGATGATGTCCTGAAGGTCCTTATAGCGCTGCAGAACCGACTTCACCGCTCGAGCCACGGTGTAATGCTCCTGCCCGACCACGCGGGGATCCAGAATGCGCGAACTGCTGGCCAGCGGGTCGACAGCCGGATAAATGCCGCGCTCCACGATCTGCCGACTGAGGTTCGTGGTCGCATCCAGGTGCGTGAAGGTCGCAGCCGGTGCCGGATCCGTGTAGTCGTCTGCGGGCACATAAATTGCCTGTACGGAGGTGATCGAACCGGTCCTCGTGGATGTAATGCGTTCCTGCAACTCGCCGATTTCCGTGTTCAGGTTGGGTTGGTATCCCACTGCGGAAGGCATGCGCCCAAGCAATGCGGAAACTTCGGATCCTGCTTGCACAAAGCGGAAAATATTGTCGATGAAGAGCAGCACGTCCAGGTGTTCCTCGTCGCGGAAATATTCCGCAACGGTCAATCCCGTCAGGCCAACGCGCAGGCGGGCTCCAGGGGGTTCCGTCATCTGGCCGTAAATCAGCGCGGCGCGCGATTTTTCCGGATCTCCCGGCACTATGACCCCGGATTCCTGGAATTCCAAGTATAGGTCGTTCCCTTCGCGTGTGCGTTCGCCCACGCCTGCAAAGACCGAGACGCCGCCGTGCTTCATGGCCACGTTGTGAATCAGTTCCTGAATCAGCACGGTTTTCCCGACGCCCGCGCCGCCAAACAATCCGATTTTGCCGCCCTTCAAGAACGGCTGGATCAGGTCCACAACCTTGATTCCGGTCTCGAACATTTCCAGCGATGTGGATTGATCTTCCAACGCCGGTGCCGCCCGGTGAATGGTGTAAAACTTCTCCGCCTTGACTGGTCCCAGATTGTCCACCGGCTTGCCCAGCACGTTCAGCACGCGTCCCAGCGTGGCTCGCCCCACCGGAACTTCAATGGGTATCCCGGTGTCGTAAGCCTTCATGCCACGCACCATGCCCTCAGTTGGCTCCATCGCCACCGCGCGTACGCGCCCCTCGCCCAGGTGCTGTTGCACCTCAGCGATCACGTCCAGCGGCGTGGGGACGTTGAAGCCCTCGCTAGTGATGCGAACCGCGTTGTAAATTGCCGGCAGGTGTCCGGCTTCGTACTGAATGTCCAGCACAGGCCCGATGACCTGCACCACATGCCCCACCGCTGCGTATTGCTCCGCCATCTTCGGCTCCTCTGATTTCTCGTCGTGACTTGTGCCTTGTGATTCGTTATCCGTCACGAATCGCTACGCCGTTCCCGCCGCTCCGCTCACAATCTCAATAATTTCTTTCGTGATGGCGGCTTGCCGTACTTTGTTCATGTACAGCGTTAGCGCATCAATCACGTCGCCGGCGTTCTTGGTCGCTGCCTCCATTGCGGTCATGCGCGCGGCATGTTCCGCCGCGGACGATTCCAGCATCGAACGCAGCACCTGTGTCTCGACGTACCTCGGCAGTAGCCGGTCCAGTATCTGCTCTACCGGCTGCTCGTAGATGTAATCAATCTGCGCGCATTCAGCTTCCGCCGGAGTCTCTTCGCCGCTCTCAATCGCTTCTACCGGCAAAAGCTTTTCCACGGTCAAACGCGGTGCCAGCACGTTCTTGAACTCACTGAACACCATATAAACCGCATCTACGGACTCTCGTCTGTAAAGGTCCGTCACCAGGTTGGCAATCTCTCGCGCAATCCCGAAATCCACCCGCGCCAGGACGTTCACATATTCCCCGGCAAACTCCATCCCGGTCTTCCGCAACATATCCCGCCCTTTTTTCCCGATGGGAATGGTTACGATCTTCTTGCCCTTCTTGCTGCGAATGAATTCTGCGGCGGTCTTCAGGATATTGGCGTTGAACGCCCCCGCCAACCCGCGTTCTCCCGCCAACACTAGCACCAGGATGCGCTCTTCCGGCCGTTTTGCCAGCAGCGGGTGCTGTGGCGATTCGATCCGCGCCATCGTGGATCGCAGCACGCGCACCAGTTCCTTGGCATAGGGCCGAGCCGCCAGCGCCGCTTCCTGCGCCCGCCGCAACCGGGCGGCGGAAACAAACTTCATCGCGCGGGTAATCTGCTGGGTGTTTTTCACCGAGCGGATGCGTCGCCGGAAATCGAGGAGTGTGGGCATGTTCTATCGCCGGTCCGCTTAATGCGCGATCGCCGCGATCGCCGCCGTGAAGCGTTCCTTAAACGCATCGATAGCCGGCTTGAGTGCCGCTTTGATGCCGTCGTCGAGCGCCTTCTTTGTGGCAATTTCCTTCAGCACGCCCGCGTAGTTGGTCTCCGCAAACTGTAGGAACTCGCGCTCGAAGCGCCGCACCTCGCTCACCGGAATCGTGTCCAGCGCGCCCGTCGTGGCGATGTAGATCGCCACAACCTGCTTTTCCACGGGAAGCGGCACATACTGATCCTGTTTTAATACTTCCGTCAGCCGCTGCCCGCGCGCCAATTGCGCCTGCGTCACTTTATCCAATTGGTCGGAGCCAAACTGGGCGAATGCCGCCAGTTCGCGGAATTGCGCCATATCCAATCGCAGTGTCCCCGCCACCTGCCGCATGGCTTTGATCTGTGCATTGCCGCCGACCCGGCTCACCGAAATGCCCACGTTGATTGCGGGGCGTATGCCGGCATTGAACAAGTCCGACTCCAGGTAAATTTGCCCGTCAGTAATCGAGATCACGTTCGTGGGAATGTACGCCGAAACGTCGCCTGCCTGCGTCTCGATCACCGGCAGAGACGTCAGCGATCCGCCGCCCAGCTTGTCGTTCAATTTCGCCGCGCGCTCCAGCAAGCGGGAGTGCAGATAGAACACGTCGCCCGGGAACGCCTCGCGTCCCGGCGGTCGCCTCAGCAACAGGGAGATTTCGCGGTAGGCTTGCGCGTGCTTTGAAAGGTCATCGTAGAAGGTGACTGCGTGCTTTTTAGTGTCGCGGAAGTATTCGCCCATCGCGCAAGCCGCGTATGGCGCGATGTATTGCAAGGAAGCAGGCTCCGCCGCCGAGGAGGCCACCACGATCGTATAGTCCATCGCGCCAGCATCGGTCAGCACCTTCACTACCTGCGCAATCGTCGAGCGTTTTTGCCCGATGGCGCAGTAGATGCAGATCATGTCGTTGCCCTTCTGGTTGATGATGCTGTCCAGAATAATGGCGGTCTTTCCCGTTTGCCGGTCGCCGATGATCAGCTCGCGCTGCCCGCGGCCGATTGGAATCATGGAGTCAATCGCCTTGATGCCCGTCTGTAGCGGTTCCCGTACCGGCTGCCTGTCCAGCACGCCCGGGGCAATGCGTTCCAGCGGATTACGCAGCTTCGTGGCGATGGGTCCTTTATCGTCCACGGGCTCTCCCAGGGGATTCACCACGCGCCCAATCAGTTCCGGCCCCACTGGGACGGACATAATCGTGTTGGTGCGGCGCACCACGTCGCCTTCCTTGAGTTCCGAGGATTCGCCGAGCAGCACCGCGCCGACATCTTCCTCTTCCAGATTCAGCGCGAGTCCGAAGATGTTGTGCGGAAACGCCAGCATTTCGCCAGACATGGCCTTTTCAAGGCCGTAAATCCGCGCGATTCCGTCGCCCACGCTGATAATTGCGCCTACTTCGTCCACTGAAACAGTCTGCTCGTAATTCGCGATCTGTTCTCGCAGGATCTTGCTGATTTCGTCTGCCTTGATGTTCGCCATGCCTGCTCCGTTCCCGAATGCTTATTCCGCCGACAAGCGCACGCGCAATTCGTTCAATCGGCTGCGCAGTGAACCATCGTAAATCGTGTCTCCGATGCGCACCACCGCGCCGCCCAGCAACTCCGGGTCCAGCGCATACGTCGCCTGAATCTTTTTGCCCGTCAAACGTTCCAACGTTTCCAGCAGTTGCGTTTTCTGCGCGTCGTTCAAGCTCCCTGCCGAGGAGACTGTCGCCTCAGCCACTCCTTGCCTTTGCCGGATCACTTCGTGGAAGGCCTTCAGAATATCCGGCAGCAACGAGGTTCGCTGATTGTCCACCATTACAAACAGGAAATTCCGGATGATTTTGCTCACCCCAATCCGTGCCGCCAATTTTTCAATCACACCGCGCTTGGCTTCGTGCGTTACCTCTGGACTCGCCAAAAACGTCCGCAGTTCAGCCGATTCGGCAAACGCCGCGCTAAACTCGCCTAACTGCTTCAAGGCGGGTTCCGCCGCGCCTTGTTCCAGCGCGATATCCGCCAGCGCGTTCGCGTATTGCAGGCTCGCCGATTTCAATTCGGCCTCCCCTGCAAGCTTTGTACAAATTGATTGACCAAGGCTTCCTGCGCGCCCGGCGTCATCTGCCTGGCTACCAGCGATTCCGCTCCATCCACTGCCAGCTTTGCCGCCAGGGCTTTCAATTCTACTCGAGCCGCGCGCTCGGCCGCTTCAATTTCCACTTTCGCCGCTACGCCGATCTTTTCCACGTCGCTCTTCGTGGCGATGCGCAGGCGTTCGATTTCCGCGCCCGCTTCCCGCCGCGCAATGGCCCGGAATTCCGCGATTTCCTTTTCCAGACTCGTCAGCTTCGCCGCGGCATCTTGGAGCTTCTTCTCCGCCTCCGCTTTTGCCGCCTTGGCTTTGCCAATCGCCGCGCTGATGTTATCCGCCTTGCGGCGGAACACCGGCGGCAACAGTTTCGCGAATACCCAGTAGGCCACTCCTGCCAGAATCACAAAGTGAATCCACTTGAAGGCGATTCCGACGGGCTGTTCCGCCGCGTTGCCACCGTCTTCTGCCGCGCGCGCTGCCACCGAGGTCAAGAGCAACACGACGGTCGTCAGCATCGTCCGCGTGAATCCCTTACTCTTCATCGTGCCTCGCTCGCTGGATTGCCCGGCGCCGGCGGTGTCTGCATCACACGCCGCGCGATCTCCACGGATAGTTGCGCCACGGTCGCTTCAATCTCTTTCTTTGCCGCCGTTAATTCTCCGGCCACGCGTTCTTTCGCCACGCTTACTTCCGCGCTGGCCTTGGTCCGTGCCTCTTTCAAAAACGCCGCGCGCTCGTCCATCAGCTTCTTCCGCTCCGCTTCCTGCTCCACATATACCTTGGCTCGCGCCTGTTTCAGCGCCTCTTCGTACTGCTTCACCTTCTCTGCCGCGGCCGCTTGCGCCGCTTCGGCGGCTTTTTGCGCGCCCAGCGTCCGCGCGTCCCGCTCCGCCATCACTTTTAGCAGGGGTTGGAAGAATAGGGATCGCAGGATGAAATAGAAAACAAGGACAATCAGGGCTACAGGGACAGCCCGAAGAAGGAGTTCCCCTATTTGGCGAACCAAGTCGGTCATTAGGTTTTTTCGCCTATGCCTTCAGGTGGGCAGCCACTCCATGTCCAAGACCCGGTAGGAGCGTACGGTGACCTGCGCGCCGCCTCACAGAACCACTATTTATAACATTCGCCGCAACTCCCCGTCAACGAACCCACCTCACTGTAACGTGTCATTATGCGGTTGCCGCTTCATGGCTTGAATGTGAAATAGGACTCCGGCAAGCCCCCTGGCCAACGGGCGGTGCGGCCCTCTCGAGGATCGAGGACAAGATGAAAGGGCGGACTTACCGGCACCGCGCTTCCTGCCTGCACCCACATCCTGGCTGCAAACTGCCCCCCATTCGCCGGTATTTGCCCTCTATTCGCCGAAAAGGACGAGACTTCCTCCATTTGCCCGACTAATCTCACACCATGGAACGCGACAAATATCTGACGGGAGTTGAGAGCATGACTATCGCAAATCCGCAGGCGTCCTCTGCCCTACCCGGATCGAGGAGAACCTTGATAACGGGAGCAGCCGGGCTACTAATCTTGGTCGGGCTTGTACTGCAGCTGGGGGCGCTCAGCTACAGCCACCTACAACCCAGCAATATATGGGTAGTCTCAACGGTTCTGCGGAGCGCCTGGAGTATGCTCATTTTGCAGTTGCATGCCCAGGGGATGCAGGCAGTCCTGACATTCTGGCCGTTGCTTCTCGTCAGCTTGGGCCTGGCGATAATGCTGCTCTCACGCAGTGAAATCCGTCAGCCTCTGCTATCACCCTCCAGGAGAGGGCAAAACCATGTTCAGTAATTCTCGTCGCTTCCCCTCAGGCTTTTCTTGGGGCCTCGCCGTCATCGCGATTGGGTTGATTCTCCTGCTGGACCAGATGGAAATCGTTTCGGCTCGCCACGTGTTTCTGTATTTCTGGCCCGCGTTCCTCATTTTTTTTGGTGTCGAAGGGCTTGTCTTTTGTCACGGCCCCGGCAGATTCTGGGGGTCTTTCCTGACACTGGCGGGGGTGGTGCTCCTGCTGAGCAATCTCGGATATCTTCACGTTCGTTGGAGCATGTTTTGGCCTATGGCCATTATCCTTTGGGGAATCTGGATTCTTTCGCGTTCGTTCGGCATCGGCTCGTTCTGGGGAGAAAAGTGGGTAAGACCTTTGAGAATCAATCTCGGGGAGGGATTTGTGTCCGACTCCCCGGATATGCACTCAGATGTCGTTTTCAGCTCCTCTCAGCGGCGAATTACCTCCAGGAACTTCAGGGGCGGAAAAGTCGCTGCGGTTTTCGGTGAACTCAAGATTGATTTTACCGAGGCTGAAATCGAAGGTGACGAGGCCGTGATCCATCTCGACGCCGTCTTCGGCGTCGTGGAAATTCGCGTTCCCACCACCTGGGTGGTTGTCAGTCGCGGCGCGGCGGTTTTTGGTGAATACTCAGACCGTACTGTTCACGCTCAACCACCGGGCCCCGGCGCCAAACGTCTGGTCGTCAAGGGTGGTGCGGTATTTGGAACCGTCCTAATCAAGAATTGAAGCGCACATGCACCCGATTCTCAGCCGTCTGAGCCGCCTTGCGCTCTATCTTCTCGCATGGATTCCCCTTTCGGCGTTGCTGGCTTATCTCATGGCCGCCACGGGGGGATTGACCGGGCGCGAAGCAGTCTCCATGTCGCTGCCCCTCTGCTTTCTTTACGCTTTCATCTGTCTCTCTGCCTGGTATTCCTGCCGCGCCCTCTCTTCTAGCCATTCCACCATCGGCAAGCTCCTGGAAGTCCACGTCGCTGCCGCTCTCGTCGCCAGCGGTCTTTGGGTTTTATGCGCCGCTCTTCTCGCTTATCTCTTCACTGGGATGTCCTTTTATCCGGGGCTTACCGGCCGGCTTTCTCGAACCCTCCCCATCTTTTTTGGCACGGGTGTGATTCTCTACCTTTTCTCCGTCAGTTTTTACTATGTTCTCCTCGCCGTTGAAGCTTCTCGGGAGGCGGAAGCGCGTGCCATGGAAGCGCGCGTTCTTGCGCGTGACGCCGAATTACGCGCCCTGAAGGCGCAGGTAAATCCGCATTTCCTTTTTAATAGCCTCAATTCCATCAGCGCGCTGACAACCTCGGATGCCGCAAAAGCGCGCGAAATGTGCATTTTGCTGGGCGATTTCCTGCGGCGCACACTTGGCCTCGGGGAGAAATCCACGATTCCCCTCGAGGAAGAAGTGTCCCTGATCCATGCTTTCCTCGCGGTGGAGAAAATCCGCTTCGGTTCGCGATTCCGCATGGAAGAGAATATTGCCGAGGATGCTCTGAAAATGCAGGTTCCTCCTCTGCTCTTGCAGCCGCTCGTCGAAAACGCATTTACTCACGGAATCTCCAACCTCGTTGAGGGCGGCTGGGTCCGCCTCGACGCGCGATACCAGAATGGCGCCCTGTTCATCGTTGTCGAAAACACTTTCGATCCTGATGCTCCGCCACGGCGCCAGAAGAATGGTATGGGGCTTCTCAATGTGCGTCACCGGCTTGAGGCCCGCTACGGCGATCGCGCGACTTTCAATGTGAGGACTGAGAGAGACCGCTTCTCCGTGGCCATCACGCTCCCAGCCGAGGGAGAGGAGCGCATAACATGAGTTCCCGGAAGGACACAAAAATCCGCGCGGTCATCGTTGACGACGAAGAACTGGCCCGCCAGGTCATTCGGGAATTCCTTGCTCCGCACCCGGAAGTCGACATCATCGGAGAGTGCGCCAACGGTTTCGAGGCCGTCAAATCAGTGACCGAACAGAAGCCCGACCTGATCTTCCTCGACATCCAGATGCCCAAGCTCGACGGTTTTGAAGTCCTCGAACTAATCGGTTCCGACAGCGCCATCGTTTTCGTTACTGCGCACGATACTTATGCCATCCGCGCCTTTGAAGTCCACGCCGTGGACTATCTGCTGAAGCCTTTTGGCGCGGAGCGCTTCGAAGCGGCTCTGGAACGCGCGAAAGAGCGCCTGGAAAGCAAGTCGCCGTCCGCCGCTGTTCCCGCCACCGAACTCGCCGCATCCGCGCGCCCACCTGCGCAATACCTTGAACGCATCCCCGTGCGCGACGGCCCGCAGGTGTTCATCATTCCCGTTTCCAAGCTGGACTTTGCCGAGGCGCAGGACGATTACGTCGCGCTTTCCGCCGAGGGCAAGAAACATCTGAAGCAACAGCCCATTTCGAGCCTCGAAGCGGCACTCGATCCCTCGCGCTTTCTCCGCATCCACCGCTCCTACATCGTCAATCTCGAACGTGTCGTGAAGGTCGCGCCCTATGGCAAAAACAGCCACGTGGCCGTGCTGAAAAACGGCGTGCAGCTCCCCGTAAGCCGCGCCGGCTACGCGCGCCTTCGCGCCTTTCTCGACCGCTGACTCATTCCGGCGAGGAGAGCAGGCAAAGCCTGTCGAAAGACGGCTGCGGGATTTGGCACCTGGTTGATCGGGTGAAATGGCTTGACAAGAAATCTGCGATTCCATATATTCAACCTTCAGGTTGAATATGCAGCGCACCTCTTCTCTTTCTCAATCCACCTGGATCGCTCTCGCCGACCCTACTCGCCGTTCCATCCTCGAACGCCTCTCTCGCGGCGAAGCGCGCGTCACCGAACTCGCCCGCCCCTATTCCATGTCGCTCAATGCCGTTTCCAAGCACATTCGCGTGCTCGAACGCGCGCGCCTCATTCGCCGCCGCCGCACTGGCCGGGAGCATTTTCTGTCCTTCAACCCGGATCCCCTCACAAGCGCCACCGCATGGATTGAGGCGCAACGCTCCCTCTGGATGAGCCGCCTCGATGCTCTTGACTCTCTGCTGGAAGCCGAAGACGCCGCCGCCCCAAAAGTCCCCAAACGAAAGGAAAAATCCCGATGAGCCCTCAACCGCAAAAAGGCACTGTGCAAGTCACTCGAAAATTCAGCGCCTCCGCCGAACGCGTATTCGATGCCTGGCTCGACCCAACCATCGCCAGCAAGTGGCTCTTCGCCACGCCCACCGGCAAGATGGTGAAGGTCAAAATCGATGCGCGCGTCGGAGGTTCCTACCTCATCGTGGAACAAAGGGACGGCGTCGATGTCGAGCACGTGGGTGAATACCTCGAAATTGAACGCCCGCACCGCCTCGTCTTCACCCTCAAGGTCCCCAAATACTCCCCGGAGAACACCAAGCTCACAATTGAAATCCGCGCGCTCGATTCGGGCGGCTGCGAACTCACGCTGACCCATGAGGACGTCCTGCCGGACTATATCGCCAGCACCACTTCTGGCTGGAACACGATCCTGAATCAGCTTGACGCCATGTTGTAGTCACGGGCGGTGCCGGTCCAAACCGAATAATTCCCGCTATACTGGAGCCAGCCTGCTGAATTACGGCGGCATCGTTCCATGACCAAGAGTTGGAAAACCAAACTGATTCATTCCGACGCAAAAATTCCCGAAGGCTATCAATCCCTCGCTACTCCGGTCTATCGCGGCTCCACCACCGTGTTCCCTTCCGCCGCCGCCGTTCGTGATACCTGGGACCAATTTCGTGTCGGCTACACCTATGGCCTCTACGGCACGCCTACCGCGCTGGAACTCGCCGCGCGCGTCTGCGAACTGGAGTCCGGCGCGCACACCATACTCGCTCCCGGCGGGCAGGCTGCCATCTCTCTGATCAATTTCGCGTTGCTGAAAACTGGCGATCACATCCTGCTTCCCACCAGTGTCTATTTCCCGAATCGCAAGCTCACCACGCACCTGCTCGCGCACTTCGGCGTCGCCGCCACGTTTTACGAGCCCACCATCGGCGCAGGCATCGCCGCGCTCATTCAGGAAAACACGCGCCTCATTTGGACGGAGAGCCCCGGTTCCATCACCATGGAAGTCCAGGACCTCCCCGCGATCGTGGCTGCCGCTCACGCTCGTAACGTTCTTGTGGTTCTGGACAACACCTGGTCCGCCGGTGTGCTCCTCGATGCCTTTGCTCACGGCGTGGACATCTCTATGCAAGCCCTCACCAAGTACATCGGTGGCCACAGCGATCTGCTGCTCGGCTCCGTCACCGTGCGCGATCCCGCGCTTTACCAGCGCTTGGGCGCCGCGCAACAAATCATCGGTTGCGCCGTATCCCCGGATGATTGCAGCCTCGCCCTGCGCGGCCTGCAAACACTCGCCGTGCGTCTTTCCGCTATCGAAACTTCCGCGCTCGCCGTCGCCAAATGGTTGGCAGCCCGCCGTGAAGTGGAGAGCGTGCTGCATCCCGCGCTTCCTTCCTGCCCGGGCCACGAATTCTGGAAGCGCGATTTCCTCGGCTCCTCCGGTGTTTTTTCGATTGTGTTGAAGCCCGGGCCGTCGCAGGAGCAGGTTTTCGCTTTCATCGACGCGCTCAAGCTTTTCAAGGTTGGTTATAGTTGGGGTGGTGCCACAAGTCTGGCCGTTGCCTACGATATCGGCCGTATCCCCGGCCGCCCGCCCTATGATCACCGCATCGTGCGTCTCAGCATCGGCCTCGAGTCCACGGAGGATCTCCTCGCCGACCTCACTCAGGCCCTTCCCAAATTGCGCGTCTGAGATTTTCTATTTATGGAGATTCTCTCCGAAGTCAATTCGGGAGGGCACAGCTTCATAGCCTCCGGAAATAGTATCCTCCCGTCATTCCGAACGGAGTCTGCGGAGTGAGGAATCCCTCTTTTCTGTGGATTTCGCTGAGGAGAGACTCCTCGCTTGTAGAACATCTTGGGAAAGGCTCTTAGTAATTGTCGCCCCCGGCCGCGGCGTCATACACAAATCGGAACCGGGATGGATTCTTGTCCTTCCCCACCACCATCTCGATTTCTTCCCACAACTGCATCCCGTCCGGTGACACCTCATACGTGCGCTTCGCCGTTCCACCCTTTGGCAGCGATACGTAGCTCACCAACTTCGCTCCGTCCCATTTGGCTTCCACTACATCTGTGCCCACGCCCGCGGGCGCATCCGGCTTATTTCCGTCGGTGTAGAAGATCGTCTTCCGGCCCTGATCCCCGTTTAGTTCCACGATGGCCTCTTTATCAGCCCTTTTCTCGAGATCCAACCGCACGGAAGGATCCATCAATTCCTGGTAGCGTTCCTTTTCTTCAGGAGTGCCTCCTTTGGGCGAATTGCTCTGCGAGCCACCTTGCGGCCCACCATTCCCCTGACGTCCTCCGCCGCCCATTCCGCCGCCACCCATGCCTCCGCCAGGCCAACCCGTGTGCGGTCCGCCATACCCGCCCGGATTCCCATTCGGATTGCTCGTCGCGCGTTGATTCGATCTTTGACGCGGATCGTCGCTCTCATCACGATTTAGTTTCCACGTTCCCAGGATGCTCTTCCTGGGTTCTAGGTGTTTTACCGCGGGAGGCGGCGCCGTTGAAGATCCCGCGGAGGGAGCGGGCGGCAAGGGTCCCGGAGGCGCTTGAGCGCGCAGGCTCTCCACAACACAGAAACTCAATCCAATCGCAGCAAGGCAAATCGTCTTTTTCATTTTTTATCTTCCAAAAAGCGGGGAACCCCGTTTAGGTGTCCCCTCAAATGTCCGTCAAAGTTCCCATACGCTCCTCGGGGGCTCACCACCTAAGATTCAGCCGGAGTACCCTGGGGCTGCTTGGCGCATTTACGCCAGCCAGCGATCCAGGTCCCGCGCCCGCTCCAGCAGCGCCATCGCTCCCAGCCTATGAAACTCCTTCGCGCGCGGCCGGTAGTCAAACGCCGTCTTGGGCAAGATCCCCATGAATGGCACGCCCGCCGCCCTCGCCGCCAGCGCATCGTCAATATTGTCACCCAGGTAGAGCGCGCTCTTGGGATCCCGCCCCCCCAGAATAATGCGCAACCCCTGCGGATCGGGCTTCTTTTCAGCGTCGTCCATCGTCACCACCGTGCGAAAGCACTTCGCCGCCGCCCAGCGCTGGAAAGTATACGTGAATTCCTGGCGCGTGCGCCCAGTGAAAAGGTTCAGCTCTCGCCGCTTGGCCCATTTTTCAATCAATCGCGGTGTCACCAGCAGCTTTTCCCTCAACACATTTCCCGGCTGCCCGTCGCTACCCCAGTAATAGGGCTGGAACGTCGCGCGCGCCTGCTCGTACGTTGTCGGCACCCCCAGCGCCGTTGCCCAGCGCGACACTAAGCGCCAGTCATCGTTGTTCCCGGGCTTCCGCTTCCATTCGTAGAATTCCGCCCACGTCGGCTTTTTCCCCGTCAGGTGCTGAATGGTCTGCAGCCCAGACCGCCAGTACGTTTCCTTTACATCCACCAGCACGCCATCCACATCAAAAATCAGAATCGCAGGATCCACCTTGCCGCGGCTCCTCGCCTTGCCTGTCTTCCTCACGTATCCCGGTTCCTTTCCGCTCCTCTCCAGTGTACCTGTTCTTCGGGGACTCTCTTAGGGTTCGACAGAAAGAGTGGCCATCGCTCCGCCTCAGGCCCATCGGCAAAGCACCTGTTTGATGCGCCCCCGGCCCATTTCTGTCCCTCCGAACAGGTTGCCTCGCATCCTCCCACCATCTAACCTCAGTGTTTACAGGGATTCGCCCCAGCCTCAACCGCTCCAGGGAGCTCTGCTATGTCATTCATTTTGTTGGACAAGCACCACTTCTCCTCGCTACTCGTGCTCCTGCTCGTCGGCCTCCTGACTGGCTGTGGCTCGCTCTCCTCCAGTGGGGGCGGCGGCGGAACGCAAATGCCCGCCGTGCCTAGCGGATTCCAGGCGACAGCCGGAAACACGCAGATTAGCCTCACCTGGAACTCCAGCACCGGCGCCACGAGCTACAACGTAAAGCGCTCCACCACCAGCGGCGGCCCCTACACCACAATCGCTTCGCCCACCAACACGAGTTACACCGATACCGGCCTCACCAATGGCACACCCTACTACTATGTCGTCACAGCCGTGAACTCCGCCGGCGAAAGCAGTCCTTCCTCACAAGCAACGGCCACACCCACTGCTCCCACCACGATTCCGGCCGCCCCCACCGGCTTACAAGCCACCGCAGGGAACGCGCAGATTAGCCTCGCCTGGAATGCCAGCACCGGCGCCACAAGCTACAACGTAAAGCGCTCCACCACCAGCGGCGGCCCCTACACCACAATCGCTTCGCCCACCAACACGAGTTACACCGATACCGGCCTCACCAATGGCACACCCTACTACTATGTCGTCACAGCCGTGAACTCCGCCGGCGAAAGCAGTCCTTCCTCACAAGCAACGGCCACACCTGCAGGTGCCCAGGCGGATGTGACGATCACCATCGATCCCACCAACACTCACCCCATCTCTCCCTACATCTACGGCATCAATTTCTATTCGGGTATCACGGGTGCGCCGCCGAATCTCACCTTCGATCGCGACGGTGGCAATCGTTGGACAGCTTACAACTGGGAAACCAACGCCTCCAACGCCGGCAGCGACTATCTCTACGAAAACGACGACTACCTCAGCAGCAGCACGGTTCCTGCCGAAGCCGTGCGCAGCTTCATCGCAGGCGATCAGGCCAACGGTATGGTCAGCCTGGTCACTTTCCAAATGCAGGGTTTGGCCGCTGGCGACGAGAATGGCCCCGTAAGTGTCACAAATCCTCCCGACCTCACGCGCTTCAAACAGGTTGTCTACCAAAAAAACACGCAGTCCTCTGCACCGTTCACCCTCAATCCACCCACCACGGACGACTACGTTTACATGGACGAATTCATCTGGGCGCTCGATCAAAAATTCTCCGGCCAGTCCATCTTCGGCTCCAACCCCACCACGCAGCACACCTTCGTGCAGCTCGATAACGAGCCGGAACTGTGGAACACCACCCACCTCGAAGTGCAGGGCCCCAACCCCATCACTTCCGACGCCTACATCGCCAAAACCCTCGCGCTCACCCAAGCGCTTAAGGACCAGTTCCCCGATGTCCTCATCTTCGGCCCCGTCCACTATGGATTTGAAGGCATCTACAACTGGCAAGGCGAGCTAAGCGCCACTCCCACCGGCAACAACTGGTTCCCCGACAAATATCTTCCCGCCATCAAGACCGCTTCCACCACCTATGGCAAGCCTCTTGTGGAAGTCTATGACTTCCATTGGTATTCCGAAGCCACCGACGGCAGCGGCAACCGCGTCATCAATCTGAGTGGCCCCACGCTTACCGACGCACAGGTACAAGCCATCGTGCAAAGTCCGCGCAGCCTCTGGGATACCACTTTCACCGAAAATTCCTGGATCACCACGGACGTGCTCGGCGGGCCCATCTACATTCTCGGCCGCTTGCAATCCCGCATCGCCTCCGAAAATCCCGGCATGAAAATTTCTATCACCGAATATGAGAACGGGGGGTGGGAGCACATCGCAGGTATGATCGCGCAAGCCGATAACCTCGGCATCTTCGGCGCTCAGAACGTCTTCGCCGCTAGTTTCTGGCCACCCAGTGGCACGTACTCTTATGCCATCGCGGGCTTCCGCGCCTTCCGCGATTTCGATGGCGCCAATTCGAACTTCGGCGACACCTCCGTGCAAGCCACTTCCAGCAACGTCCAGAACGTCGTAGTCTACGCCAGCACCGACAGCACCAACCCCGGCCGCGTCGTATTCGTGGCCATCAATCGCTCCACTTCTTCGCAAGTCACCGCCATCAACGGTCTGACGCTCTCCGGCACCGCGCACCTCTATCAAATGACCGCGTCCTCCGCCCAAAACCAGAGCCCCATCGTGCCCGTGGCCGCAGGCACCATGCCCGCCACCGGCTCCTCGCTCACCATCACCCTTCCCGCCCTAAGCGTCACCACCATCGACGTTCAATAACCCTCGCCGCACAGCCGCTCGAGCAATTTAACCGCCCGCTAATTCACGGGACCATGTTGAGGTCTGTCCAAAAAAGGCTTGACACTACCGATCAGCGTAGTAGTATTACATACGCTTGTAGTAGAGGACGCCATGACCCAACCCAAGTTAACGAAACTCGAAATGCAAATCATGGAGGCTCTGTGGAGTCAGGGCAAAGCCTCCATTCGCGAGATTCAGGAAACCTTCCCCGAAAAAGGCAGACCAGCGTACACGACCATCCAGACCACCGTTTATCGTCTGGAAGGGAAAAAGGCCGTGCGCCGCATCAAAAAGGTCGGCAACTTTCATATTTTTGAAGCCGCCCTCTCCCGCAGTGCCGCGCAACGCAAGTTGATCGATGACCTGCTGGCGCTGTTCGGGGGAAGTACGCAGCCTGTCATGGCGCATCTGATCGAATCCGGCAAGCTCACGCTCGACGACGTAAAGGAAGCCGAGAAGATTCTTCGGAAGCTTGAGAGAAAGGACAAATCGCAATGATCCCCAACTCTTTGCCGCAGATCTGGACCACCTTTGCTCTGGCGATGGGCAATCACTTGTGGCAATCAACGCTGTTCGCCCTCACAGCCGGATTATTGACATTGTTGTTGCGGAAGAATCATGCGCGGGCCCGTTATTGGCTCTGGCTTGCAGCTTCCGCGAAATTCCTGATTCCATTTGCGCTGCTCATCGGCCTCGGAAGCCATCTGGCATGGTCCCATGGTCCGGCAGTGACGAATACTGGCTTGTACTTCGCGGTGGAAGAAATCGGTCAGCCCTTTGCGCAACCAACGATTCAGGCGATTCCACTGGCCGCGCCCATGACAGCGTTGTCGACGTTGATCCATCTTCTTCCACTTCTTCTGACAGCGGTCTGGCTGTGCGGATTCATCGTGGTCCTGTGCGTTTGGTGCTTCAGGTGGCTGCGGATTTCCAAGCTTGCACGGGAATCGTTGCCCTTACGTCATGGCCGCGAACTGGAAACGTTGCGTCGGCTGGAGCATGTTGCAGGAATGCAACGACCTATCGAGATGCGATTTTCGCGCACTTCTCTGGAACCGGGGATTTTCGGCATAGTCCGGCCCGTTCTCGTCTGGCCGGAAGGAATTTCCGATCGTCTTGAAGATGCTCACCTGGAAGCCGTTCTCGCTCACGAACTCTGGCACGTCCGTCGCCGCGACAATCTGGCCGCAGCGCTGCACATGCTGGTTGAAGCCATCTTCTGGTTTTACCCGCTGGTTTGGTGGATGGGTGCGCGCCTGGTCGAAGAGCGCGAACGCGCCTGCGATGAGGAAGTCCTGGAATCAGGCAGCGACCGGAAGGTCTACGCCGAAAGCATTTTGAAGATTTGCGAATTCCGTGTGGGATCACCGCTAGCCTGCGTGTCCGGGGTTACCGGCGCCGATCTCAGGAAAAGGATTGTTCACATCATGACCGAAGACATTGTGCGCGGATTGGATTTCAGTAGAAAGCTATTGCTAAGCGCAGCGGGATTGCTGGCCGTCGCCGTTCCGATCGCGTTTGGCCTGCTGCACGCCACGCAAACCCGCGCTCAGTCGCAAACTCAAAACCCAACCGCCATTGCGCCCGTGTTTCAAGCTGCTTCAATTAAACCAAACACATCTGACCATGGCGTGTTCAGAATGATGTTCACGCCAGATGGCTTCAGCGCTACAAGCGTCACGCTGCAGATGCTTATCAGAACCGCCTATGATGTCCAGGAAGAACAGATTTCCGGAGCGCCGGGTTGGTTCGCTTCTGAAAATTACGATCTTGAAGCAAAAATGGACAGCTCTGTAGCCAATGAACTGAGCAAGCTCAGCGAAGCTCAACGTAACATTGAAAGACGTCGCATGTTACAGGGGCTTTTGGCAGACCGCTTCAAGCTCACGTTCCACCGCGAAACCAAAGAGCTTGGGGTATATTCGCTTGTCATAACGAAGGACGGTTCCAGACTTCAACAAGCCAAACCCGGCGACACTTACCCTAACGGATTCAAAGGACCTGACGGTGGTAGCGGTGCCGGCATGTTCCGCATGGGCACTTATGCAGGAGGGGCGGGAGAACTAGCAGGACAGCGGCTTCCCATCGCATCGCAGGAACGGGCATCCCTGGTGGGATTATTGACCGAGCAGCTTGGTCGTCCCGTCCTGGATAAAACCGGGCTGGTCGGCGATTATGATTTCACACTGAAGTGGGGACCAAAGGAGAACGGAGATTCCATCTTCAATGCCGTCCAGGAGCAACTCGGGCTGAAACTTGAATCACAAGAAGGCCCAGTAGAGGTTTTTGTCATTGACCACGCCGAGCAGCCAACTGGGATACGGCCAGCGAACATAGCCGCCGCTTTGCCTGTTTTTGGGGCCGCTTCGATCAAACCACACAAGCCTGCCGATGACTCGGTCTTCACCGTCCGCTTCACGCCGGACGGGTTCACTGCAACGGATTACCTTCAAGAACTCATTCAGATCACATACAAAGTCCATGATTTCCAGCTCGACGGTGTGCCGAAGTGGCTCTATTCCGAAAAGTGGGATATTAACGCGAAGACCGACAAATCCGTGGCTAATGAACTGCAGAAGCTCAACCATGATGATCTCATGGCGGCGCGTGACCGTATGCTTCAGGCGCTTTTTGCGGACCGTTTCAAGCTTAGACTGCACCGCGAGACCAGAGAACTTCCCGTGTATGGGTTGGTCATCGCGAAGAACGGCCCCAAATTTCAGGAGGCAAAGCCCAGCGAATATCCGGGCAAATCGGCCACCGGAGATGGCCTGCTCGAAGGCCAAGCAACTTCTATGGAGCGACTGGCGTGGATGTTGTCTGACCAAACGGGCCGCATCGTTGTGGATAAAACCGGGCTGGCCGGCAACTACGATTACAAACTGCAGTGGAAGGGAGGCACGCCGCATCTGACTCTCAGCCAACTAGAGACTTACCCCGTTCCCCCTCGCGAATCCTCTGCATCCCCAATCTTCACAGCAATCCAAGACCAACTCGGCCTGAAACTGGAACCGCAAACTGGCCCGGTTGAGGTTCTCGTAATCGATCACGTCGAGCAGCCCGCGGAAAATTAGCAGCCAGCACGATATTTGATTGCCCAGGTTTCATACTCGACCGGTTTGCATTCCGATGCGCAGCCAGATAATCGGAAACTAACCCAACTCACTTGCTCCCTTCCTTGCCGCTCCCTCTCCCCTTTGTTAATCTGGCTCTTCGGAGCCTCTCATGCCATCCTTCCCCGGCGTTGATTTCATCGAATTCGATTCCTTGCTGAACGATGAAGAAATGCTCGTCCGCCAGACCGCTCGCCAGTTCGTTGACAACGAAATCCTCCCCATCATCGAAAAACACAATCGCGAAGCGACCTTCCCGATGCACCTAGTTCCGCAACTCGGCGAACTCGGCTTCTTCGGCGCAAACCTGCAAGGCTACGGTTGCGCCGGAATGTCCAATGTCGCTTACGGCCTGATGAATCAGGAACTCGAGCGCGGCGATTCCGGCTTGCGCAGTTTCGTCTCCGTCCAATCGGGCTTGGTGATGTACCCGATCCTTTCTTACGGCAGCGACGCCCAGAAAGACAAATGGCTCCCGCTGCTTCAGGAAGGCAAGGCCATTGGCTGCTTCGGCCTCACCGAACCTCAATTCGGCTCCAATCCGGGCGGCATGCTTACCCGCGCCGTGAAAAAAGGCAACAAGTACGTCCTCAACGGCGAAAAAATGTGGATCACCAATGGCTCGCTCGCCGATGTTTCCGTCGTCTGGGCCAAATGTGAAGACGAAAAAGTTCGCGGCTTCCTGGTCGAAAAGGGCACGCCAGGTTTCAAAGCCTGGGATGTGCACGGCAAATGGTCGTTGCGCGCTTCCGTAACCTCTGGTCTTTCGCTTTCCGATTGCGAAATCCCCGAAGCGAATCTTCTTCCCGGCGTCACCGGATTGCGCGGCCCGCTCAGTTGCCTCAATCAGGCGCGCTACGGCATCGGCTGGGGCGCGTTGGGCGCCGCCATGGCTTGTTACGACACCGCGCTGCAATACGCCAAAACGCGCAAACAATTCGCCAACAAGCCCATCGCCTCTCACCAACTTGTTCAGGAGAAACTTGCCTGGATGATCACCGAAATCACAAAAGGCCAGTTGCTCGCCCTCCAGGTCGGCCGCCTGAAGGATCAAGGCAAAGCCGATGTCGCGCACATCTCCATGCTCAAGATGAACAATGTCGCCATCGCCCTGGAAACCGCGCGCAAAGCCCGCGACATCCTCGGCGCCAACGGCATCGTGGACGATTACTGCGTCATGCGCCACATGAACAACCTGGAGAGCGTGTACACCTACGAAGGCACTAACGACATCCACAAACTGATCATCGGAGAAAAAATCACCGGCATCGCCGCATTTGTGTGAAACTTATGTCGCTCAAAACACGCCATCTTCGCCCTGCAATGATCTGCATCCTGCTTTCATCTTTCGCCGCGCTCTCTTCCGCCGCGCAGCAGAAGCCCGAAGCAGTTCCGAAACCCAAAGTCCGTGCTATCACCGCGTTCGTCAATCTGGAACGCGGCCGCTATCAAATCCAAATCTCCGAAACGGTGCAATTCCTCAAATACGCGCGCACCGTATTCGAGTCCCGCGGTTACACTGTGCAAACGCTGCGTATCGCCACGCAGCCCTTCCCCGAATACACCAAATCTCTTTCTCGTGATGAGGCCCTGCGCTTCTTCAAGGACCTCGACGGCCTCGCCCAGCAAGACCACGTCATCCTTTCCATTGGCCCCGCCTACCTCTCTGGCGGTGATGGCGATGCGCAAGCCAATCTGCTCGCGGAAATCCTCCGCAACACCAAATCCATCAACGGCACCGTTCTCGTCACCAATGATGCGGGTGTCAACTGGCCCGCCGTCAAAGCCGCCGCCGGTGTTATCAAGAATCTCGCGGACACCACCCCGCACAGCGAAGGCAATTTCCGTTTCGCCGCCCTCGCCAGCGTTCCGCCTTACTCGCCGTTCTTCCCCGCCGCCTATCACACCGGCACTGGCCACCAGTTCACCATTGGCCTGGAATCTGCGAACACCGTCGCCGCCGCCTTCCAGAATGCACCCGATATCCCCACGGCCCGGCGCCGTTTGCTCGATCTTTTCATCCAGCAATCTTTCGATGTCGAGGAGCTTGGCATTCGCGCCGATCGCGAGCAAGGTTGGATCTACCTCGGCCTCGATCTCTCTCCCGCTCCCTCGAAAGACGCCTCCATCGTCGCCGCCATCGAAGCGCTCTCACACCAGCCCTTTGGCAGCAGCGGCACGCTCACCGCCGTCGCCACCATCACTTCCACGTTTAAAGACATTGGCGCGCGCAAAGTCGGCTACTCCGGCGTCATGCTGCCCGTCCTCGAAGATCCGCTCCTCGCCGAGCGCTGGAACGCTGGCTTGGTTTCCCTCGACACTCTCCTCAGCTATTCCGCCGTCTGCGGCACCGGCCTCGACACGATCCCTCTCCCCGGCGATGCTAGCCTTGAGGCCCTCACCCGCATCATCGGCGATGTAGCTTCGCTCTCCGTCAAATGGAACAAGCCGCTCTCCGCTCGCCTGCTCCCCGTCGCTGGCAAACGCGCCGGTGATCCAACCGAATTCATCGACCCCGATCTAATCAACGTCACGATCCAGCCGCTGCCTACCGGTTCGCCCTCCCCGTGAAATCTCGGACTTCCGAATCTGCATTTTGGTAACCGATGACCGATTCGCTTTTCTCTGGGCCCTACCCCTCGACCATAAGCATTCCTTTGCCCTAAGATAAGCCGTCTCGGAGGGCATCCCGTATGGAAGAACAGCTCAGCTTGGAATTTCTGCGCGTCGTGGAAAACGCCGCCATTGCTTCCGCCCGCACCATGGGCTTTGGCGATCGCCACAAAGCCGATGAAGTGGCCGTCGAAGCCATGCGCAAAACCATGGATCAGGTGCAGATGGACGGCACCATCGTCATCGGCGAGGGCGAGCGTGACGAAGCTCCCATGCTCTACATCGGCGAGAAGGTCGGCCTCGCCACGCACGCTCCCAAAGCCCTATTCCCCGCCGTGGACATCGCCGTGGATCCCCTGGAGGGCACCAACCTCTGCGCCACCGGCGCACCCAACGCCATCGTCGTTCTTGCCGCGAGCGAAAAAGGCGGCCTGCTGCACGCCCCCGATTTGTACATGGAGAAAATCGTGGTTGGCCCGGCCTGCAAAGGCGCCGTGGATCTCGACGCGCCGGTGGCTGACAATCTTCGCGCCGTCGCCAAGCGTCTTGACCGCGACGTCGAGGATCTCGTGGTCATCGTTCTCGATCGTCCACGCCACGAAAAGCTAATCGAGGAGATCCGCGCGGCCGGCGCACGCATCCGCCTGATCGGCGATGGCGACCTCTCCGCCGGCATTTCCGCCGCCGTTGTCGGCACGGGCGTGCATATGGTGATGGGCACGGGCGGCGCTCCGGAAGGTGTTCTCACCGCTGCGGCGCTTCGCTGCCTCAACGGCCAGATTCTCGCTCGCCTCGTCGTCAGCAAGCCCGAGCATCACGAACGCCTCGCCCGCATGGGCGTGAAGGACCCGAAACGCATCTATTCCACGGAAGACCTGGCGCCCGGCAAGAAAATGATCTTCGCCTGCTCCGGCGTCACCGACGGCAATCTGCTCAAAGGCGTGCGCTTTTTCGGTGAAGGCGTCCGCACCTCGTCCATGATTCTCACCCTCGATGATCGCCAGGTCCGCTTCATCGAATCCGTCCATCTGGAGAAACGCCCGGACATCAAGGTGCGTTTCAACTAAAAGCGATCTCACAAATAGCACCCGGGAGGGCACGGCTTCACAGCTTGCAGAAAAAGTGTGACCCCGTCATTCCGAACGGAGTCCGCGTAGTGAGGGATCCCTCCGTTCTTGGGTTTCCGCTTATGAGTTATGTTCCAAGAACCTGCTTTTGCTCGCGAAAAAGATTGTTGGCTCAGGACAACTGAGGATTGCAGACGCCAGGGCACACCGGCCAAACCGTCGTGCCCCCGAGTCGCTTCTTACTTGGGATCCTGTGGCAACGCCAGAAATACCTGATCGTCCACCGGCACAGTGGACGTAAACACGGTCGCGCTCTTGCCGTCCGCCAGTGCCACTTGTTTGGCCAAACCACTGAGCGCCGGTCCCACGGGCTTGTTGGAATTCGCAGGCGCATCTCCGGGCGAAAGAGAAATGCGCGTCGTCTTCGGCGTGCAGTTCGCCGCGCCCAGGCAAGTATCCCGCAGAAACACCTGGCGCAAACCACTGTTGGGAGAAGCCGTACCAACCGCCGCTGCAGGTAATTTCCTCTGCGCCGCGTCCTGGCTTGGCGTTATCGCCAGAAACACAACGTAGCGCCCCGATGAACTGATCGACGGGAAGATGCACTCCGTGCCAAGCAGCGCCCCACCCGGATCCGTTGACACCAGCGTGGTGGCCGCCTTGCAGCTTGCGGCCGCCCCTGCGCACGTGTCTCGCATATATACCTGGCGTCCCGCTGGCACACCTTCCACCAGATTTGTCGCCGCCGAACTGAACGCCACGTACCGCCCGTCCGCGCTGATTACCGGCGTATGGCTATCCGCGTTCCCTGGCGAATTATCCGCAGCCACCGAAATCACCTTTGTGCTTGGCGTGCATCCATTCGGCGCAGCCAGGCAGGTGTCCCGCAACATGATCTGCGTGATCTGATTTTCTTGCACGGAAAACGCCACATAACGCCCGTCCTGGCTCAGCGCTGGCGTCTCCTCCGCCGCTGCCGCCGCTCCGCCTGTGATCGTGAACGGTAGAGGACTACTGATTCCACCGCCCAGCACCGGACAGTTCACAAGGCAGACTCCGCTCGGCGGATTCGTGACTCTGATCTGTGCGCTAGCATCCGCATCCACCAGCATGGTTTCCGGAATCTCCGCTACAATCTGGGTCGCGGTAATGCTGGTCGTGTTGATCGTCGTCGCCACCTCACTCGTCGCTAAGCCGGTGAACTGCACCGTCGAAGCGCCGTTTGTGGAACTGGGCAAAAAATCAGATCCCGCGATCGTGATCTTCAGGGAAGTGTTTGCACAATTGGTGGTGCATACCGAAGCGGTATTCGGCGTCACGGACGTGACTGTCGGAGCGGGATTGGGGTCGCCGTAAATCAGAAACGCAATCGAATTCGATAGTCCGTTCATCCCCGTCCCGGATTGCGGCGTATACGTATTCACGTACGCTGTCCCCACCTTTGTTACATAACTGGCGGGCACCACCGCCGTTATCGTCTGGGTATCCACGACGGTCGAAACAAGTTTCGCCCCGTTCCACTCCACTACCGTGTTGCTCTGGAATCCATTGACACTCGAAGCGTTCACGGTCAGCGTAAAGGAGGGACTGCCGAACACTACCCCCGAGGGCGCGAGGGTCACAATCGATGCTCCTGTGGGGTTCTGGACAGAGGTGTTGTAATCGTTGCACCCGGCTAGCAAGCCCAGCGCGAACAGCGCAATGCCAAGTGCTCTCCAAGACTGCCTCATGAATTCTCCTTCACCCGAAGACAAGTGTGCTGCGCCAGCTTCCTTCCGTCCGTATCTCAGGAAGGAAAAGCGTTAGGCGCTTCTGATTGGGTTGAGATGCAAATACAGCCGCCCGCGTTGACCCGCCCCCGGGGATCCAGAAGGACGCGGTGCCGGAACACAAGTCTACCCTTCCTTATTATTGCTCACCATGGCCCCGAGGGAAAGTCCCTCAATCCCCCGGCGAGGACGCTCCATTCAACGCCGCCAGCGAGGCGTGTACCAGGAATTGTACCCGCGCATGGCATTCCGGATCAGCCATGTTCGGGGATGCGGCCGCCGCGTGATAGGCCTCCAGCGCTTCTGTCTTCCTACCAAGTTTCGCGTAAATGTCGCCAATTGCCAATTGAAATAGTGGATTCTGCGGATACTCTTCTACCAGCGGCCGCATCACCTGTAGCGCCTCTTCATACCGCTGATCGTAATTGTGCAGGTTAATCGCCAGATAAAAGCGCGCTACTGGCGGAGTCAGCTGTCCATAAAGCATTGCCAGGTGCAGTTGGCGTATCCCCTCTTCCTTCGAACCGCCAGGAATGCCCATGAAGAATCGCAGGATGCGCGCCATCGCCGAGAGCGTGTCCACGTAATAGTTGTACAGCCCTAATCCGAAGTAGGCATCCGCCAGTGAAGGATCGAGCGCCAATGCGCGTTCGAAATGTTCGCGCGCGTGCACTCCGGCTCTTGCCGTCGCCCGGTTTTCCCAGCGCAGGCCGTAGAGCCGCGCCTGCAGCGAATCGGCCATCGCGGCGTACAGGTGCATCTCGCCCGTCTCGTGTTGTTTCAACTGCGCTTCGGCAAGTACATAGGCCTTGGTCGCCAGATTCAGATAGGGCTGGTCAGACGCTCGTTTCTCCCGGTGACGTGCCAGTGTCATGCCATACTTGAAATCGGCCGACGTGCACCAGATCCCCCACCACAACGATTCTGCTTCCAATATGTAGCCCAAAGGATGATTGGGTTGCGATTGTTGAAGCTGCCGCGCTTCGGGGATCGCCAGGTCTGGCCGTCCCGAATAAATGTGTTCCAGTATCTTCGTCGTATCTGGCGGCAGATTAAGTCCGCCAAGGCTCGGAGGCGGCAGGGCCACGCAAGTGGGAATCAGCGTCGAGAAAATGACTATTGCAGCGAGCCAGCGCACCATTTGTCCATGTGGAAGCCATCCGGGGCCTTCAGCGCTTCCCTTGGATGAGTTTAAGCTGTTCCAGCAAAGTTGCAAAACGAAATGGTTTCTGCAGGAAAGTGGCGTCCGGAGGAATCTGTGCCTCTGGAAAACCCGCGGCGTAGCCGGACATGTAAATCACCTGAATATCAGGGAAGAGGTTCGCTACCTGTTGCGCCAGGTCCGTGCCGCGAAGGTCCGGCATCACAATGTCCGTCAGCAGCACGTCAATTCTACCCTTGTGCCGCCGGGCCATTTCCAGCACGTCCAGTGCATTGTGAGAATCCATTACCTGGTGTCCGGCAATCCGCAGGAATTCGGCCAACGCTTGCCGCAAGCCTGTTTCGTCATCCGCAAGCAGAATTGTCAGCCTTTGCCTTTCGCTGGCGGCACAAGGTTCGACCGGGACCGCCGGACTCGATTTTTGCACAGCGGCAGGTTCGCACACCGGAAAGAACATTTGAAAACGAGTGCCCGCTCCGCGCTGCGATTCAACGTGAATGTGCCCATCAAACTGGTGCACGATGCCGTACACCGTGGAAAGGCCGAGCCCGCTGCCTTTGCCAACGTCCTTGGTTGTAAAAAACGGCTCGAAGATGTGGCTCCGCGTCTGCTCATCCATCCCGCACCCAGTGTCCTTCACTTCCAGAACCAGCCAACTGCCCGGAGGCGTGTCGCAGCGTTCCAAGCGGGCATCCGGTGGCGCGGTTTTGCTGTTGTACGTTGAGATCGTCAGCTTCCCGCCGCCCGGCATCGCATCACGCGCATTGATGGCCAGATTGGCGATCACTTGTTCCAGTTGCGTCGCATCCGCGCGTAACCACGAACAGGCCGCTTCGTGTTGAAAAGTCAATTCCACATCCGACCCCAGCAAACGCGGGAGCATGAATTCGCTGTCCGTCAGCACTTCGTGAAGATCCGTGGGCCGCACATCCATCATTTGCTTGCGGCTGAAGGCCAACAACTGCTTTGTGATGGCTGCCGCGCGTTCCGTGGTCCGTTGAATCTGGTCCAGGTACTGTGCGCCCGGAGAATAAGATGGCAGGTTGCTCTCCAGCAATTCGCAGGAAATCGTCAGCACCATCAGCATGTTGTTGAAGTCGTGAGCAATCCCTCCCGCCAACTGCCCCAGCACTTCCATTTTCTGCGCCTGTCGGAATTCCGTTTCCAGAATCGCGTGCTCCTGCTCCAGCTTCGTCTTCTGCAGGTTTTGCCGGTAATTATCGTAGAGCACCCCCGTGGCCTGCGACATCGTTTCCAGTGAAAGCAACTCATCACCGCTGTAGCCGCCTGGGCGATTGGCCACGGCAATCAGTCCCACGATCTCCACTCCCTTAAAAATGGGCACACCGAGAAGAGCGCGAAGGGGAGGATGGCCCGGCGGCACTCCTTTCGAGCTCGGCTCGCTCGAAGTCTTGTTGCAAACAATCGTTCTGCCTTTGCGGATCACCTCTCCCAGCAAATTCTGTTCGTGGGCGATATCGAAGTACCCCGCGTTGACGTATTCCGTCATTTTGCTTTCGAAAAGCTCGCGCGAAACCTCTTTCTCCCAATGCACACCCTCGTGCGCGAGCACTCGCAATACCGGCCCCTCCAACACCACTCCCAGGAATCCAAATTCGCTCTGCGTCTGCCGCAGCGCAAAGGAAAGCAATTGTTGGCTGGCGGTGCCCCAGTCTCCGCTTTCCAGAAACGCGTTCAGCGAACCTGTGACCGCGGCAAGCGTGGCTGACTTTTCCTGCAACTCCCGCTCGATGCGTTTGCGTTCCCGTATGTCCTCCTGGGTGACTATGATTCCTGTCAGCTTGCCCGTCTCATCGTAAATCGGCGCTGTTGCTATGCTGACCGGCAACCGTTCGCCCTCCCGCGTGATCCGCACGCTTTCTAGCCCCGTGGTCACTTGCCCCTCCACCGTGCGCGCCAACAAGTCGAACACTTCCGTTTTCTTATCGGGCGGAACGCTTTTTGCAAATACTCCAAGAGCCTCCTCTTTTCTCCAGCCAAAAATGCGTTCCGCGGCCGGATTCCAGGAAGTGACCCGCCCTTCGCAATCGGCGCCAATTACCGCCATCGGCGCTGACTCCACCAGCGCGCGAAACCTCTCGTTCCCGCGCAACAGAGCGATGTCGCTCTTCTCCTGTATGAAATTCAGGATGGCGCGCGCATGAAAAATCAGCACAAAGCAGGTTCCCGCCGACGCTACCCCCGTCAACACTTTGCTTACCCCGGACAGCCAGTACAGCGGCGTCCACAGCGTCACAACTTCCAGATAATGCGTGGCACCGCAACTTGTAATGAACGTTCCGAAAGCCCAGATAATCCCGGGAAACGGTAGTTTCCCTTTCGCATGCCTCAGCAACCACAGCATGGCTCCGGAAATCACCACATAGGACGTGCCGATCGTGAGGTCCGCGATCGCATGTGTCCACAGCAATGCGCGGTTGCCAGCCAGGCAATACTGGTGCGGCAGAAAATCGTTCGCAAGCAGGTTCCGGGAAAACAACCACAGTATTCCGCTCACGCAAAACATCAGCGCCGCGATCGCATATATTCTTTGTGAAGAGTACCTCATCGAGTCGTGCTCGTTCGTATGCGCCAGAGTTGACATTGCAATCCATATCCGCCCCGAGACAGAATCTCAGTGGCCTGGCTACTCGCCGGTTGTTTTTCGGAAGGGTAAACTGACGGTTCTGGCTGAACTCCGGGACCGGAAGCGCCGTCAAACCCGCGAGAGAGGTTCACGGGTGGTCATGCCAATCTTAGCCCTCGCCGTCCCGGAACGGTAGCAAGCAGGCCCGCGGTTGCTCAATCGCACAACCTTCCTCGCCCCTTCCCCCACCACCTTTCACAATCCTTGTCACAATTGTTGGGCGTCGCCTGCGTATTTGTTATTCTCGCAACGCACCCTGAATCCGGCTGGACACTTGAACACCCTCTCTTCACAGCCCGCCTTGGAGCGCGGCCTTGGCCTGAAGGAAGCCGTCGCTCTCAACATGATTGAGATTGTCGGCATCGGTCCCTTCGTGGTCAGTTCCCTGGTGATCAAGACCATGGGCGGGCCGCAAGCCTTGATCGCCTGGCTCGCCGGCGCCCTCCTCGCCACGCTCGACGCCTTCGTCTGGTCGGAACTCGGCGCGGCCATGCCCAAGGCCGGTGGCACCTACGTCTTTCTGCGGGAAGCCTACGGCCCCGGCCGCTGGGGCCGCTTGATGTCCTTTTTGTTTGTGTGGCAGGTTTTCGTAGCCGCTCCACTTTCCGTCGCTTCCGCCTCCATCGGTTTTGCCCACTATTTGGGGTATCTTCATGCGCTGACGAAGTGGGAGGCAAAGGCCATATCCGGGGGCCTCGTCATCGTGTTGGTTGTCCTTCTTTACCGGCGCATTCAGACCATCGGCAAAATCTCCGTACTGCTCTGGGTCGGTGTCGTTGGCACCATGCTCTGGCTCATCTGGGGCGGCATCCGGAATTTCAATCCCAGGCTCGCCTTCGATTTTCCTCCCGGCGCATTCCATCTCTCCAGCGTGTGGTTCGCGGCCCTCGGCGCCGCCATGGTCAACACGGTTTATAGCTATTGGGGCTACTACAACATCTGCCACCTTGGCGGCGAAATCCGCAATCCGCAAAAAAATATTCCGCGCGGCATTTTCCTCTCCATCCTCGGCATCACGGTTTTGTATCTCGCCCTGCAAACCAGCCTGCTCGGTGTCATCCCCTGGCGCGAGGCGCAGAATTCCCCTTTCATCGCCAGCCTTTTCGTCGAAAAACTCTACGGCTCCGGCGCTGCCCATTTCGTCACCTGGATGGTCTTGTGGATCGCGTTTGCCTCCGTCTTCTCCTTGCTTCTGGGATATTCCCGCGTTCCTTATTCCGCAGCGCTCGACGGCAACTTCTTCCCCATCTTCGCCAGAGTGCATCCCACGAAACACTTTCCGCACGTCTCGCTGCTCGCGCTCGGGGCGCTGGCCTTCACTTTCAGCATCTTGTTGAATTTGGAAACGGCCATCGTCGGCATCCTGGCCATGCGCCTGATCGTCCAGTTCATCGGCCAGGCCGTTGGCGTTATGCTCCTGCACCGCCGCTGGGGCTCGGACAAGTTCCCTTTCAAGATGTGGCTCTACCCGCTCCCCGCCGTGCTCACCATGCTCGGCTGGGCCTGGCTCTTCTGGCAGACAGGACCGGCACGCAAGTGGGGCTTGCTGGAAATCACCCTCGGCATTTCCGCATTTCTCGTTTGGTCCAGCGTAATGCGACAATGGCCTTTCGCGCCCGGTGCGCTGCCCGCTGACAATTCCCGGGACACATCTAAATAGGATGGCTCCCGTCAAGAGGCGGCATTTTGGCCGGAGCGCAGCGAACGGCATGCATCGAGAATGAACCTTAACCCGTTGTCATCCCGAGCCAAGCGAGGGATCTGCTTTTCGTTGAACGCGGCGAAGAACACAGGTTTCAGAGAAGGTCGTTTTCTTTAGGAGGCCGGGGCTTCAGCCCCGGCGCAGAGCGCTTGAAGCAAATGGGCTTTAGCCCCTGAAGAAAGTTGTTGTAAGGTTTTTCGGCAATGAATTTTCGCAAGTAGCATGGAGGCTTTTTGCGTTTCCTAAAATCATTCGCGTTAATCCTTCTCCTCGGGCTGCTGCACGTTTCCCCCGCCGCCGCTCAGTTTCCTCCGGCGCCCGGAACCGGCCCCGGTCTTCCCGAAACCATCGAAGCCATTGACAGCGCCCGCGTGACCACGCGCATCCTCTACATCACCGCGCATCCTGACGATGAAAGCGCCGCCGTCCTCACCTATCTCGCCCGCGGCCTTCATGCCGATGTAGCTCTCCTCTCCATCACCCGCGGCGAAGGCGGCCAAAACGCACTCGGCCCCGAACAAGCCCCCCAACTCGGCCTCATCCGTACACAGGAACTCCTCGCCGCCACGCGCGGCTACGGAGTGAAACTCTACTTCACCCGCGCCCGCGATTTCGGCTACTCCAAAACTCCCGAAGAAACCGAAAAAATCTGGGGCGATCAAGTCTTGCGTGACATGGTGGAGATCATTCGTACACTGCGGCCTAATGTAGTTATCAACGGTTGGGGAGGTGTCCACAGCGGCCACGGCCACCATCAAACTTCTGGCCTCTGGACCCCCAAAGCCGTCGCCCTCGCCGCCGACAAATCGTACCAAGTCTATCCAGGATGCGCCGATTGTCCTGAGGACTACACATGGGGTTCGCCTTCAAGCCCCGTGCTGATTCTTGATATCGACCGTGGATCCGACAATCCTTCTGGTTACGTCCTGCCGCTGGATGATGTCTCGCCCCTGTGGGGCAAGACTTGGCGCGAATTGGGGATGGATGCATTCGTGAATCACCGGACGCAGGGGATTTCTGGGTTCATTAATTCACCGTTTCTTCGCCGCCCAATCGCCTTAAAGCGGGAAGATGGCCAGCCCCTTGATCCGGCGGTACTGTCGCAGCCGCTGCCGGAACTTTCCAGATTTCCAGCCGCAAATCGCTGTGGCACTCCCGATGGTTTTGCCACGGCTCTAACTGACTCCGACAGGGAACTCGCAATTGCACGCAGCGCGGCTCTTGAGCTTCGCTGGGCGGATGCCAGCACGGCGGTGACACACGCCGCGATGGCGATGCACCGTCTTACGCCGCGCGGTGTTAATCCGAAAGAGTGCGAAGGCTCGGATCCCTTTGCCTTGCTTTCGGAGGTGCTGGACGTTCAGCAGAGGATTGATCGCGCATTAATGCTGGCCGCCGGAATCAAGGTTGACGCAACTGCGGATCGCAGTGAAATCACAGTCGGTGACACGTTTCAGGTAACAGTTTTCAGTCGCTGCCGTCCGGAAACGCAATGCAAACTTTCCGAACCGCAGGTGGAACTCTCTGCGCAATCGGAGGAACTCGAACGGAAGACTTCATCCGCTGGCACGGTTTTCAGCATCCGCCTTACAAGCGAGTTCGGGATGCGCCGAGGCTGGGATATCGGCCTACCGAATGGAATTCCATTTGCCTCAGTAACACAGCCTGTTGAGGTTGCCGGATATCAATTCAAAGTCGACGCGACAATCGAACATATCGCGGCGACCTCGATTACATTGGATCGTGTCCCCCTGCGCCTTGTCCCTGAGTTCACGGTACTCGCGGAGCCCAAACAACTTGTCTTGCCGCTACCAAATAAACCGGAACCGATCGACGTGTTTCTGAAAATTCATTCCTACACTTCGCGGCCTCAAGCATTAAAGGTCGTTACCCTCGACGTGCCCGCTGATTGGCTCACAAGTCCACCGGCATCCGTGCAGTTCGATGGCGTTGGCGACAAATATGTTCATCTGAGTGTCACGCCGCCGAATTCCCTAGCTCCTGGGGACTACTTGATTAAGGCCTACGCGAAGCGCGAGCCCCCCGCTTTGAAGGTTACTCCTCCCGATTCCTTCTCCACCTCTCTCGTGCCCCTCCCCTCCATGCCCAGCATCCTCTGGAGCGAGCCCGCCCAGTGCATCGTCCACGCTTTCGATATCAACGTCCCTCCAAATCTCCGCGTCGGCTACATCTCCGCCGAGGGCGAACCCATTCCCGAAGCCCTGAAACGTCTCGGCATCAATGTAGAAATGCTCGACGCGACCGCTCTCAACTTCGGCGACCTCTCCAAATACGACGCCATCGTCGTCGGCGTCCGCGCCTACGAACTCCGCCCCGAGCTCCCGGGCGCGAACAAGCGCCTCCTCGATTACGTCTCCAATGGCGGCACGCTCGTCGTGCAATACAATCGCGATTTCGTCTGGGACAAACTCCAGCCCGCTCCCTATCCCGCAAAAATCGGCAGCCCTACTCCCCGCACCACCGATGAAACCGCCGAAGTGAGATTCCTCCAACCCAACGACCCGCTCCTCAATTCTCCCAACAAAATCACCGTCGCCGATTTCAACAACTGGGTCCAGGAGCGCGGCCTCTATTATTGGAGCAACTTCGATTCCCGTTACACTCCGCTCCTCGCCATGCACGACCCAGGCGAAACCGATCTGAACGGCAGCCTGGTCTATACGCGCTATGGCCAGGGCACCTACATCTACACCGGCCTCTCCTTTTTCCGACAATTGCCCGAAGGCAACTCTGGCGCCTATCGCCTTTTCGTCAACCTCATCAGCGCGTCGCGCACCGGCAAGCCTGGCGCCACCCACTAGACCAACTAGACACACTCCCCTGCCCGCCTCATTCCAGTGCGCTATGCTCATCCTGCTCAGCAACAACAGCAATCATTTTGATTTGGCGTGCCGCGATTTCCTTGTGAGCCAGCGGCGCGACCCATTCCTCAGGAGCGATCGAGCATGAAACGGACGTCCATGATCTTCCACGCCAGCCACGTTCTTTCCCGCGGCCTTTCCCTTTTACTCATCCTCGGCCTCAGCCTAGCCCTGGCCTCTACTGCCGCCGCACAAAAGAAAAAGAAGAACGACACCACCGAGCCTGCACCCTCTCCCACCTCCGATGCCAACAAGATGGGTCTGCCGGATGAGCAGAAGATTGACTACCTGATCTCCGAAATGCTGGGCGCCTGGCAGGTTGGTGACACGGAAAAGCTTCACAAGTGCGTCGCCGACGATATCAGCGTGGTCAACGGCCTTTGGGCACCGCCGGTCATCGGCTGGGAAAATTATCTGGCGGAATATAAGCTGCAACGCGCGCGCACACAACAGGTCCGCCTCGACCGCACGAACACACTGGTACGTCTCTCGGGAAATTTCGCCTGGGCCTGCTATCAGTGGGATTTTTCAGCGGTCGTTGACGGCCAGCCCAGCGCCGCTCAGGGTCAAACCACACTCGTCTTTGAAAAACGCAATAACAACTGGGTGGTGGTCCACAATCACACCTCCCTTGTCATGGCCTCTCAGCCAGTCACCCCTGCGAACACAGTCCCTCAACCTCCATCACCCGCAAAGCCCTGAGCCATTCGCCCGGCTTCACGCTCTACCACGCTGCCCTAGAAGTTCTTCAGGCCTTGGTACACAAAGAGTCCGGCAATTAGCAGCAGCAATACACCGGAAGTGATCCCACTCGTCAGAATGGGCTTGGAGAGCGAGTTGATCTTGCTGACCAATTCTCTCTGTTCTTTCGCCATCAGCTCTTCCGAGGCATCAATGAAGATTTGATCGTCTTCATGGCTGGTGAGTACGCTCCGCCATGCAACCAATGCCAGAAAGATGGCGGTGACGATTCCCCAGGTGATTAGAAGATACAGAAAAGGACCCGACAGCACAGATTCTACGGATTCCATAGAAACCCCCGGTTGGAACCAGTACGCGGTGCCCCTCCTAGATTGGGGGCGGTCCGACCTCATTCTGCGCGCAGTATAGCACTCTGTTTGGGGAATACTAGGGGGTACCAGGGGCCATCGGCCGGCCCAAAACACCAGCCCGCCGGTGGCTAAGAATACTAGTTATCTTTACTAACTATCAATTAAACACGCGGCGATGTGCATCGCTTCCAGCCTTGATCGCCCAGTGTCTTTCCACAGCTTACAACCTTATTTTGTATAACTTACAGGACACCCCGCCACCATTTGGCCTTCCCTTCCTGCTCCCCCGTCTCCTCACTTCCAGGCGGCGGAGGCCTTGGCAATCCTCTCGTGCGCTATCCGTTCCCAGCGCTTGAAATCCGTCCTGACTCCATTTACTCCCTGGCGACCTCTCGGACTCCGGCTCAAGTCAGCGCTTGGGCGGCGGTCTCCCCTGCTGGCATTTCTCCGGAAACTCACTACCTTAGCCGGTGCCGTGTCGCCGCTCCACCTGCGCGCAACCGCACCGGTGAGCCCACGGTCAGTTGTGCCTTTCCCCTCTCGCATCCATTGCCAAAGGACGTACAGGAAGAACCCGCAAGCCAGCACACAAATCGTTTCCAAAACAATCAGAGCCATGGCGCACTCTCGCGTCGAGCTATCTGCCATGCGCCGCCGCATTCCTTCAGCGGCCCCATGACGTCACTCGACCGATATAGCCTCGCGAATTGGCTGTCGGAAAGTCCTCAGGGAGTCATAAGGACTTCGTAATGTCCTTCACTCATATCGCGGGAGGCGCAGCGCCCCCCGCCACTCAAGACTGCCGGACGCTTAGGATTGCAGCTAGAATGGTTACGAAACAATACCATGCTGACGCCAAAAAGCCTTTTCCGAATTGCCAGACCTCCGTACTTTTTTCAGCCCCTGCAAATCCTGAAACGATTGCGGCTGGAATATCTTTGGCGCTCGAAAAACGAAGCCCTAGTGACACTTCCCTGGGGCTTACCAATCAAGATCAATCCGCATGAGGCCGTGGGCCGCAATATCGCCGCCGAAGGACTACATGAGGCGGAGGTGACAGAAACACTTTGGCGCTTGACCGCACCTGCGGATTTGGCGGTCGATGCCGGCGCAAATATCGGCTATACAACAAGTATTCTCGGTCTCCGCGTCGGTCCCAAGGGCATCGTCCATTCCTTCGAGCCTCATCCTCAGGTCTTCCAGTCCCTCAAGGAAAACGTGGCGCTCTGGAAAAAAGATCCCCGCTGCGGTTCTTTTTTGCTCCACGAAGCTGCTTTGGGGAAAGGGACCGGGAAGGCTTCGCTTCATGTCAGTGATTGGTTCCGCACCAACCGTGGAACGGCGTGGATTGCTGAAACAACGCAAGCCCCTTCCAATCTGCAAATCATCGAAGTTCCGATTCACAATCTGGACAAACTTTTTGATGAAAACGAGAGAATTGGTGTCTTGAAGATGGACGTGCAAGGACACGAACTTTACGTCCTCCAAGGTATGACTCGCATGCTTCAACAGCGCGCTGTCCGCGATATCGTGTTCGAAGAGGAAGCGCCTTTCCCTGCTCCGTCCCATGAATTCCTGAAGTCGTTTGGTTATTCCATCTTCGGGCTTCAAGGCCACTTTTCGGGTGTGCAGCTTCTTCCGGACGCTCAACCCGCCTTCGACCCGGAATTCGGGCCCGTGCCCAATTATCTGGCAACCTGCGACGTCGCCCGGGCACTTGCTTTATTCAAGCCACCCCTATGGCGATCCTTCGGCCTGGCTCGCCCGTTTATCGGCCGCTAAACAGCACTGGGGCCCTGGCCAATCAGGTAGTGTCTCAGTTTGCCAGAAGGGCGATTTCCTCTAGGCTCCAAACGTGATCGACAAGGCCAGCGGCCATTGCCGGGGTCACTCTCAAAGTCTTGTGAATCCTCGCAAAATTGTAGTGCATAAAATGAATGGCGACCATTGCGGCGTGATTGGCCACTTTCTTAGAGAATCCGTTTGTAAGCCTAGTGAAACGCCGCATTCCCATCCGCATGGTCAAATTCTGGCGCTCTACAAAACTAGTTGAGATGTGCTTCGGATTGGGTTGGCCTGTAATCGCTATCGGTTTGCAGTCTATGCACTCTGGCGGGCTGTAACGTGAATCATTCGCAGAGTCAGCGCCATAAATCTTGACTAGCATCGCGAAATCAATCTCAGAACCGAAGGCGTCCTCCACCGCATTCAAATACACGCGGTGTCCATCCGTGGTCAACTGCACGCGGTTTGCAACGCGGGACGCCAAGTCCTGCATGAACTCAAATGCTACTGCTCCGTCGCGCCCTCCAATTCTATAACTGAGGCACAGTTTGGAATCGGCGTCTAACGCCGTCCACGTCCAAGTATCGCCCCAGCCTTGAGCTTGTTTCTCCGGCGTCACGTTCTTAGCCTTTGCCCCGACGAAACACCAGATTTCATCGCACTGAACCCTCTGCGATCGAACATTGCGAACGTGGTGATCGTGGTATTCGGCGCACGCTTCACCAAGGTCAACGAGAAGTTTTGTTACAGTGTTAATGGAAACATCTGCGAGGCGGCTAGTTGCTCTCAGACTGTTTCCCTCGACAAGCATTCCGAGAATAGCGGCTCTCTTGGCTAGTGGTAGGCGGTTCATAAAATGAGGAGTCTACCCCAATCGGGCTCTTGTGTCAAGCATATAATTCAGGTTAACTACTATCGATAATTGTTCTTGACAACCTGCTATCTATGGTTTACGCTATATTACGGTAGACATCGTGCATGGACGTCGAATTTGGGGACAACTCATTAAGTCTGATAGAGACCGACCGTGCAGCAGAGGTCCGCTTACCTATTTCGGTCGTCAACTCACTGAGGCACAAGTTGCACGTAATCAGGCAAGCGCCAGACGAAAGAACGCTGAGAAACTGGAAGAGTCTTCACTACGAAAAGATGGAGGGCGAAGAAAGGTCCATCCGAATCAACAAACAATACCGACTCATTTTCACGCTCGACACAGAATCCAAGCCGAACAAAATCACGATTCTAAGAGTCTGGAATCATGACTAGAGAGGGGGAAGCCATGGCAGCGAGCGCAAGTTGGATTATGCATCCGGGAGCCTACATCAAGGAAGAAATGGAGGAGCGCGATTGGAGTCAGCGTGATCTGGCATTCATTTTGGGGTGTTCAGAGCAAGCAATTAATCCGATTCTTAATGGAAAGCGCGGAATCAGTCCGGAAATGGCGAAGGCTCTTGGCGATGCCTTTGATGTCCCTGCGGAGTTTTTCGCCAATCTTCAACAGGCTTACGATCTTGCCCAAGCTCGTAAACCTGACCCAAGCGTTGCAGCGCGTCGTACAATGCAATCCGCTTATCCCGTTCGCGAAATGATTAAGCGCGGCTGGATCGAACAATCAGATACGACAATGCTTGAAACTCAACTGGTTCGTTTCTTTAACGTGAATAGCCCGAAGGAAATTCCTTATTTCCCGCATGCTGCGAAAAAGAGCAGCTATCAGGAAAGGAACATCCCTTCTATCCAGTTGGCTTGGCTGTTTCGCGTCCGACAGATCGCTCAGTCTATCAGCGTTCCTAAGTATTCTGAAAAGGCGCTCCGGCAGGCGGTGCAAAGCGATCTGCCTCCATTACTAACATCACCTGACGAGGTACGCCATGTTCCCGCAATCATGCTGGAATGTGGAATACGGTTTGTTGTAGTAGAAAAACTGCCGAATGCAAAAATCGACGGTGTTTGCTTTTGGCTTGATGAATCTTCGCCGGTGATTGGGATGAGCACTCAGCACGACAGAATCGATAATTTCTGGTTTGTGTTGAGACACGAAATAGAGCATGTTTTACAGGGGCATGGCATGGGAGCAGAGAACGAAATCGTGGATGCCGATTTAGATGCCGACACGACTTCTTTTTCAGCGGAAGAACGGATTGCCAACCAAGCTGCCTCTAATTTTTGCGCCCCAACAGAGAGGCTTGATAATTTCCTGCTAAGGAAAAAACCTTTTTACTACGAAAAAGATGTTATTGCCTTCGCAAGAATCGTTGAAAGACATCCCGGTATAGTCGTAGGGCAAATCCACAGGCGTTTGAATCGATATGACTATCTGAGAAGGCATCTTGCGAAGATTCGCCAATATTTGCTCCCCGGTTCGATTGCCGATGGATGGGGGCAAACGGTTTCAGTTTCGCTCTGATCGTGGAGGGGGGTAGCCGTGCCAAACAAAAAAGAACAATTTCAGCAGATTTGGCATCGATATGACTCAAGGCAAGACCATAAGCCGTCCAGCTTGAGGCAGGCCGTAACCTGGGCGGTCGAAGAGGGCCTACTTGAACTGCCGGAGCCTGATCCTATCGGCGATTTGGCAACACAGATGGGGCAGGCAGTTCGTGAAGAATACAAGACAGACGCGCAGGGGAGAAGGTATCGCGTCAATCACGCCGTTCGTGTGACTAAGAGTGGAGTACAGTACACTTTTTGGGGTGTTCTGGGTTTTGCCAAGCCTGAGCATTTCGAGCGGGCTTTTGCGCAGCGTCGTGAGTTGATTGTTGGCGAAACCTTCCAACTCAAAATAGACGTGGATGTTTTCAACGATTTGAATGCTGGCAAACATCCTGTCTTCCAACTCGTGCTTGACTATACGGATGACGTTGCAGAGCGTGAGGAATTGATGCTACGTCATTACACTAGGCGGGTAGCCTAATCCTTTTTCTTCCAACGGGCACGGGCAGCCAACCTTGCGATCTCGTGACGTTCATCCGGAGTGAGCGTTCTTGCCCGAGATTTTCCACCTACTAGGCCGCCAGAACGCCCTTTGCGTTTGGAGTTTCTCTTTGATGGGCTAACGGCATCTTCGACATTTCCAGTAGCAATATCCACGATCAGCTTCGCGAGTTGATTTGGGTCGCGTGGACGCTTTGGCATGTCCACAGTATGCCACAATCTTCCAATCACAAACCAAGGCCCTAAACCTCAAACTGAGACACTACCGCCAATCACGCTTCGTTGACAAACCTATTCGCGGGCCTCAAAATTGATTCTGCCTCGTTTTATCGCGCTTGTGCCCAAGTGGCGGAACTGGCAGACGCGCTAGCTTCAGGAGCTAGTGGCCGCAAGGTCGTGGAGGTTCGAGTCCTCTCTTGGGCACCATCTTCTTCTATTCCCTGTTCTTCGCCTTCTCCGCTCTTTCTCAAACTCCACACAACTGACTTCATTCCGCGGCCATATAGATATATCGCAGCACGAACACAATCGTCAGTACCCACAGCAGTAATCCTACTTCGCGGAATTTTCCCGCCGCCACTTTGGCTACCGTGTACGAAATCACGCCTAGGCTCAAGCCCGTCGCAATGCTGAACGTCAGCGGCGTGGCCACCAGCGTCACAAACGCCGGAAACGCCTCGGTGAAATCCTTCCACTCCACCTGCGCCATGGATTCCGTCATCAAAGCGCCCACCAGGATCAACGCCGGTGCCGTCGCAAACCCGGGTATCGCTGCGGCTACCGGCGAAAAAAACATCGCCACCAGGAACAGCCCCGCCACCATTACGTTGCTTAACCCCGTGCGCGCACCCGCCGCCACTCCCGCTGCGCTTTCGATATAACTCGTCACCGTCGAAGTTCCCGTCAGCGCCCCGAACATCGTGCCCACGCCATCCGCGAGCAGCGCGCGGCCCACCCGCGGAATCTTTCCATTCTTGACGAATCCGCCCTGTTCGCACACGCCCACCAGCGTGCCCACGTTGTCGAACAAATCCACAAACAGAAAAATGAAAATGATCTCCGCCAGCCCCAGGTGCAGGGCGCCCCGCAAGTCCAGCTTCAAAAAAGTTGCCGAAGGGTGTGGCATCGCCAGCACCGCTGAAGGCCAGTGCGCCAGGCCCCGGAAAATTCCGAACAGCGTTGTTCCCAGGATTCCCAGCAGAATCGCGCCGTTTACTCGCCGCACCATCAGCACCAGCATGAGAACGATTCCCAGGCAAGCGGCTTGCACCTCGCGGTCCGCAAAATTGCCCAGGCTGACAAACGTCGCCGGATTCGCCACTACCAGCTTCGCGCTACGCAAACCCACGAACGCAATAAACATCCCGATGCCGCCCGCCGTCGCATGTTTCAAACTGTGCGGGATGCTGTTCACGATTTGTTCGCGCACCCGCGTCACCGTCAGCAGCACGAACAGTACGCCTGAAAAAAACACCGCGCCCAACGCCGTCGGCCACGGTACGTGCATCCCCAGGCACACGGAATACGTGAAATACGCGTTCAACGACATCCCCGGCGCCATGGCGATGGGATAATTCGCGTAAAAACCCATCACCAGAGTCGCCACCGCCGCCGCTAGACATGTCGCGAACAACACGCCGTCGGCTGGCATTCCCGTCTGTGCCAGTATTTGTGGGTTCACCACCACGATGTATGCCATCGTGACGAACGTCGTTAAGCCGCCCAGCAACTCGCGACGCACGCTGGTCTGGTTTTCCTGTAAACGAAAAATCCGCTCGATCAAAAAGAGTTCCTGTCGCCTGTGGCCGTCATTTGGGGTCGCGCCGCCACTTTATGGTTCTCTGCTCCGCCTGTCAATCTCAGTTTCCACTCGAGTCGCGAATTTTTCTGGCGTGCCGGCCTTGCTTCGCTAAGAGTAGGGCCGGTTTTCCGCGCAAGTGGTCGCGGACCTCTCCTTTACCTCATTTACTTCCCTTACCTCCCCCATTTCCTTTCTTTCCTCATTTCCGAAACTCTCCCCACCCAATCCGCACCTGAATCGTGTTGATCCCCGGGTTCGGGCTGGAGATCCCCGCATTCGAGATATGCATGAACCGTACTTCCGCCGTCCAATTGTGTTTCTCGCCCAAGATGTGTGCACCCAACGCGCCGCTCGATGTGAAGTTCACATGCGAAGTTCCCTCTGGCACTTTCGTGTTCGTGAACAGCGTTCCGCCCTCAATTTCAAAATACGGCTTCACTTTCTTCGGCGTCGTCAGAATCCACTTGAACGCAAACGGATTCACGCCCGCTCCATAAGCCGTATTCGTGCTTTGCACGATTGCCCACGCCGGTACCGCATCCAGCGCGTATTCCAATTGCCCCCGCAAGAATCCTGGCCCGTGCGGCGAACTGATCACGATGCCGTAGCGCAAACCCAGGTTCCACACTCCCGTGCCAGACTGGCTTCCATTAATCCCATGCCCGCCACCCGTCCACACCTGCCATTCGCTGCTCGCCCCCTCAGGGCCCCCCTGAGCGCAACTTGTCTCCGCAAAGATCAACAAGTTCACAACACAAAACACCACGATCATTCCGCTTTTTCTCACGCGTTCGCTCCCAACAACCCGACTCCGCAAGATATCCGAAACATCTCACTACCGCAATCGTATAGACCGGCACTCGAATACGAGTTTAGGCAAACGCTTGGAACTCGAAGCGCGGAGCCGAGGGGAGATTTGCCATGGGACTTGGCGCAGGGCAGATTCAGTATGAGCCGGCTACTACGCTTGTTTTCCCCCGTGGTCTTCAAACAATGCGTTGTACACAAGACCGGCGACGGCTCCGCCGACAAGGGGCGCCAGCCAGAACAGCCACAGTTGCTGGACAGCCCAGCCACCAACAAAAAGAGCGGGACCTGTGCTGCGTGCCGGGTTGACGGACGTATTCGTGACAGGAATCCCTACCAGGTGAATCAATGTCAGTACTAGCCCTATAGCAATCCCTGCAAACCCGGCGGGCGCGCGCCGGTCCGTTGCCCCGTGGATCACCAGCACAAAAAAGAAAGTGAGCACAAGCTCGGCAACGAAACAGGCAAAAAGTGAATAGCCACCAGGTGAATGCATGCCGTATCCGTTGGACGCAAACCCAGCGCTTAATTGAAAGCCTTCCTTGCCGCTGGCAATCGCATACAACACCGTACTGGCCAGAAGTGCGCCGAAGATCTGGGCAATAATGTAGGGGATGACCTCGGAGAACGGGAAGCGCTTGCCTACTGCCAGGCCCAAGGAGATCGCGGGATTCAGGTGGCAGCCCGAAATGTGGCCAATGGCATAGACCATTGTCAATACCGTAAGGCCGAAAGCGAGGGCGACCCCTAGGAAACCAATCCCAAGTTGCGGAAACGCTGCGTCTAGGACAGCGGCACCACATCCTCCAAAGACTAGCCAAAATGTTCCAATAAATTCCGCTGCAAGTTTCTTCGATAGAGGCATGATCAGATTCCTTTCGAGATTGACGTCAGACCATTGGGTGGAAAGTACCGGGAGAACAGAATTGCACTTTTGGTGCGTGGATTCTATCGAATGCCAGGATTCAAGACAAGATTCCAGATGGAAAAATATGCGCATTGAAAAGGGCGGAATTTGCAAGACATCTGGGTGATCGAAACCTAACCCGCAATCAAAAGACCACGGCACGATCATCCGCTGCCAGCATGGTCAAATTTTTGGGCAATCTATGAAGAAGATAAGGATAAGGGAGGCAGGCCAGGTCTTCCCGCCTCCCTTTTATTCCCCTTTCGGGGAATCCAACCAGCCTGACGGAGGGCGGCTAGTTGGTCGTGTGTTGGCCTGTCTAATTAAACCCCAACTACCCCAAAAAGGTTTCAACTATTTTCAAAAATTTGACTAGAATTGGGCTGCACCCGTTTCGCTCCCAGAAAGGGCCATGCCATGCCTCGCCCCTCCCATCTGAATCTCGATGATATCCTTCGTTTTCTTCAACTTAGAAACGATCCGGTCTCCCTCGAGGACCTTTCTCGCGGCCTCCATGTCAAGAAAAACAACCGCCGCGCCCTCCTCCAGATGCTCGCCAAACTCCAGTCGCGCGGCCTCGTTGAGGAACTTTCCCATGGACGGTTCCTGCTCCGCCGCTCGCGCCGCGACCCTGCCCCCGCCCCCGAGCCTCCGCCCGAAAAAATCGCTCAACAGAAGGCCGCGTCTCGCGATGAAATCAAGGGCCGTCTCGTTCTTCATCAGGATGGCTACGGTTTTGTTGTACCCGACGTGGCCCTGCCCAATGTGGATGGCGATATTTTCATTCCCCGCGACTCCGTGGAAGATGCCATGCACGGCGATCACGTCGTGGCCAAAATTGCGCGTCTAAGCGGACATACGGGCGCTCGCCGCGCTGAAGGACGCATCGTGCGCATCATTGGCCGGGCGCATCCTTCCATCGTTGGCCAGTTCCACTACACCTCACGCGGCAGCCTTGTCGCTCCCTACGATCCCCGCGTGCAACACGATATCGAGCTCACCCCCGGCGAAGAACTCTCTCCCGCTCTCCGCGAACAGTTATTGCCTGCTGCCAAGGGCCAGACCGCGCGCAACAAACGCCTCCCGCATATCCCCAAACTTGACGGCGCTGTCGTTAACGTTGAACTCCTTCGCTATCCGCGAGGCGGCGCCGCTCCCACCGGCCGCGTCATCGAAATCCTGGGCCGCCCCGGCGATCTCGGCGTGGACACCGAAATCATCATTCGCAAGCATCATCTTCCGCATACATTCCCCGCCGAAGTCCTGCAGGAATCCGAGCGCCTTGCCTTGCCCGTCTCCGAAAACGATCGCGCCGGCCGTGAAGATTTCCGCGAATTCCCCATCGTCACCATTGACGGCGAGACGGCGCGCGACTTCGATGATGCCGTTTACGTCGAGCGCCGCGACGACGGCGGTTGGCTCCTGCAAGTCCACATCGCAGACGTCGCCCACTATGTTCGCCTCGAATCTCCTCTCGATCGCGAGGCTCGCCTGCGCGGCAATTCCGTCTACTTCATTGATCGCGCCGTTCCCATGCTTCCTGAAGCTCTCTCCAACGGCGTGTGCTCGCTCAATCCCCGCGAAGAGCGCCTTGTCCTCAGCGCCATCATGCACTTCGATGCCGCTGGCCGCATGCTCAACTCCTGGATGGTCCCCGGCGTCATCCGCTCCATTGAGCGCATGACCTACACCAACGTCAACAAAGTTCTCGAGGGCGATCCGGAAATGACCGCGCGCTACTCCCAGCTCAACCATCATTTCCGCGCTATGAAAGGCCTCGCGCTCCTTCTCAATGCACGCCGCGCGGAAAATGGCTCCGTGGACTTCGATCTGCCCGAGCCCGTCATCTCCTTCGACAAACAACAGCAGATAACTGGCGTCTCCCGTAGCGAGCGCAACATCGCTCACCGCATCATTGAGGAGTTCATGCTCGCTGCCAACCGCGCTGTCGCGCACCAGCTTAATGCCCGCGGCATCAAGTCGCTTCATCGCATTCACGAAAAACCTGATGCTCGAAAGGTTCTGGAGTTCGAGGAACTCGCGCGCGCTTTCGGCTATTCTCTTGGCGTCGAGGATCTTTACCAGCGTGAAGTCGCCGTGCGCCACGGCCGCGTTCCCGCGGCCGCAAGAGCGGGGCGTCCCGATTCTTACGGCAAAGGCCGCGAACGCCAGCAGCGCGTTGCTCTGCCCGCCTACGATCTGCGCATCACTCCGCAGCATTACCAGCGCCTGGTGCAGAAACTCGCCGGCAAACCCGAAGAACGCATCCTCTCCTATCTCATGCTGCGCTCACTGAAGCAGGCGCGCTATTCCGCCGATTCACTCGGCCATTTCGCTCTCGGCTTCGACGAATATACGCACTTCACTTCGCCTATCCGCCGTTATCCAGACCTTATCGTTCACCGCATTCTCAAATGGGCCATCGCTCATCCGGATGCTGCGCCTCCTGCGTTCATCAAGCCGGTCGTTGGCGCTGAAGCAACCCTCTACTCTGAAAATCATCTTGGGGAAATTGCTGCGGAGACTTCAGAAACGGAACGCCGCGCCGCTTCCGCTGAACGCGAACTCATCACCTGGAAGACCGCGCAATACATGGAGCAGCGTCTCGGCGATGAATTCGATGGCTTGATTATTTCCGTCCAGAAATACGGTTGTTTCGTCGAACTCTTTGATCTCTTTATTGAAGGTTTACTTCCCATCGGCGCGCTCGAAGAAGCGGCCGGCGCCCGCTGCGTCTTTCGCGAAAGCGATCACGCCATCGTCGCCATGGGTGCATCCGGAGGCGCGCGTCGCAGCCGTTCCAGCCGCCGTAAACCCGCCACGCCCCTCATCTGGAAACTCGGCGATCGCGTCCGCGTGCGCGCCGAGCGCATCGATCCCATGCGCCGTCGCGTTGAATTTGCGCTTGTTTCTCCGGCTTAGAGAAGGGTGAAGAAATTATACCGGCTTGGTGCCGCCGTTGACCAAGCCGACATCCTGTAGGGAGTTGCTAGCCAGCTCAGATGCTTGCGGCTTCAGGCACAATTCCACGGCTTCGGCAATGCTCTGCGATTCCTGCTGTTTCTGCGTCAACCAATTGCCAAACGTGGCTTTCTCTCGCGCAATGCCGTCCAGGTTCCGCCGCAGCCGTTCTCCATATCGCGCCTTCACGCGCTCCAGTTCGGCCTGAATCTGCACGTTCTCTTCCGCCTTCTGCGCCAGCAACGCTTCAAACTGCTTCCGCTGTTGAACCTCGTAAGCATCAATGGCTTCCTGGCGCACTTTGGCGTCCTGCAGCACTTCGTCCACTGAAATGCCCGCGGCGTCTAGCGCCATGAGCACCGAAGCGCGTTTGATCTCCTTGGACGAGCTGCGGATGTGCTCGCTGTGCAACATCTCGATCACCTTGTTGATGCTGTAGCCTTTCCGCGGATTCATGATTCCCGCCGCACGATAAATGTCTTCCATCGCCAGCAGCTCAATCTGCGAGTCCGGGGCACTGTGTTCCACTGGCTTCGCGACGGCTTGTTCCACGCGAGGCGTTGCCGCGGGCGCGCGAGTCACGGCTTCACTCTTGTTGGTTCCGTTTCCATCGCCGTTTCCGGGGAGACTGTTCTGGTTTTCGTCCTTGTGTCCCATCTCGAACCATTTGCGCTGCATACGTTTCCTTTCCTTGCCAGCTTCCTTTTCCTGAGGAGGCTGTTTCTCTGGTGTTTGTGGACTTGGAAGAGTCTTGATCTCTTGGGGCTGCGAGCTGCGAGGGCTGCCTCTGATTTCCATTTCGTTCGCAACTCGCCGGGGAGGAATCGCTGCGGAAGAGCTGGCGATCGGCAAGATTGGAACAGTTTCCAGTTTCAACTTGCTCGGTTGTGCCGGGTTCGTTCTTACTTCTTCGCGCGGCGCCGCAATCGTTGTCGCAATTGGAACAGTCTTTTCAGCGAGTGCTTTCTGCTCCGCAGCTCGCTGAAGCCCGACAAGAAAGTCGCGCCCATCGCTTCGGCAATATCTGGCGATACCTGTAAAGCTCTCCCAGCGCCAGTGAATTTTGAGTTTTGTTCCAACTTTGATTTGCGACTTGAGTCGAATGCACGCTCCGGAAACAGACCTGTTCTCCACGCGCGCGCGCGTGGTCTGCACTGTTCCGCTCTGGTCCTCCCACGAAGCTTCCACCACGATCATTACCGGGATTCGTGGTTCTGGCGTGACTTCGTTCATGCTCCCTCTATCGGCACAAAGCCGAATGAATAGAGGAGCAATTGCGTAGCCAGACTCCAAGGTGGCCTGACCTTTGCACCGTTTGCGGAACGTGCAGGCCGTCTTCTCCTTTGCTGCCGCGGCGTACTACGGTTTCGGCAACTGTAAGATCATGCCGCTGCCTTGGCCGGCTTCCACGCTGGGCAATTGCCCGTTCCATTTATCAATCAAGGCGCGGGTGTTTTCGATGCGGCGCAAATCCAGGAGCTGCGGCGTCAGTGAATTCTGGCGGATGCGGTTGGCATCGGCTTCGCCCTGGGCTCGCGTCACCATGGACTTGGCATCGCCTTCGGCTTCCGCAATTTTTTTCGCTGCTTCCGCTTGCGTGGTAGCCAATTCGTTGCGCGCGCGTTCCGCTTGCTGAATCGCTTGGGCCTTCGCGGTGATCGCCGCCGCGATCACTTGAGGCACCCGCGGCGCTCCGATGAAGCCAAACTGTTGCACGCCCACGCCCACCGGGGCCACTTTGGATTCAATCATCGTCTGCACTTTGTGGAGGAATTCCGCTTTGCGTTCGCCGTAGATGTCTTCCACAACATAGGTGGAGGCGACTTCGTTCAACGAATTGCGCACGATATCCCGCAAAATGCCGTGCGTGAAGCGGTCCAGATCATCCACGCGGTATTTCACGTAAAAGTCCGGAACTTTGCTGGCCTCGATGGCATAGGAAAGCGAAACGTCCACGAAAATCTCCATGCCTTCCTTGGAGTTGAAGCCCATCTCTTCGTTGATGGGATGGCCTTCGTTGATATCCTTGGTCCACTTCACCGTTTGCACATAAGTGGGAAATTCGATGATCTGCGTGGTCAGCGGAGAATACAGCACCCAGCCCGTGCGCACGGGAATCTCCGAAGCGCCGCGCTGTTTGCCGGCCAGGTTGATTTCCACGCCCACGTGACCCGCCTCGATCCGCGTGATGCGCACTGCAAACGACAAAATGAACAGCGCCGCCACAACAATCACCACGCCGATTACGATGTTCTTTAGCCCGGGGATTGCCGGGCGCAACGTAAACTCCGTGTTTTCCCCGCGTCCTTGCCTGAAAATGTCCATAACGTGATTCCTCCCGTCGCACGTTCTTGTACGTGTCAGCTTGGATAGTACGCTGAATCATTTAAGGAATGCATAAGTCCCCGTTTCTCGGTGCATCTTCCCGCAGGCCACGACGCTTCCGTCTAACCGTTTATAATTGCGCAACGCGTTATTAAGCGTACGTATATATAAGTTACTGTTGACGAGAATTACTTATTGCAGTAGCTTCATCTCCCTCTGCGGCGGGTTCAAAACCCGTACGCCGCGAAGACTGAGATTTGGAGGCGACAGATGAAGCTGCAACCTGGTGCAGTTCGTACCCATATTAAAAAAGGACTTTCGCAATCGCATCCCGGCGTGAGCGCCCTGAATCCGCTGACGCACCGGAATACAGGCTATCAACCATTACCCAAGCCGCTGGGCTTGCCTCCATATCACTACTCATTGAAGGACCATTTCCCCGACGTGGCAAAGCACATCGAAGATTCCGGCAAAATGGTCTTCGACGTGTTGGGCGATTCCGGCGGCGTGAAAGATGCGGAGTTTCAAGGTCACGTCGCTGAAGCCATGGTGGATGCGTTGGCGAAAGCGGGCAAAAATGCATCGCAATTTTGCTATCACGTCGGCGACGTGGTCTATTTCACCGGCGCGCACGACGACTATTATTCGCAATTTTACGAGGCCTACGAACAATACACGCCTCCCATCTTCACCATTCCCGGCAATCATGACGGCGAGGTGGACGATCCCACCAAGCAGACATCGCTGGATGGCTGGGTGGCCTACTTCATGCAGGCCACTCCGGACGTGGACCCCATCTCGAAGGACGCGCCCCGCGTGAGCCTAAGTCTCCCCAATCCCTATTGGACGCTAATCACGCCTTTCGCCACCTTCGTGGGCATGTACACCAACGTCCCCGAACACGGCTCGATTGACTCCAACCAGCAGCAATGGCTCACCAACGAATTCGACAATGCCGACGAGGACTTGCCGTTGATCCTGGCGCTTCACCATCCCATCTACTCCTTCGACGTTTATCACAGCGGCAGCTCCAAGATGGCCGACGCACTCGAGAATGCCATTCGCGATACCGGGCGCGTCCCCAACCTCGTTCTGGCCGGCCACGTCCACGACTATCAGCGCATCGAGAAGACCATTGCGCCGGGTGGACCCACGCCCTTCCTGGTCGTGGGAAACGGCGGTTACCATGATTTGCACCAGATTCACTCCGCGGATGGCTATGTCGCCGCCGACACGCACGCGAAACTCGTCTACCACCAGGTTGCCTGGGGATATCTGACCCTGACCATCGACAAGGACACCATCAGCGGCCAAAGCACGGAGATCGACCGCGACGGCAAAGTTTCGCCGGGAGATAAATTCGAGTACTCCGCAGAACTCATCAAGCTGAAGGATCCGAAAAGCGTGCCCACACTGTAAGACAGATTCTGCGCCGTAGAGCGAGTGGGCCTCCGAAACAAAAATGTCGGCGCGCCGACATATTTGATTAATTCCCTGTGAAATGGAGGTTTTGGGGGAACGGGCTGGCAGTTTGTGTAGGGGCCGCCTTCTGAGGCGGTCCGTTCTTGCACCAGCCGGTTGGAATCCGCGGAAATTGAAACAGGGACAGCGGCTGCGGTGAAGGCGAATGAAATGCGAATATCTCTTATACCCCACCCCCTGTTTTTGCGTATGTACGGGAATGATTAGACTTAGGGAAGTTTTCAGCTTGGATAAGGGTGTGGGACGGATCGAAATGGCACAAGAGCATCCTCCCCTCAGCATGACGCGGGCAGGATAGCACATAATTTATCAGTTGTCTACTATTATTTAGTGGGTACTAGTTTCGAAACTGGTACGAGGGGGAGGCAAATCATGGGGAGAGAAGTCAAAACCCGCGCCAATTAGAAACCAAACGAAAAAAGTCCGGCACCGACGGCTTCGCCAGTCTACGAAGGATGTGCCACCTGCCGCGTTGTAGGAAGATTTTAGCTGCCCGGAGGAAACTCGATGTCTTTCTGCTTTCCAACCCAAGGGTCTGTCAAACCGGCTGCTCTCTCGTCGTTCGTTAAGGGGAAGAGGGATCCCTCCACTGCGCGGCCCGACGCGCCACAATTCGGCGCGGAAGAGAAAATCGGGCCGCTCCGGTCCCTTCGGCTCCGCTCAGGGCAGGCGGGATGACAAAAAGAAGAACCAGGAAGAGAAGACACCCCAAGACCCACCCTCACAAACCGAGGATGGGGCACCCGCGAAAGCCAGACGCCATTCGGGAGAATGGCGATCCCGGGTGAGTGTCCGACCCCCTAAAGAGACAGTGGGAAACCCCGAACGCGTTTTGGAAGAGCATTCGGGGTTACGCGGAATGGTCTGCAACGCAGACCCAACTCTCACTTGGGCATCACTTCGTGGGCCAGTTTGCTGGCTACCACTTCGCGTATCTCATTTCGTTTTTTTGCCGCTTCCAGCATGGCATCTCGCGAACCGTAATGCTTGGTGGAAATGGTTGCGGCTTTGGCGTCGGTCTGGTCGAACGCGGCCCAGTTGGGGAACATGAGTCCGATGGCAACGTCCCAGTCAGCGGGGCTATCGGTGGTGACGTTGGTCCAGACTTTGTAGTCGGTGATCCAGCCTTCCTTTTTTACGGCATCGTACACAGGCTTGAGGTTCTCGCGGAAATCCTTCCAGAACGCCTCGCCCTGACCGGGCTTGATGTGGTAGTAGGTGACGCGCCACACCGGCCCGACATCGTAGTTTGGATTTTGCGCAAAGCTGGGAAGCGCGCTGAACAACATCACAACAAACAGACTTGCCCACAAAACTTTTCTCATGTGCTCTCCTGAATTTTCTGAAGATGATTGTGTTTGGCCCAGGTCCGGACCCCGAAGGGTAGGCGCGAGTCTATATGGCGCATGTGTACAGGTCAAACGCGATGAGCTTGGCAGCGAGGATTGGGATGACCGGTTTTGAAAGTAAGAAAAGTTGGGAATTCCAATCGCCTCTATTGAACCGATTTAATGATTGACTCGGCGGGTCTGGCGGAATATATTCTTAGGCGAAGAACGCCACGCGAAGCCTGTGCTTCCGCGTTATCGAGGAGGATGCCATGACTGCATCCGCGACATTGGAAAAGATGAAAGTCCCGTTTTACGGCCACGGCCGGCAGTACCACAACATCAAGAAAGAAATAGATGATGCCTTCCACGCGGTGATGGAAAGCGAAGCCTACGTGATGGGCCCCACGCTGGCTCGCTTCGAGAAGGAACTGGCGCAGTACTTCGCTATGAAGCATGCCGTGGGGTTGAATTCGGGCACCGACGCGCTGTGGCTGGCCTTTATGGCGCTGGACATAAAGCCGGGCGACGAAGTGATCACCACGGCCAACACCTTTTTTGCCACTGCGGAAGCCATATGGATCGCCGGGGGCAAAGCCGTGTTCGTGGATTCCGACCCGGTGACCAATAACATTGACCCCACAAAGATTGAGGCGGCCATCACGCCGCGGACGGTCGGAATCGTCCCGGTGCATCTCTACGGGCATTGCGCCGATATGAAGGCCGTGAGCGCAATCGCGAAGAAGCACAAACTGTGGGTGGTGGAAGACAACGCGCAATCCATTGACGCCCACGGCGATGGATTCAAACAGGGCGAGTTGAGCGATGCGGTCTGCACCAGCTTCATCATCCAGAAAAACCTGGGCACCTATGGCGACGGCGGGGCGCTGGTAACGAATCGCGCGGACATCGAACAGACGGCGCGGCGACTGCGCAATCACGGCTCCGTGAAGCGCTCGGTGCATTCGTTCGGGTTCAACAGCCGACTGGACGATCTCCACGCAGGGTTCCTGAGCGTGAAGCTGAAGCACATCACCGGGTGGACGGACCAGCGGCGCGCCTGGGCGAAACGCTACACGGATGGCCTGAAGGGCACAAGTTTCAAGCTGCCCAAGGAAGTGCCGGGCTACCGCCATGTGTACCATCTCTACGTGATTGAGCATGCCAAGCGCGACCATCTGTCACAATTCCTGCTGGACCATGGCATTGACGCCAAGCAGCACTACCCGATCGCCATCCACCAGCAAGAAGGCTATCCGTGGGGCAAACTTGCGGACCTGCACCCGAGCGTGCCGAATGCCGAGCGCAACGCGGCGCAATGCATTTCCCTGCCGATGTTCCCTGAACTGACGGAGAAAGAAGTGGATTACACCATCGAGGTACTGAAGGAGTGGGACGGCAAGTTTGGCAGGTAGGGATTACCGAGGAGCGAACGCCGTGAGCGCGAAGAAAATCTACAAAGTGATGGTTGTGGGAGTAGGAAAACGCGGCAAACACCACGCGGTCGCTTTCAAAAATAACCCCCGCTTTGAACTAGCCGGGCTGGCGGATTCCAATCCGGAGCAACTGGCGAAGGCCGCGGCGGAACTCGGCGTCGAAAAAACTTCGCTGCAACCGCTCGCTTTAGCAAAAGAACTCCAGCCGGATGTTTTCTGTTTCTGCACGCCTCCCAGCATCCGGCTGGAGCTTATTAAGGCGGGCATCGCTTCCGGCGCAAAGTTGATCGCCTACGAAAAGCCCATGGCGTTTTCCATGAACGAGGCCATCGAGATTCGCAAGGCGGTGAACGCCGCGGGCGTGAAGACGGTTGTGTCTCACCAGCACCGCTACGGGCAGCACTATCAAAAGGTGAAAGAAGTTGTGGAGAGCGGGGCGCTGGGGCGCATCCACACGATTCATGCGCATGCGAGCGGGTGGTTCCTGCACATGTTTACGCATATGGTCGAGTACATGCGGTGGTACAACGGCTACGCGCGCGCCGATTGGGTGATGGCGCAAGCGGCGGGGCGCGGCAAACTATCCGACAATCATCCTTCGCCCGACTACATTGGCGGATTCGTTCAATTCGAGAACGGCGTGCGCGGCATCGTGGAATGCGGCGCGGGCGCTCCGGACGTTCCGGAAGTGGATTACTGGTGGCGCAAGAACAAAATCGGCGTGTACGGCACCGAAGGTTTCGCCGAAGTGCTGACGGGCGGGGGCTGGAGAGCCGTCACTAGCCGCCAGCAAGGCGTACTTTCCGGCGCTGGCTGCATGAACTATGACATCGAAATGCCGCTGTACATCGAAGACATGGTGCGCTGGCTGGACGACGACAAGCAGGTGCATCCGTGCAACGGGGAAAGCGCCTACGAAGGATTCGAGATCAGCATGGGTATGCTGCGATCCGTGGTGCAGCGCGGCCAAATTAAACTGCCGTTGGGAACAGGAGAACCGGAGATCGAGGCACTTGGAAAGGTTCTGCCGGAAATGCCCGTGCTGGTCTCCAGCGACGTGAATCGCAAGGAATACAAAGTTTAATTCGCGGTATGGGTTTGGCCTACCTCGGGCCGCCCGGTGTTTCTTCTCACGCAAGCATCCGCGGAGAACCCCCCTATTTAACGGCTCAACTTGAGGACCCAGGCAGGCTGCGCAAGAAGCGCTTCCGGCAATTCCGGCAGGTCAACGATCACGGAGTTGCCCTCTTTGCGGTAGCGGAGCGGCGCTGGTGATCCGAGGAGTGTCACGGACTTGAGACCGGCGCCATCCACATCCTTCACGATGAAGCGACGTCCAGGCCAACGCGGCAAGATGGCGTAGATGTCGTTGCCATTGGAAGTGAAAAAGGCTTCGATTGCGGCTTTGCCAGCTTCGGGTTTTCCGGTGAGTTTGGTCAGGTCATAGTTACTATTGAATTCCTGGTTGTATTCAAATTTTGGCTGTTCGCCAGCGCTCCACTGCCGTGAATGTTTGTAGGGCCGTGTACCGTAGATGGCTTCACCGTTCAGTTGCAGCCAGGAACCCAACTCGAGAAGGCGTTGCTCCATGAGCAGGGGAATCGTGCCGTCTGCGGCGGGGCCGATGTCGAGCAGCAGGTTACCACCACGACTAACAATATCGGTGAGGAGAACAACGAATTCGCGGCCGGTGTGGTAATCCTGCAAGCGCTCGGCGCGGTTATATCCATAAGAAAAGCCCATGCCACGGGATTCCTCCCAGGGGTGATCGCTGCCGCTCATGCCAGAGGTGTATTCCGTAGTCCAATAGCCACCATGTTTGTGTCTTGTTTCCTTGCCCCAGCGGTCGTTGATCACCACGTCGTCCTTAATGGGAGACTCGTTGAAGAGCCAAGCGAGGAGTTCCGGGGTGCGCCACTCGGAGGACGGCATATCCCACTCACCGTCGGAGAAGACAATGGCCGGTTTGTAGCGGGTCACAAGGTCTTTGAACTGGGGGAACAGGTGCTCGGAAACATAGCGCGGCTTATCGGAAAGATAGAGCGGGTTGTACCACTCGTAGAGAGAATAATAGAGCCCCATCTTGAGCCCCTTTGCGTGCACCGCGTTGGTGAGATCGCCAACCAGATCGCGCTTGGGCCCAACCTCCATGGCGTTCCAGGGACGCGCCCAAGTGCGCGAGGCTTCGCGGCTTGGCCAGAGCGCGAAGCCGTCGTGATGCTTTGAGGTCAGAATCACGTAGCGAGCGCCCGAGCGCTGAAGCACGTCAGCCCAATGGTCTGGATCGAATAACTCCGCCCGAAATTCAGGAGCAAGATTCTGGTAAGGGAAGTCAGCGCCGAATACGGTACGGTGGAATTCCCAACTGCCGGTTTCGACCGGATCTTTGGAATTCTTTCCCTCGGTTATAGCGTGCCAATACCATTCAGCGTATGCGAGATGGCCCGGGAGAACCGGAGCATAAGATGGTACGGAATAAACACCCCAATGGATGATGATGCCGAATTTGGCATCGGGGAACCACTTGGGAGTGGGGCGGCGGTCGAGCGATTCCCAGGTGGGCTGGTAGTTCTGCCCTGCCACGGAAGCCGGGCCTGTGAACATGATGAGGACGCAGAGGAGGACAGCCGAAACGGTTATAAAGCCAATTCTGGATGATTGAGGATGCATAGTGAGCCGCCAGTACCGTCAAATTTTCAAAGCCAGCGAAGGGCAGAGGCAAGGAAAAACCGGGAGAGCGTTGCCGGTGACAGTGATGTTCACTTGATGTTAATTGGGATTAGCGGCGAATTCCAGAGGCTAAAAGGGATGGCAGGATGCACCCTTGCATAGACCAAACCCGCAAGGATGGGGCATACGGCGGAGAGATTCCTCACTTCGCGGACTCCGTTCGGAATGACGGGAAGAGAAGAAGGCGCGAGGAACCCACGATCCCTGCCACCGCCCGGCGGCGCCATTTTCCAATTCCGCTTTTCGAGTTTCACGGCTCGATTCTGTTATGCTATTTGGCGGTCCACTCCTCGGGCGTCCTGCCATGGAAGCGCCGCAAATCTGTTGACGAAAGGCTGTGCCAACCGTGAGCACCACTGCATCCACACGCGCTGCGAAGCGCGCTTTCAATTTTAATGCGGGGCCGGCGGCGCTGCCGCTGCCCGTGCTGGACCGAATCCGCGAAGAACTGCTGGACTATCGCGGCACCGGCATGTCTGTAATGGAGCTTTCGCACCGCTCGGCGGAATTTGAGGCCATCAATAATGCCGCGGAACAGAACCTGCGGAAACTGCTGGCCATTCCGGACGAGTACGCGGTGATTTTCGTGCAAGGCGGCGGCAGCATGCAGTTCACGATGGTGCCCATGAACCTGTGCTTGCCGGGCAAGCCCGTGGATGTGCTGCACACAGGAACGTGGACGGCGAAGGCCATCGGAGAATTGAAGAAGGGTGTGCTGCACAACATCGCCGCTTCGACGGAAGCGGAGAAGTTTACGCGGGTGCCGCGGCGCGAGGAGATTCATCTTTCGCCGGAGGCTTCGTACACTTACATGTGCACGAACAACACGATTGAGGGCACGCAGTACACGGAGTTGCCTGCTTCGGCGGCGCCGCTGGTGGCGGACATGTCCAGCGACATCGCTTCGCGGCCGATGGACGTAAGCAAATTTGGACTGATTTTTGCGGGGGCGCAGAAGAATCTTGGGCCAAGCGGGGTGACCGTGGTGGTTGTGCGCAAGGACCTGGCGGAGCGCGCGGACAAGAACCTGCCTTCGCTGCTGCAATACCGCACGCACATCAAGGAAAAATCGCTGTACCATACGCCGCCGACTTTTGCAGTGTATGTCCTGGGCCTGGTGACGGAATGGATCGCGGCGGAAGGCGGACTGGCCGGGATGCAGAAGCGCAACGAAGCCAAGGCCAAACTTCTGTACGACACGATTGACGGAAGCAGCGGGTTTTACCGCTGCCCCGTGGAAAAAACTTCGCGTTCGCTGATGAATGTTGTATTTCGTGTAGCGGGCGGGGACGAGGCCATCGAAAAGCAGTTTGCCAAGGACGCGACCGGTGCGAATTTGATTGGCACGCCTGGACATCGCTCCGTCGGAGGCATGCGCATCTCGCTGTACAATGCCGTGGGGCTCGACGCCGTCGAAGCCCTGACGGGGTTCATGCACGAATTCCAGCGCACCCGCGCGTGAGCCCGGCGCCCGGCTTGTTGTCACGCGGGCGCGATGAATTGCCGCTGGCCTATGGGAGGAACGATGACCCTCTACTCCAATGTCCTGTTTGTACACATCGCCAGTGCACTGGCCCTGTTTCTCGGTTACGGGCTGGAATGGACTGTGAGCGCGCTGTTTCGCCACGCGAGCACCACGGATCAGGCGCGCGCGTGGCTGCGAGTGTATCGCGTATCGCCACCGGTGACCGGGGTGGCGCTGGCAGTGTTGATCTTTTCTGGCGGGTGGCTATCCGCAATGACGGGCGGGATGAATCAGGGCTGGCTGATCGCTTCGGTGGCGGGGATCGTGGTGGCGTTGCTGATTGGGTTCGCGATGATCCTGCCACGCTTGCGGGCAATACGGGGGACACTACCAGAAGCGAATGAGGCGCTCTCGCCTGAGGCCTTGCTGCAACTGCAAAGCGGGGCGCTGCCGACGATGGTTCGCGTGCGGGTGATGCTGGCGGTGGGGATTGTGTACCTGATGACGGCGAAGCCGCCGCTGGGAGTTTCGCTGATCGTGCTGGCAATCACGATGGTGCTGGGGGTTGTGTTATCGGTGCCGGTGCGGTCGCGCGTAGCCGAGAAGAGCCCGGCGGCGTAGCAGCAGCAAAGCCTGGAGGCATTTCCTCAGGGGCTGAAGCCCGATGAAGGCATAACCTTGAATGTGGGAGCCCTGCGAAGCTCAGAGTGAGTTGACGCTCCGAGCCATTTGAAGAGTATAGGAACCCAAGAGCGGCCTGCCTCAGAGGGACGGGCCCTACAACGGCTAGGAAAGGACAAGAGCAAGAGAAAGGCCGTAGGGCGCGCGGATGCGCCCTGCGCTACATGGAAGGCTCCAAACCAATTACTAGCAGGGTGAATTACGCCAGGTCGAAGAGGAGCACTTCGGCGTCGTTCACGGCGGCCAGGTTGATCGAGTTCTCTGCGGAAATGGCCGCGCCATCGCCCGTTTCCAACGGCTGACCGTTCAGCGTTACGCTGCCTCTGGCGACTTGCACATAGGCGTGGCGGTCTGGTTTCAGCGCGTGCTGGACCGTTTCGCCCGGCGCGAGCAGCGTGGCGTAGAGCTCGTTGTCCTGACGAATCTTCAACGAGCCTTCCCGGCCATCTGGAGAAACCAGGAGCCGCAACTTGCCGCGTTTCTCTGCCTCCGCAAAATGCTTCTGGCCGTAGGTGGGCTTGTGGCCCTTCTGGTCCGGGAACATCCAGATTTGATAGAGGTGCACAGCCTCTTTGTCGGAGGGGTTGAACTCACTGTGCGTCACGCCGGTTCCCGCGCTCATGTACTGCACATCGCCCGGGCGAATGACGGAACCGTTGCCCATGCTGTCGCGGTGCTCCAGCGCGCCATCCAGGACGTAGGTGACGATTTCCATGTCGCGATGGGGGTGTGTGGGAAAGCCGGCTCCAGCAGCGATGTGGTCGTCGTTCATGACGCGCAGCGTGCGGAAGTGGATGTGCTGCGGGTCGTAATAGTCGGCAAAGGAAAAAGTGAAGCGGGAATCGAGCCAACCGTGGTTGGCATGGCCGCGGTCGTGGCTTTTGCGAATGAGGAACAAGGTGGCCTCCTGAACGGTAGCAGTGGGATATTATACGTTATAACGACTATTGTCAAGAGGATAGTAGGCGCGCCCTATTAATCGCGCTTATTCCCTTAGGCTTCAGTCCGTTAGCGACTTTGCCGCGCTTCATTTCCTCCCGCACGCGCTTTGGTGTAGAGTGATATTCCTGCATGGCCGTTGGCCGCCAGGGGTGAGGTGTACGTTCATGGATTCTGCACTACCGGCAACGCAAACAAGGGCTGAGGACGCCTCCTCCCCGACGCCACGCGACACTTTATCCATCACCGATAATCGCACCGGCAAGTCCTACGAGGTGCCGATTACACACGGCACGGTCCGCGCCATGGACCTGCGCCAGATCAAGGTGGATCCCGCGGATTTCGGGATGATCAGCTACGATCCCGCCTACAACAACACCGCGTCGTGTATCAGCCGGATTACCTACATTGACGGCGACGCGGGGATTTTGCGCTATCGCGGGTATCCCATCGAGGAGTTGGCGGAAAAATCCACGTACCTGGAAACGGCGTACCTGTTGCTGCACGGAGAACTACCGACCAGCGCGCAACTGCAGGATTGGCACTACCACATCACGCACCATACATTCATTCACGAGAGCATCAAGAAGTTCCTGGACGGGTTTCACTACGACGCACACCCGATGGGCATGCTGGTATCGTCGATTGCGGCGCTTTCGACTTTCTATCACGACGCGAAGGATGTGTTTAACGCGGAATCGCGGAAGAAGCAGACATACCGGCTGGTGGGCAAGATGCCGACGATCGCGGCGTTTTCCTACCGGCACACGCTGGGCATGCCCTTTGTGTACCCGGACAACGAATTGAGCTATCCGGGGAATTTCCTGAACATGCTGTTTCGCACGAGCGAGACGCGTTACCGTCCGAATCCGACGTTGGAACACGCGCTGGATATTCTGTTTATTCTGCACGCGGACCATGAGCAGAACTGCTCGACGAACACGATACGGGGCGTGGGCAGTTCGCACGTGGATCCCTATTGTGCGGCCGCAGCAGGGATTGCGGCACTTTACGGGCCACTGCACGGCGGGGCCAATGAAGAAGTGCTGCGCATGCTGAATGAAATTGGCTCGATCCACAAGGTTCCGGAATTCATCAAGCGGGTGAAGTCCGGCGAAACGCGGCTGATGGGCTTCGGGCATCGCGTGTACAAGAACTACGACCCGCGCGCGCGGATCATCAAGAAAATTGCGTACGAAGTATTCGACCTGATGGGCAAGAATCCGCTGCTGGAAATTGCGCTGGAATGCGAGCGGATTGCGCTGGAGGACGACTACTTCGTCAAGCGCAAGCTGTATCCCAACGTGGACTTTTACACGGGGCTGATTTACCAGTCCATGGGGTTCCCCATGACGATGTTCCCCGTGCTCTTCGCGATTCCGCGAATGTCCGGCTGGCTGGCACAGTGGGAAGAGATGCTGCTGGATCCCGAACAGAAGATCGCGCGGCCCCGGCAAATCTATCTGGGGCGAAGCCCGCGGCCGTATGTGGCCATCGACCAGCGGTCGTAAGATGGCGGGGCAAACCCGACAATATTTCCGAGACAGTCAGCATGAGGTGCCGTCAACATGGCCTGGTTTCGCCGTGATTCGGCGACCGCGCCAATCGGGCGATTATCGTTTGAATATATAAGGCATTTGACTATGCGGCGTATCGTTTTTGCGTACGCTGTTAAGCTTGTCACTCGACTTTCCTTACCCGCGCTGTATATTGAGAGATGCGAGGTTTTATGGGCCAATCCCCGAACGTTCAAAGTCACTCAGGGCCACGCCGACGGAGCCAACGCGTATTGATGCAGGTGGGCGTGCGCATCCGGGGCAACGACGCGCAGGGTTCTCCATTCGAGGAAGAAACCGCCACACTGGCCATTAATGCGCATGGAGCATTGATCCTGTTGCAGGCGCGTATTACCAGCGGCAGCGTGGTGCTGATGCAGCACAAGGGCACCATGCAGGAGCAGGAATGCCAGGTCGTGTTCCTTGGCCCGGTGCGTTCCGGCAAAGCAGAAATTGGACTGGAATTCTCTTCTGCTTGCCCGACATTCTGGCGCGTTGCCTTTCCTCCCGAGGACTGGTCACCCAAGCACCCCGAAGCGCGTACGGTCATATCCACGGGTTCCCCCAAGAAGTAGCTGTTCCGGGAAGTTGCCTGAAGCGTTGATAAATCCAAATTGCGAATTCGCGGACATTCCCACTTTACGGCAACCCTGCACGGACGCTCGATTGCAACACTTTCGTGCGTACAGTAAAATTTTCACGTTGTGTTTAGCGCTGCAGGCGCTAGTTCCCGCCCTTGGACTTCCCGAAAGGTCAGGATTGACCGAGTATTTATGGCCAGACCGTATGTCAGCGTCCTAATCGACACCTACAATCACGAGCGGTTTATTGAACAGGCCGTTAGCAGCGTTCTGGAACAGGATTTCCCCGCGGCAGACCGCGAAATTCTTGTGGTGGACGACGGCTCGCAGGATCGCACGCCAGAGATCGTTGCCAGATTTGCCCCGCAGGTTCGTCTGATTCGCAAGGCCAATGGAGGCCAGGCTTCGGCGTTCAACGCCGGGATTCCGGAATGCCAGGGGGAAATTGTGGCGTTCCTGGATGGCGATGACTGGTGGGCCAGCGGAAAGCTTAAGCAGATTGTCACGGCGTTTTCCGATAATCCCGGGGTGGGGTTGATCGGTCACGGGTTCACCGAAGTCTTCAACGATGGCTCGCAGCGCAACGAAATGCTCCGCGATTCTTTCCGATTTCGTATTGATTCCGGTGCTGGGGCACGCCTGTTCCGCCTGCGCAAAGCTTTTCTCGGAACCAGCCGCATGGCCTATCGCACAGACATTCTTCGCCGCATCGGCCCGGTGCCCGAATCTCTGACCATTCAGGCCGACGAGTTTCTCTTTACAGTGGGCGCCCTGTTTTCGGAAACCTTGATCCTACGCGATCCACTGACCTTTTACCGCCTGCATGGACAGAACCTCTTTCAGGTGAGTGACGGCAGTGTCACTGCGCTCCGCCGCAAGCACGCTGTCTTGCTGGCCCTGGTCGAATCGCTTCGTCACCGTTTCGCCGAAGAACAGGTCCCCGGGGAAGCGAGCGAGGCCGTCATCGAAGCCGTGCAGACTGAAGCCGACGCGCTTCAACTGTCACTGGACGGCGGCACGCCTCTAGATACCATTCGCATTGAACTCCGTACCTACCGGATTGACCATGAAAATATCTCTTGGCTGCGTTGGATTCTCAAATCCCTGAGCCTGTTCCCCGCTCTTTTTTTCCCTCCCAAACGATACTGGGAGTGGAAGCAGAAAATGGCCTCCAATTCCCTGTATCGAAAAGCCCGCCAAACATTGATCCCAGATCCCCACCACCCTCACATTGAAGTGACTGGCGACCGGAGCCGACGGTGAAGATTCTGATCGCCATCGGCGTGAGGCGTAACAGGGAGGCGGGCGCTGCCGGCGTCGTTCTTAATCACGCGGAGCAGCTGCAGAAACTCGGCCACCAGGTGGAAACCTGGTTCTTCGACGATCTTCTTCCCGCACCGCGGTGGCCGGGGCGCTTCCAGGAATTGGAATTCGCTTTTGCGGTATCGCGTTCCATCCGGCAAAAACCCGCGCGATTCGATGTGGTCAATATTCACGCCCCTTGGGGTTGTGTATACGGTATTTCACGAAAGCTTTTCCCCTCCGCGGGGCTACCGCCCTATGTGTTTACATTGCAAGGCAGCGAAGAACGCTACGCCGTGGCCATGCGCATCGAAGCGAAGAAAGGCCGCGCCAGTCATTTCAGCTGGAAGAATCGCGTGTGGCAGCGACTGTATCGCCAGACGATGTATGACGTTGCGCTCTCGACCGCTGATTTCGGAAACGTCGCAAATCGCGAAGGATGGATCTGCTCTGAACTGAAATATAGTCATCCGCCAGGGCGCATGTGGTACATCCCCAACGGCACGAATCCGGAATTCCTTCAGCCTCGCGCGTTCGTGGATTCGGAGGCGCTGCGCCTTTTGTATGTGGGCACATGGCTCGATCGAAAAGGCGTGTTTTATCTTGTGGAATCGTTTGCGCAACTCGCAGCGCGCCAGCCGCAGCTGACCTTGGCGGTGGCGGGCTGTGGGTTGCCGGAGGAGGATGTCAAGGCGCACTTTCCCTCAGGGATTCGGTCGCAGGTGAAGGTCTTGCCGTTTGTGAAACGAGAGGCGATGCCGGATCTTTACGCTACGCACGACATTTTTGTTTTCCCTTCGCTCGTGGAAGGCATGCCGTTGACGCTGGTGGAAGCCATGGCCAGTGCAATGCCGGTGGTCACTACCAATGCTTGCGGCATGGCGGATATCGTTGAGAATGGAGTGAACGGCATTCTTGTGCCGCCGGCCGATTCCGCGCAAATTGCGGCTGCTGTGGAAAGTTTGTGCAACTCGATTGAGCTGCGTGAGAGGTTGGGTTCGGCGGCACAGGAGACGGCCCGGCACCTGACTTGGGCTGAAGTTACAAAACAACTTGAACATATCTTGCACGCGGCGGTGCTCGCCAGGGAGCGCTCCACGCCACAATAAGACACACGCCGCAATCGGGCCTGTTTGCCTAAGTGCCAGGCCTGTAAAATGTTCATGAGGTGAGTTTCGCGGGGATATTCCCGGCCGTTTATGAGTTTACGTATCCAATTCGCAGAGGTTCCTGCGCCTCGCGTGCCAGCCACGCCTCGTTTATTGCAGCATTCCTTTTTCGCGTGGGCAGGCTTGCGGCCCCCGATTGCGCAGCACACCTTGGCGGAGCATGAAGCTCTGATGCGCTATTCTCGTGGTGCGCAGTGTGTAGTGGAAATTGGCGTGGCGGAAGGGGCCTCGGCCATGGGGTTGCGCGAGGCCATGAATCCACAGGGCACGCTGAATCTGGTTGATCCGTACCATTTGTCGCGCATACCTGCCCTGAATTTTCTGAAGCGTGCCGCGCATCGCGCCGTTAATTCCGCTGGCGAGGCGCGCACCGTGTGGATCGAGGCATTCAGTCAGGACGCCATTCGCGGATGGAAACAGCCCATCGATTTTCTTCTCATCGATGGCGATCATCGCGAAGAGGCCGTCGAGCGCGATTGGAGGGATTGGTCGCCTTTTGTCACCGATAAGGGCGTCGTTGCGTTCCACGATGCGCGATTGTTTCCGTCGGGGTGGTCGACGCCGGATTATGGCCCAGTGCGTTTTATTGACCGAGTTTTCCGGCAAGGCACGGGCGCGGCGCCTTGGCGCATCATTGACGAAGTGGACTCGCTGGTTTTTGTATCGCGGAGAAAGATTTCTTAGCATGATCACGCTCGGTCTCAACTATTCCCAGATGCATGATTCCTCCGCCTGCATTGTTCGCGATGGCGAGCTGCTCTTCGCCGTAGCCGAAGAGCGCATCAGCCGGCTGAAGCACGATGCGCGCTTTCCGCAGCACGCCATTCAGGCTTGCCTTGATTTTGCGAAAGTTTCTCCCAGCCAGATCGATGAAGTGTGTTTTGGCTGGCAGACGCCCGGCGCAACTTTTCGGCACGATTTGAAGCTCTTCGCCACCGGCAAGTGGCCTGCCAGCTATCTGAGCGTGCTGAACTCCTCGCGCCAGTTCGCCAGCATGGGCCACCAGGGAGGCGGCGCGCGGCGTTTTACACAGCGATTTGGCCCCAGCAAGGCGCGCTTCCGTTTTGTGGATCATCACTTCGCCCACGCCATCAGCACCTATTCCTATTCCGGGTTTGACGATGCCGCGATCGTGGTTATGGACGGGCGAGGGGCCTGGGAAGCCACTTCGATCTGGCGCGGCAGTCACGGCCGTATCGAGCACATCCAAACGATTAATTGGCCCGATTCGCTCGGCATCTTCTATGCACGCTTCACGGAATTCCTGGGATTCACTCCTAACGCCGACGAATGGAAAGTGATGGGCTTGGCTCCCTACGGTGCGCCCGGGATCAATCTTGGCGCTTTCATCGAGCCGGAAACGGCTCCCTACAAGGTGCACACCGATCTCTTGATGGGCGACGGCAGCGGGTCCTTTGTGGGCTGGCCCGCTTCGCTCGGTTCCCCGCGTGTCCCAGAAAGCGAAATCGATGATCGTCACAAAAATATTGCCTTCGCGGTTCAGGATTTGTGCGAAGCAGCGATGATGAGCGTTGTTCGCCTGGCACTGGAAAAAACGCGCAGCCGCAATTTGTGCCTTGCCGGGGGGGTAGCACTCAATTCCAAAGCCAACGGAAAAATTCTTGCTTCCGGGGCAATCGACAAGCTTTTCGTGCAACCGGCTGCTTCCGATGATGGCGTTGCTCTCGGCGCCGCTTTCGCGCCTTATCTTGATGGCGGACAGCGCCTTCCGATCAAACCCATGCGGCACGCGTATCTTGGCCCTTCGTTCGATGATGACACGATTGGTGCTGCCCTGAACACTTACAAGATTCGCTCCACGCGGCTTTCCGATCCCGCCGCCGCGGCCGCAGAACTCCTTTCCCACGGCAACATTATCGGTTGGTTTCAGGGACGGATGGAATTCGGCCCGCGCGCGCTGGGGAGCCGATCGATACTTGCTGATCCGCGCGATCCGGAAATGAATGTCAAGGTAAACAACGCGGTGAAGTTTCGGGAGTGGTGGCGCCCCTTCGCGCCCTCTCTGAAGAAGGAAGCCGCGCCGGAATTTCTCGAATCCGCCTGGGATTCGCCGTTTATGATTCTTACCGCGCAGGTGCGGCCGGAAAAGCGGAGCGTCATTCCGTCTGTCACGCATGTGGATGGCAGCGCGCGGCCGCAAACCGTCGAAGAGGAGATCAATCCGCTCTATTGGCGGCTGATTGATGAATTTGGGAAACGCACCGGCGTTCCTGTGGTCATGAATACATCGTTTAATCTTCGCGGTGAAGCTATCGTGCACACGCCGACCGATGCGATTCGTACATTTTTTAGTTCCGGCATGGACGCGCTGGTTCTCGGCAGCTTTCTGGTGGAAAAGTAGAATGCAAGCTTTTTTTTTGCATTTGGCGGACGCGGCGAGCATCGGAGCACTCGCATGAGTGGAGCCTCGCGGCAGGTCGCGAATCTTTTTTTGCGCTACGGCGACTCGCTCATGCGCCTTCGCCACGTCCCGGTTTTGGGAGATGCCCTCAGTTGGGCAAGTCGGAAGATTCTTCCTCGTGACACACTCACTTGGGTGCGAATTCAAGGTGGTCACGCCGAAGGCCTATGGATTCTCGTCAATCCGCGCACCGGCCAAAATACTTTGGAGGGGCTTGGTGAACCGGCGGTGCAGCAGACAATCGTGGATTATCTCCACCCTGGCATGACTTTTTATGACGTCGGCGCCAACATCGGTTTTTTTTCGCTGCTGGCCGCGCGCATCGTGGGTCCGTTCGGCCACGTGATTTCCTTTGAGGCCGATCCAGAAATTGCCGCGCGGCTGCGCAAAAATCTGGCGCGCAATGATTTCACACAGGCGACCGTGTTGCAGAAAGCGGTTTGGTCGGAGCCGAGCACGGTGTTCTTCGTACGCGTGGACGCGAATATCTCTCCGGATCGCGGCTTCGGTTACGTTTCGACTTCTTCCAATGCAGGCAATACGATTGCAGTGGATGCGGTTTCCCTGGATGGTTTCACTTCCAGCTATCCTGCGCCCGATTTCATTAAGTGCGATGTGGAAGGCGCGGAGGCGGCCGTGTTTGAAGGCACGGAGCGAATTCTGCGCGAAAAGCGGCCTATCCTGCTGGTGGAAATGCACAGCGATGAGAACCATCGCGAGCTGACGCGAAAGTTCTCAGAATTCGGCTACCGCTGCCGGGACCTCGACGAAAATCACGTCCTCGCGTTGCCCCAATGACGCGCCCGCTTATCGCATTGCTTGGGCGCAAGGACGTGCCCACCGACGCCGTCGAACAATACTGCCGCTACCTCGGGGCGGCTTTGCAATCCCACGGTTTTGAATTGGAAATTCACCGCGTCGCCTGGGAGATTCACGGATGGTCGGAGGCATTGGACGCGCTGCGGCTTCAGGCGGCGTCCTGGCGAGGCCAGTGGGTGTTTGTCCAGTACACGGCTCTCGCCTGGTCTTGGCGCGGTTTTCCTCTCAGATTCTTTCGTGTGCTGAAAATATTGAAATCAGCGGGCGCCCGAATCGCGATTGTTTTTCATGACCCGGAACCGTTCCGCGGCCCACGCCTCGTCGAACGCCTTCGTACTCGCGTGCAACTTCGTATCATGCGCCGGGCGCTGGCCGCCGCGGAAGTGGCCATCTTTACCCTTCCACCGGAAAAAATCTCGTGGCTCGGAGGAGATTCTTCTCGCGTTCATTTCATTCCTGTCGGGCCCAATCTCCCCATTCCCGTCCCGCAGGAGAAGGGGTTAAACAACTTCAGCCCAAAGTCAGGCACTCCCACCATTGGCGTTTTCACAATTACTGGTGGAGAGCCTGGGGCTCGTGAAACCAGAGTCATTCTCGCCGCTGTGCGCCACGCCGCGCAAAAAGTTGGCAGGCTCCGCCTTTCTGTTTTCGGGCGCCATGCGGAATTGCGTGAACCGACGTTTCGCGAAGGTCTTCAGGATTTGCCGGTGGAAATATCCGCGGAAGGCGTTCTGGGCGATCAACAGGTAATCGAGCGGCTTTGCGCCGCCGATGTGCTGCTCTTCGTTCGCGGCGCGATTACCACTGGCCGCGGCAGCGCCATTGCGGGCATCGCTTGTGGCGTGCCCATGATCGCTTATGTTGGCCCACAAACCGCCTGGCCCATCAGCGATGCCGGCGTGATTCTGGTTACGCCGGCCAATTCCGCGGAACTCCACGACGCCCTCGTCCGCGTGCTTTCCGATCCCGAGCTTTGCGGCAATCTTCGCCGCCGCAATAACCAGGTCTACAGCGAGCATTTTTCCTGGCCCGCCATTGCCGATCGCTTTGCCGCTATTCTTAAATCCACTTATCCTGAAATCCGAAGTTGAAGAGGGATTCATCGCACAAAAGACGTGCGATGGAGAACCGTACCTCCGCTCCGGGGCGGCAAAAAAACCGCCGCCCCTCCGGTCGGAATGACAGGTCTTGGGTTGTGGGTGAGATCTGTCCAAACAACATGTTCTAATACTTAGCGGCAGAGGGTTTCGATCAGCAATTCTTTTTTCGCTTCCGCCAGACGGCTCAAGGCTGAGAGCGAGGCCACGTAGCCGCCCACCGCGGCCGCGGTCAGCCCGGTAAATGCAATCGCCGGCATCCACGGTTCGCTCAGCCATCTGCCAGCCAGGATGATTAGCGTGCAGACTCCGCCCAGCACGATTTGCACGCCAAAGGCGGTCCACACAGCGACGCCCGAATTCCGCTGGCCTTTCATTTTGCCGATCTCCATTTTTTTGGGGAAGCTTAACGAGGACCAGTTTGCAATCGCCAATTGGCCCAACACGGCGAACGCTCCGCCCGCGATCGTGGTTGCAAACATGGACGGGCTTGGCCATCCCACGCGCCAGACCAGCAACGCCAGCGACAGGCCCAGTTCGAAGGAGACTAGAGTCACCAGAAACAGGTTCTTTCCCATGAGCACATCCTGAAATCGCAATGGCGCCATGAAGTACGTTTGGATGCCCTTACCCTCAAATGCAAACGCATTGTACGCGGGCATGATGAGGATGAGGATCAGGTACGCCATGATGCCGGGGAAAAACTTTTCTGCATTGAAGGCACGTTCGTGCAGCACCGAGCCCTTTCCAAATTGCATGGTGAAAAATACCACCATGATGGGCGGCAGGAGCAACGTCAGGAACGCCATGCCGTTACGCGTCAGGTAGCGAAACTCCTTCAGCGCAACGGCGGCGACCGTGACGGGAACCATTGGAAGCCATTCTTCGTTCGAGCGGCGTGCTTTTGCCGCTTCCGCTAAAGCAAGGGCATGATTTTTTTTCTTTTTCGCTGTTGCGGGTGACGCGCTCTCGCTGATTTCTTCGCCGCTATATTGCGCCGCGAATCGTTGCCACAGGAAACCGCTGGTCACGCCCAGCCAGAGAACGAGCCCCAGCACACCCAACAGAATCGCGCGCATATCTCCGTGTACCGAACCTGCCACAGCGCGTCCCGCGAGCGAGCCCGGTAGCCACGCTAGGTATGGCAAATAGTGAAAGAACCTCGGCCGTGCGGCCATGCCGTACCGCTGGAGCACAGGATTCAGAAAATTCAGCGAGACCATGGACAATACAAACAAGCCGATGAATAGCTCGCGCGTCTTGCGCTTCGCCATGATTCTTTCCAGCCACGACCCGATCAGACGCTCCAGCGTCACGTTCATCAGCACAAAGAGCACGCTGACGACCAGCATTACCGGGAGCGCTTCCGGGCGCGCCTTTGCCGCACCCAGGATCATGGCCGCAACCCAGCAGACGGCCGCCACAGCGGAAAAGTCCGCGAATCCGTAGCCCAAACCCAGCAAGTAGAACGTGCGGCGGCTCAGCGGAAAACGGAGCAGCGTCTTGAACTCAAAATTCGCGCCGAATCCAGCGACAAAGATGGGAAAGGCCTGCCACCACACAAAAATGGCCCAAAACAAGAGCGCCATCCAACCCGCGCGATCTCTGGCCAGAAAGACATAAGCCCCGGCGCTAAAGGCAAAGCACAAACCAACCACGAGCGCGCCGGCGAACACTCCGGCAAAAATAATTCCCACCAGGTCCCAGCGATTGTTTTTTTGGCGCAAGCCGTTTTTCAGCAAGGTCCAGCGCAGCCCGGCGATGAGCCACAATTGCGCCAGCACTCCCGGGGATCGAACTACGTCAGCCACGTGAGTTCCTCCAGCCGCGCCTGTTCGGCGCCGCTTTGCCCCACAATGGAAAGGAAAATCTGCTCGAGTGTTTTCGTTTCGCCCTCGGAGCCGGCAACCCCTGCGCGCAATTCTTCCAGCGAACCCTGCGCCACCAGCCGTCCCTGGTGAATGATGGCCACGTGGCTGCACAAGCGCTCGACAATCTCCAACACGTGCGAGGTCAGAAAAATGGTCACCCCGCGTTCCGTCATCCTGCCCAGCAAGGCTTTTAATGCGCCTGCGGCTAGCGCGTCCACTCCCTCAAACGGTTCATCCAAAAATAAAATGCGCGGGCCGTGGATCACTGCAGCGGCCAGAGCCAGCTTTTTTTGCATCCCGTGAGAATAATCGGCAACCAGTGTTTTTTCCCGATCGGCGAGCTGCATGAACTCCAGCAATTCTGCCGAGCGTTTTTCGGTGGTGGAGCGGTCCAGCCCGTACATTCTGCCCACAAACCGCAGAAACTCTCCTCCCGTCAATCGTTCGAAGAGCCCCATGCCTTCCGGCACAACGCCAATCTGGCGCTTCACCTCGACGGCATGCTGTTGAAAATCGAGCCCGAGCAACTCCATGCGCCCGGAGGTTGGCGCGAGCAGCCCCGTCAGCATCTTGATTGTTGTGGATTTTCCCGCGCCGTTTGGCCCCAAAAATCCGAAGAAATGGCCCGCCTGCACTTGCAGGTCAATGCCGTCCACGGCGGTCAGAGCCCCGAACTTCCGAGTCAATTTTTGCGTCGCAATGGCGATTTCGCCCATGTTTTCCGCCTAATTTGACACACCCGTGCAGGCCACTGTATCACCAGGTATACGCAGACCGTTGCCGAAAATTTCATGGCATGAAGAAATGATGGAGTTTCACTGGGAACCGCTGGGGACGGGAGTCGCTCCCGGCACTTGTGGCCCACGACCTGGCAAGGCCGCGAGCACTGCGGGAAGTTCCACGCGAAATACGGCGCCGCCCGTCTGCGCGTTGTAGCACATGATCCTTCCGCCATGCTCTTGCAAGATTCCGTAGCAGATGCTTAGACCAAGCCCGGTTCCCTTGCCCACGGGCTTCGTGGTGTAGAAGGGATCAAACACGCGATGCGGTTCCTTGATTCCCGGCCCGGTATCGGAAAAGAGAATCACGACGTTGCCGCGATCGCGCAATGTGCGGATGGTCAGCACGCCGCCGCCGGACTCGCTCATAGCGTCCAGGCCGTTGTTGATGATGTTGAAGAAGACCTGCATGAGCTGATTGTTGTCGCCACGCACGCCCGGCAAAACGGATTCCAACTGCATGTCAATGCGGGAGCCGCCGCTGTGGAGGTCGAGTGCGCGCAATTGCACCGCGCTGGTGACCACGGAATTGATGTCTAGCAGCGTGCGTTCCGGGGGCACCTGGCGCGCGAAACTCAGGAGGTTCTGCACCAGGTTTTTGGTGCGCCGCGCCTGCTCGCGGATCTTGGCGGCGGTGGCACGCGTGCGGTCCGGAAGTACAGGATCGTCCGCCAGCAAATCGGAATATCCCAGGATAGCGGTCAAGGGATTATTGATTTCGTGCGCGGCGCCCGCGGCCAATTGTCCCAGCGACACCAGCTTTTCCGATTGCACCAACTGTGCCTGGAGCCGCTGCAGACTATCGATGGACGATTCCGATTTTTCCAGGAGCCGCGCGCGGTCCATGTCCGCCAGGTGCGTGCGCAGAAACACCAGCAACGCCAGAGGCAGGGAGGCAATCAGCGTCACCATCAGCCGGAATTCTCTGACCGCTTGCGTATCGCGCTCCATGCGCAGCGCGTACAAAGCAAACACGGGAAGTGAGAGCACGGCGGCCATGGCGAAGCGGCTGGCCCAAACGCTGTCGCCCATCGCGGTTTCAATCTCTCCGATAGAGTTGGTCTCCGACGGCGCGTCCAGTTCATCACGCCTTTTGTGCGCCAGCCAGCCCGCATATGCATACCAGAAGAAGGAGGTAATCAACGGAAGGTCGTACAAACTGCCCGTGTAGTAAAGATTGTGGGCAATGGCCACGTTCACGGCAAGCGAGGTCAGCATGTAGAGCGCCGAGGCGCCGAAGAGGTGCAAATAGACGGAGCGCCAAGCCCCTTGGGTGCGCAGCCACAACCAGCCGAAACCTGCGATGATCACCAGGTGCTGGATATAGTCCAAGACGTTGTAGTTATAGTTGTAGACGGCGACGGTGGGGGTGGCGTACATCCATGGTAGAACCACGAAGACGTAGAGAAATGTCCACCAGGTCAAGAGCAATGCAAAATCCATGTAGCCAAGGCCGATACGGATTTCGCCACGCTTCAGGTGTGGTCGCATCGCTAGCGCAGCGATCAACGGAATATTGCGCAGGAAGAAAATGATATCCCCGGCGAACAGACCAGGCACCTGCTGGTGCAGGTAGACTTCGTAATAAGTCCACTCGAACTGCCCGACCATCCAAAGCGTGCAGCTCAGCGCCAGGAGCATCCAGAAAATATTCCGGCGCCAGTGGGGGGTACCGGCATTCATCAGCAATCCCGCATTGGCAAGCAGAGGCACAAAGCATTGGGTGATATCTCCGAAGGCGCTAAGCCTCGGACCGGCACCCAGGATGTGCGCCATCAGGGCATAGAAGCCCAGGAACGCAACCCAGGCTCCCACGAACCATAGAGTTGTGCGGGAAGTGGTCATAGAGGTACTTCTATCCATTCTAGGCGTTTTCCGAAAATCACCGCGCTGCCCGTCATAAACGGGTGGCGTAAGCATCACCGCACTGCCTGGCGTGCCCCTGAAAATGATGCAAATGGCTTCGTTTGGGCGCAGCGTTTCGCGTGCCGCGTTTCGAGGAGGATAAGTTCTCTGGCGCCGGGCTGCTACACGATCGAAGTCACTGGCATTGATCCGCTGACAAACGAGACCGTGATTCGTACAGCGGAATTCACCATCAAACCCACGACGGCGAAATCCGATGCGCCGGTTCCTGCTTTCTAAAACGCTCGGAACGAAAAAAGATTTTGAGAAAGCTGAATTGCGGGGAGTGGCGGAGGAGGAGGGATTCGAACCCCCGAGACCCTTTCGGGTCTAACGGTTTTCAAGACCGCCGGTTTCAACCGCTCACCCACTCCTCCGCTTCTAATTCTAACGTATTCCGCGAATGAGCGGCCAACGTGCTGTAGTTCAGGTTCGAACTGCGACGCTGCGGTGAAGGGTTTAGCACAGATTTGTGGTAATTCCCCCAGGGTGTCGTTTTCACTTTGCCGCTAGGTGACAGAACTACGGAATTAAGACAGGGAGGATAAGGGTGGTTCACGGCGCAACCTGGGATTCTGTATGATAGTTTTACCTTGGCTGTTTGAAAGCTGATGCCTTGAACGCTGATTCGCACAGCAAGTCGCGCTCGCTTGTTTATGCCCTCGTTATCCTATTTGTTCTTACCTTGCCGCTCATTAATCCGTGGGTGCGCGGCGATGGCGTGGGCTACTACGCGTACGCTCGCGCTCCGCTGATTGAACATAGCCTCGATTTTACCCATGATTATCAGGAGGCGAACGAATCCTTCCGTGAGGGGCGTATCGATGCCCTTGGCCATCCCCGGCCTGAATTCCGTACTCGTACGGGCCACCTCGATAACCATTTCACGGTGGGGCCGGCCATCCTGTGGTCACCTTTTCTACTCATTGCCCATGGTGGCGTTCTAGTCGCGCGACTCCTGGGTTCCTCCATTCGCGCCGACGGCTTTTCGGCTCCCTATCGCTACGCATTTGGCTTCGCCACGGCCTTCTACGGTTTTCTCTCCCTCCTTATTTCGTTTTATCTTGGACGCAAGTACCTTCCTGCCCGTTGGGTATTCCTTGCGGTTCTTGCCATATGGGCTGGCAGCTCTCTCGCTGTTTATATGTATTTCAATCCCTCGTGGTCTCATGCGCACTCGGCCTTTGCCGTGGCGCTGTTTCTGTATTTTTGGGATGCCACGCGGGAGAGGCGGTCGCTTTCACAATGGCTGCTTTTGGGCCTTATCGTTGGACTGATGCTGAATGTCTATTACCCCAACCTGATGGTGGGCTCCATCCTTGGTGTGGAAGGTATTCACCAGTACAAGCAAGCCGTTCGGTCCGGCGCTGCGGCTTCGCCCACGGTTTTCCATTTGCTGACACGGCATCTTCTTTTTGGCGTGACGGTTTGCATAGCGCTTCTGCCCACATTCGTGACGCGCTGGATTGTGTACGGCGGACCATTCGAAACAGGGTACCTCTCGATTTGGGATTTCCTTTGGAAATCCCCGGTATTCTTGAAGGTTCTTTTCTCTGCCAATCACGGACTCTTTTCCTGGACACCGCTCCTGGCGATTGCCTTCCTGGGGCTGATTCTTGCCGCCATACGTCTTCCGCACATCGGCGTGCCGCTTCTTGTTGCCAGCGTGGCCTTCTACCTGTTTATTTCGATCTACCCGGACTGGGCCGGCATTTCTTCGTTCGGCAACCGATTTTTTGTTTCGTTGACACCTATCTTTATATTTGGATTGGCAATGGCGCTGGACCGATTTGCCTCCCTGTTCCCCAGCCGTCGCACCGGCACGATTGTTTCGTCTGGCGTGCTGGCGTGTTTTGTTTTATGGAATCTCGGCCTGATCTACCAGTGGGGCACGCACTTGATTCCTGCACGCGGGGCCATCTCTTTCCGCCAGGCAGCCTACAACCAGTTCATGGTCGTTCCCTTTGAAATGCGCGGCCGCATGCGCTCCTATTTGTTCAGGCGCAGCGACCTGATGCAGCAAATTGAAAAGCGCGATCTACAACAACTCAAGAATGGCGCGCAGCCCTGAAGCCCCGGTTGGGCTAGTGTTTCTCAGGCCCGCCGCACTCCAGCGATTCCACTCCCTCTGCACATTTCTGCTAGTCTGAAAAGGGCACCAGAAGGCATTTCTGATGCCCAGCGGCTTATGGCTACCGTCACTTCCAATCCAGGTGTCGCAGGTTCTCAGGGGGATTCCACGCCCGTTGCGTTTGTCGTGCGTATCGAACCGCCGCGTGGCTGGTTTGCACTGCGTCTGCGGGAACTCTGGAACTATCGCGAGCTGCTCTATTTTTTTGTTTGGCGCGACGTCAAGATCCGCTACAAGCAAACGGCTATTGGGGTCGTGTGGGTGGTCTTGCAACCCCTTCTGACCATGCTGGTCGCCACGCTCTTTTTTGGGCGGCTTGCCAAGCTGCCCTCGCAAGGGCTTCCGTACTCTGTGTTCTGCTTCGCCGGCGTGGTTCCCTGGGCTTATTTCGCCACCGCTCTTTTCAATGTCACGAATATCGTCGTTGAGAACCAGCGCGTGATCACCAAAGTTTATTTCCCGCGGCTTATTCTGCCGATTTCCGCCGCACTGTCGGGCTTGGTCGATTTTTCGATTGCCTTCCTGGTACTCCTGATTTACACGCTGGCCTATCACATTCATCCCACGTACACGCTTCTGTTCATTCCCTTGCTCGTGCTGCTGGCTGTTTTCACGGTGCTCGGCGTAGGGCTATGGCTCTCTGCGCTGAATGCGCTTTATCGGGACGTGCGTTATCTGATTCCCTTTATCATCCAATTCTGGATGCTTGCTTCGCCGGTTTACTATTCCAGCCAGCTTGTTCCGCAACGCTACCGGTGGCTTTATGGCCTCAACCCCATGGCGGGGGTCATCGACGGTTTCCGTTGGGCATTGACGGGCCGCGGCTCCGCGCCCAGCTCCGTCCTGTTCGCCTCTGCCACCATGGTAGTGTTCGCGGTTATCGGCGGCTTGGCATATTTCAATCGAATGGAAGGAAGGATCGCGGATCGCGTATGAGCGCGCTTGTCATCCAGACTTCGGAAATCAGCAAACGCTACCGGCGCGGTATGCTGGCTTCGAGCGGCCTCCTTCGTGACTCGCTCGCGCGGACGCTCCGTTCGCCATTCTCGGTGTTTCGCCGCACGAATCAGGAAACCTTCTGGGCCCTGAAGGATATTTCCCTGGAGGTGGGGGAAGGCGAAGTTCTGGGACTCATCGGGCGGAATGGTTCCGGCAAAACCACCTTGCTGAAAATTCTCTCGCGGATCACCCAACCTACTTCTGGCTGGGCGGAAATTCATGGACGAGTGGGCAGCTTGCTGGAGGTTGGCACCGGCTTCCATCCGGAACTTACGGGCCGGGAGAACACGTATCTGAGCGGCGCGATTCTGGGCATGAATCGCAAGGAGATCGCGCGCAAGTTTGACGCAATCGTGAGTTTTGCCGAACTCGAGAAATTCATTGATACGCCCGTAAAACATTATTCCAGCGGCATGTATGTGCGACTGGCATTTGCGGTTGCCGCGCACCTCGAGCCGGAGATTCTGCTGGTGGACGAAGTGCTGGCCGTCGGTGACATCAATTTCCAGAAGAAATGCCTCGGCAAAATGGGGGACGTGGCCCGCGCCGGCCGCACCGTTGTTCTTGTCAGCCATCAACTCAACCAGATTCGCCGGCTGTGCCACCGGGTGGTCTGGCTGGATGGCGGCGCGGCGCGCAAAAGCGGCCCGACAGCGGAGATTGTCAGCGCTTATGAGGTGCACATGATGTCCGATGAGTTGGCCGATGCGCGTCCCTCGGAGGGCCGGGCGCAATTCCTGCGCTGGAAACTGCAGGGTGCGAATCCTGGATCCGAGTACGTGCTGTCAACCGAGGGGGAAACGACCGTGAGTTTCCTGCTTCGTGTGAATTCGCCTCTTCGCAGTGTTCACCACGGCATCGGTCTCTACGACCAGTCGCGGCAATTGCTTTGGGGCAATGCGGCGGACGGTGTGAGCCTGGAACCCGGTTTACACGAATTCCTCCATACGCTGCCGACGCTCCCTCTACGCCCCGGCACTTATTCGTGGCGGGTTGCGCTGTACGAATCCGCCGAGCGAATCGACGACTGGGAATGCGTCCCGCAGATGCAGGTGGCCACACTTCCCGTAACCCATTACCGGGATGAGGCGGCGGGCATCCTGAATATCCCTTCGAAACTGACAATCGCGCCAGCTTCGAATTATCGTGGATCATGAGCGGCGATCTTCCAAAGCAATCGGCCCCTACCAAGCACGAAGTTCCATCCTTCACCTGGCAGCGATTGATGAAGTTCGTCCGCAAGCCGGGGAGGGAGCAATACCAATCATTTGCCATCCGTCTGCAATCCCGGTTTCCGTCCGTGCCCATTCCCGTGCCGTTGCCCTACGGAGGCTGGTATCTGGCCGCAAACAGCGACATCGATCGAACCGTGGTTTGTGGAGGATTTGAATCGACGGAGCTTCACTTTCTTCAGCGCTGCCTGCGCCCCGGCATGACGGTGCTCGATATCGGCGCACATCACGGCCTGTACTCGCTGGCCGCTTCGCAATCCGTTCATGCACGTGGCCATGTTTATTCCTTCGAACCTTCGCCGCGCGAACGCCGCTTGTTGGAGCGAAATCTTCGCTGCAACCTCTGCCGCAATGTGTCCGTGCATGGGAAGGCCCTTGGGGCTAGCCGGGGGCGCGCCACTTTGTTTCTCGTCGAGGGCGTACTGGATGGTTGCAACAGCCTGCGGCCTCCCAGCGGCTGCAGTGAAACCCGTCCCGTCGAGGTGGAGGTCTCTACGCTGGACGAGTTCATGCAGGAAAATGGAATCTCCGTCGTCGAATTCATCAAGATGGATGTGGAAGGCGCGGAACTGTCCGTGCTTCAAGGCGCGGTGCGCCTCCTCAGTTCCCCGGTGCGCCCTTGGATCCTTGCGGAAATCGCTGACTTGCGCACGCAGCCGTGGGGATACCCCGCCAGGGAAATCCTCGAACATCTGGAACAAAAAGGATTCCATTGGTTTGAACCCATTGGGCAAGGGGGACTACGCCCAGCGGACCGCACGCTCGCGTCTTATAATCACAATCTAGTTGCCGTACCATCCGAACGAATGTCCACCATCCAACCATTTCTAATGCCAGAGTGAGTTCTGCAGGGACTCGAGAATTGGCGAGACGCTTGCAATCTCGATATGATTTTGGGGTCGGCTATTCGCGAATTCCGGCGGCCCCAAATGATTCTAGAGCTCTGTTATTCTAATAAGGCTCTGCCCGCAAGTCCTTTCCGCAGAGACGCCCGACGTAATCGCTTAAAGGTCTGAGGCAAGGCTGCATGAAAAAATTGTCCGTTTCCAGCGAGGTTCAAGGCTCAGCCGGCAAGTCATCCGAGGCGAGTTTCCCGACTCTTGCGATTGTTCCCTGCGAGAATCATGAGGATTTGGCCGGCGTGCTGAGTCGGCTACGTGCGGCAACCCCTTCGCTGCTGCCCGCTTCGCTGCCGCGCAAGGTGGTCATTAAACCGAACCTCTGTGACCTGGTTTCCTGGGAAGCGGGGGTGACCACCGATCCCGCCTGGCTGCCGCTTTTGGCGGGGGAATTGCGCGCTATCCGGCCTGACGTGCAAATCGTAGTGATCGAATCAGACGCCGTTAGTGCATACAAAAATTCCCGCAGTTGCGACGAAACGTATGACCGGTTGGGATACCGAGAGGTTGCTGCCCAGCACGGGATTGAGCTTGTTAATCTTACGAATTCGGAATCGATCGAAATCTCTTTGGAGGGCATCCCTCAGTCCGTAGTGATTTCACAGCTCTTCCTCGAAGAATTCTATTTCATCTCCATCGCCAACCTGAAGGTGCACCCGTACGAGCGCATGACGGCGATATTGAAGAATTCCCTCGGGCTCCTCACCGAGGCGGACATCAGCTCGCTGCATCCCTATCTTTCTCTGATGCTCAGTCACCTGCATCGTCTTTGCCCTCCGGATCTCTGCATTGTGGATGGACGGATTGGTCTGGAGGGGCAGGGGCCAATTATTGGCGACCCCGTGCGCATGAATTCCATCATCTTCGCGAATGATGCGCTGGCAGCGGATGTGGCGGCGTGCAAGCTAATGATGATCCCGCCCGAAGAGGTGCCGCATTTGCGAAAGGTGGCCGTGGACCTGGGGCGAGAATTCCCGGACATCGAGCTGCCAGCCGGTATTCAACCACGTTCTTTTGCATTTAACACCCCTAGCCATGACGCGATCCTGGTGAAGTTTGCGAACCGCAGACTGCATCGCAGCTCAGAGCTTTTCACGAATCGCTGGATCGACAGGTTGCAACGCTTCAAACGCGAACCCGTGAAATTCGTCACCGAGGGAATTCCCAGGTTGGCGAGGCGGCTCCATGCCCGATAGGATTCGCATAGGATTTGTGGGTGTTGGACCCGTTGTCGAACGCTATCATTTGCGCGCAGTACGTGGCGTGCCGGAAGTGCAGCCCACCGTGGTGGTTGATATTAACGAAGAGCGGGCGCGCCTGTTTGCACAGCGCCAAGGCATACCTGTCTATACAACCCGGTTGCAGGATCTGTTTGGCAAGGTGGATCTGGCCATTATCGCCCTTCCGAATGGCCTCCACGCCTCGATCTCCTGCGAGCTTCTCTCCAAGGGCGTTCATGTTCTCTGTGAAAAGCCCATGGCGAGAAACGTGCCGGAATGCCGGGCCATGATTGAAGCCGCGCAGCACGGTGGTGCGCAGCTGTGCATTGGCCACAACCGCAGATTTCGAAACAACTTCAGCCTGGCTAAACGCCTGATGGAAAAAGGCATTTTCGGAGAAGTGACGGCGATCGAAGCCGAGGAAGGCAGCACTGCCGACTGGCCGCGGTCTCCTGCCTACTTTGATCCGGTACAGGCCGGGGGCGGCGCGTTGATTGACGTCGGCATCCACTCCATCGACCTGATTCGCTGGTTGGCCGGAGAATTCAGCGACGTTGAATACCAGGGAGATGGTACGCCCACAACCGTCGAGAGTGAAGCTCAGCTTCAATTCCGCATGGCCAACAGAGCGGAAGGAAAGCTACTAGCCAGTCGCATGCGCAACTTGCGGCAGCGAATCCGCATTACTGGCTCGGAAGGCTATCTGGAAATCGGGCTGTGGGGGGATAACCTGCGCTTGCGCAGCAATAAGGGCAAAGCCTTCCAGCAATTCCCGTATCTCGATGCTTATGTCAGCCGGCGTCCTCCCCAGGATGCCTCGTTTGTTCTACAGTTGAACAACCTCGTAAATGCCATCCGGGGTAAAGAGAAAGTGCTGGTTGATTGGGCAGAAGGAATGGCCGCCGTTGAAGTGGTCGCGCGGGCGTATGGCCATGCCGCGCAACTCCAGGCCTTGCCCGCGGAGTTTTCCGGAGGCACCCGATGAGGTGCTTCGCGCCCTGGCCTGGACCTGCGTGCTCACGTTGGAGAAAGACATCGTGCTGAAAGTTACCGCCTACATTCCGGTGTATAACGGAGCCGAATTTGTGGGCCCCAATATCGAAGGCTTGCTGTCGCAGACGCATCCAGTGGACGAAATCCTGGTGATTGACGATGCTTCCAGCGATGCCACGGGCGAGATCGCCGCGAGTTATTCGGGTGTAAAGGTCATTCGCCATCCCGTTAACAAGGGTGTCGCCGCCGGCCGCAACACGGCCCTGCGGGCTGCGCGCAATGAATTGGTTGCGGCCTTTGACGCGGATTGCGTCGCCAATCCCACCTGGCTTGCTACTCTTTTACCCCATCTGGAAGACCCTAAGATTGCCGGCGCCGGTGGCCGTCTTGTGGAAGGCGTGCAACGCACAATGGCCGACCGCTGGCGTCAGGCGCGCATGGCGCAGGAATGGGGACCTAACTTCATCCGCAATCCGCAATTTCTTTACGGCTGCAACACGCTTTTCCGCAAGTCTGTCATCCTGGAAGCGGGCGGCTACAACGAATCCATGCGCACATGCGGCGAAGACCCCGACATCTGCGCGCGCCTCCGCCAGCGTGGCTTCGATCTGGTGTACGATCCCGCCGCCGCTGCCACGCATTTTCGCCGCGACACGACGCGGTCCGTTCTCGACATGTACTGGCGCTGGTGGAGATTTGGCAATCAGGCCTATCCAAACGGAGTCCGGCTTCGCTCCGTGCTCGGCAACGCCCTCTTTGTCCACTTCCGCTACAACTTCCTGTTGCCGGCAAAAACGGATTTGCGCGCGGCGCGGCTTGATCTGCTGGCAATGGACTTTCTCGCGCTGGGTTATATGCCTTATCGCGATTTCCGCCTGCTCATGGCTGCAAGAACTTCTCCAAAGTAAGCTGCGGCTGCCTGATGGGATATGTCTTTCGCTTTCCCATTTCCAGCTGATTGAGCGAGAATGAATACTGTTTCAAACTGATTTTTGATCACGAAAGATGATTGTGATTCCATGCCTTCTAAACACGTCCTTGTAACCGGTTCCAGCGGCCTGATTGGTTCGGAGGCCGTGGAGCACTTTGACCGTCAGGGCCATCACGTGCACGGCCTGGATAACAATATGCGCCGCGTTTTCTTTGGCGAGCCCGGGGACACCACCTGGAACCTGGAGCGCCTTCGCCGCACTTGCAAAAACTTCACGCACAACAATATTGACATCCGCGACCGTCTCGCGATCGAGGACCTTTTCCGTTCCAACCGCTTCGATCTCATTGTCCATTGCGCCGCGCAGCCTTCTCACGACAAGGCTCGCGACATCCCTATCCTGGATTTCGAAGTCAACGCCCTTGGCACTGTCAATCTTCTGGAGGCCACGCGCCTGCACTGCCCCGAAGCCGTTTTCGTTTTCATGAGCACTAACAAGGTCTACGGCGATGCTCCCAACGAAGTCCCACTGAAGGAACTGGAAACACGCTGGGAATATGCCCGGCCGGAGGATTACGACGGCATCGACGAAAACTGCCGCATTGATCGCACATTGCACTCGCTCTTTGGGGCTTCCAAAGCCGCGGCCGATCTTGTGGCCCAGGAATACGGGCGCTACTTCGGCATGAAGGTGGGCATTTTCCGTGGCGGCTGCCTCACTGGCCCTTCCCACTCTGGAGTGGAGTTGCACGGCTTTCTGTCGTACCTGGTGAAAGTGGCCGTAACCGGCGGCACGTACTCGGTGTTCGGCTATAAAGCCAAGCAGGTGCGCGACAACATCCACAGCCACGACGTCGTGCGCGCCATCGAAGAGTTCGCGGCCAACCCGCGGCCGGGTGAGGTCTATAACCTTGGTGGGGGCCGCGAAAACAGCGTTTCCATGCTGGAAGCCATCGCCAAGATCGAGCAAATGTCCGGCAAGAAACTCGCCTGGAATTATGTGGATGAGAACCGCATCGGTGACCACATCTGCTACATCTCCAATCTCGCCAAGTTCAAATCGCACTATCCCAACTGGCGCATCACCATTTCACTCGACGAAATCTTCCGGCAGATCATCACCGAGCACACTCAGCGCGCCATCAGCTTGAAATAGTCAGTTTTGATTGACTAGCCGATTTCGGAACGGGGTTTGCCCACGAAGTTCCACTTCCCCCAGGCAAACGATTCGTGTAGCGGCACAAAGTACTTGCGGGCGAGAGCAGAAATTTGTTGCGGTTGGCTGAGCCACTGCTCATAAGTCTGGCGCTCATGCTCAATCATGGTGGCCAGCGCGTCGAACTTGGTGGAGAGGCGGCGCACGGCGCGCTGTTCGGCCAGAAAATGCACAAAAATCAGGAATGGCGTGCGCCACGGCTCCACAAATAACACGCGTCCGTCGCTGGTTAGCACGCGGCGGATTTCCGCAAATGTCTGTTCCAAATCTTCCGGAAGCTGCAGCAAATGGTGCAGGCCCCCTTGGACGACAGCGGCATCCTTGCTGGCGTCCGCGAACGGCAAATGCCTACAGTCGGCTACGTAGCACTTCGCGGATCCGTGGTACTGCGCGATCAGGCGGGGAGATAAATCCACGCCCTCCAGATTGCGAAAACCGAGTTGTTCCCAGGCGCGCAGACTGTTGCCGCGCCCGCAGAAGAGTTCGACGATCCGCGTTTCCTTGGGCCATGCCGCTGCTCCCAGGTGGCGCAAACGCTCCAGAAATTTCTGTATCTCCTGTTCAGGGCGCTCGAAGCGCAGGTAGGCCTCTTCCCAGGGATCCACTGGAGAAGACGAACCGCTCTGTGCGGACGCGGGCGGGTGGCGCGAATCTTGAGCCAGACTCATTGTGTTAGAGTACTTGAACGACCAGCGTCCGGCAATTTTGCACCAGTCGAGCAGGTCAAAAACCACAAAGCTATGCAGTAAAATAAACGCGACTTGCGTCAATGAAAATCGAAGCTATATCGCCACTGCCAAACCAGAAAAGTTCGCAGTCTGCCTCGTCATCCGCCGCGTTGGATGTGTCCGTTGTGATTCCCTGCTTGAACGAAGCAAATTCGCTGGCATTTTGCATCAACAAGGCGATCAGTGCGTTTCGCGCAGCGGGCCTGCGTGGCGAGGTGGTTGTTGCGGATAATGGCTCGACGGACGGTTCCATCCAGATTGCAGAGGCCAATGGAGCGCGCGTGGTTCATGTGGCGCATCGTGGATATGGCGCGGCGCTGAAGGCGGGAATCGCAAGTGCTCGCGGCCCTTACATCATCATGGGAGACGCGGACGACAGCTACGACTTCACCGATGTTCCGCGCTTCGTTGAAAAACTCCGCGAAGGTTTCGACATGGTCATGGGCAACCGCTTCCGCGGCGAGATCAAACCGGGCGCGATGCCTTCGCTTCACAAGCATTTCGGCAATCCGGGATTGACGGCGCTGCTCAATCTTTTCTTCCACGCCGGCATTGGCGACAGCTATTGTGGCATGCGCGGCTTCACGCGCGAGCTTTACGACCGCCTGGACGTGCGCAGCAACGGCATGGAATTTGCACTCGAAATGATCATCAAGACCTCGCAGATTGGCGCGCGCATCACGGAGATTCCCATCACACTGTGGCCCGATAAGCGCGGCCGCCCACCGCATCTCCGGAGCTTTCGCGATGGCTGGCGAAGTTTGCGCTTCATGCTGCTGTACGCGCCGAATTGGCTGTTTCTTTTGCCCGGGACCATGCTTGTTACGATCGGCTTCTTCCTGGTTTGCTGGCTGTTGCCGGGGCCCAGAAAGATTACGGCAAACGTCACGCTGGATCTTCACACCATGATTTTCGGCATGATTTTCACGCTTCTGGGACTGCAGATTGTTATGATCGGCGCGTTTGCGAAGGTTTTCGGCTACGCCGAGCGCTTTGACCACAACACCGTTTCGGTGAACCGCCTGCTGAAGCGCGTGCAACTGGAAACGGGATTGCTCATCGGCGCCGTGCTTTTCCTTGCGGGTTTCGGCGGTTGCGCCTGGATCGCCTGGAAATGGGCCGCCAGCGGTTTCGGTCCGTTGTACGAAGTCCGTCAAATTCTGTTCTGGTCCATGTGGCTGTTTCTCGGTGTTCAGATAATTTATTCTTCATTCTTTCTCAGCATGCTCGGCATCAGCCGCGGAACTTTCATCGGGGATTATGAGGAATCCAACCGATGACCGGCGCCTCGCAGAGCCCCTGGCCGCTCTCCAGGATCAAACGGTGGCATCATGCGTCGGTTCACGGGCGGCGGACTCGCGTGCTAGCAGAAATGCTTGCCCCGCAAATCTCCCCGGGCGCTTCCGTGCTGGACATCGGTTGTGGTGATGGAACCATCGCGAGCCTGATCGCGCAGCACCGCCCTGACATTTCTATTCAAGGTGTGGAATTTATTGTGCGGCCGGAGTGCAAGATCCTTTGCCAACCCTTTGATGGCCTCAGGCTCCCGTTTCCCGACTGCAGCTTTGACGTTTGCCAGTTTGTGGATGTGCTGCACCATACGAAAGATGTGCGCATTCTTCTACGCGAAGCCGCGCGTGTTACGCGGAGGTTCGTGCTCATGAAGGACCACGTGAATGACCAATTCCTGGCCGGCGCCACGCTGCGGCTAATGGATTGGGTGGGAAACCGCCCTCACGGCGTGCCTCTCCCTTATAATTACCAGAGCCGGCGGAAGTGGAAGGAGCACTTTGCCGCGTGCGGGCTCGACGAAGTGCAGTGGACGACGCAGGTTCCGCTCTATCCCGCGCCATTCAGCCTGATTTTCGGGCGCGAAATGCATTTTGTTGCGTTGCTTGATAAGAAAATCCAGGAAAAGCAGAGCCAGAAATGATTCGTTGCACCGATACTTCCGATGAAATCCTCGTCGCGCGCTTCGGACGACAATCCCGCCCGATGATGGAAGGTGGAACGCTCTGATGCCTGAAGTTAGTTCACAAACGGCTCCGCTACAGGAACTCCATCTCGCCTCCTCCTCGCAGCGCATCCCGGAACTCGACGGCCTCCGCGGGTTCGCTATTCTGCTGGTCATGGTTTGCCATTACATTGCCAACGCGGGTCATCGGCCACTCGGCCTTTTTGTTCATAGGATGTTGTCGGGCCTGACTGCAGGCTGGAGCGGTGTGGACCTTTTTTTTGTCCTTTCGGGCTTTCTGATCGGCGGAATTCTCCTCGAATCAAAAAATTCGCCCCGCTTTTTTCAGACCTTTTATTTGCGCCGCGTGCACCGGATTCTTCCGATCTATTACCTCTGGATCTTTATCTATGTTGCCACTGTGTCCGTGATCGTATTCTTAGTGCACCGGCCCGTTGACGTCGTTGGCGAGGGCGTGCCTGTCTCTATCAGTGATCTTGCGCACGTGCCCAGGTACTTCTTATTTTTGCAAAATATTCTGTATTCACCTGGCCGACTCGAGTGGATCTGGTTCGTTGTCGTCTGGTCGCTTGCTGTCGAAGAGCAGTTCTATTTGCTCGCTCCACCTTTGATCCGTTTTCTTTCTAGAAAGACCCTCGTGATCACGCTTGTCGTAGCCGTCGTTCTTGCTCCCTTTCTCCGTGCGGTGTTCTTCCTGTATGTCCCCCAACTCGACCATTTCTCCCAGTTCTCCATGCCGTGCCGTGCCGACGCGCTATCCCTTGGCATTTTGGCCGCAATAGCCTGGCGGTGGGATCCCTTCAAGCGTTTTATCCAGGAGCATTCGGAAGTGCTCAGCCGCGCACTCCTCTGCCTCGGGCTTGGAGTCATTGGGGTCTACTGGTGGTTGGTCCACCCGGCGAACCTCATTACGATTACCATCGGCTATACCGTCCTGGCCTTTTTCTACACAACTTTGCTCCTCTCTGTTCTCTCGGGGAAGTTGCCGGTTTTGACGCGATTATTCCGCGCCCGTTGGTTGCAGGCACTCGGTGGTATTTCGTATTGCGTTTACATCGTTCACGACGCCATCAATCAGCTTGCCCATCGCATCCTTCTTCACGCGGAGCCACAAATCTACAATTGGAGTGGTGTCGGAACGACTCTCCTGGCCGCGCTTCTAACGTTGGCTATCGCTTCTGCCTCGTGGAAGTTCCTCGAAAAGCCGCTTATCCGCCGTGGCCGCAAGTTTTCGTACTAGGTGGATTTTGACCTGCTTGTGCGTTTCCGGGCGTTGCCTACTGCGCGCTCCCCATCGCTTGGATACAGGGTCCCGCTTTGCATCGCGGGCGCAGACCGGGACGAGTCTAGCCAATTCTTCGAGAACAGGTAGAATAAACATGTAATTTATGTCCACGCAAAATCAATCTTCGGAATCCTCGCCGCTCCCCATATGATCTATTTATTTGAGGTCAGGGCATGAGCACTCTCGACGCGATCATGCGCCAGACGCTGATCTACCGGATGTGGATTGGGCCATTCGCCAAGCAGAAGTTTGCCCCGATTCCCACCCATAACAACATGGCCGAGATCCGTCGGGTTCTGGATGTCGGCTGCGGTCCCGGAACTAATGCGGACTATTTTTCTTCCGTCGAATATTTGGGGATCGATATCAATGAAGGATATACAAGCTGTGCGGCGAATCGCTACGGCACGTCACAGGGGCGCCGGCGTTTCATGGCCGTGGATGCCGCTAAATTCGCCGCCCCTCCCGGCGAGCGCTTCGATTTCATCCTGGTGAACAGCTTTTTTCACCACGTTGACGACGCCACCGCCAAGTCCATGCTCTCGAACCTCAGCAACCTTCTGACGGACGAAGGCTGCTTGCACGTTCTGGATCTGGTCCTCCCGGAGTCGGCATCAGTCGCGCGGTTTCTGGCGCGCGCGGACCGCGGCAACTTTCCGCGTCCGCTTGAGCAATTGCGCCAGATTCTTACCGAGTCTTTTGATCAGGTGCTCTGGGAGCCCTATGATGTGGGCGCGCTAGGTTTAACCCTGTGGAAGATGGTCTATTTCAAGGGAAAAGCGAGGAATTGCCCTCCGCGCCCATAGTCCGGCACACGCACTTCCCTGAACACCGGTGGCGGTTATTCATTCCCGCTCCGCTTGCTAGCGAGCGACGACGCGGTCGATGCTCACCTGTTTGTGAAACGGAGGCAGAAAGGAAAAGTAGGGCACGGAACCGAATTCGCGCGGAGTTGTCACCTCGGTTGGGGTATATTTCAACCGATACTTCGGCACAACACTCGGTGTCAGGCTTAACTCCGGACGATAGGCATCTGGAGGATTCGCCACCCAACGATTGTTCACTCGCCCAGTGATCTGCAGCTCCGTCCAGCCATTATATTCAAGTCCCGCATCAATGGCGGTCCGTGGCACACCCGCGTCCTCCAACTTCCGCGTTGCGGTGACCCGTGCTCGTGCCAAGGCCCAGATATCCTGCGTGCTGAGAATCGCATATGACCCCAGCACCACAAGCAAGGCTAGCGATGCACGCATTACCCAGCGCCCGGTTAAGGCACTGAGCTTCCCCGAATTGGCTGATAACAAAAGTACCGTTGCTGCGAGGGGAAATATTGGCAACAAGTAGCGATCAAATAAGTCAATGTGCGCGCCTCGAACCAGCAATAACAGGAAGTAAACTACACTCACAAGCGCCATCGCCACCAGCGCAAATCTGCTTCCCGTGACATCCAAGAATGGTCGCGCGGCCCGGCGCGCAAGTTCTCGCAACGGTACAAGTTCTCCCGCAAGGATGCAGGCCGACGCATAGACCACAATGGCGACCACTATTCGAATCGGCTTGGTCAACACTATCGGCCGACCGGGCAGTGGCAGCGCCCCATTAATCCCCTCCCAATCCAGCGTACTGAAAAGCCATGGAAACGACGCAAGCGATGGGTGGATTAGGATGGCAACAGTCACACCCACTAACGAAACGGCAACAATGATCTGGCGAAGGGGAGTACCTCTCCACGTTCTCCTCAATGCCTCCCAAATAAGCGGTACGGCTGCCGGGAGGCACAGGAGGAGGATCATGAGGAGCATCCGGGCTGTTGTCTCAATCTCCCATTTGGGTTTTAGGATAGCGATTTTGAGTTCACGTATTAAGGAAAATTGCTCCACTATATACGGTTGCCGGTTGAACCACATCACCGCCCACGCCACGCTCCCAAGAATCATCAACCACGCCACGAGCGTGGCCCACGCAAACAATCTCCGGCTCCGCCTTAACCACGCCAGATATGGCAGGGCCACCAAAGGGGCCAGCCACGCTACCTGGCGGCCCAGGCCTCCAACAAATCCAAGAATCACACCCAGTGCCATCCATCCGTATCCCCGGCCTTCTTGCGATGCCTCGGCGGCTCGTGTCAGCGCGTACAACGACGCGTACAGAAAGAACATGCACTGCACATCCGTCATGTACGAAACTGCTAACGGCAGGAAGAGCGGGCACAATTCAAAGAGCACGGTAACGAAAAGAGCTTCCTTTGCCTGCAAGCCAGCCCGGCGCACCAGCAGATAACAGAAAAGGATCGCACCGAAGGCGAATGGGAACATGCTGAACCGCAAGCAATTGAAAGAAAACCCGAACAGGCGAATGACCAGGGCGCCCCAATAGGCATGCAAGATCATTATTGAGGATTCCCATCCGTTGTACACAAAGTGTCCCGTCCGGGCCGCCTGTAGGGCTAGGTGCGCGTACCCCGCATCATCGCCATAGGAGATCTCCCCGACGGGCCAGACAATGAGAATCGTCGCGGCCAGAATCGCCACGCAAACAAGCATATTTCTGATGTCAGCTTTTCGAGTTATCGCGTCCTGATTCGCCACCGGTTGGAAGGCCTCTCCCGGAAATTTTCTCCGTCGCTGATTAGCTCTTATACCAAAGTTTTAGAGTGCCCCGATTCCTGCCCTTTGAAACGGCAGGAATGAGGTCCAAGGCCAGTCAAAACTCCATTTATTTGAGTCTCTTTCAGCGTTTCTGCATAATAGCCATCAAAAACATGCCAAGCAATTCCTCAGGATTCTGCGCTTACTTCATGAAGGGGAACCGCCACAACATTGCTTGGCTCAGTAGATACATACCCGCAAACACGGCAAGTCTGGGGAATGAGAGCTTGGGGATGAGGGAGAGTACCATCAATCCCAAAAAGGGAGCCAGGAGAAGCACGTATCTATCGTAAAAGGGAATGGTGCCTCCTACGGCAAGCTGCTCTCCGACATAAAACAGCAGCACCAACAAAGAAAGCAGAAGAGGTGGACATTCCAGTAGGACTGACCGTTTCTCCCATACCAGCAGACCAAATGCGATCGCATTGTACACGTTTAGCAACACGATGAATCCGAAGGCCAGAGTCCCCCCCGCCGGCAAGCGGGAGGCGGCATTAATCATCGATTGAATGACACCGATATTTGTCAACTGAACCCTGAACGGAATGGCGGCAATTCCGATAATCGAGGCACAGAGCAGGGCCAGCCAACCGAAGCGTGCGTGCAAACGCTTCATCGCAGGAAAGGTCAAGGGAATGAGATAAAAACCGGTGCAAAAACTTGCGACAACAGGCCTCAAGAAATTCACCGCTATGCCAGCATGGTGGTTCTTGTAAGACGTGCCCGTAGCAATGCCGGGGGATGTTATTCCTTTCCAGATCAGAGCCAGAAAAAGTACGGGCAGTAAAGCAACCGCCAGCGACAGGACCAGGACTACCAACCAGGTCGCCCTGCATTCTGGTGCCTTGTGCGCTACAAGGAACAGACCAACCACCGCAGTTGCCGCCGGCAAAGCCAAATAGAACTGGCGACTGACTATGGCCGCTCCAATGGCCAAACTTCCGACAAGTGCAAGTATCAGAACGAAGGCCGTGACCTTGGGCCGGGAAAAGGCCTCTGTCCACGCGATAATGCCTAGTACAGCAAAGAACAAAGCAGGTCCCTCAGTGAGCAAGGTAGCTGTCGCGATAACCGAATGTGGGAAAACCAGAGCGCATAGAAGGGCGCCATACCAAAGTCGAGGACAGCTGGTGAATGGAGCGGCGGAGAGCACGCCGATGACCAGTGCAAACCAGCTCAATAATACGGCGAGTCGAGCGGCGCGCAGCTCTCCAATTCCGAACACGCGAACTCCAGTAGCCATCCAAATGAAGCTCAAGGGCCCAGGAGGGTTCGTTTGTGCACGAATTGTGGGAACAGTCACTCCTTTCTGGGCGTAAGCGTGCACGTCAGTAATATTAAACACGTCGTCGTACACGGGTCGATTCATCAAAAGAATGAATAGAACGGAAGACAGAGCAGTGAGGGTAAATACGGAAATGATTATCTTAGGCAACGCCTCAGAAAATTCAGGAAATTCCCAACTCCAGCCCATATCGCCTCTCTGAACTATATTTAGTGTGCCTCGGGCACTGCCATGCTTTCGTTCGTCCTCAGCGCCCTAGCATCGCGATTCTTTCAGCCGCCTGGAAGTTCCTCCATCGCTTCCTCATCGATGGCCATCCTGCTCCCCATTTGCTCTTTGCTTCAGAATCGCCATCAAAGACGTGCCCAGCAGTTTCTGCGGAAGCACTTCGCATTTAGCCAGGAATGCCATCGCGCTGTTTAAGCCGGCCGTGCCCGTATCGAATCCAGCCGAATAAGCTTTCTCCCCAGTATCTTTCCCCATGGGCCTCAGTTTTCGCGCGAACAGCACCGGCACCAGCGGCAGACCCCAGTAGGTCCACTGCAATATTTCGAGATGATTGCCCTCCGAAACTTCCCGCAAAGTGTCAATCGAATAGCGGCGAACATGTCCGGCAGCGCGATCGTAACCGGAATAGGCCCACTCGCCGGCGGGAACATTTACCACGAGCTTGCCTCCGGGGGCCAGATGAAACAGCAACGCCTGTAAAAATGTATTCTCGTCCTGGATATGTTCCAGAACGTCCCACAAGAAAATCAAATCAAATCGTGCTTTTAGCGGTTCGAGCATTTCATGGATGTCATAACAGCACACCCGGCTGAATTGGCTCAGGTTGTGTTTCAAACCGTTTTCGTTCAAGTCGAATCCGGTAACATCGCGCCCATATTCTTGCTCGACCTGGCGTTGCAACAGTCCATGGCCGCAGCCGACTTCCGCCATTTCGTGAGCTTCCGTGATCAGGTTGCCTGCGAGAGCGCGGAAGACGTCAAAGCGTCTGCGCACCCAGAAATGATCCAACGAAGCCAGCTCAAAATACCCGTCTGTCATGCTGACTTGGGCCGGACGCGACAGATACTCGATTTTGTGCTCTTTCATTGGTGTGGCGGTTGCGTTTGTCGCGGTCATTGCCAAGCGAGGTGCCCCTGCTCTTCAAGTTTCAATCTTTCTTTAGACCCACCGTGCGTCCGACAATGTATTCTGGCCGGGCTTTGGTCTCTTCGTAAATGCGCCCCACATATTCTCCGATCACCCCGAGGAAGAACAGCACTATGCCTGAGAAAAATGTCACCGCGACGAGCAGTGCCGTGAACCCTTGCGGTGATTTCTGGAGGACGAGCCGGGCGTAGACTGCGTAAATCACAAAGATGCTGGAAAGGAGCATCACCATCGCGCCAAACAGCGCCGCCGCCCGGATCGGCACAATCGAAAACGCAAAAATCCCGTCGAACGCCAACTTCGTCAGTCGCATCACACTGTACTTGCTTTTCCCCGAATGCCGTTCCGCGCGTTCCACCTCGATCCCCGCTTGACGGAAGCCTACCCAGCTTCGCATTCCTCTCAGGTAGCGGTGGTGCTCCGGCATCCTTCTCATTTCTTCGATCACCCGCCGCGACATCAATCCGAAATCCCCGGAATCCAGCGGCAACCTGATGTCAGAGAGCGTCGCCATCATGCGGTAAAACACAAAATAGCAGATGCGCAGCGCCAGTGGCTCTTTGCGTCTTACCCTCTGTGCGTATACCACGTCGTATCCCTGTCGAAACTTCTCCGCAAATCTCGGGATTACTTCCGGAACATCCTGCAGGTCTCCGTCCATCACCACCACCGCATCGCCCGAGACGTGGTCCAGGCCCGCCGTGATCGCCGCCTGGTGCCCGAAATTCCGCGAAAGCGACACTACCCCGATACGCTCGTCCTCCTTTGCGGCCGCCTCCAGCATCTCGAAGGTCTTGTCGGTGCTGCCATCGTCCACAAAAACGATTTCGTGCGGTCCACCTGCAATACTATCCAGAACCCCGCGCAACCTCCGCAGAAGCTCCGGCAAGACGCTTTCTTCATTGTGGATGGGAATCGCTACGGAAAGACGAAATCCAGTGGTCATTCTGACGCTTCATCCTCGCAAGCGGAGTTCCTTCAACATACCTTCAATCGCAAATCACAGCAAGGAACCCGTGCGGCACAAGACGTGACCGGTCTACTCGGTAGATCGATAGGCGGGGGCCAGAAATAGATGGTCACAGGAGTTGCACCGGAATGGCCGCACATTGAGGATCAGGCAGACCAACCTGATGTATAGTCCTCGTCTTCTGGTACGCTGCACTTCCTTGCCTCCGCAGTGGGGGCAAACACGTTTACTGCTGACTGGCGGCATTCGCATCGAAACCCTCTAATGGGCAGAACAGCTTCGCCCCACAAGGCTGCACTCCTTATATTTGAATTCATCTAGTATGCGATATTTTCTCTGATCGCGATATGTAGGATAGCAGTGCGGTTTCAGATTGACCACACAGGCGCACTTCGCGGCGGCAATGGCGGTTTCGATGGGCGCGAGCCATCCATGAAACCGTTCAAACTCTCTTGGCAGCGGCAGCCCGCAAGAAAGTATTGACAACAGCAGAGCACTTTGTAAACATTCCTGCCCCGCCCTGGGGTGGTTTACGATGGCAGGCGACTCGCCACAAGGGCCCCTGTTCCGCTTGGGTTCTTCGCCGTCTCGAAGGTTAACGAGCCGCGTGGAAGCTAGCAGCGATGTGTGGGTGTATTGGGAGTGCAACCACCGCAAAGACGTGTCGCGCGTGCGTAATTTAGGGATGGGTGGATTGTTCCTGGAAACGCAGCGACCGCTCCCGAAAGGGCTGAAAACACAGCTGCACTTCCTTGTGAATGAAGGACAGATACGTGCGGAAGCAGCAGTCCAGCATGTGACGCCGGGTAAGGGGCTGGGAATGCGCTTCACCGCGGTACACCAGCAGGATCGGGCGCCACTTGCCGCACTACTGAGCCGCTTGCGCTCGAATCTCTGATTTCCACGGCCGCTTCAGGGGGTTGGAGTCTGGCGCGAGCGGAAGCTCCCTTATCGCGCAGCCGCACTTTCCGTAGCTAACCGTTACAGATTCGCCAGATCTTCGTAGAAGTGGGCGATGGCCTTGATGCCGCCGAAGTAGTTCTCCAGGAAGATGTGCTCATCCGGGGCGTGGGCGTTTTCGTCCGGCAAGCCAAAGCCAATCAGGACGCAGGGCACTTTAAAGGTATCGTGCATCTGCGTGACGAAGGGTATGGAGCCCCCTTCGCGGATGAAGACGGCTTTCTTTCCGAAGCCCTTTTGCAGCGCTCCTTGGGCAACCTGGAAAATAGGCGCCTGATAAGCCGCGACCCATGGCTTGCCAGTGCTCAGAACCTCGAATTTGCAATGGACAGACTTGGGCAGGAGATTGCGGACGTGGTTTTCGACGAGCTTGGCGATTTTGGCCGGGTTCTGGTTGGGAACCAGACGCGTGGAAAACTTGGCATACGCTTTTGAGGGGATAACCGTCTTGGCGCCTTCACCCTGATAGCCGCCCCAGATGCCGTTGATTTCCAGTGTCGGGCGAATCCATAGCCGCTCGATGGTGGTAAAGCCCTTTTCGCCCCCATAGCCCGGGGCGCCAACGGCGCGCTCGAAATCCTTTGTCTTCCAGGGCAGTTTATTCAGGGCCTTGCGCTCGGCGGCGGGGATTTTGGCCACGTCGTCGTAAAAGCCGGGAACGGTAATCCGGAAATTCTTGTCGTGGAGCTTGGCAAATAGTTCCGTGAGCACCGTCAAGGGGTTGGGAACAGCTCCCCCGTATACACCGGAATGGAGATCGCGGGCCGGGCCCGTAAGTTCAATCTGGTAGTAATTGAGGCCGCGGAGAGCATAGGTAATCGAGGGGACGCCCTTTGCCAGCATGGCGGTATCGGAAACGATCAAGGCGTCGGCCTTCAGGTTTTCCTTGTGGCTCTGCACGAAGTCCCACAGGCTGACGCTACCGACTTCCTCTTCGCCCTCGATCAGTACCTTGATGTTGACGGGGAATCTCCCGTTCACCTGGTGCAGGGATTCGAGTGCTTTCAGGTGGATGTGCACCTGACCCTTGTCGTCCGCGGTGCCACGGCCAAATAGACTGCCATCGCGCGACTGTGGGTCGAACGGGGGAGAGGTCCAGAGATCGAGGGGCTCGGGGGGCTGCACATCATAGTGGCCGTAGAACAGCACCGTGGGCTTCCCGGGAGCGTCCAGGGACTCCGCGTACACAAGGGGATGGAGTGCCGTGGGCACGATTTCGACGGTCTTGAAGCCTGCTGTGCGCAAGTGATCGGCTACCCAGTGAGCGGCGCGCTCGATATCAGGTTTGTGTTCCGATTTGGCGCTAACGGAAGGAATGCGAAGAAATTCCAGGAGGTCCGCGAGGTGCTGGTCGCGGTGACCTTCGATAAACTCAGTAAGATTCATGAATCCCTCAGGCACAAAAATTCGCTCACGCGCTACAAATAAATACCTATGATTTCCTAGAAAAGCGCGGCAGCGGGATGCAAACGAGGCTCGGGACTGGATGCCGTAGCCGCTAGTTCTATTCTAAGGCCAGCCGGAAAAGGGTACAAGTCGGTCTCCCAGGGAGGCGAATTGGCACTTGGGGAACACCCGGCCATAAGGGCAATTGACGGAATTCCGGGTTCGCCCGCATGATGAGCGCATGAATCAAGCGCTCTATACGACGTCGCGGCGCAGTCTGCGCGTCTTCCACAAGATGAGATTGGAAGCCGTCGGCCGTGGGCTGGATGGGCGGAAATTCCGCGAGATCTGCGAAACGTTGGTGGTCAACGCCCATGGAGGACTGCTGGTGCTTAAGCACGAGGTGGACGGCAGAGAGATGCTTGTGCTGGTGAACCCTCTGACCCAGGAAGAGTTGGAATGCCGGATCGTGTTTCTGGGGGAGAACGGCGAACGCGGCCAGCGGGTGGGCGTGGAATTCTTGACGCCGGCGCCGCATTTCTGGGGCATTGATTTTGATGCGCAGGCTCCGCGGCCTGCCGGGCAGAATGGCCAGCCGCACTGAGGGCTCCGGCAACGGTCCTAGAACGATTCGATCTTACGAGTACTTCTGTAAAACCAACTTTTTCTCCTCTTCCGCTTCCGGCTTGAACTGCTGCACCAATTCGCGGAATTGTGTGGACATGGAGGCCAGTTGTTGCGCGACTCCCGCCTGCCATGGACCGTCTCTTAATTAGTTTCTGAGGTGTTCAGTACAAGAATTGCTTATCATGATGAAAATGTATCTGGGGTTACTTACACGGCCCAAAAGAATGATGGAGGTGGAGCTATGAGCCTGGAAAAAGATGGCAGGCCTGATCCGCACCAGTACTTTATGGGAATCGCCATTGCCGTCCGAAAGCGGGCCAATTGCCTGGGGAGCCGCATTGGAGCGGTGATTGTGCAGAAGGGGCGAATCGTTTCCACGGGATACAACGGGACACCGGAGAACATGCCAAATTGCCTGGATGGAGGCTGCCACCGTTGCGCGAACCGGGAGAAATACCCTTCGGGGACAGGCTACGACCTTTGTATCTGCGTGCATGCGGAGCAAAATGCGATTCTGGCCGCAGCTCGGTTTGGAATTCCCGTTGAGGGAAGCACGGTGTACACCACGATGAGGCCCTGTTTCAGTTGCACCAAGGAGATGCTGCAGGCAAAAGTTGCGGCAGTTTATTATTTGCACGATTGGAGCCATCCGAATCCGGCGCACAAAGCGGAATATGAGCGGCTGCAGGCGGGCTTCCCTCAGGGAATTCGCAAAATCGAAATGGATGATCCCGAGGAATCCTGGGCGACCGCGCCGCGACCAAAAGCTGACGCCACGAAGCAGCCTCCGATGAGCGGTGACCAGCACGGCGGCCAGGATCTGTAGGGCATTCCAGCGCCATCCGGGTAGTTCGAGATCTTCGGTTGGTGAACGGTTCAGCCGCGCGTGAAACAAAAAACCGAGGGCGAGACTATTCCCTCCCACCCTCGGATGGAAAAGCAGACGTGAGGCTGTGTAGAGGGCCTAAGGCTTAGCTTTCTTTTCCTCTGCCGGCATCTTTGCCGCGGCGGCGGCCGCCTTCGGCTTCCAGAAATCCGGATCGGCCTTGATCCATTCCTCCTTCACGTAGCTCATGTGAGGGTTGAAAGCAAACAATTGCTCCTGATCGGATTGGACACTGGCGGCGTAAAGTTCGTCGAGCTTTTTCATACCATCTTCACCTATAGCCGCTTCAAATTGCTTGTCTTCCGCAAAGGATTGATCGATCTCCGCAAGGGACTTGTGCGAGATCACCATGAGGAACGTGCCGCCATCACCACCGTACATTTGCTCGAACATGCCCCAGTGTGCGCCGGGCACGGCTTTCTCGTAACCCTCCTTGAACATTTTTACCACCTCGTCCCATTCCTTATCTTTGCCCGGGCGCACGTGGAAAAGAATGAATTCCATGTAGCGCTTATGCGACAGGTCGGGCTGCGGACGGAGGCTCATCTCGTCCCGGAAGTAAAACACTCCCTGATCCTCGGAGTCCAGGAGTTCGCCGTCGGCCATGGCGGCACGATCCAAGGCTGCGGAAAGAGAAGCATTCTTGTCTGCAGCGTCTGAATCTTTTTGCCAGGCCTCGAAGGAATCGTAAAACGTCAGAAACAAGGCCCGGGACTTGCCCGAAAGCGAAGTCATGGCGACATAGTTGGTTGGCCACTTAGCGCGCCGCATGGCATCGACGAAAGCGCTTTCTGTCTTCTCGTGCGCCATTCCGGCCTTCCCGGGTTTGACGTATTCCCGGGTGATCTGCAACACCCTCGGCACGGAAGCGCTACTTGAAGACATCTCCTGCGCTGCCGATAGACAGGCGCAGGTGACTGTGAGTGACAATCCCAACAAAAAGCTGTTCAGTTTTCTCATCTTCAGAAATCTCCTTTCTGAGCGAACGGGAATTGTTGTGGAAGGGCCCAACTACGTGGGGAAACTACAGTGCAATGCCGACTGAGCCTATAGGAGAAGCAGGTTGCGGTCAAGCGTGGGATCCGTGGCGGAGTCTGCGGAGGCGATTCCGCTACGAGCGCTAGCGGCGGGAGCGAATAGCAGCGTCGAGTGACAGTGATCCGCCGCCCACAAGCGAGAGAAAAAGCAGGCCGAGCAACATGCTGACGTCAGTTCGGGCTTCGTGCAATGTGGCCCAGAAACCGAGTTTTGCGAAGGCGACAATCTTGGTGGAATAGAGGGCGACGAGAATCACCGCCAACAGAGGCACAGCGGCAAGGCGCGTTGCGAGCCCCAGCAGGATCAGGGTTCCGCAGACAACTTCCACTGTGCCGACAAATGGGGCTAAGAGGTGGGGCCAGGGAATCCCGATCTTCAGGAAGCGCCCAACCCCGAGCGCCTCTGGAAACAGGAACTTCTGGATGCCTTCAGAAAGAAAAACCCATCCCACGAGGATGCGGATGAGCAAGATTGCCTTTGCGGCGCGAGTGTTCCATGACGAAGATTGTTCCACCATCGTACCTCCATTGCTCGGCGATGCTCACACGTAGTCGAACAGAGTCATGAATCCGAAATCCATGTGAAGTTGCTGGTGGCAATGAAAGAGTGTGAGGCCGGGATTGTCCGCGGTGAAGCTGATTTCCACTTCCTGATACCCGCCCACCATGACGACGTCTTTCATGACTCCGGCGAGGGGTTTCCCGGCGATCTTAGTGAGTTCAAAAGTGTGACGGTGAAGATGGATGGGGTGAATGTCGTCGCTGGCGTTGCGCATGTGTATGCGGTAACGCTTGCCTTGATGGAGATGATAGGTGGCGGCCATCGCATCTTCGGAGAAAACTTTGTCGTTGATGGACCAGAGGCTAAAGCCGTGTTCGGCGGCATTCTGCTTGGCAAACGCCATTTCAATGATTTCATCGGGTTCAGCGGCGAGGGCGTTTGGTTTCGCGAAACGCGCGTAATTCCAATGAAACGGTGGCGGGGGCGTCCAGACGGGCTTGCCCTTGTGCCCCGCGTACTCGATGACAATGCCCATGCCGTGCCCGCGGTCATCGTCCGCAAGATCGCCGAGCAGCCAGACGCCCGGATGATTCATCGTGACGAGGGCGGAGATTCTTTCGGCAGTTCCCAACCATAGCACGGGAACATCGGTGGGATTGGGCACCGGATTGCCATCGAGTGCCACGACGCGAAATGTGTGCCCGGGAAGCGCCAGGCTGCGGATCTCTGTGGCGCTGCCATTCAAAATGTGGAAGAGGACGCGTTGGCCCTGCTTCACGCGAACAGGTTCGCCGTGGCCCGCCATCCGCCCATTGATGGTGAAATAGCGATAACCGACTTCGTAGCCGTGCGGCATGCCTTTGGCGAGGGAGGCTTTCATGGCGGACTCGCCGGAGGCTTCCAGTTCCTTCACCTTTGTTGCGGGAGCCAGGAAATCCATGGCCATATCGCCACCCTGGCTGAAGGAAGGTTCAAATTCCTTGAGGACGAGGAAGACCTCGCGATCGTAATTCCCCGGCTCGTGCCTGGGCTCGATGTAGACCGGGCCAACCTGACCACTGTACTGTCCGGCGTGGAGATCGGCGCCCGCGCGATTGTGGGTGTGATAGAAGCGGAAACCCGCGGGGCGCGGCGTGAACTGGATGCGGCGCTTGCCGTGCGCCGGAATATGCGGCGTGCCTTCTTCGGCCGAGCCATCTACGTCCGGCGAGAGGAATTGTCCGTGCCAGTGGAGTTGCTCGGGGGTATCGGTGTCGTTGAAAATGTCCACCACCACTTGCTGACCTTCCTTAAACCGCAGCAAAGGGCCGGGGAATTGGCCGTTGTAGGTAATGGCGGACACAATATGGTTTGGCGCCAGTTCGATCGGACTGTTGGCAATGCGCAATGTGTAATCGACGGGCGAATCGGAAGCTTGCGGCTGCGCGCCGGGAACAATGGCGTCTGCCAGGAGTGATTTCCCTGGAGCGAGCAGCCCGGCGCCTGCCACGCCGGCGAGTTTCAAGAAATGACGGCGCGATGTTGGAAACTTGCTCATAACGTCTCTCCTTAGGATTCCCCGTCCGGCGTTCCGGATACGCCTGCAGGGATCCGCGAAGAACATCGGGTTAGCTAGACCCGGAAATTCTACCGCGAAGCTGGCGGTAGGTGTCCTCCTTCAGAATTGCCAAACACACTTGCCGCCGCCCCGTATCTGTTATCATCCCGCCGTGCGGACAACGGAGGGTGCATGAGCTTTGGTCAGCGGCTGGAGGAAGTACGCACGGGATTTGAACGGCCGTTTTGGGTGGCGAACGTCAGTGAATTGTTTGAGCGGCTGTCTTATTACGCCGCGTTTGCGTCGCTGGCGCGGTATCTGCACGAAACGTTGAGCTTCCCGCTGGAGCGAGCCGCTGACCTTTCCGGATTGTTTGGCGGGCTGGTGTGGTTTTTGGCGATTTTCGGAGGTGCCATAGCCGACCGGCTGGGGTTCCGGCGGGCGCTTTCGCTGGCGTACCTCATTCTTGCCGGATCCTATTTTCTGCTAGGGTCTCTGGGAGCGCCGTGGCTTGCGCCGGTGCGCAACGCAGTGCCACTGGTGGTGCTCGTGACAGTTGTGCTGATGCTTCCGGCATTAGGCGTTGCGCTGGTGAAACCTTCGGTGGTCGGGACGACGGCGCGGGCTGCGCATGAGAATGTTCGCTCGATCGGATATTCGATCTACTACACCCTAGTGAATATAGGCGGGGCGCTGGGCCCGTTTGTGGCGTCATGGGTGCATCGGCACATGAGCGTGGAGAACGTATTCCGCGTTGCAGCTCTGAGCGTGTTCGTGATGTTCTTTGCGGTGGTGCTGTTCTTCCGGGAACCGAGCAAGTCCGGAGACGCGCGGACAGAAAGCCTGAGCGTGACGATTCGCAACTTCGGCCAAGTGGTGAAGAACCCGAGGTTCATGATTTTCCTGCTGATTTTTTCGGGGTACTGGATCGTGTACTGGCAGGAGTTCATCACGCTGCCGATTTATGTGCACGATTATGTGGACGGGAAGGCGGACACGGAGAGGATGCTAGCGACGGGACCCATTGTGGTGATTGCGTTCACCGTGTTGTTCAGCGTGTTGACAAAAAAGATCGCGGCGTTCCGGGCGGTGGTGCTGGGAACGCTGATTGCGATGCTGGCATTCTCGATTCTGGCGCTGCATCCGAGTATCGCCGCTGTGTATGCCACGCTGGTAGTGATCGCCATTGGGGAGTTGATTCAACAACCGCGCTATTACGATTACATTTCGCGGCTGGCACCGCCGGGACAGCAAGGCACGTACATGGGATTTGCGTTTTTGCCGCTGGGCATTGGGGCGTTCGCTTCAGGACGCATTGGCGGTGCGCTGCTGCATCATTTCGGCGAAGTGCAGCACCGCCCGGAGCGGTTTCTGTGGGCGTTGACGGGGATTGGTTTGACGACAACGGCGTTGTTGTGGATTTACGATCGAGTGGTGAAGCCGGGGAAAGAAGCGCCCGCAGCCAGCTGAATCCGTTTGAGGTGCGCAGAGGAAGAGGGATTCCTCACTTCGCAGACTCCGTTCGGAATGACGGGGACAGAGCAAAACAGCAAAACATGTTCTTCTGTGCGGGTTAGCTTGACTGTGAACTGAGTACTGAAAACTAATTGACCATTCGGCGGAGGGATTCCAGGGCCTGGCGTGCGAGCGTGTAACGCGGCTCGACTTCGATCGCTTCCTGGAAGCAACGCATGGCCTTGCCGTACATTTCCTTGCCCAGATACGCGCGGCCCATGTTGTAGTGCGGAAAATGGCGGGGCTCGTAGCGGCGCGCTTCAACGGCCTGTTGCAGCCAGGGAATGGCTTCATCGAACTGGCCGAGTTCAATCAGGTAAGCGCCAATATCGTTATAGGGATTGCCAAAATCGGGATCGAGCTCGATGGCGCGCTTGCATTCGGCAATTGCGTCAAGCAGGCGGCCTTGATAATGATACGTCCAGCCGAGGAAGGTGTGCGCTTCGGCAGTGGGATGCAGCTCCAGCGAAGACTGGTAGAGCTCCGCGGCGCGGTCGTAATCGCCTTCCATCTGGGCCTGGTAGGCATCCTGGAGGACTTCCCACGCCCGGGTCAAAGTCTCCTGACTCATACCGCCATTGTGAAGGCAGAAATGGAGAAAGGTCAAAGGTACGAAGGTTCTAGCTGTGCATATTCACAAACTGTCCCTTTTGACGGGGAACCCTCTGGGTTGTGGCTCGGTCGGCTACGGTGCCCGACTGGTGGGCGAGTATAGGCGCTGGGTGGCACGGTGTCCAGAGAATTATGGACACTGGACACTGGCGGTGTCCTGGTACTGGGCCTGTGGGGTAGCGCGAAGCGCTACCCCCGTTTCCTTTCCTCTACCAGCCCGGGAGCGGCATCGCGGGCTGCGGATGGTGGTTCCCCAAATGTTGGGAGCCAGGTGGTTGCTCCGTTTGTTCTTGGGTTGGCGGTTTCGAGCGCACGCCCCATCCCCCGGAGCGCGAGCACGATTTGCTTGCGAGCGCGGAATAGGGGGGATGGGGGCGGGCGCGAGCTTCTTTCTTTATCCCCCCTTCCCCCGCCACGATTGCCGCGTAAGGCGGACTCGGTGATGAAAGGACACCGCGCACGGGGGAAGGGGGGATGCCCGGGCCGACCCGTGGGGCGTGCGCGGACTGGCCCAGCCCGCAGCGACGAAGTGGTTTTGACTTGCACGACGCCTGCCCGCGCGGATTCAAGACTTCCATTCCCGCGCGGGCGGGCGGCGTGCATCTTGGGGTTGCCTTTGACTTTCGGCCTCGTCACTTCGTGCGCGGGTAAACATAATGCTGCATTATCGGGCCGCGCCGCGCGGTTTTGGCGCGGGGAATTCGCGGACGATAATGACGGCATTATGTTTCCCGGAGCGCGCCGGTTTGTGGCGCGCGGAGGGTTTGCCCGCGCACGATCTTGGGGTTGATTCTCTCTTCGCCTTGCTTCCTCACAAGCGCGCCGCCTGGAGGTGGCCATGCAGCGGAGCGCTTTGCATGGACACCGGAAGGCGGGGAACGCGCACGCCAAGACCGACGAGCGCAAAGCCGCTGCCAGCGCTTTTTGCTGGCGGCGGATTTGCGGCGAGGAGCACCTTGCCCGCGCGGACCGCGGAGCCAGCTGAAGCGTTACACTCTCGCCAACCGCAGCGCAGTGTTACCATGTGCTCATCTCCCGGTTTCTTCTCTCGCGGAGATGGGCGGGCGCGGCGGAGCATTCGTACATTCTGGCGAATGCGGAGCCGCGCCCGCCGGCGGAGGGTGACGATGGGCGGACTTGCTCAGGGAGTAACGGGCGCTCGTTACGATGGCCGCGCTGTGCCGGGTTTTGCGTTCACAGGAGGATTGGCCACCGGGACACCGTGAGAGGCCGCGTGGAGACGTTTGTCCGCATCGTCGGCAGCACGGGTGTCCCCGTGGCTTAGTTGTCTCCGCTGGGGATCGGCCTCGGCTTGGGGAACGGGGACTTGGAGATGCGGGCGAGCCGTTCGACGCGTTGGCGAACGGTGCCTGGGCTGTTTACGTGGAGCGTCTTCTTTCGCGGGCGCTTTGGCAGTTGTGACCTCATGGAAGTTCCTCTCTGCGGATGAACGGTGTCCTTGGGCCTATCGTTCTTTTGAGAGCGCGAGCGGTCTTACGGCGAGCCTCGTGATCAAGCGGAGGAGGGCTGGGCTGGGGTTCTTCTTTCGCGACGCCTGGCGGATTGCCAAGGGGAGCAGGCGCTTCGCTTCCTTGATGAGGGCGTTGCGCAACTCCACCGTGAGGATCAGGCGTTCCGCTTCCAGCACGTCCAGGTGTTCCTTCAGCTGCTCGGCTTTCGAGTTCATGTTGGTACTCCTCCTCGAATTCGGGATGCTCGGCGAGGTACGCCTGGAAGAGTTCATGTTCGTGCAGGCGCGGGTATCTTCCTCCTGGGAAGAGCGCGTCGAGGCGCTGCGTCAGCATGCTTGACTTCAGGCGGCCGTAAGGGTCGCGGGGGTCGCGTGGCGCTGGCGTCCATTCTGAGAATTGCGGGCGGTGTTGCTTGGCGGTGTCCTTCGGCTGGCCTATGGACTGTAGTAAGGCGGCCGCTGTGTCGGGGGCCATGGGCATGGGTATGGTGTCTTTTTTGTCCGATGGTGTGGGGGATGGTTTGGCCGGCGCTTTCAGTTGGGTGTGTGGGACCCCTTTTTTCCTTCTTCTTTTCACGGCGGTGCTCCTTTTGCCAGTCCCGGATGAGCTGCTCTGCGGACCGGGTATCCTCTTGCCACACGCGTCCTTGCGCGTCGATATAGCGTAGCCAGTTCGTGCGCAGATCCACGATGGCGAGGCCTGCGCGTTTCAGCGAGGCGCTGAGGCTTCTTCCGATGTGCGTCTGTGCGGTGATGGTTCCGGCGCGGCGGGCGTTGCAGCGATAGCCATAGAGCTGGCGGCTGCGCTTTTCGTTCCACGCGGCGAGGTCTTCCGGCGTCTTCGTGGGCTTGAAGTTGGCCGTAGCGGGCCTGCGATCGGAGCGATGACCAGAGCGTAACACTTTCTGCATGTTGGCGTGGATATAACTTCTGCGGACCGCAGCGATCGTAAATGGCCGTTTTCGTGGACCCGTGGTGCCTTGGGGTGGGTTCGTGCGACCGCACTGAGACGGCGCCGCCCGCATCCGATGAGAATGCGGGCGGGCCTGCGTCGTAGCTGCGTGCCTCTCCGCTTGTGTTATCCTCCTTTCAATCCACGACCCACATGGAGGGCCGCAGCCTTCCCCCGAGGGCGCTTCTGGGCGGCCCTCAGTTCTTGCCTAGCCTCTCCAGCTCTTCGGCTTTTACTTCGGTGACGCAGTTTACGCTGACCACTTCCATCGTGGGCGTTGCGTCGATTTGTGTGGCTACTTGCTCGATGGCTCGGCAGTGGTCTTCCGCGACAATGGAGAACTCACGGGACTCCGCCTCGCGGCCTTTCTCTTGGGTGACGGTGACGACGTAGAAGCGCTTCACGGTGTCCTCCGTGCGAGCATGGCTTTTGCGAGTTCATACTCGGGGCAATCTTCGCCTTCGCGGTGCACGATGAAGATGTCGCCATCGAGGACGGCGCATTTGTCGCGGATGAGGACGGTGAGGAGCGCGGCGGTTTCGTCGCATGCTTCGACGATGGTTGTTTGGACGGTGAGAATTTCCTGATGGTGTCCGAGCTGGGCTACGGTAATTCTCACGGTGTCCTTCTTTCGCGGTTCGCGGCTGCTCTCTCGTCATAGAGGGTCAGCGGGCTGAGGGTGAATTCGGGGCAATCGCAGAAACGGCATCGGCCGGTGCCGTTGTGGTGGCCTGCCCGGATGTGCGGGCAGGTGCATTGGTCGGTTTCGTGGGCGGGGGTTCTCACCGCGCACGATCTCTCTTCAAGCGCTGACACGTCACGGCTATCTCGACGTGGGCGTCCTTCCGTTCCTTCCTGCGGTTCTTGTCCGTGAAGAATGAGATGAGGGCCTGATTGATTGCGCGGCGGATGCTGCTGGCTTCCTCCGCTGCGCGGTGCATCTGCGGTCCCCATTTTCTGTGCTTCCACGTAATCAAACAGCGATAGCGATTTCTGGACATTGATGGCCTTCCTTTGTAGCCAGAGTTGGGGGTGGTTTGCGGCGGCGCGGCACATCTGGCCGTAGCGTTGCATCACGAGCGGGTCGTCGAGACAGTCTCCGTAGAACTCGAAGAGTTCCCGCGTCCAGTCGTGGAGTGATTTTCGTGGCGGTGTCACGCTGGCCAGCATTTCGCGGTGCGTGCGTTGCCAGTCTTGATCGATGTATTGGTTCACTGCTTCACCTCCGAGTGAAATGCGAGCAGCTTTTGAAGCTCGCGCAACCCCTGCTCTCCGAGTGGCGCGAGATAGTGGGTAGTGCTCTGGAGTTGGCTGTGTCCGAGGTATTCCTGGACACCGCGAATGTCCTTCGATATGCGGTAGAGATTGGTGGCGGTGGTCCTGCGCAGGTCGTGTAGGCGCAGCTCTGGGTTGATTCCGGCTTTCTTCTTCAGCTTCCACCACGCAATGTTCATCGTGTGGCGGGATAGTCGGTGTCCGCGCAAGGCTTCGATTGCCGGTTGGTCTGGGGATGAGGCGCAGGCCGTGGCTGCGGCGAGCATCTCTTCGATGTCGTTGGTGACTGGTAACGTGCGCACTTTTCCACCTTTCGTTGGCGTCGTTACGGTGTGGGCTTCGCGGTTCCACGCGGACACCGTGAGCGTGGCGGCTTCGTTGCTTCTGAGGGCGGTTTGCCAGCACAGGAGGATGAGCAGACGCTCGTGCGGTTTGGCGATGGCGAGCGCCTGGGCGATTTCCGCTTGGGTTGCGATCACCGGGCGTGGCGGTGGCTGGCGGATTTTTGGGGCGCGGATTCGCGGCGCGCCATACGCCGTGAGGCTGTTTAGGAGGTGCTGGAGGATTCCCCGACGGGTGTAGACGGTCCACGCGGCATAGTGCTTCCTCCAGCGCATCAGGATGGTCTCCGCGTGGATGGGGCGTAGGTCCTGCGGGCTCATCGAGCCGCAGAGGTTTGCGAGTTCGGTCGCAACTAGGCGGTGGTTGTCGTGGCTGTGGCTTGGCGCGTTTTCGGCCCACGCTTGGCAGAGCGCCGCGAGGTTGCCCTGGGCTGGTCTTTTTTTGAGGCTGCCTGGCTGAGCATCTTCCGGGTGAAGCGCTTGGCGGCCTTCGCGCTGCTGCACGCTTTCCGATGGCGTGCGCCTTTTTCGTCTCGCCAGTCGGCGTAAAACTTGCCGTATTTCTTCTGCATCTGGACACCTGCTGGACACCGCGTTGCGCTTCGCCTTTGTCCGTGCGGGTTCCTGCGTCCGTTAAACTGTCCCTTTTGACGGGTCGTGGGTGTAAATTGGCCTCTGGAACAGAAAGAATAGATAAACCTTGCAGTGGCTTCGCGCCGCCAGTACGGCGATGGAAGCATGCCTGGGGCGTTTGTGATTTCTAGAAACAGTTGACTGGGCTTCATGGGACGCCTGGGTTGTGGTTTGAGAATAGGGGCTTGTATATGCGAAAAATGAATTTTTGTGCTTGTGTGTTGCTCGTAGCCCTTCTTGCTGGGGCGCACTTACAGGCTGCTTCGACAAACAGAGATAGCAGAGAGAATCCGGCAGGTACCGGAGTGTTGCGAGCAGTAGAAGGGCTTGCGCAGCGGGTTGCACCGTGGTTGAATCCGCACCTTGTACTGGAACAAATCCCCAAAGATCAGGGCAATGACGTCTTTGAGTTAGCGAGCTGGAACGGCCAGATTGTGATCCGCGCATCGAGTGCGTCCAGCGCGGCAGTTGGCCTTAACTGGTATTTGAAATACTATTGTCACCGGTCAATTTCTCATCTCGGCAATAACATGTCGCCTGTGAACCCGCTTCCGACAGTGCCCCAAGCGGAGCGGCATGTTGCGCAATTCCGGTATCGCTATTATCTGAATTACTGCACGTTCAGTTACACCTTTGCGTTTACGGATTGGAAGGGCTGGGAACACGAACTGGACTGGATGGCGCTCAACGGAGTGAACCTGGCGCTGGCAACGACGGGGAGCGAGGCTGTGTGGCAGAACACGTTGCGGCGCATCGGATACAGCGAGAAAGAAATCCTTGAGTTCTTCCCCGGCCCCGCCTACACAGCATGGTGGCTGATGGGCAATTTTGAAGGATGGGGCGGGCCGATAACGCAGCGGATGATTGATGAGCGCTCGTCGCTGCAACGGAAGATTCTGGCACGCATGCGGGAATTCGGGATCGAACCGGTGCTGCAGGGTTTCTACGGAATGGTGCCCGCGTCGCTCGCGAAAAAGTACCCAATGGCGAAGATCATGGACCAGGGAGATTGGAACGGTTTTCGCCGGCCGCTGATCTTGTTATCTTCCGATCCTCTTTTCGCGCGCTTGGCCACGATTTATTACGAAGAGATGAAGAAATTGTTTGGGCCCGCGAAGTATTTCGGCGGCGATCTGTTCCATGAAGGCGGCAAGACGGATGGCTTGAACGTGGCAGCGCTGGCAAAAGGAGTTCAGGACGCCATGCTGGAAGCGCAGCCCGGTGCAATCTGGATCCTGCAAGGTTGGCAGGAAAATCCCAAGGATGAGCTGCTGGCCGGCTTGCAGAAGGATCGCACCATCGTGCTGAACATGGAAAGTGACGCGTGGGAGAAGCGCAAAGGGTTCCAAGGTGCCCCGTGGATCTGGGGCATCATCAACAATTTTGGCGAGAATGTGGGCATGTTCGGAGATCTGGAACGAATTGCCAGGGAGCCAGCGCGCGCGGCTGGAAGCCCGTATGGAAGGGAAATGGTGGGAGTCGGCGCGTTGATGGAGGGGATCAACAACAATCCGGTGGTGTACGACCTGCTTTTTGAGACGGCGTGGCACAACGGAAAGGTTGATCTGGGAGAATGGATACACGGCTACGTGCAATACCGATACGGGCGGAGTGCACCTGGCCTTGAGCGCGCCTGGGAATTACTGGTGGAGACAGCGTACAGCCGGACCGGTGGAAGCCCACAATCAATTTATTGCGCGCGCCCGTCGCTACAGGTGAAAGGGGTGTCCACCTGGGGAAGTACGAACATCGGATACGATGAGGGCAAGTTAGAAGAGGCGGCACGTGAATTCCTGAGGGCCCGAAGCGAAGTGGGAATGGTGGACGCTTACCAGTTGGACGCCGTGGATCTGGTGCGGCAGGTGGTGGCAAATCGCGGGTTGGAGACCTACCGTGAGATGATTGCGGCGTACGCGGCAAAAGACAAGATCGAATTCAACCAAGAGGCCAATGCATTCCGGAACCTTCTGAAGGAGCAGGATGAACTGCTCGGGACGCGCCGCGAGTTTCTGCTGGGTAACTGGCTGGAGCAGGCAAGAAAAATGGCGCGTACGAAAGAAGAAGCAGCACAGTGCGAAAAGAACGCGCGCATGCAGATCACCTATTGGGGACCGGCTGATCCGGGAACCGAGGCACACGACTATGCGGGCAAGGAATGGTCAGGCTTGTTGGATGATTTTTACCTGAAACGCTGGGAAATGTTCATTGGCGAGCTTAGTGCACGCCTGGAAGGCAAGCCTGAGGCAAATGTCAATTACTTTGAGTTTGAAAAGAGCTGGGCCGAGCAGCGCAAAGCATTTCCGGCGGCGCCGACAGGCGATGCACTTTCCGTGGCCGAGCGAGTGTTTTCGCACTTGAGTGAAACAAAGCCGGTGAAATCGGCATACAACTAGTTTTGACGCAGCCCGTTGATTTTCACGAGGAGGTCTTTGATGTCATCTTCAGACAAGCCCACACGCAGAGAGTTTCTGGTTACCACTTCCACCGCGGCCCTGGGGGCGGCTGTACCGTTGGGCAATCTGCCGGCGGAAGCAAGCGCTACGAACGCCGCAGGGGTGCCAGTGGCGGAAGGGGCCCCTTTTGCGGCGGAAGAACTCTTCAAGAAGGGCCCGCAACGAAGTTTCACGGGCGACCGAGCGATGCAAATCGCGATGCCCATCGGAGGAATCGGAGCGGGCTGCATTTGCCTGAATGGATACGGGGGACTGCAGGATTTTTCGATTTGGAATCGTCCCGCAACGACTGCTTTGCCTAATGGCTACGCTGGCACTCAGGCCGCTTTCGCGATACTGCATGTTAAAGGGGCAACTCCAGTCACGAAACTTATCGAGGGCCCTTTCCCGCTATTGAAAATTTACGATCAGGGACTGCAGGGAGAGGGATACCGGCGCGGCGGGTTCGAAGGGTTTCCGCGATTTGGGAAATGTGTCTTTAAAGGAGAATACCCGTTTGGAGAGGCCAAACTCAGCGACAAAGCTGTTCCGCTGGAAATCACGCTGACGGCCTGGAATCCTTTTATTCCGCTGGATGACAAAAATTCTGGAATACCGTGCGCCATTCTCGAGTACATGCTGCATAACAATTCGCCGGCCAATGTTGCCTACGAATTCTCCTATCACCTTTCGCATCTCGCTCCCGGATGCAAAGAGGAAGAATCGGATAGCCGGAACGCCGTGATTCCGGAGCGCGGCGTGTTTTTGTACAACGTGGAAAAACCGAATGCGGAAGGGTATGGCAGTGCTTGCTTGATCGCGATAGGCAATCAGCCGCGTATCAAAGGCATGTGGCTGCGAAGCCCGGGATGGGAATTCGATTCGCTGTCTGCATTGTGGCGCGAAGTTTCCACGGGGAAATTTACGACGAATGAGGGGTCCAACGAGATTGATACTCGGGGGCGGAATGGCGGCTCAATTCTGTTTGAGGGAACGTTGGCCCCGGGCGAATCGCGAACTTACCCCGTCGTGATTTCCTGGTATTTTCCCAACTGCTATGTGCAGGCTGGTGCCGTTGGAGTTCCGGAGGCACAAGGTGAGGCGGGGTGCCGCGCGTTTCCCGAACAAACGCCGCCACTGTGGCGGCCGTACTACGCTGCGAACTGGAAGGATGCGCGCGAGGTCGCGCTTTATGTGGCTGAAAATTACGCTTCGTTGCGGGCACGCACCGTGGCGTTCAAGGAGGCGTTGTTTGCCTCGACATTGCCACCATATGTGTTGGATGGCGTCTCCGCGAATCTGGCGATATTGAAGTCCCCTACAGTGCTGCGCGTGGAAAATGGCGATCTGTGGGGATGGGAAGGGTGTTTCCCGGATGGCGGGTGCTGCCACGGCTCCTGCACTCATGTTTGGAATTATGCGCAGGCGTTTGCGCACCTTTACCCGCAATTGGAGCGGACGCTGCGCTCACTGGAACTGGAGCGTTCGATGGACGAGAACGGCCACGTCACGTTCCGCTCGGCGCTTCCTGAGGGTCCCGTGAAACATGATTTCCATGCTGCCTCGGACGGACAGTTGGGCGGAATCATGAAGGTGTTTCGCGAGTGGCAGATTTCCGGAGATCTGGATTGGTTGAAGCGAATGTATCCGCTTGCGAAGCGTAGCCTGGCCTACGGCATTCGCACTTGGGATCCGGATCACCGCGGCGGACTTTTTGAACCTCATCACAATACCTACGACATTGAGTTTTGGGGACCGGACGGAATGTGCACGAGCATCTACCTGGGTGCGCTTTCGGCGATGGCGCAGATGGCGAAGGCGGTTGGTCAAGCGGAAGATACGGCGTTCTATGGCGATTTGGCAAATCGCTGTGCGCATTTTATGGAGGAACAACTTTTCAACGGCGAGTATTTCCAACAGAAGGTGGAATATCAGGGACTGCGGAACGCTTCGTTTGCCGCGCTGGTCGCCAAGGTGGATGAACATAGCAGCGAGATGGAGCAACTTCTGAAGCGAGAAGGTCCGAAATATCAATATGGAAACGGATGCCTCTCCGACGGCGTGATTGGGGCGTGGATGGCGCACATGTACGGAATCGAAACACCGCTTGCGGCTGAGAAAGTGCGCAAGACGCTGCAGGCGATCTACAAAAATAATTTCAAGACGGACCTGAGCCAGCACGCCAATGCACAACGCCCGGGCTATGCCATGGGGCATGAACCGGGATTATTGCTGTGCACGTGGCCGCGAGGAGGGAAGCCGACATTACCCTTTGTGTATTCGGATGAGGTGTGGACGGGTATTGAATACCAAGTGGCGTCGCATCTGATCGCCGAGGGATTCGTTCCGGAGGGATTGACGATCGTGAAGGCGCTACGCAGCCGCTATGACGGGCGAATTCGCAACCCGTGGAATGAATATGAGTGCGGCAATTATTACGCGCGGGCCATGGCCAGTTATGCATTGCTCGACGCGCTGTCCGGCTTTCGCTATTCGGCTGTCCAGCGCACGCTGTGGTTTGGGCCTCAATTGAACATGCGGCCATTCAAGACGTTTTTCAGCACCGCTTCGGGATTTGGCACGATCGCACTGGACACCGGAAGCCTGCACATTCACGTGCTCGAGGGCGAGTTGCCGGTGGAAAAATTGGTGTTGACGGAAGGTGGGAAGAGCAGAACGCTGGAGTGGAAGACCACGGCCCGGCCGAATGCACCTGCGATCAAGACGCTGTGAACGAGAGTTCCATTCTGCGCACCGCCCCCGAAGATTGTGGACCGGCGGGTGACTCCCTGTCTGAATTATCGTATTCTGGAATGCGAAAGAAAAATTCGTTATCGCTCTACAAAGCCTGCTTCGTTTGGAGCCTTTCTAAAGAGCGAGAGGGGGGAAATGTGAGGAAGTTTGCGTTGTGTTTGGCGGCCCTTGCTGCGTGCGCCGCGGTGGTGGCCGTAAGCGCACTGGCGGGGCAGGAATCCGGCAAAAAGTCCGGAGGAAACGCCGCGGCGGTGGCAAGAGGGAAAACGATTTTCCAGCAAAAATGCACCGTGTGCCATTACGACACCAGCGACCAAAAGAAGATCGGGCCCGGGTTGAAGGGCCTTTCAAAGCGCGGCACGTTTACCGTGAATGGGAATAAGATCACCGACGAAAGCTTGAAGACGTGGATAGAAAATGGCGATCAGTTGATGCCGGGACTCAAGGACAGCTTGGAAGCGTCGCAGATCAAGGATGTGATTGCGTACGTAAAAACGCTGTAAACGTGGTGAAGAAGAAGGAGTGCGCAGGAGTTTTGGAAAATCAACGTGAGAAGTAAAAACCCCCGGCAACCTGTGGGCACAGGCTCCCCGGGGGTTTTCAATTTTGCTTTTTTCCGAGCCGGAAAAAGAAACTACTTCAGGACGGCATCCTTCAGCACCTTCGCTGGGCGCAAACGGACAACCGTCTTGGCCTTGATCTTGATTTGTTCGCCGGTCTGCGGATTGCGGCCCAGGCGCGCCTTGCGGTGAGCCTTTACGACGCGGCCGATCCCGGGGATGACGAACTTGCCCGCGCTACCCTTGGCTTCTTTCACGGCGAGTTTGTGAAGCTCTTCGAAAAAGGTGGCAACGGTCTTCTTGGGTGTGCCGACCTTCTCCGCAATGTGCGCGACAATCTTTGTTTTGCTTAGTGGCTTGGCTGCCATTTCTTCTGCTTATCCTCCTGATTTGTCTGTCCACCCCGAATGAATCGAGGCCAGCCGCGAGCGAAAAACCCCTGTTTTTAAAGGAAAAACTCGGGCCGAAAGCGACTATAACGAACGCGGAGGTGGAACGCAAGGGGAAAACAGCAAAAATCGCTGGAAAAACGCACTTTTTTTCGGGCATGTGCAAAACGCCCAGCGTTCATGCGGTAATGCGCGCTGCCTGTAGCCAGATTGGCGGTTGGCGGGGCTATGGTATCCTTCCAAATCACTTGCAATGAGGAGAATCGTTGATGAATGGCAGCGCAACGTGGCAGCAATTGGAACGCGAAATCGCGACTGTGGTGAAACTGGGACGGCGGCCCGTGGCCGTGGCTTTTCTGGACGCGGAGCCCGAGGGAATCAAGAAGTTCGAAGGTACGCAGCCTTCGGGTTGCAGCTTCTGGCGTTTGGCTGCGGAGGGCAGCACCTTTTATACCGTTCCAGAGAATCACTTTAACTGCGCCGTGGGCGCTTACACCCACAACATTCCGCTTTCGCCGGAGCGCGAGAAAGAGACCGAGCAAACGTTGAAAATGATGTTTGAACTCGGATATGTACAGCCGGAGGAAGTGCCGCAGATTCCGCGCCTGGCAAAAGGACCTGAGGCGGTGCTCTATTCGCCTTTGGGCGAAGCTCCGGTAACGCCGGACGTTGTGTTGTTTGCGTGCAAACCTGCGGGGGCGATGCTGCTGCAAGAGGCCGCGAACCGGGCTGGAGTGAGCAGCGGCGCTCCTGCGCTGGGGAGACCTACGTGCATGGCGCTGCCTGCGTCGCTGCAGTACGGCGCGATCACCAGTTTAGGTTGCATCGGCAACCGCGTGTATACAGGTTTGGGCGAAGATGAGCTGTACGTGGTGGTGCGTGGGACGGATCTGGCGGAAGTCGCGGCAGCGCTGAAGACAATCGGCAGCGCGAATGTGGCGTTACAAGTTTATGCGGAGGGACGGCTGGAACAGCTTTCCACACTGTAACGCAGTATCCGATGCAATTTTTTCTAGCGCCTTTCCGCCTAGATCTCTCCGGCTGATGAATTTGGTCTGACCTCGCACGGGAATAGGCGAGGGGACAGGAGGTTCAGCACTGGAGCTAAGGAGTTGAAGAAGGCTGCGTTTGCGGAGCAGCGGAAGAAATGGATTTAGGCGCGGGAGCAGGCGGAGCGAGGAGCGCATCCCGCGAAATGATCTGCTGCGATCTAGGAAGCGTGGAGGAATCCCAGCCACCGCCGATCGCTTCGATCAACTGCACGCTGGCGACAATCTGCTGGATACGCAGGTTCACGGCAGTCTGCTGATTGCCGAAAAGAGTTGTTTGGGCCGTAATGACGTTGAGGTAAGGGTCGATGCCAAGGCGGTAGCGGTCGGTGGCCAGATTCAGGCTGCGCTGTGCGGACTGTACCGCCGTGTCCTGCTCTTGGATTTCCTTGGAGAGGATCCGCAAGGATGCAAGATCGTCCTCGACTTGTTGAAAGCCAGTCAAGACGGTCTGGCGATAGGTGGCGACCGTCTGATCATATTGCGCGCGGTACTGTTCGACAGTGGCGCGACGCAAGCCGCCATCGTAAATCAACTCGGAAATAGCCGGGCCAACGGACCAGAAGCGGCTCGGCCAAGTAAACCAGCGCCCAGCCTGCGTGGTTTCAAATCCGGCAGAAGCGCTAAGAGTTACGGTGGGGTAAAACGCGGCTTTGGCGACGCCGATTTGTGCGTTGGCCTGGGCCATCAGGCGCTCGCTTGCAGCGATGTCCGGGCGGCGCTCCAACAGTTGCGATGGAACGCCAAACGGAATAGCAGGGGGCGGAGTTTTCAGCGGCTCGATGGCGATGGAGAACGAGGAGGCAGGCTGGCCAACCAGGAGTGCGATGGCATGCTCATATTGGGCTCGCAGAATGCCAAGATTGGTGTCTTGCGCTCGGGTCGTTTCCAATTGCGTCTCCGCTTGCGCCACGGCTTCGTCGGAGTCGATGCCGGTTTCATAGAGCGCCTTGGTGAGTTTCAGGGACTCCTCGTAAGCCACCACGGTGGAATCGAGCAGTTGTTTCAGGGCGTCCTGGCCGCGCAGTTGGAAGTAATCGACGGCGAGTTCCGCTTGCGCCGTAAGACGGGTGTTTTCGAGATCGGCGGCGCTGGCTTGCGCGCTGGCGACGTTGGCGCGCACGGTGTTGCGCACGCGGCCCCACAAATCGGGCGTCCAGGAAGCATCGAAGGGCAACGTATACTCAGCGAAAGTATTCCCAGAAGCGGCGCTGGTTACCGTGCTTGAGGAACTGGGTTGGTGCTGGCCGGTGATCGTAGGGCCAACGGAGACGGTCGGGAAATATTGCGCGCGAGCCTGGCGCACCAGGGCACGCGCGGCCATGAAGCTGGCAAACGCAGCGGCCACGTTCTGGTTGGAAACGTTGACTTGTTCCTCGAGTGCGTTCAACTGTGCATCGCCGAAAATTTCCCACCACTTGCCATGCAGTGCGCTGTCCTGCGGTTGCGCGACTTTCCACCCGTCCATTTTCTGCAGGTCGTCCGGTGTGACCTCCTTGAAGGTTGCGGGCACGGGGGTCGATGGCGCAGGACGTTTGTATTTCGGGCCAACATCGCAGCCCTGAATGAGGAGCGCGGCGCAAAGAAGCGTGGTCCCTGCACGTATTTTGTTCGTTGCTTTCATCGCTAGCTTGGACTCCCTGAGAGATTTGCCGTTTCTTTGATGGCGCGTTGTCACGGTGCATCCTTATCGTGTCATCCAAAAGACTCGATCTGTCTTTGCGCTTCAAGCTTGCCGTGAGCGCGAAGCCATTTGACTCTCAAGCGGTCCAGTGAGAGATACACGACCGGCGTAGTGTAAAGCGTAAGCATCTGGCTGAGAATCAGCCCGCCGATGATGGCGACGCCGAGTGGTTTACGAAGCTCCGAACCGGTGCCTGTGCCAAAGGCCAACGGCGTGGCTCCAAGTATGGCCGCCATGGTAGTCATGAGGATGGGACGGAAACGGAGGATACACGCCTGGAAAATGGCTTCCTTGGGAGATTTGCCATCGGTACGTTCGGCGGCCAGGGCAAAGTCAATCATCATGATGGCGTTTTTTTTGACAATACCGATTAAGAGGATGACGCCGATCATGGCGATCACACTGAGGTCTTTGTGAAAAAGCATGAGGGCAAGTACGGCACCGACACCTGCGGAGGGGAGAGTAGAAAGAATCGTGACGGGGTGAACGTAGCTCTCATAAAGAATTCCCAGGACGATATAGACGGCGATGACCGCCAAGACGCCAAGTAAAGGAATTGTGGCCAAGGAAGACTGAAAGGCCTGAAGAGTGCCAGAAAACATGCCATGGATTGTGCCCGGCATACCGATTTTCTGTTCCAACTCCAGGACGGCTGTGGAGGCTTGGCTGAGGGCAACTCCCGGGGCGGTATTGAAAGAAATGGTAACGGAGGGATATTGACCCTGGTGATTCACGGATAAAGGAGCAGTCGACGGCTCGTAATGCGCGATAGCGCTAATGGGCACAACTCTCCCCTGGGCGGCCCGGATATAGACGTCGCTCAAGTCCACGGGAGACTGCCAGTGCGCGGGAGCGACCTCCAGGACAACGTGGTACTGGTTGATGCCGGTGAACATGGTGGAGACCTGGGCTTGGCCGAAGGCTTCGTAAAGAGCATTGTCGACCATCTGGGGAGTAATGCCGAGGCGCGACATAGTCGGACGGTCATAGGTAAGCATGGCTTGCAGACCGCTATTCTGCTGGTCGGTATTGACATCGGTGAGCTCGGGCAATTTGCGCATCTGTTGAAGAAGCACCGGTCCCCATTGAACAAGATCCTGCAAGTTGTCGCTCTGAATTGTGTATTGAAATTGAGCGCTGCTGCCCCGGCCGCCGATGCGCAGATCCTGTCCGGCCTGCATGAAGGTGTTGGCGCCGGGGACGGCAAGGAGCTTTGGGCGGAGACGGTCAATCACCTGGCTGGCGCTTGCGTCGCGTTGATTCAGGGGTTTCAGACCCAAGTACACAAAGCCGCTATTGGTGGCGCCATTGCCGCCCGTAAAAGCCATCACGTTCTGCACGGCGGGATCAGTCTTGATGACGTTGACGATGCGCGAAGTTGCGACTTGCATAGCCTGGAAGGAAATATCTTGCGACCCTTGAATGCCGCCAAAAACCGTACCGTTATCCTGCTGGGGAAAGAATCCTTTGGGGACGATCCAAAAAAGGTAGAAATTGAGAGCGATGGTGAGTCCAAGTACAACTAGCGTGAGCCTGGAGTGTTCCAGGACCCAGCCCAAGCTGCGCTCGTAGCCTCCAAGTAGGGCGTTAAACGCTCCCTCGCTGAGGCGGTACGCTCCACCGTGCTTCTCATCGCGAATGTGCTTGAGCAGCCGGGAGCACATCATGGGAGTCGTCGTGAGAGAAACGGCGAGGGATACCAGGATGGCGACCGAAAGAGTCACGGCGAATTCCCGGAAAAGACGGCCGATGATGCCGCCCATCATCAGAATGGGGATGAAGACGGCAATCAGCGAGATGCTGATGGATAGGACCGTAAAACCAATTTCGCTGGCGCCCTTGAGAGCCGCCTGCATGGGTGACATGCCCTTCTCAATATAGCGCGTGATGTTTTCGATAACCACGATAGCGTCGTCCACCACAAAGCCGGTGGAAATGGTGAGGGCCATGAGGGAAAGATTGTCGATGCTGTAGTGGCAGAGATACATGACGCCAAAGGTGCCGATGAGGGAGACAGGCACGGCAACGCTGGGAATCAATGTGGCACGGACGCTTCGCAAGAAAAGGAACACCACCAAAATGACCAAGGAGATGGAGATAACCAGGCTGCGCTCGACGTCGCGAACGGAAGCGCGAATGGTGAGGGTACGGTCGAGCACGATTTCGGTATCAATGGCGGTTGGGATGGAGGCCTTGAGGGAGGGAAGGGCGGCACGGATGCGATCCACGGTATCAATGATGTTTGCGCCGGGCTGCCTGAAAATGATGATGAGGATAGCGGGCTTGCCGTTCACGAATCCGGCGGCGCGAATGTTTTCCGTGGAGTCCTGAACGTCCGCAACATCGGAGAGTTTGATGGCGGCGCCATTGTGGTAGCCGACCACAAGAGGCATATAGTCAACCGCCTTGAGGAGTTGGTCGTTGGTAACGATATCGGCGGACGTTGCGCCATCGATGAGCTGGCCCTTGGGACTATTGGCATTCTGCCGGCTCAACATGGATGCAACGTCCTGCAAGCCGAGACCATAGTTGTTAAGTTGTGTGGGATTCACATCCACACGAACTCCAGGTAGAGAACTGCCGCCAACGCTCACCTGTCCGACTCCCTGAATCTGGGAAAGACGCTGCTGCATGATGGTGGAGGCAGCGTCATAGAGTTTGCCGCGGTCGTACACGGTGGAAGTGAGTGCCACAATCATGATGGGGGCATCGGCCGGGTTGACCTTGCGGTAGGTGGGATTGCCGGGGAGATTTGAGGGCAAGTAGCTACGCGCAGCGTTAATAGCGGCCTGGACGTCGCGGGCAGCACCATCAATGTTACGGTTCAAATCAAATTGCATCGTGATACTGGTCGTGCCCAGATTGCTGGACGACGTCATTTCTGTGATTCCGGCAATCCTGCCGAACTGCCGCTCCAAGGGAGTGGCCACCGAAGAAGCCATGATCTCCGGGCTTGCTCCGGGCAAGCTGGCGCCAACGGAAATTGTAGGGAAGTCGATTTGCGGAAGCGGCGAGACCGGCAACTCGCGAAAGGCCACGGCGCCCGCCAGCGCAATAGCGGCAGTCAACAGGGTTGTCGCAACGGGCCGGTGAATGAATGGAGAAGACAGGCTCATAGGGTCAGTCCGCGGGCACGACAACCGTGCCACCCTCCGAGGCGCGGTGAGACACAAAGCGCTGCGCGAGGCGGTCGAAGAAAATGTAGATGACCGGAGTTGTGTAGAGCGTAAGAACCTGACTTAGGAGCAAGCCGCCCACCATGGAGATGCCCAGAGGACGACGAAGCTCGGAGCCAATTCCGGTGCCCAGGGCCAGCGGCAAGCCGCCCAGCAGCGCCGCCATAGTGGTCATCATGATGGGCCGGAAACGCAAGAGACACGCTTCATAGATAGCATCTTCCGGCTTCTTGCCTTCTTTGCGTTCGGCTTCCAGGGCGAAGTCGATCATCATGATGCCGTTTTTCTTCACAATGCCAATAAGAAGGATGATGCCTATGAGCGCGACGACGCTGAGTTCCTGGCCACAGATCAGCAGAGCCAGGATGGCGCCGACACCCGCCGATGGCAAAGTGGAAAGAATCGTAACGGGATGAATGTAGCTCTCATAGAGAACTCCCAAAACGATATAAACGGTGACGAGGGCGGCGAGAATGAGAATCGGTTCATTCGACAAGGAGGCCTGGAACGAAGCCGCCGTGCCTTGGAACGCGCCTTGGACGCTGAGGGGCATTCCAATTTCCTGCTGAGCCTTATCAATGGCCTGAGTGGCCGCGCCGAGAGAAGCGCCGGGCGCCAGGTTAAAGGAAATCGTCACGACCGGGAACTGGCCTTGATGGCTGACGGAGAGTGGCCCACTCTTCATCTCGAATTGTGTAAATGCGCTAAGCGGCACCGCACCGCCGTTGATTGAAGCAATGGGGCTGGGATTCGCGGAGCCCGCGCTCACGGCATTGTTGGTGGACGCGGAAGGGCTGGGCGCGGCAGACGAGGCGGAATTGCCGGAAGAGGTCGTGGCAGTGACGATTCCCGGGGAGGAAGTCCCGGTAGTGAGGGCAGTGGGAGCCAAAGCGGAACGAACGTAGATGTCCTGTAATTTGGCAGGGCCCTTCTGGAAGTCGGGTTCAGTTTCAAGAATGATGTGGTACTGATTCAATTGGGTGTAGAGAGTGGAGACTTGGCGCTGGCCAAAGGCGTCGTAAAGGGCCTGGTCGATTGCCTGAGGCGTAATGCCCATGCGGGAAGCGGTGACACGGTCAATGATGAGGGAGGCGGCGAGACCCGAAGTTTGCTGGTCCGTAGCAAGATCACGAAGCTCGGGAATCTTTTTGAGTTTGGCCATGAGCCTGGCGGTCCACTGATTCAGTTCGCGCTGGTCGGGATCTTCAAGCGTGTACTGATATTGCGTTCGGCTCACGCGGTCTTCCACGGTCAGGTCTTGTACCGGCTGCATGTACAGCGTGATGCCATCAATCTTTTCCAGATTGGGCTGGAGGCGGCGGATGACATCCGAGGCGTTGATTCTGCGCTGCTCCAGGGGCTTCAAATTGATTTGGATGCGCCCGCTGTTCAACGTCGTGTTGGTCCCGTCGATTCCGATGAAGGAGGAAAGGCTCTCGACCGCGGGATCCTGCAAAATCACGTGGGTCAACTGCTGCTGCTTTTCCGCCATAGCCTCAAACGAAATGGCTTGTCCCGCTTCGGAGATGCCCTGAATGATGCCGGTGTCCTGCACGGGGAAAAAGCCCTTAGGGACAATGAGGTAGAGAAAGATCGTCAGTACCAGCGTGCCCGCGGCCACGAGCAGGGTCGCGGTCTGATGTTTCAACACCCATTTTAGAGTTTTTCCATAGAAAGCAATGATGCTATTGAAGGCGTTTTCCGAAACCTCATAGAAGCGCGTTTGTTTCTGCCCGTGAGTGCTCTTCAACAGACGCGAACACATCATGGGTGTGAGCGTCAGAGAGACGACCGCGGAAACCAGGATCGTGACGCTGAGCGTAATCGCGAATTCCCGGAAAAGCCGTCCGACGATATCGCCCATGAACAACAGGGGAATGAGCACGGCGATCAGCGAGATGGTCAGCGACACGATGGTGAAACCGATCTGCTCCGATCCTTTAAGCGCGGCTTGCAGCGGTGGATCGCCTTCCTCGATGAATCGAATGATGTTTTCAATCATCACAATCGCGTCATCAACGACGAAGCCCGTGGAAATCGTCAGCGCCATCAGCGTGAGGTTGTTCAGGCTGAAGCCCGCCAGATACATGACGCCGAACGTGCCAACGATGGAGAGAGGGACGGCAACGCTAGGGATGACGGTGGCGGAGAGATTGCGTAAAAAGAGAAAAATGACCATGACGACAAGCGCCACGGTGAGCATCAGTTCAAACTCAACATCCGAGACCGAAGCACGAATGGTGGTCGTGCGGTCGGTTAATTCCTCCACTTGAACGGAGGCCGGAAGATTGCTTTTCAAGACCGGAAGAAGCTTCTTGATGCGATCAACTACCTGAATAATGTTGAACCCGGGCTGGCGTTGAATGTTAACGATGACCGCCGGCGTTTCGTTCATCCAGGCCGCCTGGCGATTGTTTTCCACGCCATTTTCGACGCTCGCCACATCCGAGAGCCTCACGGGCGACCCGTTGTGATAGGCAATGATGACTTGCGCGAAATCAGAAGCGGTGAGGAGCTGGTCGTTGGATTGGATCTGATAGTCCTGTTGCGGCCCGTCGAAGTTGCCTTTGGCCTGGTCGAGGCTGGTCTGCTGCAGAGCCGTGCGCACATCTTCCAGATTGATGCCGTAGGCGGAGAGCGCGGTGGGATTCACGCGCACCCGGACAGCAGGTTTCTGGCCACCGCTGATGCTCACCAGGCCAACGCCGGGGAGCTGCGAGATCTTTTGCGCGAAGCGGGTGTCAGCGAGGTCCTCGACTTGCGGCAACGGAATCGTCTTGGAGGAAAGCGCCAGTGTAAGAATGGGCGTGTCTGCCGGGTTGGTTTTGCTGTAGATCGGAGGGACCGGGAGATCGGAGGGTAGATACGTTTGGGCGGCGTTGATGGCAGCTTGTACTTCCTGTTCCGCGACGTCGATGCTCAATTCGAGTGAAAACTGCAGCACGATAATCGAGCTGCCGTCGGAACTTGTGGAGGTCATCTGGTTCAGGCCGGGAACTTGCCCGAACTGGCGCTCCAGCGGAGCAGTGACGGCCGAGGCCATTACATCCGGGTTCGCCCCCGGATAAAACGTCACCACCTGGATGGTGGGGTAATCCACTTCCGGCAGCGCGGACACCGGCAATTGCAAATACGCCACAAAACCCGCAAGCAAGATCGCCGCCATGAGAAGCGACGTCGCCACCGGCCGCAGGATAAATGGACGAGATGGGCTCACTGCGCACTGCCTCCCTTATTGCCGCCGGTGCCCTTTCCACCAGCATTCTTGCCGCCTGTATCCCCAGACTGGCCTTGGGCGGGCTGACCTGTCGCCGCGGGCTGCCCCGAAGCACTGGAGTTCGCGCGCGGCGTCCTCACACTCACTTTGGCCCCGTCCAGAAGTTTGTCAAAGCCGTTGATGGCAACGATGTCTCCCGCTTGCAGTCCATCCACTGCCGTTACCGTGCCGTCGGTGGTCCCCGGTGTAACGTTATGGATCGAAGCAGTCTGGTCATTCTTGATGATGTAGACATAAGCTCCCTGCGCGTTGCGCTGTATTGCCGGCGTCGGAAGGAGCGTGACGTTGTGGAGAGTGTCCACGTGGAGACGGGCGTTGACAAATTGGCTGGGGAAAAGCGCATTATCGTTGTTTGGGAAGATTGCCTTCAATTTTAGAGTGCCTGTCGTGGTGTCAATGACGTTGTCCAGCGTCAAGAGAGCGCCGCTGGCAAGTTTTTGAGTTTTGTCGCGATTTAGCACGTCCACAGGCAATTTCCTGCCCTTTCGGAGTTGCTCTTGAATCTGCGAGAGCTGGTCCTCCGCCACGCTGAAAATGACGGTGATGGGCTGGAGTTGCGTGATCACCACTAAGGCAGTGCTGCTGTTGGCTTGCACGATATTCCCCGGGTCGACGAGGCGGAGGCCAACCCGGCCGTCAATCGGCGCCGTAATGTGCGTATACAGCAAGTTGACCTTGGCATTCGCAAGCTGCCCTGTGTCGTTCTTGACCGTTCCTTCGTCCTGTAGAACAACCTGCTGCTGATCATCCAGTTGCTGCTTGGCGATCGCATTCCGATTGAACGCCTGCTGGTAGCGCTCCAGATCGATCTTTGCTTCGGTCAAAACCGCTTCGTCATGGGCCAGTTGGCCTTCCATTTGCGTAACCGCAGCCTCATAGGGGCGCGGATCGATTTCGAGAAGCGGATCGCCCTTATGAACCATTTGGCCTTCGTGGTAGTACACCTTGGTGATTTCGCCTTGAACGCGGCTGGTCACGGTCACCGTATAAACCGGCGTAACGGTTCCGAGAGCGTCGACAAAAATACCGATATCACCCTGCCGGGTAGTCGCGGTCGAAATGGTCACGGGGCGCGCGCTGGGGTCAAACGTGTTTTTGGCGCTCGAACTGGCGCTATGCCGCTGCCAATAGATGACCCCGCCGATAATCAGGGCGGCGGCGACCAACCATAACCACCAATAGCTCTGCCGCGGCTGGTCTTGCGATCTCGACTGTTGAGCTGTTGTCTCGTCAATGGAATTCGTTCTGTGTTCCGTCACTGGCACTCCCGATGGTGGAGAATCCTACGATATAGCTCTTGGAGAACCCCTATGCCGCTATGGGACCCTGCGCGTAAGGGAAATTTCAGAGAAGGTGGACTCCGACACTCTGATTGCTTTAGAGGGCCGCACCGCATCCCGCCCTTTTTTCCACTCTTCTTTCGACGTGTGGAAGTCCTGGTGCGTTTCAACGGTCTCTAAAGCTATGTCGGGATTGTATTACAAATCATGACCGTTCTGGGCCACGGACTTCCCTCCAAACTGTTGTGGTTTCAGTCAGTTCCGCCAGCTCCGAATATGGCGAATATCCGACGAAGACTCCGGCGATTAGTAAGATCTCACCTTGAAAATTCAGGGTCTGATTCATTCCATTCGGGCGAGCAGTTACGAGCAGGAACTTCTCCGGGTCTCGCGTTTATTAGAACCCAGCTCGAGTTCTTGGAATGAGAACCACAGAATTGAATATCAGGAACAGGTGAATCGCTGGATCCCAGCATTGCCCTAGAAGCCCCCATTCCGAAGGACGACGTAGAAAAAGCGTGCAACGATTCTCGCCAGGCCGCATCAGAGTGGGGAAAATGCCATCATCGCGGAGATTCCGCCAAGGAGGGTGGCGCTGATCTCGCCCAGGTCCGGATGGCCAACCTGACAAACAAAGGAGAGTGCCATGTCTCATCACCTCGATTCACCAATCGCTCGGCAAGACATCCGCCTCGACATCACGGACCTCTATGTATTCCGCGGCGAAATGGGCACCGTCTTCGTCATCAATGTCTGCCATTCGATTTTCGGCCCTATCCCTGTGCCTGGTTACCATCCGGAAGGAATGTACGAGTTCAAAGTCGATTTGAACGGCGACGCCGTCGAAGATCTTACCTACCGCTTTACATTCAATGAGCGTGACAAGAACGGAAAGCAGAGCTACACCGTACGCCGTCTCACAGGTGCGGATGCTGTGAATCCGGCAGCGGCTGGCGCTGTGGTCGCACAGGGCACAACTGGCGAAATCCTCAGCACGGCAAGCGGCCCGCGCGTCTGGACCGGCAAGGCTGGAGACCCGTTCTGGATCGAGCCCGATGTCCTGCACGCGGTTGGCCACGCAGTCCAGGACGGTACAACCATAAACCTTTCCGGATGGGATCCAAGCCACGCCAAGAATCTGTTTGCCGGACACACGGTGTATGCCATCGTGTTGGAGGTCCCGGATAAGGAGTTGCTCGCCGATGCAGGAGACAAGCGTCGAATCGGCGTATGGGCGCTATCAACCTTGGCGACCGACGCCGGGGGCTGGCGTTCGATCAACCGTGTGGGCCTTCCGATGATCCATCCGCTATTCACCCAGTTCAACGAAGACCTCGGCAACCGTCTGAATGCTGGGCGCCCTGCTGACGATTTCGCGACATATGGAGCGACCACGGCCATAGCAATTGGTGCCGTCGTTGCCGCAAATGGAACAGCCGAAGATCCTCGGGCGTATGGGGAGAAAGTCGCGCACCGATTTTTCCCCAACATCCTGCCTTACGAAGTCGGCACACCCGCCGCATTCAGTTTCGCCGAGTGGAACGGTCGCTCACTTACAGACAACGCGCCCAATGTCATGTTTTCCATAGCGGCGAACACTCCCGTTCAACTCGGGATAGGCAAGGAGTCGGTCACCGCAAAGCCGTCGAACACGTTTCCCTACGATCCTGCTGCCAGTGAGAGCCTGGTCGCCGGGGCATAAACTGGTTTCATCCGCGACGCATCGAGGAAGTAGCCAGCGCTATGGTCTGGGCGTGAAGTTGAGATTATTTTGAGGCGGTGTCGTTGCGAACCACCGCTCCAGCCTTCATGACAAAGGATACGGACTCGAGCACCTTTACGTCCGTCAACGGGTCACTGCTCACTGCGATCAGGTCCGCGTAGTGGCCCGGCTCCAACGCGCCGAGTTTGTCCGGTTGGCCGATCAGGTCCGCCGCATTGATGGTGGCGGCCTGAATCGCGTCAATGGGCTTCATGCCCCACTCGACCATCTTCGCGAATTGTTTGGCGTTGTCGCCATGGGGATACACGCCGGAGTCCGTGCCGAAGGCAATCTTCGCGCCAGACTGGAAGGCATGGCGGAAATTCTCCCGCTGGAGCCGGCCAAGCTTCTTTTCCTTTTCGATGGATTCGGGCAGCATGCCTACTTTTGCGCCTTGGGAGAGAATGAAGTCGTCGTTGTAAATATCAAACACCAGATAGGTTTTGTGCTGAATGGCCAGCGCGATGCCCTCGTCGTCAATCAGGCTGGAGTGTTCGATGGAATCGATCCCTGCGCGAATCGCGTCTTTGATGGACTGCGTGCCATGGGCGTGCGCCGCCACTTTTCGCCCGAGCTTGTGCGCCTCTTCGGCAATGGCCGTAAGTTCTTCCAGCGAGTACTGCGCTGTCCCAGGGAGATCACCCTTGCTCAGCACGCCTCCGGACGCGCAAACCTTAATGAGGTCCGCGCCGTATTTCACCACTTCGCGAACCTTGGCACGCGCTTCCCAGGGGCCATCGGCAACTCCCGCTTCTTTGTAGTGAAAATCAAAAGGGAGAAGATTGTTGTCGCAATGTCCTCCGGTGATGCCCAGCGGCGGGCCGGAAACAAACATGCGCGGGCCCGGAACCTCACCCGCATTGATGCCATCGCGCAGAGCGACATCGGAGAAACCGCCCGCCCCCACGTTACGCACCGTCGTGAAGCCCGCGCGTACGGTCTTGTTTGCGTTTTTCGCCCCGATAATGGCTTCGCGCGGATAAGAGACGCCGAGACCTTCGTAGCCGCTCATGAACGGGTCAGAGGTAAGGTGCGTATGAACGTCAATTAAACCGGGAAGGCAGGTTGACCCGGAGAGATCAGTCGGGCTGACGCCCTTTGGCAATGTGGAGGATGCGGCCGCACCAACAGTCGTAACGGTGCCGCTCTCATCGAAGACGACCATCTGGTCCACCAGCACCTTGCCGGTGCGAACGTCCAGCAGTTTCCCGCAACGCACCGCGCCGGGCGCCGCGAAAACGCCCGGAACAAAGCAAAACGCAAGCAAAGAAATACGAAGAGCGAGTTTCATTCTGAATTTCCTTTTTGAGCTCAAGAGCTGCACTATTGTAAGCCCAACCCGCCGGTTCGCAATATTGTGTACCGATTTTTGTCGCGAGCACTCTCGACTGGTACGCTACCTTCCGGTTATTCACCAAACTGGCCTGCGCATCACGGCTCGCGAGGAAGTGTATGCAATGGCGCATTACCGCATGGTGCATCAAGTGAGAACGCCGAATATCTTCGTTGCAAGGTCCAGCACACGCGTCCCGCTGCCAATTCAGTGAGGGCAGGGATTAGGCGATGATAACGGGAAAGGAAAGCTGCACAAGAGCGCAGGCCAAGCCTGTGCGCTGAACCTCATTGCGATGCGCCCGCTCAATACTCCTTATGTTCGTCCACACGAGTCGTCTGGCCAGGACTCTTTTCAAAGAAGATTGCCGAGAGGCCGGAAAGGGTGCCTGAGCGCTTGAGCGCCGGTTGGCGTAGCTGCAATTGGAGGTGCCCCGTCCGCAACAGTATATCCAGCAAGCGCGAACGATCCAGATTGGAGAGGCATTCGTGGCGCAGACAGATGAACAGGGCGCGCTTCGAGCACTCTTCCAGGAATGCACCGGCGGCCTGGTTTTCCGCCCTTTCCAGCGACCGGCTGCTAACCACGGGCTCCAATTCATCCAGCCGTTCGTAGCAACTGGTAAGGAAATGATCGAGACACAGATCCTTTCCTGCCAGGTCCGTGACTGCCGACCTTGCGCAAGAGCTGACTTTACATCCTGTCCTTGCCGAAATCATGGCCTTGTCCCCCCATTCAACGGTAAACCCGATTCACAATCCAAGAAGCCCTCACGATGGCAAACGTTTTCATCACTACTCTTGCCAGTCCGCGCACCAGTTGCCCGCACAAAATGCCTTACCGCGCAGACAGGAACGCCGCCAGCCTTCGCGTCCGCAAAAAACGATCGACGTAAGGCGCCAGTAATGCTTTCACCTGTTTTGCGTTTTCGTTGCACTGTTCCAGGCGGTTTCTTCCTGTCCACAAGGTTATTACGGTTACGAGGCGTGCTTCCTCCTCGGAAACAAGCACCATGCAGCCGGAAAAACTTCTGGAATTACCAATCGTCTTGCGCATGGCCTCGGGGATTACGCTCTGGAGGAGTTCCGCTTTCCCGGGCAATGCAACGAACTCCACGCCATGCGCGATTACCGCCGGCGCTTGTGCTTCCCCAGTGGAAGCTGCCGCGGATTGCGAGGCATTGTCCAACAGTACTCGCTCCCCAGCATGCTCGGGCCGATAATCTCCCCTTTGATTGGCTGGCTGCCCCGCAAAGCTAGCTGTCTGATAATTCGCGATTTGAACTTGACTTGCCACGAACCCTCCAAAAACCCAATCCTTATTCCCAACCGGAAAAAGGAAGGGCGCGTCCTGGTCGGGTCAGATGTGCAAGACGCGCCCAAGGGGCAGGTGAGGTCGGTGACAGCCCTCACCCCGAAAGAGGCCCTGTTTGCGCCTGGCCTCATTCCATTAGTAGTGCCGGGAGCAGGTAATTCGTTTCATTGCGGGAATAAGGTCCATTGCCTCATGCGTGGGGCCAAAGCTATACTTCACCCACAATAAACTGGGGACAATTTGGAACTCTTTTTGTTTGACAAAGCGTATGTGGATCGTCTCCGGGACGGAGAACCGGCGACCGAGCAGCACTTTGCGTCGTATTTTGGCAACATTCTTGGCATCATGCTGCGCGCCCGGTACCTGCCTCCCGAGCGCGTAGAAGATGTGCGACAAGAAACCTTCACGCGGGTGATTTCTATCCTTCGGCGCGAGGGCGGCATCCGGCAGCCGGAACGCTTCGGGGCTTTCGTTAACTCTATCTGTAAGAATGTGTTACACGAAAACACGCGGGATTTGTACCGGACTCAGCCCCTCCAGCCTGATCATCTGGAGTCACCCGGTCCCGATAAAGTTCTGGACCTTGAGCGCGCCCTGATCTCCAAGGAAACGAAGGAAAAGGTCCGCGCCATTCTGGCCGAGATGAAGCAAAGGGACCGCGACCTCCTTCGCGCTATCTTCTTGGAAGAAAAGGACAAAAACGAAATCTGCCAGGAATTTGGAGTGGATCGGGAGTACTTGCGTGTTTTGCTTCATCGCGCCAAAAGTCGTTTTCGTGCCACTTTTGACCAACAACCAGAGAGTTCTTTAAGTCGCACAACGCACGGCGGTTCCTGATGAAACGAAGACACCCCTCTCTGCACTATCTTAAGGATGATACAAATGGACCATCTAGAGGCTGTGCGGCTACAGGCAGCTGAAAAGTATGTGCTGGGAGAATTGACTCCCGAGCTTCGCGAAGAGTTTGAGGAGCACTATTTCGACTGCTCGGACTGTGCGCAGGACCTGAAAGCCTTGACCACATTTGTAACAGCCGGCCGCATGGTTCTTGATGAAACCAAGGATGCTTCTCCGACTCCTGCGCGCAAGCCTCGACCTCAACGTGCGGGCTGGTTCCAGTGGTTGCGGCCCGTGATTGCTGTCCCTGCCATCGCCACGCTCGCGGCAGTCATCATATTTCAGAATACAGTGACAATTCCTTCCGTTAAGAAGCAAGCTGCGGTGCAATCTGCCGCCGAGGTCTACGAGTCTTCTTATCGCCTGCAAGGGGCTACCAGAGGTGGAACGATTGCGGCGGTCACGCTCCGCCCCAACGAAAATTTCTCTCTGGACTTTGATTTCACCCCCGCACAGATTTTTTCGAGTTACACAGGTACCCTGATTGATGCGTCAGGGCATCCCATCGCGTTCTTCGGCCTCACCGGCGAGCAAACGAACAAGGAATTGCACCTCGTTATACGCGGGGGTATAGTTCACGATGGAAATTACCAACTCGTTGTTGTTGGCGGCCAGAACATCGAAGTAGTTCGTATACCGTTTGTCGTTGTATCCGGGTCATAAATCATCAGAATTGGCGAACGTCCTGCCACCAAGGAGCAATTCATGGCTGACAAGATCAAGCGCGTTTTCCATTATCATGCCGACGGGCTTGCGCTCAGCGGCTCATTCACGCGGCCGATTTCCAGGTTCATCGAAGTGCAGGCGCCCACAAGCTTGCCCACCATCGGTGGATACGCCAACGCCAGAGTTGAGAATTTTCGCCTGGACAATCACGTGCAATTCAAGGCCGGTTATTCCCACGTTGCGGGCAGCAAGCAGCAAAAGGATGACAAGGAGTTCCACACCACGCTGGTCACCGCCACCGTCGAAGGCCTCAATTTGCTCGATGTCGTGACGGCGGACCGAGTTGTGGTGCGGCTTGCGGGTTACCACGTTCTTCCAGAAGACGATTCGCATTTTTCCTTTGTGGGCAGCACCATCGAAAACCTGAAGATCGGCGGGCACCCCGTGGAATTCGAGCACAATGACAAGCTATTCGCCCACCTGGATACGTTTGACAAGGTGAAGAAAGAGTTGGAAACGGACAAGGAATTCAAGAAAATGGCGGAGGACCCGTTCCATACGGGGACACCGACAAAGGTGTCGGAAGGCCACGGAGAAATTCTTTGCACGCTGGTCAAGCAGATCAAGACAAGCGCACCCGGCGTAAGCGTGGTTGGTCACGCGCTGGTAATCCCCAATTTTGGCAGAGTTTATCTCGCCGAAGTCCTGCTGAGTTCCTGCAAACGCACGCTAACCATGTTGCGCTTCGAGTTGGGTTCCCCGGTCGAGGGCCTGGGCGTGGTCGCAGAAGGCAAAATCAACGGGCAGACCTGGCCATAGCCTATGCGTTGCTTTCGAGCGTCTTGCTGTGGGCGGTTGGATGCAAGCCCACATCGAAGATGTCGCCAGAGCAGGTCTACCAAGACACCTGGCTAAAAGTAAATCGCGGTGATCTTTCTGCGGCACTCGTCCAAAGTGATGCCGGCCTCGAGGAGTTCGCGTCCCCAGACTCCGAATGGCATTGGCGATTCACGATTCTCAAGGCCGAGATCAAGATGCGCCAACGCTCCAATAAGGAGTCTTTGGCGCTCCTTGAGCCGGAGCTTCCAGCTTCATTGAAACGTACTGACCTGGTGGTCTGGCAAAAACTCATACAGGGCACGGCGAATTCTCGTTTGTCGCAATTTGACCGTGCTAGCACCATTCTGGATGAAGCGGAGACGCTCGCCAGGAGCAATAGTCCAGCTCTCCTGGGAGAAGTTGCCCTGCGCAAAGGAACTCTGGCCTTTCTGCGCGGTGATGCGAAGACGGCCGAATCCGATTATCACAAAGCCCTCGCGGATTCGTTGCTGAGAAAGGATTCTTTTCTCGAAGCCTCTGCGCTTGGGAGCCTGGGATTGGTAGCGACTCGGCAGGAGCATTTTGACGAATCCATCGACTGGGATAATGCCGCACTGCAACTGTCCAATTCTCTGGGCGCGCGGATTTCGGCAGCCCGGATTCTGGGAAATATGGGCTGGAGTTATTTCGAACTTGGAGATTACGAAAACTCTTTAGCCCTATTTCGACAAGCAGAAGAATCGTTCGCGCAGGCGGGCGCTCCAGGCCTGCAAATTGAGTGGCTGACCGATATTGGGGTGACCAACTACTATCTTGGAAATTATGAAGCCGCCGAAAAAGAATCTCTGAAGGCCCTGGAATTAGCACGCAGCCACGGTAACCAGCTTGCGACCACCGAGTGCCTGAACAACCTCTCCCTGGTGGCTCTGGGCGAGGGCCATATCGATGTCGCCGGCGCGTATAACCTTGAGGCTGAAAAAACTGCGTCGGCGGCGAACGACGCTGACGGCGGAGTTACCGCAATACTGGCCTCGGGACGCATCGAGGAAGCACGGAGTCATTACAAAGAGGCGGAGCAGGCTTTGAAGATGGTGCTCGAGAATCGTTCGGCCCCAACCGCGCTCCGTTGGGAAGCAGAGGCACGCCTCGGCAGGGTGTACGACGAAGAAGGCCGGACAGCCCGAGCCGAAAATGAATACAAGCGCTCAATCCAGACCATTCAGGCCGCGCGCCACTCCGTGGGCCAAGATGAACTTCGCCTGACTTTCCTCTCCAGCGCGATCGACTTTTACGACGACTATATCGACTTCCTCATCCGTCACGGCAGAGTCGACGACGCCTTGCAGGCAGCCGACCTCACGCGCTCACAAACTCTGGCGGAAGGACTTGCTTCTGCCGGCCATGCTCCCACGGAGCGCTACCAGAAACCCCTGCCACGCCAACTCGCACAACGGCTCCATGCCACATTACTCGTATATTGGGTTGGGCAAAACCATTCCTATCTGTGGGTGATAACACCTACAAAGTTGAACTACTTTCTTCTTCCCAGGAAATCGCAGATTGATCCAGTGGTGAAAGCTTATCGCCAGGCGATTTTGGACGGGCGCGACGTCTTGGCCTCCAACGGCGAGGGCGGCAAGCAACTGTATGCGATGCTGGTCGCGCCGGCACGAAACCTCATCCCTGAAGATTCCCGCGTGGTTCTGTTGCCCGCGGAAAGTCTTTACGGTTTGAATTTTGAGACGATCATCGTCCCTGATCCTCGCCCGCATTTCTGGATCGAAGACGTAACCCTTTCGACGGCGAGTTCTTTAGCTCTCTTGTCTTCCGCGAATCAAAAGACGCCCGGAAAAGAGAAGAGTCTTCTTCTCGTCGGCAATCCCGAGCCGGCGAACGCGGATTTTCCGCCCCTCGCGCAAGCCCAGGCGGAAATTCAGAAAATCTCTGGTCACTTTCCGCCGGCGATGCGCGATGTGCTCGAGGGACCAAAAGCAACAGCTGCCGCTTACCTTACCAGCAGCCCGGGACGTTTCTCTTATTTGCATTTCGTGACCCACGGCACTGCCAGCCGCACGCGTCCCCTGGAGTCCGCGGTGATTCTCAGCAGGGAAGGCGATTCCTTTAAACTTTACGCGCGCGACATTGTTGCGCATCCCTTGCAGGCGCAACTCGTCACTATTTCTGCCTGTAACGGAGCGGGCACTCGGGCCTATGCCGGCGAGGGCCTTGTCGGGCTCTCCTGGGCGTTCTTGCGCGCCGGGGCGCACAACGTGATCGCTTCACTCTGGGAGGTCAGCGATGCCTCCTCAACCCCGCAACTCATGGACGCGCTATATGAAGGACTGACTCACGAGGAGGACCCCGCCACGGCCCTCCGCAATGCCAAGCTCTCCATACTTAAATCGAACGCGCACAGTGTTTTCGCCAAGCCCTTTTATTGGGCGCCTTTTCAACTTTACGCCGGCTCGTAAGTATAAACTTCTTGTTGGACTCCCTAACTTCTCGATTTCCACATGACAAAGACAAAATGCATTGGTGGTAATTCCCCAGGCGATTGAGCCGCAGGAAAAGAGCTTGGAAGAACACTCGAATCGTTAGAGCATGATTCGATTGAATTTTGGCGGGCACGGACACGCCGAGAATACGGAGACAAATCTATGGCAACCCCAGGTTCACCGCAGACTCCCGGACAGGGAAATGGCCAGACAGCTCTATCCGTGGATGATTTGACGAAGATCATCGCGGATGCCAAGACTGCCGCGACAGACCCCGTAGCAGTCGCCATGCACATTTTTTCCTCACTTGGTGACAACGTTTCGGTCACTGGCAGTGACCTACAGCAAGCTCTCACCGCTTCTGCCGTTTCACTCCAGGGGCCTTTGGCGGACGTGGTGAATGCCATCCAGGAAGTAACAAAGTCCGACGAGCTCATTTCCGTGACCAACATGCAGGAAGTTCAAATTGTAGTCAGCGGAACGCAAGTCCGCCTCAACACGGCCGTAAGCTTCAATGTGGCCGAAACCGACGGCCTTCCCACACTCAAAAATATTTCAGGTGTTTCCGTGCATAAGTTCTTTTGGATTGGGATCCAGGCGATTCAGCTAATCCAGAATCAAGGTCAGAAGATGGTTCGCGTGGTGACCTCGATGGGAAAGGGGGAGTTTCCGGTGGGCTGATGCTCCGGTATCGCGCTCACATCTAGTTCTAATTCGGTATAGCAACCGTGAGTGGCTCACTGGTTGGGTTGACCTCCCAAATTTCATTGCATGCGGACAGGCGCTTTGCTACGCTCCATCGCAAATTGGTCCCCGGGAGGGACCCCTCATGCCCTTCTGCAAAGCGTGTGGTCAAGAGATCGGGACAGCCGCCTTTTGCCCCAAATGCGGTGCCAATCAATCCGCCGCGACTCCCTCAGCCGCCGCGGGCGCCGCATCTCCAACCGGAGGCCTTCAGGAAAATGTCGCGGGATTATTGTGCTACACGCCTTTCATTGGTTGGATCGTCGCCCTGGTGCTCTTGCTTATTGATAAGCGGAAGTTCGTGAAGTTCCATGCGGTTCAGGCCCTCGGGCTGTGCGTAGCGCTGATTATCATTTATATCGCGCTAGGCATATCCATAGCGATATTCAATGTGATCCATATCTTCTTTCTCGGCTTTTTGCTCCATCGCTTGCTTTGGCTGGCGACTTTTCTGCTCCTGATCTTCATGATGTACAAAGCTTATCTGAAGGAGAGCTATAAGTTGCCTGTCATCGGGGACTTCGCGGAAGGAATAGCGTCCAAATAGTCGGAGCGTTCACAAGACTTTCCAATGTTTCACGCGTGCACGTGAAAGTATCCGTCTTCGCGGAACACCTGCACACGCGCTCCAAAAAGCACCGATAGCTGCTCGCTCGTCAGCACGCTTTTCTTTGGTCCGTCGGCTACGACCCGCCCTTTCTGCAGCAGCACCACGCGCTCGATTTCCGGAATGATCTCCGCCACATGGTGGGTCACCAGGACAATGCTCAATCCGGCGTTCGCCAACTCCCGCAGCGTTGCGCGCAACTCCAGCTGGCCCCCGATGTCCAGCGCGTTTCCCGGCTCGTCCAGCAGCAGTGTCTTCGGTTCGTGCACCAGAGCCCGGGCAATCAGCGTGCGCTTCGCTTCGCCCGATGACATTTCCACGACGGGCCGCTCCGCCAGGTGCGCAATCCCCAACCTCGCCAGCGCTGCTTCCGCCCGCTCGCGCTGCTCCGCCAGTGGATGGTGATTCGGAAAGATTCGCGTGCTGCTGAAAAATCCCGAGAGCACCACGTCCATGCCGGCCGCGTCCGTCGTGCAAGCCGCCAACTGGTCAGGCGAAACAATTCCCAATTGCTGGCGCAATTCAAAAATGTTCCAGACACTGCGCCCCAAAATCGCGATCGCGCTGTCATCTCTCTGCACCGGGTAGCACTCCCGGGTGATCGTCTTGATCAGCGTAGATTTCCCGCATCCATTCGGACCCAATATGCAAACGTGCTCTCCGCTCGCAATTTGCAAAGACACCCGGTCGAGCGCGAGGTTCTTTCCGCGCATCACACTGACGTTTCGGAGCTCCAACAACGGAGGCGTTTCATTCCGCATAAGCTGATAATTCTCGCACGGCTGGCAAGAAGGTCCGGCCAAAGAAGTGGGCGCAAAAAAAAGGAGGCGAAAAGGGTTAATTTCCGCCTCCCGGGGTGGGGTGGGGTGTTACAAACAAGCCCGTCAGTGGCACAGCAACCTCTGCCCTGCCAGGCAGAATCGCGGCCTCGCTCACGGATTGCAGTCTACAAGACCGAAAGGAGACTCACCACCCGAGGGCTTGTCTTTGTGTCTTTCTAACACTCGGCAGAACCCATGTCAATCGAAAAAAGGCGATGAGCATGGCCAGAAAAACCGATTCATTACTGTGTTTTCTCGCAATTCTAAAGGGTTTCGCAGGCTAAGCGAGTTTAGATTCAGACCACTCAGATCCTCTTTCAGCGTGTCGGTGCACTCGAAACCTCCTCGGAATCGCGAACGACCCACCTCCTGCGGACTGGGTAATAGTACTTGCGCGTCCCTTCACGGGTCTGCATCACCCATTTTCAAAACACTTGCGCTTCTGGCCTACCCAACATCTCGCGGATCGCTCTGCCCAGGGCAGTTGGGCTGTAGGGCTTCTGCAAGTACCGGGATTCGGCGCTCGTCGAAATCCCCAGTCTCGACGATTCCGAATACCCACTGGTGTAGAGGATGGGCAAGCCGGGGAACCGTGTTAGCAATTGGGCGGCCGTAGCGAGTCCTCCCAGATGCGGCATCACCACATCCAGGACAGCCAGTGAAGGCCTCTCCTCCGCACACAAGCGCACCGCCTGCTCGCCATCGGTCGCTGCCAGTACGCGGTAGCCAAAGTTGACCAGGGACTGCCGCGCCATTTCCCGGATCGAATCGTGATCCTCCGCCAGCAGAATTGTCTCCGTGCCACGCAGGTTCCCAGCCGCAGTCATCCCCACTGGCTCCGCTGCGGCTAGGGAAACTCCGGCCTCCATTGCAGGCAGGTATACCCGGAACAGGCTGCCATGCCCCTCCTCGCTGTAGACGTGAATAAATCCCCCGTGTTGCTTGACGATTCCGTAAACCGTCGCCAAACCTATCCCCGTGCCTTTACCGCGCCCTTTCGTGGTGAAGAATGGCTCAAAGATGCGCTCGCGTGTCTGTTCGTCCATGCCCACGCCTGTGTCGGATACGGATAGAACCACATAGCAGCCAGGCAACACATAAGGATAGAACCTGCAGTAAGCCTCGTCCAACTGCACAAGCTCCGTTTCGATCACCAGACGGCCTCCCTCAGGCATGGCGTCCCGGGCGTTCAGGCAGAGATTCATCACCACTTGCTCAATCTGCGAGGGATCCGCTTTCACCGGCGCGATGGAACCCGGAAGGATTTTGACCTCAATACTTTTGTCGATGACCTTGTCGAGCAGGTTTGTCAAACCCTGGGTGACCGCGTTCAAATCTACCGCGCGTGGCTGCAGCGCCTGGCGCCGCGCGAAGGCCAGCAGTTCCCGCGTGAGTGCCGCGGCGCGGTCCGCTTGGTCGCGAATGCGCGCAAATCGCTCGGCAATCGCCGGATAATTGCCGCTCTGCTCATAACCGAGCTCGGCCCAGCCCAGTATGGCTCCGATTACGTTGTTGTAATCGTGCGCGATGCCCCCGGCGAGTTGTCCGATGGTTTCAAACTTCTGCGCCTGCGCCAACTGGCGTTCCAGCGCGCGCAGTTCCGTCACGTCTTCGATGATGCCTTCCAGTTGGTCGGCCTGCTCAGGCAAAGAAAGATACCGCAGGTGCAGGCGCACGGAGATTAGGCCGCCGTCTTTCCGGCGCAACTCCGTCTCCGCGCTATGAACAAATCCGATCTGGCGGCAGGTAACCAGGAGCTGCGCGAACTGCGCCGGAAATCGAAAAACGTCCGTCGAGAGATTTAATGTTTTCAATTCCGTGATGTTCTTGCAAACCAGCAACTCCAGCAGACTCGCATTCGCCGCGAGAAATGTTCCGTGCAGGGATGTGCGGAATATTCCGTAACTCGAGTTTTCCACCAGCTCCCGGTTCCGCGCTTCACTTTCCAACAGCGCAGCTTGGGCCCGCGCATTCGCGTCGCGCAACTGTTTTTCGTCCAACGCTCTCTTTAACGCCACGGGCAGCCGCGTTAGCCGGTCCTTCCACACACAATCGTTCAGTCCTTGCCGGATAAACTCCGCCGCAGCTTCTTCCCCTAATGACTCTGTCAGCAGCAGGAAAGGAATGTCTTTTCCCGTGTCGCGCAGAAAGTGCAGCGCTTCAATGCCATTCCAGTCGAGCAGATAATCCACGGCCAGGATCGCGGAATAGTCCACCGAGCTCAACGCCTCCGTGAAACCTTCGCGGTCTCCCACGACTGTGCATTCGACCGCGAGCCCCGCAGAATGCAATTCCTGAATTATGGTCTCGGCGTCTTGCTGGGAATCGTCGAGCAAGAGGATGCGCAACGGCTCCTCAGTCGTGCAGTGTGCGGGTTTTTTGAGCGCCATCGCCTTCATAGTTCTGTTCTCATGACTTGGCAAGCTTGAAAGATTCGGGGGCTCTGGCGAGGCGGCCGCCTTCCGCCAAGTAATCTGTTGCCCCCTCCTGAAGACACTTCTCAACAATTCCTTCATCGGCAACATCCGTCAAAAAGATGAGCACGGCTTCCGGAGCCCACTTATGCGAGTTGCGTAAGGTGACTGTTGCATCAGACTGGAGCATCGCCCCCGAAAGGAGTGCAACATCGGGACGGTGCTTCTGGAGAGCCTCCCAAAAACTCGTTGGCCTGGGTAACAAAGATGCTTGCTCGCATCGCGCTGCCAGCCCCACAACCGTTTGCAGGCTGACGCTGCATTCACTCGTACGGCTTTCTGTCTCCAGTACTCTCGCCGGGGATTCATCCATTGCCGGAAACCTTCCATCGGCTATGAAAGGTGCACGTCTCTGGTGACGCCGGTGCCAAGATTCAGACGCGTCAACATGCAGGAAGGGAAGGAAATTCAAGAAGGGGAATTCATTTTCGGAGCCAAATCTGCGGATGTCAAGACTTTTTCGGGATTCTTAGAAAGATTAGAGAATCTGCGGCGCGACTCTCCTCCGCCCGAGCAGGAATGCCACAATGCCTGCCCCCAAACCACCCAGAATTACCACTCCGTCCCAGACAAGTCCCGAAGCGAGAACCAGATGAGGCGCTGCACCAAAAGGGGACAGTAACCCCACCAGCGCCGCTTCTCTGATTCCAATTCCGCCTTGCGTCAGCGGGAGCAGTGCCGCCAGTTTCGCCAATGGCCACGCAAATAACCAATCCCGCAACGGCAAGAGCAGCCCACAGTAAACTGCAATTCGAGCCGTCAGCGTCAGGAACGTCATTTGAATCGTTGTTGCCAGAATCCATCCGAAAAATAATATCCGCGGACGCCGGGAGACGCTCCGCAACGCAAATCGCAAACGCGCCAGCCATCGCCGGAATCGCACCGAACGCCCCCGCAACAGCGGCCGGTACAGCAGCACCAGCAGGGCAATCGCCACTGTCGCGATCCCGACGATCAAATACACCGCATGCCGCGCCTGATTCCGCAACCCCACTGGAACTGAACCGGGCAACAGCAGAATCCCCAGCAGCACCAACCCTGCTTGCGCGCTCATATCCAGAAAACGATCGGCCACGTTTCCGGCCAACACCGCCGCGGGATTCGGGCTCCGGCGCAGGCCCACGGCCAATCGCACCACATCCCCGCCGATAATCGACGGCAGAAAGAGCATCGCGAACAGGCCACCGGTGTAACACTGCGCGCTTGTTGCGTAATCCAGTCGGGCGCCCGCCGCGTTCACCACCATCCGCCATTTCACCACTCCCAGCACGTGGGCCAGCAGGTACCCTATCAGGACAAGCAGGAATCGCGTGATCGGCACGTGATGAATCGCTTCATTCAGCAGGTGCAGTGGCAGGAAATGTAGCAGGATCCCCAGCACCGCAATCGCCGCCAGCCATCGCGCCGCGACGAGCAGCCGCCCCCTCCATCGCTGTTCGGATTGATGGGCGCCGATCATCTTTTCCTGAAATGAGTTTCAGGTTCCGAAGATCTCATTGATTTTCCCCGCCAGCTCAAAATCCAGATTGCTGATCCCCTGGACGCTGTGCGTGTTCAGGTCGATCACCACCTTGTTCCACACATTAAACCACTCGGGATGGTGATTCATCGACTCCGCGGCCAGCGCCACCTGCGTCATCTTCCCAAAAGCGGCCGCAAAGTCCTTGCACTCCAGTACACGGTGCAATTTTCCATTCTCCAAGCTCCATCCTTTTAGATTCTTCAATTGGCCCTGGATTTCGCTTTCGCTTAGCTTCTGCGCCTTCATGATGTATTTCCTCTTCTGACCCGTGCCGTCGTTTCCATCATTATGCGTTGGGTCGCGGCAGGCGGCAACAAACACCCTGCGATTGAATGGCTCGGCGAATTCCAGTAGGCTTAAAGGTTCGCTCGCAGCGAACTTCCGCTCTGTGCGTTCGCAGTAGAGGAAGGAATCGGAGAAAACCGTGAAAAAGAAAATTCGTGCCATTCAGTATGGAATCGGCCCTATCGGGGCCTCCATCGTGAAGCTTCTTCGCGAGAAAGAGTCCGTCATTCTTGTCGGCGCCATTGATACCGATCCCGCCAAAGTCGGTAAGGATCTAGGAGAAGTTGTCGGCGCTAGCGACGCCCCGTGGGGTATTCGTGTTTCCGGCGATGCCAAAGGCGTTTTGGAACAATCCGCCGATGTTGTCATGCATACCACTTCATCGTCTCTCTCCAAGGTCATGGATCAGCTTCTCGCCTGTCTAGATGTGGGTTCCTGCGTCGTTTCCACTTGTGAAGAACTCTCTTATCCCTACCGCACCTATCCGGAGTTGGCCGAAAAGCTCGACAAAGCCGCCAAGGATGCGGGCGTGGCCCTGGTCGGCACCGGCATCAATCCCGGCTTCGTGATGGACAAGTTGGTTGTCACCCTGGCCGCGGTTTCCCAGCGCATCGAACACGCCAAGGCCCTGCGCATCGTTGATGCCTCAAAGCGCCGCCTGCCCTTGCAAAAGAAAATCGGCGCCGGCATGACCGTGGAAGAGTTTCGCGCCAAGGTGAAGGAAGGCGTGATCAAGCACGTAGGCCTTCCCGAATCCGTCGCCATGGTGGCGGACAGCCTGGGTCTTCCTGTGGACGAAATCACCGAAACGATTGAGCCCAAGGTTGCGACCGAGCTTGTCAAAACGGAATTCCTTACCGTTGAAGCGGGGCAAGCTGCCGGCGTTCATCAGATCGCTCGCGGTCTCTCGGGCGGCAAGGAACTCATCTACATGGAACTTCAAATGTACGTTGGCGCGAAAGATCCAGCCGACACGGTCGAACTCAAGGGCCATCCCAACATCAGCCTGATTATTCCCGGCGGCTCCCATGGAGACATCGCCACCGCTTCTGTGGCTGTCAACTCCATTCCCGCGATTCTGGAAGCGCCCTCGGGCCTGCGCACTTCGCGCGACCTCCCGATCGGCTTTTTCTCGCCGAAGCCGCTCAAGTAGCTTCGTGCATTATCCTCCCACCTTGAAAAACGAAACGGGGCAGAGACCATCTGCCCCGTTTTTGTTTCGCTCTACCTCAACGTTTCCAGTGTTTGCACTAGTCACGAGACACGGGCCACAAGTCACTCGTTCAGCGGCTCGCCCACCTACTTCTTCCAAAACTTCATCACCGCTGAATAATCCAGGTCTTCCTTCGTCTCGCCTTTCACGTAGCTGTACACTTCCCTTGCTGCAGCTGTGGTAGGCAACGCCACTCCTAGTTGGTTCGCGAGGTCCAACATCAGCCCAAGATCCTTGTGCATCAGCCGCAGCGGGAAGCTTGGCTTGTAATCGCCCTTGACCATCAGCGGCGATTTCACATCCAGCACCCCCGAACGCGCCATGCTCGCTTGCATCACTTCGATCAACTGTTCTCCCTTTAGCCCCGCCCGCGTGACCAGCGCCAGCGCTTCCGCCATCGCCCCTACCTGCAACGCCAAAATCCCATTCATCGCCAGCTTGGTCGTTTGCCCGGCCCCATTCGGCCCCAGGTGAAACCACTTCTTGCCCATCACCCCCAGGATCGGCTCCACTTCCTTCAGCGCAGCCGCGTCTCCTCCGATCATGAACACCAGGTTCCCTTCGCGCGCTCCCCAATCTCCGCCCGTCACCGGCGCATCCAAGAAGCGCACCTGTCGCTCCCCGCAGGCCGCCGCAATCTTTCGCACCAGCGCCGGAGAGATCGTGCTCGAATCAATGTAGATGCTTCGCGCCCGCAACCCTCCCAGCGCTCCGTCGTTCTTCCCTTCGTGGCCCCACAACACCTCTTCCAACGCCGGCGGGTCGCTTACGATCGTCAGCAAAATCTCCGCCTCGGCCGCTGCTTCTCGCGGCGACTTGGCGAATTTCGCCCCCGCCGACACCAACTCTTGCGCACGCGATGCGGTGCGGTTCCATACTGTCAACGCGTGGCCTGCCTTCAACAGGTTCATGCCCATCGGGCGTCCCATCAGCCCAAGTCCAATCAAACTAATTTTTCGTGGAGTCGAAGCAAAGCTCACAAGAAGCCTCCTGGCACAGGATGTGCTTTTCCAAGCCGCGCCAATGCCAGAAAATTGTAGCTGATTCTTCGATGTTATGTGGGAAAGCTGCGTGGGTCAGGCGGTCTTCGGGCGTTGCCGTACTGGCAGCAAAGCGTGCGTATCCGGCGGTGCTGGAGCAGCACCAGCGGCCGCTGCCTGGTTTTCGGGAAGCTCCGGCACTGCGGCCCCAATGGCCCGCGTTTCAGGCTCCCTCATTTCCTCGATGCGCTGCAGATAGCCGTAGGGAATTTCCCAGCGGAAATAGCTGCGTTTCCCTCGCTGCTCGATGTGCTGTTCCAAAAATATCGACCGGCCGGAATCCGCTACAAATGTCCCCGACGCGGGCACAAGAATATCGCCTGCGCGGTATTGCACAGTGACTCTGCGCCCCAGAAAATGCGAGTAGCTCGCCATCCTCATTCCAGTGTAGAGGGGGTCACCAGAGGGTCAATAGTACGGACGGACTGTTACGCGTGAATATGTGGAAAAACGGTGGGAGAAATCTTCGGACGCACCACCAGGTCAGAGTGCACCAGCAGCGCTAGTGCAGAGCAAATTCCAAACGTCAAAAACGCCGCAACCGTTGGCAAAGTCCATTGCGCTGTTCCACTTGCATCCCGGCTCAGGCGCGCCGCTGCGAATCCCGCCAGCACTCCCACAAAGGAAGCCAACACCTGGCTGCCTCTGGAAACTTCCAACTCGGCGTGGCACGCAGGGCAATCCACTTCCAGGGACTTCGCCAGAATCAGTGTTCGCGGCACCTTTGCAAAACACAACGGGCAGGCATGGTTTCCCATCGCCGATACTCCTTTCCTTCGCCTTCCACTCTAATACTTAATGCGACACGTCCGCCAGCACCGCTTCTGCCGCCCTTCGCCCGCTCACCATCGCGCCATTTATGGATGCGTTGTCGCGATGGTCTCCGCATACGAATAATCCGGGGCGAATCCTTACCGGGCGCTGCGGGGGTTCCAGTGCGCCGGGAAATTGCTTTGGTTGCGCGTGAGCGATCTTGTAACTCTTCAGCAACCGCCACGTGCTGGCCACTTTTCCAAACCAATTCTTCATCTGTGCGATGATGAATCCGCTCAATTGCGCCTCTGTGAGCTTCTGCGTGCCCAGTACGGTTGTCGAGATCAGATGCTTCTCCGCGGGCGCGTAGCTTGGCGCAACCTGCGAAATCACCGCGAAATTGTTCACCGGCCCGGCGCCATCTCCGTTCAGAACCAGCAATGGTTGCGGTACCGGGCACTCCTCCGCCTCGTAATAGAAGCACGTCACGCTGTGCGACCCGGGCTCTGCTCCGCCCAACAGATGCGCCGCCGAAGGGCCGTCCGTCGCCATCACTACGGCACGCGCGCGTAATTTCTCTCTGCCAGCCAGTGTCACCTCATTCTCATGCACTGCTTCCACCGGCATGTTTAATCGCACCGCGCCCGCGGGAAGCTTCTCCGCAAGTTGCGCGGGAATTGCGCCCATTCCCCGCGCCGGAACTGCCGTATCCCCCTCCGCCAGCATCTTGAACACAAATTCAAACATACGGCTGGAAGATTTCAGCTCGCGGTCAAGCAATATGCCGCCTAAAAATGGCCGAAAGAATCGGTGCATAAACTGTTTGGAAAAACCCAACGAGAGCAAAGCCTCGTTCGTGCTTCGTTCCGGCCGCCGGAAGATTTCCTCGATCGTCGTGCGCCGCAACCGCCGTCGCAACTTCGCGATTCGCAGCTTATCGCGGAGCGTGCCAAAGTCCGATCGGAACGCCTCTCGCCACATGCCCGGCGTGCGCCATGGGTCGGCCAGCATGTGCATCCGGCTGGCATACCAGGAAAGCGCCCCCGGCGTGAAGCACTTCAGTTCCAGCCGCGGATAATCCAGCACGCGCGTGGCTTCGGGATACGCCGTCAGCAACACCTGGAATCCGCGATCCAGCAGAAAACCGTCCACCTCGTCCGTACGTACTCGCCCTCCGATTCCATCCGTTGCCTCAAGAATCTGGAAGCTGACACCGTGTTCCAGCAAATGCCGCGCGCAACACAATCCGGCAAGACCCGCACCAATAATCAGCACATCCGGGCTGGAGGCCATTCTTCTGTATTCCCCCCACTTACATTTTTTAGGGATGCCGTAGACTGATCCGTTCAACCACATATCCTCCGTCATCCGCTGGATTCGACGCAAGCCGCTCGCTGAACTGCCCGCGCCAAGCTGCAACTTTCCAATTCATCAGGACGCTGCCGCCAGTTGCAAATAATCTGGCCGGTCAGACACCAGTTTGTGCCGGTACGCCTTGCGAATCTGGCCATCTACAATCAGGAACACTCCCGCCATCCGCTGCACGTCACCCGCCGGCAGCCCGGCCCAGTGACCTTCCAGCCAAGCGATCAGCATTCGCAAGAAGCTTTCGTAATTCATATATTGGCGCCAGTTCGCGCGTGCCAACCCAAGCGCCTGGTAGAGTCTTCCTTCTTCGTCGGCAATCCGAGGCAGGTCCGCCAGCCCGTGTGGTTCAAAAAACTTCCGAGCCTTCTCTTCGGTGCTCAGGTGCACAAATGCAATCTGCGTGCCCTGTGCCTCGATTTCTTTCCGAATTGCGCTTAGCTCGGCGACCGCCTCGCGGCAAAACGTTCAACCAAAATGCCGCAAGAATACAAGCAACAGCGGCCGCTCTCCTGTTAGCGCCGCCAACGTCTGCCCCGTCTGCGTCTTGTACCCCGTCAGAATTGCCGGATCAATCTTCTCCGCGCCCATCTTGATCTTTCCCTTCGTTCTTTCTTGCCGCCAGTATTTCGCTGGTCATCTTGTGCCGCCAGGCAAACATCCGCTTCAATCGCCGCCGTGTATATCCCCCTCCCAGCAATTTCCCAATCCAGCCAAGTGGCATTTCAAATTCCACGCGGTCCTCGAGCCAACTGCTATTTTTGCTCTCGGCCTCGAAAACATGTGTGTGTTCCCATCTTCGGAACGGCCCCGAAACCATTTTGTCCCGGAACATCCTTCCGGGCTCGCACTCCGCATGCTCTGCGATCCAGTCCTGTGTGAGCGGTCCCACGGAAACGCGCAGCGTCACCCGCGATCCCAATTCTTCGATCCCGCCAGTTCGCGCCACTACCCGAGCCTTCTCCCAAGGGGGCGTTAGCCGCTCCAGCGCGTCCGGCTCCGCATGGAAGCGATACACATCCTCTGCGGAAGCAGGCATCTTGCTGCGAAAGGTAAACATTTCACTCATGCGGAACATGCTCGTCTATCCGCCAAGCCCGCCTGATTCTACCACCCTCCTCCGCCCCTCTCGGCGCAAGCCGTAGGAACTGCAATCGGCTACAAACTCAATCGTTTCTGCAGCAATGCTTCCGGCGCATACTTCTTAATGTAGTTTTTCACTGGAACCTTTCGCGCCGTGTTTTCCGAACTCATGTAACGGATCGTTCCAAACACGGGCCGCTCCGGCGCCCATGGCCGGTCGTACCGCCCCAACGCCCAGAATATCCCGCTATACGAATTCGGGTCGCGCCCGTCGAGTGCATATTTGTTGTTCAGTTCTATCATGATCTTCGCCGCCTCTTGCGGAGAGCGGGTCCACTGCAGAATTTTCTTGCCCCACAACATGCGCAGATAATTGTGAATCCGCCCTTCCCGCACGAGTTGCATCTGCGCTGCGTTCCACAATGCATCATGCGTTCGGCCCGCCTCGAACTCCTCCAGTGTGTACACGTGCTCCCGCTTGTCCTTGGCGTGTTCCTTCAGCGTTTGCTGTGCCCACTCCGGCAGGGAGTCAAACTGGTCGTAATCGCTGCGATGCACCGCGAAGTTGAACCCCACCTCTCTCCACGTGACCAGTTCATCCAAAAAGCTTTCCGCGTTTGGGCTCATATTCCACCAGCCTTCGCGGCTGCCATTTGTGCGGAGTGATACTTTCGCTGCGTTCCACTTCTCTCGCCGCGCGATCGCCGAAAAGATTTCGTGCACCCCCATGTGGCCAAAATGCAAAAAAGGGGAAAGACCGCTGGTCACGTCTAAATCCGGTTCGTTGCGCTTCTCCGCGTATTGGGAAAATCGCTTCTCGAGAAACTCCCGCATGTGTGTGCGCGCGTTTGTGTGTCCTCCCGAAAGCGGGGCTGGCGCCATGGCATGGTCAATCGGCAATCCACGCAAGAAGCACGTACCATCCGCAAGAATCTTGTCCGATACCGCGGGCCAGCGTGACGTGATGCTTCGCGGCAACACTGGCGCCGGTGGCAGCTTCGCCCAGGCCAGTGGATTCGCGCGTGGGAAATCGCCCAGATGTTTCGGCAGCTCCTTGTGCAAAGATCGCCGGAAATCAAACGCACGCAAGGCCACCCGGTTGGAGGCATTCAGCGGCAACAATCCGTTGGAATCCACCGCCTCCAATCGCACTGGAAGTTTTCTTGCCGCGCTCGCCACCATCCTCGACAGAAAAAAACACGGAAATTCGTCCGTGACGATAATGCAGGCTTTCTCCGCAAGTGCTTGCAGGAGACCCTTACCCGCATCCTTGGCTGGCTCCAGATACGGGTAGTAGCAAACTCCATGCGCCGCGCAGGTTTTCGCATTATCGGCCATACCATCCAGCACAAAGCGTTGAAGCCGGTCGCTCGCCCACGGGTAGTCAATTCGCAGCGCCTCAAACACCACCAGCGGCTTTCCTATTGCCACGCAGTGCTCCAGCGCGCGGTCCAGCGCAAAGTTCCCGTGCAGCCGCCTGCTGCTAATCATCCAATAAAGGACATACTCCCTCTCCGGCCGCACCGGCGCTTCATTGCACTTCCGGATGCGAATTGTGGGAACGCCAGCCACGTCGCTTTCCTCAGCTTCCCTGTGGAGCATGCCCTGAACCTCGCACGGCTACGGTTTCACCGCCGATGATTCTTGACATTCTCCACGATCACGGTACAGTCTCCCTTCCGTCTTGACGGACGGATTCCCTGGAGAACACACCATGCGAAACACGCTTATCCGCGTCCTTCTCTTATTCTTTTTTTCCTGGGCGCCCGGATATGGACAGGATCACAAGCCTGCCAGCAAAACTTACGTCTTGAAAGCGGCTCGTCTCTTTGATGGCAAGAGCAATTCCGTGGTTACCCCTGGCCTCGTTGTTGTCACTGGCGGCAAAATCGCCGGCGTTGGCTCCGCCGCAAGCATTCCCGCCGGCGCTGAAGTCATTGACCTCGGTGATGCCACGCTTCTCCCCGGCTTCATCGACGCGCACACTCACCTCACCATGACCTATTCCGACGATTTCCGCAAAGAGCAGCTCGACCGCTTGCAGAAGACCGTAGCCGAGCAAGCCCTGGATGCCAGCGTCAACGCCCGCGTCACTTTAATGGCCGGTTTCACTACCGTTCGCGACGTTGGCTCCCGCGATTATCTCGATGTCGGTTTGCGCAACGCCATTCGCGACGGAGTTGTGCCGGGACCCCGCATGCTTGTTACGGTGCATGCCTTGGGTGCTACGGGTGGCCACTGCGATTTTGAGGATGGCTTTCGTCAGGGACTTTTCGGCCACGAGTCTGGCCCTTTGGAAGGCGTGATCAACGGCCCGGATGAAGCACGCTATGCGGTCCGCCTTGATCACAAATACGGCGCCGACATGATCAAGGTCTGCGCCTCCGGCGGCGTGCTCTCTCCCACCGATGATGTGGATACGCCTCAGCTCACGCAGGAAGAACTGAACGCCATTGTTGATGAAGCCCATGCCCTGCGCCGCAAAACGGCCGCTCACGCCCATGGGGCAGAGGCCGCCAAGCGCGCCATTCGGGCCGGCATCGATTCCATCGAGCACGGCAGCTTCCTGGACGACGAAGCTCTCGACATGATGAAGCAGCGCGGCACCTATCTTGTTCCCACTCTCATGGCCATTCAGGGACTACAGGAAATGTTTGATCGCGGCGTCTATGTGCCACCCGCCATCGCCGCGAAAGCTCATGCCGCCACCAATGCCATTCACTCCACTTTCCAAAGGGCCCTGGCGAAAGGAGTGAAGATCGGACTGGGCACCGACGCCGCCGTTTATCCTCACGGGCGCAACGCCGAAGAGTTTCATCAGATGGTTGACCTTGGCATGAAGCCTATCGATGCACTCAAAGCGGGCACTTCATCCGACGCCGATCTCCTCGGCCTGGCGGACAAAATCGGCACGCTCGAATCCGGCAAACTTGCCGATGTCGTCGCCGTTCCCGGTGATCCCTTGCAGAATATTCGCCAGACCGAGCACGTTCTCTTCGTCATGAAAGAGGGAGTCGTCTACCGCAACGACCGTACGCCTGCATCTCACTAGCAGGAACGAGGTGGCCTCATGAGCCAACTATCCGTAGTTGTCACCACAGCTTTTGCTCAAGAATATCGCGACCGCGCCGTGGAACTGCACAAATGGGTTGACCCCCTCACGGACGATCAATTCTGGCGAAATCCTTTCCCCTTCGGCAACAGCGTCGGCCACCTGATCCTCCACCTCACCGGCAATCTTAGCTACTATATTGGCGCACAGGTAGCCAAGACCGGTTACGTCCGCAATCGCGATCTGGAATTCACAGAATCGCGCAGCCGCTCCAAATTGGAGGTGCTCCGAAAATTCGACGACACCATCGCCATGGTAGTGGCTACCATCGAATCTCAATCGGAGGCCAGTTGGACCGCCGCCTACACCGCCGAACGCGAACCTGAGGCCCGTGACCGCGTCACAATCTTCTTGCGTTGCGCCTCGCACCTCTACCACCACGTCGGCCAAATCAATTATTTGAGCAGGGAACTCACGCGGAAGTAGCTCCTCTGTTGCACGCGTTTACGTTTCCAGTTTGAATCGCGTCGAGGCCAGCCGGTACAGTCGCCGCCACACTAGCCGGTTAATCAGCACAACTACGGTCGCCATGATCAGCGTCGAGGCCAGCAGCACGCTGAAATGGCCCGCATCGCTTGCCCTGCTGATCGTACTTCCCAGACCCGGCGCTTGCACGATCCGCCCCTGAAAATGAAAATATTCCGCGATAATGCTGGCGTTCCAGGCGCCGCCCGAGGCCGTCACCATACCGGTCACCAGGTACGGAAAGATCCCGGGCAAGATCAAGTGCCGCCAGCGGTCAAACGAATCGAAGCGGAAGATTTGCGACACTTCCTTCAGATCCGTCGGAATCGCCATCGCTCCCGCAATCACGTTGAACAGGATGTACCACTGCGTGCCCAGCAGCATCAGCAGCATGGCCGCGATTTCCACGCCTCCCCGCAGCTGGATCAAAACCAGCAGGATCACCGGGAAAAGCGCCGTCGCCGGAATCGACGCCGCCAATTGCACAAGCGGCTGCATCAATCTTGCGAATCGCGGGCTGAACCCGATCGCCACTCCCACTGGAATCGTCCAGGCCGCGCCGATCAGTAACGACAGATTCACGCGCAGAAATGTAATTCCCGCACTGCGCAGCAGTTCGAAGTAATCCGCGCGGTGCAATTCCGCCAGTTCGCCAACTGTGCGATACACGCCGTAAACCATCCCGAGCAATCCCAATCCCGCAAACACCCAACCGATCCATCGGCGCGGGTGCGCTCCCTGTTGCGCCGCAATTGTCTCCGCCGCCCGTTTTGCCCTGCTGGCAAACTTCAGCGTCATCCAGCCCACCACCGGGCGCAGCATTCGCCTGTACACACGTATCAGAAATGATTCTCTGCGGATGAAATTCAGCAGCGAGTGGTGTTCGCTCCCGCTGCTCTCCACCTGCTCAAACTTGAATTTGTCCGCCCACGTGATTACCGGGCGCCAGATCAATTGATCCATCAGCACGATCACCATGACCATTGCCCCAACGCCCCAAAGCAACGCCCGTGTGTTTCCGTTGCTGGCCGCTGTTTGCAAGTACGATCCCAGCCCCGGCAAGCGAAAATCCTTGTCCCCCAGCACGAACATTTCGCACGCCATCAGGAAGAACCACCCGCCCGCCACCGACATCATCGAATTCCACACCAGCCCGATGGTCGAAAAGGGCAGATCCAGTTCCAGGAATCTTTGCCAGCGGCCGAACCGGTAAATAATCGCCGCTTCCCGCAAATCCCGTGGCACCGTTTTCAACGAAGAATAAAAGCTGAATGCGATGTTCCACACTTGCCCCGTAAAAATCAGGATGATCGATCCCAGCTCCACTCCCAGTTCCCGGCTCGGAAACAACGCCACCATGGCCAACATCACGCCTGGCAAAAAACTCAGCACGGGTATCGACTGCAGGATGTCCAGCAGCGGAATCAGCACCATCTCCGCCCGCTTCGATTTGGCCGCGATGTATCCGTATGCCAGTGCAAACACCAGGCTCAACGCGTATGCCACCAGGATCCGCACCAGCGAATACATCGCATACAGCGGAAGACTTCTTGGGTCCTGCGAGATTTCCGCTTCCACTTTCACGGGGCCGAGCCATGACCGCCCAATCGAGTAAAAGCCGAAGATCACCGTGAACACGGAAACGAACACCGCGATGTCAATCAGGAATCCCCACGCACGGCGGGAACCCGCGGGCCGCGCGGCGGGGGGCGGGACTGGCGTGAAGTGCTGCGGTAGAGGAGCGGGAGAGGGCACGGGAGGATCAGATCTCGGTGAGCGTCAGCTTGCCGCTGGCCGCGTCGTAATCGAAAAGTTCGGCGTAGCGTCCCCACTGGATCGCCGTTTCCAGTTGCCGCTGGGATTCATCTTCGCTGAAATGTTCGTCCAGCAAGTCCTGAAAGAACTCCGCCGGCAGCGTGCGGTTTGCCTTGGCCTTTAACGCCTGCTCCATCTGACGCAGTAGCGGAACGTGCGTCAGAGCGGCCGCCCGGAAGATCTTCTTGCGCTCTTGAATGTCGCCCTTCACGAACGAGTCGCCGTCCGCCGTAATTGACGCGACGCCTTCTTCCAGCTTCAGCATACCCAGCAATACGAGCGTGTCCACTGTCGGCAGCAGCGCATCCACTTCCAGGCTCAATTCGTCCGCCAGCGCGTGAAGATTCGCGCGTCCGCCCTGGTCCATGAGAATCTCAAGTAGCCCCGTTATCCCCCCTGGCCGGGTGTGTGGAAGCATCAGTCCGCGTTTTTGTTTCGCCGCCTCGATTCCTTGCAACTCCGCTGGCGTGGCCTCCGGATGATCAGGCCGCGTCAGCGCGCGATAAATCTGATCCACCAATTCCACGAACCGCGGTTCCTTGTGCTCTCTCGGATGCGCCATGTCCACCGTGAACTCCGCGTGAATGTGCGCCGGATTTCGTCCCAGCACAATGATGCGATCCGCCAGAATCACGGCCTCTTCGATGTTGTGTGTAACCACAAAAATTGCCCGCGTCGGGATCTTCTTCCCTAGCCACAACTCCAGCAATTCTCCGCGCAGCGTTTCTGCTGTCAGCACGTCCAAGGCGGAAAATGGCTCGTCCATGAATAGCACTTCCGGCTCGACCACCAGCGCCCGCGCCACACCCACGCGCTGTTTCATCCCCCCGCTCAACTCTTTCGGGTACGCCGACTCGAATCCGTCCAGTCCCACGGCGTCAATAATCCTCAACGCGCGCTTGTGCCGCTCAAATTCCGCCACGCCGCGCGCCTCCAGCGGCGCCTCTACGTTTTCAATCACCGTCATCCACGGAAACAGCGCAAAACTCTGGAACACAATCGAAACATTTGGCGTTTCCCCGGCGACCGGCTGCCCATGCCAATACACGCTGCCGCTGGACGTGGGCGAAAGTCCCGTTAGCATCCGCAGCATCGTCGACTTTCCGCACCCCGACGGCCCCAGCAATGCGATAATCTGTCCCGGGTAAATCGCCAGGTCCGTCGGCGCAATCACCTGGATGCGTTCGCCATCCGGTTGCGGATAGAACTTCTCCAGCTTGCGGGCTTCAATGATTGGCTCGACACCTGTGATGACGCTGTTCATAATGGCGTGTATTATCTCTTAATTCGTTCGCGCTGGCACCCTATTCGCTCGGGTTCGCCTCGCACGTGCTTCTCCGGTTACAATTTCATAAATCTTCGATGATAGGTCCTCAATCATCTCCGCCCCTCCACAACAAGCCTCGCGTTCCGTCCTGGGCAATCGCCGCCGGCGTCTCCTTCCTGCTTTCCGCCGCCATCGTTTTGCCCTTCTTTTGGTTGGGTAGCGCCTCAGGTCACGATTTTGGTTTCCACGCGGGCTCCTGGCTGGACGCAGCCTTTCAGTGGAAAGAAGGCGTAATCTTCCCCCGCTGGACGGCCTGGGCGAATTACGGGTTTGGTGAACCGCGCTTCATTTTCTACCCGCCACTTTCCTGGATTCTCGGTGCGGCTCTTAGCTTGGCCATCCACGGTATGTGGCTCCCGCTTTCTTTCGTCGTCATAGTGCAGACGTTCGCTGGCATTTCGGCCTTCTCTCTTCTTCGCCGCCTCGTTAGCGAGCGCGCCGCCATCCTCGGCGCCGCTTGCTACGTCATCAATCCCAATGCCTTCCTCCTTACCTATATCCGCAGCGATTTCGCCGAGCAACTGGCCTGCGCCATTTTTCCCCTTTTGCTTCTGGCCGCGCTCCGCCTGGCCGATCTTCTCGATTCCCCTCCACGAAAATCTTCCACGATTGTCTCTTTCGCTGTTCCCTTCGCTGCCGTCTGGCTCTCCAATGCCCCCGCCGGCGTCATCGCCAGTTATTCCGTGGCGCTTTTGTTTGTCTGGGCGGCCATCACGCAGCGTTCTTGGAAGCTCGCTGCTCGTTGTTTTGCCGGCCTCGCTCTAGGTTTCGGTCTCATCGGCTTTTATCTGATTCCCGCGGCTTATGAACAACGTTGGGTGAACATCGGCCAGGCCCTGGCCAGCGGTCTTCTCCCCTCCGAGAATTTCCTCTACACCTACATTGCGGATGTTGAACACAGCTGGTTCAATTGGATCGCTTCCTCCTGCGCGATCCTCATCATCCTGGTTTGCACCTTCTCCGCTCTCTTTTCTCGACGCTTCGCCTTTTCCGCGGATCCCCGCGACCTGCGCCGCAAAACCTGGCCTGCGCTTCTCCTTCTCGCCGCTGGCGCCACCCTGCTGATGCTCCGCTTCACCTTGCCGCTCTGGAACATTTTGCCCAAGCTTCGCTTCGTACAGTTTCCCTGGCGCTGGATGTCCATGGTCGCTCTGATCAGCGCCTGTTTTCTCGCTGCCGCCTTCGAATGCCGCCGCGCGTGGGTCTGGTTCGCCCTGCTTCTCCTCCTTTCCGTTCCCCTCGCAAAATTCCTGGTGGACAACACCTGGTGGGATGCCGATGAAGTTCCTACTCTCCAGGAAGCGGTCACCGATGAGTCTGGCTTTGATGGCACGGACGAGTATGATCCCCTGGGCGACGATCACACCAACCTCCCCCAAGAGGCTCCGCCAACAAAAATCCTCCCCGAGGATCCCGACGACACTCAGGCTCCCCCCGCCACAGTTCTAATTGATAAGTGGACTACTGAAGATAAATCCCTGCGCGTGGATTCTCCCGCGCCTGGGCGCCTGGCTTTGCGCCTTCTCAACTACCCCGCCTGGCGCGTCGACGTCAACGGCAAAACCATCGTCCCCGAGCGCACCGACAACTTCAATCAAATGGTCATTCCCATCGCTCCGGGACATTCCTCCATCCGCATACGCTTTACGCGCACCCCGGACCGCACTTTGGGTATGCACATCTCTATTCTGAGTATCTTGCTCTCGGCTTACTTAGTACTCGCTGTTAGGATTCGCGGCGCCGCTCGCGCTTGATTCTCACCCTGTTCGTTCCACCGCTTGATGCCTTAGCGCCGGTCCACTGACGGGTGCCTTATGTCTTGTCCCTGCACGATGTAGATCACGTCTTCCGCAATGTTCGTCGCGTGGTCTCCAATCCGCTCCAGATTTTTCGCCACCAGGATCAGTTCGAATGCGGGAAAGACCAGGCTCGAATCGCCCATCATGTACGTCAGCAGTTCGCGGAAGATCTGATCCCGGTAATGGTCCACCTGGTCGTCTGTCGCCATCACTTTCTGCGCCAGTTCCACATCCCTACGCACGACCGCATTCAACGCGTTCCTCACCTGCTCTTCCACCAATTCCGTCATACGCGGCAAATCCACATACGGCTTCACGCGCGGGTGCCGCAGGATCCGCAGCGCCCCTTGGGCGATGTTCACCGCCTGGTCTCCGATGCGTTCCAGGTCGTTGTTGATGCGCGAAACCGCCAGCACAAACCGCAGGTCCGCCGCCATCAATTGGTGCAGCGCCAGCAGTTGCACCACCCGGTCGTCGATTTCCAGTTGCAGTTCGTTAATGGCGTCTTCTTCATCGAGCACACGCTTCGCCAGTTGCTCATCGGTGTCCAGCACTGCGTGCACAGCCTGATGCACGGCACGCTCCGCCAGGCTGCCCATCCAGAGCAGCCGCTCCTTCAGTTCGTTTAAGTCCTTTTCGAAGTGACGTTCCATTGCGTCCTTCCCATCGCCATCTTATCCGCTTCCCCGGCTCGCTTAAACCAAAATCGCACAGCTCCTCATCCGAAACGTCCTGTGATATACGCTTCCGTTCGCGGATCGCTCGGCGTCGTGAACAGTTGTGGTGTCGGATTGAACTCGATCAGCTGCCCCGTCAGCAAGAACGCGGTGAAATCGCTGACGCGTGCCGCTTGCTGCATGTTGTGCGTTACGATCGCGATCGTTGTCAGGTTTTTCAACTCCACCAGCAACTCCTCGATTTTCGCGGTACTGATGGGATCCAGGGCCGAGCACGGTTCGTCCAGCAACAGCACTTCCGGTTCTACTGCCAGCGCCCGCGCGATGCACAGCCGTTGCTGTTGCCCGCCGGAAAGGTCGTATGCGGACTTGTACAGGTGATCTTTTACCTCGTCCCACAGCGCAGCTCGCCGCAAGCTCTTTTCCACCATCTCGGAGGTCGAGCCTTTTATGCCATTTATCCGCAGACCGTACGCCACGTTATCGAAGATGGACTTCGGAAATGGATTGGGCCGTTGGAATACCATGCCCACTCGCCGTCTCAGCGTGGTCACGTCCTGCGCCAGAATGTTTTGCCCATCCAGTTGGATTTCGCCCTCCAGGCGTGACGTGTGTACCGTCTCGTGCATGCGGTTCATCGCTCTCAGCATCGTTGATTTGCCGCAACCCGATGGACCGATCAGCGCCGTCACCCGCTTGTCGGCGATGGCCATGTTGATGTCGAATAAAATCTGCTTGCTGCCATAATAGAAATTGACCTTGGATATCGTCATCCGCATCGGCAACGACGCAAGATGCCCCTGGCCTGCTGCTCCTGTGTTGGTTGCGATATTCACGGAAAGCCCCGGCTTTGATGACGCCTGCATGTTCATGACCTCGGCACCGCTATCCCTCGCGACAAGATCGTCCGGGCCAAAATATTGATGATCAGGATTAACCCCAACAGCACCAGCCCCGCCGCCCATGCTTGCCGGTGCCAATCGTCGTACGGTGATACCGCGTAAGTAAAGATCATCACCGGCAACGAAGCCGTCGGCTGGCCCCACCCCTCGCTCCAGTAGCGGTTCCCAAATGCCGTGAACAGCAGCGGCGCGGTTTCCCCGGCCACCCGCGCTAACGCCAGCAGAATTGCCGTCAGGATCCCCCGGTACGCTGCCGGCACCACCACGGTCGCGATTGTCTTCCATTTGCTTGCCCCCAGCGCCATGGCCCCTTCCCGCAAATACCGCGGCACTCCGCCCAGGAACTCTTCCGTGCTGCGCAGCGTGATCGGAATCATCATCAGTCCCAGGGCAAACGCTCCCGCCAGCGTTGAAAAATGCTTGAATGGCAAAACCACTATGCTGTAGGCGAAAATCCCCATGACGATGGAAGGCACGCCATTCAGCAGGTCCGCCGCATACCGTACCACCGACGCCACGGCGCTTCCGCTGAACTCCGCCAGATAAATTCCCCCCAGGAACCCGATCGGTACCCCGAGCAAAGACGCCGCCATCAGCAATTTCGCGCTTCCCACGATCGCGTTCGCCATTCCGCCGCCCGTTTCTCCAACCGGCGTGGGAAGTTGCGTGAAGAAAGCCCAATTGATGGACGTGCCTCCGTTGTAAACCAGATATCCCAAAATAAAAAATAGCACGCTCACGGATACAACCGCGCACACACCTGTCAAAGTCAGCATGAAGTTACTGACAAGCCGCCGCCACTTGACACTTGCACTCATCAGGTGGGCACCCCGCTGCCTTTTTGCGTCGTTACGACAATCAGTATGCGCGCCAGCCCATTCAGGATAAAAGTCATCAGGAACAGCACTAGCCCTAATCCTACCAACGCCTGCAGGTACAAGTCACCGGTAGCTTCCGTGAACTGGTTGGCGATCACCGAAGCGATCGAGTCCCCCGGTGAGAACAGCGATGCGCTGATCGTCGGCGTGTTCCCGATTACCATGGTCACGGCCATTGTTTCACCCAGCGCTCGTGCCAGAGCCAGAAAGATCGACCCCAGGATCCCCGTCTTGGCGAACGGCACCACCACCTTCCACGTTGATTCCCAGTGCGTTGAACCCAGCGCCAGCGCGGCTTCCCGCTGGTCCTGTGGCACCGATAACAGCACTTCTCGGGAAACCGAAATAATGTAGGGGATCACCATGATCGCCAGGACGATCCCCGCCGTCAAAAACCCCACGCCGTACGACGGCCCTTTAAAGAACGGCATGAAACCCAAAGGCTTGTTCAAACCGGGGAAAATCACCGTCCGCATCAGCGGCACGATGATGAATACCCCGAGTAACCCGTAGATCACACTGGGCACAGCCGCTAGCAGATCGATGAAAAATTGCAGTGTATCTGAGATTCGTGGTGGTGCCAGTTCGGCCAGAAAAATTGCCGCTCCAATTCCCAAGGGCACGGCAATAAGCAGGGCCAAAACCGAGGTCACCAGCGTCCCGTACATGAACGGCAGGGCTCCATACTGGTCTATATTGGGGTCCCATACTCGCGTCACGAAAAAGTGGAATCCGAATTTGGCCCGTGCCAGCGCCGAGTTCGTCCACAGTTCGTAAACCAGCAGCAATGTGATCAGCACGACGGTCGCCGCGAACACCATAGTGGTCAGCCGCGCGATTTCGTCCCCGTCTCGCAAGCGGGACACAAAAGAGCGCGAACCCGTTGCCGGGCCCGCGCTCGGAAGAGTTGTTTTTGCTGTGGCCACGTTCCTCGCTGCTTGTTACTGGATATTGTTGATCGCCTTCTTTTCTTTCTCGATCACTTCCTTCGGCAGCTTTGCGTAGGAGAGCCCTTCTGCATAGTTCTGCCCATCTGCCAGCATCCACTTCACGAAGCCCTTGATCGCATCACGCTTGGCGGCGTCCTGAATCTTTGCCGGAACCAGCAGCCACGTGAAGCTCGAAATCGGATACGCCGTCTTTCCTGGAGCGTTTGTGATGGAAACCCGGAAATCGTCCGGCATATCCTTCGCCGCACCCGCTGCTGCCGCGCTTACGCTGACCAGGTCTGCTTTTACAAAATTCCCGGAGGAGTTCTTCACTGCGCCGTATGGAATACTGTTCTGCGCCGCGTAGATCAACTCGACGTAACCGATGGAATTGGGCGTTTGCTTAATCAGCCCCGTCACGCCTTCATTCCCCTTTCCCCCGAGCCCCACCGGCCAGTTCACCGAAGTGTTTTTGCCAACCTTGCTCTTCCATTCATCGCTGATTTTCGACAAGTAGTCCGTCCAGATATACGTCGTTCCGCTGCCATCTGACCGGTGCACCACAACGATGTCGTTCGCCGGGAGATTCACACCCTTATTGGCTCCCGCGATCGCTGGATCGTTCCATTTCGTGATCTTTCCCAGGAAAATCCCCGCCAGCGCGTCAGACGTGAAATTCAGCGCTCCCGTCACACCGGGTACGTTGTAGGTTGGAACGGCCGCGCCAAGCACAGTGGGAAAGTGTAGAATTCCATACCCTCTCTTGTCTTGGAAGGCCTTCAGTTGCTCATCATTCATGGGGCCATCGGTCGCGCCAAAATCCACGGTACCGTCCGTTACCTGTTTGATCCCGGCTCCGGAACCGACCGACTGGTAATTGAACTGAATGTTTGCGTTTTTTTTGTGGTATTCGTCAAACCATTTCGAATAAATTGGATTTGGGAACGATGCACCAGCCCCATTGATCAGGAGCGGGTTTTGCCCGGCCCATACTATCGCACCCAGTGCGAGGACACCCACTACGAGCACAGCAATTCTCTTCATGAGATTTATCTCCCATCAAATTCTATGGACGCCTGATTACCCTTCAGATTGACCCGCCCAGGTTACAGAATTGTTACATCTCCTCGTCATTCTGTTAAAAATGCGCAACGTTGCATCAATTCCTCTAATCCTTCTGTCTTCATGAACTTACGGCTCACCTTTGCCCCAGACAGCAAAAGGGCAGCCCCGCGTGGAGCTGCCCTTTCGTTTCGTTTAAACTGTGAAACTGCCTTTTGTTCGCCCCGGCTCTTTATGGCAAGTAGTAGCGGAACGATGTCCAAACCATGTTGTCCACGGTGTGCGGTCCGATTCCTGCAGTCGGTGCGGTTAACCCGCCCGTTCCCGACCAGCCGGTCTTGTAGAAGTAGGAGTATTGCATACCCCACTGGAATCTCCCCTTGTCGCCCTGATAGAACTTATGCCAGAAGCCAATGGTGCCTTCTCCGATGTACCGCGTGTCTCCGACGCAACTCCCTGCGGAAGGTGTGCCCACTGCGCTGGGAGCAACTTCAGTGCTGCAGGCGGAGTTGTTGGCGGTCGGATAGCCATAACCGCCGATTCCTGTGTTTGAGGTCTTCCACGTTGTTACTGTTTCAGGAAGGACGATGAAGACCGGATTCCCGGAAACAGTGTCGGTACCATTCAAAGTAACATTGGTAGTGCTGGTGCTCCCAGTCACGGATAGAAAACCATTATAGGCAGTGCGCGCAGCATATTCGCCGCCAACATAGCCATAGAGATCGAACTTCGGCGTCACGTGCCACTCCAGTCTCCCTAGCCAATGCCCTCCGTGAATTAGGGCAAGAGTGCCGTTCGGATGAACCGTTGCGTCGGACAATTGCGAGGATCCATAGCGGCCGGTGCCATCTCCGTAAAAGCCCTTCACGCCAAGGTCAAATTTCTTCGCGACCAAGGGCACGTCTAAGCTGGCTCCAACGGCGCCTCCCGTCTTGGAATCGGTATAAGCACCGACCGCAGAGGGAGTCGTGTTTGTGCAGCTTGGGTTGGATAGGGCGCCTGCTCCGGACAGTACGGCACTGTTGTAGCTACCTGTGTAGACGGTGCCGTCGGGCGATGTATAGGTAACTGTGGAGGTCGAGGGAGCTTGTATGCTTACGACAGCGCACGGATACACGCGATTCTGAAACGTGCTGACAACTCCAAACACCTCATAATGGCCCCAGCCCGGATCCAGCGCCGCTTTGACGATGAAATCCGGGGTCTTGTTGATCGAGTAGCCAGTAGTGTCAAAGGCGTTGAACAAACCACTGCCGTTGCCCGGCGCGTCGTAAAACGTGTTTGTTGTTGTGGTGCCGCTCGCGGAAGTATAGGTGCTGTTTCCATGGGCAGTAACCGTTGCCTGGGGGCCCTCTACCGAAGCCGCGATCGCAAACTTGTCGCCGAAGGTCTTCGTGACGCGGAAGCCGTACTGCCGCTCCCAAGTGAAACCCACGACGTACTGAGGATCAATTACCGCTGGCGTCCACTCATTCCGGTTGATGATTCCTGTTTTGTTTTCTGTCGCGAGACTCCACATTTGCCCGCCTGTAACCGACCAGCCGTTGGAAAACTCAGCTCGCGCAAACAACTGCCGCTGACGCATCACGTACGAATTGCTCTGGCGGTTGTTGGAAGTCGTTCCCGCCCCAAGGAAGTCCATCTCGTAGTAGCCAATAAGTTTCGCGTCGCTCACTTTACCCTCAAACAACATGCTGAGGCGCGACTGGCGGCCGGTGAGGTTCATTTCCGAAAGTTTCCCCGTCGCATTCGCCGGATAGGGAATGCCGTTAAATTGCGTGTTGATGTCCCCGCTCTCGGCACGTTGCCGGTTCACGGTTTCTGCCGCGATGAATCCGCCCGGGGTGATATTCACGCCCTTGAAGCGGATCGTCATTGGACCTTTTTCCTCCGTGTCACCGGCTCCGCCCGTCGCAGCAACCGCCGCGTTCGCCGCAACTGCATTGCTTGACGCCAGGCTCGCCACGGAGCTATTCAGCGCTGAGGTTGTCGTTTTCACTTCCGCCGACGTCGCTGCTGCCTCGCTCGCCTTCACGTTGGCTTCTGTCGCCTTGGAATTCGCCGACGCTGCCGCTTCCCGCGCTTCCTCAATCTGACGGTCACGCTTGGCCAGCTCTTCCTTCAACATCTGCAATTGTTCCTGCTGCGCCTGCAATGTCTGACGAAGTTCTTCCAGTTCCGCCGCGATTTCCGCGCTTGTCTTAGCCGTCTCCGGTTTTGCCGCCGCAGCAGCCTTGGCTGGCGGAGCATCGGCTCCCTTTGGTGTGTCTTTCGTTGAATCAGCGAAGGCTGGTCCCGAAAGAAGGAACAGCGACAACGTGAGTGATGCCAGTTTTTTCATTGCCTCTCTCTTTTTCTGCAGATTTCAAACTCCAACCGCCGTGGGAATATCGAACCACCCCGGTTCCCGAACTTAGTGGTCCACTCTTACGCTCATGTCAATTCAGCATGAATAGTCTGTAACAATCCCAAACTTGCTCCTCTAACAACTGTGTTTTCTTTTGTTTACGAAAAACTGAAGCTTTCGTAATAATGTCGCTAGACTCGCGCATGCCTGGCTCTGCGTATCGCTGCCACACCCAGATGACCGAGCCCCCCTGCGCAAGTTTCTGCGTTCGGCTGAGAAATTTCTCAGCGTTTGAAGCGCGGTGGCCAATTCTTTCGATGGAAGGGAGGAGAAGGGGACCGGAGCCAGGGGTGCACCGGTCCCCGTGGTAGGACTTGGATTGAAGATCAAACGCGCTGAGTTTCGCAGCCCGGAGTCACATCCGAATGAAGCCCATGTGAATTCTTAGTGACCTCCGAAGCCCCGCTGCTGTTCGTGTCTGACTGCTCCGGGCGCAGCGTCAATCCACGCCCGTGCCGCACATCCAGCCCGCGAACCCAGAAAATAATGTCTTCCGCAATGTTCGTCGCGTGATCCGCGATGCGCTCCAGATGCCGAGTGGCGAGGACGAATTGCATCCCGGGGCTTACCAGCGCAGCATCCGTGGTCATGTGTTGCAGCAGGTTCTCGAAGATCCGGTCGCGGTATCGGTCCACCACGTCATCACTTTCCAGTACTTGCGTGGCCATCTCCGCGTTCCGGAATATTAGCGCCCCCAGGCTACGGCTCACCATCGCCCGCACTGCTTCCACCATCGGCCCCAATTCCTCCGGGGGCTGCGCTCCTTGCATGTCTCGCAACGTAATCACGCGCTCTGCCAGGTTCACCGCGATATCTCCGATGCGTTCCAGGTCGTTGGTAATCTTCAGCGCGGCCACAATCAGGCGCATCTCGTCATCGTTGAACGAACCCCGTCGCAATAGCCGGATGGCGTGTTCATCAATCATGATTTCCATTTCATTGATGCGCGGCTCCAGCAGGAACACTTCGCCGGGCAGTGCCGCCGTTCGCTGGTTGTCGAACCCCACGATCGCGTCCAGCGCGCGGTTCATCGCTGTTTCCACAACGCGCGCCATCGAAATCAGGTAGTTGACCAGCGTGTCGTACATCACCACCTCGGTCAGTCCGCCGGCTGTGGCCATTCTTGCCTCCACGGTGGAAGCTCAACTTGCACACTTCCATACGTTGCCAGGAATTGTCACCCTGGAAGGTTACGCTTCGTTTACAACCCCATGAATTGCCCGGAAAGAAGAATACTAGGAATTCGCGAGCAGACTTCCTCGATTCGCTCGTGCAATGCCTGCCGATGAAGCCGCCGAGCGCGCGGCCGCCCGCTCCGGATCAAACACCGGGACGCTCACGTGAAAACTTGATCCCACTCCCACTTCGCTTTCCACCCAGATGCGCCCGCCGTGCCCTTCCGTCAGGTGTTTTGCGATGGACAACCCTAACCCCGTGCCGCCCGCTTCCCGCGAGCGCGCCACGTCAACGCGGTAAAATCGCTCAAAGATTCGCGGCTGGTCCGCCTGTGGAATGCCAATGCCTGTGTCTGCCACCGTGAAGATCACTTCATCATTCTTGGTTTCCGCGCTTAACACGATCTTTCCGCCCGGCAAGGTGTACTGAATCGCGTTGTCCAGCAGGTTTTGCAGCACTTCCTGCAATCGCCGCGCGTCGCCGGACACATCCGGCAGCCCCTCCGGCACATCCAGCGAAAGGGTCAGTTCTTTCTCCTCCGCTCGGTGCCGCGCCGTTTCGTAGCAGGATTCCACCAGCTGCGCCACGCTCACTGGCCGCAGCTCCAGCTCCAGCCGCTCCGCATCCATTTGCGACAATTTCAGCAGGTCTTCGGTCAGCCGCGCCAGTCGCCGCGAATGTTCCAGGATAATCCCCAGAAAGCGGTCGCGGTTTTGCGGATCGTTCATCGCTCCCGCCAGCAGCGTTTCCGCAAATCCTTGAATCGCCGTCAATGGCGTACGGAACTCGTGCGAAACGTTGGCCACGAAGTCCCGTCGGATTCGCTCCAATTTCCGCAAGTCCGTGATGTCATGCAGCACGATCACCGCGCCTGAGGTCTCTCCGGCGCGCACCGCTGCTACGGTTGCGGCGAAGAAGTGCTGACGCAACGTGCCCGTCGCGATTTCCGCCTCCACTCGTGGCTCGCCGGCCAGTACCAGGCGCACTGCCTCAATCAATTCCGTCTGCCGCACTACCTCTAGCAGCGCACTCCCCGCCACCGGCGGCACTTGCAGCCCCAGAATCGATGCGAACCCGGGATTCGCGAAGACCAGTCGCTCTGCCCCGTTCACCACCGCCACGCCTTCCACCATGGAACCCAGGATCGCCGATGACAGATTGCGCTCCTCCGTCAACGTTTGGATCGTCCGATCCATTCGCGCTGCTGTCTGATTCAGCGATTGCCCCAGCGCCTCCAGTGTGTCTCCTGTCCCATCGGAGGGAAGAGGCCGGAAATCCCCTTCGGCTACGCGCCGCGAAAACTCTCGAAGCCGCTCCACGCGTTCCGTGAACGACCGCGATACCAGAAGCGATATTGCGCCCGCGATGATCAGGATCAGCAGCGACCAAAACCATAATCCACGCCGGAATTTCCCCAGCGTTTCATCTACCCCTTCCAGCGGCAGCGCCAATCGCACCACCACTGGCACGTTTCCCGCGACATAGTGCCGCTCCGCGTAATACAGTAGCGGCTGTTTCACCGAAACACTTGTGCGCGCGGAACTGCCTTCCCCTTTTTCGAGCGCTTCCTGCACCTCCGGGCGGTCGGCGTGGGACTCGATTGTCTGCAGTTCGGATTCTGAGTCGGCAATCACCCGGCCATCCGCCGTGATGATCGTGATTCTCGCGCCGCTCTTGGCTGCGCTGGCAACCCAACGATTCAATAGCGAAATGTCGGCGGGCGTTTCTGGGGGGAAGTTTGAAAATTGTAACTGGTCAAAAGGAAGGACCCGCGCCAGGGCCTTCATCTGGTTGTAGCCGTCGTTCTGGTAGCTGCCTCGCAGGGCTCGTTCGGCGAGGAAATCCACCGCGAGCAACACGCTCAGCAGAAGCGCCAGAAACGTCAGCGCAAGTTTCCAAAATAGTTTACGCTGCACGTGTTTCGAACAAGTAGCCCGCGCCTCGCACCGTCTTCAGGTGCAGCGGGTTCTCCGGATCCGTCTCAATCTTCTCCCGCAACCGGCGCACATACACGTCCACACTCCGCGGCGTCACAAAGCGGTCCGTGCCCCACACGGCATCCAGCAACTGATCACGCGTAAAAACGCGATTCGGCCGCGACGCCAGATAATACAACAAACGGAATTCCAACGTGCTCAACGGCACGGGCTTCCCCGCCTGGCTCACACGGTATGACGCTGGATCGATCGCCAGCTTGCCCACTTCTATAATTCGTGGCGACTCCACAGGCGGCTCCGCCCTGCGCAACAGCGCCTTCACGCGCGCAATCAACTCTCGCGGGCTGAACGGCTTCGTCACATAATCATCCGCACCCATCTCCAATCCCACCACGCGGTCGGCTTCGTCCCCTCGCGCCGTCAACATCAGGATCGGTAAACGGTTCAGCGACTCGTCCTTGCGCACTTCCCTGCAAATCTCCAGCCCGGATATCTTCGGCAGCATCAGGTCCAGCAGCAGCAGATCCGGGGGTGTCTTCTTCAGCGACGACAGGCCGGAGGTGCCGTCCAGCGCCGCGTTCACCTGAAACCCTTCATTTGCAAGGTTGTAGCGCACCAGTTCGACGATGTCTCGGTCGTCTTCGATGATTAGGACGCGTTTCATGCAAAACTCTCGCGCCTTTTTTCGCATCGGCGGTAGTGTATCGTACTGCATTCGGTAAGGATAGCCATCGGAATGAATGGGATCTCCGGTCTCTATCTCGGATACCTGTAATTCTGGCAGGCCCGCATCATCTCTTGGTAACGGTCCCGTAACATTCACATGAATGCCCTGTAAACGCAAAATTCCTCTTCCCGTGCAGGAAAAGAGCTTGCGCATCAGAACTCCGGAGCCGGAATGTGAGGGCAGAGGATTGTGAAGGACAGGGCAGGAGTCGAGAACTGGTGTGCCAGTCCCCGACTCCCAAATAGCTGTTGCGTTCGATGAAGGGGTTGCCTGCTGGATTAGCGTCCCAGCCAGTAGGCCATGGTCTTCACCATGGTGCCATTGGCGTCATCATCCTTGGCGGCCCAAACGTATGCGCCTCCAAGTCCCCCGGGGACCTTGGTCTGGATGTAGATCATCTTCAATGTGGCACTGAACGGATCGTCGTAGGTATAGAAAGTTTCCGTGGAGGAATCGTAGAGCCACATGGCAACCCGTTGCGGATCGAAATAACGGCTGTATCCGTTGGAGGTCAAAGTAGAAAGGGTCGCATAGGTGGCCACCCCGGGGGTCAACAGTGTGTCGCAACCGGGAGTATTGCCGCTGAGATCGCCGCACAGGCCGGTGCCATTTGCCAGAAGTACAGGGGATGGTCCGGTGGAATTCTGGTACAAGCCGTGATCTACGTTGGGCACGCCAGTCCAGCCAGCACCATAGAGGGGCACACCCATGAGGTACTTGGAAGGCGGAACCCCAGCCTGCAGATAGGCGTCAACGGTTGCATTGATATCGAGGCCTTGGCCGAAGTCGGGATCCTGTCTGGAGTCAAACAGCGGCGAGGCGTGATTGGTCTGCGTGTCCCACGATCCAGCATAGTTGTAACCATCGATGGTGATGAAATCAACGAGCTTGGCGGTCTTGCGAAGGTCGATGTTGACGTAGTTCTGTGCGCCAGCCGGGCCGTCGTACGTCAGTTGATATTGCTTGCCAGTGGTCGTGGAAAGCGCATCGAGTTGTGTGCGGAACTCCTGGAGCAGGAGGGTGAAGTTCTCCTTGTCGGTGGCCGTCGGGAATTCCCAATCAATATTGAAGCCGTCAAAGAGGCCCGGAGCGGTGATGGGGCCGTTCCAGTCGCTGCCCACGTTGCCAACAATGAACATGTTGATGCAGGAAGCAGCGAGGGCCTGTCGTCCTGCCTCGGTGCTAGCAGCCAGCGAGAAGGCGGCGGTATTGGCGCCGGAGGCGCCACCAAGCGAAATCAGCGTCTTCAAATTCGGGTGAAGCTGCTTCAGCTTGAGGATTTCAGCGAAGTTGCCATACAGCGGCCAAGTATCGGCAATCCCCCCAACCGGCGTAAGGTAAGGAGTTTCAAAGTCGGCCCAGGCATCCGCGATGACGCAGGTATCCGTGGTTGGGTCTGTACTAGAAGCGCTGACATCTGCGAACGCGTAGATGAGGTGAGAGAGCTTGGCGGCGGAGCCGTTGCTCTCCAGATTCGCAAGGCCATACCCCGAGTAATAGATGCTCCACTCCTCGAAGTAGGCTCCAAGAATCTTGGCATCCTTAGGGTCATTGGCGCGAGCTGGGCCGCATGAGAGGGCCAAGACCAGCAAAGTGACCAACAAAGGGACAACATAACCCGAGGTAAAAGAGAGTTTTCCTGGTTTCATGGGATTTTCTCCTGGCGTGAACGGGGACGCGGCGCGAGTATAATCCCGTGTACTTACCCATGCAATACCAATCCTTACTATTCAATCGTTTTTATAGAGGGTGCTAGGACTTAACCGGGTGCCCCGTCCTCGTCGTTTGAGGGCGGGGCTTAGGTTACTCCTTCTTCCTCTCACCCTGGAACTACGTCAATCCTTACCAGTCCCGCCCTGGCTCTTCCGCAGAACGGCAGACGGCTCCTCGGCCGATGCCGGCGGCGGCCAACCCTATGCATTGCTTGACAATTTTTATTTTGAGTGTTCACATGTCGGGTACTTCACTTCACTTCGAGGCCTCGACACATGCGTACCCACCGAACGAACGTCTGTCTATGGGTGTCCTTAGTTTTCGTCTTTTTTGGCTTAGCTGGTTGCGGAAGCAACTCAAGCGGCGGTGGCTCCGGTACAGCGCCCAACCCCGTGCCTACACTGAGCGCACTTTCTCCCTCCTCCGTCACTTCCGGCGGACCCGCTCTCACGCTCACCGTCACGGGTGCCAATTTTATCGCTTCATCCCAAATCGCCTGGAATGGGACCCCACGCTCCACAACTTATGTTTCTGCTACCTCGCTCACCACCCCGATCACTGCAACCGATATTGCCTCAGCTGGAACTGCTTCGATTACCGTCATTAATCCCGCGCCCGGCGGCGGTACCTCCAACGCCTCCAACTTCACCATTGACAACCCGCTTCCGAGCGTTACGGCACTCTCTCCCACCTCTGTCTCCGCCAGTGGCCCTGCGTTCACCCTCACCGTCACCGGAAGCAATTTCAATACTTCTTCGCAAATTGACTGGAACGGAATCACACGCTCCACAAGCTTTGTTTCTGCTACTTCCCTCACGACGCAAATCACGCCTGCGGATATCGCCTCGCCTGGTTCCGCTTCCGTTACTGTCGTCAATCCGTCGCCGGGGGGAGGCACCTCCAGCGCCTTGAGTCTCCCCATCAGCGCAGTAACCTCAAACCTCACAATTTTAAATTTGCAAGGAAACGATCTCATCTGGGATCCCACGCGGCAGAAAATCTACGTTTCAGTTCCCAGCGCCGCCAGTTCCAATCCCACAACCATTACTGTCGTCGATCCCATCGCCGGAACAATTGCTAGCTCCCAATCTATAAGCTCCGAGACCAGCGCCTTATCCATCACTGATGATGGTCAATTCTTGTATACCATCCTGCAGTCGGAGAACTCCGTGGCGCGTTTTAACCTGCCGTCGCTCTCCCCGGACATTAAGTACACTGTCGGTTCCGACTCCCTCTCTGGAACGGCCTATACCCCTCTCGACGTGATGGCCATGCCTGGAAATCCACATACCGTAGCCGTCATCCGGAACAGCTCTTTTAGTGGCGTAGGCGATGGTGGCATGCTGATCTTCGATGACGCCACGGCGCGGTCGAATTCCGCTGGTATCGATGACTATTTCTCTTCCATGCACTGGAAATCCGACGGATCTATGCTTTATGTCGAAGACAATGGTTCTAGCGACCGCCAGTTCTACGCACTCTCCGTCAACTCTTCTGGCGCAACTCTACAAAACACTTACAGCCGCGCTTTTCGTCAGTGGGGCTCTCATCTTCATTACGATCCTCAAACCGGTTATGTTTACAACGATCCAGGGGAAATCCTAAATCCCGCTACCGGACTGCCAGTCGGCAACTACCCCACGGGCCTGCAGTACTACGCGGGTACGCTTGCTGCTCTCGATCCTCCCCAGAAATGCGTTTTCCTGCTCACACCCGTCCAGAACGCCACGGGACAATACAACTTTCAACTCCTCGTCTATGATGAAACACAACTGAATCTACTTCGCTCGTTCTCCATTCCCAACGCCGTTGGCACTCCCCAAAACTTCATCCGTTGGGGCCAGTCTGGCCTTGCCTTTGTTACGAGTGGAGTGCAAGGAGCGAACAACACTCCAGTCGGTGAGCTCTACATCCTCGATGGTCTTTTTGTGAACCCCTCGGGTGCGCCGGATTCCGCCGTCGGCTCTCCTCTGAATCCTCTGTCCACACTTTTTGCCGTCAACCCGGTGAGCGCGACGGTCGGGAGTCCCACCGTCACTGTCACCTTTTCAGGCGCGGATTTTCTTGAGGGCGCAACCGCCTCGTGGAATGGCACCCCTATCTCTTCTTCGGTGATCAGCAGCACCGAAATTCAAGCCCAGATACCTGCTTCGGACTTGACCTCCTCTGCTCTGGGCTCGCTTACCGTAACAAATCCTGGCCCCGGCGGCGGTACTTCCAGCGCCCTTCCTTTCTCCGTCAATCCGGCGCCACCAGCGGGGACCCAGATCGCTGTCTACAGTTCTGGTGGTGACGATTTGGTCTGGGATCCCGTGCAGCAGAAGATTTATGTCAGCTCGCCCGGTATTCAGGGAGCATTGGGAAACAAGATTGTTACCGTTGATCCCGTTGAGGCGACGGTGTCTTCCACCCCTTTTATCGGCAGCGATCCCGCAAGACTCTCCTTGTCCGCCAGCAGCCAGTACCTCTACGCTGGCATGAACGGTCAGAATACCGTTCAACGCTTCACCCTGCCTGGACTGACTCCCGACATCAATTGGAACTTGGGCGCGGATTCCTTCGATGGACCTTATTTTGCCCTCGGCCTTGCGGCTGCCCCTGGCGCTCCGCAAACCGTTGCCGTGAATTTCGGTTATTTCGATCTCTCTCCGTCATCCTCGCTTGGCATCTTCATCTATGACAACGCCACACCGCGGTCGGTGTCAGCTCCTGGTTGGTCTTTGGGGACGGATTCTTATGCTTCCATCGTTTGGGGGAGCGACGCGTCTACTATGTACGCGGATGCGCAAGGCGACCCCACAGACCTGTATATCCTCTCGGTGAACGCAAACGGCATAAGCGTTGCTACTGACTATTCGAGGATTCTTGATCTCCCAGGCGAGAACTACGATCTCCGTTATGACCCCGGCACCAGCCTTCTCTACGACGATCTCGGAGAAATCATTGACCCCGCCACGGGAAAAATACTCGGCACCTTTGGCGCTTCGGGGATTCCCGCGCCAGATTCGTCGTTGAATCAAGTTTTTATTCTCGGCCAGCTTTCGTCACAAACAAATACCTCTAACTTTACAATTCAATCTTTTGACCAAAATACTTATGCGCTACTCAGTTCTCTCACGATTCCCAACGTTGTCGGCACTCCCACTTCCTTCATCCGCTGGGGAACCAATGGACTCGCGTTCACGACCCGCATCGGAGATCCTCTGAGCACCACCTCGGTCGGCCCGGGGCTCCTATACGTGATTAACGGCAATTTCGTGAAGCCCTCTTCCGCCGTGGCCACCGCGGTCTCATCTCCTCTGCATGAGCGTGTCCGCAAGACCTGGGGCACTCACCCCGCCCCTCGCGCTCCCTCAACACACTGACAAAAGCCGAAAGGTAGAAAGAGGAAAAGGGCGCGTGCCCAGGGCGCTCAAAAGTCGTAACACTGAATGCCTAGACTCACTCGCTGCCGACAGGCAAGAGAACAGTGTGATGAGGGCCGATTGAAATCACCCGCCGAGCGAATGTTTACTGCAGACTCGTTGGTGGCCTGCACGGACCCGGGAGTTGAAGCGGCCTTCGCCTAATGACAGCCAGCAGAATGGTGTAGGATTTGGCTGCTACATCACGGAGGGACGATGAGCGCTGCCCCAGCAAAACCCGATTACGGTATTGATGCCCCCGGCGTAATTCGCACTCTCCTCCTGATCGGCGCTTTGGCGCTGCTGGCGGCTCCGTTTGTGCCCCGTGTGCGCATCGGCCACTTCCTGTTTGTCTTTCGCCCCATGTTGATCGGCATTGGAACGGTCTGCCTCCTTGAAGGGATCCTGATGCTGCTCTACGCGAAGTGCGGCAAGCACTCGCATCGAGATCGCATGCTGAATCGCATCACCTGGCACGGCGATGAGCGTGTGCTGGACGTTGGCACCGGCGCGGGGCTCCTGATGATTGGCGCGGCGAAACACTTGACCACCGGGCGCGCCGTAGGAATCGATCCCTGGAGCAAAGTGGATCTGGCCGGCAACACCCCCGAACGCACGGTGCATAACGCGGAGATCGAAGGCGTGCAGGATAAAGTGGACGTGCTCGACGGCGACGCTACTGCCATCCAATTTCCCGACGCCAGCTTCGATGTCGTCGTTTCCAATCTCTGCCTGCACAACATCTCCACGGAAGAACGCCGTGATCAGGCCTGCCGCGAAATCGTCCGCGTACTGAAGCCCGGCGGCCAACTGGTGGTTTCTGATTTCATCAAGACGCGCCGCTACGAGCGGGTGTTTCGCGAGGCTGGAATCGCGCTCGAGCCCGGCGCGACATTCTGGTGGAGAACCTTTCCGCCGCTGCGGGTCATTTACGGCAAGAAGCCGGGAGGCACTGAAAGTTAGTGCGGAAACAAGCGCACATGGAACTCCAGCGACGCCGGCAGGTGCTCCGCAAAGTAGATCACATCGTGCCGCCCGGGATACAGATGATATTCGTGGGCAATGTGCCGTGCAGTTAGAACTTTGTCCAGCGCCGCGGCTCCCGCCTCGAAGCCGTAATCATCCTGATCCCCGCAATCGAAATAGATTTTCATCCCCGCCAGATTCGCCGCGCGCGCCAGCGTGATCGGGCTTTCCTGATTCCAGTAAGCCGCGTCGGGCGGGCTGCCAAGTACGCCCGCAAAAAGCCTCGAGCGGTTCGCTTGAGTGCCTTGCGCATTCGATCCGCCAAGAAACACGGGTAATTTCTCGATCAGCGCGGCGCTATGCGCGCTGACCGCCGAAAATAGTTGCGGATGCCGGAACGCCAGATGGAGCGCGCCGTAACCGCCCATCGAAATCCCGGAAATGGCGCGGTTCGCGCGTCCCGGCGAAACGCGGTAACGTTTCTCGATGAACGGAAGGAACTCCTGAACCAGGAAATCTTCGTAACGTTCCTTTCCATCCTTCGCGTTGATGTAGAAACTCGCACGTCCATCCGGCGTGGCGATCAGGAAGTCCGGAAGCTCTCCCTTCGCCCGCAGGTCTTCCACCAGGTTCCATTCGCCGGAGTGGATGAAGAACTGTTCGTTGTCGCCAAGTCCGTGCAACAGATAAAGGATGGGAAAATGCCGCGCCTTGTCCGCGTCAAATGAAGGCGGCAACATCACGCAATAAGCCACCGCGCGATGCACGAATTTGCTGGGCAGGGAATTGCACTCGACGCGGCCCGTCGCCGCTTGCAATACAACGGGCAAACACAGGAGACAAACGCCGCAAATGAGCCAGCGCAGACGATCAAGCGCCCGCGCCCTGCTACTCATAACGTAGGGCATCAACCGGATTGAGCTTGGCGGCACGCGAAGCAGGATAAAGTCCCGCGGCCAGGCTGACAAGAATCGCGAATACGATAGCGGCAATTACCAGCCACCACGGCACCGAGGAAAGTTCGATGGGATTCAGGTTCTGCCGTTTCAGATAAACGTTGGTGCCAAACGTTATCGCGCGCCCCAGCAGCCAGCCAAAAAACACGCCAAGGAATCCGCCGAACAATCCCATCACCCCGGCTTCGACGAAAAAGAGTTGCTGCACGTCGGAATCCGCTGCTCCTAGCGCTTTCAGGACGCCGATTTCCCGCCGCCGCTCCAGAATCGCCATCACCAGCGTGTTCACGATGCCCAGTGTCGCCACCGCCAGCGCCAGGCTCCCGAAAATTCCCAGCAGCAGATCGAACACGGAGAAGAATGTGCGCAGCGATTTCGAGGCATCGAGCAACGAGAACGCCGCGAAGCCCATCGCCTTGATCGAAGCTTCCAGCGCTTCCACCTGCGAAGGCGATTTGGCGCGCACGGAAAGGGAAGGATAGGTCGTTTTACTGGTGGAATTGTCGCGCACGATGTCGCGCAAATCGTTGACTTGCGCCGCTCGCAACGTGGATGCCGTCGCCAGCGGCATCAGCAACCGCGCATTGCCGTATCCGCCATATCCGGCGGCGGGCTCCGTCTCCACGATGCCCACAATTTTCAGCCGCAACTCTTTCGGCACAACCGAAAAGCCGCCGGATGGCTCACCGCTCTGGTTGGGCGAATCGTTGTTTGCCAGCAGCGCCTGGCGTTCCGCATAACGCAGCACCAGGTCCTGCCCGATCAGCGATGCGGGCTTCTCCGAGAGATCCTTCGCAAATTCAATCTGCAGGATCGCTTCGTTTGCCGTTGGCGAAGAGAAGAAATTCCCTTGCATCCCGTCGAACGAACCGGAATTGCGCGAAGACTCCGGCATTCCCGCAACCACGGTGGCAAATGGCTTGTCGTTGAAGCGCACCTCGGTGAAGAAGCGCACTTGCGGGTACACCTCGATCACATTCGGGAGCTTTTCCATCTCCTTGCGCGCATCGTCGTCCAATGCACGCGGCGGTTTGTCGGAGGGTGCTTCACGTTGTGGCCTTCCCATACCGCGGAAGTTGTTCTTAGGCGTAACGAAAATTGTGTCGAACAAGCCGCTCTGCGAAAGCCGCTTGGAAGCCAATTCCTGAAGACCTACGCCCAGCGACAACATGGCCACCAGCGAAGCGACGCCGACGGCAACACCTATCGTGGTCAGCACATTTCGAAGAATGGCTTCGCGAAGATTGCGGAACGCAAGGTCGGCCAGGTCACGGGGCTTCATTGCGCCGCCTCTTTTGTCATTTCCGCAGCGGACAGAAGTTTGCCGTCACCCATGATCGCCAGCCGGTCCGCATAACGTTCCGCCAGCGGCCGTTCGTGCGTCACCATCACAATCGTCATCCCCAACTGCTGTTGCACCTCGCGCAGCAGCGCCAGAATGGCTTCCCCGGTGGCCGAATCGAGATTCCCTGTCGGCTCATCCGCCAACAGAATTTTCGGCCGGTTGACCAGCGCTCGCGCGATGGCTACCCGCTGTTGCTCGCCGCCGGATAGCTGCGTGGGGCGATGACCCAGCCGGTGCGTCAGCCGCACGCGTTCCAGCGCCTCGCGCACCCGCCCGGGCCGCTCTGCGTGCTCCACCTCCGCAAGACGCAGCGGAAGTTCGATGTTTTCTTCCAGCGTCATGCGCGGCAGCAGGTTGAATGATTGAAAAATCATGCCAATGGTGTTGCAGCGGTAGCGCGCCAATTCGATGCTCGTGAGCTGCGCAAGATTCTGCCCTTGCGCCATGATTGAGCCGGACGTGGGCCGGTCCAGGCCCGCGATGAGATTCAGAAGCGTGGATTTTCCCGATCCGGAAGAGCCCAGCAACGCCAGGAACTCATTGCGCGCAATGGAAAGCGAAACGTCGTTCACGGCCCGGATCGTTGCTTCGCCCATGGTGTACTGGCGGGAGACGTGCTCCAGTTGGATGGCTGTTTCGGCGTGGGGCATGGAGGGGTTCGTCATGGAGTGGGGTCAGTGGGTCTGGCAATAAATGATACGCCGGAAAGGGAGCAAAAATTTCATGCCCTTTTTGGATGCGGCAAATCGCGTGGACGTTGGGACGGGAATAAGAGGAGGATGTGAACAGGGTAGAATGCGGGCGGTGAGGACAATGCGATGAACAAATTGTGGTTGGCGATGGCCTTGGCGTTGACGATGGGCAGCATGGCGCGGCCGCAGAAGCCTCCGCTGCTGCCGGAGAAAGATGTGGCGGCGCTGGCCAACGAACTCAGCGGAGAAACGGCCATACGCAATCTGGAAGGAATCGCCAGCTACCACCGCCAGCGCGGCTCGCAGGGTTTTCATGAGGCGGCGGAACTTGTGGCTGAGCGTCTGCGAAGCTATGGCTTAAGCGACGCCGCGATTCTGCAGTTTCCCGCCGACGGCAAGGTTTACTACGGCACGCAGCGCTCCCGCCCGGCGTGGGACGCGGAATTTGCGGAGTTGTGGGAAGTGAAGAACGCCGGAGCGCCGGTGAGGTTGGCGAGTTTCGACGCAGAGCCGGTCGTGCTTGCGGAAGACAGCGAGAGCGCCGATGTGACCGCGGAGCTGGTGGACGTCGGTGAAGGCACGAAAGAGAGCGATTACGCTGGCAAAAGTGTAAGAGGGAAGTTGGTTCTGGTCAGCGCGCAACCAGAGGCGGTGCAAGATTTGGCGGTGGGCAAGTTTGGCGCGGTTGGCATTATCAGCTACGCGCAAAACCAGAAGACAGCGTGGTCGGGCGAGAATGAAGATGCCATTCGCTGGGGCCACCTGGACACGTTCTCGAAAAACAAGACGTTTGCATTCATGGTGAACTTGAAGACGGCGAATGCGCTGAAGCAGCGGTTATCGAACGGGGAAAAGATCCGGCTTCATGCCCTGGTGAAAGCCGCGCAGCATCCCGGGAACTACGAGGTCGTGACGGCGAGCATTCCTGGGGCGGATGCAAAGTTGAGGGACGAAGAGATCGTTTATTCCTGCCACCTGGACCATCAGAAACCAGGAGCGAACGACAATGCCAGCGGCTGCGCGACGATTCTGGAAGTGGCGCGAACGCTTCAAAAACTGTTGGGAGAAGGAAAACTGGCTCGCCCAGCGCGCACCATCCGGTTTATTTTCCCTCCGGAGATTGAAGGCACGCTGGCGTTGCTGAACTCAGAGGCACTCACATTCGACAGCATCGCCTGGCACAAATACTTCAAGGACGGCCGAGAAGAGTGGGAGTTTATGGATGCGGCGAAGGAAAAGGCGCTGCCGGGAGGACCGGAGTGGGCCAAACGCATCAAGGCCGTCGTGCACATGGACATGGTTGGCGGGGGCCTGGAAACCAAAGCCGTGTTTCACGTGACACGCGGGCCGATGAGTTTGCCCTCCTTCGTGCAGGACGTGGCCTGGGCTTTCGCGGAATTTGTGAACGAGCAATCCTACGAATTTGCGGCCACCGGCAATGCCAAGTACCCGTTGCTATCATTCGAAGGCGGCAAGGAGCCTCTACGCGCCGAATACTCCTTGTACACCATGGGCAGCGACCACGATGTCTATCAGGATTCCTCCTTTGGCATTCCCGCGATCTATCTGAATGACTGGCCCGACCGCTTCATCCACACCAATCTCGACACGCCCGCCAATATTGATCCGACGAAGCTGAAACGCGCCGCGTTCATTGGCGCCGCCAGCGGCTACTTTCTGGCGAATCTCACAGCGCAAACTTACAGGGACGTTTCCGATCAAAGTCTCATCATTCGTTTTAACGAAATGGGTGAGGCGCCTCGTCGCGTAGAACAGTTGACCCCTGACGAATCGGTAAGAATGCTTCGGCTGTGGTCCGAGCTATCCATGGCCAAGTGGCAGTCTCTGGCAAAATTCAACTCAATGATTATTGACGCGATCTCACTAACTTCCGATCTTGAAAAGCAGCAGCAACTTTTGGCAGAAATGCGTGGTGCAGAAGCTCCGCCCACTGGCGATGGCCTTCTGAAATTTGCGCGCAACTCTTCGCTGAAAGGACCGATGGAGGTCTTTGGCAGCAATTACTTGACGGACGAGCTTTCCAAGCGCGGGGTCAGCACAAAGCCGAAACTCCTCGAATACACCGGCTTGTGGGGCGGCGGCGAAGAGTACGCCTACGAAGTTCTGAATTTCACGAACGGAATTCGTAACGCACAACAAATCCGCGATGCGGTTTCCGCGGAGTACGGACCAGTCCCTCTGGAATTGGTGGTCGAATATCTGAAGGCGCTGGAAGAGGCTGGCGTCGTCACGCTGGCCAAATAAACCCAAATGCACGAACTCGAAGAGTTTGCCCTGCCGCGGCACCGCGCTCGCGATTCGCAGACCGCACCTGAAACTCTCCGCTGAAAGCGAGCTACTTCGTTCGCGTATACATTAGTGTCTCCACCATCGATTTCCCGTGGTCATCAAACGTCCAAACCTGCTTCAGGTGGTCCTTATCCGGAATTGTGACCGAGAGCGACACCATGTGCCCCTCATCTGGGGTTTTCGTGCCGGAGACGCGCACGAAACCGAAATCATACTTGCCCGTTGCCGCTGTGCCTGCGGGCGTTTGCATCGTCGGTTGATTTCCCGCTGAACAGTAGTGCGTGACCACGATGTGGTCGCCATCCAGCGAGTACATGGTGATCATTTCCGATTGATCGGCGCTGTGCAGTCTTTCCATCAGCGCGCTCCCATTGGAGACCACCTGATACGTCACATGCACCTTGGACCCCTGCGTGTTTGTTCCTTCCCACTCTCCGGCCAGCGATTTCAATTGATCAAATGCGGGCGTGGAGCGTGCGGGCGCGTGCATCTCTTGGGCCGCGGCAAAAACGCACAGCGACAAACAGAGCAATAGCAAACCGAGTGTGCGGAGACGAACCATACGAAACCTCCTTGAAGCGTGCCGGGAGTCAGGAGGGCAAGGCCCGGGTCACGCCATGGGTGGGAAGGATTCTGCCGCAATGCGCACCGGAAGTCGAGTGCCGAAAACTGCTTCTCCGGAAGCGCCCGGCCTCCCTCTCGGGCCTCGGGCAGGTATTGCATGGGCCACGCCGGCCGGCGCTATGCCATTGACCAACGAGCAAAACCCTACATACCATAGAAAAATGGCAAAGAGGCTCATGCTCGGCCCCGGGCTGGGCGCATTCGCGTGTTTCGCGCTGCTGGTGGGCGCGGCGGGTTGCGAGGACGCCACCAAAAAGCCGTTGCAAGCGCGCGTCCCGGCGCTGGACCCGGTGCAGGTAGCCGCTTCCGCCGTGCCCGACGTCGGTGCGCTCCCACCGTTGAATCCGGTCCTGACGCCCATTGTTTCTCTGCAAGCGCCCGTCCCCGGCGGCATTGACTACCTGATCGAAAAGGTGAAGGAGAGATTCGCTTCCGGCGAGGCCAATTACAGGGCCGGCCATTTGGAAGCCGCCCGCCGCGATTTTGATGACGCGGTGGACTGGATGCTCGAGAGCGGCTACGACCCCAACAGCGATGCGCGCCTTAATGAACTCTTCCATCAGGTCACCGACACGATTTACACCGACGAGTTGCAGGCCTTCCGCGCGGGGGATGGTTTCAGCGAGGCTCCTGCCGTTCCCGCGGCCATTGACGAAGTGGCAGAATTGACCTTCCCCGTTGACCCCAAATTGAAGGAGCGCGCGGAAACCGCCGCGAAGACCATGTCGCACGATCTGCCTCTCACGGTGAACGACACGGTGGTCTCCTACTTGAATTTCTTCCAGACCCCGCGCGGCCGTGCCATTGTCGAAAATGGCCTGCGGCGCTCCGGCAAATACCAGGCGATGATTTCGCGGGTGCTCGGTGAAGAAGGCGTGCCCCAGGACCTGATCTACCTGGCGCAAGCGGAGAGCGCTTTCCAGCCGCTGGCACTTTCCCGCGCGGGAGCCCGGGGCATCTGGCAATTTGTGCAGTGGCGCGGCAACGAGTACGGCTTGAAACGCAGTTGGTGGGTGGACGAGCGGCTGGATCCCGAAAAAGCCACGCGTGCCGCGGCTCAGCATCTGCGCGATCTTTACGGCCTCTTTGGCGATTGGTATCTGGCCATCGCCGCCTACAATTGCGGGCCCGGGAACGTCCAGAAGGGCGTGGAGCGCACCGGTTACGCCAATTTTTGGGAGCTCTACAAACGTAACGTGCTCCCCCGCGAAACCAGGAATTACGTGCCCATCATTCTGGCTCTCACTTTGATCGCCAAGGATGCCGCGCACTACGGCATTTCGGTGGAGCCGGACCCGCCGGACAATTTCGACGTGATCAAGCCGGGTCGCGCCATCGACCTCCGCCTGGTGGCCGAAACCATCGATGTGGACGTGGCCACGCTGCGCGCCCTGAATCCCTCGCTCTTGCGCATGGCCACGCCGGAGGATCCCAACTTTGTTCTTTATCTACCCAAGGGCACTTCGGCGAAGTTTTCCGCGGAGATCGCGGACATTCCGCCGGACAAGTGGGTCAGTTGGCGCCGCCATCGCGTCGAGTCCGGAGATACTCTTACCTCCGTTGCCAGGCAGTACCGCGTCACACCGGCGGCCATTGCGGACGCCAATGATCTGGACCGCGGCGAACCCTTGACGTTGGGAGAGAAGCTCATCATCCCCGCCACCCGTCCGCCCGAGGAAACCAAGACCCGGCTGGTGCGCTACCGCGTCCGCAAAGGCGATACCCTGGACGGCGTCGCCGACCAGTTCAGCGTGACTGCGGAGCAAATCCGCAAATGGAACGGCCTGAAGGCTCCCAAGGTCTCACGCGGCATGGTTCTGCGCATCTATACTGTCGGGGGCGCCCCGGAAGCGCACACGGTGCGCAGTTCCGCCAAATCCAAAAAGCATTCCACGGGCGCATCGAGCAAGACCCGGCAATAGTTTGTGGCTGAATCCAGAGTCTCTCCTTGCCTGCCCTCTTTCGTGGCCGTGCGCGACCTTTCCAGTGCCTCTGGTCACGCCATTCTTGGTCCGGTCTTAACCTCTTCGGGACACCGGGCCGGGAAGCCTGCGAGAACTCTTGACATCCACGTTGGAGTGGGATAACAAATCGCAAGGACGGAGTGACTCATCTCCGGCTGGAGCAGCATGCCAAGAACATCGGGAAAACGAGTGCCCCCAGGGGAGGAACGTATGGATTTCGAGAAGGATAATTTTGAAGAAGATGATGAGCTGTCCCGGCTGGAAGAGGACGACGAGCTGGGTGGCGATGCCGAGGGTGTGATCGAGGAGCAGGAAGAGATCCTCTTGGCAGAAGATGAACCTGCGGAGGAGCTCGGGGAAGAAGCCCCGGCGAAGCCCGCATCCAAGGCTACGCCCAAGAAGGCGGCGAAGAAGCCCGCCAAGAAGGCGCCCAAAAAAGCCGCCAAGAAGGCGCCCAAAAAGGCCCCCAAGGCCAAAGCAAAGCCCAAGAAGGCTGCCAAGAAGCGCCGCTAAACAGCCCGGGCGCGAAAAACTCGAATTCCCGGAAGCCCCGCTTCGCTTTCCCGGGGCTTCTTTATTTCGCGCCGCCGCCCCGTGCGCCGCAAGGGTACCGATTTGCCACCGCATGAAACGCCGGGCGCAGCCGCAAGGGCCCCGTTTCGGTGCGCGGTTCGCGCAAAAATGAAAAAACGCCCGCCCGGCTCCCTTCGCGCTCTTGCCCAAGCCTGCAAGTACCGCTAGGATCAACAGCTATGTTGCGAGCCATCGAGCACATACGGCGGATGCGCGGCGGCGCGCAAGGGCACTTGATGCGCTGCTCGGACGGCAACTACTACGTCGTCAAATTCCAAAATAACCCGCAACACCTGCGAGTTCTGGTGAATGAGCTGCTCGGTACACGCTTGGCATCTCGTCTCGGCTTGCCCACCACCCCCGTGGCCGTCGTCGAGGTCAACCGGGAGCTGATCGCGTTGACCGAGGAACTGTGCATCGAGTTGGCCCGCTCGCGCACGCCTTGCGCCGCGGGGCTGCAGTTCGGCTCGCGCTATCCCGGCGATCCGCGCCGCCTGGTGCTGCACGACTTTTTACCGGATGAAAAATTGCGCGAGGTCAGCAACCTACACGATTTTGCCGGCATGCTGGTGTTTGACAAATGGACTTGCAACACCAACGGGCGCCAGACGCTGTTTTTTGAAGAGCCCGCCCCGGCGCAGGCAATCGCAAGGGGCGAAGTTCCCGGGGAAAGTCCCCACGCGGCCGGCCCTCGCGCGCTTCCTTACCGCACACTGATGATCGACCAGGGTTTCTGCTTCAACGCCGGGGAGTGGAATTTTCCGGACGCGCCCCTGCGCGGCTTGTATGCGCGCAACCGCGTCTACGAAGGTGTTACCGGAATGCAATCCTTCGGCCCGTGGCTCGAACGCCTGGAACAGCGCATCACCGAGCGCGTGCTGGCGGATCTGGCCGGGGAGATTCCACCGGAGTGGTACGCGGACGATTACGACGCCGTACTGCGGCTGCTGGAACAGTTGCTGCGGCGAAGGACGCGCGTGCCGGAGCTGCTGCTGTCCGCAAGGTCGTCCAACCGGCAGCCGTTTCCGTCTTGGAAAAGTGACTCGTGATTTGAAAGCCGTGACTCGTGTTTTGTAATTTGTGACTCGTGCAAGAACACCGCGGATCGCTCGGCTTAGGTTTTTCACGAGTCACCAGTCACGAATCACGAGTCACGCTATGGAGAGAAATGCCATGATCACAGAGACAAACGAAACCAGGGCCAACGAGCGCGCCTGTGTCTACCGCGTGCTTCGCTACACGCCCAATCTCGTGCGCGACGAGTGGGTTAATATCGGCGTGCTGGTTTTCGATCCCCTGACCGGCGAGCGCCGCTTGCGCCTGATTGAGGAGCCAGAGGAGTACGCGCGCGTGCGCCGCCTCCATCCCCTGGCCGACGAAGAACTCTTGCGGGCCCTGCGCGATGACCTGGAAAACCGCTTCGCCGGCGCCAGCGAACTCCTCTCCGGCAACGGCCAGGACATGAATTCAGCAGCCGGCGGCGGAAACGGCCAGACCGCCTGGTTGCGGCTTTTGGCCAAGTGGGACGACACACTCTCCAACGCTTTGCAATTTGCCCCGCAAAAGGGTGTCTACGCCGGCGATCTGGACGCGGAAACAGAACGCCTCTATGACGACCACGTGGCCCCCGCGCGCGCTGCTACACGCGTGGGCGCACCCGGCAGCCGCGGCGTCGTGCGCTCGTATTGCGCGCAGGTCCTGAAACAGGCGCGTCTGTGGGAACGCATGCAGAAGGGCGTGCGCGCGGAGGAGTTCACCTTCCCGGGTGATCCCATGCGCCTCGATTACGGCTATCGCCGCAATGGCACGCGCGGATTTCTCCAGGCGCTGAGCGTGACACGTGCCCCCGCCGATGCCAAACTGCTGGCCTACACGGTGGACCGCATCCGAAGCAAGGTGAAGCCCAGCGAGTTTACCGCGGTCACCGATGTGGCTCTCCTTGCAGAAAACGAGCGCCACCGGTTCGTGCGCGACACCTTGCGCGATGCCGGCGTGGAAGCCGTGGCCATGGAAGGCTTCGCGGTGTGGACGGCAAAGCTGCGCCCGTTGATCCAGTGAGGGGCCCCACAGGTTTATTGTTTGGGCTGCAGCAGGCGGTATTGCGTCACGATGTTCTGAATGGCATTACCCAGACGAGACAAAGGGTGGCGTTGCGCTGCCAATTCCTCCGCTGTTCCTGAGGAGGAATAGACGCCTGCATCGGTGACTGCGTAGAAAATGACTCCGCCCGGCTCGGGAAGCGGGTAGATTGCAGCGGGCTGCATCCGAGGTTGAAACTCGGCCGCGAGTGATACCGCTTTCAGCGCGGCTTCGCGAATTTCCGGGTGCGATTGACCGCCGCCAATCGATCCACCGCCACTGCTCAGATAAATGCTTGCGGTTCCATCAGCGACCGCCACGACTGTGGCGAGGCCATTCCCCGTGTTCCAATCCATCATCACAGCATATGGTTCTGTCGGTTTCCTCGCAGGCGGGGGAGCAACTTTCCCGTGAAGACTCTCTAGGATGAGCTTGCGCATGCTGAGATAGGTTTCTGAGACAGAAACCTGTGAAGCGGCAGCTGTTCGGAACGAGCTTCGTCTTCGGCTGAGAAAGTATGCAACCAGGCCGACAATAAGAAAACATACCAGAAGGGTGAATACCAACTTCGTGGCGGTGGCCATTGGAGGACATTGTACTGGTCGCAGCCACTAGAGTGGTAGCGCATTGTGGGCCTGCACCAGGGGCACGTGGGAAGGTCTTCCTTCTTTACTGATGACTGAAAACTGAATACTTAGAACTGCGCCAGCTACACCACCGGCTCGGCCCAGTTCTCCAGCGTCTCCTTCACCTTGTGCAGGAACTGGTGCGCGATCGCTCCATCCACCACGCGGTGATCGTAGCTCAGCGTCACGTAGCACATCGAACGGATGGCGATGGCATCGTCCACTACAACCGGCCGCTTCTCGATGGCCCCTAGCCCCAGGATGCCCACGTTGGGCTGGCTGATCACCGGCAAGCCGAAAAGCCCGCCGAAAACGCCCGGATTCGTGATCGAGAATGTGCCCTCCTGTACTTCTTCGGGCTTCAGTTTCTTCGAGCGCGCGCGTTCCGCCAAATCGTTCAGGTTGCGTTGAATGCCCAGCAGGTTTTTCTCGTCCGCGTTCTTCACCACCGGCACGATCAGGCCCCAGTCCAGCGCCACGGCGATGCCGATGTTGATCTCCTTGTGCTGCACCACGTTCGTGCCGTCCAGCGAGGAGTTCAATACGGGATAGGCGCGCAGGCCCGCCACCGCTGCTTTCACGAAAAAGGGCATGAAGGTCAGTTTGGTCTCGTAGCGCTTCTCGAACTCTTCCTTGGACTTGGCGCGAATCGCCGCAATCCTGCTCATGTCCACTTCATCGACGGAGTACACGTGCGCCGAAACGTGCTTCGACGCCACCATGTGCTCGGCGATTTTCTGGCGCATCACGCTTAACGGGCGCACTTCGTAGTTCCCAAAATAGATGCGCTCCCGCGGCACTCCTACCTGCAATGCGGGAATAAACTGGCTGCCATGCCCTGCCGCCGCGCCGGGTTGGGCCACGACAGCCGGAGGCGGTGGTGGAATCGTGGGCCTGGCCGCAGCTGGGGAGCCCTCGGGCGGTGCGCTGCTGGGCACCGGACCAGACGATGCTGCAATCACCGTTTCGATGTCCTGCTTGGTGATGCGCCCGCCCGCACCGCTGCCTTCAATCGTGGAGAGGTCCACGCCATGTTCCTTGGCCATGCGCCGCACCAGCGGCGAGGAGTGAATCCGTTCCGTGGACGCTGCTGCCGCCGCAGGGGCTGCGGGTGGGGGCGCAGGCTTGCTAGCCACAGGCGCGGGTGTCGGAGCCGGAACAGCCGGAGCAGGCTTCGCTGCAGGCGCTGTTGCCGCGGGAGTCGGTGCGGGAGCCGACGCTGCCGCCGAGCCCGCCCCATCAATCACCGCCACGACCGTCTGGATGGGCACCGTCTGCCCTTCCGGCACCTTGATTTCTTTCAGCACGCCCGCCGAGGGCGAGGGAATTTCCGCGTCAACTTTGTCGGTGGAGATTTCGAACAGCGGCTCGTCCCGCTCAACCTTGTCGCCGGGTTTCTTCAGCCACTTGGTGATGGTGCCTTCAAAGATGCTTTCGCCCATTTGGGGCATGACCACATCGACTGGCATTGCGGTGATCTCCTTGCTCTCTGGAAAACTGCCAACCGGGGCGCTCTTGGCCGGTAAAAGCCGAACCTTTCTATTTTACTCGGAAATCCACCCGAACAAAAACGCATGTCCGCATCCGTGGCGCGCTGCTTTCCGATGGCCCGGCTTTCCCGGAGTCATCCGACGGTGACAGGCATCGAATCGACAGTGCCAGCCAGTTCTGCCAGTTGGCGAGCGCGCGCCGGTAGATTTGGTCCCTAGCGCAAAGAACGCGCGTGCATGTAAACCCACGTGGCAAAGCTCTGCCAGAGCGCCGTGCGCCCAATGGGCATCCGCACTTCTTTCGTCGCGATCAGGAACACGCTAGCCCAAAGCGTGGCGCGTTGCACCTTTCCCGTGGACCAGAGATCGTAGCAAATCCCCGCCAGCAGCAATGCATAGCAGCACAACACGGCCGCGCGGAGATTCCACCACGGCGCGGAAATGGGCCAACGCACGAAGGCCGCATCCAAAATCACAATTGTCGCGATCAGGATGAGCCGTTTGTGCGCAGCCGGATGGAACCGATTGCGGAACGCGAAGAAGATCAGCGTCGAGAAGACCACAATGTCCGAAAGGGGAACGACATAAAATGCCAGGGCCTTGATTCCCGGTGCACCCGGGGCAAAATGCCTGACCAGTTCATCCGTGGCCGCCAGCAGCCCCAGGACCACCATCAGGCAGGCCAAACCAAACCCCAGCAGGCCCAGCCGGCGATGCAGATCCACACGGCCGGCAGCGACCAACGATGTCTGTGCGATCAGCAAAAGGATCCAGGAGGAAAACACCGCGCCGTGGATGTGAATCAGCAGGTTTGGCAGGGGCGCTTTGAACACCCCCGCCAGATAATAGGTGCGGGCGAACCCTACAAATACCGAGGCGAGAATCACCACGGCCATGCCCGAAAAAAACAGATTCTCGAAGCGCAGCTTGCTCTGCCGGATTACCGCGGTTGCCACAGCCCCTCCGCAATGATGTGACTTGAAAGCGAACTCTCTTCCCCGGACAATGCGGAGCATTCTATACCTGTTTTTCCAACGCTCACCCCTTTTCTGTGAGCAGTCCGCGCGTTGCCGTCTGGATGGTCGCGTTACGGCATCCGCCGAGTCACGGTTTCTTGCGGTGCTCGTCAAACCAATTGAGGGTGTACACGACCTTGGCCACCTGGTGGCTGGGACGGCGGCTGAGCCCGTGCGGTTCGCCGGGGAAGCGTACCAGCGCGGATTCCACTTTCAGCAGTTTGAGCGCGGCGTAGAACTGCTCGGCCTCGGAGATGGGCGTTCGGAAGTCTTCCTCGCCTGTCATCAGCAGCGTGGGTGTCTTTACATTTTTCACCAGCGAAATGACGGAGCGCTTCATGTATTCGTCGGTGTAATCCCACGGGTTGCCGGAGAACCAATATTGGGCGCCGAAGGAGGGCAGGTCCGAGGTCAGCACCCAGCTGTACCAGTTGATGACCGGATAAAGGCTGGCGGCAGCGCGGAAGCGATCGGTGTGATCGATCATCCAGCAAGTCAGCACTCCGCCGCCGGATCCGCCGGTCACGAAGAGATTGTCAGGGTCGATGTAACCCTTGGCCAGCAGGGCGTCCACTCCGGAATTGAGATCCTGAAAATCGTTGCCGGGATAGGCGTGGTGAATCAGGTTGGCGAATTCCTCCCCGTAACTCGTGCTGCCGCGCGGGTTGGTGTACAGGATCACGTACCCCTTGGCGGCCCAAATCTGCGCGTTCAAGTCGAAGCGATCCCCGTAATTGGAAAAAGGGCCACCGTGAATTTGAAGGATTAGTGGATACTTTTTTGTGGGATCAAAATCCGGCGGTTTGATGATCCACCCTTCCACTTTGCGTTTGTCGAACGAGGATTCGTACCAGAGTTCTTCGGCAGCGCCGAGTTTCTTGGCGGTTAATAGTTCGCGGTTCAGCGCAGTGAGGACGTTCAGTTTGGGATTGGCTAAAGACGCGGCCGCGACATCACCAGGATCGCTTGGCGTATCGTATTGCAGGGCGAAAGCTCCGTTGTGGGCGACAGTGAAATTTGCGCCCAGGTTGAGGTGGTCGGCGAGAACCCTGACTGAACCATCAAGCGAAAAATAGGCAAGCTTGGTATCGCCCTGATCCGTGTAGCTGAAGAAAATGCCCTTTCCATCACCAGCCCAGTGGAGAGCCGACGCATCGCGATCGAGCTTCAGAGTGACCGGGCGGGGATTGCTTCCATCGCGGTTGGCGAGATAAAGATACGTGGTCTGATGGCCCTGGTAGCGATCATCGAAGCCCGTATATGCAATCAGTTTCCCGTCAGGCGAGATTTCCGGTGACTCGTTGGGGCCATTGCGGTGGCTGAGTTGCGTGAGCGAGCCGTCCGCGAGGCGAAGCTCGAATAGTTCGGTGTGCAGAGGTTCGTACTCATAATTGGCTGTGCCGTTCATCGAAAAGATGAGCGATTTTCCATCCGGAGCCCACGAGGGATACGAGCCTCCTGAACCCCCGGCGCCCGGACCGTGGGGAAATTTCCCGGTAGTGAGTTGACGCGGCGCCCCACCGTCCGCGGCAACAACAAAAATTTGCGTATAGCCCGGCTTCAGGTAGCCCGGCCCGTTGAAGCGGTAGATCAGGTCTTCATACACTTTCGGCGAATCGGCCCACTTTGCGCCCTCCGGCGCCGCCGGAAGCGTCGCAATCTTCGGCGGAGTGGCAGAGACGAGCGAGGTGAAGGCGATCTGCTTGCCATCGGGAGACCAGGAAATACCCGCAGGTGGGTTTTCCAGGTCCGTGAGTTTGGCGCTCTGGCCGGAATCCATCCAGCGAACATAGAGCTGCGACTTTCCGTCACGGTCAGAAACGTAGGCGAGCCGCGTGCCATCGGGAGACCAGCGCGGAGACGAGTCGACGTCCGTGCCCGTAGTTAGTGGACGGTGCTCGGTGCCGTCAAAATTCACAATCCAGAGGTTTGCGACACGGCGGTCCGAGCTTATGTCCGCGGACTGGCGCACGTACACAATGCGCTTGCCGTCGGGAGAGATTTGCGGATCGGAAGCCACCTGGACGCGAAAAACATCCATTGGCTCCAGCCGGTCAGCAATCTGTTGCGACCTGGCACCGAGTGGAGAAAGCATAAGTAAGACAACTGTTGCTGCGCGTGAGCGGAATTTTAGAGACACAGTGGCATCCTTTCGCGGATGCATGTTAGGAGTGAAGTCGAACGAAAGTCAATGGAGAGAGGCAGCGCGGCGCGCGCGATCACCACAGTGATTCTGGCAGCCCTTCCTCGTTCAATTCTTCATCCCCTGGCCCTTCACGATGGACTTGATGAAATCCGTCTCTTCTACCCTGTAGGGTTTCCCGTCCGTCTGAAAAATATCGTGGTGCCACTGCGGAAGCGGGCGCTCCGTGTACGGTTTCTCCCAGGAATCCCAGGGATAATACGTTTGCGTTTTTCCGGCCACCAGACCCCAGTTGTATGCCGCCACATGATATTTCTTCGCCAGCGGCAATATCCCCTGGAACGTGCTGCCATTCCCCCGCGCCATGTATTCCGTGCAAAGGATCGGCCGGTGATAAGGCTGCAGCCACTTCACGCGCTTCTCGAACTCCTCGGGTTTGTCATAACTGTGAAACGAAATCACGTCGGAAAGTTCCAACTGGATCGACTGGATCGCTCCCGGCTTCTCCGGTGACGACCAATCTTCCCACAGACCGCTGGTCAGTGGTTGCGTCGGCCCTGCGGCCCGCGCCCATGCAAACGCCTTGGGCAGCAGCGCCGCGACCAGGTCCCTCTTGTTCGCCACCTCCGTCTTTTCATAGCTGCCTTCGTTCGTGCCGCCTGGTTCGTTCCAAATATCCCAGCCCAGCACGCGCTCGTCGTGCGCAAACGCGCCAACCACTCCCTTCACGTACGCTTCCAGCCGCGGATATTGTGCCGGGTCCTTCAACGCCGCCGCCCCCGGGCTTTGTACCCAGCCCGAATTGTGCACACCGGGCACGGGTGCGTGCTGCTTTCCCAATTTCGGGTACGGGTCCCAGCACGAATCGAACAGCACAAACAGCGGCCGGATGTGGTGCTTGTTCGCGATGGTCAGGAACGCGTCGATCCGTTTCTTGAAACCCTCAGGATCCTGTTGCCATAGCAGGTCATGGAGGAACACGCGCATGGTGTTGAAGCCCAGCGACTCCGCCCAACCCAGTTCCAGATCAATGCGCTGCGGATCAAACGTTTCCGCCTGCCACATTTCCAGTTCGTTGATGGCGTTTGCGGGAATGTAATCGCTTCCCACAAGCCAGGGCTGCTTCGCGTACCACTCCTGTGCGCGCTGCTGGCTCCATCGCGGCGTTTGTGCCGCGCACCCCAGCGCCCACAACAGCACAACCGCAACTAATATGAACTTCCGCATCGCCGCCTCTTTTCCGCAATTAATATTTCGCCAATTCCTTTGCTGCCGCGAATACCTTCTGCGCGTTTGGCAAAAACGCTTCTTCCAGCGTTGGCGCGTACGGTACCGGCATGTCCAGTGAAGCTACCCGCAGCACTGGGCCATCGAGATCGTGGAATGCTTTTTCACAAAGGATGGCCGCAATTTCACCGGCGATGCCGCCCGTTTTCGTGTCTTCGTGCACCACCAGGCATTTATTCGTCTTCTTCACTGACTGCAGAATCGTCTCTTCGTCCAGCGGCAGCAGCGTGCGTAGATCAATCACTTCGGCCTCGATGCCTTCTTTCGCCAAAGCCGCCGCTGCTTCCAGCGACGTGTGCATCATCGCCGCGTAGGAAAGAATCGTCAGGCGTTTCCCTTCGCGCCGCACCACGGCCTTTCCGAGCGGCACGGTGTAATCTTCCGCGGGGATTTCTTCCTTGATGCGTCGGTACAGGAATTTGTGTTCGAAAAAAAGCACCGGGTTGTTGTCGCGAATGCTGGCCTTCAGCAATCCCTTCGCATCGTATGGCGTCGAGGGATACACCACCTTAAGCCCCGGCGTGTGCACGAAGTACATCTCCGGGTTCGCCGAATGAAATGGCCCGCCATGCACGCCGCCTCCCGACGGGCCGCGAATCACCATCGGCGCGGGTGCATTCCACAAATAATGCCCCTTGGCCACGAAATTCGTGATCTGGTTGAACGCGCACAGAACGAAATCGATGAATTGCATTTCCGCGATCGGCCGCAGCCCCAGGTAACTCATCCCGCAGGCCGCGCCGATAATTGCGCTTTCGCTGATCGGGGTATCAATCACGCGCTCCCAGCCAAATTTCTCCAGCAGCCCTTCGCTGGTCTTGAACGCGCCGCCGTACACGCCCACGTCCTCCCCGATCAGCACCACGGTCGGGTCCGCGGCCATCTCCTCAAACATGGCCTGCTTGATCGCTTCCAGAAACGTGATCGCGGCCATGGTCAGCGCCCGCCTTTCCTGGCTCTAGTCACGGCGGATTTCTTGCCGGAGTTCTTCGCAGTCTGTGCCGGTGACTCTTGGGGCTTCAGTTCTTGCGGCAGATCGCCAAAATGAATTGGCGCATTCTTGCCGGAACTTTTCCCCCGCCCGAATCCTTCCACAGTCCACACCGGCTCGACGCTGCTCTTCGGCGGCATCACCTCTGCAATTGGGCGCTCCCATTTGGCGCGAATCTTGTGGCAATCGTCCCCGGTACAGTAAACCCCTCCATAGACGTTCTCCGCCAGCGGCATCGGCGAATTCTCCGCAAACTCGCGGTCTTTTTCCAGCAGACTCGTCAGCTTGTCTTCCATCTCTTTCTTGCGCTTTGCGTCCAGCAATTTTTCTTTCAGCAAAAAGGCCTCGTACAGCGCAATCGGGTCGCGCTTTTCCCAGTATTCTCGTTGTTCTTTGGGGACATATTCGGCTGGATCGTGCTGCGCATGCCCGCGCCGCCGGAACGTCTTCGCCTCGATCAGGATCGGCCCTTCGCCAGCCCGCGCGCGTTCCACCGCCTCTTTCGCCGTGGTGTACACCTCCAACACGTCGTTTCCATCCACGATGTAACTCGCGATGCCGTACGCTTTCGCGCGGTCCGCCAGATTTACCAGACGCACTTGCCGCGCTACTGGCGTGGAATACGCCCACTGGTTGTTCTCCAGAATCAACACAAACGGCGCGCGCTGCGACGCGGCAAGATTCAGTCCTTCATGAAACACGCCCGTGGAGCTTCCGCCATCCCCAATCCACGTCATGGCCACAATCTTTTGCCCCAAGTATCTTCCCGCCATGGCCACGCCCGTCATCACGGGAATCAGGTCGCCCAGCATGGAGATCGGCGAAACAATGTGCAGATTCTCCAGGTCCCCGAAGTGGCTCGTGCCGTCCCGGCCCTTCGTCGGGGAAGTGAATTTCGCCATGTGTTGCGTGAAAATATCCCGCGGCGGCACGCCCTTCACCAGCAGCGCCCCGATATTGCGGATCATCGGCGCCAGCCAGTCGCGTTTTTCCAGCGCGTACGATGTCCCCACCGAAATCGCTTCCTGCCCCAGGCTGGAATACAGCCCACCGACAATTTTGTTTTGCCGGAAAAGCCGCGTCATAGTCTCTTCGACCTCGCGGTTCAGGCGCATGTAGTAGTAAAGATCCAAATATTGTTGCGGCGTGAGTCTGCTTTTGCGGTGCGATGCGATGGCAGGCATGGTCGGCGGCTCTCCGGATGGCAGTCCGGTCACCTATCATAAATCGGAAGCCGCATGACGCCTAATGCGGGAGAGCATTTGCCAACTGGCTGAATCGGGGAGCGCGTTTGCGCGAAGCAGCCCGCTCCCCGCCAGTGTCAATGCACTGCTGCGTTTGTCAGAAATGGATTGTGGTCGGCGCTCGGGTCTCCCCTTATTCCTGGCTCGTTGCCATAAAGCGGACCAACTGCTCGAGGCAACCGTTCCAACCCTCGTTGTGCTTGTCGCGCACCTCGGCGTTCGGGAAGTGTTCGTGCGTCAGGGTGACCTCCGTCGAACCGCCCAGGTCGCGAAACTCCAGCGTCACCAGGGTATCCGGTTCGTTCTCGTCCTTCTGCCAGTGCCACGTGAACACCAACTTCTCTGGCGGTTTCACCAGCCGGTACGTTCCAAAGAGTTGGTGCACGTTGCCGCCTTTGTGGTGCATTTCCAGCCGGTACTTTCCGCCCACGCGCAAATCCAGCTCGGTGATGATGGTTTTGTAGTCCGTCGTGGGAGCGAACCACTGGGCGAACTGCCGCGCATCCGTCCACGCGCGAAACACTCTTTCCCGCGGCGCCGCGAACGTGCGTTTCAGTTGGAGTGCGGTTTCCTGCTGTGATTGCGGTGTTGCCATTTGCTGTTCTCCTTTGTTTCTTCTTCCTTCAGAAAACGTTCCAATTCGTCAAACTGCCTCTCCCAGAACACCCGGTAGTGTGAGAGCCACTCCTCCGCATCTTTCAAAGGTTGCGCCGCCAGCCGGCAGTGCCGCGTCCGCCCCGTCTTCTTCTGCAACACCAGTCCCGCATGCTCCAGCACGCGCACGTGCTTCATCACCGCCGGCAGCGACATCCGGTGCGGCTTGGCCAGTTCGGTGATGGAAGCTTGCCCTTGCATGAGCATGGCGAGAATCGCGCGGCGCGTGGGATCGGCCAGCGCGCCGAAGGTAGTGTCGAGGGACGCCAAATACTTAACCATGTGGTTTAGTATTGCGGCTGGTCACCTCCGTGTCAAGACAAAAATCTCGTCTTCACGCGGGGCTCTTCCGTCTAGCGGTTGGCTGTTTCTGTTGAGTCTTCGATCTGGGTGAGTTGCATTAGCAGTGAATCTCGAGATGCCGCGCGGGCTTCCAGTCCAAAAAGGTCCGCGAAATGCTGCACCAGGCGGGGTTTAACCTCTTCCGAGGAAACATTTCGCGAGAGCAGTTTTTCGAGCGATGTGGCTTTCCGACCTGCGATGCCGCAGGGCACGATCAAATCGAAATAGCGCAAGTCCGTCGAAACGTTGTAGGCGAAGCCGTGAGAGGTGACCCAGCGGCTGATGTGCACGCCGATGGCAGCGAGTTTTTCCTCGGCGGCGCCCGGATTTGCGGCGGGGTTGACCCACATGCCCGTTTTCCCCGGAACGCGGAATGCTGCAAGGCCAAAATCGGCGGTGGTGCGGAGCATGGCCTCTTCCAGCATGCGCACATACCAGCCTACATCCCGCTTGATGGCACCGAGATTCAGGATCGGGTAGCCCACAAGTTGGCCCGGCCCGTGGTACGTGATATCTCCGCCGCGATTGGTGGCATGCAGTTCCACGCCCTTCTGGCGCAACACGTGTTCCGACACCAGCAAGTTCTGGCGGTTCGCATTTCGCCCCAGTGTGATCACGTGCGGGTGTTCGCACAGCAGCAGTAAGTCCTCCAATGCCCCAAGCTTTCGCGCAGATGCGAGGCGTTGTTGCAACACAAGTGCTTCGGTGTAGGAGATGAGACCCAAGTCGGTGATGAGCAGGGAATTCATCTGGAGATGCAGTTTTAAGTTGTCAGTTGTCAGTCTCCAGTAAGGCTAAAACAAATCACTGACGCCAGCCTTTCGCTGGCATCCGTGACGGATCTTGGTTCGACTAAAAACTTACAACTGATTACTTACGACTAGACGTTTATCTGCAGTCCGCGGACCGACGCGAACGCATCCCCCATTGCTTCCCATACCGTGGGGTGCGCGTGGATCATATTCATCATGTCGTCGATGGTGCCTTCCAAATGCAGCACCGCTGCCGCCTCCGCGAGAATTTCCGTGGCCAGCGGTCCGACGATATGAATTCCGAGAACTTCGCCATAAGTCTCGTCCGAGACCACCTTGACGAAGCCGCCATGACTTCCCAGAATGGTGGCTTTGCTGTTCCCGACAAACGGAAATTTCCCGACTTTCACTTTATGTCCCGCGTCGCGCGCCTGATTTTCCGTCAACCCGATCGAGCCAATCTGTGGCTCGCAATACGTCGCGTTGGGAATGCGCGTCTTCAGGATCGTGTGCGTCGGCTTCCCCGCAATGTGCGTGACCGCAACTATGCCCTCCATCATCGCCGCATGCGCCAATTGCGGCAGCCCTGCCACGATGTCGCCGATGGCATGCAAATTCGGCTCATCGGTTTCCATGAACTCGTTCACAAGCACAAATCCGCGATCCAGCTTCGCCTTGGACTTCTCCAGCCCGCAATTCGCCGTCATCGGCATGCGCCCCACCGCCAGCAGTAGCTTTTCCGCCAGCAGCGATTGTGGCTTTCCGTCTTTATCCCTGAACGACACGGTCACGCCCTTGGCATCTTTCTTCACGCCGTCTACCAGGCATCCCGTTTGAATGTTGATGCCCCGTTTCCGGTAGGCCTTGTCCAGTTCAGCGGAAATCTCCTCGTCCTCCACCGGCACGACCCGCGGCAGCGCCTCCAGAATTGTCACCTCGGTGCCAAACGAATTGAAAATCGACGCAAACTCCACGCCCACCGCGCCCGCTCCAATCACAATCAGCGTCTTGGGAATTTCCGGAAGCTCGAGAATGGACCGGTTTGTCAGAATCGTTTTGTGGTCCGGCTCGATTCCCGGCAGGGCCTTCGCTTCCGAGCCGCTCACCATCAGGATGTTGTTCGCTTCAATCGTCGATGTCTTGCCGTCTTTCTCGACGCTCACTCTGCCCGGCCCTTCGTATCTCCCCCAACCTTGCACCCATTCCACCTTGTTTTTCTTGAAGAGAAATTCGATGCCCTTGGAATGCTTCGTCACGATCTTCGATTTGCGCGCCAGCACCTTGCCCCAATCGATCTTCAATCCGCTGACTTCAAACCCCAGCTCCGCCGCATTTTTCATATGGTCATACACTTCGGCGTGATACAGCAGCACCTTCGTCGGGATGCACCCCACATGCAGGCACGTTCCCCCAAGGTAAGGATCTTTCTCCACCACGATGGTTTTCAGGCCGAGTTCGCCCGCGCGGATGGCCGCTACATAGCCGCCAGGTCCGCTGCCGATAATTGCGATGTCGTACTTAGCCACGCGCATTCTCCCATCTGAAGGGCCAAGGCCAATTCTGTTTTGAGGGCCGGGCCGGAATGCCGCTGCCACTGAATTTTGCAGCACAGCAGCGGAAAGTCACGCAGGATTGCCGGCAAGACGCTGCCAAATTTCAGCCTGAGTCACGTCAAGAAACCACCGGCAATTCTGCAGTGTAGCAGCGGGTTGCAAAGGTTAGCAACTTGCCCCAACCCACTCCGCGACACGTACTACTACCCTGCAAGTCGCAGCGCCAAGCAGCGCCTTGGGGTGCCGAAACGGAACTCGGACGCCCACTTTTCCTAGTTTCGCGGCGAAGCAAACGTGAAACCTCGCAACTTTCCCAAATTGGCAAGTTTCTTTTCCTCACTTTTCCATTATTTTTACTTTTCTTCTTGCACATATTACTCCATAGGTATATTCCAATAGCGGTGAATGCCCAATCGGTATATATTCCACCTGTGGACTCATTAATAACCGCGAGGGGCATCATGAGGAAAACAACGGAAGCGACCTGGTATTGCGAAAATCGCGGTTGCGGTTGGTCCGTAACCTTGTCTCTGTCCGACAGGGAAGAACTCAGCCCGCGCTGCGTCTGTGGTTGGCCTTTGAAGCGCGCCGACATGCCGCTCGCCTCGCACTACCTGGAATTTCTCCGCAATGAACAATCGTTAGGGGAGCACGGGCAGACCCGGAAGGAATAGCCTTTCATGCACGTTATTCGAATGGACCCAGCCTCTATTCGTTACAAGACACCTTTGGTCGTTCGCGCCAGCCTGCCCCGCACCTTTCGGGGCCTTTGCGCGTTTACCGAACTCGGCCTCTTCTCTTGCGGGATTTACCTGCTTGCGGAGGCGGCCCTCAAGCCCCTGGAAGCCGATCAGGCTTCCATTCTTGGCGCTGGCGTGCTCCTCGCGCTGGCCAGCGTCCTGCTCTTTTATATGGTCCGCCCGCATCGCAGGGATGCCCTGATGAGGCCGGACGCGCGCCGCTCATCGTGGGATTCATGCGATCCCTCGGACTTCTCCGCAGGCGCTAATTCTGCCGAGGATCGCCAGGATACCGCGCGCACGCTCCTGGACCAGCAGGATCTTCCGGGCCCCATGTGAACTTCTTTTATTCTCGCGGCATCGCCGGTAAGTATCGCTCCTGCAGAATCTGGCGATGGTGCCGCTCGTGTCCCGCAAGAATGAAGGCCAAAGCGCGCACGCTGATTCCCTGTTGATTGGCCATGCCCCGCCGCAACCACGCGGCCGTATCCAGCGACCGCAACAGCGCAATGCTCGCCTGCCGCACTGCTGTGAACTCGTCCAAAAGTCCCGCCAGTGACCGGGCGGAAAAATTTCCCATATTCACATATTCATCATGGTCAAAGCCCGCGAGGGGAGTCTGGTCTCCGCGCGCGATTCGCAACAGTCGGTAAGAAAAAACGCGTTCTTGATCACTGATATGACCCAGCACTTCTTTGATGGACCATTTCCCTTCCGCGTAGCGGAAGTCGGCCTCTTTCTCGCTCAAACTTCCCAGCAGGGACCTCGTCTCTTTCAATTGGTCTTCCAGGGTTTCTGCGAGCTCGCCGTCAGGCACTTGCGCAACGTATTTCTCATAATAAGGGGCGTACTCGCTCGCTTGCGGACGATTCTGTGTCATGATGTTTTTGCCTCCCGAACAGCGGCAGCATGCCAATTATAGTGGGCCACGCCGCGTCGGTGGCGCTTCAGGAGCGGTCACAAGCCAATATGGCCGATTTGAATTTCAGCATCATGCGCGTGGCCTTTCAGGGTGAACCCGGCGCCTTCAGCGAAGCTGCCGCGGTGCAATTGCTCGGCGAATCCATCCACACCATTCCTCGCCCCACGTTCGATTCCACGTTTCGCGCTATCGTCGAGGGTGCCGCCGATGCCCTGCTTTTGCCGCTGGAAAACACCCTGGCGGGATCCGTAGTGCGCGTTTATGACCTCTTGCTGGAAAGCCCGCTCGAAATTTGCGGCGAAACCATTCTGCCGATCGAGCACCACCTGATCGCCCGCCCCGGGTCATCTCTCGATGCGCTTCGCTCCGTCGCTTCTCATCCCATGGCTCTGGCCCAGTGCGAGCGCTTCTTTGAAGCTCACCCACATCTGAAGCGCGTGCCCGCCGAAGACACTGCAGGCAGCGTCCGCGAAATGATGGCGCGCGACGACAAATCCTTCGCCGCAGTCGCCGGCCGCCGTGCCGCCCAACACTACGGTGCGGTGATTCTGCGCGAAGGCATCCAGGACAACGCCGAAAATTTCACGCGCTTTGTGCTGCTTCTCCCACCGGAACAGGCCAGCCGTTTCCGGCAACCGGGTGCCAGCAAAGTTGCGTTGGCCATGCGCCTCGCCCACAAGCCCGGCGCGCTTCTCGCTTCGCTGGAACCCTTTGCCAAACACAGCGTCAACCTGCTGAAAATCGAAAGCCGCCCCATTCATGGCAGGCCGTTCGAGTATCAGTTCTATCTGGACGTGGAAGCCGCTGGCCAGGATGCGTTGGAAAGCGCCCTAAACGAAGTGCGCCAGGCCACTAGCGAATTGCGCGTTCTGGGCCGCTTCGCCCCTGCTCGCCGGTAACTTCTGTCTGCTGCCAGCGCGCGGGAAAATTCATTCCTTCCGGATTCTCTGCTACATTCACTCCATGTTGACGGCCATCACCCGCGAAGTCAGCTCTTCCTTTGCCAACTGCCAATTGAGTTTCATTCCCCGTCAGCCTATCGATCTGGCCAAGGCTCGCGCCCAGCATCATGCCTATCAGGAACTCTTGCGCAGGCTTGGCGCCCGCGTGATCTCTTTGCCGGAGGAGCCGGCCCTTCCGGATTCCATGTTCGTCGAAGATCCCGCCATTGTCCTCGATGAGCTCGCGGTGATCTGCCCGCTGGGCACTGAGACGCGCCGCAAAGAAGCAACTTCCCTAGCGGCTGCCCTCGAAAAATATCGCAAACTGGCCTTTGTGAAATTGCGGGGGCTGTTGGAGGGCGGCGATGTCTTGCGCGTCGAAAAGAGAATATTCGTGGGCGTCACGCAGCGCAGCAACCCGGAAGGCATCCGGCAACTCGCCGTCATCGTTTCGCAATATGGCTACGACCTTACGGCCGTCCCGGTGTCGGGCTGCCTGCACTTGAAATCCGCGGTCACCTGCCTGGGCCGCAATACGTTACTTGGCAATCGCTCTTGGTTTCAGTGGGCGCGCCTGCCGGGACTTGATTGGATTGACGTAGACCCGGCCGAACCCCATGCCGCAAATGCGTTGGCCATTGCCGATACGGTGGTTTTTCCCGCTTCGTTTCCTCGCACGAGAGAGCGGATTGAGGCAAAGAATTTCCATGTGGCACCCATCGATATCAGTGAACTCCAGAAGGCGGAATCGGGGCTGACGTGCTCCTGCCTGCTGTTTGATGCCCCGGAGTAAGTATGCGAATGACCCGGCAATACAGAGAAGTCCGTGTGCGATTGGAAAAACCCCTGTGCTGGCCCTCAAATTTCGGTTGGAATTCCCCGCTGGTGTGCTACTCTGTTAAGGATGTCGGCTAACCTCACGAAGCGAAGCTTCTCCCGGACCACGCGGTCGATCATTTCGACTACGACGATTACCATGATTATGTCCACTACCACCGCTTCGGGTGACGGGAGAAACGGCTAGCCGCCAAAAAGTTTCCAACCCACCGCCTGAAGCGAACCGGGCGGTGGGTTTTTTAGTTTCCACCCTCCCCCAGAGTCGCTTCCGCGGTACACAACCAAGGAGCACTTGCCATGTACCCGGAACAGCAGGAAGCAGTCCCCGCAGCAGAAGATTACTTAGCCCCGCGCCCAGTGTGGAATGGCTCCGCCGCAACGGCGCCGCGTTCTCTAGCCCGCGGCATTGCCTTTAAGTTTGGCGGCTCCTCGCTGATTGGCGCCGATCGCATGCTCCACGCCGCCGCGCTGGTGCGCGATGCAGCCGTGGCCGCGCCCGTGACCGTGATCGTCTCCGCGATGAAGGGCGTTACGGACAAGCTTCTGGAAATTGCTGGGAGACTCGAGCGCAAGGAGTTCGCCAAAGCTCGCGAGTCAGCGGAAAACATCGTTGCTCTCCACCTCGACGTGCTCGACGGCCTGGAGCTTCCCGAGCGCCACCACGCCCAGGTTTGCCACGAACTGAAGCTTCTCTGCCGTGACCTGCTTCATGAAGCTCCGCAGCGCGGGCCTGTCATTGTTGATCCCGCTCTCTATGACCGCCTGGCCTCCTTTGGCGAACGCTTCAGCGCTCGGTTGTTTGCCGCCGCCCTGAATAAGCTCGGCTGCGTCGCTGTTCCTGTGGCTTCCTCGGACTTTGTCCTCACTTGCGACACGTTCCGGCACGCTGTTCCCCATCTCGCACATACCCGCCAGCGCGGCCGCGAAGTTCTGGTGCCACTGCTGAAATTAGGCATCGTGCCTGTGGTTACAGGGTTCATCGGCGCGACCCTGGATGGCCGTATTACCACGTTGGGCCGCAACAGTTCCGATTTTTCGGGCGCCCTCGTGGCTCACATTGTGGACGCAACTGAACTTGTCATCTGGACCGATGTGGATGGAGTTTTCACCGCTTGCCCGCGCGAAACCGCGGAGGCTAAACTCCTTCACGAATTGAGTTACGATGAGGCCCACGCTTTGGCCGCCAGCGGTGCCAAGGTGCTTCATCCGCGAGTGTTGCCCCTAGCGGCAGAGCACGAAATGACCGTATGGGTCAGGAATACTTTCAAGCCGCACCTGCGCGGAACGCGCATTGGGCCGGCGCAAAATGGGGGTGCAGCATGAACGCTCTGGCGAACGAAAAAAAATGGCGCGCTGGCGTCTTGGGAGCAACCGGCATGGTAGGGCAGCGCTTGGTGAAGCTCCTCGCCGATCACCCGTGGTTCACTTTGACGGAAGTTGCCGCATCGGAGCGCTCCTCCGGCAAAAGCTACGCCGAGGCGGTGCGTTGGCACCTGGAAGGTCCCGTTCCGGAAGTGGTGCGCGCCCTCGTCGTGAAGGAACTTGAGCCCAACCTGGATTGCGATTTCCTCTTCTCGGCGCTCGATTCTTCCGTGGCTGGCCCGGCGGAAGAAGAATACGCGCGCCGCGGCTATCCCGTCGTCAGCAATTCCCGGAATCACCGTCAGGACCCGGATGTTCCTCTGCTCATTCCGGAAGTTAACGCCGCGCATCTGAATGCCATCCCGGTGCAGCAGAAAAACCGCGGTTACGACACCGGATTCATTGTGACGAATCCCAATTGTTCCACGGCCGGACTCGTTGTCGTGCTGAAGCCTCTCGCCGATGCCTTTGGACTCGAGAAAGTTTTCGTCGTCACTCTGCAAGCTATCTCTGGCGCGGGTTATCCCGGCGTCCCTGCGCTGGACATTCAAGGCAACGTGGTTCCGTTCATCAGTGGCGAAGAAGAAAAAATGGAAGCGGAGCCGCAGAAGCTACTCGGCAAGTGGGACGGCAACCGGTTCATCGGCGCGGGGCTTGGCATCAGCGCTCACTGCAATCGCGTCCCGGTTGTGGATGGCCACCTGGAATGCGTCTCTATGCGCCTAAAAAAGACCGCCACGCTCGATGAAGTCCGCGAAACGCTGCGCTCCTACCAGGTTTCCGACGAGTTGGCCTCTCTGCCCACCGCGCTGAAGCATCCTGTGGTTGTGCTGGACGAACCCGATCGCCCGCAGCCCCGTAAGGACGCCAACACCGGCCACGGCATGGCCGCCGTTGTCGGGCGCATTCGAGAGTGCCCGCTGCTCGACGTGAAGCTCACGCTGCTTTCGCACAACCTGGTCCGTGGCGCGGCCGGCGCAGCCTTGCTCAACGCCGAACTCCTCGCCGCCCAAGGCTACCTGAAGTCGCGCAGCGCCTCGCGCGATCAAAGAGCCGAACCCGTCTCCCGCTGATTTGTGTCCCGTAGGGGCGCAGCATCGCTGCGCCTCATGTCCGCAAAATTTTGTATCTCACCCGCTTTGGAGTGAGGCGGCTCGCCGCCGCTTTTGTGCTCACAAACGCCATCCACAAATTGCCTTTTCTCCTTCAGCTCCCTACCGGTGAACAATCAGGGAACGAAGTAGTAGTGAACCAGTTGAAAGAAGATCGGCGCCGCAAAGCATAGCGAGTCAATGCGATCCAGGATTCCCCCGTGCCTTTCGATCACTATGCCAAAATCCTTGATTCCGATGTCGCGCTTAATCGCGCTCATGACCAGGCTTCCGCAAAACCCCAATACGCAGATAGTGAAGGACATTCCCGCGGATTGCAGCGGCGTAAACGGTGTGGCCCACCACAGCGCCGTGCCCAGCGCCGTCGCGCTCAGCACTCCGCCGAAAGAGCCTTCCCACGTTTTGTGGGGACTGACGCGCCAAGCGATTTTGTTTTTGCCGATCAGTTTGTCCCACACGAACTGCAGCACACCGCTCATCTGATCCACGATCACCAGGTACAGCAGCAGCCGCGCATCCCGGCCTTCGTAACCCGGAATACTCAGCATCAGCAATGCCGGGAGGTAACTCAGGCAGTACGCGCACACCATGATCCCGGACTGAATCTTCGCGCCGCGCTCCAGAAAGCTTGCCGTGTCACCCCCAATCGCGATACTCGTTGGGACAAAAACAAACACCAGCGCCGGAACCAGAATGCTTAAGAAAACGTACCACTGCAGGCCGATCAGGCAATACTGCAGCGGCATGATCACGAAAAAGCTCCAGAAGAGTGTGCGGTGATCTCCCCGCCGGGTCGGTACCAGCGTCATGTACTCGCGCAGCGCCAGAAACGAAATCACGCCAAACAGGACCAGCGAACCCACACGGCCCAGCAGTATGGCCGCGGCAAAGATTGCGCACATCTTCCACCACGCGCGGATGCGCGCATTCACGTTTTCGACTGACGCGCGGTTCGTGTCGCCCTTCCGGCGCTGTTTCAACCGGCGGCCGATTAATGTCGCGACAAAAAGCACGAACAGCACATCGCCAAACAGCCATAGCAGCTTCACATCATGAAACGCTTGCGGCATCAGGCGTTTCCAATCCGCCGCAAGCTACTGACGGCTTCGCGCGCGCGTTCCAGGAACGCTTCTTTCTCTTCGCCCGGCTCCACTTGGATCGGTTTCCCAAAAGTCAAAAGGCTCAGCATGGGCACGGGAAGAACTTCTCCCTTGGGCAAAATGCGGTTCATGTTCTCAAGATATGCTGGAACGAGTTCCACATCCGGGCGGCGCAATGCCAGGTGATACAACCCCGCGCGAAACTCCTCGACCTTCTCGCCGTTGCCCCGCGTCCCCTCCGGAAAAAGAATCAGCGAATGTTCAGTACCCAGCGCCGCGGCCAACTGCTCGATCAATGCGCGCGCTGCAAATCGCGCTTCTTCCGGATTTTTTGCTTGAGCCATCGCGCCCCGCTGCACCAGCACGGCGTTGAACACATTGATCACCACATAACGCCGCACTGCCGAGCTTTCCCAATAGTCCTGCGCCGCCACGGGCCGTGTGCGCGCGCGCAAGTCCGATGGCAGCGCGGACCACAGCACCACGAAATCCAGATGACTGGTGTGATTTGCGAAGTAGATGCGCTGTTTCTCGTCGGGCTCGCAACCCGCCCACTGCACCTGTACTCCACTGATTCCGCGGGCAACCGCCGCCAGCAGACTTGCAATCGGATGGACTCCGCCATTCATCAATACGTGCGACCTCGCGGTTCCAACGACCCGTAGACAATCGCGCCGAAACAACGCCTGCTCAACATTCGCGGCGACTTTTCGAGTTTGGGCGTGACTCGATAGATCCTGGGCATGATGCTTGCACCCATCCTACTCGCTAGGACTCCTGAAAGAACAGCACCGACACGGAAAATCTCTCGGCGCCATGTAGCCAAACCTGCAGCGTAGGGCGAGTCTTCGAGTCCTGCGGTTGTTTCTTAGGTCACTGCCTATAGCGGGCTCCCGAATTGTCCCAGTTTCTTTTTTCCTGTGCGTCGAGTCCTGCGGCTTTTTCACGGGGGTTGCGGCCGCGCGCAGCGAGACCCTTTTTTTCTCGCCATCTCACGTAACGATCGCCGTCTCCAACTCGCGCCCCTGCGCATATTCCTGCAACAACGCCGTCACGCGCTGGCACCAGCGCTCCAGTCCTTCGCTCCCGCCAAATCCCACCAATATCGCGATGATGCCTTTCGTCGCTGGCGTAACCATGGTCCGCTCGGAATCGCTCGTGGGGCTTCCGTGTGGCCCCAGCGAGTCGCAAAACACCGGCAGGCCTTCCAGATTCAGGTCGTACTTTCCAATGCCCTTGTAAGTTTCACCCGCGCGGCCCGCACGAAATAAAACGTCGCCTTGCACGTTCGCCAGGTCGTAGAGCCCTATGGGCAGCCGGCTCTCCACTGAAACCAGATTGATAACGTCCACCACAACGCCAATCTGCGGAAAACTTTTCCCGCTCAGGATGCGCCGCAACAACGCTTCCGCCGAGCCACGGTAGCGCGCCGGATCTTTTCCCAGCGCTTTATAACCAGCGCGTGTCGCTGAGATTTGCGGCCCTTCCAGCACCGTTCGCGGCGCCGGCAACCCAAGGATTTTCGCCTCGCACGCCTTCATCTCCGCAAGCAGCGCCGCCGGCGTTTCCGCTGCCTCCACGCTGCCCGCGACGCACCCCAGCGCCACGCGCGGACACTTCGCCTTCAGTGCTCCATCAATCGTTACTGTAATCATGCTCCTCCAGAATTCCCGAGACTTACACTTCGCACCCGAGCAATTTTGTCTCATCTGATTAATGGCTCGCTAATTCTTTCAGGGTTTGACTTTGTACTGAGCTTGGATTGGCCAGGAATTGCGCCACGACCGGCCCCACCGAAATGCACGAGAGGCTCAGGTGACCGCAAGGCGAGTCCAGAGTCACAACCGGCGCGCCAATGGCCTTCGCGAACCTTACCGCGGGAATCGGGTTCACCATGTGATCTTCCGCTGAAACGATCACCAGCATTCGCGAGTGAATCCTCGTTGTGGTTTGTTCCAGACTTACACCTAATTCCCCGGGGATATCCAGCGCCATGATGGCCTCTCGCTGGCGGATTTGATCGCTTACGGCGCCTGCTTCGCTCCTGCTGTTCTTGCGCATCTCTCCGATGAAGCTCTCAAAGTTTTCGGTCTTTGTCTGCGCCACACGATATCCGGGCGACGTAAGATTCATGGAATCGATTTCCTCTTCAAGCGCGATTCCACGCGTCAACGGGCCCGCGGGATTTCCGTTGTTCCACACGGGGTCCAGCTCGATCGCATCGATTTCCGACGTCCACAGCAGCTTGTCGTACGAAGTGGATTGCGGCGAACCCTCCATCGGAATGGTCACATCCATGAAATCCGGGTAGGCCACAGCCCACTCAAACGTCTGCATGCCTCCCATCGAAAGCCCCATTACGGCATGGAGGCGTGTCAAATGCAGGACCTGCGTGGCCAGTTGGTGTTCGGATTCCACCATGTCGCGAATCGTGAATTTTGGAAATTTCATCTTGGGCTGTGATGCGCTATTCGAAGGTGAAGTCGAAACCCCGTTGCCAATTGCATCTACCAGGATTACGAAGTATTTGCTGCTATCCACCACTTTCCCCGGCCCAATAAACTCCAGTAGATCCTCACTCTTGCCACCCAGCCACGTGGGCCAAAGTACCGCGTTCGATTTGTCGGCATTCAAGTTGCCCATTATGCGGTACCCCATGCGGAAATCCTTCAACACCGCACCGCTCTGCAACTTGAACTCGCCGAGCATCGCGTATTGTTGCGCGCCCTCCGCAGCCTGCGCCGGCGATTGCCCGTAGGCCTGTTTGAAAATGCAAACAACAATCATCCCGGCAACCACTGCGAAGAGCCTTTTCATTCGATTATTCCGGCAAGCTTTTGCAATGAGTTCCCGCAATTTACGCACCCATCCTTATCGTCCAATCGGTTTCAGCTTCGCCGTGAAGTGCCGCAAAAATGGCGCTTGGTGTACCAGCTCATACCCCGGAATCTTCTCGCGCCGCCGCCAAACATCCAGAATGACTTCCACCACATACTCGATATGGCTTTGCGTGTACACCCGCCGCGGTATCGCCAGCCGCACCAGGTCCATCTGCGCGTGCTCGCCAAACATCAGCGTCCCTATCTCCACCGAGCGGATTCCGCCCTCCAGGTACAGCTCCACCGCCAGCGCCACGCCCGGGAATTGTGAAGTGGGGATGTGCGGCAGAAACGCCCGCGCGTCCAGATAAATCGCGTGTCCGCCAGGAGGCTGCACGATCGGCACACCCTCGCTGGCAATGTGGTTGCCCAAGAACGCCGTCGAGGCGATGCGATATTTCAGATACTCTTCCTCCAAAGCCTCGTTTAATCCCACCGCGATCGCTTCGAGGTCGCGCCCCGCCAGCCCGCCGTACGTCGGAAAGCCTTCGGTCAAAATCAGCAGGTCCTTTTCCTGTTGCGCCAGGGCGTCCTCATTCGTGCAAAGAAAACCGCCGATATTCGCCAGCCCGTCCTTTTTTGCGGACATCGTGCAACCGTCAGCGTGCGCAAACATTTCTCGCGCGATGCTGCGCGGCGATTTATCCGCATAACCCTCTTCACGCAGCTTGATGAAGTAGGCGTTCTCCGCGAACCGGCACGCATCGATGTACAACGGAATGCCATTCTTCCGGCATACCTGCTTCACTTCCCTGATGTTCGCCATGGACACCGGCTGGCCTCCGCCGGAATTGTTGGTGATCGTCAGCATCACTAAAGGGATTTTCTTCGCCCCTTCCCGCGCGATCAGTTCGGCCAGGCGCGCCACGTCCATATTTCCTTTGAACGGATGCAGGTGGCTCGGCTCCTTCGCTTCCGGAATAGGAATATCCAGCGCCGTGGCGCCCACAAATTCGCAGTTGGCCCGGGTCGTGTCGAAGTGCGTGTTGTTCGGCACGATGTCGCCCCTCTTGCACATCACGTTGAACAGAATGCGCTCCGCCGCGCGCCCCTGGTGCGTCGGAATCACGTGGCGAAACCCGAAAATCGACTGCACCGATTCGCGAAACCGCGTGAAGCTGGGCGAGCCCGCGTACGATTCGTCGCCGCGCATCATCGCCGCCCACTGCTCGGTGGACATCGCCGACGTGCCCGAATCCGTCAACAGATCAATCAGAATCGCTTCGGAAGCGACCAGAAACAGGTTGTAGCCCGCGGCTTCGATCAGGTTTTGCCGTTCTTCCCGCGACGTTTCGCGGATTGGTTCAACGCTCTTGATGCGGAATGGTTCAATGATGGTGCGCATTGCCATGGGTAAGGTGAACTCCTCTTCGTGACACTACCACAGAATCCGAAATCGCTTCCGTGAGGACGAATCCGCCTCACTCGCCCCGCCCCCACAAGCCGGCACCAACTGCATTCCACCGGCTCGCCGGGGGAGGACCCCGCTTGGACTTCGAACCCTGTTAGGCCGTTCAGGTGTGCTCTTTTGTCCACCTCCCCAGTACCCAAGTACTATAGGCCCTCTTCTCCGCCGCCCCCACCATTAAGAAGTAGATCAAGGGAGTCCTGTCTTCACGGGACTGCCATCCCAAAATTCTGTTTAGAGCGAGCCCGCCATGCCACCGATTGTGAAAGACTCCGAAATCGCGGTTGCAACGCCATCCTCTGCTGCTCCCGCCACGACGGTCGCGAAAACCAAAGACGATTCCGCGGCGCGCCCTCAACCCGTTGCTCTGGAAATTCCGGTAACCATTAACGGAGCCCGTACTGTCGAGGGCTCCGACAAGCGCGAGCCTTTTTCTGAAAGCACCAAAACCGTTCTGGTTTTCATTCACGGCGCTGTAATTCGCCTGGCTTCCTCCCTGGCGCCGGGCCAACTCGTTTTCCTAACCAACGAGAAGACAAAAAAGGAAGTTGTCTGCCAAGTCGTCAAATCGAAGAATTATCGTAGCGTGACGGGATACGTGGAACTTGAATTCACGGAACCGGCCCTTGGTTTCTGGGGCATGCGCTTCCCCTCTGATCGCACTGCTCCGGCCGCGCCTGTTCCTTCGGTTGCGCCCCCCGCTCCCCGCGCCGCGGCCCCAATCGTGTCTGCTCCACCCAAAGCCGTTCCGCCACCGCCATCCGCTCCTCCGGCGATCGCCAAGCCCGCAGCCCCTGTGGTTCAGGCTCCTCCTGCGGTTGCCGATTCTGTGCCGCCGAAACCCACTGCTGTGGCGCCGCCTGCCGCAACAGTAGTCCATCCTGCGCCCGCGCCGCCCATCGCTGTCGCCCCAGTCATTCCGCTTCCACCCAAGCACGCGGCCCCGGTTTCTCCCGAACCCGTGAACCAAGTCGCGCCAGCAGTGCCCGCAGCGCTGGAATCCGTCATCAAAAGCCCCATTAATGTCCTGAGTCCTTCGCCCGACTTTGCTGCAGCTATCTCTTCGCTCTTCGACGCCCCGGCCGCTCCCGCTGTGAAGCCCGCGCCCGCGGAGCCGCCCAAGACCGCAGTTGCCACAATCCCTGGCGAACCGTCCAGCGATCAGCTCAAGCAGCAAACAGCGCGTCTTCAGGAGCAGCTCAGTTCTCTTCTTTTCACCGAAACTCCCGCAGTTGCGCCTACTCCTGCTCCTGCTGTCACCCCGAAGATGGCAGTTCCTTTGCCAGTTGTTGCCGATAAACTCTTGCAACTCGCGCAAGCCGATGTGCAGCCCGCGGCGCCTCACGAAATCAAACCGGTTGCTGCAGCTCGCAATTCTGTGCCTTCATCGCTTGCGGTCGAAGAGGTCAAAATTCCTTCCTGGCTCGCTCCGTTGGCGCGCGAGTCCGAATCCACCACGACCGTGGCCACCCCAGAACTTCCCCCACTTCCCGATTCCATGCCGGCTCCGCTGTCCTCGTCTGGGGGGACTCTCGCGGAAACCCTACCGGAGACTCACCAACGATCACACTCCGCCGTTTTTGGTGGACAGTTGCTTGGCGAATCGGCCACCACAACTCCAGTCCCTGCCTCCGGCTCGAAGAAGGGGCTCATCATCGGCATTGCAGCCACACTTCTTATTGCCGCTGGTGTGGTTTGGCACATGCGCCAGCCGGGCAATCTGATCTCCAGCCTGCTCGCCTCGAAGCCCGCACCCGCACAGACCGCTAAGTTGGTCCCCGCAAGCGTACCGGCTTCCAGCCCACAGCCGTCCGCTTCCGTTTCTCCCAGCATTGTTAAGCCGACTCCCACTCCGGCAAGTACTTCCGTAGCACCCAGCGAGCCCGCAGAGAGAATCGCCACAACACCTGCGCCACCACCTGCGCCTGTTGCCAAGAATCCCAGCACTGCGGCGCGCAATACTCCTGTTGTCGAGCCGTCAGCGAAGCCCACGGTCGGCGAAGTCCACCTCGCCACACCAGTTCTCAATCGTACTGAAGAGCCTCAGTCCGGCAACGATGCCGCGCCAGCGATCGACTCCAATCAATCTTCCAATACGGATCCTCTGGCAGGCTTGGCTACCGGTCAGGGCAAGGAACCTACTGCACCTCTCCCGATCGGCGGAGACGTAAAGCAAGCTCGTTTGATCAAATCGGTTCCTCCTATTTATCCATCAACCGCCCGTGCGGAGCACATCTTTGGCGCCGTCAAAATTGACGCCCTCATTGATACCAACGGCAATGTCAGCACCTTAAAGATTCTTTCAGGCCCCGGATTGCTGCATCAGGCGGCGCTGGAAGCCGTCAAACAATGGAAGTACGAGCCGGCCCAGCTGGACGGCAAACCTACTCCCGTCCATCTCACCGTCACCGTTCAATTCCACGCCCAATAGGCCATAGCGCTGTTTTTACTTTGTTCGGTTTCTGTTTAGGGCTTCTTAGCGCAGCCTGTGCGCTGTCTAGCCTATTTCTGTGCGGCGCCCAGTCTCGGCGCGATTCCTTCAAAAGCGCTCTTCGAATTCGAGATCACCTCATTTGCGCCCAGCGTCTCCAGGATCTCTGCGAAATCATCCACGTAGCAGCGCACAATGATATGCGCCCCCGAGTTCGCTTCTCGGGCCCGCTTGGTCACCAGCAGCGCCGTTTCCACGTTGTTCGTCGCCACCACCACCGTCTTCGCGTGCGCGACTCCCGCATCCGCAAGCGTCGATTCCAGCTTCGCGTTGTCCACGATCACGGGCTCGCCCTCTCGGATTAGCTCGCTCACCGCCTCCGCATCCTTATCCACCAATACATAGGGCATGCCTGACTTCCGCAAATGCTCCACGATGCGGGCGCCCAGGTGCGTGTAGCCCACCACCACCACGTGATTCCGTATCTCCCGAGCCAGCATCCGGCAGCCCTCCTTGGGATTGTATTGTTGCAGCACCTGCAAAAAGAAAATGGAAATCACGATCCCGAACAATACGCACTGACCCCAGAATGAATACAGCTCCCACAGGTCTCCGGAGATCTTTTCGAGATACATCGCGTTCAGAATTGCGTCCCGCGTCGCCAGCCCTCCCCGGTAATGAAAGAGCAAAACTCCCAGGAAAAACCATGCCGCGATCAGCGCGAATCCCCATCGCGCCCGCCGCAGAAACATTCTTGCCCGGATCCGTTCGTAGCCCTTCATCGCTGTCATAAATCCTATTGGCCTGAAGTCGCTCCGTCAATCAACTCCGCTCTTCCTCTTGTTTCCCACGTCATTCCCTGTGTCACTCTGCCTTGCGATTACGCACTCCCCTTCGTATACTGGCCACCCGGCCTTCTGGCAGCTCCGGCGGGTGGGTAGCCCGCCGCCACGCAACCCATTTGGCCTTTCTTTTCGCGCCTGCGCGTCTCTCGCAGGCCGAATTTCGCAGCCCCGTTGGGCCAGGGCGGTTCAACGGGGCAGAGGAGACTTTTGCATGCCCCAAACGCTTGTGCCTGAGGAAATGAATGTTTACCAAAACGCCGAAGCGCGTTTTGAGGTGGCCGCGAACAAGTTGGGCCTCGAACAAGGTCTCTACCGTTACCTTAAATATCCCGACAAGGAAATTACTCTCTACATCCCCGTCGGCATGGACAACGGCCAGCTCGAAGTTTTCATCGGTTATCGCGTCCTTCATTCCACCGTCCGCGGCCCCGGCAAGGGCGGCATCCGTTTTGCTCCCGACGTCAGCCTCGATGAAGTCCGCGCCCTTTCTGCCTGGATGACCTGGAAGTGTGCTGTTGTGGACATTCCTTTCGGCGGCGCCAAAGGTGGTATCATCTGCGATCCGCGCAAATTGTCCCGCGGCGAACTCGAGCGCCTCACCCGCCGTTACACCGCCGAACTTTCAGATTGGCTTGGGCCAGAGCGCGACGTCCCCGCTCCTGACGTCGGCACTAACGAGCAGACCATGGCTTGGGTGATGGACACCTACGCCATGCACGCCCGTCAGGCCACCAACGCCGTTGTCACCGGTAAACCCATCGAACTGGGCGGCTCACGTGGCCGCCGCGAAGCGACTGGCCGTGGCGTGATGATCTGCGTGGATAAGGCCATGGCCAAGCTCGGCATGAAAAAAGAAACCACCCGCGTTGTCATTCAAGGCTTTGGCAATGTGGGTTCGCTTGCCGCGGAACTGATGCAGAAGGCCGGCTACAAGATCATTGGTCTCGCCGACATCGGCGGCGGCCTTTACAACGAAAAAGGACTCGACGTTTCCAAAGTCATTGACTGGGTCTATACCCAGAAAAGGCCTTTGCAGGAGTTTCCAGCCGGGGGCACAAAAATGAGCTCGCGCGACGTTCTTTTTCAGCCCTGCGATGTTCTCATCCCCGCCGCCATCGAGAACCAGATCACGGAGCAGAATGCCCATCAGGTTCAGGCCAAAGTCCTTTGCGAAGGCGCCAATGGCCCCACCACCTGGCAAGCCGACGCCATTGTGGACGCAAAGGGCATCTTCACCATCCCGGATATTCTCGGGAATGCCGGCGGCGTTACCGTGAGTTATTTCGAGTGGGTTCAGGACCGCCAAGGCTTTTTCTGGCGCGAAAGCGAAGTCAACGAGCGCCTCCTTGACGTCATGGAACGCTCCTTCGACGAGGTCGTTCGCTATGCGGAACTCCACCGTGTCAACAACCGCATTGCCGCTTACATGCTGGCGATCGACCGTGTGGCTTCCGCTCTCAAGTTGCGCGGTATTTACGCCTAATTCTTCTTGGATTTCTGGGCGACGCAGCGTATTCTTTCTCGCACTTGGCGCGCGCCGCCACATGATTTAGACTGATGCGGACCGTTTTGTGGTCAAGGAAGGAGTCCGTACCGTGTCCTCGGACTCGTCGCCTGAAAATCATTCACATTTGGAAGATCAATACCGTCGCGAGATTTGCCGCGTCGGGCGCTGGATGCATGAGCGTGGCTACATCGTTGCCTGCGAAGGCAATCTCTCCATTCGCCTGGATGCCGAACGCATTCTCACCACTCCTACCTGCGTCAATAAAGGCATGATGGGGCCAGAGGACCTCGTCATCATGGATATGGAAGGCACTCATCTCCAAGGCGACCGCAAAATCTCCTCCGAAGCCGGGATGCATCTCCTCTTCTATCGCATGCGTCCCGATGTCAACGCCATTTGCCACGGCCATCCACCCACAGCCACGGGCTTTGCCGCCGCGGGACTCGGCCTCGATCAAGCCCTACTCCCTGAAGTGATCGTTGGCCTCGGCAAAGTTCCGCTCGTTCGTTACGCCACTCCGGGCACGCCCGATCTCTGCGCGGTTCTCGAACCCTATGTGCCGCACTACGATGCCCTGCTTCTTGCGAATCATGGCGCCACCACGTGCGGGCCCGACCTCCTCACGGCCTACTTCCGCATGGAGACGGTTGAGCACTTCGCGAAGATTACCTTGGCTGCCAAACTTGCCGGGGAACCACAACTTCTTTCCACGCGCGAGGTTGCCAAGCTTATGGCGGCGCGCGCAAAATATTTTGTCACCCCTCCTCCGGGTGGCGGCGCGGAATTGCCGGATACTTGCGACACAGGCGAATCGAACGCCGACGAAGTCACCCTCACCCGCGGCGAACTCGACGCCCTCATTGATGAAGCTGTCCGCAAAGACCGCGCCCGCCGCTAACCTGAATTCTCAAGGAGAATCTTACTCACCAGGACTGTACCTGCAGGGGTCAAGCACTGCTCGACCCCATCTCGCCAAGGTCGTCACACTCCGTCATTCCGAACGCAGTCTGCGGAGTGAGGAATCGCTCTTCCCTCGCAAGACATTTGCGTGAAGATCCCTTCTTCTCTCAGTCGTCTCCGCGCGCCTCTTCCGGCGGGCAGTCAGGTGCATCCGGCTCTTCCGGCGTTTCCAGCAAACCCGTGCGCCCCAATTCCCGGTAGTAGCCGGGCCGCGTGTGCCGGTAATGGTCCGCCGGTATCTTTCCGTTGAGCCATGCCGTGTCCATGGGATAGACCGTGGGGTCAAAGATCACCAGGTAAAAATGCCAGATTAAAATCGAAAATGTTGCCAGCAGCGCTTCATACCAGTGCACCGCCGTCGCCGCGTCGGTTACCCACTTCGGGAAATAGCGCAGCGTGAAATTGTTGAACCACAGCAGAAAACCGGTGAGCGCCATCACTCCCGTCCCCCACAGGAATGCCCAATACTCCATTTTCTCCGCGTAGTTGAATTTCGCGAATGTCGGCTCCTCTTTACTCAGCCCCAGGTTGTAGCGGAAAACCTCCAGGATGTCCGTGGCGTCCTTGATCGTTGGGATCATCGCGCTGATAAAGCTGCGGCGATCGCGCTTCTTCATCGCCAGATGAACAAAATGAAAGAGCGTCGACGCGATCAGCACGATTGCCGCCGCGCGATGCAATCCTCCGCGCAATCCCGCATTTGATTCCCACATCATCAGGGGGTGAGCCCACCAGCTGTCCGGATACTTCAACGCAAACCCCGTCACCACCAGTGTTGGGAAGCTGGCCATCACTCCCCAGTGCGCGATCCTGAACCGCAGGCTCATGCGCATCGCCATTTCGCTGGTCTCCTGCCGCGGGCGCCGCCGGATCAATTTCGCCAGCAGGTCCAGCAGGTTGTGCAGCAGCATAAATCCCAGCGTGAAAGGGATCAGCACCCAATACGTCCATCGGATAAACGTCACCACTGGATGATTCGGCCCGGCATTCGTTTGCACATGCACGGGCCCGATTGTGAATTTGGATTCCCCCACACCTTTGTGGCATTGGCCGCACGTTTTGGGCAGATTTGCGGCACTGACCGTTGAACGAGGATCGCTCGAAGGGAGAATGTCATGCACGCCATGGCAGGAAGCGCAATTTGCTGCGGTCAATTTCCCGCCTTCGAGAGCCAGCCCGTGATAGCTCCCGGCATAGGATGGCAGGCGATCCGCCGGCAAGTTGTAGCGCAGAGCCAGGCGGGGATCGCCATGGCAACGCCCGCAAGTTTCGGCGGAAATATTGGCGGCACTTAAGGGCGATGCCGGATTGCTCGGATCCATAATCAGGTGTTCACCGTGGCAGTCTGTGCAAACGGGCGCATCCGGCACACCGGCCTTGACCGCTTCCCCGTGGACGCTCTCGTTGAACTGCCGGGCAATTTCCTTATGGCATTGCCCACAGGTCTCCGGCACCTTCCAGTGATTCACATTGGAATGCTCATCGCGAGCAGGGTAGATGTTGTGGCTGCCGTGGCAACTACTGCAGTCCGCCGCCTTTTCGTTGCCCGATGCCACCGCGCGGCCGTGAACGCTTTGTTTGTAAGACTCGACGGGATGAGCAATAGCAATTTTGTGCCGCGACAAGAATCCGGCATCGCTGTGGCATTTTGCGCAAGTATCCGCCAGGTTCCTGCGAGCAATTGTGGAGTCCGGCTCGCTCGGTGCCTTCACGGCATGAATGGCGCCATGGCATGAGGTGCATTTTGGCGCATCGGGGTCACTGTTTTTTGCCGCCTGACCGTGGATGCTCTCCGCAAGGCTTTTCACCTCGTCCGCATGGCACTCCGTGCATTTGCCGGGTGTGAGTGCGGCGGCGGAAGTCAATTCATGCACACTGCCATGACAGGTGGTACAGGCTGTTTCACCCAGAATTGCGTGTACACTCCCAGCGAAGGCCTTCACTTCATCATCATGGCACGTGGCGCACTGCACTTTGGCGATTTTGGCGGGGTGCGGAAAATCCTTGATGCTGGTATGACAATTGGAACAACCCAGGATCGCATGCGCGCTGGCCGCATGTTTTGCAGGATTGATGTAGATATCCTTGCCTTTGTCTGACTTCATCCCTGCCTGACCATGGCACGCCAGACATTCCTGGTCGGCGGCCGGCGCGGGCATGGCCAGAGTCAGATAAACGAGCGCTACTAGCGTCGCAAGCATCTCATCACCCTTCTCCATGATTCGAGCGCAATTCGGCTCTATCGGTACGCGAACAACATCGCATAAATGATCCAGAGCACAATGCTGAATCCCACCGCCAAGGCTACCCAGGCGAAGGCTCGAATCGCACGGATGACGATCTGCGGATAAGCCGCCTCCATTTTTTCCTCCAGCTTCCCGTCAGCCACCAGCTCTTGGTACTCCCTTGGTTTGTCCCTTTTTAGCTCTTCCAGGCGCACGCGCCCGGTGAATATGGTGATGTCCATGGGAAACTTTTCGGGGCGTAAGTGGGTATTGAAGAAATGCACGGTAAAAATGAAGCCCGTGGCAAGCAGGGCCTCGTCGCTGTGAATGATGGTGGCGACGTTGAGGAACCACCCGGGCAAGAAGCGTGTGAAGAACACCGGGAACCACAGCGTGAGTCCGGTCGAGCCGATGACTGCGATCCCCCAAAACACCGCAAAATAGTCGAATTTTTCCCAGTACGTCCAGCGGCCGTAGGCGGGCCGTTCGCCGCGTCCTACAAACCACTTTAGCGTGGCCACAAACTCGGCCAAGTCTCTTCGGCTGGGAAGCATGCTGCTCGATCCCAGTAACAACGTGCGCCAAGAGCCATGCTGCCTTTTCTTCAAGCGGTACAGGTCCACAAGGTGTGTTATGAAAACTCCGAACATCACCACCGCTGCACTCCGGTGAATGTACCCAGCGCTTTCGAATCCTCCGAGCAGATGAGAAAGCACTGCTGCCCACCCGGTGTACGAGAACTTCAAGGTTAACCCCGTCAGTGCAAGGCTCATGAAGCTCACGATCATGCAGATGTGCAGGATTCGTTGCAGGCGGGTGAAGCGGATGAACTGGCGTTCTGGCGCTCCACCGTTAGCCATTGGACTTCTCCTCACTTGCGGGAGTTTCCGGCGTTGTGGCCGGTTGCTCTTCTGCGGCGTGCAATTCCCGGCGCATCTGGAAGGCCCGCGGTAACCAGAGCAGCGTGTGGATGCCTCCCAGGACAAACGTTCCCAGCAACAATGCGGTCATCCCCCAAAATGTGTAGAACAAGAAGGGGTACTTGCGCGGATCGTGGTGAGTGGCGTGCGTCAGGTACCCGGCAAAGCGTCGTGTTGCACCCGGATGGCATTTCTGGCAGGTCGCCGCCACGTTGGCCCGGCTAAGGTGCGAGCGCGGATCCGTCACCGCAAGCACGTCGTGAGCTCCGTGGCAGTCATAGCACTTTGCCGTTTTCGTGTACCCCAGCCGCGAAACTTTCCCATGATAGGTATCAAAATAAGTTTTGGCGATCTCCGTGTGGCAGCGTCCGCAGGTATCCATGATGTCCAGTCGGAAGCCGGCTTCATCGGTGCGCCGAATGGCGTGGGCCGTGTGGCAGTCGCTACAAATTGGAAGTTCCTTTGCCGTTCCATTCACCCGTTTCGCATGAATGCTGTTCTCGAACTGCTCCTCGATGCCGTGATGGCACCGGCCGCAAGTGGCCGGCACGTTGGCTGCATTGACACTCGATTCCGGATCCGTCCGCGGAAGGACATGGTGAGCGGTGTGACAACTCGTGCATGTGGCCGTGACAGTCAGACCGCCCTTCAGTAATCCTTTTCCGTGAATGCTTTCCGTGTAGTTCGCGATGATTTCATGCTGCCGTCCGGTGTAGCGCACCGCGGCCTTCTGGCCTTCCCGGTGACACCGCGCGCAAAGTGCCGGAACATTGGTGGCAAAAGTTGACGACTGTGGGTCCTGCTTGCCAAACACCCCATGCGTGCCATGGCATTCCTTGCACGTCGGAGCATTCGGATCATTCTTGCTGACCAGTTGTCCGTGGGTGCTGCTCGCGTACAGCCTGCCAATTTCTTCGTGGCAAGATGTGCAGTCCACTTTGTGGGTGATCGTCTCGCAAGGTCGCACGCGGGATGCGTTCACCTCGGAGTGGCACTGGCTGCAGGCGACTTTTTGACCTGGCTGCAGCGGATCCTGATTGTGCCGCGAATGGTTCAGTTCGGCCACGTTGACGTACATGGACTGCCCGTCGCGCGCACGGCGCAGCTTCCCGTCCGCGTGACAGCGCAGACAATCCGCATCGGCCATACCCTGCGAATAGAAGACATTTCGGATCTTATGCGGTTGATGGCAATCCACGCACGCGGGCAGGACGTTGGCTTCCTTTTCCCACAGCTCTCCACGAATGATCTTTCGATGCACCGATTCGATCAGCGAGTGGCATTTCGTGCAGGTGGCGGCAATGTTCCGGCGCGCGATTGAGGAGGTTGGGTCGGTGTGAGGCAAGATCGAATGCGGTGTGTGGCAAGTTGCGCAGTTGGGGGCCACCGCGAGCCCCTTCTTCAATAACGCTTCTCCGTGGATGCTCTCCGAGTAGTTCTCCAAAATGTTGTCCTGGGGAATGGGGCGGTTACGCTGAACTGGAGTTCCTTCGCGATGGCACTGGCCACAAACAAATGGCACCTTCAGTGGCGCCACCGCCGACCGCGGGTCCTTTATCGCATAGATTTCGTGGTTCCCATGGCAATTCACGCACCGGGGTGCCAGCGGGTCGCCGTGCGCAATGGCTTTCCCGTGGACCGAGCGGGCATGTTGCTCTCCCTCCGTCGCGTGGCACGTGCCGCAATTCACGCGCGCCAGCGGCGTTTCGTGCGGCAACTCTTTTCCTTCCAAGTCTGCGTGGCAGCCAGTGCATCCAAAGCTGGCATGAACAGAGGCCGCAAATTTCTTACCATCTACGTGCAGCGAAACGGTCTTGCCACCTCGCACCGTGCTCATGGCCTTTTCGCCATGGCAGGCGAGGCATTGCGCCCCTGGTTGCTCGGTGTCAGGCTTAGCCGTACCGATGGAGCTGCCCGAAAACAGAAGAGAAAAAACTGTCGCGAGGAGCGTCGCAACGGCAACTCCCAGCCCGGCGCACCCCTTCCTTCGCGCGACTTTTGTTTCTGCCATGTCGACTCCCGGCAATGCTTACTTCATATCAAGATCCGTAAGCACCTTCGGGTTTTCCTCTTGTACCGCCAGCAAATTGTGACAAGCGCTGCAATCGTTGGTAATGGTCTGGCCGTCCGCGCTTGTGTGCGATCCATCGTGGCAGCGGAAGCAGCCGGGATAGTCGTTGTGGCCCAAATTGTTGGGATGCACGCCCCAAGTCACTTTCATGTCCGGAAAGACATTCCGCATGTAGATCTCGGCGATGTTATTCGCCGATTGCTCCACCAGCGCGCGTTTCGTGTTGTAAATATCCGGGTAGGTAGTACGGTAATAATTCGTGATCCCGTCCACGATCTTCTTCTGTGCCGTCTCGCGGTCTGGATAATCGGCCTTCAGCAACTCCACCCCTTTTTTCTTGATGAACGGCAGCTCGGCGCTGACCCGGCCGAGCCAAATGCGATTATCCATCGCGTTCTCCGGCAGCTCGAACTCATGCGTCGGACGGTTGTGGCAATCGATGCAGTCCATCACCCGCTTTTCGCTTTTAGCCAGTTCCTCTTTGCTCACCTTAATGTCCGTCGATACGTACTCGACCGTCTTCCCTTTGTCGTCCGTGTAATACACCACCGGTATTACTTGCCGGTGCTCGTCCGTCGAGATGTAGCGGATCCGCGACCCTTCATCCAGGTGCCGTCCGTGGATCCCCACCGAACCCTGCCACGTCCTACCGCCGATCTTCACTACCAGTGCCGTGGTTTGCGGAGTGTTCTTCTCGTCTTCCTTATAATTCGTCTTTACGATGAACTTGTCGCCCGAAAATCGTTGCGGCCAGTGGCATTGCTCGCAGGTTTCACGCGCGGGGCGCAGGTACTTCACTGGCGAAGGAATCGGCCGCGAATACGTCTTAAACGTCACCGCGAAAACCTGTCGCACGCCCGACAATTTCGATTTGACGAACCACCCTGCTCCTGGCCCGATATGGCATTCCACGCAGTTCACCCGCGCATGCGGTGAATTTTGGTACGCAGAAAATTCCGGCGCCATCACCGTGTGGCACGTTTGACCGCAGAACGTCGTCGTATCCATGTACGACACGCCCTGGTAGGAAGCAAACGTGAAAATCAGAACATTCAGAACCGTCGCAACGCCGATGAATAACAGACCGCTACGGACGATGGGAACTTTTAGATCGATTTCCGGGTACGCTGTCGGCAATTCGCCCGCGCCGGTCAGCTTTCTCCGCCGCAACAGGATTCCTAGCGGGATCAAAAGCAGTCCTAGAACGAACAGCCCCGGAAGTATCAGGAAGATCAATATGCCGACGTACGGGTGTGGCGGCCCCTGCAGCATGAAATCGTAAATCCAGAAGGCAATCATGGTGATTGCCGTGCTCGTCGTCAGAACCACGCCAGTCAAGCTGATGACGTTCTGGCTCAGGAAATAAATCAGCCGTGCCCAATTCCGAACAGTATTCTGCGGACTCATGACGTGGATGCTCCCACATTGCCTGCTTCACGCGCTTCCAAGCGCGCCATTACAAAAAGAGCCCCAGCGATGGATTCGCCGGGGCCCGGAGACTTTCTGGGTTTTCGTGCGCCTGCGCTCGCAGGCTCACCGGCGCTTTACTTGCACAAACTACGCATGTATGCAATGACGTCCTTGACGTCGCCGTGGGTGATCTTCTTCTCGTAAGACCACACCTTGTTCCTGCCCTTCACGATGGTTCTGTCAGGCACCCGAGCGAGTCACTCACCGGCAAAACCGATTTCCGACCGACAGCGGTGAGACCGCGATTACGATTGCGGCTACTTCAATGTGCCTAGATAAGCGGCGAGTTCCTTTACCTGGTCCGCAGTCAGGCTCTTCAAGCTGGCATGCTTCGGCGAAGTCGAGATTTCTTTCTGGATCTCATCGGCTGTTTTGCCTTTGATCGAGGGCGACTTCATCGCCGGCTTGCCGGCAGCGTCCGCGCCGTGGCAAGCAGCACACTTGGCCTTATAAGTTTTCTCACCGTTGGCAGCATCCTGAGCGCGAGAGACGGATCCTACCAAGCACAACATTGCAACTAATGCGATCCCTGACAAAACTTTCTTCATCACTTCCTCCTTAGGTTCGTTCTAATTGCACGAAGCGCGTAGGAGCGAACGCGCCTCGTGCCGGATTCCATTTTTACTTGTCTTCGACTCTTACTTCTTCAACGTACGAATGTAAGCCACCAGATCCTTCACCTGATCCGGAGTCAAGGACTTGGACGCCGGCATTTTCGGCGGCTTGCCGTTGGTGATGGCGGCGCTCAGATCCGCATCGCTCTTCTTCTGGACATCCGCGGCAGTGAGGTCGCTGTTGGCCATGGATGCCTTTCCTTTGCCATCTGCCCCATGGCACATGGCGCACTTGGCCTTATACGTTGCCTCGCCCGTCGCGACATCTGCTCTAGCCGGTGTGCTGATTAGGCATGCGCCAGCCAGCAGCGCCGCCACCAGTGTCGCCGTACCGAGGTTCTTTCTTGTCGTCTCCATGTTTAGCTCCCTGATTTGATTTTGGCGCGCAGTGAACCACTTTCGTTCCGCGCTGCCTTTCTAGAATGCCTATGCTATCGGAAGTGCGACCACAATGCCTCGGAAATTCCGGGGTAGGGTGGGACCTCCGTCCGTTGCTGGTTGTCATCATAATAGTTCCAATTGGTCTTAAATGGAATCCCCTTACTTCTGCCTTGCTCCCTCTGCGCCACCTTCACTTGCTTCCCGCACCGCTCTCCCCTTCTTTCCGGCTGCGCTTCCTCTCCTCTCCGTTTCTATCCTATAATCCAGGCTTCACTTCTTCAGCTTGGCGATCAAAACCGGCTCGACTCGCGCTTCTCTTTCCTTGAAGGAGTCACCTCATGAAGAAGACTTGCATCGCAATGATATCTGTCGCTTTGCTGACTACAACTGCCTTTGCGGACGACAAGAAAGAAGTGGAACGCGTGAAAAATTCCGGAACGGTGATGTCAGAAATCCTTAATATCCCGGACGACATTCCCCAGGACTTGCTCGATAAGGCCGACTGTGTGGTTGTGTTGCCCTCCGTTCTGAAATTTGGCATTGGCGGCGGCTATGGCCGTGGTGTCATGACCTGCCGCAGCGGCGAAAAGTTCAAAGGTCCTTGGGGCGCGCCCATCATGATTGAACTGGAGGGCGGCAACCTCGGTCTCCAACTCGGCGGCCAGGCTACCGATTTTGTCCTATTGTTAATGAATTCCCGCAGCGCCGAAGCCGTTCTCAGCAGTAAGGTGAAATTGGGCGCCGATGCTGCCGCTGCGGCCGGTCCTATGGGACGGGACGCCACCACTCCAACCGATGCCGCCCTGCGCGCGGAGATTTTCAGCTACTCGCGGTCCCGCGGCTTGTTTGCCGGAGTTTCTCTGGAAGGTTCCACGCTCCGCCCGGATAATGACGCCAACAAGAACTTGTATGGCAAGGAATTTCCGGCCAAGGATATCGTCCAGAAAGGTGCTGTCCCGGTGCCCCCAAGTGCCAAACAGCTTCTCGCCAATTTGAACAAGCACTCGCCAATCAACAAATCCTCCAACTGATCCATTCCTCACCACATGCTTTGCCATTCCATCCCGGACAGCCAGCTTTCTTCTTGTCCACCGGTTTTTATCAACTGGCTGCAGAAAAAGGGGAGCGTCAATGAACACAAGTGATTTCAGGAGAATCGCTCTGAGTCTCCCAGGTGCCGAAGAGGGTTCACATATGGGCCACCCAGACTTTCGAGTCGGCGGCAGGATTTTCGCAACGCTCGCTTCAGCAAAACTGGGTTATGGCAATTTGATGCTCACACTCGCGCAGCAGACCGCCTTCGTGGAAGAACTTCCCGAAGTCTTCCTCCCCATCGCCGGCGGTTGGGGACGTATGGGCGCGACCCACATCCGGCTGGCAGCGGCGAACGAGGATGTGTTGGCCGGCGCGTTACGCACCGCGTGGAAGTTGCGGTTGGAGAAGAACACAAGATCGGGCCAGAAGAAGCGTGCCCTGGTAAAATCAACCGGAACCAAAAACACTCGCCGCAGGAAACGATAGGCGAACTCACTGGCGATCGGATTATCTGGTGGGTACACCCCAGACGCGGCATCCTCCCACATTGGAACACTCTGCCCATCACGGCGCACCTTGCGCTCCGCGCATAATCTCGGCATTCTCACAATGCTTTAACTTCTTTCTTGTTTAATACTTAAGCGCCTGCCCGAGGAGTCGTTTCGGCTCCTGGCTTGCTCATCTTTCCCTGAAGGTCTTCCCCTGGCCACGCAAGCAACTACTCCTGCGGGAAACCTTAGGCAAAGAATGCCAAGGAACTTCTCTGATACCGGAGCGGCTGGTTCGCATGATTCACCCTCGTTCCGCTCTGGCATTTTGCCCCTCGGTCGCAATCTTCTGCGCAGCGTGTCACTCGCCTTTGCTTTGGCCCTATCTTCCAATTCTGCTCCGGCTCTGGATGGCAACAAGGCGGGCGCGTCCCTAACCCATTTGCAGGAAACACATTTTTACGAAACCTCCTGGTTTCATATGATGTGCATCGTGCTTGGCATTCTGGCGCTGTTTAAAGGCCAGAGATTCTACAACCGCCAATTGCGTGCCCGCGCGGAAACGTTGGAACGATGCGTGCGCCAGCGCACCGCCGAGCTGGCAGCCGCGAACCAATCCCTGCAAACTCAAGTGACCGAACGTGTTCGCGCCGAAGAAGCGCTTTCCGAGGAACGCGCGTTGCTCCGCATATTGATCGATAATGTGCCCGATCTCATCTATGCCAAGGATCGCGATAGCCGTTTTATCGCCGCCAATGTTGCCTTAGCGCATTACATGTATGTCAAGACTGCCGACGAACTCATTGGCAAAACCGATTTCGACTTGTCTCCCAAGAAACTCGCAATGGCCTATTTTGAAGACGATCAGAAAGTAATGAGCACGGGGATGCCCCTTAGCAACAGAGAAGAGGAAGGCATCGACGGCCGGGGAAACAAAATCTGGCTGCTGACTTCCAAGATTCCTTTGCGCGACAAAAATGGCAATATTACGGGACTTGTGGGAACTGCGCGCGACATTACGAGTCGCAGACTTGCCGAAATCGAAATGCGGAAGGCCAAGGAGGCGGCGGAGCAGGCCAGCCGCACCAAGAGCGAATTCCTGGCCAATATGAGCCATGAGATTCGCACCCCCCTCAACGGCATTCTGGGCATGACCGATCTTGCCCTCGATACCGCGTTAACTGCCGAGCAGCGCGATTATCTGCAAACCGTCAAGTTATCCGCGGATTCCCTGCTTACGGTCATCAATGATGTTCTCGATTTTTCAAAAATTGAGGCGGGGAAAATTGACTTCGAAAACCTCGATTTTAATGTGCGCGACACCCTGGAAGCCGCACTGAAAACTCTCGCCCTCCGCGCCGACGAAAAAAAACTCGAACTCCTCTGCGATATTGCACCCGAGGTGCCGGAAACCTTGCGCGGAGATTCCGGTCGCCTGCGCCAAATCGTCCTCAACCTCGTCGGCAATGCCATCAAGTTTACGGAGCGCGGCGAAGTGGCGCTGAAGCTTCGTGTGGACGCTCAGGACGGTACATACCGTGTCCTCCATTTTGAAGTCTCGGACACCGGCATTGGCATTCCTGAAAACAAACTGAAGCTGATCTTCGATCCCTTCGCCCAAGCGGACTCTTCCACAACTCGCAAATACGGCGGTACCGGCCTCGGTCTTACCATATCCTCACGGCTCGTTTCCATGATGGGCGGGCAAATTTGGGTTCGCAGCCGCGTCGGTCAAGGAACCCAGTTCCACTTCACCATGTGTTTGGCGGTCGGAGACGCTACTACCGCTGGGATAGAAACCTCCGTTTCTCCGGAACTTCTGCGAGGCATCAAGGTTTTGGTGGTGGATGATAATTTGACCAACCGGCGAATCCTGGAGGGCATGCTCAAGCACTGGGAAATGAACCCCACGCTTGTTGAAGGCGGCGAGGAAGCGCTCGTTCGACTCCTTGAGGCTGCAAAAGCCGGCATCCCCTACGCCTTGATCCTGACTGACATGCACATGCCTATCATGAATGGCTTCGAACTCATCGAGCGCATCCGGCAGAGACCCGAGCTTTCGGCGGCCGCCATTCTGATGCTTACTTCTTCGGGCTTTCGCGGGAGCGCCGATCGTTGCCGGGAATTGGGCGTCTCCGCCTACCTGCTAAAGCCGATCCGGCAATCGGAATTGCGCGACGTCCTGACAAAAGTGTTGGGGAAAGCGGAGCATTCGAGCCATGTCCCCTTGCTCACTCGCGACCTGTTGGAAGAGGGATCCCGTCCCGCCGTTTGCTTGCGCGTGCTGGTTGCCGAAGATAATGCCGTCAACCAACGGCTGGCGCGTCGGTTGCTCGAAAAAAGAGGGCACCAGGTCGTCCTCGCCGCCAACGGCAGGGAAGCTTTGGAAGCAATCGAAGCGCACACTTTTGATTTAGTGCTGATGGATGTGCAGATGCCCGAAGTGGACGGCCTCGAAGCCACCGCAGCGCTTCGTGCAAAAGAAGCCGGCCAAGACACCCATTTGCCCGTCATCGCGCTGACCGCGCATGCCATGAAAGGCGATCGCGAACGCTGCCTCGCCGCTGGTATGGATGCTTATCTCAGCAAGCCTATCCGCCATCAGGAGCTGGACGACTTGCTCGCTTTGTACACCAAACAATCCGCAATGGACGAAGTAGCCGACCCACTCCTTCCGAAACCCTGACCGCTCCCGCCCAAATCTTCTCGCGCGCTTTTCTCTCTCTGCATCGGAACAAATTCACTTCACATAGTCGCCTGGCAACGGCTTGTCGTTCATTTCTTCATAATCAATCAGCGCCAGCAACGCGCCCCAATGATAAAACGGGTCGCTGGAGTTAACGTCGTCGCCCGCACCCGTCATCGAATTGTAATTCTCATGAACGTGGTGTTTTGCGCTCCACTCTCCCTCAAAAAGTTTTAGGGATTTCCTGCCAAGTTCCTCGCGCACTTGCGGCTGGTCATATTTGCGCAAACCCAGATACACCAGGTAATTCATGGGACCCCAGATGCGCCCGCGCCAGTAATTCTGATCCTTGAACGCCGGGTCGTTCCTCGGCGTTGCCGGAATTACCCAATCTCCCCAGAATTCCTGCGCGTTCAGCAGGTGCTCCTGAATCATGCGCTGCGCCTGTTGCGGCGTTGCGGCGCGCGCCAGCAGCGGGTAAAAGTTCGTCGGAGAAGTCCGGGGACTCGATTGCCCCGTGTGCAGATTCTTATTCAGAAACATCCCGGTCTTCTCGTCCCACATCGCAGACAGCGATTCCCGGTAATGCCTGGCTCTCGCCCGAAGCTCCTTCTCCTCCACCGCCTTGCCCAGCACTACGGCGATTTCCGCCAACGCGTCGCAATCAGCGGCATACAAGCTCATCAACCCCACGTCGGCAATCTCCAGTCTTTTCGTCTTTTCATTGAAAAAGCCTTCATCGTACATGGGACTGTTATCCAGCCCGGATTCAAAGATTGCTCCCTGGCGCGTCCCTCGCGAATTATCATCCAGGTTCTCCGGCTGGTTATTCACGTCACTTCCGTATTCAAGAAACATTCCGGCGCTGCGATTCTCCTGCCACCAGCGATTCCAGGTGAGCAGCGGCGCATACGTTTCTTCCAGAAACCATCGCTCGTGGAATTTCTTATAGAGCCCAAGCACGGTAATGGCCCCAACCGGGGGTTCCGAACGGTCAAAACTTTTCCAACCTCCGGCACGAGCGTAGTTCCCTACAAAGCCCCCAGGCGTGAGTTCCCGTAGCGTCTCGATGGCATTCGCGTACGCAAGATCGTGATCCCCGATGGCCGCGAGTGTCGCCGCAAAAAAGGTATCCCAATCAAAGAGCACGAATCCGCCCCAGCCCACGCTCCAACTCCGGCTCACAGGTGAGATCACGCGGCCGTCTTCCGGTTCATAAATCGTGTCCCATCCCAGCGTCGTTTGAATCGCGTCTACCGCCGCGGATCGGGGCGTCCCCAAAGTTTTCTCGTAGGCTTGATGCTCCTCCTCCACGGCTTTCTCGATCTCTTCCAGGCTGCGCCGCTTGCCTGTGCTCAGGCCAACAGGTCCTTTCAGTTCGGCTGATAGATAGGGGGCAGTCACGGGAATGTTGTTAAAGGCCGTTTCAGCTCCAACGGCATAAATGGCCACTGTTCCCGACGGGCCGTGCGCTTCTATCCTGTCTGCGAGTCTCGCCACTGTGCCGGGCCGGTTCCACAAATACGCAGCAGAAAACACCAGGGCGGCGGGGAGGTTTCCAGGTTTGTTCTTGGCGGTCGGCGTCACCAGGATCACCAGGTCCTCGCCGGCGTGCGCGCTCTGAATCTGCAAATCCAATTCTCTCCACGCGACTCGCACATCCGTGTAGCTGCCGTTCCACGCATGCGGCCCGGGGAATACCTGTTCCGTGTTGCGCCCCGGGCCTCCGATCAGCACATCTTCCAGAAGCCCATCACCGTACAGAGTCGTTCTGTATTGCACGCCGACGCGAATCGCCAACCCCGCCGGCAGCAGCACCTGCGTCGTCACGCTGTGAACGTCCCAGGTGTTCCAGCCCGTGGCCAGCCGCTTTTGCACGGCGTCATAGTCTTTCGAGCGCTCGCGCACTTGCCCGTAAATTCCCGGCGCGCAAGAAGCAAGCAGTATGAGCAAAACGCAAAGTGCAATACCTGTCCGGAAGCTAGCATCGCAAAAAGTCGAATTGCGGTACTGTTGATGACACATTCTGTGGTTAAGCATGGCGATCCTGTCCTGGAAGGACCCTGGTCACACGCTCGCTTTCGAAGCCGCCGCTCCAGTCCATCCGTGGAACAAACATAACATCTTCGTGAGGTCTTCTCTCATGGATGCAATAAATTGTGAGCATCACGGCGTCGCCGGGGATGATGCAGACTTAACAAGCCGCGATGTGAAACAGAAGAGGATGGAAGTATGTGCGAAGGCTCACTGCTGAGCAACCGGTGCGCTGGAAGTGTCGGCGGCCTTGCCGATGGCGTCACCATTGACGACCAGTTCCACGCGCCGGTTCCGCTGACGCCCTTCGGGAGTGTCATTGGTCGCAACGGGTTGCGTCTTGCCGAAACCACGGGCGGAAATAGAGGACGCTGGAACGCCCTGCTCTGCCAGAAAATCGCGCACTGTATCGGACCGCCGTTCGGACAGCTGTTGATTAAACTCATCGCTGCCAACGCTGTCGGTGTGCCCTTCGATTTGCAGTGAGAGCCCGGGGTGCGCCAGCAGAATCCCGGAAATTTTGGCCAGCTTTTCCCTCGCGCCGGGCTTGAGCGTGGAACTTCCCGTGTCAAACAGTACGTCGGACATGTTGACGATCAGTCCGCGTGCGGAATCCCGCGTCTGCAAAATCGAATTCAGTTGCGCCAGAAGCTGCGCGCGTAGCTGCCCCTTTTCCGCTTCCGCTTGCGCCGCGGCCTGCCGCGCTTTTTCGGCTTCCGCCTGCGCCGCTTGCTGCTGGGCTAAGGCGGCAGCGCTGGCTTTTTCCGCTTCCGCTTTCTGGCGTGCCGCTTCCTGCGCCGCCTGCTCCGCCTCCTGTTTCATGCGTAAGGCTTCCGCTTGCGCCGCTTCGGCCTGTTTACGAGCTTCTTCCGCTTCCAAACGGCGCTGCGCTTCCGCGGTGGCATCGGCGCGGGCCTTGGCTTCGCGCTCTTCGGCGGCTTTTTTGTCCGCGGCGATTTTGGCCTGTGCGTCTTCCTCGGCCTTCTGCTTTACCGCCATGACGCGCGCTTCTTCGGCGGTTCCCACCACTTCACGCGCCGCGGCTTCGACGGCTTTTTTGTCGCCCTTATGCGCGTAAACTCCCTCCGCGTCGCGCAATTGCTGTTCTGCTTTCGTAAGAGTCGGCGCGGCATATTTGTCGGCCAGGGCGATGTGCGCAATCCGCACCGCGTTGCGGGCCTCGAAAAGTTCCAGCGGCGTCTTGCGATCAATTCCAAAAATGGCGTTCTCGATTTTTGTGTTCGAGGAAGAGTAGATGCCGCGGCCCAGCAGTTCGTAGCTGGCATCAATGTTTTCCACTTTGCCGAGCGTCGCCGGCCCAAAAACGTTTTCCAGCACCACGGTGTTCCCCGGCTGTGTCACCGCGAAATACGGCTCCGCCGTCACGATCATGCCGAACGTCTGCATGTCGGTGATGGCCTTCACCTCTCCACTGCCATTCTTCAGCACGATTTCGCCCAGGTTCACCGCGCGCCCCTGCGGAGATACAGCCCACAGGACATACGTCAGATATTCCAAGCCGAATTTCGTGGCTTCGTCCAGGCCCGAGAATTTTGCCTCAATCTCGATGCGATTGCCCTTGTTCTGCACTTTCGCTTCGCCGTTCGCATTGGACATCAATTCCGTGCCTTGAAAGTCGATCTTGGTGGATCCTCCGGCACGCCGATAGTTCACCGCTTTGGTCGTCCGCGAGACGTTTTGCGTGGCGTTGGTGGCCGGCGGCACTTGGCCGTGCGCGGAACCAGTCCATAAGCAGAGCATTCCAGTTAGCGCGAGTGATAACGATGCTATTTTCACTTCAGCCCCCTGCTCGCCGCATTCGGCGATGGCACTCCTATGCCGCCCCTGCGGCCATGCCCTTGGAAATGTGTTCCGCCCAAACCAAACAGTCCGGGAGGGACTGTGATCCGGCGGATGTCGTTTCGTATCTATAGGCTAGCAAAGAATCGGGCAGGGAAGGGCCCAGCCATGGCGCCTTTGCGCAAACAATTACTTTCTCAGGTTTTGCAGTTATCTACAGGGCCGCGTTGACCGCCGACCTGCTGGAATTCGGTGCCCCTCACGGCCGGCACGGAATCCCTGCTAAAACTGTTTCGCCCGGTAAGCTTCCAGGCATTTCTTTGCCGTTTCCAATTCCGAATAGCGGCTTCCTTCTTGTTCGATCAGATAGTATTCCGCGCCGCCAACGCTCGATGCCGCCGCAAAAATGCCCTTCCAATCCGCTTTTCCTTCGCCAAACAGAACGGCATATCCTATGCCCCCTTCTGGCGACCAGTCCTTGCAATGCACCGAACGGATCCTTCCGGGATTCGCGCGTATCCACGCCACTGGATCCGCCCCGGCCTCCAGGCAGGTCCCTACGTCGAGCTGCAGCATCACCGTTGGCTTCGTATTCTTCGCAAGAATTTCCATGGGCCGCACGCCGCCCACGGAAGTGAACTCGAGCTGGTGATTGTGATATCCGGCCTTCAATCCCGCCGGTTCCAGTGTTTCCGCGGCAGAATTCAATGCCTCCGCAGTTTCTTTCCAGCCATCCGGTCCCGGCTTCGGTTGCGAATACGCCATCACAACATACTTGCTTCCCAGGATCAGGTTCAGGTCGATGGCCTTCTGAATATTCTCTTTCTTGAAATACTCCGCGCTATTGTGAGTAGAAAAACACCGGATTCCCAAATCATCCAAAAGTTTTTTCATCTCTTTTGCCTGCGCCTGGCTCCATTCAAAATACGGCGCGAAGAACTCCAGCCCCTGGTAGCCCATCTCTGCAATCGCCCGCACTGTTCCCTGCGGATCCTTCTTCAGCTCTTCCCGCACCGAATACATCTCAATTCCCATGGGAATGGCCGTTGCCGCGCGCACCCGCCAAGCCCAGGGCATCACCGCCGTAAACGCCAGAAAGCATCGCCGTGAAAATGTTGTTGTGATCATGTGCGCATCCTGTCCGGTTCTGCATTCAATCCCATCGAATCTTACTTCGCCAAAACGTTTTTCCGCAAATCATTCACAGCACCTGAAAAGGAAAGTTGTCTCGTGATCCCCCAGAACGCGCCGCTCATCTGCTTTGCCCCGCCGACATTGCCGGATCGACCGTGAAGAGTACACGCCGTTGACTCCATACTCGCTGATGGCGTGCGATACTCTTTGAAAGGAAAGACGGTCAGCTATTTTTGGGCTTGCCGCCGACAGGAGAATCTTGATGAGATGTTCCTTCGTTCGCGTTCTTTGTCTGTTGGGAGTCTCCTTCTTCGTTTCAATGTGCAGCGCGCGGGGACAAGAGCAGGAGAATTGCATCCCCGCTCCGCCCGCGACAAAACTGGAGGTCTTCTCGTCCCAGTCCGGAGTAGTCCTCATTCGCGGATTTTCCAGAATTGGTTCAATCCGGGGAAAGGGATTGGTCACGGTTGCTGCAATTGAGATTCGGGCTGCAAACAACACGAAGATGAGGGTTACTGGGCTGAGTTTCACAGTCAAGGAATCAGAGTCTTCCGCGAAAGAGAAGACTTCTTTTGTGGACTACGACGAACTTGATTCACTCCTCAAAGGCATTGACTACATTTCCGGAGCGGACCGTAACATTACCCACCTTACGAACTTTATTGCCGAATACAGAACTCAAGGCGATTTCAGCGTGATGACTTTTGGCACCGCAAGCGGAATCCACCTTGCCGTAGCTAGCGGCACCTGCGGCAAATTGACCGCGCACTTTGAAACTACGGAATTAACCCAGCTCAAAACGCTTATCGAGAATGGAAAAGCCGCAATCGATTCTGCCCAGCAAAACTCCAATGAGCAGTAGGCGGCGTCCTCCGGCCTGGCCGTTTCTACAATCGGCCAAATTGACCAAAATCGAGAGACGCGCTTTTGAATTCTCGTATGCTTCTCCGAAAGAGATTTTAGCCCGGGCATCCGAAGGGAACTCCTCTAGCGTCTGATGTAACGATGGCGGTGAGCTGCACTCAGGGTATATTCTGAGGGTCGGCGGGCGAATCGAATTCCCCCAATTGAGGACGAAACTCCAATGAGGAAGTACTTCCTTCTTTCTTGTGTGCTATTGATTCTAGGAGTGGGCCGTGTGGCTGCCCAAAACGCAAACCCCACGTTTGACGCAGCTGCCGATTTCTCTAAATACAAAACGTACAAGTGGGTGAGTATCGATAGCGCGCAACATCTGGATGAGCTGACCGCGGACCAGCTCATGGGCACAATTGATGTGGAACTTGCCAAAAAGGGTTTGACAAAGCCGCAATCGGACAAAGTGGATCTCTACATCGGTTATCAGATCGCGGGCGGCAAAGGGCATAGCTTGCGATTCTTCAATTTTGGTGCGGCAAGCGGGTCGGCAGGGGGAGCGACCTCGGGCTCGGCAGGGGCAGCGACGACGATCGTCCATTCCGGGGAGCTGGTTCTGGACCTGTATGATGCGGCAAAAAAGCAGTTAGTCTGGCGCGGCTTCGTGGACCATGCAATTGACGTGGACGCCAAGCCAGAGAAAAAACAGAAGCACATGGATAGCGCCGTCGAGAAACTATTGAAAAATTATCCTCCACGCATCAAGCCGTAGCGAATGATAATCCCGGCATGCTGGTAGGCTTGCTCGTGTAAGCGACAGATTCGCCGGCTGCAACGAGCACTTCGACAAAGTGGGCAATTTCGCCCAACGCCAAGTAGGAGTGTCAAAGATGAAAATGACTTTCGCAGTTTTCGCTGCTCTCGCGGCCTCACTCGTCGCGGCTCCGCTCCAGGCCCAGGTCGCGGAACGCCCGATTCCCCGCGTGGTGAAAAAGGACGGACGCTTCGCTCTGTTTGTGGATGATGCTCCCTATCTGATGCTGGGAGCGCAGGTGCATAACTCCAGCTCGTGGCCGGCCAGTCTTCCGAAGGTGTGGCCGGCGATGGAATACCTGCATGTCAATACAGTTGAAATGCCGGTCTACTGGGAGCAGTTCGAACCACAGCCCGGACACTATGACTACACGATGGTTGATTCGCTCCTGAGCGAGGCTCGCCAGCATCAGGTTCACCTGGTGCTGCTCTGGTTCGCCACATGGAAGAACGGCAGCCAGCACTACATGCCCGAATGGATGAAGCTGGACCTCGTCAAATATCCGCACATGCTAGGCAGAGATGGCCAGGCGGTGGACTCGCCTTCACCCCACTCTGCCGCTTCGCTCGAGGCGGACAAAAGTGCTTTCACCGCCTTCATGCGGCACCTCAAGGAAACCGACCCGCAGCGGACTGTACTCATGGTTCAGGTCGAGAATGAAGCCGGCTCTTGGGGCAGCGTCCGTGATTTTTCCCCGGCCGCGCAGAGGCTCTTCGAAGCGCCTGTACCTCCCGATCTCCTCAGCGCCATGCACATTAAGACCGCCTCCGCCTCTCCGAACTGGCAGCAAGCCTTTGGTCCCGATGCGGATGAATACTTTCACGCCTGGTCGGTTGCGAAATACATTGGACAAATCGCCGCCGCCGGGAAGGCTGTTTATCCCCTGCCCATGTACGCCAACGCTGCTTTGCGCGATCCGTTCAATCCCGGCCCTGCCGGACAGCCGGGTGCTCCCGGCAACTACGAAAGCGGTGGACCTACGGACAATGTGCTCTCCATTTGGAAGGTCGCGGCGCCAGCGCTGGATGTGCTGGCTCCAGACGATTACCAGAACGATCCTGCCTCGTACTTGAAGGTTCTGGAGCTGTATCACCGAGACGACAATGCCCTGTTTGTGCCCGAAACAGGTGGCCCGGACAATGCCCGCTTTTTCTTCGCGGCGCTTGGTCTTCAGACCATTGGCTTCTCGCCGTTCGGGATGGATTACACCCACCGCGGCGCTGATAGGTCCCTAAATCAGGCCGATGCTTCCAGGCCGCAAGAGGAGTTCCTGACTCCTTGGGCAGTGAATTACAAATTGGTCGGCCCGATGCAGCGGGAGATTGCCCGGCTCAATTTCGAAGGCAAGCTGCAAGCCGTGGCCGAACAACAAGGCAAGACTAGCGAGACTTTGCCCTTCGGCTCCTGGAACGCGCTCGTTTCTTTTGGAGCGGCCCGCAACAATCGCGGTGCGGGAAATCCGAAGCCGGCGGGGCGCGCTCTGGTTGCCCAGCTCAAAGACAATCAGTTTCTGGTGACGGGATATTTTTGCCGCGTCGATTTCCGGCCGGCCGGCAACGAGCAGCAACGGAAGACCCAGCACATCGTGATCGGAACCGAGCAGAATCCCTCAATCTTGGTTGATGGCAAATGGCAGCACCGGCAGTTTCTAAGTGTCGAGGAGGGCATGTATGAGGATGGCGTCTTCAAGCCCGGCCGCATCTGGAACGGCGACGAAACCGACTGGGGGCTCGACTTCGGCGGGGAATCCGTAGTGCTCCGAGTTTCCGTCGCCACCTATTGACGTTACTGAGTCCATCGGTGAGAGGAACAAAAGAGACCTAATGACCCGGTAATCTGGCGGCACAATCCTAGGATCGGTCTGCCGGCATCCGGGCCGTTCTTAGTTCACGCTTCTCAGAAGCTCTTTGTCCTCAGTGGAAAAGTGACTGTAGCGGCCCGTTTCGATTTCCCGTTCGCGAACAAACGGTGGCATCTCGCGCAAGGCTCGCATCGCGCTCTGCACATCTTGGTGGGAAGGCGGATCTTGCTCCGCGTTGGGGTGTGGAACTCGATAGTTGCTCCGCGCGCCGGTTATCCGGTCAACGGAGAGTACCCGACGGCTTGTGGCAGGATACCTGACATCGCCCGCCGGGTCGTTTGTGGCGCTTCCCGGCCCCGGATCGTTGGCGCTTGGCCCTGTGCCTGGGTCTGCCGGTGGAGGATCATCGTCGCCATAGTAAGGGCATGCGTAGCCGGGAGCACAGTAATTCGGGTAATAATAAGGGTAGGAATCATCCCACCAAGGGCTGTAACCGTATCCATACGGGTACCCCCACCCATACGGCCACCCAAAGCCGAAACCCCATCCGTACCACGGGTAGCCCCAACCTCTGCCACGCCAGCCACCATAGCCACCACGCCAACCACCGTAGCCACGGCCCCGACCGTAGTTTCCACCGCCTCGATAGCCGCCGTAATAACGTCCACCGTTAGAACCGTAGTGGCCTCCCCCGCTGTGGAAACCTGCGCCTCCGCCATGGAAACTTCCACCCCCTCCGTGAAAGCCTCCTCCACCACCACCGTGGAATCCTCCTCCGCCACCTCCACCGTGACCACCACCACGTTGGGCAAAAACAGGTCCTGGCCACAAACCAAGCGCAACTGTCACAGCGATGATGCAAAAAACACTTAGCAAGGTGGTTTTCTTCATTTCATTCACCTCTATTCCATGTCCCATGGAGTCCTTGAAGAGCTGCGGTCCTTCGTCGGTCTCCCAAACTCCATTTTACACCCGACCGATTCCTCCGGACTCTATTAATTGACAGTCAGACGGTGCCCCTTTTGATTGAGATGCTTGAACCCGGCACAAAGTGGCAGAGAGTATCTCGGTAAGTTTAAAGTCCGCCTGCCTCGCCAGGGTTAGTTTGCTATTTATCTCGTGCCGCCCTTAGGTTTACGCGTCAAATGTTTGCAGCAAGCCCCTCCAGAAAACTCTTTCCTCCAGCTGCGAATCAAAGCGAGGGTCATCGGAATGTCCTGGCAGGACAGCTGCATGGCCTGCTACGCGTTTTCAAGCCAAGCGAAATGGAAGCGAAAATGAATAGAAGACGACAATCCCTACTCATGCAGCCGGGCATAATCATATTGACGTTTTTGCTAGCCGCCCTTCCGGCCGTTGCACAGGAGCAGCCTGCCGCAACCCCGCCCTCCACCGACCAATCCAAAGCGCAAGAAAAGAACAACGCTGGCGGCAACTCCGACGTAGACCCGCGATCCGGCACATCCAATGACCGGCTTTTTTATGCTCTGCCAAACTTTCTAACGCTGGAGAATGCGGGCCAGGTACCGCCCCTCACCATGGGACAGAAATTCAAAGCGGAGGTGCGAAGCGAGTTCGATTATGTGCAGATTCCTTGGTACGGCCTGCTTTCCGGCATCAGCCAGGCTGAAAACAGCGAACCTGGCTACGGGCAAGGAGCGGCCGGCTATGGCAAGCGCTACGCCTCGGCATTTGCGGACGGCACAATCGAAAATTTCATGGTGGGAGCCATCCTGTCCACTGTGTTGCGCCAAGATCCCCGCTTCTACCAGATGGGTAGGGGGACGTTTTGGCATCGCACCGGTTACGCCGTGAGCCGCATCTTCGTCACGCGTACCGATTCCGGGCACAATCAATTCAACTTCTCGGAGCTCATTGGAAGCGCGTTATCCGCCGGCATTTCCACCTACAGCTATCACCCACACGCTGATCGGACGTTTCCGAATACGGCAAGCGTCTGGGGGACGCAGGTGGGGTATGACACGATTTCTCTTGTAGTGAAGGAATTCTGGCCGGATATTCGCCGAAAGGTCTCCCACGTGCGGCATCGCGACACAGGCACGCCTTGATTTGTCCTTTGACGCCCGGGATTACTAACTATAATTAAGTGTGAGCGACCCGACACATAGGTGCATAGATGGTAGGCCCGGGAGGACTCGAACCTCTGACCTCTTCCGTGTCAAGGAAGCGCTCTAACCAACTGAGCTACGGGCCTGCAGCCCCTCCAGAATATCACGCCTTGCCGCTCGTGAGAATTTCGTCTATCACTCGCAAATCCTCTTCCGACGCTGGCCGCCAAGCAATCCCCAGCCGCACCAATCCCGCTTGCAATTCCGCCAATGGACGCCCCGCGAAATGCGCGCGCAGCCGCTGCCACTCGCCGCGCACCTGTTGAATCTCATCCCCGCTGGCCTCATGCAAAAACGCTTCTATCGCCTCCGCCGCCGTCCCCGAGGCCTCCTGAAAATCTTCGTGCAGGTACCCCGGCAGAGATTCCCGCAACGCCGGATAATTCGCCGGCACAAACGTGCCGCCCTTTCTTTGGTCCTTCATTCGCGCGCCTCCGGGTATGCGGTCAGCACATAATAATCATCCGGCCCACCCGCGCGCAGCACAATCACTGCTTCGCGGCAGCGCACGGTTTGCGTTTTTCCCCGACGCAGGCTGCGCCCGATGTCGCGCCCCGCCTCAAAGTGCAGCGCCAGGTTTGCGCGAGGATATCCGCGCCGCATCCAGCTCTCAATGCGCCCGCGCTCGGCACGCAATGCCTCTGCGATGGTCTCCTCCGCGGTCCCCCGGTCCGTCCAGGTGGAAGCGGCCGAAATGTTCCTCTCGCGTTGCAGCCGTTCGCGAAGTTCCTCGTCCGTCCGCGCCACATGTCGTTCCAGCGTGTGCCCACCGCGCTGCTCGTCCTTACTTAAATCGTAGCGTTCCCCCGCCGGCGCGGCACTCGAACTGGCGGCTCTCCCGCCTTCCTCGGAATAGCGCTCTGGTGGCCGTGATCCGTGCCCGCAGCTCACCAGACCAACTCCCACCAGCGCAACAACCAGCGCCCACCCCGACTCCGTCCCAGTTCTTCTTTTCGGTTTACACACCGCGGAGCACTCCACAAACCGCCGCATACAGCCGCGCCAGACGAGCATTGAGTATACGCAAGTCCCTCGCCACCCCGCACCTCGTTCCACCACTCTGTTCGTTCAGATTGATGGGTGACACGCGCTGACGCTTTCTTGTGACCCCGCCAAACCCGGTGCTATTCTCGTTTTCATGGCGGAATCGCAAAATCCCGCGCCCGAAGCCCGTCTTTCCTCGCCCCTCGATTCATCCCGCCGGCAATTCGAGGCTCTGCTGGAAGTCAGCGAAACGATTGCGCAGCAGCACGACCTCAAGGCGCTTTTTCACGAAATCGCCGAACTCCTCCATTCCGTTCTGCAATTCGATTTTCTCGGCCTGGTTCTTTACGATCCTTCGAAGGACACCATGCGCCTTCACATTCTCGAAACACGTGAGAACGTTCGGCCGCCGGAGTCCAACGAACTTTCCATGGACGACACTCCCGCGGGTTGGGTCTGGCAGAATCAGCAACCGTTTATCTCCCTCGACACCGCGAAGGACCTTCGCTACCCACTCTTTATGCAACGCGTGCAGGACCACGGCGTCCACACCATTGCTATTGTGCCTCTGACCACCGCGCAGCATCGCCTCGGTGCCATGGGTTTCGGCCGCTACGTGCCGCAAGCCATGACCGACGTGGAAATCGAATTCATGAAACGCGTGGCCGCGCAAGTTGCCGTCGCCGTGGACAACGCCATCAACTTTGAAGCCGCGCAAGCCTATCAGCAGCAACTTGCCCGCGAACGCGACCGCCTGCAAGCCCTTCTCTCCATCAACAACATCCTCGTTAGCACTCGGAATATCACCGCACTCTTCAACGGCATCGTCTCTTCTCTCAAGCCCGTCCTCCAGCACGATTACACCAGCCTCGCTCTTCTTGATCCCGTCTCTGGCCTATTGAAGATCCACGCGTTGGATATGCCCCTGACGCTCGCTCTGCCCAAGACAGAATTCACGGTTCCCGTGGAGAGTTCGCCCTCCGGCCAATGCTTTACCAGCGGCCAGGTCCTCATTGTCCGTGGCGAACAGATTGACCGCTACGACGTTGATGTCATCCGCCTGCTCCGCGCGGAGGGCGTGGAGGTAATGTGCTGCGTGCCCCTGGCAACCCACGGCCGGTCCCTCGGCACCATCAATCTCGCCAGTCGCAATCCGCAAGCTTTTTCCACTCCCGACGTGGAACTCCTTCAGCAGGTTGCCGCGCAGGTAGCCATTGCCCTGGAAAACGCCCTGGCCTTCAAGGAAATTGACGCCCTCAAGGACAAACTCGCGGTCGAAAAGCTCTACCTCGAAGAAGAGATTCGCAGCGAGCTTAATTTTGAGGAGATCATTGGCGATAGCGCTGCCTTGCGCCGCGCTCTCGCTCAAGTGGAACTCGCCGCCCCCGCGGGCACCACCGTCCTCATTGTCGGCGAGACTGGCACCGGCAAGGAGCTCATCGCTCGCGCCATCCACAATCTAAGCCCGCGGCGCGAGCGCACCTTCGTCAAGGTCAATTGTGCTTCCATTCCCGCCGGCCTTCTCGAAGCCGAACTCTTCGGCCATGAACGCGGTGCCTTCACGGGCGCCCTCACGCAAAAAATCGGCCGCTTTGAATTCGCTGATCGTGGCACCCTCTTCCTCGATGAAGTCGCCGATCTACCGCTCGAACTGCAGCCCAAATTGTTGCGCGTTTTGCAGGAGCAGGAGTTTGAGCGCCTGGGCAGCAATCGCACTCAGCGTGTGGACGTGCGCGTCGTCGCCGCCACCAATGCTGACCTCGCGCAACTTGTCGCCGAACGCAAATTCCGCAGCGACCTCTATTACCGCCTCAACGTTTTCCCCATCAACATTCCCCCATTGCGCGAGCGCCCCGAAGATGTGCCGCTCCTGGTGCGCTATTTCGTCCAGAAATTCAGCCGCCGCCAGAACAAAACCGTCGAGTATGTGCCTTCCGACGTAATGGAAGCCCTGGTGAACTACCCCTGGCCGGGCAACATCCGCGAACTCGAAAACCTCGTCGAACGCGCTGTCCTCCTCTCGCCCGGCAAAGAGCTGCGCGTCCCTCTTTCCGAACTGCGCGATCTTTCACACACATCTCTCTTCGCCTCATCGGCCACGGAATCCCCACGCCATGCCTCACCCATCTCCGTCGGACTGCCGGCATCCGCGTCCATCGCCACCATGGAGGAGGCTGAGCGCCAGCACATCCTGAGCGCTCTTCGCCAAACCCAGTGGCGCATCGCCGGTCCCCGCGGCGCCGCCAATCTTCTTGCCATGAAGCGCACCACCCTGCAAGCCCGCATGCGCAAACTCGGCATCCGCCGCCCCATTTGAATCGACAGGATTCTGGCCCGCCGCGTTTCTCTCCATCCGCCGAATAAAGTCTATCCGTCTCCGATTCTCGCGCTCCTAAAGAGGCTCCGTCGGTCTGGTCCAGAAGAGGGAACTTTTCGTCCAGTTGCCGGGAATACCTATTGGCCAAACAGCGGTATTCTATTGGGGTGCCGTACGCGAGCGTTGCCTCACGTATCGCGCTGTCGATTCCGAAAACTGAATCACGGATCGTCGAAGTGGCGGAAGAACGGCACGGGCCAATTCAGACTTCAGGGGAGACTCCATGCATCGTGGTTATCGTTGTGCCTTCATTCTTTCTGTCCTGTTTGCCTGCGTTCACACAATAGGTTGCCACAGCAGCAGCAGCACTCGCCTCCAGGTTACAACCACTTCTCTCCCCAACGGCGTCATCGGAGTACCCTATGTGGCGGAACTCACCGCAACTGGAGGAACTCCTGGTTACACCTGGTCGCAAACTTCCGGCGGCACCATGCCCAATGGCGTGTCGCTGGGAAGTTCCGGCGTTTTCAATGGAACGCCGACGACGGCAGGCACGTTTGGTCCTTACGTTTTCGAAGTAACAGATTCCGCGAGCAACACTGCGGTAGCACCGAGCTTGAGCATTACCGTTACGAACGGGTCGGCGGTAGTGACAGAGGCGTGCGCACAAGCCGGCAGCGAGTCTGCATTGACACCCGCCACACCTTACGCCTTCCTCCTCAAGGGCACCGACGCAAGCGGCAACCCCCTTTATATTGCTGGAAGCTTTACGCCCAATGGCAGCGGCGGAATCTCCCGCGCCACCGTTGACTACAACGGGTTTTCCACCGGCCCCGAACACTTGCAGGTGAATTTGGCCGCAAGCTCATATTCCTTCAGCTCTTCCTCCTCCGGCTGTTTGTCTTTGGCCTTCTCCGGTGCCGTGACTGATCCTGTCAATACAAAGCATGTGGGAGTGTCGCCCTACTTTGCGCATGCCGCAGTGGTTCGCGCGAAGAACGGCAAGACTGGCGCCTCTGCAACCGCCGTACTATCCCGCGTGCAGTTCGCATTCACTTTGGGCGGATTTGACGGCACGCTTTATCACGCGGGAAGAATCATCGCCTCCGGCAACACGGGCGACGTTGCAAACGCCTCCGGCCTCATTCACGTGCAAGTCCCCAGCGCCTTTTCGCTCGCTTCCATGCAGCCCAATTATGCGTTTGGTCTGGACGGGTGGACCGCGGACCCCAACGGTTATTTCCGCACCGCCCTCGCGGGAACCTTTGCCAATTCTTCCGGCGCGCTTTCCGCGGGCTATGCGGACCTGAATGCAGGAGGCACGCCATCGGGCGAACTGACCGGCGGAAAGGGAACGCTGAACTCCGCGGTCGACGCGGCCACCGGCCGCGGGACAGGCACTTACACTATTCCGACTACAGGCGGGAACCTCACCTTTGACTTTGCTTTCTACATCCTGAACAAATCGGATTTCATTCTACTTTCCACCGATTCGCCAATCACCGCAGGCTCTGCCCCCTTGCTTTCCGGTCGCGCCCTCGCTTCCAGCGCCACGTACGCCCCAGGCGCTCTGAGCGGTGACTATTTGTTGGCGTCGCAAGGCCTCGAACGCATCGGGAATGGCACGGCAAATCTCGCGGAAATCGGCATGTTGAACGCCACCCGTACTGGTGCGGTTCCCACCGCAATCCTTTTCGTCAACGATGCGGGAACCTATTCCCGCACGCCCTACTCGAATGGCAAGTACTTCCTGGAAACTGCTTCGGGACGCGTCTCCTTTGCCGGGCTAACGACAGCGCCTCCGATGCTTTATCTCACCGCACCCGGCACGACCGACGATCAAATTGCTGGGTTCCTGGTTGGCTCGGACACCCAGGCCAGCTCCGGACTTCTCGTTCGGCAGTCCGCCAGCACGCCTGCCTTTGGCCTATTTAGTATTTCCGGCATCTACGTGGCGAGTACGCAAGAAGATGTGGACGGGCACAACGGGGCATCCCTTGGCTCGTTTGCGGCCTTGCGCACGGGCCAATACTTCGCCACTCAGAAATCCACCGGCTCTGTTCCCAATCTGCCCAGTTCAGGTTCCATCTCCATCAATCCGGACGGATCAGGCAGTCTGAATAGTGGAACCTTCCCCTTTGTGACGAATGGAGCGCTCATCTTCGCCATCCCCGACACAGGCGATCCCCTGCTGTACGTCTTCACGGCAGGGAAACTACCCAACTGACTGCCGGCGGTTTTCTACAGCCCTTGCCCGCAGCAAGTAGTTACCCTTTGCTCGCTACGAATCTTGCACTTTGCTTTTTCCACCGCACTCTGGTCCCATTATTAGAGTGACCCTGGCTATGAACAGGAAGCCTTCAATCCGCCCTCGCAATTCTCTCTGCGTGTTACCCCTTTGCTTCCTGGGTTTGGCCATTCTTGGCCTTTTGCTTCCCTTGCTGGCTTCTCCCCAATCGCCCGTGATCCGCTTTGTACGCGATCCCGATCCTGCTCCCGATTTTCAGCTCAAGGATGTAGCCGGGAAAGATCTCTCATTGGCTTCTGCAAAAGGCAAGGTCATTCTCCTGAATTTTTGGGCTACCTGGTGCGGGCCGTGCCGCGCGGAAATCCCCAGCCTCATTGCGCTCCAAAATCACTACAAGGAACGCCTCCAGATCATCGGCTTGGTGGTGGACGATGATGACGAAGACGCCGTGAAACAGGTCGTCGATTCCGAAGGCATCAACTACCCCGTCGCCCTTGCCAATAACCAAATCCGCTTTGCCTACGGTGGCATCCCCGCTCTTCCCACCGTGTTTGTTATCAATACGGATGGCCGCGTTGTCCAGAAGCACGTCGGGCTTTTTAATCCCACCCTCTACGAAACTGAAGTCCGCGCCCTCTTGGATCTGCCGATCTCCGCGCAGATCGAAACCTTCCAGGACACCGGCGAAATCTTTCTGAAACACGCGGACCGCGCCACCATGCTCCCCGGCGTTGACACCTCCAAATTGACTCCCGAGCAGCGCCTCGTCGCCCTGCACAAATTCAACGCCGAGTCGTGCACCTGCGGCTGCCAACTCACTCTAGCCCAGTGCCGCATCAACGATCCTCTGTGCAACCTCAGCAAGGTGCGCGCCGCCGCCATCATTGAGGAAATCCACTCCGCTGGTGAAAAAACCAAGGCCGAAGCGCCTGCCGCTCCCGCTGCTGCCGATTCCCCCAAGCCCTGACCCAAGTCACTCTCTGCAAGTCGCACTGCACGATTTCGCCTTGCGCCACTCCACTTGCTCTTCACAACCAATCCAGACTACACTCCGGCCGCAATCACGCCGTAACGCATCGTCCGCCGGAGGTATTTATGAATCGCCGTGTCCTTCTTCTGCTAGCCGTTCTTGCCGTTTCCGCTTTCTTCACCGTTCATGGAGCCCTCTCCAAACCGGCTCCACAATCTACGCGCCGCGCCATCAACCTGCCGGACAAGCCTATCCAAGCCCCGTTCAGCAATGCCATTCTTGCAGGAGACACTCTCTATCTCGCGGGAAGCATCGGTCTCGATCCCAAGACCGGCAAGGCCCCCGACAAAATCGAAGACGAAGTCAAACTCTTGCTCGATGGCTATAAGACCACTCTGGCTGCTGCTGGAATGACCATGGATGACCTCGTCTACGTGCAGGTTTATTGCACCGACCTGGCCTACTACGACAAGTTCAACACCGCCTATAAGTCTTACTTCTCAAAGGATTTCCCGGCGCGAGCCTTCATCGGCGCGGGCTCCCTCTTGCGTGGCGGCCACTTTGAAATGCAAGCCATCGCCGTACGCAGGTAAACTCTGGCGAAATAGGCCTTGACAAACGTAGTAAAATAACTTAACGTTGTTAAGTAAATCGCGGAGCTTACTCGTGGGTGTTCAAGAACGCAAAGCTCGCCAAAAACGTTTCCTACGGCAGGAGATCCTCGATGCTGCCACCGATCTCTTCGTCAACGAGGGTTTCGAGCACGTCTCAATGCGCCGCATCGCAGACAAGATCGAGTATTCGCCCACGACCATCTATCTTTACTTTAAGGATAAGGCGGAATTGCTCGATCAGATTTGCCAGCAAACATTCGCTCGCCTGGCCCAGCACCTTACCCGTATGCTCGAGCAGCCGGGAGATCCCCTGGAGCGCTTGAAGCGCGGTCTGCTTGCTTACATCAGGTTCGGCATCGAAAATTCTCAGCAGTATCGCGTCGTTTTCATGACCCCAGCTCCTGAGGGTTTCGACAAAACCAAGTACCTCCAGCAGGGTTCCCCTGGCATGCAAGCATTCGATTTTCTGCGCCGCTCTGTTTTCGATTGCATCTCAGCGGGGAAATTTCGCTCCAGCGATGCCGAGCTCATCGCCCAGACCTTATGGTGCGGCATCCATGGTGTGACTTCTCTTTTGATCACACACCGGATGTTTCCCTGGGTCGACAAGGAGCAGCTCATTCAGTCCTCCGTGGACGCGCTCGTTGGGGGGATGGCCGCATGACTACCGTAAGCTGCGCTATTTTTTTTCATCATAGCTTAACAGCGTTCAGACAAATAGCAATGTTACTTCCCTCCCTCTTGTTACGTACTTCCTCTTGTACCACTTCTAGGAGCTCGTCCATGTCATTCCTCGCTCGCCGCAACCTCATTCACGGCCGCAACCGCTTCGCTGTTGCCCTTAACGGTATCGCCTGCAATCTCGTTCTGGCCATTATCAAGATCGGCCTCCTCCTCAGTTTCACCACCACTTCTTCAGACAACATTCGTCGCTTCAACTACGAATTTCTGAATCAAATGCACCTTGAGGCGAAGCGCCCAATTCCTGGTGTGACAATATATCGTCATTCGTCAACTGCTGCTATTAAGTCACATGACCATATAATAGCATTCATGCCGCCGCTGACGCATGCGAGGGAATCGTAACATTATGAAATATATGGCTATTAAACGAGATTGCGCTGACCCTTCTCTGGCCCCTTGTTTGCTCCTTACTCCGCCTGAAGAGATCCCTGACATGCTACGAATCACGACGGAAACCAAACGGGGGCGTCTCACCCTCAGTGTCGAAGGTCGCCTCGCTGGGCCCTGGGTCGCTGCTCTCGAGCAGTGCTGGCGCGAACTCCTGGCCACTTCGCCCAGTCAGAAGTTCAGCATCAACTTGTGCGGTGTCAGCTTCATTGACAATGCCGGAAAGGTCCTTCTGAAAGAAATGCACCGCCTTGGCGGCGAACTTATCGCGGAAGGCTGCCTCAACCAGGCCATCGTCAACGAAATCGTCGAGTCCGATGAAAAGCGCGGCGGCAACGGCGCAAAAGAGCCTGGCTCCCGCAAGAAGTCGCACATCATCTTCTATACTGTCTTTTTCAGCCTCTTGCTTCTCCCCGCCGGCTTGTTCGCGCAAGGTGCTGCTACGCCAGCGCCGGCAAATCCGCCAACCGACACGCTGCGCCTCACTTTGCAGCAGTCCGTCGCTTTGGCGCTCAAGCAGAATCCCACGCAACAGATCGCTGTCCTCACCGCCGCGGAAAGCGTTCAGGATAAAAATATCTCGCGCTCCGACCTCCTGCCGCAGGCCAACATGCACCTGGCGGACTCTGCCAATCGCGTCAATCTTCACTCGGAGTTTGGCGGAAAGCCGCTTGTCCCGGGGCTTCAATTTCCCGGGCACATTGGCCCCTATGAGATCTTCTCTGTTGGTCCCAGCTTCGGCAGCTCCATTCTGGATCTCTCCCTTTGGAAAAGGTATCAGGCCTCGCGCAGCGCGGTGAATGCCAGCCAGGCCAACAGCCTCTCCACACGAGAACAGGTCATTCTGCTTGTCGTCTCGCAGTACATCGGCACCTTGCGCGCCGTGGCCAATGTGGAAGCTTCCAGATCGCGCGTCGAACTTGCCCAAGCCCTTTATGATCAAGCTGCCGATCTGCAAAAAGAAGGCGTGGGCACGGGCATCGATACGCTCCGCGCCAATGTCGAGCTGCAAAATGAAAAACAGCGCTTGATAGAGGCAGAAAACGATCGCGACACCGCGCTCTTTGGTCTCAGCAAACTGCTGAACCTCGATCCGCGCCAGAAGATTGCACTTGCCGATTCACTCAGCTTTTTTGAAACTCCGCAGCCCGATGTCGACTCCAGTATTGATGCTGCCCTCGCTAGCCGCCAGGAATGGAAGGCGCTCCTCGCCCAGGAAAAAGTGGTGCGCTACGAAAAGCAAGCTTCACAATACTCACGCCTGCCTTCTCTGCGTTTCGACGGCGACTGGGCCGAATTCGGCACCTCCGTCAACAACGCCATACCAACCTACCAGTATCAAGCCGGAGTGAACTTCCCGCTCTTTACTGGGGGGCGCATCCACGCGGAAATCATCAAGGCTGACCTGGAAGTGCAAAAACTGCAGCAGCAGAAAGCCGATTTGCGCAATCAGATTGCGCTCGACGTTAAAACCTCTCTGTTGAATCTCAGTTCGGCCCGCACTGAAGTTCAGGTGGCCAACCTGGGTGTTGTGCTGGCAACGGAGGAAGTCAGCCAGGCCCGCGACCGCTTCAAGGCCGGTGTCGCCAACAACATCGAAGTGATTTCAGCCCAGGATTCCCTGGCGCGCGCCAACGATAACCAGATCGAGGCGCTCTATCGCTTCAACCAGGCCCGCGCGGACTTCGCGCGTTCCGTGGGGCAAATGGAAAAGACGTACTCGAAGTGAGGATGAGGACACGATGAGTGTGGAAATCGAAGTTGGACTGGAAAATGCGGCAAACGTCAAGGTGCCGCCCCCAGAACCACGCAAACCGAATCTGAGCCCCGAGGGCCTTCTCAGCCCCAAAATGCGCCGCTTGCTGATTGTTGGCGGGGCGTTGCTGCTGGCCGTCTCGCTCGGACTCTTCTTCTATTTCCACAATCGGGAAACCACCGATGACGCTCAGGTGGACGGCCACATCACACCCATTGCCGCGAAAATCTCCGGCCGAATCGGCAAAGTTCTCGTGGATGACAATCAGGCCGTGAAGGCGGGCCAGATCCTCGCCCAGATTGAGCCGGGCGATTACCAGGCCGCTGTGGATCAAGCCAAGGCCGCTCTGGCGCTGGCGGAAGGCGAAGCGCGTTCGGCGGGCGTGGATGTTCCGCGCACCAGCGAAACCGTCGCCAGCGGCGAATCCAGCGCGGATGCGCAACTCGCCGGTGCACAAGCCGATCTTCTCCGCGCACAAGCTTCCTATGAACAAGCGCAAACCGCGGACCTCGCCTTTGCCCAAGCCAACGTGGAACGCAGCCGCGCCAATGCCCGCCTCGCCAAGTCCGATCTTGAACGCTACACGCCCTTAATGGAAAGGGATGAAATCTCCAAACAGCAATATGACGCCGCCAAAGCCAATGCTGATGCCAGCTTCAGCGCCCTAACCGCCGATGAACAACGCCTCGCTCAGGCCAAGCGCAACGTGGACATTTCCCACGCTCTGCTCGAAGCCGCCAAGGCCCGCGTTGAGCAGGCGCAGGCGGGTGTCAGTTCCGCTCACGCCGATAAGCGCCGTGTGGCCATGCGCTCCGCCGATGCCCAGGCCAAGCTAGCAAAGGTGGAACAATCGCGCGCCGCACTTGATGCCGCTCTCCTCAATCTCAGCTATTGCAACATCGTCGCTCCCGTTGATGGCGTCGCCACGCACAAGCAGGTGGAACCCGGACAAATCGTCCAGCCCGGCCAGGGTTTGCTCGTGGTTGTTCCTTTACGCGACGTCTGGGTCACCGCCAACTTCAAGGAAACCCAGCTCCGAAAAATGAGGCCCGGCCAGAAGGCCTACCTGAAAGTGGATACTTACGGCGAGACTTTTACCGGCCATGTTGATTCCATCTCAGGGGCCACTGGCGCGGTGCTCAGCATGCTCCCTCCGGAAAACGCCACTGGAAACTACGTCAAGGTCGTCCAGCGTGTCCCTGTAAAGATTGTTCTGGATCCGATTTCCCCGGACGTGGCTGTGCTCCGCCCGGGGATGAATGTCGAAGCAACTGTAGTTACCAAATAAACGAAGCGCGGGAACTCGCTCGCTATGATGCAGAGACTCACATCGAAACTGCGTATGCCGGACGGCTCGGTCAACCCTTGGGTGATCGCCGTTACCGTCACGCTGGCCACCTTCATGGAAGTTCTGGATACTTCCATCGCCAATGTCGCGCTCCCGCACATCTCCGGGAGCCTTTCTGCTGGCGCGGATGAATCCACCTGGGTTCTCACTTCCTATCTAGTTTCCAACGCCATCGTGCTCCCGCTTTCCGGTTGGCTCTCCTCCATCCTGGGCCGCAAACGCTTCTACATGAGCTGCGTCGCGCTGTTTACCGTAAGCTCTTTCCTCTGCGGCCTGGCCCCCAGTCTCGGCATGCTCGTCCTGTTCCGCATTATGCAGGGCGCTGGCGGTGGTGGCTTGCAGCCCAGCGAGCAGGCCATCCTGGCCGACACCTTCCCGCTCAGCAAACGCGGCATGGCCTTTGCCGTTTATGGCATCGCCGTGGTCGTGGCGCCCACTATCGGGCCGTGGCTCGGCGGATGGATCACGGATAGCTACTCCTGGCGCTGGATTTTCTACATCAATATTCCCGTCGGCATCCTTTCCCTGGTTCTTACTTATCTTCTCGTTTCCGATCCGCCGCATATGAAGCGCGTCAAGCTCACCCAGGGTTTCCGCATCGATTACATTGGGCTCGGCCTCATCAGTTTGGGTCTCGGTAGTCTCCAGATCGTCCTCGACAAGGGTCAGCGCGAAGACTGGCTTTCTTCCGGCTTTATCCGCATCTTCCTTGCCCTCATGATCATCGGCGTCGTTGCCGGCGTCTTGTGGGAACTCCGCGCCAAGGACCCTGTAGTTGACTTCCGCATGTTGAAAAACCGCAATTTCGCCATCGCCACCACGGCCATGTTCTTCCTTGGCTTTGTGCTGTATGCCAGCACGATGCTGATTCCAACCATGCTCCAGGAACTCTTCGGTTATTCGGCCGAACTCGCCGGTCTCGCCCTCTCTCCGGGCGGCCTCCTCATCATGTTGACGATGCCTCTCGTGGGTTTCCTCGTCTCCCGCGTGGACCCGCGCTATCTCATCACCTTTGGTTGCACCGTATCCGCCTCCGCCTTGTTCGTCATGGCTGGCTGGAGCTTGAGTCTCGACTTCCGCCACGCCGTTCTCGGACGCATGTTGCAGGCTTTCGGCCTGGCTTTCTTGTTCATCCCCATCAACGTCGCCGCCTTCGCCTCCGTTCCCAAGGAAAAGACCAACATGGGAACGGGCATCATCAACCTCGCCCGCAACATTGGCGCAAGCGTGGGCATCGCCACCGTAACGACCATGCTCGAACGGCGCACCCAATTCCACATGGCTCACTTAATCGAGCACGTCAACCCTTTCAGCGCCGCCTATCACAAAACCCTCGTTAGCCTTTCCGGCGGTTTCAGGGCTGGGGGCTCGTCGGGTTCCGGCGCCGCAAACCGCGCTGAGGGCATGGTCTATTTCATCGTGCAGCGGCACGCCACCATGCTCGCCTTCCTCGACAATTTCAAGATGCTTGGCGTCATCTTCTTCGCCATCATCCCGATTCTGCTGTTCATGAAGAAGCCCAAGGCACACGGGGGGATACCTGTGCACTGAGGCTGCAGTCGGTCTGTAACCTTTATGTTCTCAAGGACTCATAGTAAGCTACATGGGGGGAGCAAATGGCAACGCAAGTGATGAGTAATCTGCAGCTTAGCGATCCAAAACTCAGCGAACAGAAGCTGATCCGCGCCGGCCAGCGGGGCGACGCCCAGGCGATTGAGACTCTCTTTCGCCGCTACCAGCGACAACTGTTCCAGACGGCTCTGCGCGTCCTGGGCAATGCCGAGGACGCCGAAGACGCCTTGCAGGACGGTCTGCTTTCCGCTTACCGCAACCTCAAACGCTTCGAGGGCCGCTCGCAATTCTCTACCTGGCTCACGCGCATCGTCATCAACGCCGCCCTGATGAAGCGCCGCAGTGCCAAAGCCCGTCCTGCGGTATCTCTTGACGATTCCCAGCACGAAGACGAGTTGCCCATCGCCGAGCGCTTCGCTGACGATGGGCCCAATCCCGAGCAGGTCTACGCCGGAACGGAAATCCGCGAGATGATTAACGAGAACCTCGACGACCTCTCGCCTCTCCTTCGCACCGCTTTCCTCTTGCGCGAAGTCGAAGGCTATTCCACTGGCGAGGCTGCCAGGAAACTCGGTGTCACCGAAAACACCCTGAAGGCACGCCTCTGGCGCGCCCGTCATCAGCTTGCAGAGCGCCTCGGCCGTCGCCTGCGCCGCATGAAGGACGGTATGAGCAGCGGCAACGGTATGGCCGACGAAGCCTGCAGCTACTGCTGAATCTCTGATCCAGCCTCTCGTAGGGGTCGAGCACTGCTCGACCCCATTGAGGTATCATTGCAACCTCTGGAGGTCTGCACGAACCAGGCATTTGAAATGACTCTCGGACCTCTCAAAGCAAGTCTCCTTCCAGGTTCCCTTTGTGACCAATGTCACAGTCCCTTGTCCTCCCAAACGCTATGCTCGCGCCGAGGTGTGCCCTCATGAACCCCTCCACGAAACTCTCTCTCTTCCTTGCTGTGATCTTCGGCCTCTTCATTGGCGTTTTCGCTTATATTCCCGCTAAGGCACAGTCTGCAGCTTCATCCTCCGCCATCATGCCCATCGGGAAAACTGTTCAGATTCAAAATCCTTTGGGATTGCCACCCGTTCCCATTCCGCCAGACAATCCGCCGACCGAAGAGACCATCGCCCTCGGCCGCCGTCTGTATTACGATCCACAACTCTCGCTTGACGGCACCATTTCCTGCGCCTCTTGCCACGCCCCGCAATTCTCCTTTTCCGACAAGCGGCCCTTCTCCGTGGGTGTCGGTGGCAAGCTGGGAACTCGCCACTCTCCTACCGTGATCAATTCCGCCTACAACTCCCTGCAATTCTGGGATGGCCGCGCTTCCAGCCTGGAAGAACAAGCTAAGGGACCCATTGAGAATCCCGTCGAAATGGCGCACTCCTTGGACGGCGTCGTCAAGCGGCTCCAGTCCGATCCGAAGTACCCCGAGTTATTCAGGAAAGCTTGGGGAACCGATCAGATCACCATTGACATGGTCGTAAAGTCCATCGCTTCCTTTGAGCGCACCATCATCGCCGGCGATTCGCCCTTTGACCGTTTCTACTACGGCTACGATTCCAAAGCCATGTCACTGGAGGCGCAGCGCGGCCTGAAAATCTTCATCAGCCCCAAAAAGGGCAATTGCGCCGTCTGCCACACCATCGGCAAGGACTACTCGCTCTTCACCGACAATAAGTTCCACAACCTGGGCGTCGGCGCCGATACCCGCGGCAATCTGAATGATGTGGGCCGCTTCTCAGTTACCAAAAACGATGCCGATATGGGCGCATTCAAAACGCCTTCGCTCCGCAATCTTGCCAGCCGCGGGCCTTACATGCACGACGGCAGTTTCCCCACCGTCAAGGACGCGCTCGCGCACTACGTTGGCGGCGGAAACTGGAATCCCCATCTCGACAAGGAAATTCATTCCCTCGATGTCCTCACCTTTGAAGAGCGCGATGATCTCCTCGAGTTCCTCGGCGCCCTCAACGGCAAACTGCCCGACAACATCGGCCCGCCCGCCGACTTGGCGCCCCCCTCCACCTCCACCAGTGCCGCAAAGTAAAATTATCATTGCTGTAGCGCAGGGAGAGTCCGCAAGCCCTGCGGCTTTTCTCCTGGCTTTTCCCATTTCTTGCGGCGGGCGCCTTTCTCTTCGGTTTTCTTAGTCGATGTAGGGGCGCAGGTGTGCTGCGCCCCGTGTCCGCACGTTCGCTCCGTCCTGATGATCTTGGAGTGCGGAGGCTGGCCACCGCTTTTACAACTCCGGCCCCATCACCAAACTTCCATTCCCCGCACACCCTTCCGCCCTTTCCCCCTCCCCTGTCAGTAGTACACTATCTCCTGCCAAATTGACGGCAAGGAGCTTCCCTCATGTCCGATGGAATTCGTCGCTTTGCTGCCATCTTCATCCTCTTGGTCGGCGCGGCCCTATTGTGGATGGCGGGCCTGCATTCCCGTGGTGCCGAAGCCGCCCAGAATGAACTCGATTCCACCGTCGCGTATGCTCGCGAACATTCCGCCGCCAACGATCCCCGCCTCAAGGGTAGCTTCACCTTTGAACGCGGCGGTTGGGTTTATGTCCATCTCGAGGGCGACCCCGCCGCCATCGGCTTCCAGCACGGTTTCCTGCTTGCCAACGAAATCGCGGACGCGTTTCCCGCCGTCCAGGCCGCCATGGTGCGCTCCACTCAGCGCGATTGGCCCTTTTTCCGCCAGGTTGCCCGCGAAATGCTCTGGCCTAAGATCGATCCCGAATATCAGCAGGAACTCCAGGGCATCGCCGAAGGTCTGAACGCCCGCACCGGTTCCCAACTCGACGTGTACGATATCGTTGCTCTGAATTCTTTCGAGGAAGTTCCCGACTATTACGTTCCCTGGCTCAACAAGAGAGAAAGAGTCGCCAACGCGCCCAATCTGAAAAGTCCCGGCAACTGCAGCGCCTTCGTCGCCACCGGCAGTTGGACCAAGGATCATCAAATCGTCATCGCTCACAACAATTGGACCAGCTACATGAATGGCGAACGCTGGCGCATCATCTTTGATATCCAGCCCACCAACGGCTACCGCATCTTGATGGATGGCTTTCCCGGCGTCATCGCCAGCGACGACGATTTCGCCATCAATTCCGAGGGCCTCATGGTCACCGAAACCACCATCACGCAATTTGAAGGTTGGGATCCCAACGGCAAGCCCGAATTCTTTCGTGCTCGTAAAGCTCTGCAGTACGCCAATTCCATTGATGCCTACACCAAAATCATGCTTGATGGGAACAACGGTGGTTACGCCAACGATTGGCTACTTGGGGACCGCAAGACCGGCGAAATCGCGCAACTCGAACTAGGCCTGAAAGCCTACAAACTCTGGCGCACCAAGGACGGCGTCTTTGCCGGCTCCAACTGGGCGCGCGATCCCAAGGTCCTGAAGGAAGACACGCCGGAATTCAATCCCAACGATATGGCTTCCTCTCCCAATGCCCGCCGCGCCCGCTGGGAGCAACTCCTCAACGAGAACAAAGGCAAAATTGATGTCTCGCTAGCCCAGCAGATGCTTGCCGATCACATCGATTCGTTCGAGAAAAAAACTCAAGCGGATGACCGCACCCTCTGTGGCCACATTGATACTACCGTGCGCGGCGTTTCCATCTGGGGCTGGCAACCCTACTATCCCGGCGGCGCCGTTCAGGGCAAAGCCACGGATTCATCCATGGCCAAAGACATGCGTCTCGTCGCGCGCTTGGGCCATCCGTGCGGTGAAGATTTCCTCGCCGCTCCCTTCCTGGCCGCTCATCCCGAGTACGCCTGGGAAGCACCCTACTTGCGCGACCTGAAAGCAGGTCCCTGGACCCAATTCCACTCCGGCGAAACGCAACCCCCCGCAAAATAATTCAGTCTCATTTGGAGTGCGGCCTGCCCTGAGTCCGTCCGAAGGGCGGCTCGCCGCCGCTTTTACGAGTGTAGCCGTACCAGCAATCCCTCGTTCACCCGACGCCCACCCCCGAAGCGGAGGAACCGTACCACAATAATTGCAGTTCGCTCTCTTTACGCCGGAAACCGCGGCCGCACTACTCGCCGTTCCGGCCCCTTACTCAACAACACTTTTTTTTGGCGTACCACTTCCTCTCCTACCCCCGCCAGGCAATACCTATACGCCGCATAGGTCATCCCAAAGGCCGCATCCCATGACGTCCCCGCCACGTTCTCTCTGGCCGCTGCTCCCATCCTCCGTAGCTCTTCCCGCTTATTCGCCAATTCGACGACCGAGGCAACAAATTCTTCGTTCGTTTTTGCAATTCGCCCCGTAATCCCCGGCAGGACCAGGTGCTTCGGCCCGCCTTCATTCGTCACCACCGCCGCCACACTTGAGGCCGCCGCCTCTTGAATCACGTTGCCAAACGTGTCCGTCCGCGACGGAAACACAAACAGGTCCATGTTCGCGTAAGCCCGCGCCAGGTCTTCTCCGCGCAGCACTCCCGTAAATTCACCGTGTTTCAAAGTGTGCTTCAGCCACGCCACTTCGCTCCCATCGCCCACCACCACTATCCGGAAATCCTTCTGCCCGCTCTCTTCCAGCGCCCGTTCTATTTTCGCCAGCAGCCGCACCCCTTTTTCCGGCGTCACACGCCCCACAAATCCCAGCCGCAATGTCCCGTCCGTCACGGTGCGGCGCTGCGGATTGAACTGTTCGCTATCCACGCCGCGGGGCATCAGAAACGAGGGCCGCTTCAGTTCCTTCTCCAGCCAGGCCACTTGCTCCACTGTCGGTGCCAGCGTCACCTTAGCCAATCCATAGAACCACAGCAATAGGCGCAGTCCCTTCTCCTGCGACCATGCCACCGTTGGCCGCGATACCCCCTCCGGCATCCACCCGATCAGCTTTTGCAGGCGTCGCGCCGCGAACTGGTGAAAATTCGTGTGCCACGACGCCACCAGCGGTATCTTCAATTTCCGCGACAAATACGCGCCCAACTGCCCCAGTTCACCGGGACTCGTAATGTGAATGACGTCAGGCTGGAACGCCACCAGTTCTTCCCGGATCGTGTTCACATACCGCCAGAATGCGAAATCGTAACTCAGATCTCGTTCGATCCCCACGCTCGCCCAGCTGCGGGTTAGTTCCACCCGCGTCAAGCTGCCTTCCTGCTGGCGCGATTTCTGCTTTCCGCCGTGAATCGCCAGCAGCGGCAGATCATGCCTCTGCGCATACGCCGCTAGTTGCTTTGCTGTCAGCGCCACTCCATTGACCTCGTGGAATGTCTCGCAAAATAGCGCTACTCGCGGCGTGGAGGTCATAACCCGCCCCCCTCATTTCCCAAAAACGGCAAGCGCAGCGCAGGCCGCAGCTTCGGGTTGGCTACCAGCCCGATCACCCAGCGGAACTTATCGACAATCCGGTGAAATCGCGTTCCTGCATGCTGCGAAAGCGGCAGCGTCTTTCCCTCTTCCTCAATGAAGACCCGTGTCATCCAATGCCGGCGCCCAAACTCCCCCGGCGCATCGGAGAGCGCGTGCCAGGCATTCTCCACTAGCCGCAAGTGCAGCGCCTCGAAAAACTGCGGCATCAACATCACTTCGCTCCGCCGGTCCTCACGCACCTCTTGAACGAATTCCTCGAGGCTTCCTGCATTCGTCACGTTCAAAACTGCGTTTGGTTCGCAGCCGTGCCGGTCTCCTCCGGATATCACCGGGACGTTCAGATCCTCCCCAAGTTTCACCACCATGCGGTTCTCTTTTCGCGAGCGCATCCCGTTCAACTCCACCGCGTGAATCATCGGCAAATAAACCAGAAGAAAGCTGCTCAGCGCCGCGCGGTGTGCTTGGGGGCCCAAACTCTCCGCGTCCCAGAACGGGTGATTCAACACAATCAATACCTCTCGTTCCGTATTCAGGCATTCCAGCAATTCCCGCAAGCGATTGGGGTTGGGACTCGCCGTATACGCCGCAAATTCCTCCATCCATGCCGTTGCTCGCGGCCCCGGCAGGTTGTGCACACCCAGATGAAACACCGTCTGGCAGTACGGCACGCTCCATTCCACCGAAATCGGCGCCCGCGCTGTTTTTTCCAGCATCCGCAAGTGCATCCCCGCTTCAATGTTGTCGTGGTCGGAAAGCGATACTTCCGCCTGCAGTCCTAATTGCTCCTCGATCTGCTTGCTCTCCAATTCGTGCGCTTCCCGCGGAGAAAGCGGCGGCGTCCAGTAGTATTTCTTGAAGTCGAATATACGCCCTTCATACAAATGCAGCCGGCCGATTTCGCGCTCTAAAATGTAGGAACCGATCGGAAATTTCGCGATGTAGCTCGGCAACCGGCCCAGATACTCTCTTGAATGCATTGTGTGACTGTGCAGTGAAATGCCGGTGCGATACTTCCGTGAAATCTGTCCCCGGGGATCAAATCTGTGAACGAGAGTTGGGCCGCCCTCCATGGTACGCTCCCTTCCCTGGATTGCTCACTTACACAGGGTTCAATTTACTTGAGCGTAGAAACCCTGTGTTACTGATACATGACTCCCTGTTCAAGATTCACGCTTGCGTTATCTTTTTCGTCACACGCTTTACCTTTTGGGCACATTCGCTCAACCGTCTTCATTCGTTCAATTCTCTATTAACTCCGCGTAACACGCTCTCCGTACCATTGCTGTATGATGGTTGCCCGAAAACTTCTTTTCGACCGGGAGCCACTCACCACATGAGGACGGCGTTCCACCGCGGTTTGCTCCTCATCCTTCCACTTTCTTTCTTTGTTGCCGTTGCCTCCACCGCCAGCCTCGTCGACCGCCAGCCCATCGTCGAAGCCCTCCAATGGGTGCGTTCGCCCGTGCGCAACAGCGTCGAGTACGACTACACCATGACCGCCCGTGTCCATCTCATTTTCTTCTGGGCCGGCAAGGACGATGTCGGCGGCGGCTACATCCGCCGTGGTATTTCCTCGCAGGACCCCCATGCGGAATTCTTCCAGGTCCTTTTCGGAAGCGACCCGCAAAAGGCTCCCCGTTCCATCAACCGCTGGGGTGCCGGCACCGAAGTGGCCTGGCACAAGGATTCGGTCTCGCTGCCTTCCCGCGAAGACGATGTCACCTCCAGCGCCTTTTTTGGTTTCATGAAGTCATCCCGCGGCAAGTCCGTCGGCGAGATGCAAAGCGAATTGAGAAAGGAGCAGGAGCAGGGTCAGCACTCCTTCACAGGAATACTCAGCCGCGTCGAACCTTCGCGCGCGCTATCCACAATTGTTCCCTTGCAGTCCGACACGGATTTCACTCTGCATCAGTACAACCTCGCCGAACCTCTCATGTTCGACCGCATCGCCGCTTCGGATCGTCCTATTCGCGCGCTTGAAAACCCCTCCCGCTGTGCCCGCTCCGCCTCATTTCTTGCCACCGTCGCCGATCTCATGGACGCTGCCCTCGCTGGCCAGGCTGCTCCGCTCTCCCGCTGCTACGTCCACGACGCCCAGGAAAACACCCTCACCATCGAAAGCACCACTCCAGTTCGCAAACTTACGGTGCAGCTCCACGGCCCCAACAGCTCCGTTCTTCTCGACACTTCCTACGCCAATCTCCTGCAACTCGATTTCGTCTCCAAGCACAAGGAAACCGGCAAGACCGTGTCCTTCTCCATCTTGACTGGCACCCAGGGTGATCTTCGCGGCGTTCCCGTCCAAATCCGCTATCAGCCCAACTGGTGGTTCCAGGTCGTCCTCAACCTCCGCCCCGACAGCACCCTCATTCCCAATTCCACTCCCGCCTCCGCCCAGGCCTCCCGCTAATTTGGAGTGCGGCGGCTAGCCGCCGCTTTTACGCGTGGAGCTGCATCGGCAAGCCCTAATTCTTCTCAGGCTGCCCGTCACCGGCTCTATCAGGACAAAATGTCATTCCGACCGGAGGGGCGGCGCATTCTGCCGTCCCGCAGCGGAGGAATCGCGGCGCAATCTTCCGCGCTTCTCCCTATTTTCCCGCCCCCTCCGGCACCACCGCAATCTCCACTCTCGACGGATATTCCTTCGTCCGGTAAATCCGCTGCGTCGCCTTCTGATAATCCGATTCCTTCGCCTCAAAGATATTCGGCACAAATTTCTGCGGGTTCCGGTCATACAGCGGAAACCACGTGCTCTGCAGCTGCACCATGATTCGGTGCCCCTTCAAAAACACATGGTTCGCCGTGTGCAAATCAATCGTGTAAGGCGTCACTTCCCCTGCCACAATTGCTTCCGGCTTCTCGTACGACTTCCGGTAGCGCCCCCGGAAAATCTCGTCCGCAATCATCAGTTCATATCCCGATAGCTTCCAGTCCCTCTCCACTTTCTGCGGGTACACGTCAATCAGCTTCACCACCCAATCGCTGTCCGTCCCCGTCGTGGACGCATACAGCTTCGCAGTCACCTGCCCCGCCACCGTCACATCCTCTTTCAACTCCTCCGTCTGCCACGTCACCACATCCGGCCGCCCATCCACAAACCGTTGATCCTGCACCAGCCACGTGTACCAACTCCCCGGATGGTCTTCTGGATACGTCGTATCCACGGGCCGGTGACGATACGGCACGGGATGTGCCGGATCGCTTTCGTAAGCGTCAAACGCCTCCCGCGATTCCGTCATAGGCGCTTCAAATGAAAGTTTCCCGTTCTCACCAAAGTACAAGCTCTCCGTCTTCGCCTCCCGCGGTGGCCACGCGTCAAAACTCGTCCACGTGTCGCTCCCCGTCTGAAACAGCAACGCCTCTTTCAACGGCAAGCTCCCCTTGTCGTGGAGCCAATATGCAAACCACGGCGCTTCCACCTTTTGCCGGAAATACACTCCCGTGTCGGACTCGAATGGTATCTCGCCCAGCGAATTCCCCGGCCCGCTGGACCAGCCGCCATGATTCCAGGGCCCCACGACAAGATAATTCAGGTGTTTCGCGTCATTTTTCTCCAGGTTTGCGTACGTCCTCATCGGCCCGTAAAAATCCTCCTGATCCCACCAGCCCGCCACGTTCAGGTCGGGCACTTTCGCCTCTTTCAGCCCCGCCTCCATCGCGTGCATCTTCCAGAATTCGTCGTACGCCGGATGCGCCACAAAATTGTTCCACGTCGGTATCTTTCCGTGGAGATACCTTTCGTTCGCGTGCGACAACACTCCCAGCCGCAAGAACCAGTCATACATATCGAAGCGGTCGAACACGCTATTGACGTTGTCCCTGGACGATTCCATCAGCGCCGCATATTCAAACCCATAGCTCAGCCGGAACGCTCCATTGTGAAAGAAGTCGTCGCCCATCCATGTATCCCCCATGCACGCTTGCTCCGATACCGCTTTCAACGCCGGGTGAGGGTTCACCATCGCCATGGTCGTCAGGAATCCGTCGTACGAAATTCCCCATATCCCCACGCGCCCACTGTTTTTCGACACGTTTTTCACCAGCCAGTCGATCGTGTCGTATGTGTCCGTGCTCTCATCCACGCCCTTTGCGTCGTTCGCATCGTGCAGCGGTCGAGCCATCTCAAATTTTCCCTCGCTCCCGTTCCGCCCCCGAATATCCTGAAACACGAAAATGTACCCGTCCGCAAACATGTCCACGTTTTCATAGAGCAAACGGCTGTAGCGATTGCCTCCCGCCGAAATTCCATACGGCGTACGCATCAGAATCATCGGCCACGGCCCATTTGCATCCCTCGGCGTGTAAATCTCCGTGTGCAGCTTCACTCCATCCCGCACCGCAATCATCACCTCGCGCTTCTCAAACAGTCTCGCCAGGTCCGGCCGCTCCGTCTCCTGTCCTCGCGCCCCACCCGACAACACCAGCAGCATCATCGCCGCCAACAGCACCCACATCGTCTTCCGCAATGTGATCATTCGCACCCTCACCAAGGCCCCGATACTTTCAGACGCCCGCAATTTTTCGCCGTGAGCATACCATACCCTACTCTGTACCTCTCTGGACCACGTAATACCATTAAGTTATTTTCGGTCTTGCATATTTGTCGGATATTTTGTCTTTTTTGAGTGGTAATGATATTTATCACCAAGAACGATCTGGGGAGGGTAATTAGCATTTTCGTTTTGAGCCAGGATATGAGAAATTGGCGACAAATAACTGGGATTCATCGCTTCCCATGAGGCCGCTTTCACACTGACTGGAGTCTAAGATGAGCTATTTCGGATCTTTTTCCCCGAGAGCGCGACGCACAATTTTCCTGGCGCACTGTGTAGCAAAAAAGGAAGGAGCCGACGAGATCACCCCCGAGCACATCTTGAGTGCTCTTTTGAGGGAAGATCCAGCGCTCTTTGCAATTGTCATGCCTCAAAATCCAAATCCCGCGAATGATCTTAAGGAGCTTCTTGCCCCTGATGGAAGCGTTCAAACGCAAGGAAAACACAACCGGGAACATCCGCCGCTGTCGGTTAGCGCAAAAGAGGTTGTTTTTGTGTCATCGGAAGTGCGCAAACGCCTTGGACACAGCTCTGTTGGAACTCAACATTTGCTTCTTGCTCTGCTTCTCACGCCCCGAGCACGATTAACCTGGCTTCGCCACTCCTACCAGCAGCAGAATTCCAGAGCAAAGCAGATACTCATGAACTACGGCCTTACTGCAGCCTCTGTAGAGGCGAGAATTAAGGAAGGAATTGTTACGCCCCTGACCTGGGTCCTCGATGATTCAATTATCAAATTGAATGCGCAGTTGACGGCGCTCACTGAATTATTGATTTCTAAGGGCGTATTCAAACGATCTGATTTTGTAGCGATGCTCGATCAAAACCCCGATTCGGATAAGCCTTCAGACTTCTTAGTCGCACTGATCGACGCGTTAAGCAAAAAGGGAGCCCTCACGGCCTCGGAGCAAAGTGCGGTCACGTCAATAGGTAGCCCAACGTCCTCGAATGAGCGCCCCCGCAGAACCTGTGAGTGAGCAGCCTGGCAAATAAAAGAACGTCTTACTTTTCTTAACAAAGTACTTGACGTAAACAAGTAAGGGCGTATCCTTCTTTCATGCCATCTCCTCCGACCCAATCCCCAACTCTTCCACTGCCCGTTCCCTTTCGCGCACTCCTCGCCGATGCCCTCCGCTTCTGGGAGTTCCGCCGCATCTTCTACAATCTTGTTCTCTCCCTCGTCGTTCTCGCCTGGCTCGTGCTGACTTGGCCCCATTTCCGCCCGATGCTGGTACCCCATTCTTTGCTCCTCCTCGTCATCCTGGGATTGTTGGCGAACGCTTGTTACTGCGCGGCCTATTTCGTGGACATCGCCATGCAGCACTCGGCCCTCGGCGCCGCCTGGAAGCGCTGGCGCTGGTCACTCTGGTTGCTGGGAATGCTGTTCGCCATTCTCCTGGCGAATTATTGGATCGTTGATGAAATCTATCCCTTCGTCCGCTAATGTTGCGAACCTCCCTGCGCCGCCCAAATCCTCCATTGGCCCGCCCCCTCCGCCTCTGCTAAAATGGTAGTTTGTAACCGCACCTGCATCCGATGAAGAAAGGGTTCGTCCGGGCTGCTGGTTGTCTCAGCAGCTATTTTTGTCTTAAGACGCTTTCACGCACATGACTAAAGAGATTCGCAATATCGCCATCATCGCCCACGTGGACCACGGCAAAACCACGCTGGTGGACACCATGCTCCGCCAATCGGGCATCTTTCGCGCCAATGAAGCCGTTGTCGAGCGCGTCATGGACTCCAACGACCTCGAACGCGAGCGCGGCATCACCATCCTCGCCAAAAACACCGCCCTCTTTTTCCACGACACCAAGATCAATATCGTGGACACCCCCGGCCACAGCGATTTCGGCGGCGAAGTCGAACGCGCCCTCCGCATGGTGGACGGCGTCGTCCTTCTCGTGGACGCCAGCGAAGGCCCGCTACCGCAAACCCGCTACGTCCTCCAGAAAGCTCTCGCGGCCAAGCTTCCCCCGGTCGTCGTCCTCAATAAAATCGATCGCCCCGACGCGCGCCCTGAAGAAGTCCTCAACGAAATCTACGACCTCTTCATCGATCTCGACGCCACCGAAGACCAGCTCGAATTCCCCATCGTCTATACCAACGCCCGCGCCGGCGTCGCTCATCGCAAAATCGGCGATGATTCCCGCGATCTCCTCCCCCTCTTTGAAGCCATCGTCTCCAAAATCCCGGCTCCCACCGGCGATCCCGCCGGCGTCCTCCAGCTTCAGGTCACCAATCTGGACTACTCCGAATTCCTCGGCCGCCTGGCCATCTGCCGCGTCTTCAATGGCACGCTGAATCGTGGCGAGGAAGTCGGCGTCAGCAAGCTCGACGGCAACCTCCAGTCCACGCGCATCACCAAGCTCTTCACCTTCCGTGGACTCGAACGTGACGAAGCCGAAACCGTCGTTGCTGGTGACATCGTAGCCATCGCCGGTGTCGAAGGCATCCAGATCGGCGAAACCATTACCAGCCTCGATAATCCCGCCCCCCTCGAGCCGCTTATCATTGATGAGCCCACGCTTGCCATGATTTTCAGCGTCAATTCCAGCCCGCTCTCTGGCCGCGAAGGCAACTACCTCACCTCGCGCGATCTTCGCGATCGCCTGGCCAAGGAACTCCTCACCAACGTTTCCATCCGCGTCGAAGACACGGACACGCCCGAATCCTTCCGCGTGCTAGGCCGCGGCGAACTCCAGCTCGCCATCCTGATCGAAACCATGCGCCGCGAAGGTTTTGAACTTATGGTCGGCAAGCCCGAAATCGTGGTGCGCACTGAAAACGGCAAGAAACTCGAGCCTGTCGAGCGCCTCGTCATTGATATTCCCGAAAGCTTCATCGGCATCATCATGGAAACCATCGGCAGCCGCCGCGGCGAAATGCTCAAAATGAGCAATCACGGCTCCGGCCGCGTGCGCCTTGATTTCAAAATCCCCTCCCGCGGCTTGATCGGCCTCCGCAGCCAGCTCCTCACCGATACTCGTGGCACCGCGCTCATTCACTCCATCTTTGAAGGCTGGACCGAATACGGTGGCGACATGGCTCTTCGCCCCACGGGCGCACTCGTCGCCGATCGCCCCGGCGTTTCCACCGCCTATGCCCTCTGGGGCCTCCAGGAACGCGGCGAACTCTTCATCGGCCCGGTCGTCGAAGTCTACGAAGGCATGATCGTCGGCGAAAACTCCCGCGAGCAGGACATGGAAGTCAACGTCACCAAGGAAAAGAAGCTCACCAACATGCGCTCTTCCTCCGCCGATGAAGCCATTCGCCTGATTCCCCATCGCCAGCTCAGCCTCGAACAGGCCATCGAATTCATCGCCGACGACGAGTTCGTCGAAATCACCCCCAAATCCATCCGCCTCCGCAAAAAAGTCTTGCAGTACAACAAGCGTCCGCGCCGCTGGCAGGAAATCCGCGCCTCCCAGGAAGCAGCCAGCTAAGGCGTCCCTTCGGCGCGGGGACACGCCTCACAGGCCGTCATTCCGAACGGAGTCTTCGAAGTGAGGAATCCCTCTGTTGCTCTTTCTTCACTCTGCTTTTCTTTGCGATCCTCCGCATACTCTGCGCCTCTGCGTCATCTTTTCTCTTCTCTCTCCTCCTTGCTTCCTCACCCATTTCATCGCACAATCTCCCCGTCAAGAGGTGCTCCCATGCGCGCCTTCCTGCTTCTCCCCATTGCCGCTCTGCTGGCCACTCTGCCCTTCGTCGAATCCCGCTCTTCCTCGGCGCCAGACTCTCCATCCATGCCCCTCCCACAATTCGACTCCTCTGGTTCACTCCTCCGCCCCAGGAATTTTGATCACTGGCTGTTCGTCGGCTCCAACATCGGCATGACCTATTCCGACGACCATCCTCAGGGCCCCGGCGAATTCCACAACGTTTACACCCAGCCCGAGGCCTTTGACGCCTATCGCACCACCGGCAAATTCCCCGAGAAAACCACCTTCCTCCTCGTCGTCTACCAGCCCGCCCAAAAAGCCTCCATCAACAAGGGCGGCTATTTTGAAGGCGAAATGACCGGCCTCGCCGTCAGCGTCAAGGATTCCTCCCGCTTCAAGGAAGGCTGGGCCTACTTCACCTTCGGTGAAGGCGGCGACCTCGCCGAAAACGCCAAAGCCCTCCCCGCTCCCATGTGCTTTTCCTGCCACGATCAGCACGCCGACGACGACCACGTCTTCGTCCAGTTCCACACCATCCTCCGCTCCGCTCGCCACAAATCCCTCCCCTGATCTTTCGCTCGCAGCCATTAGCCCCCTTGACGATTAGCAAGTAACTCCATCATTCCGCCCGCCCGCAGCAGGAGGGAACGCAGTCAGCGAAGTGTGAAACTCTGCGCCATCACGCGCTCTTTGCGTGATGAATCCCTCTTCGATTCAACCTCGTCCTAGACTGAATTGTCATTCCGACCGCAGGGGCGGCGCCGTTTGCCGTCCCGGAGCGGAGGAATCGCGGCACCTTCCCTCGATGTTTACCTTCTCTCTCCCCACGCAGATTTCGCTATTGGGTTAGTATCCAGTTAGCGCACTTTAATTGAGCATGTGGACTTATACTTGAAACCGAGTGACTAAGAATGCCTGTGCATAGACCAAAGACACTCCAAGATTTTCCTCAGTTTATTGTTTCGGCCGTGCGTCGCGGGGAGACTTCAGCCGCCGGATATACGAGATTCCAATTCGACGGGAAGTTTGACCGCATCATTGACGATATTGACCCGCACTGGTTCTGGCTCTTATTCGGTGAGAATGACTGCGTCTGCGCCACCTTACAGTCACTGGAAAAGGAGACTCGGGCAGCCATTCTGACCTGCGACGTAAGCGATGAACCAAGAGTTGTCGGGGAGACCCTCGCTTATCTCAGCCCGCGCTGGCAGGCGTATCATGTCTGGATGGTTCTTGACCCAGCTTGGCGCTGGCGGAAAAAACGATTTCAGGGAGCGGACGCGGTCGCTGAGAACTACGACGCGGGAGAGACTACAGTTGTTGAAGGCCGCGAGGTGAGAGTCTGGACGAAGCTGGAACTCATCGGTGGGAGGGAAGGTGCGAGCCGGCACTATCCGGCGACCGACCAGACTCTGCCGCCCAGCTCCGAGCGGCGGCCAGTCCCTGGCGGATGGGGCCACGAGCACTGCGACTTGTGCAAGACTCACATAGAAGCGGGTGAGTTCGGATACTGCGACCCTAGAGGACTTTGGATGTGTGAGAAGTGCTACGAGCGATACGTTATGCAGCGCGACCTCGCTTTCGTGGACGAGCTCTAACGCACAGCTTTTTCTGGGCACGCGCGGACTATTGTCTTGTAAATGACCACCTCCTCCACGGCGAAATCCTGATTAGCCGGCACGAAGAATCGGAAACGGACCCATCCGTCAAGGTTTCCCTTGACTTTCTATTACTTTCCTGTATAATTACAAGTGGGTTAATCTGTGCCTCGCTCTTACCACATCCTCCCCCTGCGGCCCGCTCACCTAAGCCCCGCAGAATCTGCACTTGCAGCAAACCTCTCCTCTAACCTCCCTAGAATCAGCACTTACAAAAGTGTCACAAAACAAATGACTTACAACCCATTTAGAATCCTCACTTACAGACTCTGCTCCCACTAACTCCTCTACTTTCAACACTTACAAAAAACACAGGGGTAGCTCATTCCCAAAATGGAACGACCCCTACGGCAGCACCGTCTTCCCCTCCGCTCCCTTCAACTCCAGCCCCGCCTCCTTCGCCAGTGTCGGGGCCACGTCCCGCATATCTATCAAACCCAATTCCCGCCCCGCCGGTATCCCCGGACCCACCACAAAAAACGCTGCTCGCAGCTCCGGCACATCCGGCAGTTGCCCGTGCGTTCCTCCCGGCTTCACTTTCGCCACAACCGGCCCTGTCAACGCAGCGCCCGTCCGCCACCCCGGTTTCAGTCCCACGAAAAACGAAGCATTCGGGTACCCACCCCGTTTGTGCAACTCTTCCGCCTCCAGTACGCGGTCAATCCCGTTCGCCGGATTCGCTGCCAGCTTCGCCAGCAACTCGCGCACTTCCCCAAGCGTCGCTTTATCCTGCGCATCCTTCAACACAATCGCCGCCGACCCTCCCGTCACCCAAGGCATGGCCCGCCAATCCGTGATCGTTCCTTTTTCATCGGCGCTGAACAATTTCGCCTCGCGAAACGCCACAAACAAATTCAACTGCTGATCGTAATTCACGAAGCCATGATCGGACACCACGGCTACAATCGCGCGCCCCGGCGCCACGCGTTCTGCCGCCTCCCGCACCTTCCCGATGACTCCGTCGAGGCGCTCCATCGTCGCGATGGATTCCGCGCTGAACACGCCCGTTTCGTGCTCGATGTGATCCAGCGCCGTCAAATGCAGCATCAGCAATCCTGGCCGCTTCTTTTCCAGGACCCACACCGCATATTTGCCCCGCACCTCATCGGCTTCCACAGACGTGTCGATCCCCCCGCGATACTCACCAATCTCCGCTGCTGCTTCTGCCAACAATCCAGGAGTTGAAACAGCGCGAATCAGCTTGGCGTCGTCCGCCGTTCCCGCGCGCCAGAATTCCGGGATGTTCCAGGTTATCTTTGCGCCGACCGTCACCGGCCACTGTATGCTCGCCGTGGTTCGTCCCGCCTTCGCCGCCGCATCCCACAGGGTCTCCACGCGAATGTCTTCGCTATACCAATACCAGCCCTGGTAATTCTTCTGCAGCGGATCAAACGTGGTGTTCCCCCATATCCCGTGCGTCGCCGGCCGCACGCCCGTCACCAATGTCGTATGGCTCGGGTACGTTACTGTCGGCACTACTCCCGCTGCTCCTTCCGCGTATGCTCCTTCCTTCATAAAGCGCCGCAAGTTCGGCACTTTCTCTCCGTGCGCATCGGCCGCCGTCACGTAATCCGGCCGCAATCCATCAATCGAAATCATCACCAGCAGCGGGCCGCGCTTCTCCTGCGCCTGCAACACTCCTCCAGTTGCCATCATCCCCAACATCAGGGCCAGCACAACCAAACTGGCGAATATCGTCCTGTGCTTCATCTCTGTCCTCTCTGTTTTCCGAATGTGCGCTCTTGTACACCTCAGTGTGTCTTGTAGCATTTCCTCTGACGTCCTTTTTGATGTACAGTAAGCGCCTTGAATATTCCGCCCTGTCCAGGGGTCTTTTTTGATGCCGGGTCGGAAATGATTGTGTCTACTCCTTTTGCCTAGTGGATGGTGCATGTGAGTCAACCGAATCCCGCTTCGTCGAACAGCAACTCCCCGTATGCCACCATCGCCGCGACCGCTACCGCTGTCCCGCCTTTCTCCATGACCCGCGACGACGTGAAATATTATATGGGCCGCGTCTTTGACATCCCCGAACGCCGCCTCGAAGCCATGATGTCCATCGTTGATAATGCCCAGGTCCATCATCGCCACGCAATATTTCCCATTGATTACACCATCGAGCCGCGTCCCTTGGCGCAAACGAACAATGAGTATATCGATCACGCCGTCAAGTTGGGCCGCGAAGCCGCCGAAAAATGCCTCGAGCGCGCCGGCCTGCAACCTTCCGATATTGACCTCATCATCACCGTTTCCTGCACCGGCTTCATGATTCCTTCTCTCGACGCGCACCTTATCAATCTGATGGGCTTCCGTTCCAATGTTTGCCGCATGCCTTTCACCGAACTCGGCTGCGCCGCCGGGGCCATGGCTATTTCCCGCTCCGCCGATTATCTTCGCGCCCATCCCGGCGGCAATGTCCTTATCATCGCCGTGGAATTGCCTTCGCTCACTTTCCAGCGCAAGGATATCTCGCAAGCCAATCTCATCTCCTCCATCCTCTTCGGCGATGGCGCCGCTGCCGTCGTCGTTACCGGCCAGCAGAAGCCCGGCCCGCGCATCCTGGCCACCGAAACTTACACCTTCCCGGATTCCCTCGGCGCCATGGGCTTCGATCTGCGCGATTCCGGCTTCCACATTCTTCTCGCCAAGGACGTACCCGAGATGATCGGCGCCAAGATCCAGGGCTTGGTGCACGAATTTCTGGCGCGTTGCGGCAGGGTCCAAAGCGACATCAAGGGCTGGATTCTCCATCCGGGCGGCGCGCGTCTGCTCGGCAACATCGAGAAGGAACTCGGCCTTTGCAAGTGCGATACCCAGCCATCCTGGGACATCCTCAAGAACGTCGGCAACCTTTCCAGCGCTACCATCCTCTTCATTCTCCAGGAGTGGCTCGAGAAACGGCCCCTCAAAGCCGGTGAGTATGCCCTGGCGGGCGCCTTCGGTCCCGGCTTCAGCGCTGAATTTTTGCTTCTGCAATGGAACTGAGCGTTATCGCATTTCTCGTTCTCCTCGGCGCTGTCGCTGCCCTGCGCCTCGTGGAGCTGCGCATTTCCCATCGCCACCAGCGGGAAATGGCTGCGCGCGGGGCCGCCAAAGTGCAGGATCCCCGGTTTCGTTGGATGGTACTGGTGCACACGGCAGTACTGATTGGTGCCGCCGTCGAAGTGGTGTTTCTCCATCGCCCTTTTTATCCCGTTCTCGGCGCTACCTGCTTCGTGATTTTTCTTGCCGCCAATGCCGTCCGCTGGTGGGTCATTCGCACCCTCGGCAATCATTGGAACGTTCAAGTGGTCGATTCCACCAGCCTTGGCGTGGTCACCTCCGGCCCGTTTCGCTACGTTCGTCATCCGAACTACGCCGCGGTCTTCGTGGAAATGCTCGTCCTTCCGCTGATTCACACGGCGTGGATTACCGCGCTGGCCGGCTCGCTCGCCCACGTCCTTGTGCTTTCTCAGCGCCTCGCCACCGAGGAGCGCGTGCTCTTTGCCGATGCGCAGTACCGTGCCGCCATGTCCCATAAGCCTCGTTTTGTGCCGGGGTTGTTCTGAGGTGTTTTAATGATGCGCTACCTGAACGCATTTGTGACGGCCACCGGACTTACGTTCCTCCTTTTCGCCCCATCCTCTTGCGCGCAAGCCGCCACCGCGCCAGCATCCGATACGCCCGCGTTTTCTTCCGTTCCTGAACTCGAAGATGGGTTCCACGATCTTTATATTCAGAAATTCCCGGAGGCCCGCGAAATCTTTCAGAAATGGACCAATGATCATCCCGAAGAGCCGTTCGGCCAAGTCGCCATCGCTGCCAGCTATCTGTTCGAGGAGTTTTACCTCCAGCACGTTCTTACCAGCGATTATTTCCTAAATGACAAGCGCTTCCTCGGAGGCATTGCCGGCACTCCTGACCCTGACCGCATCCGTGGTTTTGAGACTGCTGCCGCTAATGCCCGCAGCCTGGCGTTTCAGCGTCTCAAGAACAAATCGCGTGATCCCGAAGGTCTATACGCCCTCACGCTCATAGCTGGTATGGAATCGGACGCCAGCAGCATGCTCCTGAAAAAACACCTGGACGCGCTGAAGCATTTGAAAGAAGCGAATGCCAACGCCCAATTGCTTCTGAAGGAGCGCCCGGACGCCTACGATGCCTATGTTGCGCTTGGCTGTGCCAACTACATCATCGGGTCGCTGCCCGGCTCCGCACGGTTCATGCTCTGGTTTGGCGGCATTCACGGCGACAAACAACTCGGCATGCAGCAGGTACAAAAGACCGTCGAAGGCGGCCGCTACTTGAAGCCTTTCGCGAAAATCCTGCTGGCGCTTTCCGCACGCCGCGAAAAACAGAATGCCCTCGCTCAAAAGCTCTTGAAGGACCTTACTGAGGAATTCCCCGGCAATCCCGTGTATACAACCGAATACGAAGAATCTCTCGGTCACCCCATCCCTGCCGTGATCGCCCCTAACTAATAGAGTCTCCCGCTGCGCAAATTCACGCTTCCCTGACCGTTTTCGGCCAAGCCCCCCAAGAGGCGCCTGCCTTTGCTTTTCGACTGAGTGATTTTCAGCCCCTCGCGGCGGCCTTTGCGTTTTTCCACGCACGCGCAAACCTCATTCGCTCTCTGCGAAGTCTATATCCAACTTGTTTTCAATCTCTTAGCTCAGCCCTCTTTTGGCGAATTAACTGCTTTCTGACTCGCAAGGGATTTTTGTCTTTGTGACCTGTTCCCATTAACGGAGAGGCGGTCATGCAGCTCAAGGAAGCGTACTTGGACCAGGTGGTCGAGGAAGTTGAGGATTTGTCCGCCCGCATGGCCCTGTTGAAGGGGCGTTTTGCCCAGCAAAAGGTAAGCGTCAAGCTCGAGCACTACTGGGAACTGGAATACGTGCGCACCAGCTTTGCGGAATTTAAGCGCCGCATCGAGGACTTGGAATACGCCGACGACGCGCAGGTCGATCGATTTCAAGAGGCTGTGGAAACAGCCTGGAAGGATTTGATTCACGCCGTGGATACGCTCCTGGCGGCGCTTCCCTGAAGCGTGGGCTTTCATCCTCCTCACGCGCATGACCCCGTCGAGGGCGTCACGAAAAAACAGGGTAAGCCGGACTGGGCCATCTCTCGAAGATGGAAAAGCGATCAGGTGCATGGCCGCAGGTCGTGCCCTTCTGGCTGCAAATCGGGAAGCGTGCAGCGAGTGGTTAAGTCCCCGGCGTCTTTGCGGATAGCGGTACGCCGCTACCGCGCCCGAAGGCGGGGTGGGACCAGGTCCCCACCCCGCCTCTCCTTTTGAAGGCCAGCCAGCCATTGCAGGGTCCCACCGCCGGGGGTACTCCTGCGGCTGCGCGGTAGCCTGTTACAATCTCCTTCCGAAAGGCGGTGCCCAATGTTCCAGCCGACTCTTCTGAAAGACCGCGCCATATTCCTGACCGGCGGCGGCACGGGTCTTGGCCGGTCCATGGCTCTGCATTTTGCAAAGCTTGGCGCTCGCCTGTTTCTCATCGGACGACGTGAAGAACCTCTCAAGAAAACTTGTGATGAAATTCACCGCGATGGAGGCGCCGCCGCTTACACCACCTGCGATATCCGCGAGTACGACGCTATGGAAGCTGCCATGACCGCCGCGGAGAATCATTGGGGTGAAATCGACACGCTGGTCAACAACGCCGCCGGAAACTTCATGGCTCGCACGGAGAAACTGTCGCCTAACGCTTTTCAAGCGGTTGTCGACATTGTCCTGACCGGCACGTTTCACTGCACGCTGGCCTTCGCCAAACGCCGCATCGCAAAAAAACTTGGCGGCAATGTCCTGAACATCTCCACAACATACGCCGCGGCGAACTCCGGCTCAGGCTACGTAGTGCCTTCCGCGTGCGCCAAGGCCGGCGTTTTGGCATTGACGACTTCGCTTGCCGTAGAGTGGGCCAAGTATCACATTCGCGTGAACGCCATCGCTCCCGGGCCCTTTCCCACCGAAGGCGCGTGGTCTCGCCTGATGCCCTCGCCACAGTTCGAGGAATACGCCCTGAACAAGCATCCAATGAAGCGCTTCGGAAAACACGAGGAACTCACGAACCTCGCCGCCTTCCTCCTCAGCGACATGGCCGAATATATCAATGGCGAATGCGTGGTGATTGATGGCGGACAGTGGCTGAGGGGCGCGGGCGAATTCAACGACCTGGCAATGATCCCCGATGCCGCCTGGGAACAACTGGAATCCGCGCGTTCCAAAAAATAATGGAGCCAGCTTCACGACTTAGTCCGACACATGCTCCTTGAAGTGAAAGTCCTTGATACATATACAAATTGCTTTACTGTGGCAACGCATGCGAACGCAGCAATATGCGCAACTTCACTTCGCCAATCGCGCGCCCGCCGGCCTCGGCGTTGACCTTTACTTCCTGTGGCTCGGCTTTTTTCAGTTCTTCCGCGGTAAGGGCCGGCGTTTCGATTTCCACTTGCAGCGCCGTCGAATTCTCTTCCGGCAGCGAGAATTCGCCTTGCCCCGAAACGACTTTCCACCCACTCGGCGCAGCGACCTTCAGATTCACCTTTATCGTCTGGGTCGCATCGGCGTGGCGGATGACCAGCGGAACCAGCAGCCTCGAGCCGGCTGGTACGCCCATCTCCGGCGTACGGGCTTGCAGCAAATTCTCAAGCCCGTGGGCCGCACGAAACTGCGCATAGAATTGCCATGGACCACCGAGGATGAGTTCAGTCCGCGGCACGGAATCCTGAGCGCGCTGCATGCTCGCAGGCGCTTGCCGAAGCTCCTCTCCAGTTTTGATATTCGCGAACACGTCATCCGTCGGCGCGCCGCCGACCACGGACTTCCCGAAGATCAAAGTCAAGGGTTCTGACCACCATCCGGTATTCGGATCGCTCATAAGCTTTTCCAATTGTTCGTCGCTCATCTTGGAGATGCGCGCGATCTCATCGGGAAATTGCGTCCGGTGGGCCATGGCGGATTCCAGCGCCACACGCCAGTAAGGTTTCTTCAATGCGGGTGACACTTCACGAACGGAATAGGCCGGCCCGGAGCCATCAAACTGCCTGGAGTCGTTCGCGTCGCTGCCAAAATAAATCTTTTTCGGCTGCCAGGTCTGCAGATTCGAGAGGAAGGTTTCGTAGTGCTTGGTGTCTCCCGCAAGCTGCGAGGGGAATACGATGGGACTCGCAGCCAGATCGAAAGCCTCGATTACAAGCACCCCAGTGGCCTGGTGGTCTCCATGGTTTTCACCGATGAATACGCCGGGAAAATGTGTGAAGACCACCTCCGTCCGCGTCAATCGAATCAGCCCCACAAGCCGCTCCAGATTGGCGCCGTGCCCCCAGTTGGCCAGAGAGTCCAGCAAATCTTGCGAGGCGGTATCCTTGCCGTCCAGGAACCACACCAGGGAGATGCCCAGCTTCGCGCAAGCCTCGCGCGCTTCGATCTCCCGTTCATCGGCGAGCGCCGGGCCGCGTTCCCGCGCATCGCGGTTTGCCCCGCTTCCGCCGCGCGTGCTGAAGACAACCCCTACGCGCTTGTGCAGGTCATTGATGGCCCGCGCCAGGTACGGCGTGAAAAAAGCTTCGTCGTCCGGATGCGCGACGATCACCAGAATGTCCACTTTGTATCGCTCGTCGGCGCCACGCACCACCTGATTCCCTTGCGCGAGGATCGGGCCGGGAAAAGTGGTCAGCAGTAGCACAAGCAGAATGAATGAGAGCAGTTTCATATGTCTCCCTTTGATAGTCTGGATTGCCGCAAATAAAGGGTTGATTGTAACCCGCTTGTCCTGCATTACGATGCGGTCAGGGTTTTCACCAGCTCAACCTCAATTTGCGAGTGTGGCTTCTTGTCTTGAATGAGGGCGAAGTGAGCCTTTGATGCCGCCATACTGCAGTATGACAAAATGACAATCGAACACAATATTGACATACGACCTTTGGTCGGATATATTTCGTTAGAGAGGCTTGCAATGGAGACCGTCAAAGTTTCGCCCAAATTCCAGGTCGTCATACCTAAGAGGGTTCGCGAAGCCCTGGAACTTAAACCTGGCGAGGAATTGCACATTTACATCCTGGACCGCACTATCCGCCTTAGCCGTCCCCGGTCCATCAAGGAACTTCGCGGCATCGCCAAGGGCATGCAGTGGAAGGATGACTATCGTGACCGCAACGACCGCTTCTAAACTGGTGGTTGTGGATTCTTCCGGCTGGCTTGAGTACTTGAGCGAAGACACCAAAGCGGAATTGTTTGCTCCGTACCTAAAATCTACTGAGAATCTACTGCTCCCCACAATTGTTGTTTATGAAGTCTATAAGACTCTGCTCGCGAAGAAGGGGAGCGTTTTGGCGGAACCCTTCGCCGCTTATGCATCAGGTTTCAGGGACCGTCTCATCCCGTTGGACGCAAGCCTTTCCTTTTTGGCGGCACGCTTGAGCATTGACAAGAGTTTGCACATGGCCGATGCCATCATTTACGCCACGGCGCAGGCGCACGGAGCGCAGCTTATCACTTCCGACGCGCATTTCGACGCCAATCTGCCCGGCGTCACATTGGTGTAGTTCCCCGCGCAACGGCTTGACCCTGCCTTCACCCGCCGATACTCTTGTTCATTACATTCCAGGCAGATTTTCTGCAGCTTAGGACGACTCGACATGGAACAGATTCACGTAACGCTTCCCGATGGCAGCGTCAAAGAGGTTCCCAAGGGCACCACGCCCATTGATATCGCCAGGTCCATCTCGCCGCGCCTCGCCGACGCCGCCCTGGTGGCCAAGGTGTATGCAACCGGCGATAATGGCGCAAAGGAAAAAACCGGCATTTTTTCCAACTCCGTGGATCCCGCGGAAGACGGGAGCCTGCTGTTCGATCTTCGCCGGCCGCTCGAACAGGACGTGAAGTTGCAAATCCTCACCGAGAAAGATCCCGACGCCCTCTACGTTTTCCGGCATTCGGCCGCGCACCTGCTGGCCGCTGCCGTTACGGAACTTTACCCCAACGTCAAGCTTGGGGTCGGTCCACCGGTGGATACCGGCTTTTTCTACGAATTCCTGCGCGAGCAGCCCTTCACACCTGAAGATCTGGAGAAGATCGAAAAGAAGATGCACGAGCTCGCCGCTCAGGATTTGAAGAATGAGCGCAAACTCTTGCCTAAGGACGAAGCGCTGAAGCTCTATCAGGATTCCAAGCAGCTCTTCAAATGCGAATTGATTCAGGAGAAGGCCGACGAGCCGCTGGTCTCCTTTTACACTACCGGCAAATTCATTGATTTCTGCCGGGGCCCGCATATCCCGTCCACCAAGCGGATTCAGGCCTTCAAGCTGATGAGCGTTGCAGGCGCCTACTGGAAAGGCCAGGAAGGGAATCCGCAGCTCCAGCGCATCTATGCAGCGGCGTTCTATACGCAGAAGGAGTTGGACGAATACCTGCACCGGCTGGAGGAAGCCAAGCGCCGCGATCACCGGAAACTCGGCACGGAACTTGAACTCTTCAGCATTCAGGAGGAAGCCGGGCCGGGCCTGATCTTTTGGCACCCCAAGGGCGGACTAATCCGCACGCTGGTGGAGAACTGGCTGCGCGAGGAATTACTGAAGCGCGGTTATGATCTCGTGTTTACGCCCCACATCATGCGCTTTGATCTCTGGAAGACATCGGGCCACGCCAATTTTTACAAAGAAAATATGTTTGGCGCGGTGGAGGTCGAAAAGGCCGATTACCAATTGAAGCCCATGAATTGTCCCGGCCACATCCTCATCTATAAATCGAAGCTGCGCAGCTATCGCGATCTGCCGGTGCGCCTGGCGGAACTTGGCACTGTTTACCGCTATGAGCGCAGCGGCGTCTTGCACGGCCTGCTCCGCGTGCGCGGGTTCACCCAGGATGACGCGCACATCTTTTGCACGCCGGAACAGATCGAGTCCGAGGTGGAAGCCTGCGTGGATTTTGCGTTCGCGGTGATGAAGAATTTTGGCTTCGACAAATTCGAGGTGGAACTTTCCGATTGGGATCCCAAGCATCCGGAAAGCTATGCCGGCAAGCCTGAAGACTGGGCGCGCGCCACCAACGCGCTGGCCAGCACCATGGAGCGCATGAAAATTCCCTACAAGCGCATGGAAGGGGAAGCGGCGTTTTACGGTCCGAAGATCGACGTGAAGCTGATTGACGCCATCGGGCGCTCCTGGCAACTCACCACCGTGCAATTCGATTTCAACCTGCCCGCGCGCTTCGGTCTCGAATACGTGGGCGAAGACGGCGCGCGCCACCAGCCTTTGATGGTCCACCGCGCCCTGCTTGGCTCGGTTGAGAGATTCTTCGGCATCCTCATCGAACATTACGCAGGCGCTTTCCCGTTGTGGCTCGCCCCCGTGCAAGTGGAAATTTGCCCAGTCAGCGAAAAGGTGCAGGACTACGCCAAGCACATCAACGAAACACTGAAAAACCACGGCATCCGTGTGCATCTCGACGACCGCAACGAAAAACTGCCCGCGAAGATTCGCGATGCCCAGATGCAGAAGATTCCCTACATGCTGGTGGTCGGCCCCAAGGAAGCCGAAGCCGGCACTGTCAGCGTCCGCCACCGCAGCAAGGGCGATCTCGGCCCACGGCCCATCGCCGACCTCGTCGCCGCCTTGCAGCAAGAAATCGAAACTAAGAAGATCCAATAACCAGCGCTGGCGAGCCAAACGGCATTCCTGTCTTGTACGCCCCCGTTGGCGTGATATACTGTACAACCTGTCCCGAACTGGCTGAGGCCTCAGGGGATAGGGTGTCAAAAACGGGGTGTGACCCCAGTCGTGCGGGGTGCCTTTAGTCTGCCAAGGGGGATTTATCGCTGAACGGAATTTCCGGCAAGCCGACCGTATCCGCATCAACGAGCGGATCCGGGCGCGCGAAGTCCGGGTTATTGACGAAGAAGGAGCTCAGCTCGGGGTAATGCAACCGTTCGAGGCCGTACGTATGGCCCGCGAACGTGGATTGGACCTGGTGGAAATCTCACCCACCGCGGATCCGCCAGTCTGCAAGATCACGGATTACGGCAAGTTCCTCTACCAGCAGAGCAAAAAGGCCCACGAGCAGCGCAAAAGCAGCCGCGGCTCGCAGTTGAAGGAAGTGAAGTTTCGTCCGGCAACCGCGGAACACGATTACCAGGTGCGCAAGAATCAGATCATCCGGTTCCTCGGGGAAGGCCACAAAGTTCGCGCCATGATTTTTCATCGTGGCCGCGAAATGGCGCACCAGGAAGTGGGACGCGCCAAGATGACCCGGCTTTTGGGCGAAATCGGCGAGCACTGCCAGATCGAAACGATGCCGCGCATGGAAGGTAACGTTCTTGTGGCGTTGCTGGCGCCGAAAAAAGGCGCGAGCGTGCCAACGCGCAGCAGCACGCCGGCGCAACAAAACGCTTAGCGCTATTACACGAGATTGGTTGTCTCTGCCGAAAGCACTTCGGCCGAAAATTACAGATGCGAGAGCTGGCTTTTCATGCCCCGCATCCACGCAGGAGAGGATTCAAAGCAATGCCACGCAATTCGTTGAAGCCCAAGAAGAAACTGAAGACGCATCGCGGCGCGCGCAAGCGCTTCAAAGTTACCGCCAATGGCAAGATTCTCCGTATGCACTCCGGCAAACGCCACTTGCTTGGCACTAAGGCGGCCAAGCGCATGCGCAAACTGAAGAAGCTTGCGCAGGTGGATAAAACTGACGTGGCCGCCGTGAGGCAGATGCTGCCCTACGGGGCGTAAGTTTCGTGATGGCGCGGCATGCTGCGCCACTTACAAAGAGATTGCGAAGCGAACGCTTCGCAACAACGTGCCAGGCAGCGCTACACGGGTGCCTGCCGGCCGTTCGATCCCGCACTGCGGGGTCATAGCGCTAGTCTTTAAGACGGGCGCAGATCGTTGCCGGGTTGGCCCGGCCAACGAATCCCACTGGAAACAAACCCGTTGCGTGAAGCGCTTCACGGCGTTTCGCCGCAACCTGCGTTGCTTCCCTGAAAGATGAAGGAGAAAACCCATGCCACGCGTAAAACGCGGCACAAAACGCCGGGCTCGGCGTAAGAAATATCTCAGGAGGACCAAGGGCTTCTTCCTGACCAAGAGCAAGCTGTACCAGTCCGCTCAGGAAGCGGCCAATCGCGCCGATCGTTACGCCAAGCGCGATCGCCGCGTGAAGAAGCGGCAGTATCGCCGGTTGTGGATTCAGCGCGTGGGCGCGGCTTCCCGCCAGAATGGCATTACCTACGGCCAGCTCATCCACGGATTGAAAGCCGCAGGCGTTTCGCTGGACCGCAAGGTTTTGGCGGACATCGCGGTGAAGGACGCCGCGGGATTCGCGCAACTCGTGGAAAAGGCCAAGGCGTTCGCGCCCAAGCCAGCCGCGAAAAAAGCGTAACTTCGTAGCGCCGGCTTCCAGCCGGCGAACGTTTCTGCCGTAGGGGCGCAGCGTGCTGCGCCCCATCTCGGCAAGACGTAAGCGGGAAAGCGATCCGTCATTCCGAACGGAGTCCGCGGAGTGAGGAATCTCGCTTCTCTTTTGAAGGCGTCTTGGCTCCGGCTGTCTGCGACGCCGGGTTTTCTTTCGTAGGGGCACGATATATCGTGCCCCTAAGGGGTAAGCTATCTTTCGATTATGCCAACGATTGACAATCCAACTGCGAAGACTCTCGACGAATTGGGGATTCGTGACCCGCTGGCGGTCATTGAAGAATTCGCTAAGGTCCGCGATCGTTTCGACCTGGAGGCAAAGCGCAATCAGGACGCGGCAGATTGGAATATTACTCGCCAGGTATGGCTCGGAAGAAAATCGGGTATCCTTACGCAAATCACTGAAAACTGGCTAAAGCCTTCGCCTCCGGAGCTCAAGCGAGCCGTCGGCGAATCTCTGAACAGTTTTAAAGATCACATTGAAGTTGTTCTGAAAGACGCTCTGGCCACAATTGAATCTACGGCTGGAGCAATCCCCGATGCCAAAGATCGCGTCGATCTGTCCCTTCCCGGTGTAATCCGCCCCATCGGCACGCATCACTTGATTCGCCAGGTCTTTCAGGAAATTGAAGATATTTTCGTTTCCATCGGTTTTTCCGTCGTCGAAGGCCCAGAGATTGAAACGCCTTATTACAACTTCGAGGCGCTCAACATTCCCGAATTTCATCCTGTGCGCGACGACATGGACACCTTCTACCTGGAACTTCCGAAGGGCGCGCCCACGCCGCTGCTGCTGCGCACGCATACTTCGCCGGTGCAAATTCACACCATGGAGAAGCGCCAGCCTCCTGTGCGCGTGATCGTGCCAGGGAAGGTTTATCGGCGCGATAATCCAGACGCAACGCACTCCTTCATGTTTCATCAGATTGAAGGGCTGGCCGTGGATTCGGACATCACATTCTGCGATTTCACGGGCACCATCGATTATTTCGTGAAGCAATTCTTTGGCGAAAGCGTGAAGACGCGTTTCCGCCCCAGCTATTTTCCGTTCACCGAGCCTTCCGTGGAATTCGATGTTTCCTGCGTGTTTTGCGGCGGCAGTGGCACGGCCAAATCCGGCGGCATTTGCGGCAAATGCAAAGGCTCCGGATGGATCGAACTTTTTGGCGCAGGCATGGTGGATCCCGCCGTGTACGGCTTCGTAAATTACGACCCAAAAAAAGTAAGCGGCTTTGCGTTTGGCATCGGCATCGATCGTCTGGCCATGCTGAAGTATGGCATCGACGACATTCAAGTCTTCTTTCAGAACGACGTGCGCTTCCTGCGCCAGTTTCCTTAACGATTGGAGACGCTATTCGTTCTCAGGTTTGGGCAGTTCTTGCGGATGACTGAAAACTGAGTACTGATAACTTGCAATGACTTTTGCAGACGCCAAACAGCGCTTTTCGGATCGCGTCGCGGATTATGCGCGCTACCGCCCGAGCTATCCCTCTGGCGTGGTGGAATTGCTCCGTGAAGAGTGTGGCCTGCGGCCCGAGCATGCTGTCGCTGATATTGGCTCCGGCACCGGGTTGCTCACGAGACTTTTCCTCGATTATGGCAATCGCGTGTTTGGCGTGGAGCCCAATGACGAAATGCGCGCCGCTGGCGAAGAGTATTTGCAGCCGTACGCGAATTTTCAAAGTGTGAATGGCTCCGCGGAAGCCACAACTCTTGCGCCACACCGCGTCGAATTCATCACCGCCGGCCAGGCGTTCCACTGGTTCAAACCTGCCGCCACCCGCGCGGAATTCCAGCGCATCTTGAAACCCGGCGGCTGGGTGGTAATTGCCTGGAACGACCGCCGACTGGACGAAACGCCGTTTTCGCGCGAATACGAGAACTTGCTGAGGCGCTTCGGCACGGACTATGTCAGCGTGCGCGATGCTTACCCGGAAGCTCATACGATTCGTGAATTCCTGAACGACGGCCGCCTCGGCTCGCGCGATTTGCCCAACCACCAGATTTTCGATTGGCAAGGGCTGTGCGGGCGATTGCTGAGCAGTTCTTACGCGCCCAAGGAAGGCCATCCCAACTTCGCGCCCATGATGGCGGAGTTGCACCGCCTCTTCTCCGCCAATCAGCAGGATAGCCGCATTCGCATGGACTATTTCACACGAGTTTATTTCGGGCAATTTGACAGGAACTAGCGCATGAAAGTCGCTCACAACTGGTTGAAGGAATTTGTGGACGTGACCGCCCCGGCGGAGGAGATTGCTTCGCGCCTGGCGCTGGCGGGCACCAACGTCGCGAGCATCGAAAACAGCGCGCACGGTGCTGTGATTGATGCGGAAGTCACTTCCAACCGTCCGGATTGCCTGGGCATGCTGGGCATCGCGCGAGAAATTTCCGCGATTTACCGATTGCCCCTGAAACCGGTTGCTCCCAAGCCACCGGAAAGCGCTACAGCCAAAGCCAGCGACGCAATCACTGTGAAGATCGAAGCGCCGGACCTTTGCGGGCGCTTCACCGCGCGCGTGGTGCGCGGCGTGAAGATTCAGCCTTCGCCCGCCTGGCTGAAGAACCGCCTGGAAGCCGCGGGCGTGGCCAGCATCAACAACGTGGTGGACATCTCCAATTTCGTGATGCTGGAGCTGGGCCACCCCCTGCACACATTCGATTACGACCTGCTGCGAAATCACAGCATCGTTGTCCGGCGCGCAAAGTCCGGCGAAAAACTGAAAACGCTGGATGGGATTGGGCGCACGTTGGACCCAGGAATCCCGCTGGTGTGCGACGCGGATGGCGCTCGGGCCGTGGGCATTGGCGGCATCATGGGCGGCGGCGAAACGGAAATTTCGTTTTCCACGAAGAATGTTCTGATCGAATGCGCCTGGTTTGATCCCATTGCCATTCGCCGGGCCACGCGCTTCTTGAAACTGCACACCGAGGCGAGCACGCGCTTTGGCCGCGGCGCCGATCCAGAGATGGCGGAAGTAGCTTCGCGGCGCTGCGCGGAACTCATTCTGCAGCTTGCCAGCGGCGAACTGCTTGCCGGTGTCGTGGACGTCTATCCCGGAAAGCGCTCGCCGAAAAAAATCACTCTGACTCGCGCGGAATTCCTGCGCGTGATGGGCGCGGACGTTCCAGACAAAGACATCGAGGCGATTCTCAGCGCGCTCGGGTTCGCTCCGGTGCGTGTGGATGACAATCGCGGCGCGGCGAATTCATTGCTGGCAGCTTGGGAGTGCACGCGGCCTTCCTGGCGCGCGGACGTGGAGCGCGAGATTGATCTGGTGGAAGAAGTTGCGCGCATCCACGGCCTGGAGAATTTCCCGCCGCGTCTGCCCGAAGCCCGCATTGCGGCGGCGCATTTGCCGTACCACGAAGCGGAAACCCGCCTGCGCGAGCGCTTGATCGGGCTGGGGTATCACGAAATCGTCACCATTCCGCACGTGGCGGAGGAGCGCAACGATCTGTTCCGCGCCCCCGACGTGCAAGTGGCCAAGCTAGCGAATCCTCTTTCGGAGGAAGCGGGCGTACTGAAGTCCACCGGCCTTGTAACCATGGCCGGGGCCATCGAGTGGAACTTGAATCACGGGCAGCGCAACGTGCGGCTATTCGAGATTGGCCGGCAATATCGGTTGGTGGACGGCAGGCCCGTGGAGACGCGCATCCTTACCGTCGGCGCGACGGGCGCGGCCCGCGAACAGGGTTTGTACGATCCCGCGCGTGAATACAATTTCGGCGATTTGAAAGGCGATCTCGATGCCATCGGCGCGCTCTCCGGTGGCTTCCGCTGGGACGATGGCGGCCCGGAGTGGCTGAACGGGGCGAAACGGGGCACGTTGCGATTGGGCCAGGAAGGGAATCAAGCCATCGGCGCTGCGGGATTGCTGGCGAAACGCGTTGCCGACAAATTTAAGTTCCGGCAGGATGTGTTTCTCGCCGAACTCGCTCTCGGCCCCATCTATTGCATGTTCTATGGCGTAAAGAACAACCGGCGGTACGAGCCGTTGCCGCGGTTTCCGGGAGTGGAGCGCGATTTCTCGCTGTTCCTCGAAGAGGGAAAGACGTTTGCCGAAGTGAAGGCAGCAATTGAGGCGCTGGGCATTCCGGAAGTAACTTCGATTGCCGCGGCCGATTTGTTTCGCGGAAAAAATGTGCCGGCAGAAAAATACTCGCTGCTGGTGCGCGTCACCTTCCAAAGCCGCGAAGCCACATTGACCGAAACGCAAATCAATGATTTTTCCGGTCGAATTGTCGGTGCGCTGGAAAAAACTCTCGGGGCTTCTCTTCGCGCCAGCTAATATAGCAGGGCTAGGCTTCCGTGCTCAAAGTTACGGCTAGCTTTGTAGAACTTCTTCAACCTTAAGAACACTATTCATCATCGCGCTGGAAACGTGCGCCACAAGGATGTTGAGCGACCCCAAGGTGACTGGACTACTATCATCAACAAAACCGAACAGAATCTTGCTGAACTCCCAGTACAAGGTGTTCTTCAGAATTCCATCTTTCTCGGGAAGCAGAAGTCTATATTTCGTATATTCCATCTGGCGACGATTGTAGACATCCCGCAGCGTTCTCCCAAAGTTGTTTGCCGGCACGCTGGCAAGCCCTGCCGTCGACTCCCTCAATACCGTTTCAACGAATCGGTCCATGAACGGATCGCGATTCGTCGGTCCTAAATGGGCTTGTACCTGGCGGTCGACCAGGTGCATGTAGAGCACCATGACCTCGATGATAAATAGTGGGGTGGACTCTTCATTCCGGATGACAATCTTGTAGCGTTTGCCCAACTCTTCCAAAATGATGCAGGCCGCCTCGGTAGCGCCGCCGACTAGGCGTTCGCCCAGGAGTTCGGCTTTGTCGATTTCTGTGCCCCGCGACATTTGCACTAACTCAATTCAGCGTGCACAAGACCTTTATTTTTCAGAAGATGGCTGTTGCGACGACACCACGTCTTCAACGCTGATTCTCCGTATTGCGCGATCTCGCTTGCAGTTGCACAGATGTCTGCCTGAAGCTCGACACCGTCAACGGTTGCTTGGTAATGGTATTCCTGATCGTTTATTCCGTGCTCTTCTCTGACCTTGGTCACAGACCAGCTTCTATCGTCGAATATCATTTCTACCTCCGCCCGGAGTCTACAGATTTTTTCGCAAAGTATAAAGGCGCCTAAACTGTACGCAGCCGAAACAACCCTATTCCGTTTGTTTTAAGGCGCGTTCCACTAAAGTCAGGCAGCGCTCGGCCTGTTCTTTCAACAAGTCCTCGCGTTCACTCTTTTCCTTGCGGCTGCTGTGCAATTCGTCGGCGATGGCGAGCGCCGCAAGCACCGCCGCTTTCTGCGTATCCACCGTCGAAGTCATTCCGGTTATGGCTTGCATTTTCGCGTCCACGTAAGCGGCAAGCTCCCGCACGTAGGCTTCGTCCAGATCGCCCATGATGGTGTAACTTTGCCCGTAAATCTGCACTTTGACGCCGCGGCTCATGGTTTTTCTCTTCTACTGCGACCACGACGTGGGGTTGCGGTCCCAGCGGTGTTCGCGAAGTTTCTTGAGCAAATCGGCGGGCAGCGGACCCGCAGCGCTCGCGGCGCAATTGGCTTCCACATTTTTCAGTTTGCGCATGCCCGGGATCATCGTGCTCACATCCGGATTCGTGAGGATGAAGCGCAAGGCGAGTTCCGCCATCGTGGAGCCCGCCGGAATCAGCGGGCGCAGGGCCTCCGCGTGGGCCACGCTGGATTTCAGATTTTCCGCCACGAAATAGCTGTTGCGCCAATCGCCCGCAGGCCATTTGGAATCCAGCGTGAGAGCGCCGGTCAACGTGCCTTCATCGAAGGGCACGCGCGCGATCATGGCGGCGTCCTTCATCCGGCAAATGGGGAAAAGGGCATCTTCGGGATTCTGGTCGAAGATGTTGTAGATAGTCTGCACCGCGTCGGCGTAGCCCTCCAGAACCGCGCGAATCGCGTTGCCGGGCTCCCAGCGATTGGCGCTGATTCCGCATGCGCGTACCTTGCCGCTTTTTATCATCGCTTCCATCGAACGCGGCAGGCGTTCGTCGTTCAGCCAGCGATCTTCCCAAGTGTGAAACTGCATGAGGTCGATCGTTTCAACGCCGAGATTCTTGAGACTTTTCTCGATGTACTCCTCGACATAAGCCGGCGGATAGCAATCATCGAGCGTGAATTCACGGCGGCTGGGCCACTTGCGGTTTTTTGGCGGGATCTTCGTCGCCACGTAAAGATGCTTGTCCGGCCCGCCGGCGCTGGCATTATTTTTGTAATTCGCGAGCACTTTGGCGAGGATTTGCTCGCTCTTGCCGTCGCCGTAGGCCCACGCGGTGTCAAAAAAATTGCAGCCCAGCTCGATGGCGCGATGGAGTGAAGCAACTGTTTCCGCGTCATCGGAACCAGTCCAGCCGGCCAAGCCCCACATGCCATAGCCAATTTCACTGACCTGCCAAGCGGTGCGGCCAAAGCGGCGGTATTTCATGGGAGCTCCTGTCCATACGAACGCCATTGTAACGGAGAAGAGACGGGAAAGGAGGGTTGAGAATTTCAATTTACAGCTCACAGTGGACAGTTCGCAGTCCTGGGCAGCAAACTTTCTGGAAGGCAGCGGCTTAGGGGATGGCTTCGGGAAGAATCACGGGGCAGTAGCCGGAATAGGACACGGCGGTGTGTTGGACGTGCGCGGGGAGAGGGAGGATAATGTGGGGTGGAGCGGTACTTCGAGGCAGGTGAGGACGCGAACGCCGTTTGAACCGTAACGAATCTCTGGGGTGCTGCGGACAGCCAGCCTGTGTGCACGGCCTGTCCCGTTGGCGGATTCCTGAGGGGACCCGCAAGCGGGGCAGGAAAGCCTAATGGTTGGCTCGTGGTGCCCACTTATTTCAGAGGTTCACGGCCTAGCAACCCACGGCTGAGCGGTCCGCTCTGTTTTAGTTATGAGTGGTAAGTTTTCAGTATTAAGTAAAAAGCAAGAGGCTCCGAGAAATGGATGTGGAATAGGTTTTCAGTTTTGAGTAAAGAAATAGCAGGGAGCCGTTGAAGTTGTTTCATCAAGGGTCAGATGGGAAGTAGGAGCTTCCTCAGGGGCGGAAGCCCAATCTTTGGAGCTTGATGATGTCGGAGCTGGAGCTCCGACCCCCTAGGGAGCATTTACGGATGGCTTCGAGACGCAAGCCTTAGAATTGAGAGCTGATTCCTTATCACATGCGCATTCTTTTTATAGGGGACATCGTGGGGTCGCCGGGGCGGCAGATTGTTCATGACCGCCTGGCAGACCTTGTGGAGCAGCGCCGGATTGACCTGGTGATAGCGAATGGGGAGAACTCCGCTTCTGGATTCGGGATTACCCCGCGGCTGGCGGAGGGCTTGCTCCAGAACGGCATCGAAGTGCTGACGGGCGGGAACCATAGCTGGGACCGCAAGGAAATCATGGAGTATATGCCGCACCAGCCGCGGTTGCTGCGGCCGGCCAATTTTCCGGAAGGGAACCCAGGCACGGGGTTGTATGTGGGCGCGGCGAAAAACGGCTTGAAGTTCGCGGTGTTGAACCTGCAAGGGCGCATTTTTCTGCCTGCCTTTGACGACCCTTTCCGCAAGGCAGAGTGCGAGCTGGCCAAAATTCCCGGGGATGTCGCGTTCGTTCTGGTGGATATGCACGCGGAGACTACCAGCGAAAAAATCGCGATGGGATGGTACCTGGATGGGCGCGTGACGGCAGTGGTGGGCACGCACACACACGTCGCCACCGCCGACGAGCGCGTCCTGCCGAACGGGACGGCTTACATTACCGACGTGGGCATGACCGGGCCACACGACGGGGTGATAGGCATGGACCGGGCGGGGATTCTAAAAAAGTTTTTGGATGGCATGCCGGCGCGGTTTGAAGTGGCGACGGGCGACATCCAGATGAATACGGTGCTGATCGAAACGGACGATGCCGGACCGCGCAATGATGCGGGGCGTTTGCGCGCAAAGTCCATTGAACGCGTGCGATTGCGCATTGACTAACTGGAACAGGGAGAGGCAACCACAGCGGTCTGGTGGCAATCTGAACGACCATGCGAAGAATCAGGGGAAAAATGGCGGCGGCTGTGGCGGGATTGTGTCTGGCGGGTGTGCTGGCTGCCGTCGCTTCCCAGGTGGATGACGATTTGAGCGCTCGCAAGCGCGTATTCAAACCGCTTGGGCCGGGCCTGCGGGCCATAAAGCGGGGCCAGGATGGCAAGTACTACATTCTGGCGTCACCCGGCGTGGGCGTAACGATCTTTGACGACAAGGAAAAGCAGTTGAGGGTAATCGGAGCACCGGCTGCCTCAGCGATCGCCGATAAGGCCGGGCGGGCTCCCATCGACGCCGGCGAAGACTGTGACGTGGATGCACAGGGGAATGTGTACGTCGTGGATCGCGGCTACAACCAGGTAACGGAGTTTTCTGCCGATGGCAAACTGCTGCGCGCCATTGCCGTGAACGCGCCGATCTCCGTGGCGGCATTGCCTGAGGGAGAAGTGGCAGTCAGCACGCTGCGTGCGGAGCACCTGGTGACCGTCTACGGTCCGAATGGCAGGATTGTGCGGGAGTTTGGGGAGCCGGAGGATCTCTCGTCACGACCGGAAATCAACCGGGCCATCAGCGTGGGCCACTTGGGAACGGATGGCCAGGGGCGGCTGTACTACGGATATACCTACCGCCCGGAACCGCTGGTGCGGCAATACGACCGAGCGGGTTACGCTGGTCTGGATTTCGAGTTTACCGGGCTGGATGCTTTTCCGGAGGCGCAAGCGGCGCGCAAAGAGATCGAAAAACAGGAAAAGAAACAGACTCCTCCTTATTTCATGCCGATCCTGACGGCTTTTGGGGTGGACCCGGTGAATGGAGACCTGTGGATGGCTTTGCACAACACCCTGTTGCATTTTGACAAGGACGGCAATCGCCGATCCGAGTATCGCATCTATACGCCGGAAGGCGGGCGGCTTGAGGCCAACACGATTCTGGTGGAAGAAGACCGGCTATTGATCGGCGCGGACCCGCAAGGCGTGTTTGATTTCGAAAGGCCCGACCGAAAACGCTGAAAGATTGCGGGAGATTTCCTCAGGGGCGCTTGCACAAAATCAGTGCAGTGCCGTCCCGCGCGGAAAAATAATTGGAGAAATGCGCGGGAAAAGAAAGAAAATTTTCGTGCTTGCACAAAACTGGTGCTTGTGGAAAAGTTGTGAATGGCATGTGAACGGCGGTGCAGCCCTTCGCACATTTTTCGCTTGCTCCATCACGGACAGTGCGCGAGAATCCAACCCAGTCAAGAAGCAAGTGGCACGAGGTCGGGGCTACTCTGAAAGGGCCACGCAGGAATCCAAGGGTCAGTACGAAGCGTTCCAGCGTGTGCACGAACTCCAAAGCGTGAAGCTTTAGGGCACGAAAATGCTTTCCACAGCTTATTCACACCTGTGGAAATAGCTTAGGATTTGGCTTTTTACATCACGATGACTACCGCAACGCAAGTCGGACGCGAACTACAACAAAATGTCTGGGACAAGTTTCTAGAGCTGAGCAAGTCCCGGGTCAGCATCAATACCTACACCACCTGGTTCCAACCTACCCGGCTGAACCGCATGGACGGGGAAACGCTCTTTGTACAGATTCCCAGCACGGTTTTCCGCCAAGTGCTGACGCGAACCTATGGCGAGATTGTTAAGGCAGTGTTTCACCAGATGGGCACGCCCAACATCAAGGTGCAATACGTTTGCACTGAGGAAGAGCCGGTGCAGGCGGCGCCTGCCGCAATTGGAGCAAAACAGTCCAAGCTGGACTTCGAGAGCAGCGACCACCAGTTGAACCTGCGCTATACCTTTGACACCTTCGTGGTGGGGAAGTCTAACGAGTTTGCGCACGCGGCTTCGCGCGCGGTTGCGGAGCAGCCCTCGAAGGCCTACAACCCGCTGTTCCTGTATGGCGGCGTGGGCATGGGCAAGACCCACTTGATGCATGCGATTGGGCACCTGATCAAAAAGCGCAATCCGGCCACGCGGCTGAGTTACGTCAGCGCGGAGAAATTCACTATCGAAGTGATTAATTCGCTGCGCTTTGACCGCATGATCAGCTTCCGCGACAGGTTTCACACCGTTGATGTGCTCTTGGTGGACGATATCCAGTTCATTGCGGGCAAGGAACGCACCCAGGAAGAGTTTTTTCACACTTTCAATGCGCTGTATGAACAGCAAAAGCAAATTGTGATTTCTTCCGATTGCCTGCCAAAGGACATTAATTCCATTGAAGAGCGGCTGCGCTCGCGTTTCGAGTGGGGTTTGATCGCCGATATTCAGCCGCCGGACCTGGAAACGAAGATCGCCATCCTTCAGAAAAAGGCGGAGAACGAGCGCTTCAATTTGCCGGATGAGGTGGCGGAATACATTGCGCGGGCAATCAAGTCTAACGTGCGCGAGCTCGAAGGGGCGTTGACGCGCCTGATGGCTTACGCTTCACTGACCGGCACGGTGGTTTCGCTGGCCACGGCCCAACAAGTACTGCGTAACATCATCGCCTCACAGGAGAAGCGCGTCACCATTGATCTGATCCAGAAGCGTGTCAGCGAACATTTCAACCTGCGGGAGCAGGACCTGAAGGTGCGGAGCAATACGCGCGCAATCGCCTTCCCACGCCAGGTGGCCATGTACATCGTGAAGCAGTTGACCACGGCCTCGCTCCCGGAAATTGGCCGCCAGTTTGGCGGAAAGCATCACACCACCGTGCTGCATTCCATCAACAAGATCGAGGAGTTGCGCCGTTCCGACAAGGAATTGAATCGCACCATCACGCGATTGATGGATGCGCTGCAGTAGAAAAAATCCTTCCCTCTCCGCTCGACGGAAAAGGCCCACAGTGATCTGTGGGCCTTTTCTTTTCCTACGTCCAATGTGCCACAGTTAAGCGTGCTTCCCGGCGCGGCACTCTCAGCGGCGCTACCAGGGGCGCGGCGCGCCGTCGTAACCCAGAAACTTCCCGGAAATTTCCATGGGATTGCCGGAGAGCACTTTGCGCATTCCTGAGATGCTCTCTTGGGGGGAAAGGGGCGCGTGCGGGCCACCCATATCCGTTTTGACCCAGCCGGGATCAAGGAGCACAACACTGACGCCGCGCGGCTCCAACTCTTTCGCAAGAATGGACAGGGCCATGTTGAGGGCCGTTTTGCTGGTGCGGTATTGATAGGAGGTACCGGCCTGCGCCACCGAACTGCCTTGGACGCCGCGCAGTGTACTCAACGACGTGGAGATGGCGGCAATCTGCTTTCGCACGCTGATCGCGACGTTTTCGAGCAGTGCCTCCGTCACGCGCATGACGCCGAAAAGATTCGTCTCGAAGGACTCGCGCCAGCCATCATAATCGATGCTTCCGATATTCTGGCCTTTGCGCGGATAGACACCCGAGCTGTGCAGCAGTAGGTCAATTGGCTTGCGGCTCAGCTTGCCAGCAAGCTCCCGAATGGATTTTTCATCCGTAACATTAAGGGAATGCATCGAGATTGCGGGATGTTGCGCAGCCAACTCGTTGAGGTCGCCGCTCTTCTCTGGTTGGCGGGATGCTGCGAGCACCTCCCAGCCGTCGTTCGCGTATTGACGTGCAAACTCGAGGCCCAAGCCGCGGTTAGCACCAGTGATTAGAATTGCAGGCATAGTGAAGAGCTCCTTGGCCCCCGCTGAAAGCGCCTTCCGGGAACGCAAAAACTGTGGATACATTTTGGAAAACCTGATTCAGGCGCATGGAGTTTGATGCTTCGTGCGACAGTTTGCCACGAAAGATGCGCAAACAGAAGCTGTGCAGTATGCGTGGGAAATGTGCGGATAAACTGTTGAGACATGTGCAGCAGATTATGGCCACTAACCAACACAGCGGAGTTATCCAACAGTGCGCGAGAGATTCCACTTCATATCGCTTCTCGAAATTGTAAGCGGGACTGCACGGTTGAACCTTTTCCACCAATCCACAGCAGTCATCATCATCACAAGCTATAGAATAATTTTTTCTAGAGATTAGATTGTGAAAGAAGCGGTTGTTGTGGAAAAAGTTTTCGCTTAGGTCTGAACAAGGATTTGAACTGAACCTGTGGCATGTCCGCGAAGCGCACTATTTCCACAGAGAATTCGCAAGGAGCGGGCTTTATACTTTGCGAAAAAACGAGTAAAGTACGCTAGCGGGTGAACTGAACAGGGGAAAGCGATGACCGCACCGGGAACCGCGCGCGAGGAAAGCCAAGCAATGGAATTCAGCGTAACGAAATCGGCGTTGCTTAATGAACTCACAACGACACAGGGCGTGGTGGAGCGCAAGACCACCATTCCGATACTCTCCAACATTCTGGTGGAGGCGAAAGGGAACCAACTGACGATCACAGCGACAGACCTGGAACTCAGCGTCCGGACTTCTTGCGAAGCTAAAGTCAAGAAAGAAGGCGCGGGCACGATTCCGGCCAAGAAACTCCTGGAGCTCGTGCGCCTGCTTCCAGAAGGCGAGATCAAGTTTAAATTGCTTGATAATCACTGGGTGGAGGTTGTCAGCGAGAAGAAGAAATACAAACTAGTGGGCATGGCCAAGGAGAATTTCCCCGCGCTTCCCGCGATGCCGCACACATTGGTGAAAATTCCCGCTGTAGTTCTGGAAAATCTGATTGGCAAGACCAAGTTTGCGATCTCTATGGAAGAGTCACGCTACACCCTGAACGGCGGGTTGCTAATCCTGAAACCAGACACGCTGGCGATGGTGGCTACGGATGGCCATCGGCTGGCGCTCGCGGAGACCGATCAAAAACTGGCCGGGCTAAACGGGGAAGTGCGCGTGCTGATCCCCAAAAAGGCCATGGATGAAGTGGAAAAACTCTCCAACGCCGCGGGCTCCGATGCGCAGATGGAATTTGCGAAGGATGAAAGCCACCTGTTCTTCCAGGTCGGCCACCGTCTGCTGATTTCGCGCATTCTCACCGGGCAGTTCCCGAATTATGAAGCCGTGCTGCCGCGCGATAACAACAAGACCGTCGCGCTGGAGCGCACGGAATTGAGCGATGCGGTACGGCGCGTTTCTCAGCTTGCCGACCAGCGCTCGCATGCCGTGAAGCTCTCCGTTTCCACCGAAGGTGTGGAAATTTCCGCGTCAAGCCCCGAATACGGCGAAGCGAAAGAAACCATCGAGAAGGAGTACAAGGGTGATCCCATCGCCATCGGGTTCAACTCCAGTTACATGCTGGATTTTCTGGGGGCCGCCGCGGAAGGGCCGATCAGCATCGAGCTGAAGGACGAACAGTCCGCGGGACAGATGCGCCCGCTGGCGGATGAGAGCTATCGCTACCGCTACGTCATCATGCCCATGCGCATCTGATCTGCGAATAAAGAGCAATGATCGCCCTCATCGAGGCACTAAACTACCGTTGCCTGAAATACGTCCGTCAAGAGGTTAACGGATTTCAGGTACTGGTAGGTCCTAACGCCAGCGGCAAGTCTACATTTCTAGACGTAGTAGCTTTTCTCGGCGATCTTCTTCGAGATGGCCCAGAAGTGGCCGTCCTTAAGCGTGCGTCACGGGTCGAGGAGCTCGTTTGGAAACAGGCAGGTAGCAGGTTTGAACTAGCGGTTGAGTTAATCATACCCAAGGCTGAAGACGATCCCTCAAGACAACAATCAATCTGCAGGTACGAAGTTGCAGTCGGGACCGACAGAGAGAGCGATCAGATCAGGGTGCTCGCCGAAACGCTTTGGCTGCATCAGCGCCTGAACATGCAAACGAAGCCTCAACGATCACTCTTTCCTCAAGAACCAGATGCTCCTGAAACGATTCTATTTGGTTCTGCAAAGACACCTGCTGGTTGGCGGACAGTTGTCAAGAAAGTCCAAGATTCTGGCAACGACTACTTTAAGAGCGAAACGACCGATTGGAATAATAGTTTTCGCATAGGGCCAACAAAAGCAGCCTTAGCAAATCTCCCTGAGGACGCGACGAAATTTCCAGTTGCCACATGGGCGAAGAGATTCATCATGGAAGGGATTCATACTCTTGCGCTCAATAGTGCCGCAATGAGAAAGCCGAGTCGACCAGGACTCGGGCGGGTCTTTCGCCCTGACGGATCAAATCTACCCTACGTAATCAGAAGGTTGCGAAAATCCGATCAGCATAAATTCGAAGCTTGGGTTGAGCACCTCCGCACTGCTTTCCCCAACCTGTCCACAATCAAGGTTCGCGAAAGACCTGAAGATAGGCACCTATACCTGACGATTGTCGACCAATTGGGTATGCGCATACCCTCTTGGCTCGTTTCAGATGGAACACTCCGGTTGCTGGCATTGACCCTACTTGCCTATATCCAGCAGCCAGGAATCGCGTATCTGATCGAAGAACCCGAGAACGGTATACATCCAATGGCTGTTCAGACTGTCTTTCAATCGCTCTCGTCAGCCTATGATTCACAAGTTTTGGTCGCTAGCCACTCTCCCGTCTTCCTTAGTCTTGCTGCGCCGCCACAAATATTGTGCTTTAGCAGAACACTTGGTGGGGCAACCGATATTGTCAACGGCGCGGAGCACCCTAAGCTACGGGATTGGAAGGGGGGAATTACTCTATCCGATCTATTTGCGGCCGGGGTGCTGGGGTGACCGACCTGATCGTGTTGGTGGCCGACAACAACATGCGAGCTGCACTTGCTTCTCTGCTCCATCGCCACGAACGGCTGGGAATCCACCCACTCCAATTTGACGCCTATGCCCATATACGCAAAGACCCAGGTGTGTTCAAGACTTGTCAAGATTTCTTTCGACAGTTTCTTCTTTCTCACCGCTATGCGCTGGCGGTTTTTGATTGGGAGGGATGTGGGTCAAATCTATCTGCTGATGAGACCAGGAAGTTAGTCCAGCAGAATCTAGATATTAATGGTTGGAAGAACCGTTCTGCCGTGATTGTCATCGACCCAGAGCTCGAGAATTGGATTTGGTCGCCATCGCGACACGTCGCAAGAGCGTTAGGATGGGGCGACTTCCCGGGCCTACAGCGCTGGCTCACGCAGCAACAGTTCCTTGTTCCAGGTCAAGGAAAACCACTAAGGCCGAAGGAAGCAATGGAGGCCGCCCTGCGGCAGGTAAAACTACCGCGATCGAGCGCCATTTACGCTAAAGTTGCATCCACGGTTGACTTCGAAAACTGTTCGGATGGTGCATTCAACCATCTCGTTTCAACTCTCAGATCTTGGTTCCCCGCAGTACAGATATTAGGGTGAGCTCCGGTAATAAGTCCAATCGCGATGTCGGCCGCGAGGATTTCTCTAAGTAATTGAAATATCTGTTGTTATTTATCCACAAGGGGCTTTCTACGGCTTGAGAAAATGCCCCGATTCCAGTAAAATTTACGTGTTGCCGGTTCGTGGTTTTCCTCCTAATCGGCACGTCCGCCAGGAAGGTTTGGCCACCAAAGCTCTGCGCCAGGGGCAGGCCGGCGATCCTGGAGAACATAAGTCTTCGCCACGTCCCGGATTGCGGGATGGGATGAAGCAGGAACCCTACGAGTCCCATGCAGCACCGGGATCAAAGGGTGAGGCGACGAACGGGGACTGCAAACTTCACGCCTTTCCTAGCTTCACCAACTTAGGTTTTGCAGGATTGCCGTCGGGAACCCGGTTGTGAGCCGGGGAGTGTTCCGCACGAGTGGTTTGCCGTAGGCACGCACGTCAGGAGAAGAAATGGGCGACAAAGAATCGGTGACGGGAAAAGTCGGCCACCAGTACGACGCGAAGTCCATCAAGGTGCTTGGCGGATTGGAAGCGGTGCGGCTGCGTCCCGCCATGTACATCGGCTCGACGGGCGAAATGGGTTTGCATCACCTGGTGTGGGAAGTCGTGGACAACTCCGTGGACGAAGCGATGGCGGGCTTCGCGGACGAAGTGAACGTCACCGTGCATGCGGACAATTCGGTGACCGTGGTGGACAACGGCCGCGGCATTCCCGTGGATATGCACGCCACGGAAAAACGCCCGGCGGCGGAAGTGGTGCTCACCGTGTTGCATGCTGGCGGAAAATTCGACAGCGAAACGTACAAGGTGTCCGGCGGGTTGCACGGGGTCGGTGTGTCGGTCGTGAACGCACTCTCCGATTTTCTGGAGCTCGAGATTCAGCGCGATGGCGCCGTGTGGGAACAGAGCTACGAAAAAGGCAAGCCCGTCACCAAGCTGAAGCAAACCGGAAAAACGAGGAAAACGGGCACGAAAGTGAAGTTTCACCCGGATCCGGCGATTTTCGAGAAAACGGTGTTCAGCTATGACACGCTGGCCACACGTTTGCGCGAATACGCCTTCCTGAACAAGGGCCTGAAAATCACGCTGAATGACGAGCGCACCGAAAAGAGCACGGAGTTCCGCTTCACGGGCGGCATCGCGGAATTCGTGAAGCATTTAAATCGCGGCAAGACCACGCTGCACGATTCGCCGATTTACATGGAAGGGAAGAAGGGCAATGTGGAGATGGAAATTGCCCTGCAGTACAACGACACGTACGGCGAAAACGTTTTTGCGTTTGCCAACACCATTAACACCGTGGATGGCGGAACGCATCTTTCCGGATTTCGCTCGGCGTTGACGCGTTCGATCAACAACTTCGCTTCTTCGACGGGAATGTTGAAGGAGCAGAAGGATGAAGTGAGCATTTCCGGCGACGATGTGCGCGAAGGGCTTGTCGCCGTGGTCAGCGTGCGCTTGCCGCAACCGCAGTTCGAGGGGCAGACCAAGGGGAAACTCAACAGCGACATCAAGGGCGACGTCGAGCAACTCGTCAACGAAAAGCTGGGCGAGTGGTTTGACAAACATTCCACCGTGGCACGGCGCATTATCGGCAAGTGCATTGACGCGGCTCGTGCGCGTGAAGCCGCCCGCAAAGCTCGCGAACTGACGCGCCGCAAATCCGCGATGGATTCCAGCGGCCTGCCGGGGAAGCTGGCCGATTGCCAGGAACGCGATCCGGCGCGTTGCGAACTGTTCGTGGTTGAGGGTGAATCCGCCGGCGGCTCCGCAAAGATGGGACGCGACCGCAAGTATCAGGCGATCCTGCCGCTGAAGGGCAAGATCCTTAACGTGGAGAAGGCGCGCTACGACAAGATGCTGGGCCATGAGGAAATCCGCGCCATCATCACCGCGCTGGGCACGGGCATCGGCAAGGACGATTTCGACGCCGGAAAACTGCGCTACCACAAAATCATCCTGATGACCGACGCGGACGTGGACGGATCGCACATCCGCACCCTGCTGCTCACATTTTTCTTCCGCCACATGAAGGAATTGATTGAACGCGGCCACGTGTACATCGCGCAGCCGCCGCTGTATCGCGTGAAGCGCGGCAAGAGCGAGCGCTATATTCGCGACGAACGCGATTTTGCCCGCGAACTGATGAAGCGCGCCACGGAAGACCACATCGTGAAGGCCAAGGAGGGCGTGAACCTTGAAGGAGCGCGCCTGACGTCGTTTCTGCTCAATGTGCAGGAATACGAGGCGGCCGCGGCCAAGCTGGGGCGCCGTCTGCGCGAACCCGGGCTGGTGGAATTGCTGGCGGACAGTGGCCTGGAAAAGAAGACGGACTTTGAAGAGAAAAAGATGCTGGAGAAACTCCTGAAGGAAGTCGAAAAGAGCAAGCTGAAGCTGGAAGGCAAAATCAATTTCGACGAGGAGCACAGCCTGTATGAAATCCAGTTTGGCGCGCCTCACAACCAGAAGATCAGTTGGGCGGTGGCCTCGACGGCAGAATACAAGCGGCTACGAGCATTGGCCAGGCAGATCGAGGAGTTCAATCAACCTCCGTTCACGGTCGCCCGCAACGGCACGAAGGTCACTAAAGAAAAGGCCACTGACGTATTGAACTACGTGATGGAAGACGCTAAGAAGGATTTCACCATCACGCGATTCAAAGGCCTGGGCGAAATGAACGCGGAGCAGTTGTGGGAAACCACGATGAACGCGGATACGCGCACGCTGCTGCAGGTGAAGCTCGAGGATGCCGTGGCTGCGGAGGATATTTTCACGACGCTCATGGGCGAAAACGTGGAAGCGCGGCGGAAGTTCATCGAGGAAAACGCGCTGGAAGTGGTCAACCTGGATATCTAATTTTGCGGCTAACAGGGGAGTAGCGCGGGGCCCCATTGCGAGCTTGAGCGGATGATCTACCAATTGGGGTGGACAACGTTGCCGGGGTTACGCGGATTGAGCGTGGGCGAATTCCGTGCCACGCCGACGGACGCGCCGGACAACGAAAAGGGCGTGGCGATTGGTTTTGCAGATGAAGCGGAACGCGATTCGTTTTTGCGGCTGATCGAGGCGGAATTCGCAACGCGGCGGTTTAGCAACGGTGCCGATGCGTTCGATACGGTGAAGGCGTATGTCCTGGAACGCGCGGGCAAGCGAGTTTAGGTTGTCATCCTGAGCGAAGCGAAGGACCTCAACCCGTGATAGTTCGAGACTGAAGCTGGCGTTGAGGTTCTTCGGGCTGCAAAAGACACAGCCCTCAGAATGACAGTTTGGAAAAGCGAACACCCCGGGTTTTCACGGGTCACGAATAACGAGTCACGCAACACGAGGACACATGGCAGACGAACACAACACATCGGTACTTCTCCCCATTGATATTGAAGCGGAGATGCGCAAGTCGTACCTCGATTATGCGATGAGCGTGATTATCGCGCGCGCGCTTCCCGACGTGCGTGATGGCTTGAAGCCCGTGCAGCGGCGCATCCTCGTGGCCATGAACGATCTCGGCCTGGCCTCCAATAAAGGCTACCGCAAATGCGCGAAGATCTGCGGCGACACCTCCGGCAACTACCATCCGCACGGAGAAGCGGTCATCTATCCGGCGCTGGTGCGGCTCGCGCAAGACTTCAACATGCGCTATCCCCTGATTGACGGCCAAGGAAACTTCGGCTCCGTGGACGGCGATCCCCCGGCGGCCATGCGGTACACCGAAGCGCGGCTGGCAAAAATCACGGAAGACATCCTCGCCGACCTTGAGAAGGAAACCGTCGATTTCATCCCGAACTTCGATCAGACGCGCGAGGAGCCGGTGGTGCTGCCCTCGCGAATACCGAATCTCCTGGTGAACGGCGCCAGCGGCATTGCCGTCGGCATGGCCACGAACATTCCGCCGCACAACCTGCGCGAAATCGTGGAGGCGGCGATCCTGTTAATCGAAAAGCCCGAGGCATCGCTGAAGGAAGTGATGAAGATCGTTCCCGGCCCCGATTTTCCGACGGGCGCGTACATTGCGGGCAGAGAAGGCATCGAAGCCGCGTATCGGACGGGCCGCGGCAGCTTCGTCATGCGCGCCAAAGCCGCAATCGAAGAAGTGGGCAAGGAACGCGAGAATATCGTCATCACGGAAATTCCTTACCAGGTAAACAAGGCCAAGCTGATCGAACGGATTGCGGAGCTGGTGCAAACCAAGAAAATCGAAGGCATCGCCGACGTGCGCGACGAATCCTCCCGCGAAGGCATGCGCATCGTCGTGGAGCTGAAGCGCGGCGAGGAATCCCAGCTCATCCTGAACAATCTTTTCAAGCACACGCAGATGCAGGAATCGTTTGGCATGATCCTGCTCTCCATCGTTGCCGGGCAGCCGCGCGAATTAGGCCTGATTGCGCTGATCAAGCTTTTTATCGAGCACCGCATGGAAGTGGTTCGCCGGCGCACGATTTTCGAGCTGCGCAAAGCGGAAGAGCGCGAACACATTTTGGTGGGCTACCAGATAGCTTTGGATCACCTGGATAACGTCATCCGCGTGATTCGTGGCAGCAGCAGCCGCGCCGAAGCCAAGGAAAACCTGTTCAAGTATTTCACGGAGCAGGAAGTCACCATCACGGAAAACGGCAAGTCCAGGAAGCTCGAAGGCGTAAAGCTGGATGGGCGCAAATATCGCTTTGCAGGCGCGCCGGAAATCGAAGCGGCCGGCCGCGGCGGCACGGGACTGGGCCTCAGCTATGCGCAGATTGACGCCATCCTCGAATTGCAATTGCATCGCCTGACGCAACTCTCGATTGACGAAATCCTGAAGGAATTGAAGTCCATCCGCGACCTGATCACCGAACTGCGCGAGATCCTGGCCAGCGACAAAAAGCTCAAGCAGGTAATCACTGGCGAACTCCGCGAAGTTCACAAAGCCTACGGCGATGACCGGCGCACGCAGATCGTGGACAAGGTGGACGAGATCAAGCTGGAAGACCTGATTGCGGACACCGACATGCTCATCACGGTGAGCCATGCGGGCTACATCAAGCGCACCGCGGTGGAAACCTATCGCCACCAATCGCGCGGCGGCAAGGGGCGCATCGGCGCGCGCACCAAGGAAGAAGATTTCGTCGAGTACCTGTTCATTGCGTCGGCGCACAGCTACATTTTGCTGTTTACCTCGAAGGGCCGTGTCTACTGGCTGAAAGTGTACGAATTGCCGGAAGCGGCGGCGGCCACGCGGGGCAAGGCCATCGCCAGCCTGGTGAAGTTCCAGGAAGACGAAAAACTGACGGCGCTGGTGGCGGCCACGAATTTGGAAGAAGAGGGCCGCTTCGTTTTCATGGCCACGAAAAACGGCACGGTGAAGAAATCCGCGATTACGGAGTTTTCCAACCCACGCTCCACAGGCATCATCGCCATCACCCTCGAGGACAATGACGAACTGATTGGCGCGAAGCTCACGGACAGCAAACAGATGATTTTCCTGGCGAGCCACGAAGGCCAGGCCATTCTGTTCCGCGAAACCGAAGTACGCCCTATGGGCCGCAACGCCGGCGGCGTGAATGGCATGGACCTGGACAAGACAGATTACGTCGTCAGCATGGACGCCGTGCAACCGGACTTCGAGATCATCGCCAAGGAACACAATCAAACTAGCCAGAACCTGGAAGAGCTCGACAACGAGCACATTAAGGATTCGCTCACCACTCTGATGCTCACCGTCGCCGAAAAGGGTTACGGGAAGCGCACCGCCCTCGCCGAATACCGCATCACTTCGCGCGGCGGCAAGGGTGTGGTGAACATGAAGACCACCGACCGCAACGGCTCCGTTGTCGCCACGCTGCAGGTCACGGAAGAATCCGACGTCATGATCATCACGGAGCACGGTAAGGTGATCCGCGTCCACGCTAATGAGATTCGCGAGGCGGGCCGCTCCACACAAGGCGTGCGCTTGCTGCGCCTCGATGACGACGACTCCGTCGCGGCAGCCGCGGTCCTCCAGGAAGAAGACGAAGAAGAGAAGAAGTAGCCTTTGGAGTGCGGCAGCCTGCTGCCGCTTTTCCGGCGTCAGGCATTCTAGTCAAGCAAAAACAGGGGCACGCACCAACGTGTCCCTTTTTTGTTCCCGCGTGCGTTACACTACCTGCATATGAAAACCACCCGCCGTTTTTTCTTATTCCTTGCGTTCTCTGCTTCCCTGGCCATCTTGGCGCTTGCCGGCGCTGCCGGCAGGCCCGCACCTAGTCACAGCTATCTTGCGTTCGTCGGCACGTACACCAGCAAGACCGACAGCAAAGGCATTTATGCTTACGAATTCGATGCGGATGTGGGCAAGCTCTTGCTGAAGGGCGTAGCCGCGGCGACGCCCGATCCCTCGTTTGTGGTGATCCATCCAAACGGGAAATACGCCTATGCGGCCAACGAAGCCGGCAAAAAGAGCATGGTTACAGCCTTCGCGATTGACTCCAAATCCGCCACACTTACGCAACTCAACCAACTCCCCGCTCTTGGCGAGGACCCCTGCCACCTTTCGTTCGACAAGACCGGAAACTATCTGTTCGCCGCCAACTACACTACCGGTAACATCGTCGTTTTTCCTATCCTTCCCGACGGCAGGCTTGGCGAGCACACCGCAAACGTGAAGGACGCCGGCACTCTCGGACCCAACAGACAACGCCAGGGAGCCCCCCACGCCCACTGGATTCAGGCCTCTTCTGACAATCGCTTCGTCTTCGTTGCTGATCTCGGTCTTGACGCTGTTCTCATCTATCGCTTCGATTCATCCAAAGGCGCGCTGACGCCGAACAAGCCGTTCTTTCTTAGACCGCTTTCGGCTGGCCAGGGACCGCGTCACGCCGCGTTCTCACCCGATGGACAACATTTTTACGTCCTTAGCGAACTCGATTCGACCGTCACCGAGTTTGCTTATGCCCCGGATCATGGCGTATTCGGATACCTTGGCGTAGTGCCGATGCTTCCCCCGGATTTCCAAGGCCGCAACGACGCCGCCGAAATCGCCATCCACCCCAATGGCAAATTCCTCTACGCCTCGAATCGCGGCCACGACACCATCGCTGTTTTCGCGGTGGATCCGTCCAGGGGGATGCTTCGCGCCGCCGGAGAATTTCCCACGGGCGGCAAGGAACCGCGCCACTTCGCCATCGATCCCACGGGGCACTTCCTGCTTGCCGAAAACCAACTCTCCAATTCCATCGTGGTCTTCCGCATTGACCCCGCGACCGGAGCGCTCACGCAAGTCTCCAAGACCGACGACGTGCCTTCACCCGTCTGCCTGGCATTCCTGCCCTAGATGTAGCGCAGGGCGAGTCCGCGCCTTACCTGCCCGCCCCTTTCTGGCGGGATCTCGGTGCCACGATCGTGGCCCCATAAAACGCAGTTGCTCTTGGCGCTGGATAGGTTACAATCCCCGCCGACATGGCCAAACGAAAAGCGAAGAGAAACGCAAAGCGACGGAGCAGTCGTAGAAGGTCCAAGGGCGCTAAGGTCGTGAAGCTTCCCAAGCACGCGGTGACGCTGGTCGTGATTATGCGCGCCAAGGAAGGCCAGGAACCGCTGCTGGAAGCGGAGTTGCGCGCGCTGGTGGCGCCGACGCGCCGCGAAGAAGGCTGCCTGCAATACGATGTGCACCGCTCGACGGATTTGCAGGGCCAGTTTCTCTTGCACGAAGTCTGGGAAACGCGCGAGCACCACACTGCGCATACACGAACGCCTCATTTTCTCCGCTGGAACGCCCGCAAAGATTCACTGCTGGCCGCCCGCGAAGCCACCTTCTGGCAGCAGATCGCTTAGCGCATAGGGATCAGCCTTCCGGGCCTGCCAAGTAATATCCGGGCCGAGCCCGCACTTTCAATTCCGGACGATCCACATCGACCTTGATTTCATGATAGCCGCTCTCTTCAGTGCCGCTGGGCGCATAGGTCAGGGAATACTGCGAATGCAGTTCTCCGCCGATTTCGTCGATCACTTTTTCGATGGTGCGATCTTTCCACGTACTGACATGCGCGCCGCCCGTAGCCACGGCCGCGATCTCCAATTCATGTGAAGTGACCTGATCTTTTGCGTGCTGCACGGCCCAAACCGCCAGCGCGAGCAAGTCCACGCCCTCCCTGCTCTGCGCATCCGTGGTGGGCGTCTGCACCGTCCCGGGAGGCCCCGGCATGCCAAATGTGCCCTCGGGAGTCGCGCTCGGCCGGGGATGGTAGTCGGGTTTTCTCTGTAGATCAGCGCGCGTCGAGGACAGCCCCACGGTGTAAATCGTTACGTTGGCGAGTTGCGCCCGGCGCAGCACCTCGCCCAACTTCGCCTCGCTCCCCGCGTCATGGGCTTCCGAGAGCACGAGCATGACGCGCCGCCTCAGCGTCTCACCCGCTTTTGGCGCGGCGCGGTTCACCAAGAGTTCCACGCCTTTGGACATCGCATCGAACAGTTTCGCCCCGGAATAACCTTCCTGAAGCTTGTTCATGGTGCGCTCAACGTCATCTGCATTCTTGGTAAAATCCAGCAGCGTTTGCACCGTGTCGTCGAATCCCACAATGGCCGTCTCGCCGGTCGGCCCGGTCACCTGCTGCGACACCAGGATTCCCATCTTGCGAATCTCCGGCAAAAGCGGAGAAATTCGCGAACTGGTTTCCACCACGACCACAAGCGAAATCGGTTCACCACCCATTTCAAAATGCGTGATGCGCTGTTCCGCGCCGTTGTCCGTGACGCGGAAATCCTTGCTTTCCAGGTTATGCACCATCTCGCCATTCACGTCGCGCACGGTCACCGGGACACTCACCAGGATGGTTTGCACTTTGAATTTGGGCTGTGGCGGGGCCTGCTGAATGGTGACGCCCGGCAGCGGAACGATGGGGCCTTCAGGCGCCTGCGCGTGAAGCGACACGGCGCACACGCTCAAAACGGCAAGCAAAAGCAGCCTTAACGAGTGGGGTGTTTTTCCCATGTAATGATTCACGCTAGCACAGTCCCTCCGGAAAACCTGCATGCATAGCTATTCCCGCCGGGGCTCGCCGCGTACTTGATTCGACGCAACTGGAGCCAAAGACGTTGCCGCGAACCATGCGCGCTGCCTACAATCAAAGTTCGCCTCAACTGGAGAAGCACTCATGTCCGACGGTAAACGCCTGAAGCCGCAACACGCCCCAAAAGCCCCGCACGAAGATCCGAGGTTCATGGCCAGCACGCCCGCGCGGCCCATTCGCATCCTTGGGGAATACATTTATCCGCTGGCGCAACTCAAGAAGGAAGGCATCGGCGACACCATCGTGATGTTCGGATCCGCGCGAATCGAATCGCACGAAACGGCAGCGGCGCGCTACACACGCCTGAAAAGGGAGAAGACCGCCAAGTTCAGCGGAAAGAAACTGAAGAATCACCGCGCAGCTTTGCGTAAGGCGAAGAGTGCCCTGGAAATGTCCCGGTATTACGAAGAAGCGCGGCAGCTTTCACACAAGATCACTACGTGGGCGCTTTCCCTGGGGCCAAAGCCGCGGCGCTTCGTGGTGTGCTCTGGAGGGGGGCCAGGCATCATGGAAGCAGCCAATCGCGGAGCATATGAAGCAGGAGGGAAATCGATCGGGTTGTCGATCGAGCTACCGCACGAGCAGTTCGCGAACCCGTACATCAGCCCCGAGTTGAGCATGAATTTCCACTATTTCTTTATGCGCAAGCTGTGGTTTGCGCAGACGGCCAAGGCCCTGATTGTTTTTCCCGGCGGATTCGGCACCATGGACGAAATGTGGGAGATGATGACGCTATTGCAAACCGGGAAAATGCACAAAAGCACGCTGATCCTGATTTACGGGCGCAAATATTGGAATGACGTCTTGAATTTGAAGGCCATGGTGCGCTGGGGAACGATTAACCAGGGCGAGTTCGACCAGTTGCGTTATGCGGATACGGTGGATGAAGCGTTTGCAACAGTTCGCGACTGCCTGGAAAATACAAACTTGCCGGCAGATCCGGTCTTGCAGGCGTACTGAATTCTTTTCCCACTGCAACAAGGACAATCCCCCTTTGTATCAGTGCCACGTCAGCGCCTTGTGATAATTGTGGACACAATATAAAAAGGGCGCCCTGCAATAATCAGGACGCCCTCATTTTCGCGAGCGAATTATTGCGCCGGTACGTGCTCCTCCGCGCGCATGGCCTCAAACCGTTTGACCTCTTCCTGATCGTGCAGCAGCACTACAGGCACAACCCGCAGCGACTGCCGGCAATGGTTGCACTGCACTCCTTCGCCCTGCAGATCCTGCATGAAACCATCCGTGAAGCGATACTCGGTGCGCTCGCGCCGCGCCTTTTTCTGACTTTTCGCGCCGCAATGGGGACAGACGAACTCGATAAGGTCCAACTGCGGATCGCGGTCCAGAGCCGCCCAGCCGGTGCGGCGCACGCCGAGAGCCTCTGGAATACGCCTTTCCATTGGGTTGACCTCCTTAGATCCACGTCCGGGAGATTAGATGCCCAGCACGTCAGGGTAGATGCACTCCGGCGCAATCTGAAGAAAAGGCGGCGAATTACGGGGAACTTGTCGAGCGCCACGGTGTCCAATGCAACAGAGGACGCGCGCACCTCACATCCCTGCGAGCGCGGTGCCGGCCTCCTGTAGACAACCACGGGAGGCTGGTGCCGCAAAACCATCTGGCAGCTCGCAGGCCAGTCTATGGAGGTGTGTGATGAGATTCGAGCGAACAAGTGTCGCCGAAGAAGGCCTGGTCTCCCTGAGAAACTGTTTCCTGGAAGGAAGTGCGGAGGAAGAAAGGGGCGCGCGCAAAGTGCGGCGTCGCGCCATCCTCACGTCCATCATCGTGCAGATTCTTGTCGTCGCTGCGCTGGTGCTGTATCCGATGTTGGGCCACGGCGAACGACTTCCGCTCACGGTCGTAACGCCCACGGTTCCGTATTCACGCCCCGGCGGTCAGCCACGCCAGCCAACAGGCCCGCGACATCCGGCTCCCAGACCGCAGACCTACGGAATCTTCGCTCCGACCTCCATCCCGCCCACAATCGTGACTACTGATCCCGCAAGGCCAACCCCTGGCGGCGATGATCCCGATGCACCGTACATTCCCGGAGCGCTGGAAGGTACGAACATCCCAGGCACACCGATTGCCATTGGGCCGGAGAGTGGCCCCGTTAAGCCCCAGCTAGAAGTGACACCACACGAGAAAAAGCGCGTCAGCATGGCCCACATCGAGCCAGCCATGCTGGTTCATCGTGTGGAGCCCGTCTATCCAGCAATACCCTTGCAGTTGCACCACGAAGGACGTGTGGAGCTGCATGCCATAATTGCCACGGATGGGACGATCCAGTTGCTGCAAGCGGTGTCCGGCGATCCGCTGTTCTACGCCTCAGCACTCGCGGCGGTTCATGAGTGGCGCTACCGGCCGACGATTCTTGACGGGCAGGCCGTTGAGATCGATACCTACATCACGGTCATCTATTCGCTGAATCACTGAGCGTACTGAACGTCTTGTTCACAGCGAACAGCAGTTCAAGTAATCGGTTCGCCGGAGTGACGCGCGATGGCTTCGCGGGACAGATCACGCAGCCGCACCATCTCCGGCAAATGGCGGGGACCGCCGTCGGGCATTGCTTCCGAGGGATAAATCGGAGGAGAGAGGGTAATCGCGACACTTGTGGGGCGCGGCAAAAAAGTGCGATCGCGCAGAAAACGGCGCGTGCCCGCCAGCGATACCGGCACAACCGGCGCGCCCGTGGCCACCGCCCCGCGAAACGCGCCAAGCTGAAAGGGCCGCACACCTTCTTCCGGAACAAATGTGCCTTCGGGAAAAACAAAGACAGAATCGCCCTGCTGCAAGCAGTGCTCAATCTCATGCACCTGATGGAGCCGCGAGCCGGCGTCATGGCGATTGAATGAGAGGTGCCCCATCTTGTTCAGGAAGGTTCCGATGAAGGGCATCGCGTTCACCTCGCCCTTGGCCACGAAGCGGTAGGAGACACCCAAGCCCATCATCAGCGGCAATACATCGAAGTAACTGGCGTGATTGGAGGCATAGACCTTCGCGCCCGGAGTATCCATGTACTCTTTTCCAACGACCTTCACGCGAATGGCCACCAGGAAAAACAGAACTTTCAGCGCGGCTGAGGTGAAGCGCCCCGCCGCTTTTTCATCCTTGAACTGCCTCACGATCATCCAGGTGGGCACAATCCACAAAAGAAATACGATAATGAAATACACGCCGTAGATCTTCTCAAACGCCGTTCGCAAACCGCCCCAAACCGTGCGCAACGCGTCTTTCACGGAGGAGACCAAGCCGAGCCGCGCGATCTGCAGCCACGCCGGTGGTTTTGCTGCGGTTAGCGTGCCTGCCAGGTAAAGCTGCTTGGTTTCATCGCGGCGCAATTTGCCGCTGGACGTTTTCGGGATGCTGCCGGGAGGAATCAACTCGACGCGATCCGGGGGAAGGCCCAAGCCGCGCGAAACCTGGTCGGCGATTTTGGCGGCAATTGAGGCGCGCTTGGCCGTGTGCGTTTCGCGGGATTCGGCGACGATCACCAGCTTTTCCGTTCCGCTATCTTCATCCTTCAATCCAAACGCCACCACGCAGCCTTTGCGGATTCCCTCGACGCTCGATGCCAGACCTTCCACCTCATGCGGATAGAGATTGCGTCCGCCTTTGATGATGATGTCCTTCACACGGCCGGTGACATAGATTTCACCATCGGCGCGATAGGCGCGATCCCCGGAATTCAGCCAGGGATATTCGTCTGGCGGTGTTGCGGGGCCGCGCGGAAAGAGCTGCGCGGTCGCTTCGGGATTGTTGTAATACCCGCTCGTGGCCGAAGGTCCACGAAACCACAGAAAGCCCTCCACTCGGTCGGGGACTTCGTTGCCTTCAGCATCCACGATGAGCACGTCATGGCCTGCCAGCGGCTTGCCCGATGAAACGAAGGAGATGCTGCCCTCTTCGCCAGAGGATGTGGGAACGGCGCGTCCCTGGGTGGTGAAAGCGTCGCGCTGGACGCAATCCACAAGCGGCCCGCGACCGAGCGGCGGCACGGTCACACCTAAAGACGCTTCCGCGAGGCCATAGACCGGCAATAGAGCTTCCTTTCGGAAACCGAGTTTTCCAAAGCGCTGAGAAAAACGCTCGAGGGTATCCGGATTGACGGGCTCCGCGCCATTCAGCGCCCTGCGCCAGGAGCTGAGGTCAACCCCTTCCATCGCTTTATCGGAAATCTTCCTCACGCAAAGCTCGTAGGCAAAATTCGGCGCGGCAGCGATGGTGCCTTTGTGCTTGCTGAACGTATGCAGCCAGCGCTCGGGACGCGTCAGAAAGGCCAGTGGCGACATGACCACGACGGGAACGCCGTGGAGATACAGCGTAAGCCATGCGCCAATCAAGCCCATATCGTGATAAAGCGGCAGCCAGCTTACGCCCACGTCTCCGGGGCCGAGTTGCACGGCTTGTGCGAGCGCCCGCATGTTTGCCAGAAGATTTGTGTGCGTCAGTACGACGCCTTTCGGATTGCCCGTGGAACCGGAAGTGTACTGCAACAGAGCGATGTCGCTGCCCTTGCGCATGCGGCTTCCCGTGAGGAACGCCGGCAGTGCTCCCGGTGCGGGTGGCGGTTCTTTTTCGGCGGCTTCCAGCAATTTTTGTGCATCCACCACACCGAGCAGCGATTTCACGCGTGGCTTCAAAAGCTTGGCAACGGCCTCCGCGCGGCGAAACGTCAGCAGCAGGCAAACTCCCGCGTTGTTCAGGATGGCGGATTGCCGCTCTGCGTACTCCTCAATGCGATCCGCGCGGTACGGCGGATAAATAGGCACGGGAATGGCGCCTGCCAGCAGAATGCCGGAGTAGCAGATAAAAAACTGGCAAGAGGTGGGCAGCATCAGAGAGACACGCCCGCCCGCGGGAACGCCGCGCCGCGCTAATTCTTCGGCGCACTTCTGAGCAGCAGTGAAAAGTTCCCCAAAAGTGACCGTGAAGTGATGCTCGCCGTGCTCGTCGTCTTCCGTGATCAGAAGATGCGTGCGAGCAGCATCGTGAATTCCGCGGTAGCGCATTACATCAATGAGGGTCTCAGCGGTTTCGACGATGGAATCCGTGGCTTCCGGCTGTCGATTCTGCTCTGTTACGGACGCGCGCAATGCGGAAGCATCATCTTCCTCATCCGCAGGCGTGCCGGGAGCCGTCAGGATGGCCTGAATCAGGTCGTCTGGCGTGGTTGCTTGCGCGGCGAGCGTATCCGGCAGGCGCACGCCAAAGGCGTCTTCCAGGCGTGTGAGGAGCTCCACGCGTTCAAGGCTGCCCAGCCCCAAATCGCGGTCGAGGTTGGAGGTAATCGAGAGCTGCGCGAGGACACCGTGGCTGCCGAGTTCTTCGAGCAGGCCACGCATGACGTCAAGCACGCGTTCACGTACGCCCGGCAGGTCCAATTGAGTGGAGGTTGTCGCCAAGGTTTCCCCTGAACAGTGGGCTTCGCGAGAGGCTAACACGCACGGAGGCGATTTGCCATCTCAACGGGCGTTGGTCCGAGCGTAAAGCGAGCTAGCAAGCCTTGCAGCGCTTACGCCCCGCGGGACTTCGCCACGTACCCGGGTGGCAGCAAGGCCGTGGACAGATCGACCCCGCTCAAATCCACCTTGCTTAAATCCGTTTCGCGCAGGATGGTGGTGCCCAGATCCGCGCCGGAAAACTTTACGCCATCCACGCGGGCATCACGGAAATTGGCGTTGCGCAACAGTGCGCTCTGGAAATTGGCGCCCGTCAGATCGCAGCGGAAGAATTCCACGCCGCTGGCCTGTGCTCCCGTCAGGTCGGCGCCGGGAAGAACCGCCTCGGTCATATCCGTATTGCGCAAATCGGCGTTGCGCAGACGCGCCCCGCTCAGGTCCGCGCCGGGCAGCCGCGCGCCACGAAGGTCGCTGCTCTCGAAATTGGCATTGCGCAAAATGGCGCCGGCGAGATTCATCTTCGTAAAGTCCGCGTGGGAAAGGTCCGCACCAGTGAGGTCGGCGCGCGCTCCACCTTCCTTCCCGGTGAAGAAGCGCTCGTGCGCCTCCAGGATGGATGCCACGCTCTTGCCGTTGTGCTTAATGCTTTTGAGTTTGCGAAGTCCCATAGTTTCGTGTTTTCTCTCGCAGTATAAGTGTTCCACTATTTTACCGGAAGGAGCGCCGCGCGCGAAACGCTGGCGCCACAGCCTTGGGGTTAGCTTGAACACCAGACGGGTCCACGGAGTATGCTAGGTACAGTAGGCGCCCAGACTGCAAGGGGAAGGAAACCGATGCGAAGGTTGTTGCTCCTTGGCGCGATGCTCGTGGCGGCGATGCCCGCCCGGGCGCAGGTGGATGAGATTGTCGCCAACCTGTCCGGCGGGCGCGTCATAGTCCATGTGGCGCGCGACGCCATTGTTTTTGGGGCGATCAGCCAGCCGGTGGAAGCCAAAAAAGTGCCTCCCCGCGTGGCTGCGATGGACGCGGGACACATTGGGATTTTCTTTGGCGCCGAGGAGTGGCAGGTGCCGGCGCAGCCACGGCCCATCCGGCTGGACCGCGACATCGAGCGGATTGCCCGGCCTGACCCGCACTACGTGAGGCCGGCTGGCGCAGGCGAGAGCGATCTGGAGCAACTCGGCGTGGTATTCCTGGAAAAGCTGCGGCCGCTTGTTACGCAGCTACATCACAAAATTGATTTGAAGCCCGACGAACCGCTGCTGGAAATCGTGCTGATTGGCTACGCGCCAGACAACTACGGCCCGGAAGTGTGGCTGGTGGAGTACCGCGTGGAACAGTCGTCCATCAGCTCTCAGGCCGATTACCTGGACACTCGGCCGCTACGCCCGCGGTTTACGCAGCTGTATCCGCCAGAAAAGCACGAAGCGCACACACTGGTGGAAGTGCAATTCCCAGCCGATTCGCAGGAAGTGCCGCTCTTGGGGCTGATTCAGCAGAGTGATCCCCGCATCGCGCGACTGAAGTCCGCTGAGCCCGGTTTCGCAAAAGTGGTCGATTTGATCGAGCGCGGCCAGGCGCAGAAGGCGGACCCCAAGGATTCCGCCGATTTTATGCGCGCGCTGTTGCCTTTGCTGGCAGGCAGTGCAAGCTTTTTTGAGGGAAAGATGAGCGAAGAAAGCAGACTCGAGTGGATCGTGCCTCCCGAAGAGCCCGTCGAGAAGCAGGCCGAGGACAAAAACCGGCCGCCTGATGCTCCGACTCTAATGCGCAAACCGATGCCCTAGGGATTCACGGGGGACTGCGGTTTGTCCGGTGGCGCTTGGACCGCGATCGCATCCCCAGGCTGCAAGGTGCCGCCACGCAGCACCCAGCAGAGCATGCCGCGCCGCCCCCGTAGATCCCGCTGCAGGCCGGGCCGGATGGTTTCCATCAGCTCACAAGGTTCGCAGACGGTGCTGACTTGCAGACGCACACCGCCGATGTGCAGCATCTGCCCCACCCGCAATGCGTTTACGTCGAGACCCTCCGTGGTGATGTTCTCGCGCGTGATTCCGGGCCTCAGATTCATGCTGTATAGCGTTTCTATATCCACCAGCAGGACTTGGCGTTTTCCACCTGGACGAGCGTGGGCGCAGCCTTCTAGGCCCGAGTTCTCTACAGCACGGGCGGAGGAGAGCTCTTCCATGGGAGCGTGGCGTTTTGGTGCGCGGAAAAGATGCAAAACCTTAGCCAACGTCGTTAGTCCCCTGCTGCTGAAGTTTGCTGATGGTGCTGCCCAATGTCCTTGCGGTAGTGCATGCCTTCAAAATGAATCTTCGCAGCAGCCTGGTAGGCCTTCTGAAGGGCCGCGGCTAGCGTATCCCCGGTTGCAGTGACGCCCAGGACTCGCCCACCGCTGGTGACGATGGCATCGCCTTGCCGCCGCGTTCCCGCGTGCAACACTTTCACGTCGGGGATTTGTGCAGCTTCGGCCAATCCCTTAATCTCCTTGCCGCTCTCAAATTTTCCCGGGTACCCCCCGGAAGCCAGCACCACGCAAGCACTGGCACCGGGCCTCCAGTGCAACTTTGCAGGATTGAGCTTTCCTGCTGCCACATCCGCAAGTACCTCTGCCAAGTCAAAATCCATGCGCGCGGCAATGGCTTGCGTTTCCGGGTCGCCCAAGCGGCAATTGAACTCCAGCACTTTGGGCCCTTGTTTCGTCAACATGAGGCCCACGTAGAGGAAACCCTGATAGCGCAAGCCGTCCTTGGCAAGGCCTTGCAGAGTCGGTTCCACGATCGTGGCTTGAATGGTCTGACGCAAAGCTTCAGGCAGGAGTTCGTCCGAAGAATACGCGCCCATTCCGCCGGTATTGGGTCCCTGATTATTGTCGAAGGCGCGCTTGTGGTCCCGTGTCGGTACGAGAGATGCGGAACGCTCGCCATCCGTCAGCAGGATGAACGATAACTCATCGCCCTCCAGTGTTTCTTCCAGTAGGATGCGCTTGCCGCCCGCACCCAATTCGTTTTTTTCCATCACGCGTTCGATGAATCCCGTCGCCGCATCTGGATCGTCGGCCAAAAACACGCCTTTCCCTGCGCAGAGGCCATCGGCCTTGATGACCACGGGCCAGTCCACCGAGCAGAGCGCCGAATAGGCAGCTCCGGGCGAATCGTAGGAGCCAACCATCTCCGCGGTGGGAATGTTGTGCCGCAGGAGGAACTCCTTCGCGAAAATCTTACTGCCTTCGAGTTGCGCCGCTTGTTGCGATGGGCCAACCACAGCGCGTTTTTGTTGCCGGAAGACGTCGGTCAAACCGTTTACCAGCGGTAGTTCGGGTCCAACCACGGTCAAATCCGGCGAGAGCTTTTCCGCCAACGCCACCAGCGCGGAAACATCACCTGCGTCGGCGCGTACGCATTCTGCCTCTGCAGCGATTCCGCCGTTGCCCGGGGCGCACCAGACCTTCTCGACACCCGTTCCTTCTCGGAGTTTCCATACGAGAGCATGTTCGCGTCCGCCACCGCCAATCACCAAAACTTTCATGAAATCCGCCTCACAAGCACGCCTTTCGAACGATAGTCCGCCAGTCAGGGTGTGTCAATTGGGCCCAAATTGTTGCTTACTCCCTACCCTCAGAGTGCTCATGCCAATAGGCTTTTTTCATTTTCCTGCGTTACGAATGCGTCAAGCTAACTAATTAGCGCCACCTGTACTTCGGCTTTTCCGTGTTTGTCTCAGGCACCCTTAATCTAAAACAACAGATTTCTGCCGATTGGAGTGGAGACAGGGCCTTCGGGAGAGAACAATGCTGATCCCCTTGCGTCACGAAAACATGCGCGGCCGGCGATGGCCCATCATTACCTTTGCACTCATCGGCCTGAACATCCTCATCTTCCTAATCACTCACGGCCCCATCGAAGACCAGGCCCCGCAACGCACAGAAGTCCGCGTCCATCTGATTATTTTGGCGGCCCTGCATCCCGAACTCAAGACTACAGGTCCCGCCGCCAATTTTATCGCCAACTTGAAGGACTCTCTTGGCGAAAAGTGGGAGTCCATTGCAGCTCCTTCACGGAGAGTGGAAGATCCCTGGGACGCCGAGATTCGCCAGGTCCAGGATCCCACTGAACTCCAACAGGACATGGATAACCTGTGCCAGGAATTTGAGACGGTGGAGCAGGGCTCCATCCTGAACAGATTTGCGTACGTTCCCGCGCATCCGCACGCGATTTCCTATATCACCGCGAATTTCCTGCACGGTGGCTGGATTCACCTCATCGGTAACATGTGGTTCTTGTGGCTGGCGGGTTTCATTCTGGAGGATACCTGGGGCCGCGTGATCTATCCACTGTTCTACCTGGTTGCGGGTGCCGCGGCGCTGCAGTTTTACGGCTGGTGCGCGCACGGAAGTTATATCCCGCTTATCGGCGCTTCCGGAGCCGTGGCCGCGCTGATGGGCGCGTTTCTTGTGCGTTTCCCGAAGATGAAGATCGATATGATGTTTTTCACCATCTTCTACCGTCGCCGTTTCAAGGCTGCCGCCTACTGGCTGCTTCCCTTGTGGCTGGCCATGGAGTTTTTCTACGGCTCGGCTTTCGGTACCTCCTCGCCGGTGGCCCACTGGGCGCACGTCGGCGGGTTCGTGTTTGGCATGGCTGGCGCTTTTGCTTTGCGACAATCCGGCCTGGAACAAAAGGCCAATGACGCCATCGAATCGAAGTTGAGTTGGAGCGGCGATCCCGATGTCGTGAAGGCTTCTGAAGCAATGGAACAAGGCAAACTGGATGAAGCGGCCAGCATTCTTCAGAAGCATGTGGCCGCAAATCCCAATTCCGCGGACGCCCTGAACCTTTTACAACAAGCGCAGTGGCGACGCAGCGACATGCCCGCCTATCAAGCCGTAACAGTTCAAATGTGCCAGCTCTGCCTGAAGAATCAGGACCATGACGGTGCTTGGCGTGCCTTTGAGGAATACCACAACGCTGGCGGCGACAAGATGCCCGCCACGACTTGGCTTGAGATCATCCGCTCTATCGAAGCACAGCAGCACTTTGACCGAGCCGTTTCTGAATACGAGCGGCTTGCCGAGACTTATCCCACAGAAAAGCAGTCTCTGCTGGCGCTATTGGCTGCGGGGCGGCTGTGCTTGAAAAGGCTGAATCGTCCTGGAGAAGCCCTGAAGTTTTACAAGGCTGCGGACGCTTCCAAGATCCCCCATTTGGATTGGGAAGCGAACATTAAAGCGGGGATTCAGGACGCGGAGCGAGCATTAGCACCTGTGCCGACTGGCGCACCTCACTAAGAAGCCCCGAAGTCATTAACCGCTTTATTATATTTTAATGGTTAGTATTGCCCGACTGTGGATCAATTCAGTCTGCCCCGCACTATGCTTGGCTGACTGCTCGAATCGGGATCGTTACGCCTGCGGCCGCTTCTGACGACGCCAGCATGTGGCATCGGCCATCGAAGATTCCACCAGGATCAATGACCATGCAAGGTGAATGAACTTCGCCCGTGACAACTCCCTTGGGTTGGATTTCGACGCGGCCTCTTGCAAAGATGACGCCATCGAAACGTCCCGCAATCACAACGCGATTCCCTTCAATCTGTCCTTCGACTTTTGCATTCTCTCCAAGGATCACCGTCTGTTCGGAGATGATGTTCCCTTTAATGTGTCCGTCGACGCGAAACGTTCCTGTGAGCGTGAGCGTGCCTTCAAGCGAAACGCCCTGATCGATAAACCCGGTCCATTCTTCACTGCCAACATCATGTGATGTGCCTGGCCACTTCCATGCCATGGGTATTCTCCCTGTGCTTACTCATTCTAATGTAGCGTGCGGGGGCGAGAAGTCAACGCGCGTTACAAAGCGAGGTGTCGAATGAAAATCCTGAACATTGGTGCAGTGGAAGAGCGCGCTGGGAGCGCTGTACTACTTCATCAGCCGGTCGTAGATGCCCATCAGCTGGGCGTCGTCGTAAAACTCCAGGACGAGCTGGCCCGGATGCAACTTGGTTTTCTGGCGCAGAAGAACCTTCGTGCCAAGATGGCGCTGGAGTTCTTCGACGGCCTCGCGGATATTTGGATCAAGATGAATTTCCGTGGGAAGTTTCGCTCCTCGCGCGCGCCGCGATGCCAACCGTTCGATCTGGCGAACTGTTAAACCGCCGCGAGCAGCGCGTTGCGCGTAACGCATGCGCAGTTGCGGCTCGGTGACAGCGAGTAACGCGCGACCGTGGCCCGCAGTCAGCTTCCCTTCTTCAATCCATTCCTGAATCGTGGACTCTAGCTTTAGCAAACGAATCGCATTGGCGACTGTTGCGCGGTCCTTGCCGGTGCGCTCGGCTACCGATTCCTGGGTGAGTTGGAATTCATCCATCAATCGCTCGAACGCGCGTGCTTGTTCCATGGCGTTCAGGTCCTCGCGCTGGATGTTTTCAACCAACGTCATTTCCAGCGCCAACTCGTCGGAGACCTGGCGAACGATGGCGGAAGCTTTTGTGAGGCCGGCACGTTGCGCCGCACGCCAGCGACGTTCGCCGGCAATCAGTTGATACCTCAGGCCGATGGGACGCACTACAAGAGGCTGGATGATCCCGCTGGTCTGAATCGAGCGCGCCAGTTCGTCGAGAGCTTCCTCGCGAAACCTCGTGCGTGGCTGATACGGGCTGGGATCGATCAGATCGATATCAATCTGCAGCGGCCCAGATAGAGTAGGACTCTGGGCAGGGGCTGCAGCGGCTGCAGCACCTCCTGAGCTGTGTGCAGCGGGAGTTGCTTGCGGAGTTGTGTATGCGGCTGGCGTTGCTGGAGCGTGCGGTTCAGGCTCCCGAATGAGCGCTCCGAGCCCCCGCCCCAATGCGTTTCTCGGCATTGCCAATAACCTCCTGGGCTAGCTGTGAGTATCCCTCAGCACCCTTACTGTGTATATCATAGAAAATAATAGGCTTACCAAAACTGGGAGCTTCGGCAAGCCGCACGTTGCGTGGAATCAAGCTCTGGAAAACCTGCGTGCCGAAGAAACTGCGCAAATCAGTGGCAACCTGCCTGGACAGGGTTGTGCGTTCATCATACATGGTCAGCAGGATGCCCTCGATCTCCAAGCTAGGGTTCAAAGTACGGCGAATACGCATTAGCGTATCCAGCAATTCAGACACGCCTTCCAAGGCTAGGTATTCGCACTGTATGGGGATCATCACAGCATCAGCAGCAACCAGCGCATTCAAAGTGAGCAGATCTAGGGCTGGTGGACAATCCAGCACAATAAACTTGTAATTAGGGCGCACGTCTCGCAGGAAGGCTCGCAGTTTGTATTCGCGACTCTCGGCCAGGACGAGTTCCACGGCAGCGCCTGCAAGGTTTTTGTCGGCAGGGACGACATCCAGGCCTTCGACTTGGGATTTCTGGACGAGTTTCTCAAAAGGTTCATTCAGGATTAGCGCATGGTAAACGGTTCTGCGGGCAGGATCCTTCGGGAATCCGATGGCAGCCGTGGCGTTAGCTTGGGAATCACAATCGATGAGAAGAGTGGATTGTTCTGAGGCAGCGAGGCAAGCGGCAAGGTTTACAGCCGTTGTAGTCTTACCTACTCCACCCTTTTGATTTGCAACAGCGATTACCCGGGCCAAGATACTCCCCCGAACTTAGTGAAAGTACCAGAGGCAGTCATGAGATGCAAGATGTTTCATGTGAAACAGAATAAGGTCTGAGGAAATTCTGTTGGAGAGTGGATGTTTCACGTGGAACACCGTGCGCATCGAGCCCTCAAGATGGATTGTTCTGATGCCAAGGGAACTATGCACTCCACTCATGAGCCCAGTCGTTCCACGTGGAACAAGATGGGGTTTGGGAAGTGGTAGGACCTCCGGAGGACGCGGAGAAGCGCCCACTGATCTCGGTGTTCCACGTGGAACAGCGGCCAAGTCAAAATTGCCATTCTTGAGTCACTTATGGAATTGAGAGTTTCAATTTGCAATGTGTTCCACGTGGAACGCCCGAAATCTGAGCTTCGACTCGCTACGAATGCCTCACGTGAAACGTCGCGGAGAAAAAAGTGCCGAAGAAATGACGCGATCAGCAAAATAACAGAAAGTCTTTTGTTTTGAAGTCGTTACGCCGACAATTGCGGCTTTTTCTGGCCCACCAGGAGATAGCGTCGCAGCGATTGTGGAACGGCGATCGGCTCCTGCCATTCCCAGCGGTCCGACTTGCGAATCTCGTCAAGATCGCGTCCCCCGACCCATAAAATCACGCGCGATGCCGCTACACGGTCAGAAGCGGCCCACTCGAGAAATGTGGCGAACTCGCCCAGTGCACGAGAGCAAATGAAGTCCACCGGCGCGAGTTCTTCTCCCAATTCCTCATACCGGTTGATCAATACGCGGGAGTTGGCAAGTCCCAACTCGCGAATGACCTCCGCGAGAAATGTGCCCTTCTTGATGTTCGACTCCACCAAGGAAATCTCCAATTCCGGGCGCAGAATCTTAAGGGGAATGCCGGGAAAGCCGGGACCCGAACCAATGTCGGCGAGCCGACCATTCTCAACCGGAACAGCGACAGCGGCAAACATGGATTCGCAGAAGTGACGATATAGTATCTCCAGGGGTTCGCGGATGGCGGTCAGATTCAGCTTCTCGTTCCAATGCCGCAGAATCTTTATATATTGTTGAATATAAATGACTTGCTGTTGACTTAGCGTGACTTGAAACTCGCCTAGCGCGCGCCGGATGGTCTCTTCAGAAACAGGCTTTTCAACATCTGTTGCCATAATAGTAATCATCCAGGCAGGCGCTGATTTCGTTTCACGCCTACTCTTCCAGGGGCTTTGGTAACAAGTAACGCCGGCCCGCAATCCCGGCGACGAGATCGACTACAGCGTGCATCAACATCACCGGCACCAGTGCATCGTAGGCCAAGCGCACGATTCCGAAAAGCACGCCCATCACAAAGGTGCCCAGAATTCCACCGCGTCCTTGATACGCGTGCGCCAAACCAAACAGAACCGCGGTCAGAATCACCACCGCCCAATCGGGGATGCCTACGCGAACCAGCGCGCCCATTGCAAAACCGCGATATAGAAACTCCTCGCAAACGCCGGCGGTTACCGCGAGCGCGAAATAGGGCGGCAGCTCCACGGAATTGGCCGGAAGAATTCGCTCGGCGAGCGCACGCATCCGTTCCGATGCTTTCGCGGGAGATTTGCCCACGCGACGAAGATTCAACCAGTGCAGACAGCCGAGCAGAGCGGCGAAGCCAAAACCCTCCAGAATCGTGGAGACGCCGCCACGGTTGGCCAGACCCAAAGCGCCGGCAGACAGCCCCCGCGCAAGAGCACGCCAGACGACGAGAGCGGTGATCACCCACTGGCCAGCAATGGTCGAGCCATAAAGTACGAGTTTTTCCTTCGTGCTGATGGACGGAAGCGCCAACAGTTTTTTCAACCGCAGAGCGCCGCGCCACGGCACGATAATTCCGAGGAATAGGAAGATCAGCCAGAAGTCCCAGGGCATCGGCTGATGAGAACACTTTCCAGGCGATCCTTGCAAGATGCCGCGAGTACTAAGTTTCTATGCGAAGCCGAGCACGAAGCTCGAAGCATGGATATAATCGAAGCGCAGTACAGCGAGGTGTGGCTTGACCGACTCCGTGAAACTGACGGCGATGGTCAAGGCAGCGGGTTGAGCGGCCAAGCTGAGTCCCGGGACGCTGGACTCAATACTACGGCGCCTGCCCCTGCCAACTGATCCAAACGTGCTCGTTGGTTTCAGCACCAACGACGATGCAGGGGTGTATCTGCTCGCGGAAGGGTTAGCGCTGGTTCAGACGGTGGATTTTTTCACGCCGATCGTGGACGATCCGTTCACGTTCGGACAAATCGCGGCGGCCAATTCGTTGAGCGACGTGTATGCGATGGGCGGACGGCCCGTATCCGCGCTCTCCATCGTGGGATTTCCCGAGAAAGGCGACACAGCGATCTTGGAGCAGATTTTGCGCGGTGGACTGGACAAGATGGGCGAAGCGAAATGCAGCGTGATTGGCGGGCATTCGATTCGCAACGATGATATTCAGTTCGGTTATGCCGTCACCGGCGTGATCAATCCTTTGCACGTTTGGCGAAATGTCGGCGCGCAGACAAATGACGTTTTGCTGCTGACAAAAGCATTGGGTACCGGCGTGATTTCCACGGCGGTGAAGAATGGCCGAGCCGAGCCGAGTTCGCTGGGAGCAGCGATCGCTTCGATGGCGCAATTAAACCGCGCCGCAGCTGAGGCTCTGCACGAACTGGAGGCGCAGGCAGGGAAGCGCAGCGTGCATGCGGTGACAGACGTGAGCGGATTCGGATTGCTGGGGCATGCGCGGGAAATGGCGTTGGGAGACGCGGCCTCGGGAATTGCGCGTGTGACACTCGAAAATGTCGCTGCGGATGTGCCGTTGCTGCCAGGGGCGCTCGACGCCGCCCGCCAGGGCATGATTTCTGGAGGTTTGAAAAACAATCGCGAATTTCTGCGCGATTGCATAGATTTTGCCGGGCACGTGGCCGAAGAAAATCGTGCGCTGCTCTTTGATCCGCAGACCTCCGGTGGACTCTTAATCGCGCTTGCCCCGGAACAAGAGGAGGCCGCGCGCGTGATTCTTGAGCGTCATGGGGTGAGCGCCAAGCGAATCGGGCGAGTTGTACCCAAAACTTCCAAACTGTTGATGGTGGTCTGAGGGCGAGGGCGCGGGCAAAAAGTGGACACAATCACACACGGAATTGCCGGCGCACTGATCAGCAAAGCCGTCTTTGGCGGGCGTGACCTCGTCGCGCCAGGGCCCATGAGCCGGAAGCGTGTCATCACCTGGTCCCTGATGCTGGGCGCAATTTTTCCGGACAGTGATGTCGTGCGCGAATTCTTTTCGCACAATCCCATGCTGATGCTGACCTGGCATCGCAGCATCACGCATTCGTTGCTCTGCCTGCCGATCTGGGCAGTAATTCTGGCGGGACTCACGCGGATGGTCGTGAAGTGGCGAAAATGGGAGGCACCCTCGTTTATTGCCTTGTGTGGTATCTGGGCCATCGGAATCCTCAGCCACATATTGCTGGATCTTGCGACAACGTTTGGAACGATGATCTGGTCGCCGTTGGAGTGGTCGCGCCCTGCCTGGGACATTATTTTCATTGTGGATTTCAGCTTCACCGCCATTCTGCTGATCCCGCAGCTTCTCGCGTGGATTTATGAAGAACCGAAGCAGATCAAATGGCGTGCGCTCCTGCTGTGGCTGGTATTTCTGCCGGCGCCGTTTCTAGTCGCTAAAATCGGCAAAAATGTCGGCGCCCCGATTTCTGACGCCACGGTTCTCTCGGCGGTTGTGCTGCTCACGGCGTTAATTTTGTTACCGGCGGTGCGTGGCGGCGGCTTGCGCGTCGCTTACGTCAATTGGAATCGCGCGGGGCTCGTTATGGCGGTGGGATATCTTGCCGGAGCCATTTATGCACACCACGTGGCTTATGGGCGCGTCCGGGAGTTTGCCGCGCAACAGAACCTGCAGGTGGAAGCGATTGGCGCGCTGCCTTTGCCCCCGTCTTTGTGGCACTGGGATGGGCTGGTGCGCGCGCCGCGGGGCGTTTACGAAACGCGCATGGACTTAAGTGAAGGGTTGTTTCAGAAGGCTAAGCCGGATGGCGGCTATTCCGGCCCGAAAGTGATTGAGCGCACCTATTATCCCGATGCGCTTCCGAATTCGTGGATTGAAGAGGCGCGGCAACTGCCGGAAGTGCAAAAGGTTTTGTGGTTCGCACGGTTTCCCGTTACCCGTTTTCACAAGGAAGGCGATGAAGCGGTAGTCGAGTTTTCGGATTTGCGCTTTCCGCACATGCGGCCAAACCAGTCCTCATCCTTCACCTATCGCGTGCGGTTTGCGAGCAGCGGAAGCGTAATTGCGCAAGGCTGGGTACGCTAGCGTGGCAGGTGCCGCGCTAAGGTTTTGCGGGATGAATGACCACCTGGCGCTCTTCGCCTGTTCCTATGCTTTCGGTGCGCACGCCGGGCATATCTTTCAGCGTCAGGTGCACAATGCGGCGTTCACGCGAGGACATGGGATTGAGCCGGAACGGCTGGTGCGAAGTTTGCACCCGCTCCGCGGCCACACGCGCGGTCATGCGCAACTCCTCGAAACGCAAAGCGCGAAACCCGCCGCAATCCAGATGAATCTTTTCGTGAAACGTGGGTTCAAGGCTTAGAGCGCGAAATGCTAGGTGCTCCAGGGCCTTCAGGACTTCACCACTGCGCGCGGTGAGGATCTCTTTGTCCCGGCCGTCGAGGTCGGCGAAAATCTCCGCCGCGCCTTCCTCAGAGGAGGCGCCAGGTTCGGCCACACGCACGTTCACAGACAAGTCCAGGCCACCGGCGCGCACAATCTTCTGCAGGAAATCGCGCAGGGCATCGGCTGCGGCCGGGCGGTCCAGTTTGCCATCGCGTACGAATTCCTTGGTCATCAGACTCTCGACAATTCTTGTTTGAACCCCGCGCACTGCGCCAGTGCGCCTTCCCTCACTTCTTGGCGCGGACAGGCTTAACCGGGGCAGGAAGCGGGTGCGTCCGGTTCAGGTACCATTGCTGCAGAATACCGACAAGGCTGCTGGTGAGAATATACAACGCCAGGCCGCTGGAAAACGGGAAAATCACAAACATCACCGCCATGCTGATGGGCATGAGCTTCATCATCTGTGCCTGTTGGGGATCCGTGACGGTCATGGGGGTCATCTTGGAGACGAGGTACATGGAAACGCCCACGGCCACGGGCAAAATGTAATACGGATCCTTGGAGGCAAGATCCCGCACCCAGAACCAGTTGGCATGGCGCAGCTCGATGGCATAGCTGAGGGCGCGATTCAGTCCAAACCAGATGGGAAACTGCAGCACCATCGGGAGGCAGCCGCCGACCGGGTTGATGCCTTCGCGGCTGTAAATCGCCATTACTTCCTTGTTCATCTCCGCTTTGCGCGGATCGTTCATTTTGTACTTCTTATATTTTTCCTGAATTTGCTTAATTTCCGGCCCAACGCGCTGCATCTTCATGGTCGTTTTGTAGCTGGAGATGCGCAGCGGGAAGAGAACCATATTCACAATCAGCGTGAGGGCGACGATGGTCCAGCCCCAGTTGTGAATGTAAATGTGGAGCCATTTCAAGGCGTGGAACAACGGATCGGCGATAATCTCCAGCCACCCGAACTGTACTAGTGAATTCAAAGGTGGATGAATGGCCTTGAGGTCGTCGTAATCCTTGGGACCCACATAAATGCGCAACGCCATTGGCTGGTCACGCGTTACCACGGCTACTTCCGGCACATCTTCGGGCTGGTCTTTGCCGTCTACCTGGATGGTGTGGGAGAGCTTCCAATAGCGCGTCTCCAGGAGCGTGCCGGGCGAATCGTTGGGCGGGAGAAAGGCCACCGCAAAGTAGCGATCCGCGATGCCCGCGAAGGTCTTTCCGCCCTGCCAAATATTGCCCCATTTTTCCGGCGCATCGAGTTTCTTATGGGCGAACGTGGAGAGCTTGCCATTTTCACTATAAAACGTGTTGACCGTCTCCACGGGAATGGGATTGGTGACGGTGAGGTCGCCAAAACCGCCGCGCCACGCCAATCCGCCGTGCAGGCGCGTTCCGTTGTAAGTCACGGAGGTTTCGACGTTGAGGACGTAGGCGTGATCGAAGTGGAATTTCTTGGTCACTTCCAGGTGGCCGTCGCTCCAGGAAAAAATGAGATCGGCGGGCGCGGTCAGGAAAATGGAATCGCCGGAAAGCTTGTAGAGCCCGCTATTGGCGGCTTTTTCGAGTTGCGGGTCGTCAATGACCATGGAGAAAGGCCAGCCGCCGGTATCCGCCGCCGCCTTCGGGTGGACCAGGTCCAGGATCTTCTGCGGCTTGGAATCATCCTTATATTTCTTCAGCTGCCAGCTCTTGACGACCGCGCCGCGATTGGAAAACTCCACGCGGTACAGCGCGTTCTCCACAACAATGGTGCGCTCTTGCGTGTCGGCAATGGTCGGCGTCGCCGGAACTGTAGCCGCAGAGACTGTTGATGGCACTGTGGCGGGAGCCGTCCCCGGCGCTGTGGGAGTGGCGGGATTTCCCGGCGTCGCGGGAGCGGTGGCGGCCGGTTGGTTCGGCTGCAACGGATGCTCGGGAGGCTTTGGCCCAAAATACTTGGACCACAAAATGATGACCGCCATGGATAGAAGCCCAGCGACAAGGATGCGCAATTCTGGCGTGAATTTATCCTTCTGTGGTCCGAGCGGCGGGAATTGGTTCCCTGGAGGATTACTCACGGCCGAACCTCGCGCGCTTCAACTCTCATCATGGAATTCGTTGGCATCTCTTCCCATCTCTCCGGAACCGGGTCGTATCCAAATCTGTGGGACAACGGATGGCAGCGCAGCAGGCGCTTCGTGCCCAGCCAGACGCCCCGCCAAACGCCAAATCGTTCAATCGCCTCGTAAGCGTAGCGGGAACACGTGGGTTCGTAGCGGCACGTGCCGGCAAATAGCGCCGACAGATACGCTTTGTAAAAATTGAGCGCAAAAAGCGCGCCGCGCACGCCAGCCGATTGCGGTGCTTGTTGCGATACGTTTGCCACGGGATTCACAGGCTCTGCAACAGACGAAGGAACTCCGCCGTCAGCGCCGCAAAGGGCGCCTTCGCAACGGAACGTTTCGGGTGAATGACGATGTCCCATCCTGCTGGTATCTCCTCGCGGTGGACGCGCACGATCTCTCGCAACCTTCGGCGCATGCGGTTGCGAACCACGGCCCCGCCGAGTGCCTTCTTGATGCTGAAACCGAAGCGGCTCAGTGGCAGTTCATTGGCGCGGACGAACACGGTGAAGTGGGCGTTGGAGCGGCGCTTTCCGGCGGCGTAGACCGCGTCAAATTCACTCTTGCGGAGCAAGCGCGCCTCGCGCGGAAACGTCTGGCCCCGCTTCGCCGCTGGCGACGGTGGGGCGGCCCCATTACTCGGGCGTGAGGCGATGACGTCCCTTCTTGCGGCGAGCCGCAAGCACTTTGCGGCCACCTACGGTCTTCATGCGCGAACGGAATCCGTGCGTTTTGGCGCGGCGGCGCTTCCGCGGTTGAAATGTACGCTTTGGCAAAGCAATCCCCCTATTTGGATACGGCCCGCGAACTCCGCAAGTTTCATCCCCCGGCAGCGCTTTGCCGCCCGATCACACCACGAAGCAGGATGGCCTTGGGGTCGTCTTCGTCAAGCCGGACTGTCTGAATGCAGGCAGCTTTCCGAATTTACTAGTGTACTTGCGCGGCGAGTGCAGGGTCAAGAAAACGCGGGTAGGTTACGGGCAGGGAAAAGGGATACAACCTCAGCTCTGAACTATTTTGGTGCAAATGGATTTTGTTCTTGCGAGGGCGGGTCCAGTTATTAGCTTCTCTGGTTAGTGCGTCAACCAGAAGTTGACTTCTGAGAATCACGGAATGGTCCGGGTAAGCGCAGACTGCGTTTTCGACGCGTCGCTAATGCCAGGAACTTGTATGGAACGATTCAGCGATTTGAAAGGACTTAACAACAAGTTCCTGGAGGGTCATCAATGGGCGCGGGCGCGGAACATTTTCATCCTTCGTTGCGGCACGAACGACCATGTCTTACTCGTGCCGCAGAGCCGCCAGCGGATCAATTCGGGACGCTCGCCTTGCCGGCGCATAGCCAGCGAGAATCGCGGCGCTTAGGAGTACGACACCGGCCAGCGCCAGGGTTCCCGGATCATTGGGCTGGGTTTCGAACAGAAACGATTTAACAAGCTGGGACGCGCTTAACGCGGCAGGCACGCTGATCGCGAGCCCCACCGCGGCCAGTATTAGAACGCGGCGCAGAACCATCCAAACCACGGCGCGGCCTTGCGCGCCCAGCGCCATACGGATTCCGATCTCGCCGATTTGCTGCGCGACGTTGTACGACATCGTCCCGTAGAGTCCTACGCACGCGATCAGGAGAGCGAGAACCGCGAAACCCGTACACAGTTTCGCGAATGTGACTTCCTGGCTGATCGTGCGATCGATTTCCGCTACCTGCGTGACCACGTTGGTGACCGGGATGCCCGGATCTGCCTCCCGCACGATCTCATACACACTCTGGACATACCTCAGCGGATCGCCCGCAGTGCGCAGCGCGTAGGTCACTCGGTCCGGAGAAAACTGGCTGATCGCTACGAACACGGTCATCGGACTCTCCTCTTTCAGACCACCGTACTGCAGGTTAGCCGACACTCCGACGATTTCGAGATCGCGCTTCTCGTCCAGGAACGTGATGCGCCGGCCCACCGGATTCTCGTTCCCGAAGTAAGTCCGCGCCAGCCGCTCGCTGATCACTGCAACCGGCGTGGAGCCCGCTTGGTCGCGGTCGTCAATCTCACGCCCGGCCAGGATCGGAATCTGCATCGTCGTGAGGAAACGCGGTCCGGCGACTAGGACGCCTGCCCCTACGAAGGTAAAAGCGCCGATCTTCATTGGCCCCCTGTATGTCCTCCCGGCGCGCTCGGCGCTGATGATCGAGGAGTGCGAAAGCGTCGCGCTGCTCACTCCGGGGATCGATTCGAAGCGCTTGCGCAGCTCCGTGTAAAAAGTGGCGATCTCCGGGTCGCGATGCCCGGCCTGGCGCGCATTCAACGAGAACAGAAGAATGTTCTCGCGGGCGTATCCCAGTTGGACGGAGTGCAGCTTGTTGAGTGTCTGGACAAACAGACCCGCGGCGACCAGGATGAGAAAAGAGAACGCGATTTGAGCGACCACCAGAACGTGCTGCGCGCGGCGGTGCGGTCCGCCTCCGCGGCCATTCTTTAGCGCGGACATGACGTCCGGACGCGTCGACTGAATCGCTGGAGCGAGGCCAAATAACAGGCCGCAAACCACTGAGAGCGCCGCCGTCACGCCCAGAACGTTCCAGTTTAATTCCGCGTGCAGCGTAAAGTTCTCCTGCCCGTTGGAGAGCAAAAACGTCAGCGATCCCATGCCCCAGATCGCAAACAAGACCCCTAATGCTCCGCCGAGCGACGCCAGCATCACACTCTCGGTAAGCAACTGGCGCACGACGCGGAAGCGCCCCGCTCCCAAGCTGAGCCGGACAGCCATTTCACGGCGTCGCGCGGCGGCCCTTGCCAGCAGGAGATTGGCGATGTTGGCGCACGCGATCGCCAGGATCAATGCCACCATCGTCAGGAGCACGAAGAGAGGCTTGGAATATTTGCGGCGCAAGCTACCCAGACCGGCGGCGCCTGGATTCAGCATCAGCGCGGGCAGTTTGGCGCGCTCACCGTCGATCGTCGCGGTGGTGGCAACCCATTGATGGAAACGAGGAGCCAGCACTGCCTGCGCCTGGGCCATGCTTACACCGGGACGCAGGCGGCCCATCATTTCGATCCAATAGTAGTTTCCGTCGCCATACATACGAGCCGCTCCGGCACCGTCTACGAGCAGATTCGTGTGCAACGGAAGGTAGAGGTCCGGCGCCGCCGCTGGGTCGACTCCGAAGAATTCCGGCGGCGCAACGCCGATCACCGTGAAGGGAATGTTATCGACGAGAATTGACTGTCCAATCGCATTCGGCGGTCCTCCAAAGCGATTTTGGCTTGTCCCAAAACTGACTACGGCGACCGGCGCCGCGCCTGGACGGTCGTCTCCGGAATCGATCAGACGTCCCGCTACTGGCGACACTGCAAGGCCACGAAAATACTCGCCGGTGACGTACTCCGCGCTGGCGCTTGTGGCCTGCCCGCGGACGGCCAGGTTACGCTTTCGTCCGTTGAAGTATCCGAAAAGCGTGGAAAAGACGGGATTCTCCTCGCGAAGCGTCTCGAACGCGCCGTACGGGAACATCCCGCTGACCATTGCGCCGTTGTCGCCCTTCCAGGCAAGGCCGGATACCGAGTGCATGACGTGGACCCATTCCTTGTTGCCGTCCTCGGGCGGCTGGCTATGCCAATTCAAGACCACCAGCGACTCGGGATCGGCGACCGGCAGCGAGCGCAACAGAATCGACTCCATAAAGCTGTAGATCGCAGTATTGGCCCCGATGCCGAGGGCAAGCGTGAGGATGACGACGGTGGTGAACGCGGGGGACTGGCGGAGTTGGCGAAGGCCGAAGCGGATATCTTGCCTCAACTCCTCGAGCCACACCGTACTCCACACCTCTCTGGCATCTTCCTTCGCTCGCGTTACGTTGCCGAATTTTCGGAGTGCCGCATGGCGCGCTTCTTCCGGTGGCATCCCGCGATCGATGTTCTCTTGCGTTGCCAGTTCGATATGCTCGCGGATCTCCTGATCCAGATCATTCAGCAGACGCTTCGCACGCCGCTTCATTCGCGCCCCTCGGTCGGACGCAGAATCCGCGCGATCGCTCCCGCCAACTTCTCCCACTTGCTGGTCTCGTGCGCCAATTGCTTCCGGCCTCTCGCCGTCAAACGATAAAACTTTGCCCGCCGGTTGTTTTCTGACGTGCCATCTTCAACGAAAATCCAACCACGTTTAATCAGCCGGTGCAGTGCCGGGTACAGCGACCCCTGCTCCACCTGGAGCACTTCATCCGAGCGAAACTCAATTGCTTTAGCAATGGCGTGTCCGTGCTGCGGCCCCAACACTAGCGTCCGCAGAATCAACAAATCCAACGTGCCTTGCAGCAGCTCGATGCGTTCACTTTCCTTTTTAGTAGACATTCTAGGTGAATGCTACGCCTGCTCCAGTAGAATGTCAAGGTGTGTGAAGTCGCGCAGAGACTGCAGAGTCCTGGTTGGTCGACGCAATATGAAAGGGTGCCTCTGGTGGAGTAGGGTTTTGAGTGCCAGCCGGATAAGGCGCTCATAGTACCACCTCGGACTTTGCTTGCTCTGTTGGGATGGAACCCAGTCAAGAAAGCCCGGGCGAGGCATGCAAGCGCTGGAAATCCGAACTGACGACCACCGAGGCAAAGCCTTCGTCGCCCTTGCCGCTTACGGTCTGGATTCCGGTGGAGGAGACGCGCTTTTCTGCAGAGGTCCGTTCATTAAAACGGCGCACGCCTTGAATCTCTACATCAGTGTTGTTCGCGTCAAGCACGCCGCCCTCGCGGATCGCATTGTCGGCAATGATGACGCTGCCAGGGCGCGCTAGCTTCGGGGACCAATCAAAATACTCGGACATGCTGGATTGGTTGGCGTCGATGAAAATCAGGCCAAACGGGCCCGACAATTCGTCCCGCGGGACGTTAGACCCAGGGTCGAGAATCGTTGCGCAATCTTGCCATGTCCTTTGTTGGCGCACTTCCGAAGAAGCGGCTGTATTCTCGGCTGAACTGCGAAGCGCTCAAATAGCCCACGCGCTGGCTGGCAATACTCGCGTCCATCATCGTGGACAACATGAGGCGCCGCGCCTCCTGAAGGCGAAGCACTTTCTGATACTGGAGCGGGCTCATGGAAGTGACCGACTTAAAGTGCTCGTGGAAAGAGGAAGCACTCATATGAACCAATTCGGCCAGATCTTCAACCTTCATGGGTTGGGAGAAGTTGTCGCGCAGCCACGAAATCGCCTTGGCCACCCGGTGCACGCTAGACTCGCCGAAGCCCATTTGAGCCACGCGAACACCGATAGGGCTGCGGAGTAACCGGATTAAAATCTCATCCACCACAAGTGGAGCGAGCAGTTCCACATCACCGGGCTGCGCCAGATATTCCATTAGTTTCGTCGCCGCGTTGATGATGCCCACGTCAACTGGGGTGACATAAACAGCTCGCCTCTCTTGGACGGGAGGCACACCGTGCGGATACACCTTTAAGATCAACTCGGCAATCCTGTGCGGGTCCAGATCCAGCCTTAGCGCGAGGTAAGGCTCGGAATAGCTGGCTTGCGTGACCTGTGCCGCAACGGGCAGCGCAACGGAGAACACGAGCATACGCGACGCGTCGTACTCATACACCTCCTGCCCCACGATTACGGTCTTCGCTCCTTGGGCGATAATGCACAAGCAGGGCAAGCGGAGCGCATGCACGCAATCCGCGTTGGTCCGCGATGCGCGACTGGCGGCCAAACCGGGGATGCGCAGCTCAAAACTGCCGTCATGGGGAGCATACGCAGCAATGCTCCGGGCTAACGTAGCCAATTCTGGCTCGTTCGATCCCGTGGCCCTGTCTACCCGCCGCGGAGACGCAATTTTGCCGTTGGTCTTCACGCCTTCGAGAATTCCTCCTTCGCAATCATGATGGCGCTCATTGCGTTGGGCCAACCCGAATAAAACGCCAAGTGCGTGATTGCCTCGATCAATTCGTCCTTCGTCAGTCCGTTCTCCACTGCCTTATTCAGATGAAATCGCAACTGGTCCGGACGATTCATAGCAACCAGCGCCGCCACCGTCACCAAGCTACGATCACGCTTTGAAAGCTCTGGACGTTCCCATACCTCGCCAAAAAGCACGCGGTCCGTTAGATCAACCAGCTCGGGCGCGAAGTCGCCAATCATTTTCTCCACTGCTGAAGGTTCTTTACTCATGCTCATTACTCCTTCCACATACGACGACTTGGACAGCCGACCCTCCGAGCCGCTCGAAACGATATGCCAACTCGCAAACAGTTCCTCCCCCGCCTCTCGTTTACTCAGATTTAAGAGAGGCCATATCAATGGAGAAGCGGTACTTCACATCGGACTTGAGAAGTCTCTCGTAGCCTTCGTTGACCTTTTGGATGGGGATGACTTCGACATCGGCGGTGATGTTGTGCGCGCCGCAGAAGTCCAGCATCTCCTGGGTCTCCGGGATACCGCCGATGAGCGAGCCGGAGAGGCTTCGGCGTCCGAAGAGAAGGCCCATCCCAGCGACGGCGAGAGGCTTGGACGGCGCGCCGACCAGAGTAAGGTTGCCATCGCGGCGCAGCAGTTGGATGTACGCGTTGATGTCGTGATCTGCGGAGACGGCATCGAGAATGAAATCGAAGCTCCCAGCGTGCTTCTGCATCTCGTCGGCATGGCGCGAAATCACGACCTCGTCGGCGCCGAGGCGAAGCGCATCGTCCTTCTTGTTGGGCGAAGTCGTGAAGACCACGACGTGGGCTCCGAGCGCATGTGCAAACTTCACGCCCATGTGCCCCAGCCCGCCAAGGCCGACCACCCCGGCTTTCTTTCCCTTAGTGACGCCCCAATGGCGCATCGGCGAGTAAGTAGTGATTCCGGCACAAAGCAGAGGAGCGGCTCCGGCGAGATCGAGTTTGGAAGGGACGCTCAGGACAAAGCGTTCATCAACGACCACGCTATCGGAGTAGCCACCGTAGGTGACACCTCCGAGGTGCTTGTCCGGGGAGTTGAAGGTGAGGGTCATGTTCGGGCAAAACTGCTCGAGGCCGGCGCGGCACTCCGGGCAGGTGCGGTCAGAATCGACCATGCAGCCAACCGCGGCGATGTCGCCTGGCTTGAACTTGGTGACGGCAGCGCCGACCTTGGTGACGCGCCCGACGATCTCATGGCCGGGGACGCACGGGTAGACCGTGGGCACGACGTCGCTCCACTCGTTGCGGACCGTGTGGAGATCGGAGTGGCAGATACCGCAGAAAAGGATTTCGATTTGTACGTCGTGTTCGGTTGGCTCGCGCCGCGAGATCGTGGCCGACCCAAGAGGGGATGTCGCACTGGCAGCGGAATACGCTTTTGCTTTGTACATGGATTCACCTTTCAGCGGCCCACCAATTTTTGCAGCTCTTCGGGGTACCGCGCGCCATGCGGCGCGATCTTTGATGATGCGGTGCTCAGTTCGCGTACATCGTCGGGCGAAAGTTCAACGTTAACGGCCGCGATGTTTTCTTCCAGCCGGTGCAGCTTGGTCGTGCCCGGTATCGGCACGATCCACGGTTTCTGCGCCAGCAGCCAAGCGAGTGCGATCTGCGCCGGTGTCGCTTTCTTCTGTTGCGCAAATCTCTCAATCAGCTCCACAAACGCCCGATTCGCTTTCCGGTTCTCTGGCGTAAATCGCGGCACGATGTTGCGGAAATCGCTTTTGTCGAACTTGGTGTCTTCGCTGATTTTTCCAGTAAGGAAGCCCTTGCCAAGAGGACTGAAGGGAACGAACCCTATCCCGAGTTCCTCCAGCGTCGGTATCACTTCTTTTTCCGGTTCTCTCCACCACAGCGAATATTCACTCTGGAGCGCGGTGACTGGTTGAACCGCGTGTGCGCGGCGAATTGTCTTCACTCCCGCCTCCGACATGCCGAAGTGCTTTACTTTCCCTTCCCGGATCAGTTCCTTCACTGCTCCCGCCGTGTCTTCAATCGGTACGTTGGGGTCAACACGGTGCTGGTAGAACAAGTCAATCACATCGGTCTTCAGGCGTTTCAGCGAGGCCTCGGCGACCTGCTTAATGTGTTCTGGCCGGCTGTCCAACCCGGCCTGTTTGCCGGTTTCCGGATCAAGGTTGAACCCGAACTTGGTGGCGATCACCACCTGCGCACGAAAGGGAGCGAGGGCTTCACCCACGAGCTCTTCGTTCGTGAACGGGCCGTAGACTTCGGCGGTGTCGAAAAATGTGACGCCGCGTTCCACGGCCGCCCGGATGACCGAGATCATTTCCTTCTTGTCCCCAGCCGGACCGAAGCCAAAGCTCATTCCCATACAGCCCAGTCCAAGAGCCGAGACTTCCAGGTTGCTTTTTCCAAGGTTGCGTTTCTGCATTGTTTCTCCTTCGAGAGGTGTCGAGCGGTGAAGGCGAATCGCTTCGTGCCAGACCTCATCGAAAATGACGAAATTCTAGTCTCAACGTTAGGAAGTGTAGTCTGCTTACACCCCGGGCGCTTGCCTATTCCGCCGGAGTATTTGCCCGATCCTCCAAGACTCCAGCGCGATTGGATGCATACCTATGACGGAGTGACTAACTCCCGCTAAGTCCGCTGGGGAAACAAGCGCTAGCCTTCCCGGGCCGTGCTGGAAGCGGAGTCCCAGGTGAATCGCTTGCCGCTGCGGTAGGAGAGATTGACCATATGTCCGGCTGCGGCGGCGTGGTGACCGGCCTCGGCGGTTTCATAGCCTGGCTGGCGCGTGCGAATGGAATCAAAGAAGTTGGCTAGGTGAAGGACGGTGGCGTCTGGCTTATTATCAAAGGCGATGTTTTGCGGCTCCGGCCTCGTAGCGGTCCCTTCTGATTCCTGACGATGGTTACCTTGGTTCATGAAGGCATCCTGCATCGCTTTTGGCCAACTGTCGATGGAGTAGCCGTAGCCTTCCGCTTTGTACTCCGCGAGTTCGGTCATCGCTCCGCCAAGGAGGATGGAGAGTGAGCCGTCCGTGCCAAGGAATTGGATTCCCTGCGCTGCGGTTGAAGCGCTGTTAAACGTGGACGCCATGTTGACGCAAAACGTGCCGTAGTCGAAAAGCGCGTCAAGCGTATCGGGCACTTCACGGCCATCCTTGCGGAAAAGAATTCCTCCGGAAGCGACGACACTCTTCGGCATCTCAGCGCCCAGGATGAAGTGGATGGACGTGATGATGTGCACGAAAAGATCGGTCGAGATGCCGCCGGAATAGTCCCAATACTTGCGATAGCGGAAAACGCGCTCGGGGCTATAGGGGACTTTGGGCGCGGGACCTAGCCATTCCGTCCAATTGAAATTGACGCCTTCCTGGAGGTCGAGCGGAATGGGATAGTTCCAGGCGCCCGTGGAACTGTTACGGTTGTAAGAGGCAGTCACCTTGGTGACTTTGCCGAGTATTCCGGAAGTGACGATTTCGCGCGCCTTCTTGTGCTGGTCACAGGAGACCCACTGGCTGCCCACCTGAACGATGCGGTTGGCGCGACGCGCTGCCTCGATAATTTTGGGGCCGTCTTCAATCTTGTGGGTCATAGGCTTTTCGATGTAGACGTCTTTGCCGGCGCTGAGCGCGTCGAGAACGATGGGCAGATGCCAGTGGTCGGGAGTGGCGATCACAACAGCGTCAATGTCTTTCCGGTCGAGCAATTTCTTGTATTGCGCGAAGTTTGTGGCGATCTTGCCGTCGGTACGCTCTTTTGCCCGTTCGAGGTGTCCCAGGTAGCAATCACAGACTTCCACGGGGTTGGCCTGGCCAGTCTCCTTGGCCGCTTCAAGCAGAATGTTGCCGCGAATGCCGAAGCCGATAAAGCCGAGGTTCACGCGGTCGTTGGGGCTTGCGGGCTTGGGAAATGGCGTTGATGGGAAAGTGATCCGGCTGCCATTCAGGAAGAGGCCCAGACCAGCAGCGGTGGTCGCACTGTGGAGCATGAATTCACGGCGCGTTGATTTTGACATGGGGGTAGTTCTCCTGGTTACCCCAAATCGTATCAAGGATAGAGACAGACCTCCATCGCTTCATAACTGGTCCCATTTTCCACTTGTTGGTTGATCGCCTTCCTATCTAATGCATCATTCAGGACCCGATTATTTAGCAATGTCAGTTGGTCACTTTCTGGTGCTATTGTACGGAGTAATCCAGGTTATTCCTCGATGCCATTTTCAAAGATGAATCTGGCACGCGCTGTTCCGGAGTTGCCGCCAAGAATCGCCCGCAGCGGACAAGCGTTATGACCTCCGATACCAGAGCCTCGACCACCAAATCTAATCTGCCTGGCGTTTGCTCCCGGCGAAGGCCTTTTGTAAGGACTGTCTTTCTCAGTGCGGTGCTAGCGAGCTACGGCTGTTCGCCATTATCAGCCGAAACAGCAGAGCACTTGGCTCAGCAAGAGGACAAAAGCGACCAAGATTATTACAAAAATGCGCATCCATACCTCGAAGAATCGCTCGAACAACTTGTCAAACAAATTCCAGAATTGGTCACCATACAACCCGCGGCCAATCAGGACGAGCTAGCCACAATTCTCGAAAAGACAGGCAAGCACGTCGACGAATTCTTCCGAAACATTGTTGATGTCTCCGCGCATGAGGTGATCCGGGAAGAGAAATTGAGCAGGCAAGGACGGGCCACAGGATCATTTGAGGTGGAAGACAGCTACCTGATCCTCCGCCACGGCAATGCTCTGTCGGGAACGCTCGATGAATACAGGATGGATGCTAACGGGAATCGTCTGGAAGTCACTGGCCTCAGCCACGGATATTTCGTCACTTCCGGCTTTGCCCTGAACCAAAATTACTTCGCGACCGCGTTCCAGCAAGAGTGCAAATTCCGCTACCTGGGAGAGGAAAAGGTCGGCCCGCGGGATACCTACGTGGTGGCGTTCGCGCAGAAGCCCGGCCAGGCCACGATTACCTTAGGGATGGAAGTGCAGCAGGCCCGCCGCGCCATTGTTCGAGTAACGATGCTCGAGCAAGGAATCGCTTGGGTGGACAAGAGCAATTTCCAAATCGTCCGCTTGAGGACAGATCTTCTGGCGCCGCGGCAGGAGATTGGGCTCGTTTCGGAGACAACGTTGGAGACGTTTGGGGAAGTCGACCTTGCCGACGTGCCAACTCCTTTTTGGCTTCCCAGCGAAGTGCTGGTGAACGCCCACTTCTCATCATTGCCCAACGATCAACTCGGTTACGCCGAGCAGTATTTTCGCAATGAGCATCGCTATTCCGACTATAAGACCTACCGAGTGTCGGTGAAGATGGTTCCTGACGCCCCAAAGGAACCCGCCCCGGGTGATTTGCGACTTGAGGAGGACAACAGCGAGCAGCTTTACTACGCGAACGCTCATCCCTACCTCGAAGATTCCCCGGAGAAGTTGGGCCAGCGCATATCAGAATTGCGGAACATGCAGCCTCCCGATGATTTGCAGCAATTGCCCACAATCCTGAAGAAGACCGGGAATGCCGTGGAGGATTTTCTGGCGCAAATGGTGGACCTGACCGCTCATGAGAGGATCACGCAGGAGAGAGTGAACAACAACGGATTCAAAGCGAAAGAAAAGGTGCAAGACAACTATTTGATTGTCCACCACAGCGAGGGGAATAGAGTGGTGCTCGGTGAATACCGCACGGATGCCCAGGGCAATCGCATGGAACAGGCGGGGTTGAACAACGGCTTCCTGGTGACGTCAGGATTCGCGTTGAGCTGCGTCTTTTTCGCACCCGTACTGCAACGAGAGTCAACGTTTCGCTACCTGGGGCAGCAGAAGATAGGCCCGCACGATACGTATGTTGTGGCGTTCGCTCAGAAGCCGGGCCATGCCACCTACTATGCGACGCTGACAACATCAGAACGGGACGACGCGACCGTTCGTTATCTGCAGCAAGGAGTTGCGTGGGTGGACAAGAGTGATTTCCAAATCATCCGAATGCGCACCGATCTTCTCGCTCCTATTCAACAAATAGCCCTGGATACGCAGACCACAGAGGTAACTTTCAGCAAAATGGAGCTTCGCGATGTTGCTGGTCCTTTGTGGCTGCCTAGCGAAGTGAAGGTCCATCAGATATTCAAACAGGTTAACGCCAAGGGTGGCAAAACCACGCAAGTCGAATATCGGAATGACCACCACTACACGGATTATCAACGTTTCCGCGTATCCATAAAAATGGTGCCGCCACAATAATTGCTGCTTCAATTTCGGGTAAGGCGGTTGTGTCACCTTTGCCATCCAAAGATCCAGTGCGATTAAGAAAGTGGCCTGATTCGAAGCAGGCGCTACGAATTGGAATTGACCACCACCAGGGCGAAGCCATCGTAGCCCTTGCCGCCAACCGTTTGAATTTCGGTGGAGGAGACGCGCTTCTCGGCGGCAAGTCGCTCATTGAATCGGCGCACGCCTTGGATGTCCACGTCGCTGCTGTTTGCGTCGAGCACGCCACCTTCGCGGATCACATTGTCAGCGATGATGACGCTTCCTGGTCGTGCCAGCTTCAAAGACCAATCGAAATACTCAGACATGCTGGATTTGTTGGCGTCGATGAAAATCAGGTCGAACGGGCCGCAGCCTTCGGCGACAAGTTTCAACAAACTTTCCAGAGCGGGTTCCAGCCGTAACTCGATCACGCTGGCCAAACCTGCCTGCGCAAAATTCGAGCGGGAAACTTCTGCGTGTTTCGGATTCGCCTCCAACGTGACCAAGCAACCGCCAGCGGGTAGCGCCCGCGCCTGCCAAATCGTGCTGTAGCCGCCAAGAGTGCCAATCTCCAGAATATTACGGGCGTTGCAGGCTCGCGCGAGAAGATGCAGAAGCATTCCCTGCGTCGGAGAGACTTGAATCGGAGGCAAGCCTGCGTCAGCGGCAGCCTTTAGGGCGGCTTCCAGCGTGGGATCAGGCGGGTGCAGCAATTCGGTGATGTACTTGTCAACGGCCGTCCAAACTTCCTGGGTCATGTGTCTCCTGTTGAGGCCGGCAGAATCTCCCTTGCCGAAGTGCTTCACCGCCTCAGGAGTTTTATGATGCTCAAAACTGGGAATCGAGTGCAACTGGGCCAAGTCGCAGGGTGCGACTCACAATCTCATTTGCCGCGTTATACTCGGAGCCGGAAATCGGGTAAAAGAACACACCCATGCGGCACCTCTCCCCAATTCGCGCAATCTGTTTGGCGTTGTGCGGACTGCCTCTCCTGATGCCCGCTTTCGCGCAGAACCCCCACGGGACTCTCCTTGGCACGGTCCAGGACTCTTCCGGAGCGCGTGTGGCTGCGGCTTCCATCACCGCAACGAACGCGGAAATCTCCTTGACGCGCCAAATAAAGTCCGATGCGCGCGGCGAATTCCGGATGGAAGAGCTGCCGCCGGGAGAGTATCGCGTCACCGTGAACGCGAGCGGATTTTTGGAGGCAGCATCGCGGGTCATTGTCCCCGTCAGCTCGGTGCGCGAAATCACTGTTACGTTGCGGCTGAAAGGCGTCGCGGAAAAAGTGTTCGTAAACGCCGCATCCCAATCCATTACCACCGAATCACTGGAGACCACCAGCGCTGTGCATCAGGCCGTGACCCACCGGCAGGACCTGGAAAATATCCCGTTGCCCGCGCGCAGCTTCGCGAATATCGCTTATCTTGCCCCGGGCACCGAACCGGTCGAGCCTTCCGACCCCACCAAAGCGCGCATCACGGCGGTCTCGACGGGCGGGAGCTCGGGGCTGAACAACGAAATCTCCGTGGACGGCGGGGATAATTCCGACGATTACATTGGCGGTTTTTTGCAGAATTTTTCGCCGGACGCGATCCAGGAATTTGCCTTCCGCACCGCGCAGGCGGACGCCGACACGGGCCGCACCACGGCGGGTTCGGTGGTTATCACGACGCGCAGTGGAAGCAATACGTGGCACAGCGACCTGGCGTTCTACGAACGCGCCGCGGCTCTGAACGCGCGCTTCCCGATTGATAATCCCGCGCCCAATCCGAAGCAACCATTTTCCCGGCAGAACTACGTAGGGACGCTGGGAGGGCCGATTGTGAAAGACCGGTTGTGGTTTTTCAGTTCGATCGAATACGTTCACGAAAACGCCAGCATCGCCTATAGCTCCGCCAGCACGGAGCAGTTCGATGCGCTGGCGCAACTCGCCTCCCAGGGGCTGATTCCTGGAGTGACTTCCATTGATGTGCCCAGCAACGTCCCCGTGCCGTTCCGCGATTATCTGGCAACCTTTCGCTTGGATTGGGCGCAGTCGGAGCGTTCGCGGTGGTTCCTGCGCGCTGCTACCGATTCCTACACCATGCACAATGCGCTGGTGCAGCAGGGAGCGCTCCCTTCGACAGGCACGACCTCGCACAATAATTATTTCAACCTGGTGCTAGGCCAGCAGTTCACATTTTCGCCTTCGTGGTTCGGTTCGCTTGTGTTGAACGCCAGCGCCCTGCATCTGACGCAAACGCGCAATGTTCAGTTGGGTTTTGCCCTGGCATTTCCCTTCACCACCACGTCCAGCACCATCACCGGATTTGAAACGTATGGAGACAACCAGTTCGTCACCGGTATCGCCAACTTCCCCGTATTGCGGAATCAGGAGAAATACCAGGCGCGCTATGACCTCACGCACGTTGCGGGGAGCCACGCGCCACGCTTCGGCGTGAATTTCATACATGAACCGGTTTTGAGCGGCGCGTTGACGGCCACCGCGGAAACACTGGTTACTTTTCCGCAGGACCCAACCTATTACTTGGCGAATCCCGCACAATTCCCCATCGACTATGCCGCCGGCAATTCTTTCACTCCCGCGGGCGATGCAAGCTTCTCGCAAAACGTGCAACGCCTGGGATTCTATGCGGAAGATTCCTGGCGGCTCACTTCGCAGTTGACCGTGAATTATGGCTTGCGATACGACACGACGTTCGGCTTGTTCATCGCCTCAGGGCGCGATCAAAACTTCAATCCAGCGCTCAGCACAGGACTTGTTGACGGCATCCCCCACGATTATCGCAAAGCGTTCGCGCCGCGATTGGGGATTGCGCAGGCACTGGGCGCCTCTCGCCGCACGGTCCTGCGGGTGGGCGCTGGACTCTACTTCAACGACCTTGCGCAGAACGGCTGGGTCACGGCGTTTCAATCGGTCAATGCCGGAAGCCTGCGGAATGGCCCGAGAACTCCGGCGCTGATCGACCCCAACTACCACACACCCTACGCGCTGCATGCCACCGCCGGAATTCAACATGCGTTTTCAGCCAACTGGATGGTCGGCGCCGACTTTACCCACGAAACGGGTATGCATGGCTACCGCAGCTATGACTATCCCTCGGCTTATGTGTTTCGCTCGGACAATCGCTCGAGCTACAACGGATTTTCAGTGCGGGTGCAGGGCAATGTGGGACGCCACGTGCACCTCACGTCGCACTACACGTTGGCCAAGGCACAGACCTGGGGCTGCGTTCTCGGCGAGCTTTTCGATTACGTGAATGGCGTGTGCAATCCGAACAACGCCTTTGCGCCCGGCGATTACGGCCCGTCCGGAGAAGATGTGCGGCACCGCTTTGTGCTTGCCGGAACATTTCAGGCGCCGCGAGGTTTCCTCGTTTCCTTGCTGAGTCAGGCGGAAAGCGCGCGGCCCTTCACCATGACCACGCCAGTCGGGAATCGCGCGGTGATCAACGGAGTGGAAACCACGCTCGACGAATTTCGTGGCACCCCGTACATCCAGACGGACCTCCGCGTCAGCCGCCCGATCCAGATTCGCGAGCGCTGGTCGCTTACGCCCTTCGCCGAATTCTTCAACCTTTTCAATCGCAACAATCCCGGCGCGTTTTTTGTGACCAACATTGCGTCACTGCCCACGCCCGTGAACAATGTCGCCAATGCCACCGCGTTTTGCCTGAATACTGCTTGCACTCAAACGCAGCCGATTACAAGCCTGAACCAATTGCGCGTGCCTGCCGGAGCGCTAGGCGATTTCTTCGGCCCGGGCACAACCGTCGGTATACCCTTCGCCGCGCAGCTCGGCATCAAGGTAGTGTTTTAATTGAATGTTGTTCTATCCCGCTACGAGAAATTCATGCAATGATACGCGTATAGTTTTGTAGGAGAGCGCTCCCAAATGGCGGACGCAAGCCTGACGCAGGCAGAAGCGGATTCGTTGATTGCGATGGAGAAGGTTCGAGCTGATGAAAAGGAATATGAGTTCCCTATCCCCGGTGAGAAGCTGGTCATTCCTCTTACGTCAAAGGACAAAAGGGAGAATTTCATCCTCGACGTCTCGCGCGGCAGGATTGACCTTGGAAAGGTCACCTATCAGAACCGTGGAAGGCAGGTTGTCGTACTTGTTCGTCTAGATGTAGGGGGAGCTCCTCACCGGAACCCTGATTTCGAAGAGGTGGCTTGTCCGCACTTGCATGTATATCGGGAGGGCTACGGTGCCAAGTGGGCCATTCCTGCCCCTGTCGACAAGTTCCCAAACACAGGAGACATATTTCAGACTTTGTTTCACTTCATGCAGCACTGTAATATCACGACTACGCCAAATGTGAGGAAGCTACTATTTTGATGCTCGAAGAAATTCAAATGCTGATGGACGAGTACAGGAGCTGGCTGAGGGAACGTACTGTCCTTCGCGAGGTAAACGGTTGGGTCGAAATCACGACACCATACCTCGACAGAAATAATGACTATCTTCAGATCTACGCCAGGAGAGAGAACGGCGACTTTGTGCTCACTGACGACGCACACACTATAAGGGACCTCGAGATTTCTGGTTGTACCTTGGACACTCCGAAAAGAAAAGAATTGCTAGCAACAACGCTGAACGGATTTGGCATCAAGTTAAATGAAGGAGCACTTGAAGTCAAAGCGACGGAAGTGACCTTTCCCTTGAGGAAGCATAGCCTCATCCAGGCCATGCTCGCGGTGAATGACCTCTTCTACCTTGCACAACCAGTGGTGCAGTCGCTGTTCTACGAGGACGTTGTAGCTTGGCTAGATTCAGCCGAGATCCGATACACGCCCGGAGTGAAGTTTACGGGCCAGACTGGCTATGATCACCTCTTCGACTTTGTTATTCCAAAGTCGAGGCAGCAACCTGAACGAATTCTACGGGCAATTAATCGGCCAGTTAGGGACACTGCGGAGTCGCTCATTCAGGCTTGGACCGACACGCGAAACGTTCGGCCAAAGGACTCTAGAGCCTATGCGTTTTTGAACGATTCGGAACATCCGATCTCTGCTGGTGTTCAGGAAGCCCTAAAGAGTTATGAAATTAGGCCCGTTCCTTGGAGCGACCGCGAGTTCGTTCGTGAAGAATTGGCTGCCTGATCAGCCCCCATCGATGGCTAACTTGATTTGACCCTACCAAATTCCGTCTCCTAAAATGAAAGGGTCCGAAAGACTGTAGGCGACAGCACTAGGCAACCATGTTTGAGAACCTGACAGATCGGCTGCAACGAACATTCAAGAATCTGCGCGGCCAGGGCAAGCTCACGGAGGAGCACCTGGACATCGCCATTGGCGAAATCCGCGAAGCGCTGCTGGAAGGCGACGTCAACGTGGGCGTCGCCGACGAACTGCTGGCGAATATCCGCGCGAAAGCCTTGGGCACGGAAGTGATGCTGCAGCTTTCGCCGGACCAGCAGGTGGTCAAGATCGTGCGCGACGAATTGCTCGCCCTGCTGGGCAAGCACGCCAAGCCGCTCTTTGCGTCGCGACCGCCTTCGGTATGGATGATAGTGGGCCTGCAAGGCTCGGGGAAAACCACTACGACGGGCAAGCTCGCGAAATGGCTCTCGCAGCATGGCCATCGCCCCATCGTGGTTTCCACCGACGTGTACCGTCCCGCGGCACGCGAACAGCTCGCGCAAGTCGCCAAAGCGATCAACATTCCGATTTGGCCGGGGACGGGCACAAACAAGCCAGTCGAAATCGTGCGCGGCGCGATCCGGGAAGCGAAACTCTCGGCGAGCGACGTCATCCTGGTGGACACCGCGGGCCGTTTGCACATTGACGATGAGCTGATGAACGAACTTTCCGTGTTGAAGAAAGAGCTCCAGCCCACGGAAATGCTCTTCATCGCCGATGCCATGATTGGGCAGGACGCGGTGCGCTCCGCGGGCGAATTTCACAAGCGGCTGGGCCTGACCGGCGTGATTCTGACGAAATTGGACGGCGATGCGCGCGGTGGCGCGGCGCTTTCCATCAGCAAGGTCTCCGGGGCTCCCGTGAAATTCGTCGGCTTGGGCGAAAAATATGATGCGCTGGAGGGCTTTTACCCAGAGCGCATCGTTTCCCGCGTGCTGGGCATGGGCGACATTCTTTCGTTGATTGAACGCGCCGAATCGTCCTTTGACAAGAAAGCGGCGATGGAACTGGAGCGAAAGCTCCGCAAAGAAGAATTCACGTTGGAAGACTTCCGCGACCAGTTGCGGCAGATCCGCAAGATGGGCCCGCTGGAGCAACTGGTGGACATGCTGCCAAAGGTCGGGCCGCTGCAGAATTTGCCGAAAGACGCTTCCGTGGATGAGAAGAAATTGAAGCAAGTGGAAGCAATCATTAACTCCATGACCAATGAAGAACGCCGCGACCACAACGTCATTGACGGCAAACGGCGCAAGCGCATCGCCAAGGGCAGCGGCACTTCCGTGCAGGAAGTCAATCAGGTCATCAAGCAATACATGCAAATGCGCCAGATGATGAAGCAATATGGCGCCATGGCCGCGCGCGCGAGGATGAAGGGCCTGGGCAAGCTGGCCGGCATGGGCTGAAGCCGTAGGCCGCGAATCTCAGCAAATAATATCGCTGGCCTTCTCTGTCTCCCATTAGGGTTTCTTCGGCAAAACAAGATCCGCGATCTTCAGGGAAAGCACATCGGGATCGAGGTCGGTGCGGTTGCTGAGCACCACGATGGTCCACGGGCCCTCGGCAAAGCGCTGGATGGTAGTACGAAAGCCCCTAGTCTCGCCATCGTGGTAGCTGCGCTTGTGACCCTGATATGGATCGAGGAACCAGCCGAAGCCGTATTCCACGGGACGCGGGGCGGCTTTTGGATCATCGCCCGCCTCTTTCGGCCAGTAAGTCTGCGAACCGCCGTTTAGCCTGACCGCCGTGAGCGCAGGCTGCATTTCCTGTTCACTGAGGAGCTTGTATTCCCTCAGCGCCTCGTCCCATAGGGCCAGATCTTCCAGATTGGAATAGATGCCGCCATCGCCGAGGGTCGCGGAGGTCGAACTCTGATCCGTTTCCTTGAACACATTATTTTCTTTAGTGTGGCCGAACGCGCGATTCGCCACTTCGTTCTTCCCTTTTTGAAAAACGATCGTGTGATCCATCCTCAGTGGCGCAAAAATCCTCTGATGAAGGAATTCACCGTAGGATGTCCCAGAGACTTTTGCGACGATGAGGCCGAGCACCACGTAACCCGAATTGCTGTAAGCCCAACTCGTGCCCGGCGCGAACTTGCCGGTCTTTTCCTTCTTCAATAGTTCCAATACTTCGGCGTCTTGAATCTGCCTTTCCGGCGTCCAGGCCGGCCGCTTCACTTTTTCGGTTGCGTCCATCAAGTCTTCGTAGTCCGGCAAGCCGGAAGTGTGAGTCAGAAGATTCCGAATGGTGATGGTTTTTCCGTATGGAGGAAAGTCGGGGAAAACGTCAGTCAGCTTTTCCTCGTAGCGCAGCTTTCCATCGTGCACGAACAGCATGATTGCCATGGCCGTGAATTGCTTGGTGAAGGAAGCCAGGCGGAAATTCGTTTTCCCATCGATTTTGGAGCGCGTGCGAAGTGCGGCGACCCCGTAACCTTTTTCAAATACCGTTTGGCCATTTTTCAGCACGAGTACTGCGAGGCCGGGATCACTGGGCCGTGTAACAGCGGTGAAGATGGCATCGACCTTTTGTTGCACATCTTCATCCGCGCCCCTGGCTGGGCACAAAGAGACCACTCCCGCAACCAGCACGAACGCAATCAGGAATCCTCGGTACAAGAAAGTGGTGCTCCAACCCCCGCGCATTGTAGCATCTCACCGGCCGTTCATCTGGCCGTAACAAGGCTGAGATACGGTGTTTGCCCGTCCTAGGATGACTGATGACACGCATCGCACTCGATGACCCGCGTTTCTATTTCAACCGCCATCTGCAATGGATGGCCTTCAATCAGCGTGTCCTGGAGGAGGCGCGCGACGCCACGAACCCCTTGCTTGAACGCGTAAAGTTCCTGGCCATCACCGCCAACAACCTGGATGAGTTCGTGGAAATCCGCGTTTCCGGTTTCCTGCAGAAGATTGAGCACGGCTCCCGCGATGTAAGTCCCGATGGCCTCACCCCGGCCGAAGAACTCGAGCACGTCAGCAAGGCCATGCACGTTTTCGTGCGAGAGCAGTACAAATGCTGGAACGACGAACTGCTGCCCCTGCTGGCGCGACATGGAATTCGGGTGCTGAATGTCGAGCAACTGGATGCTAAGGCCGCCAAGCTGGCGAAGACCTTCTACGACCGCCAGGTGTACCCGATGCTGACGCCGGTGACTGTCGATCCTTCTCACCCTTTTCCACATGTCCTGAACAAGGCGCTGTGCATCGCATTTCTTCTTCGCCGCCGAAGGCATTCCAGCGAGAAGCCCTATTTTGGCGTTGTCACCGTCCCGCGCGCTTTGCCGCGAGTTTTGCGCGTGCCCACCGGCAATGGCGGCATTCACTACGTGTTTTTGCAGGACATCATTTCCGCGTATGCCGAAAAACTGTATCGCGGTTATGAAATTCTGGCCTCCGCTCCGTTCCGCGTCACGCGCAACAGCAATTTGTATTTGGAGGAAGAGGAGGCGCGCACGTTGCTCGAGGCCGTGGACTCACAAGTGGCACAGCGGCGCAAGGGAGATGCGGTGCGCTTGGAGATCGAAGCCGGGGCGCACCCGGATATCGTGGAGCGCCTGGTTTCCACCTTCGAGTTGGATGAATCGCTGGTCTTCCGGGCGGCTGGACCCGTGAACTTGCAGCGCCTGTTTCAGCTCTATGACGAAACGCCCCGGCCGGATCTGAAGTATGCGAAGTTTGTGCCGCGGCACGTGCAGATCGGCCATGACGCCGATTCGCTTTTCGAGACGATGCGCCGCCAGGACATTCTGCTCCATCATCCGTACGATTCCTACGATTCCGTGGTGAATTTCCTGCAAACCGCCGCGCACGATCCCCGCGTTCTCGCGATAAAGCAGACGCTGTACCGCACCAGCTCAGATTCCCCAATTGCGAAGTCGCTTCTAGAGGCGGCCGGGAAAAAAGAGGTGACCGTTGTGGTCGAGCTAAAGGCCAGCTTCGACGAAACCAGCAATATCCGCTGGGCGCGCAGCTTTGAGGATGCGGGCGTGCAGGTCTTCTATGGACTGGTGGGGCTGAAAACGCATGCGAAGCTGGTGCTGATCGTCCGGAAGGACCCGGACGGGAAAATTCGCCGCTACGCGCACCTGGGCACCGGAAATTACAATCCCTCGACCGCGCGTTTCTACACCGACTTTAGTTTGTTGACCAGCGACGAGGCCATCACTGCGGCGGGACACGACGTGTTCAACTACCTGACTGCTTACGCCGAGAAGTCGCATTACAAGCCGTTGCTCGTGGCCCCAAAGGATATGGCCAAGACCTGCATCGCGTTGATTGATCGCGAAGCCCGGCACGCGCGGCGCGGCCGCCCGGCACGCATCGTCGCCAAGTGCAACGCCATCGTCGATCCGCCGATGATTCGCGCTCTCTATCGCGCCTCGCAGGCGGGCGTGGAGATTGACTTGATTGTCCGCGGACAGTGCACGCTGGTACCTGGCTTGCGCGGCGTCAGCAGCCGTATTCGTGTGCGCAGCATCGTGGGACGCTTTCTGGAGCATAGCCGCATCTTCCTGTTTGAAAATGGCGGGAAACCGGAAGTCTATCTGGGGAGCGCGGACTGGATGCCCCGGAATCTGTACGAGCGCGTGGAAGTGCTTTTCCCCTTGAAAGACGAGGGACTCCGGGAACGCATCTGCAAAGAGATTCTGCCGGCCTATTTAGCGGATAATCGCAAGGCGCGTTTGCTTGGGCCTGAAGGGTTGTACACGCATTCCCGGCGGAGCCGCAACGGAAAGGGCTTCTCCGTGCAGGACCATCTGATGAGTCAAGCACTCGGTGGGGTTAACGGTTCAGCGTCGTCCAAAGAACGGCAAATCAAGGTCGCCTATACTAGGAGTCAGGAAGTAACCGCCCCCGTGGAACCCGCGGTGACACCCGAACTGGAAGCTGAGGACTCCTCGAATGCAACCGTATGATCTGGTGGTGATCGGGTCGGGGCCGGGCGGACTGCGCGCCGCCATTCAAGCGGCTAAATCCGGGAAACATGTTGCGGTGGTAGAAAAACAGACGATGGTGGGAGGGGTGTGCATCAATACCGGCACAATTCCCAGCAAAACCATGCGCGAAGCCGTTTTGCACCTCTCCGGGTTCGGCAACCAGGCTTTTTACGGCTCGGCCTATCACGCCAAAGAAAACATCACCATGAGCGATCTCAATTTCCGCGTGAACCGCGTGATTGAGAATGAAGCCGCGGTCCTGAAAGACCAATTGTCCCGGAACAACGTCGACCTCTTTCACGGCATGGGTGCATTCACGGATCCACACCACGTTCGCGTGGAAAATACCACGGGCTATAGCGAACTGGAAGGTACATTTTTCGTGATTGCCACCGGGACCCTTCCGGCGACGAATCCCAAGGTGCCCATCAACGGGCGGAACATCGTCAACAGCGACCAGATCCTGAATATTCCCACGATTCCCAAGACGCTGATCGTGGTGGGCGGCGGCGTGATCGGCGTGGAGTATGCCTGCATGTTTGCCACATTGAGCGTGCGCGTAATTATCGTGGAAAAGCGCCCCCGGTTGCTGGAATTTGCCGATGCCGAGGTGGTGGAAGCACTCAGCTACCACATGCGCGACCGGCGCGCCACAATGCGCCTGAATGAAGAAGTGGAAAGCGTCGAAGAATTGCCCGATGGCAAGGTCGCCGCGAACCTGGTCAGCAACAAACGCATTTTAGGCGACGCGCTGCTTTACGCCGTGGGCCGCAAAGGCAATGTGGATCGCCTGAACCTGGCCGCTGCCGGGATTGAAGCAGACGACCGCGGTCGCATCAAGGTAGACGCCGAGTACCGCACCAAACAGCCGCACATTTTTGCCGTCGGCGATGTGATCGGTTTTCCCAGCCTTGCCTCCGTTTCCATGGAGCAAGGACGCATTGCCGCCGCCAAAGCCTTCGGTTTGCACGTGGAGTCCGATCCTGCCGGGTACCCGTATGGGATCTACACGATTCCCCAAATTTCTTTTATAGGAAAAACGGAAGAGCAGTTGACCGAAGAGGACGTCCCCTACGAAGTGGGCGTTGCTTATTACCGCGAAATCGCGCGCGGCCAAATCAGCGGGCACACCGATGGGCGCCTGAAACTGCTCTTTCATCGCCAGACGCTGGAACTGCTGGGCGTGCATATCTTCGGAGAAGACGCCACAGAACTTCTGCATATTGGGCAGGCCGTTCTCTTGTTGAAGGGTAAAATCACCTATTTCATCAATACGGTTTTCAATTACCCCACGCTGGCGGAATGTTACAAAGCAGCGGCATTCAATGGGCTGAACCGGCTGGGCTGATCAGTCTACACCGCCCATCCTCAGGGCAGAGTAACCACAGCAACTGAAAACCCGCCCAGCGTCACCTTTTCCGAGGCAAGCTTGCGGGTAACTGGCGCCTCAGACCCGGTGCTCATATCCACAAACTGTTCCTCCCCATTGGCAGCACCTGCCACCGGCACCTCCACAGGTTGTTCTCGTTTGTTAATCAGCAACAGGCGGTGTTTGCCGGTGGGAGTTACCGCCGCCAAAGCATCCACGTAGGATTCAGAGACATCCGTCTCCACAATCCTGTCGCCCGGTCCGAAGTTGGCATGGATGAGCTGCAAAACCCGGAAACGCGGATTGGGTTTCCCCGTTACCCAATCCACCATGGAAACGCTGGGAAATTGCGTCGGGTAGCCAACGAGTTGCGATTCGCCCACGACATCAATACCTAGGCGCGTGAGTTCCGCATAGAGGTACGCGTACAACGCCCCGGATAAATGCCAGTAGGAAGGGGGAATTTGCCTGGCTCCATTAACCGTTGGCGATGAATCGTTATCGTTATCGCGGATTGATCCGACTTCGTTGATCATGGTCCGCGTGTCGGGCGAAAGGCGCTGGCGAATCGATTCCACGTAGCGAACCACATTCAGAAAGCCGTCGGCCTGCGCGAAGAAAGTATATTGTTGGACTTCCGGACTCTCGCCAGGCGTAGGAGAGGCATAAAAATGGTACGAGATGTAATCCAGCGGGACGCCCGGCTGATGGTTCTTGTGATCCAGGAAATATTCAAAGAAGCGCGGGTTTCCACCCGGATAGGCCAGTGCAAGGCCCACGAACTTGGTCTGTGGCTGCACGCGAAGCATGGCCGTGGCCACCGCATCGTAGATCAGCGTGTAAAACTCCGGAGCCATCTGATGTTCCGCCTCCACCTCGTTCAAGATTTCCCAGATGGGAATGGTGAAATGGTGGCCGGATTCCTGGCGCTTGCCTGATTCGTCGGTGAAGCCGCCTTGCGTATACCAGGCCAGCAGCCGCCCATAATACTCGGCGACCTGTTGCGGGTTGGCATCGCGAAGTTCCTGGCCCTGTTCGTAATTCCAAACCACTTGATTTGCATCCGCGGGATAGGGCACCGGCTTATCCGTTTTGAACATCCACTGCGGGATGGTGCTGAAATTCAAAACCACAGGGTGTCCCTTGGTGGCCTCCAGAAAATCAATCACGAGAGGATCGATCAGGGAGAAATCCCATGACGTCTTTCCCTGCTGCGGCGGCTCGAGTTCGGCGACGCCAAGTTTAGGATAGGGCAGCCAGGGCACAAAACGAACGTAATCGGCGCGCAAATCCTGCAGCGCGCGGAAAGCATTGTCGTGCACAGAAGTGCCGCGGCGCAGAGGTGGGTTCACCACCACCTGCAGCGTGGGCGTCGTCTTGGAAACTCGCTGAAGCTGATCCCAATGGATGGTGAGTTTCGCCGGTTGTTCCTGTGCGAGGGCGTTCAGAGCGAAAAATGGAACGAGAAGAACAAAAGCGAACGGATGGAACCTGCGCGTGAATAGCAAGGGACTCTCCTAAAGAAGGCCGTACCTGATTCTGCATGATAGTCACTGGGCGCTGCTGGGGCAATCACGCACAAAAGTATCGCCTTGCAGAGCGGATCAACAAAACGGAAAGGCCCAAGGTGGCGCGCGAATGTTTATCCTTCCGTTGATGCGGCGGCGTTATAGAATCGAGCCACGCTCGAATCCAAAACATACGGAGAGGACGGAGTTCAGACCATGAAGCTACAGACACGGTATGTATTGCGCTTCAGGCTGGCGCTGCTGATTTGTTTATTGGGGCTGGCCGCGCGCGGAATGGCGCAGGAATTTCCCACGGAGAAGCCCGAAGCGGCGGGGATGTCCACCGAACGGCTGGAGCGCATCTCGAAAGCCGTGCAGCAAAGCATCGACGACAAACGAATTGCGGGAGCAGTGACACTGGTTGCCCGGCACGGGCATGTGGTGTGGTTCAAGGCACAAGGCATGAGCGACCGGGAAGCCGGCAAGCCCATGCGTCCCGATTCGATTTTCCGGATTTGCTCGATGAGCAAGCCGATCACCAGCGTCGCCGTGATGATGCTCTATGAAGAAGGCAAATTCCTGCTGGAAGATCCTATTTCCAAGTATCTGCCCGAGTTCAAGGACCCGAAAGTTCTGGTGAAGCCCGCGAACGCGAAGCCCTACACGATACCCGCAACGCGTGAGATCACCATTCGCGATTTGCTGCGGCACACCTCTGGGCTGACTTATAACTGGAACGGGGACCTGGGACCGCTCTACGAAAAAGCAAACGTTGCCGCCGGGCTGCTGCCTTACGATGGCACGATTGGCGACAGTGTGAAGCGCCTGGCGCCGCTACCACTGCTTTTCAATCCCGGCGAGCGCTTTGAGTACAGCTTGAGCGTGGACGTGCTGGGGCGTCTGGTGGAAGTAGTCTCCGGCAAACCACTGGACGAATTCTTCCGCACGCGCATCTTTGAGCCGTTGGGCATGAAAGACACGTTCTTCTTCCCACCAGAAAATAAGCTGGACCGGCTAACCACCGCGTACACCTACTACGACGAGAAAGGGCTGAATCGCTTCCCAGACACGCCCATTAACGAGGGAACATTCAGCTATTCGGCCGACTACCCCTACAAAGGCGCGAAGAAACTCTTCTCTGGCGGGGGCGGGCTGACGTCCACGGCCGAGGATTATGCGCGTTTCTGCCAGATGATGCTAAACGGCGGAAAATGGGGAAACACGCGGTTGCTGAGCCGCAAGTCTGTAGAGCTCATGACTCACGACCAATTGGGAAAAATCGGCCCGGAACAAGCCTTCGGCCTGGGCTTCGGTGTGGCCGGCGTAAAAACGCCCCTCGATGAACTGGGCACCCCCGGTTCCTACAATTGGGGCGGATTCTTCTATACCGCCTTCTCAATCGACCCCAAGGAAGACCTAGTGATCGTTTTCATGGGGCAACTCCATCCAACCGGCGGCCTGACTCTGGACCGCCAGGTGCAAGAACTGGCTTACGCCGCCATCATCGACTAAAGCCGGCGGCATCCATAACCCAAAGCCGGAATGTTTGCCGGGGGGCGCATTGTCACGCTAGAATAGAAGCTCTTTAGGAGGACGTACTTTAGTGCTAACGATTCGTTTGGCCAGAATTGGCAAGAAGAAGAAGCCCTTTTACCGCGTGGTGGTGATTGAGCGGACCCGGGCACGCGATGGACGCGTACGAGAAGCGGTGGGCACGTATGACCCGCTGAAAAAGCCCGCGGAGATCAAGTTGGATTCCGAACGTATCAAGTACTGGTTGGGTAAGGGGGCCCAGCCCAGCGATACGGTGCGGAGTTTTATCAAGCTGCAGAAGATTGCCTAACGATCCGGGTCAGGTCACAGTTTTTTCCGCGCCCTCTGACGGAATCAGGGAGGGGTCGCTTGCATTTGCTTGCGTAGTCAGACGCTCGTGCGGAGGACCCCATGAAGGAACTCGTTGAAGAAATTGCTCGCGCTCTTGTTGACCATCCGGAAGGCGTCCAGGTAAAAGCGGTGGAAGGTTCCCAAGTGACCGTACTGGAATTGCGGGTTCATCCGGAAGATTTGGGTAAAGTCATCGGGCGCCAGGGACGTACGGCCAAGGCCATTCGCACGCTGCTGGGCGCGGCGGGCATGAAACTCCACAAACGCTTCACACTCGAGATACTCGAAGATTGAACTCTCCTCTCGAAAAGCAGAGCTGGGTGACGGTTGCGCGCATCGTTCGTCCACGCGGCAATAAGGGGGAAGTCCTGGCCGAACTTTTCACGGATTTTGCGGAACGCCTCTCTGCCTTCAAGCAGATGTATCTCCGCAGCGGGCAGGCTGAGCCACAGGCCACCGGCTTGCTCCATTTCTGGGTTGATCGCAATCATCCGGAGCACGGGATTTTTCACTTTGCTGGATGTACATCCATTGATTCTGCGGAAAAGCTGCGCGGAATGGACGTCTTGATTCCCATGGCGGAGCGCGTGGAACTTCCCGCGGGCAAATATTTCATCAGCGATCTGATGGGTTGCACCGTGTTTGAACTGCCACAAGGTGGAGCAAAATTGTCCTCGCCCGCTTGTGCGGCCGAAGAAACCCCGCGCGTGCTTGGCACGGTCCGCGATGTTTTCTTTCCGGGGGAAGGCGTGGCTGGCACACCGCTGCTTCAAGTGGAAACTCCGGCGGGCGAAATGCTGATCCCTCTGGCAGAGGACATTTGTGTGAAGATCGACGTGAGTGCGCGCCGCATTGAAGTTCGCTTGCCCGAGGGGTTGGCCGATCTAGATGTGCTGTAAGGACCGGGCAGGTTTCCTGCGTTCCGCACACCGAGCCTCTGTTAGACTGACCTGCAATGCGCTTTGAACTCATCACTATTTTCCCGGAATTCTTTGACGGGCCGCTGGATCACGGCATTGTCCGCCGCGCACGCGAAGCGAAGATTGCGGAGATTCACGTGAAGGACCTGCGCGAGTTTACCAAAGACCGCCACCGCACCGTGGATGACCGCCCATTTGGCGGCGGCGAAGGCATGGTGCTGAAGCCGGAGCCACTATTTGAGGCGGTCGAGAGTTTGCTGGGTCACGGCGTGGGAAATGCGGAAAAGCGCGTGCCGCCGGAAGCGGGAACCGCTGTTGTTTTGATGTCCGCCGCAGGTCGCTTGTTCACGCAAGAGACGGCGCGCCGTTACGCGAAACTGGAGCGATTGATCCTGATTTGCGGCCGCTACGAAGGCGTGGACGAGCGCGTCGCGGAATTCCTGGCCACCGAAGAGATTTCGGTTGGGGACTATGTGTTGAGCGGCGGAGAGCTGCCCGCTGCAATCGTGCTGGACGCGGTCACGCGGCTCCTGCCGGGAGCGCTGGGCAACGAAGCCTCCACGGAAAACGAATCCTTCTCTTGCCTGGACGAAGCATCCGATCAGACGACAGTCCGATACTTAGGAACCCGCCACTCGCCACTCGCCACTCGCCACATGCTTTTGGATTTTCCCCACTACACGCGCCCCGCGGACTACCGTGGCTGGAAAGTTCCCGACGTCCTCATCGGCGGCCATCACGCCGAAGTGGCCAAATGGCGCCGCCAGCAAGCCGAAGAGAAGACCCGGCGAAACCGCCCGGACCTCCTCGTGGAGAACAGAGAGTCATGAATGACATGCGAAAACCTGGATGGTTCGCCCGAACTGGCTTCCTCTTCATGGGACTTGCTGTCTTAGGGCTAGGCCTGAGCGCTTTGCTCAAGGGGCACCTACTTTACCAATCCTATTGGGGTGGAGCAGCCTTTGCCCCAGTAGTTTCGTTGATTGGTGCAGGCTTGCTGTACATTGGGATTTTTCGCTGGGAACGCATCCAAAAGCGAGAACCGCCCCTAAGGACGAAGCACCACCGCTAGTGAGTGAAGCTCCCTGAAACGGCTAGGAAAAAACTGGGCCTTTGGCTATAATTAGAGTTTGCCTTGGAAGTGCTGGCCCCGCCTGAGTGGGTCTGCAGGGAACACAGAAAATGAATCCGGTAATTCGTAAGTTGCACGAAGCGCAATTGCGCAAAGACCTCCCCGAGTTTCGCCCCGGCGACACCGTGCGGGTAAACGTCCGCTTGCTGGAAGGCGAAGGGGAAAAGGTCAAGGAACGCATCCAGGCCTTTGAAGGCGTGGTGATCTCCAAGAAGGGCCGGGCCAGCAGCGCCACGTTTACCGTGCGCCGGGTGAGCTTTGGCACCGGCGTTGAGCGCATTTTCCCGCTGCACTCGCCCTCGATTGCCTCGATTGATGTGGTCGGCAAGGGCAGCGTGCGCCGCGCTCGTCTCTATTATCTGCGCGATCTGCGTGGCAAGGCTGCCCGCATCAAGCGCGCCGCCCGAGAAGAAGCCGTTGCCGAACCCGCCGAAACAGCCAAAGCATAAGAGTTTTCCATCGACACAATTTTTCAGGGGGCCTGGTTTTCGCCAGGCCCTTTTTTTGTCGGTCTCATTCCATATCTGGTGTCCACCACGTAACGATTCGCCCATGCAACCCCGTGAACGACGGAGCGGTGTTTGCGGTCACATCCGTGCGGTTTGAGCTTCGCTAATCTACGGAAATGAGACGGGTATCCTCCGGGCTCCAGGCTAGATTTGGACTCCACGAAAAGATGAAAGGTGTTTCGACCATGCAAGCAAAATTGCTACTCGGGACCGTCGTGTTGCTCTCGCTTGCTTCACCCGCAATGTGCCAGGATTCGCCCTCGTTTCGGGGTAATCCCCAACATACCGGCGTTTACGACACCGCTGGAGTCAGTGAATTCAACAAGGTGAAATGGAAGTTTCACACGGCCGGCCAGGTGATTTCATCCCCAGCCGTCAGCGGCGGAACCATCTACGTCGGAAGCACCGATGGAATACTACACGCCATCGATCGCGAATCGGGCGTGCAGAGATGGCAGTTCGACGCCAAAAGCCGCATCGTTTCCTCCCCTGCGGTATCGAATGGTATTGTGTATTTCACCGCCTACGACGGAAATCTCTACGCCGTCGATTCAGAGTCGGGCCAACTGAAATGGAAGTTCCAGACCGAGGGCGAACGGCGCTTCTCCGCGAAGCATCTGGACGGCTTCCAGCCCGCGGGGGAGACGATGTCCGATCCATGGGACTGCTACCTTTCGTCCCCCGTAGTGTGGAATGGCTCTGTTTACTTCGGCAGTGGCGATGGCAACGTTTACGCGTTAAACGCCTCAACCGGTGCGCTGAAGTGGAAATTCAAGACCGGCGACGTTGTCCACGCCTCTCCTGCCATCGCCGACGGCGTACTATTCATCGGTAGCTGGGACAGTTATTTTTACGCGCTCGATGCAGCCAGCGGCAAGGAGAAGTGGCGCTTCAAGACCGGCGACGATCCCGAAATTCACAACCAGGTTGGCATCCAGTCTTCGGCTGCGGTCGTAGATGGAACGGTATATTTCGGTTGCCGCGACTCCCACCTGTATGCCCTGGATGCGGCTACAGGCCAGAAAAAATGGGCATTTCCGAATAATGGCTCGTGGGTCATTGTTTCGCCTGCGGTGAAAGCCGGCAAGGTGTACTTCGCGACGTCGGACTCAAGCCTGTTTTATGAACTCGATGCCAAAACCAGTAGCGTGGTGTTCCAATTGAAATTTCAAGGATGGCCCATATTCTCATCCCCAGCCATCGCGGGAGAGATGTTATACGTTGGTTCCACTGGCGGAAAACTGATTGCCGTTGATCTGGCAAAACAGAGCATTGCCTGGACGTTTGAAACGGATGGGTCAAAGCAGAACGGCCCGGCGTTCACCAAACCCGATGGAAGCGCAGACTACTACGCCGCCTTCACCTCGAACTTCTACGACGACATGATGCTCGGTTACGGCAAAGTGCTGACGGTAGGAACGATTCTTTCCTCTCCCGTGGTGTTGGATGGTGTCATTTATGTAGGAAGCACCGACGGAAACTTGTACGCGCTAATGTAGGAGCGGCGAGTTTGATCATGAACGACAGAGACTGGGTGTCATAGAGTTGAGCGCGTGGTAAGATTTGGGCGCAAATCCTTCTAACTATGGCGCGACTCTGCTCTTCCCGTTTCGAGCGAGCGGCGCGGAAGCTCGGCTGGACCCGCATTGCGGGCCTCGATGAAGCCGGGCGCGGCGCGCTGTTTGGACCCGTCGTCGCCGCTGCGGTCATTCTCAACCCAAAACGCAGAATCGTGGGCCTGGACGACTCCAAAAAGCTCGCCGCCGAGCGCCGCGTGGAGCTTGCCGAGCGCATCCGCGAGCACGCCATCTCCTGGGCCGTTGCAGAAGTGGATGCCCAGCGCATTGATGCCTGGAACATCTACCAGGCCAGTCGGCAAGCCATGACCGCTGCGGTACTACAACTTGCCATACAGCCCGACTACCTCTTGATTGACGCCATGCAACTGGATTTATTGTTGGAGCAGAAGTCGCTGATCAAGGGCGACGCCCGCAGTGTCTCCATCGCCGCTGCTTCCATCCTCGCGAAGACGTACCGCGATGCCCGCATGGCAGAGTGGGACGCCGTCTATCCGCAATACGGCCTCGCAAGGCATAAAGGCTACGCTACAGCGGACCACCTGGAAGCGCTCCGGATGCACGGACCAACGCCGCTGCACCGCCATTCGTTCGCACCGGTCAGGGATGCGGGGTGCTGGGCCGCGGGAGCCGTCCAGGAAGCGCTGCCGCTGGGAATCTGGCCACCAGGAAACTAAATTCCCTTTCGCCATTTCTTCACTGGAGGTGGCGTATCTGCTACGGGGATAACTGCCTGCTAACAACCTGCCGCGCTTTGATTGACGCACTCCACGAGGGACTGTAGCGTGAAAATGTAGCGTTGCAGAACTCCGGCATCTGCAACGCCATCAGGGAGAAAGTCGCGGACGGCTTTCGCGGGGAAGCTGTCCCTTATGGGGCATGGCCTACAACAAAAGCAAATTCGTTGAAGCCGCACAAAAACTGCTGAACCAGGGCAAGGTAACGCAAGCCATTGCCGAGTACCAGCAGATCCTGAAGTACGAACCGCGGGACCAGGTCACCCTGATGACCGTCGGAGAGTTGTACATCCGCCAGGGTGAGACGTTCCAGGCCATCGATTACTTCGAGCGGTTGGCGCAACTCTTCGTCAGCGATGGCTTCCTGACGAAAGCGATTGCCGTTTATAAGCGCATTGCGAAACTTGCCCCCGAAGAGATTCGTCCGCTGGAAAAACTCGCGGATTTGTACGTGCAGCAAGGGGTGATGAGCGAGGCCCGCCCTCTCTTCCTGCAACTCGCTGAACTCCACCTGAAAAATAACAAGCAACCGGAAGCGGTGGCGCTGCTGAAAAAGCTTTTGCTGGCGGAACCTGACAACCTGCGCATCCAGGTGCGTTTGGCCGACCTCTATCAGGCCATGGGGCAGTCGGGCGAAGCCCTGGAAACATATATTTCCGCCGCACAACGAGCCTTGGCCCGCGGCGAACAGCAGGAATGTGAAAAGCTGGCGGACAAGGCGCTGCAACTCAGCCCAAAGAATCTGGATGCCCTGATTATCAAGGCCAGGATATACACGACCACCGGAAATGTCGCCAAGGCTGCGGAAATTCTGGAACGCGTGCCAGACCTGGAAAAGGGCGGCGAGCCGGCTGAACTGCTGATGGATTTGTACCTGAAAAATGCGAAGTGGGACGAAGCCACGGCACTGGCGTTGAAGATTTTCTCCTCCGACCAGAAGAACTTCACGGCAACCCAGAAGGTGACGGAAGCGCTTCTGGAATCCGGGCAGGGTGAACGCGCCATGTCCGTGCTTTCCCGCATTCGCATCCCCATGATTGACGCGGGCGAGCACGAAGGCGTGGTGCACCTGCTGACGGAACTGGCGACGCGGCTGCCCGGCCGGCTGGAGCCGCTGGAATGGCTGGTGGATACATTCGGCCGCACCAGCGATTCGTTCCGCCTGCCCGATGCGCTGGCGCAGTATGGCGATGCGCTAGTCGCCGCAGGAAAACTGCCGCGGGCTAAAGAGATTTTCCAGCAGTTGGTGGACCGCGAGCCGGAAAGCGATTCGCCGAAGCGCAAATTGAACGACGTTCTCCGCAAGCTGGGCGAGTTGCCGGGAGAACCTGCCGCCGAGCCCGCAGCCGCGGCGGTGGAAGTCCACGAGAATCTGCAGGCCGAATTGCCCGAAGCTCCTGCACCAAAGCTGCGCCCCGGCCCGGAATCAGATACCCCAGAGGTGTCGGCTCAAACAGCGGCGTCAGCTCCAGGAGAGCCGGAGCTCGACGAAGAGACCCAGAAGTTCATCGCGCAATCCCTGACGGACGTTGATCTCTTTGCCAGCTACGGGCTGACGCAGAAGGCCATCGGCCTGCTCGAAGCGATCTTGCGCCGCGCGCCGATGCATACGCCGACGCTTGAAAAATTACTGGATTTCGTGCTGGGAGCGGGCGACGACCGCCGCACTGCGGAACTTGCCGCGCAGCTCGAGCACATTCACGCTCTTCGCGGAGACGTTCGCAGCAGCGAACGCTTTGGCGAACTCCGCCGCAGGTTCCAGCGCGCGGCTGGTTTGACGGATGACGAAATCGCCGCTGCCGTGGCTGCAGCTATGCCGCAGCCCGTGGAAACCGTTCCTGTTGAAGAGGCGGCCGCCGAGGTTCCCACGCAGGGTGCGGAGGAGTTTCCCATCGAAGCAGGTGCGGTACCGGTCGAGGAAGTAGCAGTCGCGCCCGTGGAAGCCACACCGGTGGCACCAAGCGCCGCGACGGAAACAAAGGAAGAAGAACCGGAAATTGAAATTGTCGAGCCGGAGCCCGAAGTTTCTGCCGCGCCTCACGAAGAAGTCGATCTCTCTTCCGAATGGGCTTCACTGCTGGAGGAGACGAAGGAGCCGGAAGCCAAGCCACAAGTGGCGGCTCCCACGCCAAAAGCCGAGCCAACCTCTCATGTGGAAGAGGTCGAGCTGCAGGATTTGGTGCTGGAAGATCAAGCGCCCGTGCAAATTCCGGATGAATTGCTGCCGCACGAGACTTTGGTGCCGGCGACCGAGGATATCGGAAAGCCGGAAATTGCCATTCCTGTGGATGCTGACGATCCGGAAGGCTGGAGCGCCCCCGTCGAGGAGATTGCCGCCGAAACGCCTTCCGCGCCGGCGAGTGCTCCCGTCGCGCCGAGCGCGCCGCCGGTCGAAGAGTTCGGTGTTCAACATCAGGAATTGCTGCCTGATGAGGAGTTGACTACTCTGCCGCTGCCGGAGCACGGCGAAGTGGCCGCCGAGGGGCCAGAACCTGCCCTCGAGCTTCCCCAGGCTGCCTTGCCCAAGCCGCTGCCTCCCGAACCCGAATTTGAACTGGATCAGGATTTTGAGTTGGTGATCGAGCCGGAGCCCGTTGTTCCTGCCCACGAAATGTTGGGCCACGTGCCGCCGCCTCCGACGGAAAAGCTCGAACCGAAGGAAAAAGTCCCTGCCGGCTCGCCGTCAAATGGCAACGTATTCTCTTCCGAAGATTTCCTGTCGGATCTGGCGAAAGAGATCGATCAACTGGGCTTGGGCGATTCGCCGAAGCCGGCCGCCACGGAGCCCGAACCCGCCGCCCCGGTTGCGAGCAAGGAAGAACTGGTCACGGAGCCTGCCGGTGTAAACGGCGAATCGTCGCCGCTGAAGGAAGTGTTTGAAGAATTCCGCGCGGAACTCGGCGAAATGGGCGCCGAAGACGAGGATCTGGAAACCCACTACAATCTCGGCATCGCCTTCCGCGAAATGGGCCTGCTGGAAGAAGCCATTGGCGAATTCCAGAAAGTGGCCAAAGCCAACGACCGCGGCAAAGCCTTCCGCTACGCCATGCAGTGCTGCACGTTGCTGGGTCTCGCCTTCATGGAAAAGGGCCAACCCAGCATTGCGGCCATCTGGTACGAACGCGCCCTGCTGACCCCAGGGATCGACACGGAAAGTAAACTCGCCTTGCGGTATGATTTGGGAGTGGCCCAGGAGTCGGCCGGCGATCTGGATTCGGCACTCAAGAGCTTTTCCCAGGTCTACGCGGTGAATATCGATTATCGCGACGTTGCCGAACGCATCAGTGCGCTTCAGAAACCCGCTCGCTGACCACCGGTCCAAACGTAACCAGGGGTCCTGCATCCTTCGATGAACCGCATTCTGCGCGCCATGACCGTCGTGTTGTTGTTTGAGATGGGTGCGCTGCTCCTGTACCTGCCGTGGTCCTCTTTCTGGGAGCAAAACTTCTTCCTGCACCGCTTTCCCTGGCTGATGCACATCCTGCTGCATCCCTCGATCCGTGGGATCGTCAGCGGCATTGGAGTGCTGGATATCTTCGTGGCCTTCGGTATGTTCAATTCGCGCCCGGCGCCGCTTCCACCGCAATCCAATTCGTGATCAAAGCTTGCGTGGCATCGCCGGGAGCAGGCCCGGTCCGTTTCGCCGGCGGGCGCTCTAAGAAAGTGTTTCAGCGCTCCATCAAGCGGCGAAGCAGCCGGATCTGGCCTGCGTGATAAATGTCGTGGAAGGCTACGCCATACATCATGCGAAGAATCTTGCTCGACGGCCTCGTTTTCAAACAGCGGCGTACACTTTGCTCCAGCCCGCGATGTTCCTTTTCCAGCAGTGCCACGTCAGCGCGCCACGCCGTCTCCGTGGCCTTCCCTTTTTCGGGGCGCGTGAAGAAGTTGCTTCCCTTCAAAGCAAACGAGCCGCGCTTTCCGCCTTCCAGTTTGCGGCGCACCGCATATTTCCAATAGGCCGCGTGCAGCGCGATTTCCCAGATATTGTGGCGCCCGGCAGCAGGCCGCCAAGCCGCTTGCTTCGCCCTCACACCTTTCAGCGCTTGCTGCAGATTTGGTCCATGCCACGCCGATCGCGCGTAACCTTCCGCAAGCAAAGTCATGATCAGTTCATTTTTGTCCATGCCGGTCTCCCCGGATGCTTTGCATCCACTTTGGTTAAGAATCTAGCACGATGCGCAAGGGCTTTTGGGCGGGCGCTGTGAACAAGCCCACTCCGAAAACGCCATGCGCATTGAATTGTCACCGGCGATATTTGTTTTCCTGTAGAAGTGTAGTGGGAACGCGGAGTTTCAATCGGCGTGCGCGGTCTGCCACCGCAACGCCTTTTTGTTGCGATACAACAGCCGGTCCGCGGCTTCCAGAAGCTCCTGGGGCGACAGACCATCTGCAGGATAGACGGCTGCGCCGATGCTAGTGGACAGCCGAGGTTCGCCGGGCTGCTCGCTTAGATGATGGGTGATGCGCTGCGCAATCTGTTGGACCCTCTCCGCGTCCGCATCTATCAGCAGGATAGCGAATTCATCCCCGCCATAACGCGCGGCCACGTCGGTGACACGGCAATTCTCTTTCATGACGCGGGCCAGCCGTCGCAGGGCGCGGTCGCCGGCCAGGTGGCCTAAGCGGTCATTGATGCCCTTCAGGTCGTCCAGGTCAAGAAGGAGCAACCCAAAGGAATGATGGCTGCGCTCGGCACGGTGCACCTCTTTTTCCAGGCTGCAGTAGAACTCACGGTAATTGGCAAGGCCCGTCAGTCCGTCGTGGGTAGCCAGGTGGCGGATCTCCTCTTCCGTCTTCTTGCGTTCGGTAATGTCCAGAGCCACGCCAATGCATCCCAAAATGGCGCCGTCGGAATTCCGTAATGGTTCCAGGCTGATGTCGAATACATGATTGCGGCGCTTGTATTCGAACCGGGAAGAGATCCCGCGCAGAGCCTCCAGGTGCTGCTTTATGGGAGCTTCTTCGTCCTGCGGGCAACGTAAGAACTCATGGATGGCCTGCCCAATGACCTTCGGCCGTACCCGCCGGTGGCGGCCTAGCGCGGGGCCCCAATGCGAAGTGATGCGCAACCGCTGATCCGTTGTCCAGAAAACCACGGGCATCTGCTGGACCATCAGCCGAAAATGAGTTTGTGAGGGAGAACCCGCGGCGGCAGAGGGAAGCGCACGTGTCCTTTCCAGGACACCCAGGATTTCGCCGCTTGCCGTGCGGATCAGCGACCGCTGCAGGTGAACTGGGACGCGCGTTCCCTCCTTATGGAGGCGTTCCGTAGCTTCGCCCTCGCTGGAATCAATGCGCAAGGGACTCCGCAGCAACTCCTCCAGGGCTGGCAATTCGTAAAGAGGCAAAAGTTGCGTGATCGACTTTCCCAGGACCTCCGGCTCCGTGTAGCCGTAAAGGTTCTGCGCGGCCCGGTTCCACAAGACAATGGTGCCATTCGTCTGGAAGCCTATGAGGGCTTCGTCAGACCCGGCGAGCAGGTGCTCAAGCAACGATTCAGAGGGCAGCGAGGTGCACATGATTCATCCTGAAGGACTCGTAACAAGAAATATACACGGAAACGCAACTGGGGAGAGTTGCCGTCCGCATCAGAAAATCCTGGGGCGAGAGGGGGAAGCCCGTCAGGCGGCGCAGAAGCGCGGAAACAGCAAGAGAATTAGGAGCAAGAATAGCACCGAAGTCGCGGAAGGGGAGAAAAAGAGAGGGTGGGGTGAGTCGGGGAAGCCACGGCTCCAGCAGTTGCAACCTACTTGCATCAGATATCAGACCATGCTAGTCTTATTTGATGCGAGCTCTACCATCTAACTCTTTCTTTTTGTTTGCGCTGCACCTCTTCTTCTTCGTTCTCCCCACCCTGATTCTCTTGGCCTTCCCCCTCCCCAGCCTTTCTCAAGAGAACCCTTATATTGTGGCTTATGACCACAATCTAGAGGAGCCGGGGAGTCTGGAGGTCGAGTACTTCTCCACTTTTGGAACGCAGCGTGGCGGATCGGATTTTCATGCCTACTGGGCAGAATTCGAGTATGGCGTGACCGCATGGTGGACCACGGAGCTGTACCTGGATGGTCAGACGACCTTTGGCGACAGCACGATTTTCACTGGCTCTCGTTGGGAGAACCGTTTTCGGCCTTTGAAGAACGAACATCTGATCAACCCCGTCCTGTATGTCGAATTTGAAAACACGAACGGCGCCGACAAGATCCTGAAAGAAGTGGAAGGACACGACGTGGAATCGGATTACGCCGTGCCCAATGCGGTGACGCGCCAGCAACATACCCGCGAAATGGAGTTCAAGCTCATTCTCTCCAGCAACTTCAAGGGCTGGAACTTCACGGAAAACACCATCGCCACAAAAAATCTAAGCAATGAACCGTGGGAATTCGGCTATGCCCTCGGTGCCAGCCGACCACTGGCAATGAAGGGCGCGGCGCACCGCTGCAACTTCTGCGCACAACATTTCGTGGCGGGTGTGGAGCTCTACGGAGGACTGGGCGACCGCTATAGTTTCGGACTGCACAACACCTCGCACTATCTGGGCTCGGGCCTGGCTTGGAATCTCCCTTCTGGGTGGACTTTCCGGTTCGAGCCCACCTTCGGGCTCAATGACAACAGTCACCAATTTCTGTTGCGTTGGGGAGTGTCCCGGGAATTCTCGGGATTCGGCAGCATGGTCAGCGGGCTGTTCAAGGGGCACGGAGAATGAAGCTCTATCAATTTGTGATCGCTATCGCACTGCTCTTCACTGGCGTTGTTGCGGCGGCAGGCCCGCAGGAGTCGCCAAAACAATCCGAGCGGGAATCCGTCTATGCGGAATTGAAGAAGGTTCCGGAGAAATATCTCGGGAAGGCGAATCCTCTGGCCAACGATGCGGACGCGGTTGCGGCGGGGGGCATTCTGTTTGAGGAACACTGCGAGGAATGTCACGGGAAGGAAGGGATGGGCGGCAAGAAGGCGCCAAGTCTGCGAGCCGAGGAGGTGCAGGCTTCCCCGCCCGGCGCGATCTTCTGGGTTTTGTCGAACGGTGTGGTGCGCAAGAAAATGCCAGTATGGTCGAAACTCCCAGAGCCCGAGCGCTGGCAGTTGGTGAGCTACCTCAAATCACTTGGAGCAGCCGCCACAGAATCCAAACCTCCGGCGAAGCCTTAATTCGCGGTCGGTGCCGGTACTGCGGCGTCATTGAGAATCAGCGCCAGCCGCACACCCGCCTGCGCCAGGCGCCTTTCGGCAACGCTCGCGGCGGCGTCCTGATAAGCCTGCCCCGCTATCAGATGCATCTGGAGCAACCGCTCACCAATGTGATTGTCATCGGCACAGGAATGCACGGCCACAGGCGCTTCTACGGGGACTTTTACTGCCAGTCCGCCGTAAGCCACGGATTCCGCAACATCGTGGCTCTCCCAGGCCCAATCCTCAACATGAATCCCTGCCTTTTGCCACTGCTCCATTTCAGCGCCAAAATCCTGCTCGAGATGCTCCGCGAATTCCGGGGGCTCGGCGCCTTCCATATCGCGCTCCAGGATGGTGGTATCCCAAATCCCATGAAGATTGGGTGAGAAACTCTCATGCGATTCATGCGGCCGGCGCCGGAAGTACTGCAGCGGCACACAGTTGCCCCCCAGATCATTGTTGGTGGTGGCATGCAAAGGCATGTGCAGGTCACCGACAAAGTGGATCACGTACCGCAGGGCCTCGGCGCGCTTACGTGGTTCGGCATGCACGTCTTTCAGAATGGCCAGCTGTTCTGCAATGGCTTTGGTGACGCAGCCTTGCGCGCCGCAATATTCCTCGAGCGGATGGCGAGGAGCGCCGCGTGGAATGTCGATGTAATGCCACGGACCATTCTTGCGTTCACCGCGCACATCGTCGGCCCAGGTGGAAACGTCCGCCATCAAATCGCGATAGGAGAAACCGCAATAGCGTTTCAGTTCCGGATCAACCGGATTCTCCGTGAGGAGTTTCGCAACCAACTGCTGTGCGTCCGGTGTAAGGTATTTTTCGGCGATTAGCGCCACGGTCTGATGGCCTTTGCATCCCCAGGCATGAGCAGGCCGAGCCCCCGCAAGCAAATTAACGAGGAGGGCAACCGCAACACTAGCAAGGAGCCGACGTGGTCTGATTTCAGATTTCATCGTTTGCATCCGAATATATCGGAGGTTAGGCGCTGAGCCAGCGCGCCACGGGTTTCGCCGACTCGGTATGGTCGCAGATCACGCGTAACGCCGCGGTGATGGGGATTCCCAGGATGAGTCCCATTCCGCCCCACACCCAGCCCCAGAAAAGCAAGGAGATGGTAATGGCCACGGCGTTCAGGCGCACTTGACGCCCGACCAACTGCGGCGCAATCAGGTTCTGCGCCACAACGTGGATTCCCGTGAGCACAACCGCGATTAGCGCAAAATGGCTGAGTGACTTCCACTTCACCAGGGCAAACAGAAACGCCGGCAGCCAGGCGAGCACCGCACCGATGTAGGGCACCATGTTGAACACTCCGGAAACGATGCCCGTGAGCACGGGATAATCCAGCCCGAGCGCAAGAAAGAAAATGCTGCTGAAGGCGATGACCACCAGCGAGACCACCGTCATCCCCACCAGGTAATCGCGCAACACGTCACGCAAATCCTCCAGCGTTTCCTTCACTTGCGTGCGCTGAGCCACAGAAAATAGTTGCAGGGTGCTATGCCATGCCTCGCGCTTCCCGGCCAGCATGAAGAAAACCAGGAAAGGCACAAACGTCCCTTCCAGCACCAAGGCATACAACGAACCAATGCCGCGTACCAGTAGATTGTGTACCGCGGCGCTATCGGAAGTGGATTCGACGGGTTTAGGCGAACCGGCTGGAGTGGTGAGTTCCGTAACGCTTCCTTCGATGCCGCGCAGCTTTCCCTCCACAGAGGTCGTGGCTTGCTGCAGAACCCCCCGGTATTTGGGCCAATCCGCGGCAAAATCCGATACGCGTGCCCACAATCCGTAGCCAACCGAGAGAATTACAGTGATCAGGAGGAGCACCATAATCAAGGAACCAATCGTTCGCGGCAAATGCAGACGTTCCAGGAACTCCACCGCCGGATCGAGGAAATACGCTAGAAGGATGGAAAGCAGCAGGGTGATGACGACACCTGCCGCATAGTAAAAGAACAACAAAATAATCGCGGCTGCGACGATGCGTATACTGAAAGTCGCTTCTGGAACTCGATAGACTGTTGGCGGTGTTTCCGGCGTGGACACTAGCAGCCCCTTTCGCCCAACACGGTAACATACTCGGGCTGTTTCGGGGTGATCCAGCCATGCGAAGTTACAGGCTATTAACACCGGTGTTGCGGCGGGCGGCGGTTCGCTTGACCAACTTGGAAAAGCAGTTCGTGAAAGCCTAAAGGGGGACTACACCCCTATGTTAGACTGCCACGAGGCCGCACCTGCACGGGACTTCTCTCACTCATGGCAAAAGAACTTTTCGGCACAGATGGAATTCGCGGCGTTCCCGGAACGCCGCCGCTTGATGACCATACCCTTTTTGCGACCGGGAGTGCGCTTGGTGCCTTCTTGCGACGCCAGCACGGCTCCGCTCATGTCCTGATCGGCATGGACACGCGGGAATCCGGCCCCCATATCGCCGCAGTGCTGGCTGCGGGACTGGCGAAAGCCGGAGCCAGCGCTGAGTTTGCCGGCATCATTACCACGCCCGGAATTGCCTGTCTGGTTCGCCAGAACGACTTTCAGGCAGGCGTTGTAATCTCTGCGTCGCACAATCCCTATCACGACAATGGGGTGAAACTGTTTTCGCATGCGGGGATGAAGTTTCCGGATGCGGAAGAAGAAACTCTGGAAACGGAAATCCTTCGCCTGCGTGCGGATCCGCTGCCCGGCGAGTGTCCCGACTTGGTTGCGAATCACGCCAGGCATGTGGAATACATCGATTTCCTGCGCAGCCGCATGATTGACAGCAGCGATCTTTCTGGCCTCCGCGTGGTTCTGGATTGTGCAAATGGGGCCGCCTACCAGTTAGGCCCTGAGCTTTTTCGGGCGCTGAAAGCCGACGTAGTAGCCACAGGTATAAATCCTGACGGCCGCAACATCAATGCTGGCTGCGGATCGCTCCACCTCGAAGGGTTGCAAAAGCGCGTGGTTGCCGAAGGCGCCAATTTGGGCGTGGCGTTTGATGGCGATGCGGACCGCGCGCTGTTTGTCAGCGAATCCGGGAATATTGTGAATGGTGATGGCGTGCTGCTGGCCGTCGCGCGTTACTTGAAAGCTCATAACGCGCTCAAGAAGCAGCGTGTCGTGGCCACCTCCATGTCCAACCTCGGATTGGAGCGTGCTCTGGCGCGTGAAGGCATTTCGCTGGCCAGGGCTGCGGTGGGCGATCGCTACGTTCTGGAAGAGATGCTGAAATCGGGGGATAACCTGGGCGGCGAACAGTCCGGCCACATTATTTTTCTCGACGACAGTCCCGCCGGCGATGGCTTGCTTACAGCGGTGAAAGTCGCCTGCCTAGTGGCCCTGCGGGGATCACTGGGAGCCTTGGTCGAGGGCCTTAAGGACTATCCACAGAAAATAGTAAACGTGAAAGTGAAAACGAAGCCACCGCTTGATTCCCTGCCCGAAGTGGCTCGCGCACTTGCTGAGGCGGAAGCGGCGCTCGGGGATAACGGTCGCATTGTGTTGCGCTACTCCGGCACGGAACCCCTGGCGCGCGTCATGGTGGAAGCCGAACATGACGTGGACGTGAAGAAATACTCGGAGTCCATCGCCAACGCCCTGCGCGCTACCATCGGAGCCTAGGCCAGCGCTTCCACTGCAAGAAATCCTGCCGCGACCGTTCTAAGGGAGATGCCATAGGAGGCTATCCCATGAGAAACGCACTTGTCTCGCTTCTTGCTTGGTTTCGCGCACTATCCCCCGTCCGACGCGGGCTAGTCATTGTCTTCGCTTTTTTCCTCGGCCTGTTTATTTTTGCCCGTTTCAACCCGCCACTAAAGATGGAGTCTACTCGGCCCAAAGATGTGGGTGAAAACGCAGAGTCCGGCCTGAGTGAACTCCAAACCGAACAGGGCCACGCCAGGGTTCAATTGCAGGAGTCCGCCAAATCACTCGCCGTTCCGGCACCCATGGATTTTGGAGGCTTTTCCAATGGCAAAGTGGCTGTGATGACGCCGCCGTCCGTCGAGCCTCTGATTGCGCACACTGCGGAACTCGCCGTGGCTACCAAAGAGTTCGCCAAATCGCGTTCCTCCATGGAAGAAATCCTCGACCATCATCGCGGTTATGTGGCAAAGCTCCGCATGGTCGGCAAACCGACGGGAAGCACTCTCTCGGCCACCCTGCGCATCCCTTCCTCGGAATACAGCGCAACACTCGGCGAGTTGAAAGCAATTGGCCAAGTCGAGCGAGAAGAGGAAGCGGCTGATGAAGTCACCCAGCAGCATGCGGACCTGGAAGCCCGCTTGATCAACGCGCAGAATACACTCCGTCACCTGCAGGAACTCCTGAAGAAACAGACCTACCCCGACCGTAATGTTCTGGAACTGCAGCGCCAAATGGCCAGCGTGAATGCCGACATCAACCGCCTGGAAGCAGACCGTATCGCGGCGGAACACCGCGTGGTCTTTGCGAACGTCCTGTTCGCCATGCGGGAAGAGATCACTCCTCCAGCGGAAACTCTCGCGGCGCAGTTTCACAACGCAGCCCTGGCCGGATTCTCCGAAGCGGTAACAAGCCTCTCCGCATTGCTGCTCTTCGTCATCAGTCGTGGACCAGCGTTTCTCCTCTGGCTCGTGATCCTGTACCTGCCCGTCAGATTGCTTTGGCGTCGTTGGCGCCCGGCGGAGGCTCCCGCAGAAGCGCCAGCCCAAAGCAATTGACCGGAAACTGTGGTTGGGGGGCGGACCTCTTCCCAAAGACTGTAGGAAAACAGGTGCCAGTCTGTGGGATTTTGTAGATTGCCAAGTTCAGGAGCCGCATCCGCCACAGTCATTTTCCAGTAAGTGCTTTGTTTATAATACGAAAGCGACTTTTCATAGACTGGCAAAGACTTGGCAAAGCGCGTGCACCGTATCAAAACAATTCATGAGATTGGCTTCCCGGGGTGGCCGGTACTCAACCTCGACTGAGTATTCCGGTTATTGGGGGGGTCGATTCAATTAACGAAGGGGGCTTGCACCAGCCCCCTTTATTTTTTTGCCCGGACGGTCACGTTTTTTTGCCAAAGGTGCGTATGGACTGTCCGCCCTCGGCGGCTAAACACTCAAAACAAAAAAATGAGCGGCCGGTGGGGGTGCCGGCCGCTCTGGCGTGGGGGATAGAGGGTAGATGTGCCTGAAGTTCGGTTCGTCTCCTATTGCTCCGGAGGGGCTGGCCGTTCCACTGCGCTCGCCAGCAGCAGAACGACGCACAGGATTAAGATCCCTACGATCATTCCACCCGCTCCGGAAGCAGAACCTAACTCCCGATCACGTCCGTAAGAATGACGGACGCAAGGAAATGCGTCACTAGTCCCCAGGGTTCATTCACACCAGTACTTCTCCCCGGGACTTCAAGGCCGTCCATTTAGTACCGTTTTACCAGTGCGTCCGCACGTTGATCTTCAGCGATATTTTATGGGTCTCATAGGCTGAACTCATCCCCGCACATCTCCGGATTTGCTCATACTGAATGACCTGCTTTCTCTCGGCTTCCGGCTACGCTATGCTTTCACCATGCATGACCTAAGTTACTTTCGCGAACATCTGGATGTCTTCGCTGAGATGGCGAAATGCCGCAACATCACACTCGACCTCGACGGATTTAGCGCGCTGGATAAAGAGCGCCGCGAGCTGATTACGGAAAACGAGCAGCGCAAAGCGCAGCGCAACAAGGCCAGCGACGAAATCGCGCGCCTGAAAAAGGCCAAACAGAGCGCGGATACCATCCTCGCCGAGATGAAGCTGCTCTCCGAGCGCATCAAACAGGCCGACGAGCGCATCGCGGAGTTGGACGCCAAACAGCGCGAACTGCTGCTCATCATTCCAAATATTCCTCATTCCAGCGTGCCCACCGGCTCCGGTGCAGAGGAAAACAAAGAAGTCCGCCGCTGGGGTACGCCGCCGACATTTGATTTTCAGCCCAAGCCTCATTGGGAAGTCGGCGAGCGCGCGGGAATCCTGGATCTGGAAGCAGCCACGCGCATTACTGGCGCGCGGTTTGCCGTCTACAAAGGCTGGGGCGCGCGGCTGGAGCGCGCTCTGGCGAATTTCTTTCTGGATGTGCACACGCGCGAACACGGCTACACGGAAATCCTTCCGCCTTTCCTGGTGAACACCGCTTCCTTGATGGCCGCGGGCCAATTGCCAAAGTTTGCCGCGGATCTTTTCAAATTACAGGACAGCGATTTCTGGCTGACACCCACGTCCGAAGTGGAATTGCACAACCTTTATCGCGACACCACGGTCAACGAAGATCAGTTGCCCATTCTCGTTACCGCATGGACTTCCTGCTTCCGCTCTGAAGCTGGTGCGGCGGGAAAAGATACGCGGGGCATCCTGCGCCAGCACCAGTTTCAGAAAGTGGAACTCTTCAAGTTTACGCATCCCGAAAAAAGCTACGAAGAACACGAAGCATTAACGCGCAACGCGGAGACGATCCTGCAAGAACTTGGATTGCACTACCGCACCATGCTGCTCTGTTCCGGCGATATGGGCTTCGCTTCCGCAAAAACTTACGATTTGGAAGTTTGGCTGCCCTCGGGTAAGGAATTCCGCGAAATTTCCTCTTGCTCCAACTGCGAAGCGTTTCAAGCGCGCCGTGCGGGCATTCGCTTCAAACCGAAAGCAGGAGGAAAAAGTGAATTTGTGCACACACTGAACGGATCAGGGCTGGCCGTGGGCCGGACCTGGATCGCCGTCGTGGAAAATTATCAACAGGCAGACGGTTCGATCGTAATTCCCGAAGTGCTTCACCCGTATATGGGGATTGAGCGGATTCCCCCTGGGAAGTAGCTCGGCGGGATTCCGAAAGTCTTTTTGAGCAGGGAACACATAACGTCCTTATTTACAATTGGTTACATCTAATTTCAATTTGCAAACCGGTCTCCCTGGTGCAACCCTTTCGCCGCGCAACCCCTTGAAAGTACAGCTTTTTGTTTGACTCCCCGTGATGCCCTGCATACACTCGCCTCAACGCCGTCCAAGGGATAGAAAGGTTGAGTGAGGCGGCGGCCACACTCATAATCATAAGAGATGACATTTATTGTCCGCTTGTTGCGGTTTTTATTCTGGGTGATCGTGCTTTCTTGGAGCGTGGCACTCCTGCGCCGCTTAGTGCGGCGCATGAGCCAAGGCGCGGCGAATTCGCAGGCGCCAGTGGACGTAGCGCCAGACGCGACAGGCCGGAAATTGGTGCGCGATCCCGTGTGCGGGATGCACATCGCTGAAGTGTTGGCGTTGCCGCTCCGGCAGGATGGTGAATTATTGCACTTCTGCTCCCCCGCCTGCCGCAACAAGTATTTGAGCGAAACGCGAAAAATGGCCGCGCATGGCTAGCGCCAAAGGATTTGTAGAAGGAAGAGTGGTTCGATGCAGTAGCAAGCCGCTTCATAATCCCAGCGCAATGGAAAGGACCGAAGCTGATGGCCACGGTCGCAAAACCCCAAGTCCCAACCCGCCCCACGGGCGCTCCCCCGATGGTGCCGCGGATCGCGCCGCGTGAAGAGCTGAATCCCTTCCGCATCGCGCAAATTCAATTCGATATGGCAGCCGAAGTCCTGAAGCTTGATCCCGGACTTCGCCAGGTGTTGCGCACGCCCAAACGCATTCTGGAAGTGTCGCTGCCCACGAAAATGGACAACGGCCAGGTAAAGGTGCTTACTGGCTTTCGCGTGCAGCACAACATCGCGCGCGGTCCTGGCAAAGGCGGCATCCGCTTTCATCCTAACGTAACGCTGGACGAAGTTAAGGCGCTGGCGGCGTGGATGACCTGGAAGACTGCCGTGGTGAATGTGCCATTCGGCGGCGCGAAGGGCGGCGTCATCTGCGACCCGAAGCGCATGTCCAAAAGCGAACTGGAGCGGCTGACGCGCCGCTTTGCCAGCGAGATTTTGCCGGTGATTGGTCCGGACAAGGATATCCCCGCGCCGGACGTCTACACCGATGCGCAGACGATGGCTTGGATCATGGATACCTATTCCATGATGATGGGCCACACGGTGCCGGGCGTCGTCACCGGGAAGCCGCTTTCGATTGGCGGATCGGTGGGACGCGCGGAAGCGACGGCGCAGGGGTTGGTGTACGTCGTCGAAGAAGCCTGCAAGATGAAGAAAATCTCCTTGCGCGGCGCAACCGTGGCGATTCAGGGATTTGGCAACGCCGGTGCCACCGCAGCGAGGCTCCTGGCGGACAGGAAAGCGAAAATCATCGCGCTCAGCGATACGCGCGGCGGCGTCACGAACTCCCGCGGAATCGACCCCATCAAGGCCATTCGTTACAAGGAACGTTCTGGCACGGTTGTGGGCATGCCGGGGGCTTCGCGCATTTCCAATGAAGACCTGTTGACGATGAAGTGCGACATCCTAGTGCCCGCAGCGCTCGAAAATGTGATTACCCTGCAAAATGCAGAGGCCGTGAAGGCCCGCATCGTCGCCGAAGCGGCCAACGGGCCTACCACACCCCACGCCGACGAAATTTTGGCCCGGCGCGGTATCACCATCCTGCCAGACATCCTGGCGAATGCCGGCGGCGTCACGGTGAGCTACTTCGAGTGGGTGCAGAACCAGGAAGGCCTGTTCTGGGACGTTGACGAAGTGAACCTGCGCCTGCAGAAGGTCATGGTGCGCTCGTTCCACGACATGGTGGACGCCATGCGCAAACACCACGTCCCGCCACGCGCGGGCGCCATGGTCCTCGCCGTCGGCCGCGTCGCCGAGGCCACCCTGGTCCGCGGCTTGTTCCCATAGAATTCATTTGGCCCGGTGCCATTTTGAATCTTTAGGTGTGCGGACATTCACCTTTCCAAACCCACAATCTCCGGAGCGTAGGCAATACCAACTCTCCTTCGAGTGAAAAACTCCTTGCAGTGAGAAATTAGTGCGCGTACATTCGCAAGTGCCGGGCGTTTTCTGGGTTGCGGTAAAGCTTCCGTGTTCCAGGTCAAACGTGACCGGCTATTTTCTTCACGGAACGCGAGCATACACAGACGATCATGAGCCATCTTCATGTTCAAGGCATCGCCGCCCCGCCCATTTTGCTGACGATCGCTGGATTTGATCCGAGCTGCTGTGGCGGCGTCGTTGCCGATCTCAAGACCTTTGCGGCCTACGGCTGTTACGGAGTGGCCGCCATTACTTCGCTGATGGTGCAGAACACTCAGGGCGTGGAGGCCGTTCACAATACGCCCAGCGCGGAACTGCGCGAGCAACTGGAAGTCCTGACAAAAGATTGCAGCATTGCCGCCGTCAAAATCGGCATGCTGGGAAATCGCGGGAACGCCGCGGTCGTGGCGGAATTTCTCGACGCCAACAAGTTTGCCATCGTGGTGCTTGACCCGGTCATGCGTTCCTCCAGCGATTCCGAGCTGCTGGATGCGGTGGGCATCAAGTATCTGGCCACGGAACTCCTGAGGCGCGCCAGCGTCATCACGCCGAACATTCAGGAAGCGGAAATTTTGACCGGCCTCACCATCAAGGATGTAGGGGACATGGAAGCCTCGGCGCACAAACTGGTGGAAATGGGCGCGCACGCCGTTATCGTCAAAGGCGGCCACCTGGAGAAGGCCGTGGACGTCGTTTTTGACGGAAACGAACTCCACCTGCTGAGCGGCGAAAGGGTGAAACTGGAGCACACGCACGGAACAGGCTGCACCTTTGCTTCCGCCATTGCCGCACAATTGGCCGCTGGAAGGCCGCTGCTGGAGGCCACCACTCTTGCCAAGGCCTACGTGATGAAGGCCATCGAACGAGCTTATCCCGTTGGAAAGGGGCGGTTACCGCTCGACCACTTTTACCGCATGAAGATTGAACCGCTGACGCGCGGAACTCATGAGGTGCCGCAGCACGGGTTACACCCTGCGGCCGAACCCGCGGCGCACTGAAGAAGAATTTCGGAGCTCAGGCTCCTCCGAGTTTGATGAGGAGGGCATGTGCAGAAAATCTTCCGATGTGAGAAGTGCCAGCGCGGTATGCGTGTGGTCGGATCCACTGGGTTGGGGAAAGAAGTCGAGCGCGTTGTCCTCTGCCCCTACTGTAAAACCAAGAACAAGGTAATGTGGCCCAAGGGCGACAATTTCAACGTGCAGCGCATCGCCACGCGCTAGGTACCTTTCCTCTCCGCCTCACCATCCTCCTCCTCCCCCTCCACCGCCACCTCCGCCCGAGCCACCCGAGCCCCCGCCTCCACCGGAACCCGGTGCCGTAGCCGAAGAAGAGATCGCGCTGGTAAAGGAACTACCGAAGGACGAAGCGAAGCTCGCCCCAGTGAATGCACCCAAGGACGCGCCTGAGTAGAACGAAGGCGTGTAGGCCGCCCCGGAATCGCCGGGCACAGTCCCCGCTGTGGCAAGCACGCCAGAGAATTTCTCCGCCCAATCCTGCTCCACGTCCAAAGCCAGCGCGTAAGGCAGGAATTTCTCGAATACTGCTGGAGTCTGTTCCGGCGGCAAGGCGCGGTTCAGGCGGTCGCCATCCACTTTACCTAGGAACATCTTGAAGCCTTCCACTTGGTCCAGCAGACGGCGCCCGGCAATCGTTGGTGCTTTCATCAGATACAGAAAAACAACGTGCAGCAAGACGCTTATGATTACGAAGACGACTAGAGAGACGGAGGAACTCTTCAAGAGAAAAAAGAAGCCCAGACATTCCCCACCAAGAAACGGAATGCTAAATAGGGTTGAGCCAATCGCAGAAAATGTCTTTCCCGCGGAACCCGGGCCTCCTGCGAATACCGCTCGCCATGACGCTACAACAGCTTTCAGCAGCGCGGCAACGGCGAAGGACCAGAGGGTCAGCCAGAAACACGCAAAGCCGCCGATGAAGAGATGCGGGCCACCTTGCGCCAACAGGTCCACGACCACGATCGCCACGGAAAGAATCACGGGTGGCAAGAGATAGCGGGAATTGGTAACGAAATAAACCTTGTACTCGGCGCTCTTCAACCATTTCTTAGTGGCAAGCAACGCTGCCTGGATGACTTCATGATTCTCCTGGTGCAGCCAGATTTCTTTCCGGCCCTCGAACAACGCGACGGCGATCTGCTTTTCGTCCGGAGTGAGCACGCGCTCATCCTTGTCCTGCCGCGTGAGCGTATAGGAACCTGCCTGCTCCTTGATTTTTAGGTAGCCGCGCGCCGCCATATCCAGAATCGCAGCAGCGAACGTTTTATTGTCGAACCCCATGCGCACCAGGTAGCGCATCCCTGCCGGCGAAAGCGTGGCGGGCGGTTCGTAGAGCGGCATGATGATGCCGGGGCGCGGGTCGCGTCCCACCTCCGCCCAGGCAATCAGGTAGTAGAGAAGCAGGATCAAAACGCCGGTGGCGAGGAGAAGCGCGTCTTGATTATCATGAAGAAAATGCTCGGCCTTCTGCGAGAAGGTGGGCGGCGTCACATAGCCTTTTGGCCACATCAACAAGATGCTTAGGCCTTCCCTGGGGGCCAGCGGGCGCGTGGCGACGAACTGGAATTCGGCGTCCTCGCGCGAAGTGGTCAAATCCGCTCGCCGCGAACCCTGCGGCCCGGTGAATCCGGAGAGTGTCACTTGATCGGCGGGAATTGCGGGGAGCAAATGCACGGTGGCGCTGGAGTGGTCGATGCGAAAATTCCAGCCTGATCCGGTGGCGTTCCAGAAAAGTTCGTCATGATCGCTGAAGAAGCCGAGTTGCCGGTTGGTCGTGTACGTCAGCGTATAGACATGACGCCCAGGCGATACAAAGGCATTGGGATCGCCAAGGTAAATGCGCACGCCATTGAAGTTGTTCTCGACGCGGAATCTCTCTTCGGCGGAATCGCACGTGGCCGCGAGCATCTGGAACCCAACGACATAGCGGTTGTTGTAAGGGTCCGTATAATCCGTGGGAAAATCGCGAAAAATGCCGTGTCGAATCTGGCCGCCTGCAGCAAGCACGGTGATGGTTTCCGTGACTTGCAGAGACGAATCGTCCTGAAGCGTGACGTCGCTATGGTAATCGAGGATGTGCTCGGTTTGTGCAGCGCCGGCGTGCGTGAACAAGAGCACGCTGGTGCACAGCAGGAGCGCGCGAAGTGGTGTGTAGTGGCGCATAGAGAGTTGCTCCGTTTCAGTCTAGCTGGAAAGGAGCGCGCACTCAGAGACGTGCGCCGAGGTGGTTAGTTGCTAACCAGCAACATCTGGAATGACGGTGGAAAGAAAAATAAGCAGGGCCAGCAGACTAGCCCCGTTCTGCAGGTCAAGCTCGATATACGATTTTCCCGGCGACAATGGTGGCCACCGGGCCGCCCTTGAACGATTTGCCGTCGAACGGCGAATTACGCGATTTGCTTGCGGACTTTTTCACGTTGTACGTCCAGGTCCGATCCAACGAGAAGATAGTGATGTCCGCGGGCTCGCTGACGGCAAGCTTCCGTTCTTTTCCCAGCACGCGCGCAGGACCGGTCGTGAAGAGTTCCACCATGCGCATCAGGGGGAGCTTGCCGGTGTGCACGAGTTGCTCCAGCGCAAGGCCCAAGGCTGTTTCAAAACCCAGAATGCCGAAGGGCGACTTGTCGAACTCTACATCCTTGATAGCTGGTTCGTGTGGAGCGTGGTCGGTGGCGATGGCATCCACGGTGCCATCAGCCAGGCCCTGCCAAAGGGCTTCCCGGTCGGCGCGGGCGGCCAATGGCGGATTCATTTTGTAGCGCGAATCGTACGTCACGTCCTCGTCGATCAACGTGAAGTGGTGCGGCGTGACTTCGCACGTGACGCGCAGGCCATTCTGCTTGGCGTAGCGCACTTGATCGAGCGAAGCCTTCGCCGAAAGATGAGCGATGTGCAGCCGCGCCCCGGTGAGCTCCGCAATCTGAACGTCGCGCGCCACGCAAACCGATTCCGCAGCCGCCGGCATTCCCGGCAAGCCGAGTCGAGTGGACGCAATACCTTCGCGCATCACTGCACCGGCCGCCAGCGAAACATCTTCCGAGTGCTCGATCACCGGAAGTTCCAGCGTGCGGCAGTAGTCCATGATTTGCCGCGCCAATTTGGCCGTGGCGATGGGTTTGCCATCATCGGAAACCGCCACAATGCCTGCTTCACGCATCGCGCCGATTTCCGCCAGGGCCTCTCCTTTGCTGCCTACACTGGCGGCGCCAATCGGCCACACGCGCACGTGGCCATGGGCCTTCGCGCGATCCACAATGAACCGCGTGATGGACGCGTTGTCGTTGACCGGCTTGGTGTTTGGCATGCAACACACGGCCGTAAAACCGCCTCGCGCTGCGGCGAGCGTCCCGGTCTCGATGGTTTCAGAGTTTTCCTGGCCGGGCTCGCGCAGGTGCGCGTGCATGTCAATGAAGCCCGGCGCCACGATCAGGCCAGTGGCGTCGAAAACTTCCGCTCCGTCGCCCAGCGATATTTTCCCCGTTGGAGCGATTTCCGCGATGCGCTCGCCGTCCAGAAGAATATCGCGCGGCGCATCGCTCTTTGATTCTGGATCCAGAACGCGCCCGTTCTTAATCAGAAGCATGTGCGGATTCCTTGGGCTTCGCTTCGCCTCGTACTTCCAGCGCGGGATGCATGCCTTCCGTGGCCCCCACCATCAGCAGGTAGAGAATGGCCATGCGCACGGCCACACCGTTAGTTACTTGTTCGAGGACAGCGGAGCGCGGCCCGTCGGCGACCTCCGGAGTAATCTCGGTGCCGCGGTTGATGGGCCCCGGATGCAGGATGAGCGCGTCCTTCTTGGCCAGGCGCATGCGCTCCTCGTTCAGCTGGTAGAGCAGAATGTAATCGTTCTGCGAAAGAGAGGGCTCGTGCAAACGCTCAGTCTGCACGCGCAGGACGATGATCACGTCCGCGTCTTCCAATGCTTCTTCGACGCGGTAAACGCAACGAATCGGCGTCCCCGGCGGCCCGATCTTTTCCAACTCGCGCGGCACCCACATGGCGGGTCCACACAACGTGAAGCGGCAACCGAATTTTCCCAGCAGATGAATATTCGAGCGAGCCACGCGCGAGTGCGCAATGTCCCCGAGAATCGTCACATTCAAATCCTTCAGGGTGCCTTTGCGATCGCGGATAGTCAGGGCATCCAGCAGGCCCTGGGAAGGATGCTCATGCGTGCCATCGCCGGCATTGACCACGGGGATTTCCAGGTGGCGCGCCACGAAATCCGCCGCGCCCGACGAAGAATGGCGCATCACAAAGCAATCCGGCTTCATGGCATTGAGGTTGTTGGCGGTATCCAGCAGCGTCTCGCCCTTCTTCAGGCTGGAGGCCTCGGCTTGCAGGTTCATGGTGTCCGCGCCAAGCCTCGAAGCCGCCGTGCCGAAACTCAGCCGCGTGCGCGTGGAATTCTCAAAGAAAGCGAGCACTACGGTCTTGCCGCGCAAAGTGGCGAGCTTTTTCAAAGGATGGCGCTGGATTTCCTGGAACGGTTGAGCCTGATCGAGAATGAAAGTGAGTTCGTCCGCGGAAAGCGGTTCAAGCGCGAGCAGATCACGAAAACGATAGGTCACATTTGCACTCAGTGGGTCACGCGGCGGGCCTCGGAGCGTCGAGGATTTCTCCGCCCCTTCCTGAAAGCCATTCTACGCGCAGCCGCGCCACGACGCAAAACAATCGCCGCCGATGACTAGGGCTCGACGCGGTCCACGAGGACGACGCGCTCTTCATCGTCAATCTCGCGCAAGCGCACTTCGATAATCTCGGTCTCGCTGGTCTGGATGTTGCGGCCCACGTACTGTGCTTCAATGGGCATTTCGCGGTGGCCGCGGTCAATCAGCACGCACAGGGAAACTCGCTTTGGGCGGCCAAGATCGAACAAGCCGTTCATGGCTGCGCGAACCGTGCGTCCGGTATAGAGCACGTCGTCCACAAGAACCAGATCCAGGCTGTCCACCGGAAAAGAAATGTGCGAAGACTGCAGCACCGCCTGCGGCGCCACTTTTGACAGGTCGTCGCGGTACAACGTGATGTCCAGCGTGCCCACGGGAACTTCCACTCCGTCGATCCCGCGCATGGCTTGCGCGATACGCTGCGCCAGGGGCACACCGCGCCGCCGGATTCCAATCAACGCCAGATGGCGCGTGCCGCCACTTTTCTCAACGATCTGGTGAGCCAGGCGCTGGAGTGTGCGGTCGATTTCCGCCGCGGACATCAACTGACTTTTTTCGACGAGTCGCATAGTTGCGTAATCCTAGCACAGGTGGCGCCCACAATAGGCGTGACGCCCGGCACAAAATGGCGTGTCGGCTTACGCCGGGCCCTTTCTGGGGCATGCTAGACTTTTGCTGGCAAAGAAAGGGACTTTATGAAAATGCGCGGGCAGGCTGTTCTTCACTCCCTCAAGCTGTCTCTACTGGTGACATTGGCGATGACGCTGTTCACTGCAGCGGCTATGGGGGGCCAGGCGCCCAAAAAGCTCGCCACCAGAACCACTGCGCATCCCCCGCAGCCTAAACTCGTGGTGATGATTGTCGTGGATCAGATGCGCGGCGATTACGTGGACAAATTCCGCGGGCAGTGGACCGGCGGGCTCAAGCGTTTGGTCGAGGAAGGCGCGTGGTTCCACGAAGCAGCCTACCCCTACGCAGCGACGGAAACCTGCCCGGGCCACGCCACGATTTCCACAGGGGCGTTCCCGGCAAGCCACGGGATGATCACGAATGCCTGGTGGGACCGCGACCAGCAGAAAATGGTCACCTGCACCAATGACCCCAACGTGAAGAATCTGGCTTACGCAGGCGGCAACACCAAAGGAGGCGATTCCGCCGCCAGGATGCAATTGCCGTCTTTTGCCGAGGAACTCAAATTTCAGACCGGCGGGGACACGCGCGTAGTCACTTTTTCGCTGAAGGCGCGCGCAGCCATCACCATGGCGGGGCACAAAGGCGACGCGGTCACCTGGCTGGATGCCAGCACGGGTGCCTGGGTCACTTCCTCGCCGTATGGCACGGTGCCGTTTGTGGAAGCATTCGCGAAAAAGCACCCCGTCTCAGAGGATTACGGCAAGACGTGGGCGCTCTCGCTGCCGGAAAGCACCTATCTTTACGAAAAGCAGGCGACCGGCGCGCTGGCGCCAGGAGGCTGGACTCTGAATTTTCCGCACCCGCTACGTGGAAAAGACGGGAGTACCTCTGCCGACGAGGTGTTCTTCGACCAGTGGGTGCACAGCCCGTTTGCCGATGCCTACCTGACGCACCTGGCCGAAGCGGCCATCGATTCGCTCGCCTTGGGCAAAGCGCGCGGCACGGACTATCTGGGCGTGAGCTATTCCACGCTCGATCACGTCGGCCACTCTTACGGACCTCGCAGTTGGGAGATTCAGGACATTCTGGCGCGGCTGGACAAGGACCTTGGCGAACTCCTGACGCACCTCGACCACAAAGTGGGCCGCGGGAATTACATCCTGGCCTTGAGCGCCGATCACGGTGTGGTGCCGGTACCGGAAGACATGGCTAGGACAGGCGCTGACGCCGGCGTGTTAAGCCTCGCGGAGCTGCAGGAGCGCATGGAAAAGGCGCTGCAGCCGTTCAGTTACACCAAGCCGGCGATTGCGCGTATCACCGAAGGCAACCTCTATTTCTCTCAGGGAGTTTACTCCGGATTGAAGCAGGACACCGCCGCTTTGCACGCCGTGATGGACGCGGCTCTCACGCAGCCGGGCGTGGCCGCAGTTTATCGCGCGGAAGATTTAAGCGGAGCAGTTTCCAGCAGCTCTCAAATCCGCACGGCCTTGACGCTTAACTATTTTCCCAGCCGCAGTGGCGATCTCTTCTTCGTTCCCAAGCCCTACTGGCTGACGGATGGGTCGCCTGCCGGAAAGAAAGCCGCCGGAGGCACGGGACATGGGACTCCCTATAATTATGATCAGCATGTGCCGCTGCTCCTGTTGGGATACGGAATTCAGCCGGGCGAATATTTTACCGCGGTCACGCCCGCGGATATTGCGCCGACGTTCGCCGCGCTTTGCGGCATCACGCTGGCCACACGCGATGGACGTGTCCTCGCGGAAGCTCTCCATAGATCCGCGGCCAAATAATTCCACAGCTCTTCCAGTATTTTTCGGGTGCGCGCGAAGCTTCGTGTTATCCTCATCCCCGACGTGAATTCCTTGGAACGCGTTGACCTCCAAGTGCAGGTTGGCGCTCTGCGCCTTACTAATCCCGTCATCGCTGCTAGTGGCACCTTTGGTTATGGCTTGGAATTCGCTCATCTGGTTAACCTGAACCACTTGGGTGGCTTCGTCACCAAAGGCATTTCCCTGGAGCCCATCGAGGGTGCTCCTGCTCCGCGGCTCTGTGAGACCCCATCCGGGATGCTGAACGCGGTAGGCCTACAGAATGTGGGAGTAGCTTCCTTCGTCAAAGACAAACTTCCCCTGTTGCAAAAATACAACACTAAAGTCATCGTCAACGTCTTTGGCTATGCCATCGAGGACTATGTAGGGGTCATTCAAAGACTCGAGGACGTTCCTGGGATTGCCGCTTATGAGCTCAATATTTCCTGCCCCAACGTAAAAAAGGGAGGCATGCAATTTGGAAGTAATCCCGATTTGGTCGTAGATGTCGTTTCGGCAGCGCGTCAGGCGGCGAAGCAACGTCCCCTTTGGGTGAAGCTGATGCCTCTGGTCACAGACATCTCTTTAATCGCCAAAGCGGCGGAGTTCTCCGGGGCCGACGCCCTCACCGTTGCCAACACCTATCCTGCTATGGCCATTGATTTTAGGTCGGGAAGGTCGAGACTCGGGAATCCCACTGGCGGCCTCTCCGGTCCGGCCATCAAACCTATTACTCTCCGGCTGGTTTGGGAGGCGCGGAAGGCAGTTAAGATCCCGATTGTGGGTCTGGGAGGGATAGAGACGGCAGAAGACGTGCTCGATTACCTATGCATAGGCGCGTCGGCCGTACAGGTCGGCACGGCCAGTTTTGCTGACCCAAGGGCCAGTGAGGCAATTATCAGGAGTTTGGGGACTCTAGTACGAACGATTAACTGCAATAATATCAATGAGTTAATGGACAAATTCAAAGCCGATTTTGGTTGACATAATGCTGTTTTCATACTACACTTTTTGAATAATTGTAGTCAAAAGAACACACTATGAGACGACCACTCTTTGTCACTTGGGCTGCCATACGTTGGGTGCCCCTAATGTTCCTTTTCGCGCCCGGAATGGAAGCGCCTCTTGTCGCTCACTTGAGTGAGCCGATCAAGCCCATGAAGGTCTGGGTAGGCAATGCCAGTTGGTACGGCCGGGAATTCAATGGGAAGCACACCGCGAACGGAGAGACCTTCAGTGCCGAAGGCCTGACCGCTGCCCACCCCAATCTGCCCTTTAATTCCTGGGTGCGCATCGTCAACCCGCGCAATGGCAAGTTTGAAGTGGTACGTATCAATGACCGTGGCCCCTACCAAGAGGGCCGCGAAATTGATGTATCCTATCGGGTAGCCCGAAAGATTGGCCTGATCAACTCGGGAGTAAGCCAGGTGCGGTTGGAACTGATGCAACTGCCGCCCCGGCGCGACCGAGACGACGAAAGCCAGAAGTAAGCGTTTCGGGCACGTCCCGAACCGTGACCTTTGACGCTCATCCACGAAGCAGTCTAATCGTAGCTCTCGATTTCGATTCCCTTTCCACGGCGCTCAAGTTCGCCAAACAAGTGGCGGATCTTGTGGGCATGTTCAAAATCGGCAGCCAACTCTTCACATCCGCGGGCCCCGAAGCCGTACGCCAGGTGGCGCAACTGGGCGTGGACATTTTTCTCGACCTGAAATTCCACGATATTCCCAACACCGTCGCGGGCGCGGTGCTTGCCTCGGCAGGCATGCCTGGCGTGCAATTCGTGAATGTGCACGCGCTTGGCGGCAATGCGATGTTGCGCGCCGCGGTGCAGGCAATCAGCGCAGGCGTGCCCATGGGCGCGGACCGTCCGCGATTGCTCGCCGTGACAATTCTGACCAGCATGGATCAGAAAGCGCTGCGTGAAGTGGGAATTGGCGGCCCGCCGGCGGCGCGCGTGGTGAAGCTCGCGAAACTTGCTCAAACGGCCGGTGTGGATGGTGTGGTGGCTTCCGTTCAAGAAACCAAGGCCATTCGCAAAGCCTGTGGCCGGGAATTCCTGATCGTGACTCCCGGTGTGCGTCCCAAAGAAGAAAAAGCTGCGACGAAAAAAGACGATCAAACGCGTACCGCTACTCCTCGCGATGCCATTCGCGCCGGCGCCGATTTCATCGTTGTGGGGCGGCCCATTCTTGCGGCGCCCGATCCGCGCGCGGCGACGCAGCAAATTGTGGACGAAATCGCCAGCGCTCGCTAGCCAAACCGTTGTGAATCCTACTCCAAACGCACCCCTCAAAAGTGTCATCGTCGGCACCGCCGGCCACATTGACCACGGCAAGTCCACGCTGATCGAAGCGCTGACCGGCACGCATCCGGACCGCCTGGAAGAAGAGAAACGCCGCGGCATCACCATCGATCTGGGCTTTGCCTTTCTCGAAGAAAGTGGTGTGCGTTTCGGCTTCGTGGACGTGCCCGGGCACGAGCGCTTTGTAAAGAACATGCTTGCGGGCGCTTCCGGAATCGACTTGGTTCTGCTGGTTATTGCCGCCGACGAAGCGATTCGCCCGCAGACACGCGAGCATTTCGAGATTTGCCGCTTGCTTGGCGTACAGCGCGGCGTGATTGCCCTGACGAAAAGCGATCTGGTGGACGCGGATACGCTCGGCCTGGTGCGGTTGGACGTCGAGGAGTTCGTCAAAGGCTCGTTTCTAGCAGGCGCGCCAATTCTGCCGGTCAGCGCAAAAACAGGCGTGGGGATTGTGGAGTTGAAGGCTGCTCTTGTCCACGCGGGGCGCGAATCAGGCGAACGCGATACGGCGCGCTATTTTCGTTTGCCGATTGACCGCTCGTTCCCCGTCAAAGGTTTTGGCACGGTGGTGACCGGCACGGTGGTTTCCGGCCAGGCGGGAGTGGGAGAAGAAGTTGAACTCCTGCCTACGCACCAAATTCTGCGCGTGCGTGGATTGCACTCCGGCGGGAAGGCCGTCGAGCGCGTGCAGGCAGGGCAACGCAGCGCCGTCAATCTTGCTGGAATCGAGCACACGGCCATCCAGCGGGGCATGGTCCTCGCCGCGCCGGGGCGCTTCGGCGCAACACGCCGCGCGGATGTTCGCCTCGAACTGTTGTCCACGGCTCCTCCTCTGAAACATCGCGCGCAGGTCCATTTCCATGCAGGGACGGCGGAAACCGTCGCCGAGGTTTATTTGCATGAGAGCACTGCCCTCCTGCCGGGAACAACTGGTCTTGTGCATTTCAAGCTTCAGGAAGAGATCGTCGTTGGGCGCGGAGACAGGTTCATCATTCGCCAGTTTTCTCCCGTAGTGACCATCGGCGGTGGTGCGATTCTTGATCCGTTGGCGCGGCGTCCGGCGCGCAAGGACACCGGCCGCATCGCCTATCTCCAAACCCTGGAAAGGGGCACGCGCGAGGAAATTCTGATGGCGCTCGCCGAACGAAACATTCTCGGCGTTCCTTTGCGGGAAATCATCGCGCGAACAGGATGGCAGGAGAGCGAAGTGCGAGCCGCGGCGGATTCGCTGGCGCAAACGAAGCGACTCCGCGCTGTGTCGCTGGAGCCACTGATTGTGCTCACTGAAAAATTGTTCGCCGATACTTGCGAAAAGCTGCTGGCTCGCGTCGAGCGCTTCCATAAGGAGAACCCGCTTCTCCCCGGAATCGCGCGCGAAGACCTGCGAAACAGTCTCGGCAAGCGTGTGCGACCGGAAACCTTCCGCACTGCGCTCGAGGCGCTGGTGCTGCAGAAGAAGTTGGTGTTGCAGGCGGAACTGGTAAAGAAGCCGGGCGCGGAAATCACCCTGACGCCGGAAGAATTGCGCGCCAAAGAACAGATCGAACAGACCTTCGCGAAAGCCGGACTGGCTGTGCCTTCGGTGAAAGAAGTATTCGCGCAGATGACCATCGAGAAGGCCCGCGCGGAAAAGCTGCTGCAAATCCTTTTACGAGAGAAGACCCTGGTCCGCGTCTCGCCCGAGCTCATTTTTCACGCCACGGCGTTGGAGCGCCTGCCCGGCCTGCTGCAACAATACAAAAGGGCGAAGAACGATCGAATCGGCGTTCCGGCTTTCAAGGAACTCACTGGAATCACCCGGAAATACGCCATTCCGTTGCTCGAATACCTTGATCGCCAGCGGTTGACACGACGCGCAGGGGACGAGCGTGTTATCCTGTAGGGCACGGACTGGAAACAACGCCTCAAGAAAATCGAAACTGTCCCGGTTGCGGAGCAGCCGGAGAGTCAATATTGGAGTGGAGATAGAACATGGGTGAATTCAGCATATTTCATTGGCTAGTGGTTTTGGCCATCGTCCTGATTTTCTTTGGTGGACGGCGCATCCCAGAGGTCATGAAGGGACTGGGAGAGGGCATTCGCAGTTTCAAGGACGGCATGACTGGCGCCGCCCAGGCCCCCTCGGCGCCGTCAACTCAAGTATCAGCTCCGACTGGAATTGTCGTTAAGCCTGGCCGTGGACAAGTGGCGATCAGTTGGAATGCGAGCATAGGCGCAACCAGCTATAACGTGAAGCGATCCGGAACGAGCGGAGGGCCCTACGCCCTAATCGCTTCGACCGCGGCCACCAATCACTCGGATGAAGGATTGGCGAGCGGAACTTACTATTACGTAATCTCCGCCACCAGCTCTCTAGGAGAGAGCGCCAATTCTGTGGAAGTAACAAGCACATTGACGTAGATCGCAGTTCCTGGAAAGAACTCTCAGATAAGAGTTAATGCCGTTCTTGAGTGGCAGCCAGAATTGAGCTGTGGCTGGACTTGTGCCCAAAAAGTAACAACCCTACGTTTTTCCTCCAGCAAAGCTGGCCTTTCGACCAGTAGCCTCGCTACAACTTTTTCTCCAAAATCGGGTACTACAGGGTGTCCTCAGGAATGACGTCGAGCATAAAAGGAGATTCGGTTATGAGCAATTTTTCCTCGAAGTGGATGATTCTGCCTGCAGCGGTGCTGCTGCTGGGCACGGTGGCGCTGGCACAGGATCCTTCTTCCAGCGGATCGAGCAGCAGTTCCGGAAGTTCTGCATCACAGGGTTCCAGCACGCCGAGCACGGCGCCGGCGCAGAAGCCCACGGTTGCGGACCGCAAAGAAAATCAGCAAGACCGCATCGCGCAAGGCGTGAAGAGCGGCCAACTAACCGCTGGTGAAACATCCAAGCTGGAGACGAAGGAAGCCGCGATCAACGGCGAAACTCGCGCGGACCGCGCTGCCAACGGCGGAAAACTGACGGCGGCCGAAAAGCAGCAGGTCAACAAGCAGCAAAACCAGATGTCCAAGCAGATTTATCAGGACAAGCACAACGCCAACACCGCGCACTATGGCAACAATCAGGTGGGGCAACGCCGCCAAAATCAACAGGACCGCATTGCCCAAGGCGTGAAGAGCGGCCAGTTGACTGCCGGCGAAACCGCCAAGCTCGAGAATCAGCAGAAGGGCATCAACCAGCAAGTGAAGGCGGATCGTTCCGCGAACGGTGGCAAACTCACCACTGGCGAGAAAAAACAGGTCAACAAGGAACAGAACGCCGCTTCGAAGAACATTTACAACAAGAAGCACAACGCCAACACGCAGGCCACCCCCAAGAAGTAAGTACTAACGGAAAACCCGGAACAAAGGCGCTCTGTGAGATCAGGGCGCCTTTTTTTCTGCTTGTTGGCATTAAAAACCGCAGGGCTCCCGCCAGGAAGCGGCGGGCAAGTGCGGACTCTCCCTGCGCTACATTTCCTGACCCTCGGTCCAGCCTAACTCCCGCAGCGCCGCAACGACACGCGCCAGCGGCAATCCCACCACGTTGTAGTAGCAGCCCTCAATGCGCGAAATGTAGCGCCCTGCGCGCCCCTGAATCGCATAAGAGCCGGCTTTGTCATAAGGCTCTTCGGTGGCGAGGTACTGCGAAATTTCGTCCGCAGTGAGTTGGGAAAAAGTCACCAGCGTGGTCTCCACGAACTGCAAATGCTCCGCATCCGGCAGCCGAATCAGGGAGACGCCCGTGTGCACGGCGTGAGTGCGCCCGGAAAGCTGTTCAAGCATATGGCGTGCATCATCGGTGGAACGAGGCTTTGCGAGCAACTGGCCATCCAGAGCCACCACAGTGTCCGCGGCAATCACAATCGCATTGCCCACGGCGCGCGCGGCCACCAGATCCGCCTTGGCGCCCGCCAACCGCTGAACAAGTTCCTGCGGCGTTTCTCCGGCATAAGGTGTCTCATCCACGGCGGAAGAAACCACGGTGAACGACATTCCGGCGTCACGCAGAATCTCAGCGCGGCGCGGCGAAGCAGACGCAAGAATAAGTTTCATGGAGTCCGCCTAGCGGCAAGGATACTACAGGCCGCGCGCCGCGTTAATTCACAACTGGCGGGCGCGGCGAAACGAGCTGACGGCAAACGCAATGAAGATCGCGGCGACGGCAACGGACACGCCAATGAGCCATGGAGCCACATCGCGGGTCCATGCGCGCAGGGCGGAATTCAGCCAGCCCAGCGCCAGTATCGCGAAAGACGCGCCAATCACTTCATGGAAGAATTGGCGGAAAACGCGCCATAACCGGCGAAATCCGCGTGGTTCCTCCGCGCGCGTGATTCGTTGCTCAACCGTGGACATACTTGCCATCTTAGCGCACATTGCCGCGAATGGTCCCCGCAAGGCCGGTCCCACCCGTCCCACCGTACAGGCCTCTGCCTGTGAATACTTTGAAGACAACGCCCAAAGCGCTTCTTGTATCGAACAGAGTGTAAGCCTAGAATTACTCTAGGAGTACTGGGGAGCCACACTTGCAACTTGACGATCATCTCAAGAATCTGCTGCGCGAGCTTGGCCATGCTATCAATGACACGGTCTCCGAATCAGACCGCATTACCGGCGCCATCGCCGGAGTGCGCGCGCATGGCTACGACATCGTCCTGAAACTTGACGCCACCATCGGCCTCGCAAAACGCGATGGCAGCACTCCGGAAGGGGCGCAATTGAGTACGCAGGACCGCCGCTTCCTGGAGTCCTTGCGCATACAGGTGGACCAGGATTCCATGGAACAGGAACCGGAGAAGCGCCCTGCCGCGCGGCTCACCATGACTCCCCAGGATGTTCGCTTCCTGAAATCACTGCGTATCGCCACGGACGACATCGAATGAAGTGTGTTTTCCAATTCGCGGGTATCGGCGCACTGGCTTTGCTTGTGAGCGGCGCGTTAGGCGCTTCCATGGCGGCGGCGCAGGGACCGGTGCCGGTGGTCGCTCCGGTCATCGTGGATACCGCGGTGCCCATCATCGTGAACGAAATCAAGCCGCAGCCCAAGGTCACGGGGCTCGCGAAATTCCAGGGATTTGTGATGAACGCGAATATTGCCCAGGTGACCGTGCGAGCCGGGGGCGACGACCTGTCAATCCAAACCTTTTCGCTTGGCGAAAAGGCCTCTGCGAAAATGCAGCAGATCATTGATAAGGGCGGCTATCAGTACGGCGACAAGATTACCGTGTATTACGAGCCAACGTCCCGGAAGGCCATCAAGTTCAAGGGTAAACCGTCTCCGCCTCAGTAAAGGAAGCGAGCCATGCTGCGCTTTCCTGCCGTTGCAGGTAAGTTTTATCCTGCCAATCCCAGGGAACTTTCCTCCCTGATCGCACAGTTCACTGAGAAAAACTCTGCGGTCGCGCCCGCGCATGTGCGTGCGTGCCTGGTGCCTCATGCGGGTTATGTTTATTCCGGGATGGTGGCCGGCGCAGTGTTCTCCAGCATCTTTCTGCCGAAGAAGATCTTGCTCTTGGGCGTGCGCCACTATCCGCGCGGAGCATCATTGGCCATCCTCTCCGAGGGCTCCTGGCGAACTCCGCTTGGCGATGCCACGGTCGATTCTTCCTTTGCACAGCGTTTGCGCGCGGCTTGCCCGGCCTTGCAAGAAGACACTGTGGCACACAGCCAGGAACACTCGCTGGAAGTTCAGCTTCCCTTCCTGCAGCAACTCGACCCTGAATTTTCCTTTGTGCCCGTGGTGCTCGGCACCATTCGCTTCGATCAACTCGTGGAGGTGGGCGAAGGAATCGCCCGCGTTTTGAGCGATGAAAAGGAAGAGATTCTCGTGGTGACCTCCTCGGACATGAATCACTACGAAGACGACGCAACGACGCGCCGCAAAGATCGCAAAGCCATCGACGCCATGCTGCGACTCGATGCCAAAGGGCTCTATCAGACCTGCCGCGAAGACGAGATATCCATGTGTGGGCTGGGACCCGCCGCGGCCATGCTCACGGCGATGCAACGCTTGGGCGCAAAAAAAGCGGATTTGGTGTGCTATGCCACTTCCGGAGATGTCTCAGGCGATCGCGACGCTGTGGTGGGTTACGCAGGAATGACGTTTGCCTGATGCATTCGCAGATTAATCCGCACTGTTGACAGCAGCGCTCGTCAGGTCTTAGGAACCGCGTGTACTCGCCGCCATGTTGAGCGGCAGGGAGCCTTTTAATGCGGATGCGCGCCACCGCCACCACCGCCTCCTCCCGAAGGATGGGAGGAACCGGACATACCTGCTGAACTCGCAGAACTGCCGGAGCTGCCGCCGCCCCAGGACCCGCCCGAGGCGCCGGAAGAGGCTCTCGATGAACCACTACTAGAAGAATGTGCTGGCGCGGGCGCAATCACCGGGCGCGGCGGCGGAGTTGCCCGCGGCGCAGACGGCGCACTCGCTGGCCGAGCCGCTGCTGCATTCGCCGGCAGTTCTTTCCCCGGCGCGTCCGCCGACGTCTTCTCCTTGTCGGCAACTTGTGCAGAGTTCGGCAGATTGTTTGCGTTTACAAAACGATGTTCTTGCGGATCATAGGCGATTGACGATCCAACTGCCGCTGACGCAGTCCGGCCCATCAGATTGCTTGCGTACATTGTCCGCGAGACCCGCTGCGGCGGCGCACTGACGGTGGGAGTGCCCGCAAGTGTTTCGCGAGGAACCTGCTTCACTACCACCCAGGTCTCCGCGCCCGGCGACATCACGGACTTCGCAATCTCGTGCCCCTGCACCGGAAACACGCCCTGCCCGATATTCTCCGGGGCCTTGCCGTTCTTATCCAGGGGATGAAGCGGCACGATGCCTATCGCCGAACCAGAGCGCACCCACACGGCGGTCACTGGACGCCAGTACACCGGGCGCCCATATCCAAAACCGGAGGGGTTCCATACCCAGCCGTACACCGGCGCGTAGATCCATCCGCCGTAGTGATACGGCAGCCAGCCCCACGGCGCGGACCCGAGGAACGTCCAGCCAAAAAATGGATCGTAATACCAATCGCCAAAAGAGAATGGCGACCAACCCATCCCCATTCCAAACGGCCGCCAGCAGTTGCCATATCCTGCCACGGAAAACCAGGATCCGTACGTGTAGAGATCCCCAAATCCCGCGGTGTAGTCAGGCGAACTCACGTACTGGCTGGAAGAATTCGTGGCCGCAATCTCATTCTCGATGCGTCCTGAAACCCAGTGATCAAAGTCATCATTATCGGCCGCGCGACCGATCACCATATCGTTCGGGCTTCCCGGGTGCACGGAAAGGGACTGGCCCTTTTCCAGCGGCTTGGATTCTTCGTTGCGCACCACATTGACGCTGCCGCGCTCCACTTTCACGGTGCTGCCATCGTCAAAATCGTTCAGGCGGAATGTGGCCCGGCTGGTAGTCTCCACTGTGAAATCCCCGCCGGTCACGCTGAAGTAGTCGCCATTCGCCGGGCTGACGTAAAACGATGCGCTTCCCTGTCGCAGCACCAGCCGCGTAATTCGCCCGCCGTCATGGAGCGACAAATCATAGAACTCCACCATCGTATTCTCGCTCAAGAAAGCCATCGCGCCATTCTCGAATTCCACTTCAGCGCGTCCGCTTCCCGTGGCCAGAACATATCCCTCGCGAAGCGGCAGATTCAGTGCTGCCTGCTCCCAGGTTGCATTCCCCTCAATGAGCGGATCCTTGTGGAAACTGCGCGCATATCGCACGTCGCCTTGCACAAGGCTTAGCCGCACGATGCGCACGTGACTCGCATCCGCAAAAGTTGTCGAAGGCATCACAACGGTGATGGCCAAGACCACCAGGACAATGGAACATAGTAAGAGTTTCATGGGGGCACCTCGCTGGGGGGAACATCCCTCTGCCCATTAGACGATAGCGCAATTCACCGCGTTGCGTTAAAGAATTAAGGCCAGTAACCATAACGACCACCTTAGTCCACTTCCCGGCCACTCCTCGTTGGGGCATGGCAGGAAACCGTTCGGTCATCTTCTTGAACGCCCATGAGTTAGAGGCCATTTCACTGCAACTCCGGGTGTTCTGCTATCATTCTGCATCAATGCCGAGAGCTGCAATGTGCGTCACGCTGTGCGTTTGCAGCTTTACGCAGGAGTTCCTTATGATGCGCCCCTGTGGAGAAAAGAGACCATGACGCAACCTTCCGGACTTAAGCACATTCCCTGGAGCCAAGTCGAGCGCGAAGCCCTGAACGACAAGATCGAGCGCGAAATGCTCCATGGCGAGAAACTGATGCTCGCGCGCGTGTTCATGAAAAAAGGTGCGCATGTGCCGGAGCACAAGCATCACAACGAGCAGGTCACGTACATTCTCGAGGGCGCGCTGAAATTTGCCATTGATGGCAAGGAAATTGTGGTGAAAGCGGGAGAAGTGCTCTGTATTCCGTCCAACATGCCCCACGAAGCCTGGGCCGTGGAAGACACGCTGGATCTGGATGTGTTCACGCCGCCGCGCGAAGATTGGCTCAACAAAGCGGACGATTACCTGCGTCACGGCCGCTAGTAGCCCCATTCCCCTTCGCGCGCCCCAGTGCAATCCTTGGCATTCTGGATTATGTTGACAACCTCTTACTTGCTGACGGGAGGCAGATATTCCTTTTGATATTTTGCCAGGTCAACCTTTTGCCAATCGCCGCGCATGATTCCTTCGCGAATTTGCTCCGGCTTCTTGCCGCGGCGCGTTTGTTCGTAGGAATAAAACGCTTCCTTCATGCAGATGTTGCAGCCGGATCCGTGCCTGCTCACAAAGCAGTCCAGCAGACTGCCGTGGCCCTGGCTGCGATCGCAGTGGCAATAGCAGGGCTGCTGGTAGAGCACTTTTTCCACGCGCCCCGCCACCATATAGGCGTTGAAGATCAGCTTGTCCGTGAACAAAGAGGGTTCCATCGTTGGCGGCAGTTCGCCCTGTGGGGGCTGGGCGTGGAACGCGGGGACGGGCTCATTGCTGGGGGTGGACTGCATCCCTGGCATCTGCTGCGTCTGTGAAGCGGCAAATTGCGGGGCCAACAACAGCGCGCCGGCCGCCACCAGAAGCGCGCTCATCACAACAAGCTTCCCAAAATGTCCCATAGAATCCCTCTTTCCGGCTGAGTCGTTACCTTTTCACTGTACGTGGCCGCGCTGCGGATTTCCAGTTGCGTGCCGCATCAGGCACGAGAGCCGTTTCACGGCGGACCCACCGTTTGCAGAACTTGCAAATGGTGGGCCACCCGAATGTTTTTCGCGCATAGAGGGTGAGGCGCGCGGCTAGGGTTTCTTGACCGGTTCTTTGGCGGCGGGTTTGGGTTTCGCCATCGGGGCCATCATTGCTTTCGGGTGCCAAAAGTCTGGCGCGATCTTGGCGACTTCGTCGGGGGGATTGCTCAACTCCGGGGTGATGCGATAGAGAGTGGAGTCAGCGATTTCGACGGCATCCGCGTTGGTTTGCAGGTATTTCTTGTAACCGTCCTCGCCGAGGATTTCTAGCATGGAGGGGTTATGGTCGAAACCGCCGAGGGAAGAGCGCAGCGTGGACACGTAGAAGATGGTGCCTTTATCGCCTTCCATGACTTGGGACACAAGAACCGGCTGGGTCTCGGGATTCTTTTCCGCGGCTTCTTTCACATCTTTGAGAAGAGCCTCGAATTCGACGATGTGTCCCGGGCGCACGTGTATGGCGGTGGTGCGCAAGAAGCGGGATTCGCCGATCAGCTTGGCGTAGGACTCGGCGTCCGTAGGGGGCTTGCGGCTGAGGTCCCAGCGGCGGCGCCGGAGTTCACCGCGAGACCACGCCAAACAGCTTATGAAATCCTGCGCCCCTTTCTGAGCGCCTTCCATGCCAAAGGCTTTGTTGGCGGCAGCCATGGCGGCCTCGTTGGCTTTGTCAACGTCGGCGTAATCCTTGCGGGTGCTGGTGAACTGGTAGAGATTGCCTTCGCCATAGACGGATTCGAGAGCGAGCCACCGGTCGCCATTGAAGCGGTGGTTGGCATCCGCCCATTTCTTGGTGAGGGCCTCGAAGTCCGCGAGTTTTTCCGGCTTCACTTTGACGATATAAATATCGAGATAATCACCCTGCGCCTGGACAGCAGCGGGCGCCGCCAAACACAACACTACAGCCAAGGCCCATAGAGCTTTACGGAGCGACATTCTTGCCTCCTCCTGATTTTAGTTGGAAAACGCGGGTCGGAGCCTAGCGCGCGAACTCTACACCCGAAATGAGGGTGGGGTCAAGGATGAGTGCTGCCTCGAGGACAGTTATCAGCGAGCAGATATCAGCGATCAGGAAACAGGAACTTCACGATAACGAAGAGACGCGCAGTGCGCAGAGGTTCGCAGAGGTAAAATAACCCAAGACCCTCCCTCAAAAACCGAGGATGGGGCACCCAGCTGATTAGTCGCGGGAAAGTGAATGGAGTCGAGGGAGACTGAGGAACTGGGGAAGCGCGATGCGAAAGAAGGCAAAAGTACTGAGCGGAGGACGGGTCACGATTCCGCTCGAGATTCGCCGACGATTGGGAGTGCGTGCGGGAGATTGGTTGGCCTTTGAGGAAGATGGAGCAGGGGCGCGGTTGACGGCGGTACGAGAAGAAAGTCCATTTGAAAAATATCGGGGAATCGGAAATCCCGGGATTGGAAAAGGAAGAAAGGGCATCCAGAAATGGTTGCGCGAGCTGCGGGGTGAATAGGTATTGCATTGCTTGCGCTGAACGAGCGGATGTATCGTGCGACGTATCCGCGACTGGGGATTATGACGGTGTAAGGTTGAAAGTGGACGGCGCGCACGAGTGATTAGCGCGGGAGTATGCTGAAATGCACACCCAGGTAGTAGGACCAGAGCAGAAGGGCGAGCACGCCTTTCCAAAAAGTGAGATGCAGAAAGCCGATGGTGAAGAGCCAGGCGGCGCACCATAGGGTTCCCGCGGAAGTGTGCTGCACGATTCTGATTCTGTTTCTGGGCATGACCTGTCCTCCGTGAATTAATGTCCGGTTTCGGAGCAATGCGGCCTGGGTGCTCTTCGCACATCAAGGGTTGGCCATCCGCCAATTAAATAAGAATTGTGTTCTCGAAAACCTGTACGTCGTCTTGTTGCAGGTCCCGGCCTCGACGAAGGCGCTGCGCATACTTCTGAGCATCGCCTAGTTTTCTGAAAATCTTGGCGCCCGCGGCAATGCCGCGCCACACCTCGACAACGGTGTAAACTTTCAGTTTAGCGTTTTGTTGTGTCAATTAGGCCTCCTTTAGCTAATCGTTGGTGCCATGCGAAGACGTTAGCGTACTCTAGAAAGCTGCACAGGTCTGCAAGGCCGCTTTTCTTAAATGTTGGCCGGAAAAGTTGACGAGAAAAGAGGTCCCGTCTGGCGTCATTCGATACAATTGAAAATCGCGAGACCCTCGAATCTGTCAGCAATATGTCATTGAATCTCAGCAGTCCGGAGTATACGGGGGTCGAATGCTCAACCTCGTACAGTCCCTCAATTTGGTCCCTGCCGGATGCAAGCCAGACGACATCAATCTCGCGGAGAATACCGCGAACTTGATCAAATCCTCCTGGCAGCTGGTGTCGAAGAGAAAATTCATTTGTCAGAGACCAGTCAAGTCTGCCAGCGTCAGATTCTGGAACGAATACCTCATGCCCTTTTGCATGACCGATAGCGGCGAGGAGCGTCTGGACTTGAGAATGAGAGAAAGAATTCGCGCCGCGAAGTCTGCGCGCCTCTAAACTTCGCTCGAGTGTTTCGACCCCAACATAACCCTCGACATTGAATCTCCCTTGCCTAGCTACATAAAGCTCCAAAGTGTTTGCTTGATTCGTGAGCTGGACCTTGTACTGACCGTCTTTGGCTGGTTGAGCATTAGCGAACACCTCGTCGAAATCCAGGTACGGAATAAATAGTGGAGGTGAACCATCATCGAGCAGGAAGCATAGAAACGAATTATGCCCTTCGAGTTGGCGTAGGTCTACTGCGCGCAGCCCGAAAAAAGTGCGGCCTCCTGCATGCACTTTAGAGTAGCGGAAGTAAATACGTGCAGCATCATCTCCGATAACGAATAGCGATTCGCTACCCTTAAGCTTGCGAACTTCCCCGAAGCGTTGTCGGAGGTCGTCGATGATGGTTGATTTCTTGGGATTCGCCATCAGCTAGAGATTCTATACCACCAGTGGCTTGGTCGAGCGTTGTACTGTTTTCGGATTTATCGGAGGCGGTAGGAGCCGCCGCCTGTGAATTCAAGGAGTCCTAGGTCGCGTAGGACTTGGAGTTGTTGGCGGATTTTGTCGCGGATGTGGAAGTTTTTCGGGTGAAGTTCAAGTAGAGGCCGCTCAAAGGCGTACATGTCAGCCAGGTGAAATTCTTGTTTGTCTAGCGAGCGAACAAACGTCAAGACATCAAGAGTCCAGCCACGTTTATCCACCTTCAGCTTTTCGAGAGGACGTAACCGCTTGTATTTTTCTCGGACTCCGGCAGCCGACGCCACATCTCCATCCTGAATCATATAGACTTGCGCGTCAGATGGGACACGGTCCAGCATGAAGTTGCATCCGACCCAGCCTGCTCGTTCTGCGTCTGGTGAAAGTGGCTTGCGCCTTTCCAATACGGATGCAGTGAAAGCAAAGTGCGGAATCAACATGACATTTTTGACGAGAAAGTCGGGGCGCGTGTATTGGAGCAGGAATAGACTTGGCGTCTTGCCCTGCAGAATAGCTCGATTCATGCTATCGAAGGCTCCGTCCTGGACTCGGCGACCAAATGACGCTGATTTGCTCTTTAATTGAAACCATCCGTGACAAGCGGGGCACCGGAAGTCATGTGCAGGCGTGTTGGCGGGAAGTGATTCGATTTTAGGGGAGTCGCACGCCGGACAGTAGAGATTCGCCAGCCCCCAAGGCTCCGTCGAAACGCGGGCTCGTTGGGAGGCGCTTTTGTAGTTTGCAAGACCTTCCGTGGGCAGGCGCAGGTCCATGTGAGGGATTAGATCATGGAGTCCTCAGGGGCTAAAGCCCAAATCTTGAAGCACGGTAATGTCGGAGCTGAAGGCAGGTGGCCTGCGCTCTTCACCTCCGCGCAACCAGCCAGCGCCATAGCGTGAACAATCCGCCCGCGACAAATAACGCTCCAAACAAACTCTGGTTGTGGCGGGCCAGCCACTCCGGGAGATAAATATCGAAGTTGGCTGCCCGTTCCTCCGTGTAGTGCGCCGCCAGGCCCGTCAACGGACATCGGAAGTGATTCACTGCCAGCACCACGCATTCGACCAGTACCAATGCACTGAGGCCGGCGGCCCAACGGAAACGCCGTCGCCAACCCAAAATCGGCAAAGCCACAATGCAGCTGGCGAAAAACAGCCAGATAACCGTGTGCAGAAGTTTGATCCAAACGAGGATAGTCGGCCCCTTCTCTGGCTCTTCAGTCTACCTCAACCCGCTTCACCCTCGGTTTACACCGTGCCGGGTATCCCGACTCCGGGTGCCCCAGGTTCGACTTTCTACCTGGGTCCTGGGTTTTCTTCCCTCTGCGAACTCTGCGTCTCTGCGTTATCCTGAATTTTCTGTCCCCTGATCGCTGACAACCTCTCCTCCCCGGTCAGTACCAGTTTCGAAACTAGTACCCCATAAATAATAGTAGACAATAGGTAAATACCGTGTTATGCTTCCCCTGCTATGCTGAGGGACCGCCGCTCTTGTACCATTTCGGATCGCCCCACCCCCTCATCGACGCTGAAATCTCCCCTAAGTCCAATCATTCCCGTACATCCGAGACACTCGCCCGTAAGTCCAACTATTCCCGCACTTACGCAAAAACAGGGGGGTGGGGGTCATTTCTCGGGTGCAGACCGGGCGGAAGCCTGACAAAGCAGACCGGGAGGATTCCTGACACTGTGAACTAATGGCAGGTGCTTGCAGGGAGGAGCGCCGATGCCATGGAAAGTGAGCAGTGTCATGGAGGAAAAG